>ENA-OPWH01000007-OPWH01000007.1-human-gut-metagenome-genome-assembly--contig:-NODE-7-length-190379-cov-15.590624_pt1 | contig 190379 bp, 149 predicted proteins | sample MGYA00241506_ERZ502004 | MGnify/ENA primary metagenome ERZ502004 (study PRJEB25962, sample SAMEA2043049) | human gut metagenome | biome: human gut; feature: human-associated habitat; material: faeces... | reverse complement strand
TGGCTTGGAAGCAGCCATTCATTCAAAGAGTGCGTAACAGCTCACTAGTCGAGGGTCCGGGCATGGATAATAATCGGGTATAAGGCAGACACCGAAGGCGCGGGATAGCATTTAAGAAAGTATCGGTAGGGGAGCATACTCACAGCGTCGAATGGTGTACGTAAGTTATCCTGGAGCGGTGAGTAAAGCAAATGTAGGAATAAGTAACGATAAGGAGGGTTAGATTCCCTCCCGCTGTAAGACCAAGGTTTCCCGGGCAATGCCAATCAGCCCGGGGTCAGTCGGGTCCTAAGTCTAAGCCGAACGGCGATGGCGATGGCAGAGACGGTTAATATTCCGTCACTGCCGCATGGGGCGACGTGGAGACGGAGCAGTGAAACCACCGCGGGGCGACGGAAGTCCCCGTTGAAGAGTGTAGGTGTTGAGGATGGCAGGCAAATCCACCGTCCGAGCTGAACTTGATAGTATGGAGTCTTCTTCGGAAGAATCCAATAGTGTGGGTAATCATACTCCCGAGAAAATCCGCTAAGCTTAACCCATGCGGCACCCGTACCGCAAACGGACACACGTGGTCGGGTAGAACATACTAAGGCGTTGAGAGATTCATGGTTAAGGAACTAGGCAAATTGACCCTGTAACTTCGGGATAAAGGGTCCTCGTGATGAGCGAGGCGCAGAGAATAGGTCCAGGCAACTGTTTAACAAAAACACAGGGCTGTGCAAACTCGAAAGATGACGTATACAGCCTGACACCTGCCCGGTGCCGGAAGGTTAAGAGGAGATGTCACTCGCAAGAGGAAGCATTGAATTGAAGCCCCGGTAAACGGCGGCCGTAACTATAACGGTCCTAAGGTAGCGAAATTCCTTGTCGGGTAAGTTCCGACCTGCACGAATGGTGTAATGATCCGGACGCTGTCTCAACCATGAGCTCAGTGAAATTGTAGTATCGGTGAAGATGCCGATTACCCGCGATGGGACGAAAAGACCCCGTGAACCTTTACTACAGCTTAGCATTGACCTTGGTCATCCGATGTGTAGGATAGGCCGGAGGCTTCGAAGCGGGAGCGCCAGCTTTCGTGGAGCCATCCTTGAAATACGGCCCTTTGGCTGTCTGAGGTCTAACGCGTGATACGCGGACACTGCTTGGTGGGTAGTTTGACTGGGGTGGTCGCCTCCAAAAGCGTAACGGAGGCTTCCAAAGGTGCCCTCGGGTCGATTGGTAACCGACCTCAAAGAGTGCAATGGCATAAGGGCGCTTGACTGGGAGGCAGACATGCCGAGCAGGCAGGAAACTGGGGCATAGTGATCCGGCGGATGTGTATGGAAACTCCGTCGCTCAAAGGATAAAAGGTACTCCGGGGATAACAGGCTGATCCCCCCCAAGAGCTCATATCGACGGGGTGGTTTGGCACCTCGATGTCGGCTCGTCACATCCTGGGGCTGGAGAAGGTCCCAAGGGTTGGGCTGTTCGCCCATTAAAGTGGCACGCGAGCTGGGTTCAGAACGTCGTGAGACAGTTCGGTCTCTATCTATCGTGGGCGTGGGAGTTTTGAGTGGTGCCGTCACTAGTACGAGAGGACCGTGATGGACAGACCTCCGGTTTACCAGTTGTGCCGCCAGGCGCACCGCTGGGTATCTGAGTCTGGATTGGATAAGCGCTGAAAGCATCTAAGTGCGAAGCCAGCCGCAAGATGAGAACTCCATTGAGGGTCGTCAGAGACGATGACGTTGATAGGATGCAGGTGTAAAGACAGCGATGTCAAAGCCGAGCATTACTAATTGCCCGAACACTTTCTTTATTATAGTTCATAGTTTCAACTGTATTTTCAGTTCATTATCTTGTTTTGCTTGTGTGCAAATACGTCATACCCCATTATCAGGTGGTTATTGCGGTGAGGTCCCACCTCTTCCCATTCCGAACAGAGAAGTTAAGCTCACTTGCGCCGATGGTACTGCAATGCAATGCGGGAGAGTAGGTAGCCGCCTCCTTTTATCAAGAGCCTCAGATTTCGAAAGATTTCTGAGGCTTTTTTGTTTTTCCCACAGTTCTACTTTCTTATCGCCCAGCTTTTTCCCACAGATTACGCGGCTCCTTTTATCTTTTTACCTATTCGGTCCTGGATTTTGTAAATGTGTATAGATTCAAAATAAAAAAGGCTGACCAATAAGGTCAGCCCAATTTGATATTATTTGTTTTTACGGTGATTTCGTGTCTTCTGCTTTGACTTTTTCGCTTTGCTGGAAGAAGTATTAGCTGCAGGCTTTTCCTTGCGTACAGGAGCCGAATCGCCAGCTAGGGTGAAATCTAGTTGTTTCTTTTCCAAGTTGGCTTGCGCCACCTTGATGCGGATAGCATCGCCTAATTGATATTTATTATGGTGGCGACGACCAATCAAACAGAAGTTCTTTTCGTCGAAGTCGTAATAATCGTCAGCGATGTCGCGCATCGGAATCATTCCTTCACAATGGTTTTCGTCTATGGTAGCATAAATTCCGTAAGAAGTAATACCGCTTATATGGGCATCGAATTCCTCGCCGAGTTTATCTCCCATGAATTCTACCATCTTATATTTGATACTGTCACGTTCTGCATTCTGTGCAATCTGTTCCATTTCAGAGCAATGCTCACAGAGTTCTTCGTAATGTTTCTCGTTGGCACTTCTGCCGCCATCTGCGTACTTAGTAAGCAAGCGATGAACCATCGTATCCGGATAACGGCGTATAGGTGAGGTGAAGTGGGTGTAGTATTCAAATGCCAGTCCAAAGTGTCCGATGTTGTGAACGGAGTACTTTGCCTTCATCATGGCTCGGAGTGCAACCATCTGGATGAGGTTGTTCTCTGGTTTGCCTTCGCAATCTGACATCAACTTGTTGAGACTTCTTGCTGTAGCGCCTTTTGTACCCTCTGTTTTCATCTTATAACCAAACTTCACAACGAATTCACGCAAGGTTTCCAACTTCTGTGGGTCCGGATTGTCATGGATACGATAAGGAAGCGTCTTTGGCTTCTTTCCTTTCTTTACCTTTCCGATATTTTCAGCCACCGTACGGTTGGCGAGTAGCATGAATTCCTCTACGAGTTTATTGGCATCCTTAGAGCGCTTGTAGTAGCAGCTTACTGGTTTCCCCTTTTCGTCAACGTCGAAATGCAACTCTTCGCGGTCAAACTTAACAGCACCATTTTTGAATCTTGCGGCACGAAGTTTCTTAGCCAGTCTGTCAAGCGTAATGAGCTGAAGTGCGTTTTCTCCCTGATAAGGATGTTCCTTGGTTTCGGCTGGAGCAGGTTCGCCAGTACCATCAATCACACCATTTGCTTCGAGGAGTTCCTGTACCTCTTCATATTTATATCGGCGGTCGCTCTCGATGACGGTATGTACGATGCGATAGTTCTTGACTTCGGCATTGTTGTCGAGTTCGAAGATGACGCTGTACGCAAGTTTTTCCTCATTAGGACGAAGCGAGCAGATAAAGTTACAGAGACGCTCTGGGAGCATCGGGATGGTGCGATCTACAAGATATACAGATGTTGCACGTTTCACAGCTTCCTTGTCGATGATACTGCCCTCTGTGACGTAATGTGATACATCTGCGATATGAACACCTACCTGCCAGTTACCATTCTCCAATCTCTGGATACTGAGGGCATCATCAAAGTCCTTGGCATCCTTCGGGTCGATGGTACAAGTGAATACCTTGCGGAAGTCCTCTCGTTCTTTGTAATCCTGTTCTGTGATTTCGCCGCTTATCTTGTTGGCTGCATCTTCTACATTCTTTGGATATTTATAAGGTAATCCATATTGAGCAAGAATAGAATTCATCTCAACATCATTATCACCCATCTGGCCAAGAATGTCAACAACCTCGCCAATAGGACTCTTGTTTTCTCCATCCGGCCACTCGATAATCCGGACTACTGCCTTATCATCGGTCTTTCCTCCCTTCACCTTTCTTCTAGGAATGATGATGTTGTGAGCAAAGACATCGCCAGGTGTCACGAGGTAAGCCAGATCCTTATCTACTTTCAGACGTCCTACGAAGGTATCTTTAGCGCGTTCAAGGATTTTGTTGACCTGTGCCTCCTTGATGTGATTCTTACGACGAGCCAGGAAGGTGAATTCCACCCTGTCGCCATTAAGTGCTCCCATCGAATTGCGTTCAGAAACGAAAATAGGCTTCTCGCTATCATCAGGGATAACAGAGTTTTTGCCATTTGCCTTTCTGACAAATTTACCTTCCATCACCTGTATGCTTTGATTCAGGCGATAAGAATTATCACTTACCTTAGCCAGGTAGTCATCCCATGCCATTTCCTCCATAATGTCAATCGCCAGCATCTTGAGCGGATGCGTCGTAAGACGGAGGGAACGGAATATCTCTTTAAAGCTGAGCGTTTCGCCCGGTCTTTCGGCAAAGAATTCCTGCAGCATCTCAGTGAGCTGCGCTTTGTTCATTCTTTTGCCACCTTTTTTACCTTTTCCCATAAATTATGACTATTATTAGTTTTATAAGGCAAAGAAACAAAAAAAAAAGGAGAAAACAAAGTTTCTTGGCATCTTTTTTCGTTTTTTATTAAATATGAGGCAAAACTGACCATAATATTTCTTCATTTTTCGTATTTCAGAGCAGAATATAGCTTATTGATTCTTTTTGTCTATTCGTAAATGTAGTTCTTCCAAAATTGTGTTTAGGGGGTCTTGGATGTTACAATACTGTTACAACTTGAAATATCGGTAACAAATATTTCGTAATAACGGAAATTCTTATTATATTTGCAACCGAAACGTAACAAACATTTCCACAAATACAAATGAATATGGATACAAGTCAATATCTTGTGATTTTTTTTCAGATTCTCGGTTCTTTAGCTTTGCTCATCTATGGTATGAAGGTGATGAGTGAGGCCTTGCAGAAGATGGCAGGATCTCAGTTGCGCCACATTTTGGGCGCTATGACAACCAACCGATTTACGGGAATGCTTACAGGTACCTTTATTACCTGTGCCGTTCAGAGTTCCTCTGCAACTACCGTTATGACGGTTTCTTTTGTAAATGCAGGTTTGCTGACTTTAGCCCAAGCTATTTCCGTTATTATGGGTGCCAACATTGGTACCACGTTTACGGCATGGATTATGTCGCTGGGTTATAATGTAGATTTAACGATTGTCGTATTCCCTGCGTTCTTCCTCGGCATTATGCTGATTTATAGTAAGAAGCGCCGTTATTTCGGAGATTTCCTTTTTGGTATCGCCTTCCTCTTCTTCTCGCTCGTTCTGTTGAGTAGTGCGGGTAAGGCTCTTGATCTGGAACATAATCCGGCGGTTATCGATTTCTTTGGTTCTTTTGATACGAAGAGTCATTTCACGATTGTAGTCTTCCTCCTGATCGGTACGCTTATAACCTGTATCGTACAGAGTTCGGCAGCTGTGATGGCCATCACCATCTTACTCTGTTCTACGGGTGTACTTCCTATCTATCTGGGCATAGCCTTGGTAATGGGTGAGAATATCGGAACTACCGCTACAGCCAATCTTGCCGCTTTGGGTGCCAATGCCCAGGCTCGTCGTGCAGCCTTGGCCCATCTGGTATTCAATGTCTTTGGTGTAATCTGGGTTCTCTGCCTGTTCTATCCATTTGTAGATTTCGTTTGCTCTATCGTGGGGTATGATCCTGATGGTGGTATGTCTGCGGCACAGAAGGCAAAGTTGTTGCCAATTGTCCTGGCGATGTTCCATACCTGTTTCAATGTTTGTAACACGGGCGTTCTGATTTGGTTTATCCCACAGTTGGAAAAAGTTGTCTGCAAACTTATCAAGCCTAAGGCAGATAAGGAGGATGAAGATTTCCGTTTGCGCTTTATCCAGGCTGGCATCATGAAGACACCAGAACTTTCAGTCTTCGAGGCACAGCAGGAAATCGGAAGTTTCGGCGAGCGTATCCACCGTATGTTTAGTATGGTGAGAGAGTTGCTGGATACTCAGGATTCCAAGACTTTCGACAAACTCTATGAGCGTATCGAGAAGTATGAAGGTATTTCTGATAATATGGAGATAGAGATTGCTAAGTATCTTGATCAGGTGAGCGATGCTCATCTGAGTGATGATACCAAGGCGAAGATCCGTGCGATGTTGCGTGAGATTTCTGAAATCGAGAGTATTGGTGACAGTTGCTTTAATCTTGCCCGTACCATTAAGCGCAAGGGTGAAAACAAGGAGGAGTTTACTGCCAAGCAGAGTGAAAACATTCATCAGATGTTTAAGTTGGTAGATGAGGCGCTGACTCAGATGAACTATATGTTTGCTCATGAACGCCATTCTATCAGTCTCAATCATACGTACAATATCGAGACTGAGATTAATAATTATCGTACTCAGTTGAGAAACCAGAACCTGGATGATGTGGATAACCATCTTTATACCTATGGTGTAGGTACATTGTACATGGATATCATTCAGGAATGCGAAAAACTGGGTGATTATGTGGTTAATGTCGCCGAGGCTCGCATGGGAGTCAGAACATCTGAGGCTGTATAATGCAGAATGTTATTGATAGAAAGAATATAAAAGTAATAAAAGCAAACGGGGAAGCATCCATTGATACTTCCCCGTTTGCTTTTATTACTTTTATATTCTGAATGTTTTTATTTTTCCAATATTTCCTTCAGTTCCTTCATACCATCTGAAGCCCCTTTCATGATGTGCTCTATCTTGTAATATCCATTGGTGTTTACGGCACCCGGGTCTATCAGATAGATAGGAATGTGAGGCTTGGTATATGAAATCAGACCTGCAGCAGGATAAACGTTGAGTGAGGTTCCGATAATGACGAAGATATCGGCTTGCTGTACAGCTTCGGCTGCCGGCTCAATCATAGGAACGCTTTCGCCGAAGAAAACGATAAATGGGCGCAACAGGCTTCCATCTCCAGCTTCGGTTCCCGGCTTTACCTCGCAGTCATCCTCAGGTAATTCCTTGATGTAGCGATAGTCGTAAGGGTCGCGTGAAGAGCAAACCTTTGATAGTTCGCCATGCAGATGGATTACATTCTTGGAACCTGCCTTCTCATGCAGATTATCTACATTCTGGGTGATTACCGTCACATCGAAGTCTTTTTCCAGTTCCTTGATGAGTTTATGCCCCTCGTTAGGTTGTGCAGCATAGAGTTTATGGCGCAACATATTATAGAAGTTTGTTACTAGGGTAGGGTCAGCTTCCCATCCCTCATGGGTAGCTATCTGTTCTACAGGATAGTTTTCCCATAATCCATCATTGCCACGAAAAGTTTTGAAACCACTCTCCACAGACATGCCTGCACCGGTTAAAAATACGAGTTTCTTCATCTTATCACGTTTTAATTATTCATATTTTCTTAATCTTTTATTAAGAATGCACAAATTTAGCAATTTTTCTGCAAATAACATCGTTTTAAGCGAGAAAAATGTTATCTTTGCACTCGTTTTAAGGACAAAAAGTACATTTTAAGATTATTAATACATTATTATAAATAAATTTTATGGATAAAGTAAGTTATGCTTTGGGCATCGGCATCGGTCGCCAGTTGGCTTCTATGGGAGCAGAGAGTTTGAATATTGATGATTTTGCACAGGCTGTAAAGGATGCCATCGCCGGTAAACTTCAGCTCGGCGAGCAGGAGGCTCAGGAGTTGGTACAGAACTTCTTTGCAGAGCAGGAGGCTAAGGCTCAGGCTGCTGCTGCCGAGAAGGGCAAGGTTGCTAAGGAAGCTGGTGAGAAGTTCCTCGCCGAGAACGGCAAGAAGGATGGTATCATCACTACTAAGAGCGGTTTGCAGTATCAGGTTTTGCGTGAAGGTAATGGCAAGGCTCCTAAGGCTACCGATCAGGTTGAGTGCCACTATGAGGGAACGCTTATCGATGGTACTAAGTTTGATAGCTCTTACGACCGTGGTCAGACTGCTACCTTCCCATTGAACCAGGTTATCGCTGGTTGGACAGAGGGTCTTCAGCTCATGACCGAGGGTGCCAAGTTCCGTTTCTTCATCCCTTATCAGTTGGGTTATGGCGAGCGTGGTGCTGGTGCATCTATCCCTCCATTCTCAGCATTGATTTTCGATGTAGAGCTCGTTGCCGTTAAGTAATCTGTTAGTAATATATTTAAATGAAGTAAAGGCAATCCTGGAATATAATAGATAAAAATAAAGATTTAAAATATAAATAAGGAAATGAAAAAGTTATTTTTCGGAGCCCTCGTGGCTTGTGCTGCTGCAACATTCGTAGGTTGTGGCAATTCTACTCCTAAGGCAGATCTCAAGACTGATGTAGATACTATGAGCTATGCTATGGGTATGTCTCAGACTCAGGGTCTGAAGGAGTTTATGGTAGAGCGCATGGGCGTTGATACTGCTTACATGGATGATTTCATCAAGGGTCTTAACGATGGTGCCAACGCTGGTGACGACAAGAAGAAGGCTGCTTACTACGCAGGTATTCAGATTGGTCAGCAGATCTCTAACCAGATGGTTAAGGGTATCAACCACGAGGTATTCGGTGAGGATTCTACAAAGTCTATCTCTCTGAAGAACTTCATGGCTGGTTTCATCACAGGTACTACTGGCAAGAAGGGCTTGATGACAGTTGAGCAGGCTGCTCAGATAGCTCAGGCTAAGATGATGGCTATCAAGGCTAAGAACATGGAGAAGGAATATGGTCCTAACAAGGTTGCTGGTGAGAAGTTCCTCGCTGCCAACAAGAAGAAGCCAGGAGTTGTTACTCTGCCTTCAGGTGTTCAGTACAAGGTAATCAAGGAGGGTAACGGTCCTATGCCAAAGGATACTTCTATGGTTAAGGTTAACTACGAGGGTAAGACAATCGACGGCAAGGTATTCGATTCTTCTTTCAAGCGTGGCCAGGCCGTAGATCTCCGTGCTAACCAGGTTATCAAGGGTTGGACTGAGGCTTTGGTTCACATGCCAGCAGGTTCTGTTTGGGAGGTTTACATTCCTCAGCAGTTGGCTTATGGTGAGCGCGAGCAGGGTCAGATCAAGCCATTCTCTGTATTGATCTTCAAGATTGAGTTGATTTCAGTAGGTGGCAAGTAATTTTTGTGGGAACTCATTTTTATAGAGGACTTATAAATGAAGAAAATATTAATGACAGCACTCGTCCTCGTGGCGGGTGCTTCTTTGTTTACAGCTAGTGCTGCAAGCAAGAAGAAGGTTAAGAAGGCGGCTACTCTTGTCGAGTTGAAATCATCAGCCGATTCTTTGAGTTATGTAGCTGGTATGAATGCCACTCGTGGTCTGATTCCTTATATCCAGCAGAGTTTTCAGGTAGATACTGCCTATATGGAGAATTTCCTTCGTGGTTACAAGGATGCGCTTGCTATGGGAATCAATCCTAAGACCGTAGCTTATTCTGCAGGTATGGAGGTTGCCAAACTAGTAGAGAAGCGCGTATATCCTGGCACAAAGGAAGAGTTGAAGAGTACAGGCGATTCTATCAGCCATGCTATGTTCCAGAATGGTTTTATCGCAGCTTTGGCTAATGATACTACATTCTTTACCTCTAAGACTGCTGCCGATTTCCAGAAGGAAGCTTTGGCTGGTGCCGGCGAGAAGTTCCTTGCTGCTAATGCCAAGAAACCTGGTGTAAAGGTGTTGCCTAGCGGTTTGCAGTATAAGGTGATTACCGAAGGTCATGGCGAGGTGCCTAAGGCTAGCGATGAGGTAGAAGTTATCTACGAGGGTCGTCTGATTGATGGTACCGTTTTTGATGCTACATCCAAGCATGGTGGCAGCAAGACAGATAAGTTCCGTGCCAACGGATTGATCAAGGGTTGGACTGAGGCGCTTACTCTGATGCCTGTGGGCAGTAAGTGGCAGCTTTACATTCCTTACGAGTTGGCTTACGGCGAGCGTCAGGCTGGTCAGATTCCTCCATACTCTACTTTGGTGTTCGATCTTGAGCTGGTTAGCATCGTAAAGCCAGAGGTTAAGCCAGAGCCAGCAGACAAACAGAAAGAAGATGCAGCAGTAAAGAGTGCCGACAAGAAGGTTGTTAAACCTGTAGCCAAGAAAACTGCGCATTCAAAGAAGAGAAAGTGATTACGAAATTCATTTCAACAAGTAATTACTACTAAAATATAATAAGGTAAGAGTCAAGGATAGAGTGTTATCTTTGGCTCTTTTGTTTCTTTTACGTTTGTGTTTGTTGCTTTTGCATAAAAAACGGGAAAGCGAATCTGTTAGTTCTCTTATTTGCGTTATCTTTGCAGAAGATAAGCTGCACTCGGCAAAATATTCAAGCAAGCTTGATATTCTGCGCTCGTTTGCATTATCTTTGCACATGATAATAAACAACTTCAATAATTATATTTTTAACCTAAAAGATAATGATGAAACAAATTACAACAACCGTATGTGCAACTGTGCTGATGGCTAGTTGCTGTAACATAAACAATACGGAGCAGCAAGTGAACCAACAGGTAGATGAACTCTACAGCAGAATGTCACAGCCAGAGCGTATCGCTCAGTTGAGAAGTGGGTATATGGATGAGCTTTTTGATGCGGAAGGCAATTTGGATACAGTCAAATGCAAGCAGCTCATTCCTTATGGTATTGGACATTTTTCCCAGTACGCCAGTCAGGAATTGGTTGATGCCAATTTCTTGCGAAAGCGTGTAGCTGTTGTACAAGATTGGTTGATGCATCATACCCCTAACGGAATCCCGGCTCTTTTTCACGAGGAAGTTCTTTCGGGTATCAATACGCAAGATGCAACAGTCTATCCACAGCAGATAGGTCAGGCTTGTTCGTTCAACCCAGAGTTGGCAGAGCTCAAGACTTTGCAGACAGGTACTGCTCTTCGCAAGATGGGTGGCGTATTGTCGCTTTCCCCTATGGTAGACGTCTGCCGTACTCCAAGTTTTAATCGTCTGGAAGAATCATACGGTGAGGATGGCTATCTTTCTGCCGTTATGGGTACTGCTTTTGTCAAGGGTCTTCAGCAGGGAGACCTCAAGAAGGGAGTGGGAGCTTGCTCTAAACACTATCTGGGATATGGTGGTGGCGGTGATGCTGATGAGAAGGAGATGATGGAAGATATTCTTTTGCCTCATGAGACGATGATTCGTCTGGCAGGTTGCAAGGCTTTGATGCCGGGTTATCATGCTGTTCATGGTACCAAGTGCGTGGCAAATAGTGAGATTCTCAACGATATTTTACGAGATTATCTCGGATTCGATGGAATGGTGGTGAGCGATTATACTGCCATTGACCAGTTGCCGGGACTAGATACTCCTCTTCAGAAAGCTGTGGCTGCTATCAATGGTGGCAATGATGTTGATTTCCCTAGAGGCGAAAACTATCAGTATTTACAGGAAGCCTTGGATAAGGGACTTGTTAAGAAAGAAGTCTTTGAGCGTGCTGTAAAGGATGTTCTGCGTTATAAAATTCGTGCAGGACTGATGGATAAAAATCCATATCTGTATAGTACGGAGGATGTAAAGCTTGATACTAAGGAAGAACGGCAGACGGCTTACGATATAGCTAGCCAGTCTATTGTCTTGTTAGAGAATAAAGGTGTTTTGCCTCTTGTGAAGGAGGCTGATGTTAACAGCGCCAAGCAGGTTAAGAATATCTTGCTCACGGGTCCTAATGCCAATTCCATTTGGGCGATGTGTGGCGACTACTCTTTCCCTTCTATGTTCTATTTCTGGCAGAGTTGGAAGAAAAAGTGGGATGATAGCCACTTGCCACATATCGTTAAATTGCTAGAGGCAATGCAGGCAAGTAAACCTGAGGGTATTAATATTAAGTATTCTCGTGGTTGTGACTGGACAGAGGAGATAGAGACCAAGTTTGAAGAGTCTGGCGATAAGCGTGCTTGGGAATATCAGCTCCTGCATCGCAAGGTTGATTCTGGCGAGAAGGCAGACAAGGCAGAAGCTTTGGCGATGGCAAAGGAAAGCGATGTTATCGTTGCTGCTGTAGGGGAGAATGTGATGCTCTGTGGTGAGAATCGTGAGCGAGATGGTCTCAAGCTTCCTGGTAAGCAAGAGGAATATGTTGAGGAACTCTTAGCTACAGGCAAACCTGTAGTCCTGGTAGTCTTCGGCGGTCGTGCGCAGGTTATCTCCAAGATAGCTAAGCGCTGTGCAGCAGTCATCCAGGCCTGGTATCCAGGTGAAGAGGGTGGTACAGCTGTGGCTGACATTCTTTATGGCAAGATTTCACCATCAGCCAAGCTGAGTGTCAGTTATCCTAATACTGAGGTTTATGAGCCTATCTGCTATAATTATTCCATCCGGCAGGATGCCCGTGTAGAGTGGCCTTTCGGTTATGGATTGAGCTATACAACCTTTGCCTATAAGAACTTGCAGGCAGTTAGGGAACTCTCTACTGCTTCAGAGTCGAGCAATATCTACTTTGAGGTTACCAATACGGGTAAGGTTCGTGCCGATGAGATAGCGCAGGTATATCTGTCGCCAACTCAGAGCAACCAGCAGATTCATCCTATCCAGTTGCAGGGCTTTGCCCGCATCTCTCTCAATCCTGGCGAAACCAAGAGAGTATGCATCAGGTTCTATACTGATCAGTTTGGTTATTATTCTCATCGAGGCAATCGTCAATGGAACATAGCTCCTGGAACGTATGAACTGAAGATTGGAGCCTCTTCTCAAGACATTCGTCTTAAGCAGCAGATAGTTTTGACGGGTGATAAAGTGGTGAAACCTTTGCGTGATCATTACTTCTCCGAGGTTATCAGATAAGCGTATGATTTTTCTACTAAAAGTAGCAAAATGCCAAGGTTTTTGGTTAAAAACAGTATAAAAAACAACAAAATGCACGGATATTGCAAAATATTCGTGCATTTTGTTTGCAGTTTCAATAGATTTTATTAATTTTGCTATCTGGTATAGAAAAGTACCTTATAAATAGAATAATATAAAACAAAACGAAATGGAGAAAATAGACAATCTAGACAGAAAGATTCTCGGCATCCTTTCTAAGAATGCCCGTATTCCTTTCAAAGACGTAGCAGCAGAATGTGGCGTGTCTCGTGCTGCCATCCATCAGCGTGTTCAGCACTTGATGGAGGATGGTTTCATCACCGGTAGCGGTTTTGATGTAAACCCTAAAAGCCTGGGTTATTCTACCTGCACTTATGTAGGTTTGAACTTGGAGCGCGGTAATATGTATAAAAAGGTGGTAGAGCGCTTGCAGAACATTCCTGAAATCGTAGAGTGTCACTTTACAACCGGTTCATACACCATGCTGATCAAGCTTTATGCCCGCGACAACGAGCAGCTCATGGATCTGCTTAACAATAAGCTTCAGGCTATCCCTGGTGTGGTTTCTACCGAAACGCTTATCTCTCTTGAGCAGAGCATCAAGCGTGAGATTCCTGTACTTCTCGATGAAGATTAATAAGTGTCTCCATACCTGAGTACGATTTTTAGAAGATCTTGAATCATTATTTTTTGAAAGATAAACAAATGGAAACATTTGACTTAGAGTCGCATCTCCAGGATGCATACTCTAGATTTCCCGAAGCGAAGCATCAGCCTGTAATTGGCCTTACTGCCAATTATGAAGGTATCGATGCTACGCTTCGCGACCGTTATTATAAGCAGGTAATAGCGGCTGGCGGTACGCCAGTCATTATTCCTCCTGTTGCCGATGCTCAGGTCATCGTCAATACCCTGGAGCATCTTGATGGATTGATTCTGACGGGTGGCGGCGACCATAATCCGCTGTGGATGGGCGAAGAGCCTTCTCCCCGTCTTCACAATATCAATCAGGAACGTGATGCTGCCGAACTGATGATTACCCGATTGGCTTTCAACCGCCAGATTCCGATGCTTGGCATCTGCCGGGGCATCCAGACCCTTGCCATTGCGCTGGGCGGAAAGGTGTGCCAGGATATCAAGCAGCTGGTAAAGCACAGCCAGGATGCCGACCGTACTGAACCTACCCACATCGTAGAAATCAAGAAAGATTCCACCTTATATAATATATATAATAAGGAGAAGATCTTTGTCAACTCGTTCCACCATCAGGCGGTAAGCGAGCCAGGCAATTATCTGCGCACCATCGCCAAATCTTCCGATCATATTATAGAGGCTGTAGAGAGTAGCGAATATAAGCAGATTCTCGGTGTGCAATGGCATCCGGAATGGCTGGAAGAAGAAGGATTGAAGATTTTCCAATGGCTGGTTAATCAGGCTAACAACTTTTATGCAGCCAAGCAGTTGCATAAGCGCATCCTTACGCTCGATACCCATTGTGATACTCCGATGTTCTTCCCTCAGGGCATCAAGTTTGATCATCGCGATTCCCGCATCCTGGTTGATCTCCATAAGATGACCGATGGTCATCAGGATGCTACCACGATGGTAGCTTACCTGCCACAGCCTCAGATAGGCGAGAGCTTCAGCAGCAAGGTGGCTTTCGATGTAAAGGGACCTGCGCAGTATGCCGACCTCATCTTCGATAAGATAGAAGAGATTGTGAGCAAGAACAGGCAGTATCTCAGCATAGCCCGCACTCCTGCCGATCTTTATAGCGATAAGCGGAATGGCAGAAAGAGCATCATGCTCGGCATCGAGAACGGTCTCGCCCTGGAGCACGATATCAGTAACGTGAAGCATTTCGCCCAGCGTGGCATCGTTTATATCACGCTCTGCCATAATGGTGATAATGATATCTGCGATAGTGCCCGCGGCTGCAATACCCATAATGGTGTGAGCAGTTTTGGCGAGAAGGTGATTCATGAGATGAACCGCCTGGGCATCATGGTAGATTTGAGTCATGGTGGCGAGAAGAGTTTCTACGATGCACTTGATATCAGCCAGACTCCTATTGTCTGCAGCCATAGCAGCAGCCGTGCGCTCTGCGATGTGCCTCGCAATCTGACCGATGACCAGATGCGTGCCCTCGCAGCAAAGGGTGGTGTGGCTCATACCACGCTCTATCACGGATTCCTGCGTAAAGAGGGTGAAGCCGACATCATGGACGCTATTGCCCATCTTGAGCATGCCATCGATGTGATGGGTATCGACCACGTAGGTCTGGGAACCGACTTTGATGGAGACGGCGGCATCCGGGGGCTCGCCGACTCTTCTGAACTTATCAATTTCACCCTCCAACTGTTGCACCGCAAATATAGCGAGCAGGATATTATCAAGATTTGGGGAGGCAACTGGCTCAGAGTGATGACGCAGGTACAGAACTTTAAACATTAATGTTATGACGAAGAAAATGAAGATAATTTTAGGCTTGGTAGTTGCTGCCGGAGTGGTAGCTGGAGCTATCAGCTATAAGAATGCCAACACCACGTCGCCGGAAATCCAGGAAGTAGAGGAAGCAGAGAAGCTGAATCCTGTAGGTCCTGCCTTTAATGCCGATTCGGCGTTGGCTTATTGTGCCGCACAATGCGATTTCGGTCCTCGCGTCATGAACAGCGAGGCGCACGACAAGTGTGGCGAATGGATTGTGAGCAAGTTCAAGCAGTTTGGTTGCGAGGTAGAAACCCAGAAGGCTGACCTCAAGGGCTATGATGGTACCATCCTGAAGAATACCAATATCATCGCCCATTACAATCCGAAGGCTGAAAACCGCATTTTGCTCTGTGCCCATTGGGACAGCCGTCCTTGGGCTGACAACGACCCCGACAGCACCAACTGGCGCAAGCCTGTAATGGGTGCCAACGATGGAGCCAGCGGAGTAGCCGTCATGTTGGAGATTGCCCGCCAGCTGCAGGCAGACAAGAAGCTGAATCCTAACATCGGCGTAGATTTCGTATGTTTCGATACTGAAGATTGGGGAACACCTCAGTGGGCTGATGTTCAGGACGATGGCGATACTTGGGCTTTGGGTGCCCAGTATTGGAGCGAGAACAAGCCTGAGGGATATAATCCACGTTTTGGAATCCTCCTCGATATGGTGGGCGGACAGGGAGCCAAGTTCTATCGTGAAGGCATGTCTATGCAGTATGCCGGTGGCATCGTGAAGAAGGTTTGGGCTGCAGCCCGTCAGGCTGGTTTCGGCTCTTACTTCCCTAAGAGCGATGGCGGAATGATTACTGATGATCATATTCCGGTCAACGAGAAGGCTAAGATTCCTACTGTAGATGTGATTGCTTATTATCCGGACTGTCAGCAGAGCAGTTTCGGTCCTACCTGGCACACCGTGAGCGATGATATGGCTCATTTGGATAAGAATGTGCTTAAGGCAGTTGGCCAAACCGTGATTCAGGTGCTTTATACTGAGGAATAGGTCGGCATCCCATTCGGATATAAAAGGAAATGTTCCTAGGAAAAGTTGTTGCTTTTCTTAGGAACATTTCTTTTTTCAGTCTGTTTAAATCTTCGTTCATCGACGTTGAACCGCCGTTCACCGTCTATGAACCGCCGTTCAACGACGCTGAACGGACATTCAACGTCGATGAACGGACATTCAACGTCGATGAACGGAGATTTCTTCTGCTTGTATCAACAAAAAAACTTAGGTATAAAAGCAATTCCTATTGACTGGAAATGCTTTTATACCTAAGTATATGGGCTTTCTGAATAAGATGAGCTGGTTAAATCTGCCCCGATTCTACCTGTCTTACCACTCTTTCTGTTAATCTGTCAACGCCGTTCGGGTCGTACTTCTTGTTGAGGCTGGCACCGAAGAGGCTTGCAAATGCCTGATAGAATCCGGCACGGATAGGACCCAGAAAGGCTTGAATCAGGTGATAGGATGAGGAATTGCATTCGCGATACACCAGTTTGATGCAGAGTTTACCCTGTGCATAGGTGAGTTTCTTCATTCTCGGGGTATATTCCTGTTTAATACCTTTCTCCACCAGTTTCATGTGTGCATCCTTTGCCTTCTTATTAGGCAGCGTTTCCAGATAATCACCCGTTTCGATGATAATCTTTCTTACCTCTTTGGCTATCGGCAGCACCTTCTTGATGTTGTATACCAAACGGTTGTAAGCCATTCGTTCCTTGGCGTTCTTGAATACCGGCTGCGGATAAACGTACACGTTGTTCACCTGAACATATTGCACGCTGTCATGATCCAGGAGCACTTTTCCTACCTTCACCATCGGTTCAAAGGTAGGAGCATCCATGTCCACCTCCCTGTCTTCAGGGTTGTCGCCATCGGTCTGCGCCATGGTTTGCAGGGTGATGCAGAAGAGCATCGCCAGTAAAAAGCATATTTTCTGTTTCATGTAAATCTCCTCAAAGTTCTTTGTCCAGCTCCTTTTTTCGTGGAGCTTCTTCTATATATAAAGAGGTGTAAGCCCCTTTGTGGTACTAATTACGCCGCAAAATTACAGATTATTTCTCAATTTGAGAAAGATTCTTGGCTTTTTCTTTCTCTTTTTCAGATTTTAGCAGTAACTTTGTCTTAATTTAATAAATGAAGTGCCTACTGCAGATGAAGCATGCTCATTCCATAACATCCCTCTTGTTGAAACTGTTTCTCGTAGGCAGCTCCCAAATCTTCTGTGCCTCATGGGCTCAAGCCCAATATTCCTCTCTTTCAGAACAGGGCGCCGTGCCCGAAGATTCTCTTTCCGCTTCGCCACTCTGGCAGCAACTGCTGTCCGACCTTTCTTCATCCGAAGATTTCGAGCATGTAGCCTGGCAGGACTATGAAGAAGATTTGGAGGAGATGGCGCAGCATCCCGTCAATCTGAATACGGCAACGAGAGAAGAACTGGAGCGCATGCCGTTTCTTACTGCATCGCAGGTAGAAGACATCCTGTTCTATATCTACCGCTATGGACAGCTGAAGAGTATGAGCGAGCTTACCCTGATAAGCAGCATCGGCTGGTATCAGCGCCAGCTGATGAATTGTTTCTTTTATGTGGCCGATGACGGGAGCAAGCCGGCTTTTCCCAGTCTTAAAACCATCGCCCAGTATGGCAAGCACGAAGTGATGGGCATGTTGAAGGTTCCTTTTTATGAGCGCAAGGGCGATGCGAGCGGAACCGACGGCTATCTAGGTTATCCTTACAAGCACGGACTGCGCTACCAGTTTCGCTACGGCAATTCCGTCAAACTGGGATTCGTAGCTTCTCAGGATGCCGGCGAACCATTCTTCGGAGGCAGGAACACGATGGGTTACGACTTCTATTCCTTCTATCTTCAGGTAAAGAACCTGGGCAGATGGAAGAATATCACCCTGGGCAGATACAGACTGAACGCAGGATTGGGACTGATACTCAATAATGATTTCGGCTTCGGCAAACTCTCAGCCTTAACCTCCTTGGGCAGATCATCTTCCTGCATCATCCGCGGTCATTCTTCCCGTTCTTCAGCCAATTATCTGCAAGGCGCCGCCGCCACCTATACCTTATTAAAGGGCCTCGAACTGACTGGTTTTCTTTCTTATCGCCAGATAGATGCTACGCTTTCTGCTGACGGCGGGGGCATCAAGACCATCCTGAAGACCGGTTTGCATCGCACGGTGAATGAGATTGCTAAACAGAAGGTAGCATCCAATACACTTGTGGGAGGCAACATCAGTTACCGGCATCAGGGCTGGCACATCGGAGGTACAGCCTTTTATACCTCTTTTTCCCTTCCGCTCACGCCCAATAAAAGCCAGCTTTACAAGCGTTTTGCTCCAGAGGGGAATGCCTTTTGGAATGCCAGTATCAGCTATGGTTATATCTCCCATCGCCTCACCCTCTCCGGCGAGACGGCAACTGGCGATTGCGGTTCCATAGCCACGCTCAATGCAGCCTCCTATCTCTGTTCCGACCATTTCACGCTCATGGCTCTTCACAGGTACTATTCTGCCCGTTACTATTCTCTCTTCAGCAACAGCTTTTCCGAGGGGAGCGATGTGCAGGATGAAAACGGCGTATATCTGGGCTTTACCTGGATTCCTGCCCATCATTGGAGCATCACAGCCTATAGCGATTTCGCCTATTTCGCCTGGCCTAAGTATCAGACCAGGGAGAGCACTCAGAGTTGGGATAATCTGGTGAATATTCTCTTCCAGCCCTCCAGAGTGCTGACGGTAGGAGGAAGGTTCCGTTATAAGAATAAGGCGGGAACCACGACCGGCCGTCTGCGCCTCTATGCCACAATAGTCCAAAAAAGATGGAGCGCCAAAACCAGTTTAGACTATACGATGAGCCAGGCGGAAAGCACGATGAAGAATGAGGGCGATGAGCTTAGTAAAGGCTATATGGTGAGCGAGCATATAGGATGGGAATGGAAATGGAAGAAGCAGTTGAAAGGAACGTTGAGAGGCTGCCTGGGCTATTTCCATACTTCCGATTTCGCCTCCCGTATCTACGCTTATGAGCCTGGTCTGCTCTATCAGATGAGTTTCGGCAGCTACTACGGCGAGGGCATCCGTTACGCCTTGGTGGCACGCTCAGAGATAGGTTCCCATCTGCTGCTTATCGCCAAATTGGGTACAACCGATTATTTCGACCGCTCTCACATCTCTTCTGGTTTGCAGGAAATCTCCCGCTCTTCACAATCCGATCTGGAGATACAGGTAAAGTGGAAATGGTAAGAAAGAATGGAGAAAAACGGGAAAAATATATCAAGAATAAAAAATATTAACCGTTTTTCTTGTTTAAATAGAAAAAATGAGTTACTTTTGCATCTTGAATAAATACTGGCTTATAAATGAAGATATTGATAGTTATCCCTTGTTATAACGAGGAAGAAGTGCTGCCTAAGACCTTAGATGTGCTGGGGGCATTGATCAGAAAAATTAAGAAAGAGACTGATGCCGACACAGAACTGCTGCTTGTCGACGATGGCAGTCGTGACCATACTTGGCAGATGATTTCGGATGCTGCCAAGGAACATGGGTATGTGCATGGCATCAAACTGTCGCATAACCGGGGCCATCAGAATGCGCTTTGGGCAGGTATGGAAGCTGCGGTAGACCATTGTGATGCGATGGTAAGTATCGATGCCGACCTGCAGGACGATGAGAATGTAATCATCGATATGGTGCGCCAGGTGCAGGAAGGCAAGGATATCATCTATGGTGTGCGCAAGGAGCGCAAGACCGATACCTTCTTCAAGCGCTTTACCGCCCAGGCTTTCTATAAACTGATGCAGAGTGTGGATAAGGAGACGGTTTACAATCATGCCGATTTCCGCATGATGACCAACCGCACCCTAAAGGCGCTGATGCAGTATCCTGAGCGCAATCTTTTCCTCAGAGCCATCGTCCGCCAGTTGGGTTTTCGAGAGGGGTTCGTCTATTACGACCGCAAGGCTCGTGAGGCGGGTGAGAGTAAGTATCCGTTTACCAAGATGCTGAGTTTCAGTATAGATGGCATCACTTCGTTCTCCGTGGCACCATTGAAGTTTATCACCTTCCTGGGTCTGGCGATGACTTTAGTAGCAATCATCATGATTATCTTTGCCTTGGTAGAATATTTCCAGGGCAAGACCATCCAGGGCTGGACCTCCATGCTCGTTTCCATGTGGTTTATCGGAGGCATCATCACCACGGGCGTAGGCATTACGGGCGTATATATCGGCAAGATTTATACCGAGGTGAAGCGCCGCCCTCGATATTTTATAGAAGAAAGAGTATAAGAATAAAGATATAAGCGTAACATAAGAAGAGCGTGTGTAAAATCAAAAGGCGTGTCGTATGAGCGGCACGTCTTTTGATTTTATCGCATAGCTATATTGACTTCGTTTTTGATGAATCGCTAGAAACCAATATGAGATGATGCCTGTCCTTTGTTTGTGGAATGTGGCTAATCGTTTCTTACATTTGGGTACATTTTTAGATTAGTGTTGAAATTAGCAAATGTAGTATCAAAAGTAAGCCCACCATTGCTATCTACTAAGTAGTAGCCAGAGTACGATTTGCCTTTCCCCATGTTTGCATGCATGTAAACATTAAATCCAGGGAAGAAAGAGGCACGAGTGGTCGGTTGTGTTCGATACCCATCTACAATCCACCAATGTCCAGCTCCAGTACTAGTTTGCCCATACATAAATACGGGTCTTAATTCATCAACAGAAGCTTTTAATGTGGCAATGTTCATTTTCTGCATGTTGTCCACGTATATCCCATATTTTTTTAAGAATTTGATAATATTACTAAAGTTGACGCTACTAGAATTACATTGATATTTTACTCCACATTGTTCTCCGATAAATTTCATAAGTTTAGCAATCATCAGACATTTGTCATCAGGATCTTTAGTGTACGAACCAAAGTAGTCTGAGGTATCATGTATTTCTTCCTTTTCGCATAGATAGTCCCAATCAATTCTAGTGCCATCGATATAAACAATCGGTTTGTAAAAAGACATGATTTCAGCTGTTGCAATAACGACAGAACTAATTGGGTAACGATAATCCCAAAGCCAATTGTCGGAGCAGTTTTGTTCCATTAATTGGTTGTATGGTAGTCCGTCGTTCCAACTAACTTTAATGAATGGACCATTTCCTGCGATGGCATCGTTAGGAGGTGCTGTTATTGTAGCTCTTGTGCTTTTGGTTGTTTGGGGAGATATGAGTTCTTTGATTCTAGCAAACTCAACGTTCTCAGGAGTAGTTTTTAGCACTTTTGCAATTTTCTCTAATGTCGTATTGCGTAAGGAATCTTTGTTTGAATCTAAAGCGTTTATGACATTAGTAAAAAGTTCTTTTGAATATAGAAGTGGTGGCAACTCTTTTGAGAAACTTGTACTATCGTTTCTAAAGTATGCTAATACATAAGGGAACCTCTTGTCGCCAGAAATAATTGCTGTATAGACTCCTGTTGTGGAATTTATTTTCAACTCGTAAATAGGACAATGTAATTTGTTATTATTCACTTGGTTCTGTAATTTGTTTGATGGTGAAATGTTATACTCTTTAGTTTCTTCTATTTTGATTACAGGGTCGTTTTGTCGAGTTGTAAGGTTGTCTTCTGCAAAGAGATTGAAAATGTCAACAGCTTCGTCTTTAGTCAACTTGACTTCATCATCAAACATAATACTGGAAATTTCAGCCTCTGTTAGTTCAATCTTGTTCTCGTTGTAACAAAAATTGAGAGCATCATTGTTGGTTTGACAAGATGTGATAGTCATGGTTAGAGCCATTAATATATAATAGATTTTTCTATTCATAAATTTTATGTTAAAAGGATTGAGAACTTGCCTAGTTCTCAATCCATGTTAGAAATAGTGTTAATTTGAAGGTGATTATCCTTTGCGAACGTTTGGATAAGCTTTGAGATCATAGTCAAAAATGTCATATTCAAAATTTGGATAACCGTTGCAATCAAAAGTAATGTCACCAGAAGACTGGTATAAATACCATCCATCAAAGTCACCTCCCCATCCAAAGTTGCAGTGGCAATACACGTTATATTGTTTTAATATCATTCTGTACGAGGAGTTTCTTTGCCTTATTTGGTATCCATCAGCTAACCAAGCATGCCTTCCGCTTGCATTAAATCCCCTAGTGGAGACATGGCGAGAGGTTCCTGTAATATATACAAGTCTTAATGCATCAAGACTAGACTTCATGTTTTGAAAAGTACAGTCTGTAGCATCATCCATATATACTCCTAAAGTCTTCATATAGTTACGAGCCTTTTGGGTGTTTGTTGAGCCACCTTCTGGACCATATGTTGTTCCACTTCCTTTTGCAATTAGGGAAAAAACACTAGCTACAGCTTTTGCCCTTTCTGAGGTTTTGTCAGAATTTGATACGGAGTGAACATTGGCAAGAGTCCAGTCTATGCTTGGCATAGAAGGTTTTAAATATGCAGCAATTTGTGCCATAGCAGTAACAACACATCCTGCAGGATAACGATTGTCATAGCTATCGGTAAATGTTCCTTCATCAGCAGTTCCTGTTGTTGGGTCAGCATATAAATTATAAGGAGAAATTTGATCCCATTGGGTCATCGTGAGGGGACCTATTTTTGCCATTTCAGTTCCACCAGGTGTGACAGCCCATCCTCTTGTTGTATTTTCGTAAACAAAAATGTTGTGTTCAAAGTCTTTAAACTTAAAATCCCCGGTAAAAGGTTTAATGCGGCGAACCTTGTCTATAGTTTGTACTCGCAAGGAATCCTCATAATGTTTGATTTGTGAGATTGTGGACAACACATATTGCTTTGCATTGGCTAGCATGATGTCAGCTGGTAATATGCTAGTTTTGTTATATGAGTCTATGTAGGCAACTACAGCAGGAAAACGCTTGTCACCACAAACTAACGCCTTCTTTTTTTCTGGCTGATTTTCTGTCTCATACTCATAGAAGGTAACATGGTCTTTATTGGCAGAACTTGTTGCGTTGTTTACCTCGTTGATGGTGAATTTGTTTGTTAAACTAAAGGTTGACATAGAACTTCTTGATACATTGTTTGCTGCAATAAAATCAGAAAGAATGTCTGTTGCGGCTTCCTCTGATAAGTCATTGTCAGAGTCGTAGGCAATACTTAACAATTCTGGTTCAGTTAGCCCTATTGCTACACGGTGTAATAGGTTGCCACCATTGTCCTGGTCACCCTCTTCTAGGTTTTGGGTGCATGATATTGCTATGCATGATAGCAATATTCCGAAAATAAATATTTTTTTCATATTGTAATATTTTGGTGAATAATTTATGATATAAAGCCTCTCAATGCCGAATCGCCATAGTAAATTTCTAAACAAACAGCTGAGTTTGGTTTCTCAATAGTAAAAAATGTAGTGTTAAAAGAATATTGACATAGAAATTCTCCTTGCTCATTTTTGAATACTATACGACTATTTGTTGGTACATTTGTAAAATGTATCATTCCATCTTCATAGAAAACCCTTAATGGATTCTTTGAAGGCATTCTGTGACGCTCATGATAGTTCTCTCGATCATTGCTATATACCGAAATAGGGAAAAGTTCAACATAGAACTTTTGCTGAGCATTTAGACATAATGTAGAAAACCACATTAAAATAATTAGACTAAGTTGTTTCATACGCTTCTTCTTTTGGGGACAAAATTATGAAAAAAAAATAATATGGTGCTCAAAATCCTTTTCACAAATATTTCACATTTTGTAAGTTGTTGATATTCAGGTTGCTATTATGAAAGAAGCCAGAAGTCATGTGAAATATTTCACATGACTTCTGGCTTCTTTCTAGTAAGAGATTGCAAATTTCAGATGGAGCGAATGAATATATCTAACTCTTCTGCTTTACCGTCTTTATGGAAAAGCTTCTTATATAAACGTTTTCTAGCCATGCTAAGTGTTGATGGTTCTCGGTGAAGTATAGTCGCCATGTCAGACAAGGTAAATCCGACTTTAAGAAGTAGGCATATTCGGTATTCGATTTCAGATAATTTGCAAATTCTGTAAAGTGTAATTTTAAAATCGAAATAGTATTTGTTGACTAATTCATCTAATTCTTTCCATTCGTTCTCATTGATATTGTTTTTGTTTTGTGTTTTTTGGAGGAAAATTGAATAAATGTTTGTTTCTTTAATCTGTGATAGGGTGTCTTTATTGTTGGTCTTTTGCGAGGCACTTTTTTCCAAAATATGTTGTAATTCCATCGTTTGCCGTTTTTGTTCATTTTTTGCTATTTTGTATTTTTTGTAGTACACATAAAATAACAAAAATGTGAGTAGGGTTGATAGTCCATATATAATTTGCCATAATTTATGTTGTTTGTTTTCATTTTGTAATTTAATATATTCCTTTTCTTTTTGCGTATAATCATAAAGAGACTGACTTTTTGCGATGGCGGTGGCATTCGAGATATTTTCAATGGAATCAGCGTATTGGATAAATAGCTTCCATGACAGTAAGTCTTTGTTGGAACAATTCTTTTTTAATGCCATCTCAACCTTTTCTTGATAAGCAGCCTCTTTGGCATAAACGTCTCCTGTTTCTTCAATTTTCTTTATATAGTAATTGACAGAATCAGGAAGATTGCACAATTTATAGTATTTTATTGCCATAGAATAGGTCCCACTTTTATTTTCTTTTCTAACATCACTGAGTAGTGGAAGAAAGTATTTTGCAGCAGAGTCAACGTCTTGTTTTGAGTCTAAATAAATATTTGCCAAACTTGATCTTGCCGAAGTTATCATTTTAGGCATTTTAGCTTTTAGTGCTAATTGTAAGGATTGTTGACTGAAGAGGATTGCACTATCGACTTTATTGGTGTTAGCGTAAGTATATCCTAGGTCTCTAAGATCATATATTTGTCCTTTTATATCATTTCTTATTAAGTCGATATGATATGATTTCTTATAGAAATCTATGGCAGAAGAGAAGTTGCCTTGGTAAAGCATAATATAGCCCATTTGGGCATATGTAAGCCCCTTTAAACGAATATCTTTACACTCGTTTAATGTTTTATGAAAGTACTCTAAGGCTTGAGGAGAGTCGTGTAGGTCTAAATAAGTTGTACCTGTTAAGTAATAAATCTCAGGTAGAAGTTTCTTGTCGTCATTTCTTTCATAATAAGATTTTAGTAGATTGATTTTGCCTAAATTAGGATGTGGGGTACAAGTCTTTTCTTGTGCTTTTAGCTTCAAGAGGTTGTAATACATCCAATAGGCAGTCTGAGTTGTATCAAAATTATTGCCAATTTGTTCCAATTTAGTTAAAGCTAACTGAGGATTTGAATAGCATAAACTGTCAATTTCTACTAAACTCTTAGGGTATTTTGAACTATTACATGAAGTATAGAACAGAGTAGCTAAAAGTAATATTTTGATTTTGTTTGTCATATCTTTTAATTTATAAATGATTATTTTGAATGAAATGTAGGATAGAAAGGCTTATATTACAAAGCCTTTCTTACCTTTACAAACCGATAGAAGCCTACCGGATGGTGCCATTCTACGAGTTTCTTTACTTCCCAAACCTTCTGGAAGGTGTAGTCCTTGCCGAATTTCTCAAGGAAATCAGGCATGTCTTCTTCCGGAATCATCAGTACACCATCCTGTGGCAATACCTTGTCAAACTGCTGGATCTTATCGCCCAGATAGAAGTTGAGGCTGAAGAAATGCAGCATATCTACCGACATATAAGAATAGAGTTTGCTGGTATCAAACTTCTTCTCGATAACCGGCGCCAGATGCTTATCGGCCTTCGTGTTGAGCACAGGTGGCTGCAGACTGGAGTCGAGCATCAGGAAGAGACCCACGATGGTGGCAAGGGTATATGAAACAATATTGCCTGGATTCTTCTTCTTGAGTGCCCGGAAGATGAGGTAAACTCCCCCCAAAGTGATAACCATAAAGATGCTGCATGGGATGAGCAAATCGTTGTTTTCGAGCGCATGGAGCATGGCGATATTGTCTATGGCATGCTTGCCGTGGAAGATGCTTTCTGGCACCCATCCTTTTTTTACCACCAGCAGGGCGATATTGAGAATCAGGGTTATCGAAGCAATCGCCCCGGCATAAACCTTCAAGGCTCCCATCTTCTCCTTCATCATCCAAACGATGTATTCGGCGATGAGATAGGCCATGAACGGATAGCATGGCAGCAGATAAACGCTGCGCTTGCTCTTTGGGATGCAGTAGAAGAAGAGTACCAGGAGGAAGGCGAGCCAGGTGAACACCTGCAGCGGAGTAGCCTTCTTCGCATTCTCAAGGAAACGGGTCTTCGAGAACTTCTTCCATGGCAGAATGAAGAGCGAGAACAATAATAATAAGGTGTAAGGCAACCAGCCCGTGATGAGCGTGAGAAGGTTGTACCACGCTGGGTTCTCGTGCGATTCGTATGCCATCTTGCCCATGAATCGGTCGATGTTCTCTTCCTTCACCAGGCGCAGAAACTCATCGCCGCCTTGCAGATAGGCTGCATAATACCAGCAGAAAGGAATAACGAGCGAGAGCAGGGCGGTTAGAGCCATGCGCCATACGATGCCCCAGAAGTTCTCACGTTGGGTAAGCATGAATACGCCCATCACAAAGCAAGGCAGAATGATGCCCACAGGTCCTTTGGTAAGCGTAGCGCCACTCATGCAGAGGATAGCGAGCCAAGGCAACTGGTGCTTTCCTTTCTCCCACCAGCGGTAGAGCAGATACATGGCTCCCACCATAAAGGCGGTGTTCACCATATCTACACGGCAGTTCATACCCGCACGGTGCACCTCGAAGGCGGTGAGCGTGAGGATGGCTGCGATGAGACTGGTTGGGGCGTTCTTGCGCTTGGCATAGAATACGAAGCCGCCAATGGTCATCAATACCAGCGATACGGCGGATGGAAGACGTGAGGTGTACTCATTCACATGGCCGATGAAGAGGCTGAAGAAGGCGATGCACCAGTGGAAGAATGGCGGTTTGTAAGGGATATCACCTCCGTTGTTGATAGGCAGAATCCAGTTGCCATGTTCCAGCATGGTGTAGGCAACCACCGCTTCGCGCGGCTCTCCCTTGGTATTGAAATCTGTGAGTCCGAGGAATGGAATCATCATCACGATAGCCAGGATGATGATGAGCCATAGGGCTTTGTTGTACTTGATGTTCATGTCTTATCGAAGTCTTGTTTTGTTATTTTGGCTGCAAAGTTACATATAATTATTTGTTTATAGACAGAATAAGGCTAGAAATTTTGCTTTTATTAGGATATAATTATTAACTTTGCACCCGATTTCTAAAGTAGAATAAAAATGAAACGATATTTTAAGGCTTTTGGGTATCTCCTTTCGGTGCATGTATTGGCATTGCTGGTGATGACTCTGTTCAGATTGGTAGAATTTATCGCTCTGCATGGCATGATTGTAGATGCAGAGGCGAGTAGGGTAATGGCGTTTGTCAAGGGTGTATGGTTTGATAATGTCATAGCTTGTTATATTTCGGTATTGCCTGTGGCTGTGCTCCTGATAGCAGCCAGCCTGGGGTGGTGTCATCGCCGTTTGCTGCGTGGTATCAACATCTGGTATGCGGCATGGTTTGCCATCGCCTTCATGCCTTCGGCAGCCAATACTCCTTATTTCCAGTATTTCTTCAAGAACATCAATTCCAGCATATTCGGGTGGTTCGGCTATGTAGCCACCACATCGGGCATGCTCTTGCAGGAGTCTTCCTACTGGCTCTATATCGCCCTCTATTTCGTGTTTACGGGGGCGTTTATCTATGCGCTCGTCCGTCTGCGCTGCTACTTCGAGGGGCTCTTCCTTCTGCCTAAGGACAATATGCACCTGGTGCAGGTAGTCAGCCGTTTCCTTATTTCTGCTGTGATGATAGGTGCCTGTCTCTTCGGCATCCGTGGCAGAATGGGCTATAACCCTATCAAGGTGAGCCAGGCTTACTATTGCGAGGATTCTTTCCTCAACCAGCTCGGCATCAATCCGGCATTCAATCTCCTTACTTCTGCGCTCGACGATATGCGCAAGGAGAACAAGGAGTTGCATCTCATGCCATACGCTGAGGCTATCACGAATACCCGCCAGTGGCTGGGTATTACGGGAAAGGTGGATAGCACGAATATTCTGAAGCGTGAGGTGGTGAACGATTCCCTGATGATGAAGATGGGTCAATCTCCTGCGAAGAAGAATCATCCTAACGTAGTGGTGATATTGATGGAGTCGATGTCGGCAAACCTGCTGGGCACATTCGGCAATCAGCAGCCGCTCACTCCAACGCTCGATTCGCTCTATCAGCATTCCCTGGCGTTCACCCACTTCTATAGTTCCGGCATCCATACCAACCATGGCATGACGGCTACGCTCTACAGTTTCCCTGCCCTCATGTTCCGCAACCTGATGAAGGGAACGGTAACTCCACGCCGCAAGGGTATCGCCACGGTGTTGAAGAAGTATGGCTACGAGAACATGTTCTTCATGACTCACGAGGCACAGTATGACAACATGAAGGCTTTCTTCCAGACCAATGGCTACGATGACATCTTCTCTCAGGAGAACTATCCTAAGAGCGAGGTGGTGAACAGTTTTGGTGTGAGCGACCATTTCGAGATGGACTATGCCCTCAACACCATCAACCAGAAGGCGAAGACGGGCAAGCCTTTCATGGCTACCATCCTCACCGTGAGCAATCATCCGCCATATATCATTCCTGATTTCTTCAAGCCGAAGACCAAGGAGAAGGAAACACAGATTGTGGAGTATGCCGACTGGGCGATAGGCGACTTTCTGAAGAAGGCAAGTCGGGAGCCTTGGTATAAGAACACGATATTCGTGATTCAGGCAGACCATGGTAAGCTGGTGGGTAAGAGCGAGGGCGAGTTGCCTCAGTCTTACAACCACATTCCGCTCATCATCTTTGGTCCTGGTGTTCCGCAGCAGCAGTATGCCGGTTTGGGTATGCAGGTAGATGTAATGCCTACGCTTTTCGGTCTGATGAATCTGAATTATGAGTACGAGGGCTTCGGCGTGGATTTGCTGAAACAGGAGCGCCCGATGGTATTCTATTCGGCAGATAACCAGATTGTGGCAAGAGATCATCAGCGTTGCTTCGTCTATAATCCGTCGATGAACCGCAGTTTCTGCTATGATGTGTTGCCGAATGGCAATCTGAAGGAAACCAAGCTGGAGTCTAAGTTCCAGGATTTGAAGAACTATGTGTTCTCGAATATCCAGGCTGCTGAATATATCGAGCGACATCAGCAATAAAAAAACGATATTATCAGAAACAGTAATCCCCCATCACGCTTTGGCTGCGTGATGGGGGATTTACTGTTTCAGGAGATTCAAGATGCTTTATGCCGAGAGGGTAAGCTTCTGCCAGATCTCGGTGTCGCCACCTTTCAGCTTCTTGCAGAGACCACGCTTGGTCCAACGGCTTATCATCTTACGGATGGTTTCACGACTGGCTCCGTCGCCACGCTCACGGCTGGCATCGAAGAGGGTGAACTGCTCAGGGAGCTGGGCAAAGAGCAGGGTGTTTCGAGACTTATAGACTGGGATTGCCTCGTTGTCCTGCTGCTGCTTGTCGAGACGCAAGCCAAACATCTCCATCTGCATGGCGAGCACGTAGTCGGCCACAGCCTTGGCAAAACGGATGCAGGCATCTGTTTCCTCTCCGGTCTGTTCCAGGATGTGGAAGATGACGCCACAACGGAAGCCGATGACGGCGGAACGGCGACGATATACATCCATCACACGGTCGGCATTCGCCAGGGCAAGCTGTCTTTTCGCTTCGAGCCACAGGCAGAACTCCTCGCACATACGGGGCAGCTCCATTACGCCGTGACTACGTTCAAGGAGAGTTACTGCCTTGAGGATGTTTGCCTGCTCCTCCTCGGTATAGTCGTGGTGCTGGCTGAGGGGTGCGAAGGAGGTATCGGGCATCTTGGCGAGCATCATTCTTGAAGAAGATCCGTCCTCGATGTTATCATCGGTGAAGAACTTCTGGAAGATGTTCTGGGTGCAGCAGCCGGAGAAGTTGAGCTGGGCGTGGGTTACGCCGCTGGTGGCTGTGATGTAGTCCTGACCCACCTCGCTCTGGTCGAACGCCTTACGGAAGTAGTCGCCGAACACCTTCCATACGCTCTTCATCGAACCGAGCTCCTCGCTGAACATATACATGGTATGGCCATCGGCACAGAGCTGACGACGCATCAATGCCGACTTCGAGATAGTATCGCCAATGTGACGGATGCAAGGCTTTGGATCCACTACACCCTTCTTGCCCTTGTGCTGCTGGTACCAGGCTTCATCCTCACGAGGTTTCTCATCGTCCTTATCCATCTTCTTCGCCCAGATGTTCTCGATGCGGCGGCATACGCCCTTACCTGATGCCTGCTCGCCGATGATGATAGACATGAGTGCCATCGGAGTATCGCTGCCGTCGCAATACTTCGCCTTCAGACGGTCAGCATAGGTTGCGGCAATAGGGAGGGCTGAGAAGAGGGCAGGCACGCGTGCCTCTGCGGCTACGCCAGAGAGCGAGTCGCGGAGTCCGAGTGGAAGCTGGTCTACTGGGAATTCGTAAAGAGGCTGTGTACTTGCCTTAGCGGCTAAAAGGTTCTCTATGTTTCTTAAATTTTCATTCTCCATAATTATTTAATGTTTAAAAGTTAGCTTGTCGGAATATCCGGTAAACGGCGGCAAAAATACGACTATCTTCTGTAACCGCCAAATTTGAGCGTGTGATAAGACCCGAATTTCAGCAGCCATTTGGGGCAAATTGTGTTAAAAAATCTAAGTCATAGTTTTGTGGGTCGGAAAACATAGGTTCTTATGTGCTAAATCATAGTTTCTCGGGTGCCAGGTTATAGCTTCTTGGATAACAGGTTCTCGTCTCAATCCGTAACCCCCTTTTTCTTCTTCTTCCTTTCTCATAAAAAAAATAACACGGACAAATTGAATTTGTCCGGACAAATTGTCCGGAGTTTCATAACGTGTTGTTTTTCTGGTACTTATAAGCCTTTTGGACAACCATCCGGACAAATTCAATTTGTCCGTGTTTTAAAAATATTCCCGTTAAATTCTTTGGTGTCTTACCCGTAATCCATTGACTATTAGTTAATTCGTAATAAAAATGCTAGTTTTAAACAACTTTGTTTAAAACAACCTTGTTTAATTTGTTTTTTTTTGCTATCTTTGCAGAAGAAAAGCTCCTAGCCCAGGGCGTGTGGAGCTTACATACGAATTACATTAGTATATAATAAGGTAGTGATTATGAGAAAAAGTAAAGAAGCTCCGTTTGTGTTCGGTGTTCGTGTGGAGGGAGATTCCTTTACCGACCGAAGAGAGGAAACAGAACGTCTGAAGGCGAACTTTACGTATGGAGTGAATACGATATTGATTTCACCTCGTCGTATGGGTAAGACTTCATTGGTGGATAAGGTGTGTTCGCTTGTAGAGAGCGAGGACATCAGGATAGCTCGTATAGATGCCTTTGGCTGTCGTTCGGAGAATGATTTTATCAATGCTTTTGCTACGGCTGTAGTTCGGGCTACTTCTTCAAAATGGGAAGAATGGATGGAGAATGCCAAGGTATTCTTAAGCCGTTTCGTTCCGAAAATCAGTATTGGTCAAGATCCTTTGACTGATTTTTCTTTGGCTTTGGAGTATAATGCAGGTAACAATACAACAGAAGAAGTATTGAGACTTCCGGAAATGATAGCTCGTTCTAAAGGTTGTCATATCGTAGTCTGCATCGATGAATTTCAGCAGATAGGCGATTTCCCTGATTCCTTGACCTTCCAGAAGAAGCTCCGCAGCGTATGGCAATTACAGAGCCATGTATCTTACTGTCTTTATGGAAGCAAGAAGCACATGATGGAACAGATGTTCCAGAATGCCAGTTATCCATTCTATCGCTTTGGTGATTTCTTCTATCTGAATAAGATAAGCGAGAAAGACTGGGTGGAGTATATCTGTCAGCGATTCGAATCTACCGGCAAGCATATTTCTGAAGAGTTGGCTCGTGAAATCTGTCAGGTAACAGACAGATATTCCTCTTATGTACAGCAGTTGGCATGGTTTGTATGGCTGCGAGTGCAGGATGATTCTGCAGCTACAGAAGAAGACTTGAAATATGGAATAGACCGGTTGCTGGATGCTTGCGAGCCTTTGTTTATCCAGCAGACCGAAGACCTTTCTGCCTATCAGATGAATTTCCTGCATGCCATCATCAATGGAGTACATACAGGCTTCACGCAGACAGCGATATTGGAAACCTATCGTCTGGGTACTGCCGCCAATGTAACCCGCCTCAAGAAATCCTTGATGGTGAAAGATCTGATTACGATTCCTGCTCCTAAGCATCTGGAAATGAGTGACCCCATCTTGGCGTTGTGGCTCAAGAGAAGAGTTTGGAAATGATGTTCCCTGGAGTTCCAAAGCATCCTAGGCAAAAATATAAAAATATAGTAAACAAATGAAGATAAAGATAAATCCAAAATACGAAGAGATGAGAAGTTTCATCGAACGCATCCCGGATGTGTTCGAGAAGGAAGGACGTGTGATTTACACGGGTCGCAATCTTATTAAGGTGATGGAAGCTCCTGATGGAATTGTTATTAATGTGAAGCGCTATCACGCGCCAAAGGGACCCAACAGTCTGATTTATTCCCTAGGCATCAGAAAGCCTAAGGGAGAGCGTGCCTTCGAATATCCGATGATATTGGAGAAGAAAGGCATCGGAACCCCTACACCTATTGCCCTTATCGAAGAGCGTAATGCCATCGGGCTTTTGGGATATACCTATCTCATCACCCTGCAGTGTGACAACCTGCATACGCTTTACGAAGTGGGCGATGCAGTCCCTGGCACCTACGAGAAACTGGCTAAGGCGCTGGCGCATTTTGCTGCTGATATGCATAATAAGAAAATCCTGCATAAGGATTTTACGCCAGGCAACGTGTTGTGGAAACAGGATGATGAAGGCTTCCATTTCATCATCGTGGATATCAACCGCATGAAGTTTGGAGAAATCAGCGTCAAGGAAGGACTCTATAATCTCCGAAAGTTCTGGGGACCTAAGGAATTCATCCGAATCCTGGTCTCTGAATATGCCAAGGTAAGAGATTACAGCGTGGATGAGGCTGTAGATTATGTGATGAAGGAACGCGCCAAGTTCTGGACCCGCTATGGCAAGAAGCATCCTATTAAGTTTAAACTGGAGTTATAGGAAACGAATTAAGTTTAAGCCATAAGCAACTTCTCAAGTTTAAGCCTGAGCTATAAGTGCTAAACTCTTGCAAGTAAATTCCACACGCCCTTTCAGGCGTGTGGAATTTACTTGCAAGAGTTCAATTATTTTATATATACAAATTTCAAATTACCTGGTCCTATGTCTCTTTTGCAACGTGCAAGAAGCATGGTTGGAGATTCCTGCATGTTTGCGGCTGGTGAGGCAACAATCTTATCTTTACCGTAGTATCGGGCAATTCCCTGATTGATCCAATATCCTGGATAAATCATGATGTCATTGAATGCATCCGAAGGCATTTTTACCGTAAGAGGCTTCAATGTTATGGCACTTTGGGTATTCGTCTTCAATGCCAGTTCACGCTCGTTCATTTCCTTGTCAAATTTCACGGCAGTTCCTTTCAACATAAGTGAAACGGTTCTGTTGGTTGTCCTTTCCTTGAGACTTACGGATAATATCAAGATGACAATGGCACAATATGGCGCATACTGCAGCGAGTTGGCATATTTCTTCTTAGATGCCGTTACTAAATCTATAATGGCAGAGCTTAATGGCGCTTTTGCCTCAGCCTTTCTCAGAACAGCTCCAGAAAGATAATAAATATTGATGCAGATGAGCCACAGGTGTATATACGAATAGATGTTCTGTACTCTGCCCGGTCCTCTTGTTCCCATGGCATAGCTGTGGGCGAAGAAGAATGAACTGTAAAGCGTAACGGTAATCAGGATGCATAGCCAAGGGTGAGAGAACTTGAATCTCGAGCTACTTGCCGCCTTAACAAGGGTAGGGCTAAGAAGCATCAACATCAGAATTTGAGCGATATTGATGGATTCTGATAAGAACTCGAAGCTCTTTCCTATTGCCATGAAGAATGCAACGACAACATTTGGCTTGCTTTCTATGGTAACTTGTCTGAACGCATTACCAGGAGCCAACACGCTGAAAAGGAAGGCGATGCCATAGATGGTGAGAATAGTAATATATAAACGTGGCCATTTTCTTTGTTCCATCTTCATGATGAGAATGGCTGCAAACAGAATCGCTCCCATGCCAAGTCCTGACACGAAGTTTCCGCCGGCAATGATGATGGATAGAACGATGGACGCCCCTCCGATAAGGGCTTTCTTGAACTTGGAACTACTTAATTGATATCCTATGAGCAGAGATGCTAAAAACAGAGACATGCTATAGAATAAAGTGTAGTACATCGCCCCGTTATACCAATAGAATGCATCGTAGTATGACCATGTAAACTGGATGGTCATCAGAACGAAGAGGGTAGATACGAAGAGATATTCCAATCTGGACGAATGGAGTAATTTTCGCATAACCATATATAATAAGGTGTAAGTGGAGGTCACCAAACTGAAAATCAAGATGAATGTTCCAAGCCAATATTGGCCGAATACTCCTGGTTGTAGAGCCATGAGAAAGCAGGCGGAATAGGTGCCCTGCCATGTATGATACATCGTCATAGCTACATTCCAGGCTGTCTGAACGCAAGCCGGAAATGAATGGGTCTCATTCCAAATCTTATATACTTCTGCACCGAAGACATAATCATCCGCAAATGGATGAAGATACTGGCTTATCCATAACATGGGAATGATGGATATGATTAGAACAGCAATAGCTACTCCTGTTACAATTTTCAATTGCTTCTTATTCATAACTGCTTTTATCCTTTTATATTATTTTCTTTTTACTTCTTGTTCTTTCTTTACTTCTTACTTTCTCTATATTATAACATCCTTATTGCCATAATCTTGCATGCAAGATAAACAATAAATGTTAAAGCTTATATTGTGTATAGGTGCAAAGGTACTAAACATAATTAAGTATCACAAATATTTCTTGTATTTTTTGCTGTTTTAGCGTTTTTTTTCGTATCTTTGCAAAACAAATAAATTACAAATGATACATATTGCGCTTACCATAGACGAAAATTATGTACGTTATTGTACAGTAGTGATGGCTTCTATTTTGGAAAATAACAAAATGGATGATATCACATTCCATATTGTTGCTAATGATTTAACGAGTAATAGTAAAACAATTATATTTAATCAAGTTAAAAATAGTAAAGCTTTGGTGAGTTTTTATACTGTGCCATCGCTTTTGCTCGAAGCTTATAAACTTAAATGGGGGCATAAGCGTCTTTCTATGACTGTCTTTTATAGATGTTTGTTAGCTACCATATTACCGGAAACTATAGAAAAAGTAGTCTATATGGATTGTGATGTGTTGGTGTTGCAATCATTAAGAGATTTGTGGAATACGCCAATGGAAAATATTGCAGTGGCAGGTGTACAAGACTTATTGGAAACTCCTAAGGAATATTTCAGCCGTTTAGAATATGATAGTAAATATGGATATTTTAATGGTGGTATGTTGTTAATCAATTTAGATTACTGGCGTAAACATAATGTAGAAAATCGTCTTAAAGAATATTTTAGAGCCAATTTAGATAAAGTTGTTCGTAACGATCAAGACATTATGAATGCGGTTTTATATAAAGAAAAACAGATGTTGGATATGAAATGGAATGTCCAAATTGATGTGTTCTTGACAAAACATTATTCAGATATAAATTTGAGGAATAAATGTCTTGCAGTTGCTGGTGATATTGGTATATTGCATTATTGCTACCGTAAAAAGCCATGGCATTATAATTGTATTCATCCGATGAGAGACTTGTTTTTCAAATATCAGAAGTTGACTCCATTCGATGATTATTCTCGTTTGCAGAAACCATTATCGAAAATACATTGTTTCTTGCATAATTTGCCTTATACTTTAGGTATTAAGGAGTCTAAAATCTTAGACAAGAAAAAGTTTGAGAGATATTTGGAGGAAAAGGATAATTAGATATAAGCATAAAAGAATATGATACCAAAGGTAATACATTTGTGTTGGTTCAGTAATGACCCTTATCCTGTAGAGATAAAGGTTTGTTTGGATACATGGAAGTGCCTGATGCCCGACTATGTAGTTAAAGTTTGGGATTATGCTGCGGCAAAGTCTATTGGCTGTGCCTTTATCGATGAGGCCCTGGAGGCTCGAAAGTGGGCTTTCGCTGCCGATGTGGTGCGATTCTATGCCGTATATAAGGAAGGCGGCATCTATATGGATAGCGACATCTATCTGCATCGCCGTTTCGACGAGATTCTTCCAGAGGATGGCTTTGCCACTTTCAACGAGAAGGATAAGGAGGAGTTTGGCTTGCAGGCTGCCTTCTTTATGGGTACTGCTGGCAATGCGTTCTGCCAGAAGATGTTTGAATATTATCAGAACCGCCATTTCAAGAATCCGGATGGCTCTTTCAATGATACGATTTCACCTTATACGATGTCGGCTGTGGCGAAGTCTTTCGGATGGCAGATGAAGGACGAAAAGCAAGTGATGCCTGGCTTGACGGTTTATCCTACGCATTTTGTTGCTCCCAACAATCATTATCCGGTGGATAGCGAGACGATAGGAGTGCATCGCGTTGCGGGTAGCTGGCGAAAGAGAAAACTGGGACGATTCCTTGAGATTAAGGTCAAGCATTTATGGCATGTAGTAAAATATGCCCTTTTTAAAAAGTGAGAAAGGCATATCTTACTATGTGTAATTATTTGGAGAGTATAAACTATACTATCGATCATTCCTGAATAGCCTTTTTCAGATTCTCGCCATTGTTGATGGCTATTGCCATCTGTTTTGTTTGGGTAAGCATACCGGCATATTCTTCTTCCGAAATGCTGGCTAGGCGCCCAGGAAGTTCTTTCAGGGAGTTGATGGCAAATCCCACTCCCTTCTCTTCTACAAGCGGAGCAATGGCAGATTCTTTCCATACGATGATAGGTAATCCGGCACGCAGGTAGAAGGATGCCTTGTGCGGGGTGTTGTATTTCAGATAGCTTCCGAAGTCGCCATGGCATTCTTCCAGGGAATCTCCATCCCATACCAGACCAAAATTTCCGCGCACTTGCTTGATGAAATCGTCGGCATTCATAAAGCCATGCCATATGATGTTCTTGTCTTTTGCCACGGCATCATAATCTTCCATGTTTCCATAAAGATGAAACTTAAACTGGTAATCCAGTTCCTGCATCTTCAGGATAAAGGCGTTTTTGCGCAGGTTGAGTGAGCCGGCATATACGATATTCCATACCTCGTTGGGCTGGTGCTTCTTGTCTGCTGCAACGGATAGCGACAGGTAATCATGGAATCCCAGGGCTCCGATAGGCTTTTCCAAGCCATGCTGTTCAAGCCACAGCTTCATCGCCTGGTTGGTGGCGATGATATAGTCGGTGTGGCTCAGGCGTTTCAATTCCTGGGCTACGGTTAGTTTCTTTCGTCGGAAACTGCCCAAATCATGAATTAGGGAAATGGTTTTGGCTCCTTTGAGGTGTGCCATCTTGCAGATGAAGGAGAAATATTTCTTTACGGGATATTGCAGTACGATGACATCTCCTTTCTGAATGCGAGAGCAGGCGATGAGGGTACTCGCCAGGTTATAGAAGAAGGCCAGGATTTTATTGTTGTCGATTTTGCAAGGCAAGCCGATGCTTGCTGCCCCCATCGAGTGCAGTACCTTTTCGTAATCAGTCTTTGCCTTGTTGCCAGCACTTGTCTGATTGTAATAAGTGCGGCTGATATAACATAATCTTCTTTCCTTCATATAGCCTATTGATTAAATCCTTGTGATAGTATCGAATTACATCTCTTTTGGCACAACTTTCCCCTTCACCACTTCATATCGCTTATCAAACTCCTCCTTGGTTCGCTTCCACCTGTTATGTGTCCATAAATAATAAGGTGGATTCTTGCGGATGGTTTCTTCCAGCATCTGGAAGAAGCGGCGGGTAATCTCGTGCTCCGGCAGGGAGTTCGGATTGCGGGTGATGAGTTTGTAGGTTGCTGTATAGTAGCCGCGCTTAGGGCGCGACATCTCTACATAGAACACGGCATCGTTCATCTTCCTCATGATTCTCTCGCCGCCAGTAAACACTGGGGTTTCGGGATGGTTGAGGAAAGGAAGCCACAGGTGGATGTTTTCCCACTTGGGACCCTGGTCGCTGATGTAGCCGAAGATGCTGCGGATGTTCTTGCGTTTGTAGTCTACGAGATAGCGGAGGATGTCCTTCTTTGGGACAGGCACTCCGTTTTCTTCGTGAGAGCGGATGCGCTTGAAGAGTTCATCGAAGGCTTGGTTACGCAGAGGATGATAGATGAGGCCTATGATGCGGGTTTTAGGAAGTTTGATGCCTACACATGAGAGCCACTCCCAGTTGCAGTAATGACCGAGGATGGCTGCCACATCCTGACCTTCCTGGAAACATTGTTCCACTTCTTCGCTGTTATATACCTTGAATCGGCGGCGAAGTTCCTTATCGCTGATGCTCAGAAGTTTAACTGCCTCGAAGAAGTAATCGCTGAACCAGCGGTAGAATTTCTTCTCGATGTCAACAATCTCTTCTTCTGATTTCTCAGGGAAGGAGGTGGTGAGATTCTTACGCACAATGCCTCTGCGGTACTTGATGACGTAATACATCATGAAGTACTCGAAGTCGGCAACGCAATAGAGCAGCCTGAAAGGCAGCAGCGATATTGCATAAAAGAATGCATAAACAATCTTAACCATCTGTAAAACTATAAATTCTTAACTATTAACTATTTACTCAATTACACCTGCTGCATATCATGCAACTTCTTGTAATATCCGTCTTTTCTAATCAGTTCATCGTGGGTACCGCGCTCCACAATCTTACCCTCGTGCAATACGCAGATTTCATCGGCATGCTTGATGGTACTCAATCGGTGAGCCACAGCCACGGTGGTACGGGTTTTCATCAGTTTCTCCAAGGCATCCTGTACCAGGCGCTCGCTCTCGGTGTCGAGGGCTGATGTCGCTTCATCGAGGATGAGGATAGGAGGATTCTTGAGGATGGCACGGGCGATGCTGACACGCTGACGCTGGCCACCGGAAAGTCTGCCGCCTCGGTCACCGATATTTGTATCAAAACCATGCTCCGACTTGGTAATGAACTCGTAAGCATTGGCTATCTTAGCTGCATTGGCTATTTCTTCATCCGTAGCATCGGTCTTGCCGAATCGGATGTTGTCCTTGAAGCTTGCATTGAAGAGAATAGCCTCCTGGTTTACATTACCTATCAGCTGTCGGAGATCGTGCACGCAGAGGTCCTTCACGTTGATACCGTCGATGAGCACTTCGCCCTCCTGTACATCGTAGTAGCGAGGAATCAGGTCGAGCATCGTACTCTTTCCGCTACCGCTCTGACCCACCAGTGCGATGGTCTTTCCCTTAGGAATCACCAGGTTGATATCCTTCAGCACGTAAACCAGTTCATCATTCTGATGGTCGGTATAGGCAAAGGAAACATGGCGGAACTCTATCTGATGTTCGAAGCTGCTGATATGCTCAGGGTTCTCCTTATCCTTGATTTCCACCTCAGCCTGCAGAATCTTGTCGATACGCTCCATACTTGCCAATCCCTTTGGGATATTGTAACTCGCCTTGGAGAATTCCTTCAGTGGGTTGATGATGCTGTAGAGCATCACGAGATAGAAGATGATGGTAGGACCGTCGATTCTGCCGTAATCCAGAACCAGGATACCGCCAAACCACAATACCACTACGATGAGGATGGTTCCCAGGAACTCACTCATCGGGTGTGCCATCTGCTGGCGGATATTTACGCGCATGATGTTGTCGCGGTAGCTGCTGTTAACCTGATTGAAACGCTTGTTCATCTTTTCTTCTGCACAGAACGCCTTGATGATGCGCAAGCCGCCCAGGGTTTCTTCTACCATACTCATCGTGTCGCTCCAAAGTGCCTGTGCCTCGATACTGTGTGCCTTCAGTTTCTTGCCCACTACTCCCATGAACCAGCCGAAAGGTGGTACAAAGAGAATGGTGAAGAGGGTGAGCTGCCAACTGATGCAGATCAGCGTAACGAAATAGAAGAGAATCAGGATAGGGTTCTTGAAGAGCATGTCGAGCGACGACATGATGCTGTTCTCCACTTCCTGCACATCACCGCTCATGCGGGCAATGATATCTCCCTTGCGCTCCTCGCTGAAGAAACCGAGCGAGAGACTGTTTATCTTCTGGTAAATCTGGTTGCGGATGTCTCTTACGATACCTGTACGAATAGGTATGATGGTGGCTGACGAGAGGAAATAGGCTCCCGTCTTGAGGAATGTCATGAAGGCTAGGAATATGCCGATGACCAAAAGGGCTGTTGATGCACTATGGACAACAATAAACTCCTGAATATAATAATACAGGTTATTGGTTGCAACCTCCTTGATGCTACCCCAATCTCCATTCCAGTGCATATACTCGTTGACACGGATACCACCATCTACTTTGAACAGGATTTGCAGGATTGGTATCAAGGCTGCAAACGAAAAGATGTTCAATACCGCAGACAGGATATTGAACAGGATTGACAGTCCCAGATACTTTTTGTATGGAGGGACGAATCGGCGTAAAATTTGCAAGAATTCCTTCATAGGTGCAAATATAGTGCTTTTTAAGAAAACCGCCAAACTTTTGGCGGTTTTTCTTGTTTATATTCTGTTTTTTCTTTCAGAAGAGTCTTTTTATTCAGAAAAAGCTGTTCTGAAGAGTTTGGTTTTACTCCTTTACTTCTTCTCCGAAGAGAGTAGCAGAGGTAGAACCGGTGATGCGAACCTTCACGAACTCTCCGATGTGGTGGTTGCCCTTATCGATGACAACCGCCTTGTTCTGTTCTGTTCGACCCATCATCTGCTCGCGGCTACGCTTGCTGAAGTTCTCGATGAGGATGGTGAATACCTTGCCCTCATCCTTCTTGTTCTGTTCGGCGCTCACCTCGGTTTGCAACTTGATAAGTTCGTTGAGGCGGGCTATCTTGGTTTCCTCAGAAACGTTGTCTGGCAGGTGCTTGGCTGCGTAGGTGCCCGGGCGCTCTGAATACTTGAACATGAAGGCGCTGTCGAATCCTACTTCCTTCACCAGCGAGAGGGTTTCCTGATGGTCTTCCTCGGTCTCGTCGTGATAACCCACGAAGATGTCGGTGGTGATGCCGCAGCCTGGAATGATGCGCTTGATATCGGCGATGCGCTGCAGATACTCCTCACGGGTGTATTTGCGGTTCATCAGCTTCAAAATCTTGTTGCTTCCGCTCTGTGCAGGGAAGTGGATGTGCTTGCAGAGGTTTGGCTCTTCGGCAATGGCGTGGAGGATGTCCTCGGTCATATCCTCTGGGTTAGAGGTGGTGAAGCGCACTCGCATATCCGGTACAGCCTGGGCTACCATGTGGAGGAGCTCGGCAAAGGAAAGACTGCCTTCCTCGCGCTTGCCCGATGGCGAGAGACCATAACTGTTTACATTCTGTCCCAGCAGGGTAACCTCCTTGAAGCCACGCTGCTGCAAATCGCGAACCTCACGCAGGATGCTCTCAGCATCGCGGCTGCGCTCACGTCCACGGGTATAAGGCACGATGCAGTAGTGGCAGAAGTTGTTGCAACCACGCATGATGCTTACGAAACCGCTCACTCTGTTGCCACCGATGCGCTGAGGTACGATGTCACGGTAAGTCTCGGTCTTAGAGAGTTCGATGTTGATGGCGTTGGTTCCCATCTCGCACTGCGCAATCATATCCGGCAGGTTGAGATAGCTGTCTGGTCCGCAAACGAGATTGGCATAGTGGTTCTGGATGAGGTCATCCTTCACGCGCTCTGCCATACAGCCCAAAACGCCGAGAATCACCTTTCTTCCCTTTTTCTGCTCTGCATGCAGGGTGTCGAGGCGATGATAAATCTTGTTCTCTGCATTCTCGCGGATACTGCAGGTGTTCAGGAAGATGGCATCAGCCTCTTCTTCTTTCTCACAAATTTCGTAGCCAGCCATCTGCATCACAGAGGCAACTACCTCACTGTCTGCCACGTTCATCTGGCAGCCATAAGTCTCAATAAATAGTTTCTTCATTGTTCTAGATGAATTCTATTCGTTTATAATGTTATTGTAATTAAAATATGTAACTATCTGAATCTCAGTCGCGAAGAAGGAGTATGATGCTCTATCATTCCCTTCGATACTGCCATCAATGCAAAATAGATGACGACGGCAGAGATGAGGCCGGCGATGGCATCGATGAGATAATGCGCCTGAATATATACGGTAGCCAGACACAGGAAGATGTAGAATGGCAGCATCACGTATAGCATTTTTCTGTTGCCGGCATGCCAGACCAGGAGCATGCAGATGGTGCTCACGCCCACATGCGAACTTGGGAAAGCGGCTGTAGGACGCTCGCCGGCGTTCTTGGCGTCTTCTACAAGCTGGTAGAAGATTCCATCGGTGTAGCCCGGTGTCGGCAGGCAGTTGGTATGGGTATTGAAGTAATCGCCCAAAGCCGGGAAGATGCCTTTGGTTATTTCTGATATCCCTACTGCATCAAAGTAGAAGGTCGGACCCGCTACCGGTACATAGATGTAGATGAGATAGTAGATAAAGAAACTGGTGAGCATGACGAATGCAGCTCTTTCAGCCTCATAATATCTGCAGAAGAAATAATAGAATGAAACCAATGCAATCATCGGATAATACATAAAGTAGCCCATCGACATCAGTTCGCTTACTACAGCCCAAGGCAGGGCTTTGGCAAAGAGCAGGGCGGGTTGACAGCCGAAAAGATCCTGCTCCCAACCTGCAAAGATATGGTCGAGATTTGGGAACATGCGGTTGATTTCGTAGGTGTCGGGATACCACCAGGCAAGCAAAGCCATCTGGGCAATGATGCGCACCATCTTGGTGATGCGGCAAGGTATCATGCGGTATACTGCCCAAAGAGCGATGGTCATGACGAGCACTCTCAGTCGTCCCCAAAGCATAGCTTCCGGGTTTACGAGTTTGGTATAGGTAAAGAGCATGGTGATAATGGTGATTGCCATATATCCCAGCATGACCCATTCCAGTGTCATCAGTCCCTTCTTCGGGTTCTTGTCTATCTTGAAATAATCTTTTATCACGCTTCTTATTAGTTTATAATTTATAGTTTACAGTTTATAGGGCAATCTCGCTATACGGTGTAGCCGTTATCAACTATCAACTATTAACTTTTAACTATTAACTAGTTTACAGCCATCCGTTATCCTTGTACCACTTGATGGCGAGCTTCACACCTCTTTCCAGTGGATAATGAGGATGATAGCCCAGTTCATCCATGGCTGGCTCAATATCACATCGCCAGTTGCGCTGTTTCAGAATGTTGTACTTATCATTGTTCAGGGCCGACATCTTGCCCGTCATCCTTCCGAGATACTCTCCGAAGAAGGTTACGATGCGCAACACCCAGACAGGTGCCTTGATGCGTAGCATCCAAGGATTGCCTAACTCCTTTTTTATCAGGTCGCTGAAGGCAGCTGACTGATATACTTCTCCATCGCTGAGGAAGTATTTCCTGCCGTTCATTCCATGATCCAGAGCCAGGAATACAGCCTGTACCACGTCCTGTACATATACAAAAGTGATGTCCTGACGCTTGAATCCTACAGCAAAGTCAACATGTTGCTTGATGCTCTGCGCCATGAGAAAATAATCTTTCTCCCTAGGACCATAAACTCCTGTAGGGCGGAGGATGATATAAGGGAAGTTATTGCCGATGCTGTCCAGATAGCGTTCTGCCTCCAGCTTACTCTTTCCGTATGCAGTATTTGGCTTAGGAGTATCATGTTCTGAGATTTCCTGATAAGGCTGCTCTTCGCGGATGGCTCCAAAGATGCTGAGCGAACTGACAAAGACAAATCGCCTGATAGGCATCTGGAGGCGCAGAAGGACGTTCACCAGATGCTTGGTTCCCTCTGTGTTTACCTTATAAAAGTCCTCTGCATGCAGGCACTTCGTTGCGCCGGCTGCATGCACTATATAGTCGAACTCGTGCGGGGCGAGTTCTTTCTCCAACTCTTCCTCTGAAGAAAGATTGAGATTGATAAAATGGATGCGCTCGTCTTGCAGATACTTTCTGGAACTGGTAGGGCGTACTGCCGCCCAGGTTTCCATGCCCTGTCTTAAGGCCTCTTCCACGATGTAGCTGCCGATAAAGCCCGACGCACCCGTTACTAGAATCTTCATTAATTATTTATAAAATTGCAATTTTGGCTGCAAAGATACTATTTTTTCATGAGTTATCCACATTGTTATGCAAAAATTATTTTAAATTCTTCTGTTTCTTCACAAAAAGTATTATCTTTGCACTTATGACGCAAGTATCAGGTTTTATATTGTCCTCAGAGTTTGAAGTCTCGGAAACATTCACAGAAATATCCGAACTTTCTTCCAGCGGTTTCAATGTCCTGCTCCGTGCCAAGCGCAACGGTCAGTGGTGGATATTGAAATCGTTGAAGCCTGATGTGTGTCATGATTCTACCTTCCTGCAGCTTCAGCAGAAGGAATATGACATCCTTGCCCGCCTTGACCATCCCGGTATTGTGAAGGTTGAAGGGTTGGAGGAAGTTGAGGGATACGGCAGATGTATCGTGATGGAATGGATAGATGGTGTGACGCTTGAAGAATGGCTCACCCAAGGGCATTCCGGTTTTGAACGCAGGCAGATAGCCCGCCAGCTTTTGCAGGTGATGGAGTATGTGCACAATCAGCAGATTGTGCATCGCGACCTGAAACCTGCCAATATCATGATAGCCCGTAACGGAGGTACGATCAAGTTGATTGATTTCGGGCTCTCTGATGCCGATAGCTATACCATTCTGAAGAGCCCTGCCGGTACCGAAGGGTATGTTTCGCCTGAGCAGCAGGAGGAGAGTGTGCCTGATGTGCGCAATGATATCTACAGCCTGGGAGTCATCTTGAAGGAGATGCGGCTGGGATGGTCTTGCCGTTGGGCTGTCAAGAGATGTTTTCTTCCTTTAGAGTATCGGTATCCTAATGTGTTAGCTTTAAGGATGCATATTCAGTCGCTTCATCGTCGCCTAATAGCTTTAAACTGTCTTCTCGCTTTTTTAGTTTTGGGCACATCAGGTATTGTTTTATATAATAAGGTGGTAAAGCCAGAGATACTATACGATGTGGTTGCTCAGTTTACTGTTGGCAACCTGGTATATAAGTCGTGGGGTGGCGGTTTGGTTACAGTAAGTGCTGCCAATGACCGGGATTCTGTCATCGAGATACCAGCTACCGTGAAATATCAGGGTGTGAGTTATCGTGTAGATGAGTTGGAGGATAGTGCTTTTGCTGTGCATCCTTTCCTGAAGCGGGTCGTGATGCCAGATAATCCCAAGTTGCACGTGATGAAACATGTCTTTGACGGCAGTCCTAATTTGGAGAGTATATATTTCCGTAGCAAGACGCCACCTAGGTTGGGAAATGCAATTTGGAAGGTGACGATGGATGATATCTTTGAGGCTCTTAGTTTTAGGAAGATTGTTCTCTATGTTCCTAAGGGTAGCAAAGATGCTTATTGCCGTTCACCGTGGGGGCACTTTACTTATATTGTGGAGTTTGAGAAATGACAACGATAAAATTAAAAATGGCACTCCCTGGTTTTGAGGGGATGCCATTTCTTTGTTAAAAGGATATGGTTTGAGATTCATTTGAATCTCAGACCGCAGGGATGTTATATCTGTCCTGCTCTAATATCCTGGGTTCATAGAAAATGATTCAAATGACTATAAATACGCTTTCAGATTTTATTTTATCTCCCAAATCAATCTTTACTTTCTGGCTGCAAAAATACATAAAAAGAACGAAAGTAGATTGGTTCAAAACGGTTTAATTTCAGTTTATTGCAATAAAAGGTACATTTTTTGTGGAAAAAACGGCAAATATTGCTTATCTTTGCAATCTGTAAAAAGCAAATAGATGAATATATAATGATGGAAGATTATAAAAAAGAAGATTTTGATAGACTCAAGAATGAGGTCGAAACGCTGGTGGGACGAAAGATAGTTTCACCAAGGGATTTTGATTTCCTTTCCCGACAGATAGAGGGTTATACCCAGGAAACGGTTTCGGTGAGCACGCTGAAGCGTCTGTGGGGATATGTGGCATGTTCCTGCAAGCCGAGCAGGTTCAATCTGGAATTGCTCTCCCGCATGGTGGGATATCCCAGCTGGAATGCGTTCGTAGAGAGTAAGGATGCTGTTGCTTCCAGCCGATTCTTTTTCAAGAGCAAGCTGATTGCTGATGCTCTTGTCGTAAATGATCTGGTTAGACTGACCTGGCAGCCCGGCCGTATTCTTACCATCAAGTATCTGGGAAATGACAATTTCAAGGTGATGGAATCGCTGAACAGCAAACTGGCTGCCGGGGATACGTTTACCTGCCACCAGTTTGTGGCTGATGAGCCTCTTTATCTTTCCAACCTGACCCATCCCGGCATTCCTCCCTGCAACTATGTGGCAGGACAGAATGGAGGCATCAAGTGGAATGTTCTTGAAGGATAAACTGTACGGTTCTTTCACCATATAATCAAGGGTCTATACGCCACCTGTTCATCGTGGCATATAGACCCTTGTCGTTTCTTCTGCTAACTGTCTTATACGTGAAAAAGTTGTCACCTTTAGGATGGTTAAACTAAATTTGTTACTATCTATTTTTCTTATCACTAAATGAGTTACGCATTTTTATTTTTATCACTATATGGGTTGTCAGCGAATACCCATTATACCTAACTAGGTTACTCTTTTTAAGGAGCTATCCCTAGAAAGGTTACGGTGATGATATTCTTTCAAATGCAAAGATACACATTTCAACTAATTAGAAGAATTTTACATAAAAAAATTGAGGTGTTATGCTTCATGCTGTCTTACACCCATGCGGGCCTCTACTACGTTTACCACATAGTCGCCGAGTTTCTCGCATTCCTGGATGATATCCATATACATGGTACCGATGGCGTAGGTATAGAGATGGTTGTTCACATCGTTGATGTTCTGGCTCTTCAACTGATTGCGATAGTTGTTGATTTCGTTCTCGATGTTGAAAGAGAGGTTGGCATCGTTGTCTCCCTTATGACCTACGAGTGTGATGTTCATTTGGGTAAGGGCATTGTCGGTAAGTTCCATCATCTGGTGCATGTGCTCATACTGTGAAGTGATGAAGTCTTCCTTGCCCTTGAAACGGCGGTTCAGCGTGCGTGCGATGTTGAAGCAGCTGTCACCGATACTCTCGATTTCAGAAATCTCACGGAGCATGGCACGAATCTTTGCCTTGGTCTCGTCAGAAAGATGAGAATCGCTCACCTGGTCAAGATACTTGGCAATCTCTATCTCCATGTTGTCAGAGATACCTTCGTATTTTTCGATGCGGCTATAGAGTTTTACAAACTTTTCTTCATTGGTCTCGCCAAGAAGCGTCTTCACCATGCCGAACATGCGCTGGATGCGCTCTGCAAAACAATGGATTTCCTTCTGTGCCTCCAAGACTGAGATTTCCGGTGTCTTCATGATACCGCTCTGGATAAAGCGCAGGCGGAAGTCGTCCTCATCGGTATTCTTCTTAGGACGGATAATCTTGCATACCAGCTTCTCTATCTGTGGAATGAACCATACCAGGATAAAGGTATTGGCGAGGTTGAAGGTGGTATGGAAGGCGGCAAGCACAAAGGATAGCTTGGTTGCATTGGCTACGAAATGAGGATCAGTCTTCTCCATGGCATCGTCGAAACCTACCCAGCCGCAAACCAGATGGATGAACGGGTGGAATATGCAGAGTATCCAAAGCACACCGAAGATGTTGAATACCATGTGCGCCATCGCCGCTCTCCGGGCCTGGGTGTTGGCGGTGAGCGCTGCCACATTGGAGGTTACGGTTGTTCCGATATTCTCACCCATCACAAGCGCAATGCCCTGATAGATTGGCAATACGCCGGTAGAGCAGAGTATCATCGTAATCGCCATGACGGCTGCCGAACTCTGCACGCACATAGTGAGTATACTACCGATAATCAGAAAGGTGATGGTGGTCTGGAAACTGTGAGGGTCGAAACTTGCAAAGAATTCAAGAACCGGCTGATTATGAGCCAGATCCATGTCGATACCGGTTTGGCGTAAAGTTCCCAAACCGAGAAACATAAAGGATATACCGAAGATGAAGTCGCCGATAATCTTGCGCTTCTTGCTGTAAATCAGGATGATGGCGATGAAGAACGCCGGCCATACAAAATCTGTGATGTTAAACGAGAAACCGGCACTCATGATCCATGCGGTGAGCGTGGTTCCTATGTTGGCGCCCATGATAACGGAGATAGCCTGGGCTAGGGTAAGGAGACCGGCATTAACGAATGATACGGTCATCACTGTTGTGGCTGTAGAAGACTGCACCGCTGCGGTGATGAGCGTACCCGTGAGGATGCCCGTCAAACGGTTGGTGGTCATTGTTCCTAACACATGGCGGAGCTGTGGTCCTGCCATCTTCTGCAAACTGTCGCTCATGGTCTTCATACCGAACATCAGTAGGGCGAGTGCTCCAATAAGCTTAAAAAATATCCAAATCGACATATAATAACTTAATTAATGTTGTCAAATACATCTGGTTTCCGAATTTCTTCGTAACTTTACACTCTGTAGGCGTCTCTCTTCTAAAAAGAGTAAGCCGATGCTCAAAAAGCACCTTTGGGGGCTTCGAGAGCGGGTAGATTAGTTTAATTTTGTAACATAGTTTTAATACAAATGAAACAAGTAATTCAAATCCGTTGCAAAAATAATAAAAAATCTCAGAAAGTAGAAATCGGAAGCACACTTTTTGATATTTTTTCTGCATTTGACCTTAAAATGACCCACGGACCGGTGTCTGCAAGGGTAAATAACAAGGTTGAAGGCATGCATTATCGTGTTTATAATTCTAAAGATGTGGAATTCCTTGATATGACTTCTTCATCCGGTTCGCGTGCATATACCCGTACCCTCTTCTTTGTTCTCTGCAAGGCGGTACAGGATATTTATCCTGCTACAGATGTGGTGATTGATATCCCCGTATCGAATGGTTTCTACGTAGATATCCGCCTGGGCAGACCTGTTGTAGATGAAGATGTGAACATCATCCGCCGTCGCATGCAGGAGATTATCGATGCCAGGATGCCGATACGCCGCTTCACCGTGCCTACCGAAGAGGCAGTTGCGCTGTTCCAGGAGAAAGGGGATGTTGAGAAGGTGAAACTGCTCAAGACGTCGGGCTCTATCTATACTACCTATTATAAAATAGGTGATTATGTAGATTATTACTACGGCACGCTGCTCACCAATACCTCGCAGCTCTATCTCTTCGGGCTGGAGAAATATTATGATGGCATGCTCCTGCGCATTCCTTCGCTCAAGAACCCGGATGTGCTGGGCGAAATGACCCGACAGGACAAGATGTTTGAGATATTCAAGGAGCATCATCGCTGGCAGAGTATCCTGGGCATCAGGACTGTAGGCGATTTTAACCAGGCGATAGATGCCAATCATTCTACCGACATCATCAATATCAGCGAGGCGCTGCAGGAGAAGAAGATTGCCAAGATTGCTGAGGAGATTGCCAGCCGCAAGGGCGTGAAACTGGTGCTGCTGGCAGGTCCTTCTTCTTCGGGCAAGACCACTTCGTGCAAACGCCTGAGCATACAGCTTGCCGTAAACGGATTGAAACCGCTCCAGATTTCGCTCGATGATTATTTCGTAGATAGGGAGAAAACGCCGAAGGATGCTTCGGGCGAATATGATTATGAGAGCATCTATGCCCTGGATCTCGATCTGATCAACGAGCAGTTCAATGCCCTCTTCCGTGGTGAGGAGGTAGAATTGCCGAAGTATGATTTCCAGAGCGGAAAGAGTAAAAAGAGCGGCAACAAGCTGAAGATGAACGATAACAATGTGCTGGTGGTAGAGGGCATTCATGCATTGAACCCAGAGCTGACGGCCCACATCCCACAGGAGCAGATATTCAGAGTATATGCTTCGGCGCTGACCACGATTCTTCTGGACAATCACAATTATATCCCGACGACAGACAACCGTTTGCTCCGCCGCATCATCCGCGATTACAAGTATCGGGGTGTCTCTGCCCAGGAAACCATTCATCGCTGGCCTTCGGTAAGGGCGGGTGAGAACAAGTGGATATTCCCATTCCAGGAGAATGCCGATGCGATGCTCAATACGGCGATGCTTTATGAGCTGGCTGTAATCAAGACGCAGGCAGAGCCGCTGCTGCAGCAGGTTCCGGAGAATTGCGAGGAATATGCTGAGGCTTACCGGTTGCTTAAGTTCCTGAAATACTTCAAGGGTATACCTTATAATAATCTGCCGCCTACTTCGCTTCTGCGAGAGTTCCTGGGGGGCAGTTCGTTTCATTATTAAAGGTTTTATCTTTCGGAGATAAGTTCGCTGTTTGAGTAGGACAGCCAACTGGCAGAAGCCGGACAGCCGACTAGCGCCTTATCCGCTAGTCGGCTGTTTGTCTTTAACAGTCCTCGGAACTGGGTTTATCTGATATCCTTTTAGACGTCTGATTTTCTTTTTTATGCGATAGACGAAAAACTCTTCACTCTTCACCAAATGCTCCGAACCCCCTGTGTTTATCGGCATTCCGAGTGGTGAAGAGTGCTCGGGCACTCTTCACCACTCGGAATGCCGATAAACACAGGGGGTTCGGACCGAAAGGTGAAGAGTGAAGAGTATTTCAGAGTAGAGTTGCTATACTTTATTATAAAGCGTACGAATTTATAAAGCCTGCGGCTTAGAGCTTGCTGCCATAGCACAAGTCGCCGGCGTCGCCGAAGCCTGGCACGATGTACTTATGCTCGTTCAACCCCTCATCAATAGAGGCACACCAAATAGTAGTCTTGTCCTCAGGGAAGGTCTTCTTGATGTGCTCAATGCCCTCAGGTGCAGCGAGAACACAGGCAATGTGGATATGTTTAGGATTGCCCTTGGTGAGGAAAGCCTTCATACCCATCTCCATGCTGATACCTGTGGCAAGCATAGGGTCGGCAATGATGAGCACCTTATCAGTAAGATCAGGTGTGGCGAGGTATTCGATATGTACGCCCACTTCAGTATGCTCCTTGTTGGTATACTCGCGATAAGCACTCACAAAGGCATTGCCAGAGTGGTCGAAAATATTGAGGAAACCTTCGTGGAAAGGAAGTCCGGCACGGAAGATCGTACCGATGACAATCTTTTCGGTAGGAAGATTGACCTGGGCTACACCGAGCGGTGTTGTCACCTCAGTCTTTTCGTAATTAAGAGTCTTTGATATTTCAAAGGCTTCATACTCACCGATTCTCATAATGTTGTTGCGGAAGAGCAGTCGGTTCTTTTGATAATCGCAGTCACGCATCTCAGCCAGATAGCGGTTGATGATGCAATTGTGCTCGCTCAGATTATTTATCTTCATATAGCTGTAGTTTTTCTGCAAAGATATAATAAATCTCGGAAACGGCAAAATGTTTGGGCAATTATTTTCTCTCTGGGGAATGAAAGAACATGTTTCTATCTTATTTTTCCTTCAAATATTCTCTTATATATAAAAGAGGTGTAAATCTCAGCTTCAAATTCTCCAAGCAGAGATTTTTTGCAAAGTCAACGTGGCAAATATCAGATGAAATCTTCCATTTTTAACTTCTTTAACCTAAAAAGAATTTAAAATACATTTTTTATGCATGAGAATCTTTGCCATAAAACATATTTTTCGTAACTTTGCGGCGATTTAGGAAACGAACAAATATTTCACAACTTAAATACATTTAAAGTAAAATGGCAAAGTTAGATTTGACAAAGTATGGTATTACTGGTGCTACAGTAATCGCTCACAATCCTTCTTACGAGAAGTTGTTCGAGGAGGAGACAAAGGCTGGTCTCGAAGGTTATGAGAAGGGTCAGCAGACAGAATTAGGTGCAGTTAACGTTATGACTGGTATCTACACAGGTCGTTCACCTAAGGATAAGTACATCGTAATGGATGAGAACTCAAAGGACACTGTATGGTGGACTACTGATGAATATAAGAATGATAACCACCCAATGTCTGAGGAGGTTTGGGGTACAGTGAAGGACCTCGCTGTTAAGGAGCTCTGCAACAAGAACCTCTATGTTGTAGATGGTTTCTGCGGTGCTAACAAGGATACTCGTATGGCTGTTCGTTTCATCGTTGAGGTTGCTTGGCAGGCTCACTTCGTAACAAACATGTTCATCCGTCCTACAGCTGAGGAGCTCGAGGCATTCGAGCCAGACTTCGTTGTTTACAACGCTTCTAAGGCTAAGGTTGAGAACTACAAGGAGCTCGGTTTGAACTCTGAGACTTGTGTTGCTTTCAACGTAACATCTAAGGAGCAGGTTATCATCAATACATGGTATGGTGGTGAGATGAAGAAGGGTATGTTCTCTATGATGAACTACTTCTTGCCATTGAAGGGTATGGCTTCTATGCACTGCTCTGCTAACTGCGATATGAACGGTGAGAATACAGCTATCTTCTTCGGTCTTTCTGGTACAGGTAAGACTACATTGTCTACAGACCCTAAGCGTAAGTTGATCGGTGACGATGAGCACGGATGGGATGACAATGGTGTATTCAACTTCGAAGGTGGTTGCTACGCTAAGGTTATCAACCTTGACAAGGAGTCTGAGCCAGATATCTACAACGCTATCAAGCGCAACGCTCTCTTGGAGAACGTAACTGTAGCTGCAGATGGTAAGATTGACTTCGCTGATAAGAGCGTAACAGAGAACACTCGTGTTTCTTACCCAATCTTCCACATCAACAACATCCAGCCAGGTTCTTCTGCTCCAGCTGCTAAGCAGGTTATCTTCCTCTCAGCTGATGCATTCGGTGTATTGCCTCCAGTATCTATCCTGACTCCAGAGCAGACTCAGTACTACTTCCTCTCTGGCTTCACAGCTAAGTTGGCAGGTACAGAGCGCGGTATCACAGAGCCTACTCCAACATTCTCTGCTTGCTTCGGCCAGGCATTCTTGGAGTTGCACCCAACAAAGTACGCTCAGGAGTTGGTTAAGAAGATGAACAAGAACAACGCTAAGGCTTACCTCGTTAACACAGGTTGGAACGGTACTGGCAAGCGTATCTCTATCCGCGATACACGTGGTATCATTGACGCTATCCTGAACGGTGACATCGACAAGGCTCCTACAAAGCAGATTCCTATGTTCGACTTCAAGGTTCCAACAGAGTTGCCAGGTGTAGCTACTGAGATCTTGGATCCACGCGATACATACGCTGAGGCTTCTCAGTGGGAGGAGAAGGCTAAGGATTTGGCTGCTCGTTTCATCAAGAACTTCGCTAAGTATACAAACAACGAGGCTGGTAAGGCTCTTGTTGCTGCTGGTCCACAGCTCTAATTCGACACTTCGAATTTATACTAAATATGGAATCCCGTTTCTTGCAAAAGAAGCGGGATTTCTTCGTTTTTACGCCTCGAAATCACTAAAAAACTTAAAAAATGCGCCTAAAAATGAATAATTTGCATAATAATAAGGAGAAAAGGTCGAGTTTTTAAAGAATTCTCAGTAAATTTGCAGCTAAAAATAAAATAGGATAGAATGAAAAGGAAGTTTTTTGCTTTCATAGCGCTGATTACAGCTACGCTCTCGCTCTCTTCTTGCTTGAGCAGCGATGAAACAACAGTAGAATATACACATGATACAGCCATCACGGCTTTCTCGTTGGGTAGTCTTGACAGATATACCAAAACGAAGGCAGGTAAAGATACCTTGCTCAAGGCTAATGTGACGGGCTCTGACTATAAATTTTACATAGATCAGGCACAACGCTTGATTTATAATGTAGATTCCTTGCCTTGTGGGGTGAGGGATACTGCCATATTGGCTACTATCAGCAGCAAGAATAGCAGCCCTATTCTCCTGATGGATATCAACAAGCCTGATTCTGTCGCAGCATACTATTCAAGCTCTGATTCCATTAACTTCTCAAAGCCTCGCTTTATTAGAGTTTACAGCAGCGACTACTCTGCCTATGCCGAGTATAAGGTTACCGTAAACGTACATAAGGAGTTGCCTTATGAGTTTAAGTGGCATGAGCTGGCTCAGAACAACAGTCAGTTGGCTGCGTTCTCTGATCTGAAGGCTGTAGCTTGTGGTGATTACATCTATGTATTCGGCAAGACTGCCGAGGGTACTAAGGTGCTGAAGTCAGCCATCAATGATGGCAGCGCCTGGTCACCTATTATGATGAACGAAAGCTTAAGTAGTGACGCTTACCAGAGTGCAGTAGCGCTGGAAGGCAAACTCTATATCTCAGATGGCGGCAAGGTTTATGCTTCTGCCGATGCTGAAACATGGACAGAGGCTTCTGTAAACGCAGATATCAAGCAGCTCATTGGTGCAAGCAGCAAGTATCTCTATGCTTATACAGCTACAGGTATCTCTGTTTCAAAAGATAAGGGTGTCAGCTGGGAGGCAGAGAAACTTGATAAAGATGCAGACTATTTGCCAACACAGAATATCTCAATGAATGTGGCTGGCGTACTCTCTGCTAAGGATGTAGAGAACGTAATGCTGCTGGGTACTCGCGACACGGCTTTGAATGATACGGTTGCTACCACATGGTTGCGCACGGTTGACTATGCAAATGAAGACGGACAGTGGAACTATCTGGAAATCGAAAACAATAAAAGTGGAAAGATGCCTTGGCTGGATCAGGTAATTACCTGTGCTGCCGATACAGGCTTCGTTGCTTTAGGCAGTAATGGCAAATGGTATAAGAGCCAGAATGCCGGATTGACTTGGAAGCAGGATAAGATGGTTGTTCTGCCTGCTAAGTTTGCTACTGAAGGTCGTTTCGCTTTCTGCCGTGACAAGCAACATTACTATTGGATTATCAGAAACGGATACGTATGGAGAGGACGTTTCAATATAGATGGCTGGAGCAAGGAAGATTAATCATCCTGCTTGCCTTCTTAACTCTGGGCTGTATGGCGGTTCGTGCACAGGACGATCCGCAATATCGCATGGAGATAGGCGCCGGTGTGGGAGTAATGACCTATGAAGGCGACTTTAACGGAAATGTGCTTGGCGACATGCAACCTGCCGGTTTCCTGGTGGGAAGATATAATTTCGACCCCTACAAGGACTTGAAACTGAGCGTGGGCTTTGGAAAAATAAAAGGTTCTTCGGCAAATGTGGATACTTTCTATCCTGATTATGCGGAGAATCCCTATAGTTTCAATCATACGCTGGTGGATATGAATCTGGTGTTTGAGTACAACTTCTGGCCTTACGGAACTGGTAGAGACTATCGCGGAGCCCAGCGCCTGGTTCCTTATATACTGGGTGGCCTGGGAGCAACCTATGTAAAAGGTAACGAAAAAAATGTATTTACAGCCAACGTGCCTTTAGGCATCGGCGCAAAATATAAAGTAAACGAAAGGTTGAACTTGGGACTGGCCTGGACTTTCCATTTCTCGCTCAGCGATGAACTGGATGGTGTGAAAGACCCTTACTGGGTAAAGAGCAGTGGCATTTTCAAGAATACCGACTGCTATTCTACCATAGCCGTTTCGGTGACCTATAGTTTCAGTGCAAAATGTAAAACTTGTAATAAAGAAGAATGATGGACAACTTAGATATGAACAGGATTCCTGAGCACATCGCTATCATTATGGATGGCAATGGTCGCTGGGCAACAGAACGGGGCAAGGAGCGTAGCTACGGCCATCAGGCTGGAGTAGATACCGTGCGCCGAATTACATCGGAGTGTACCAGGTTGGGGGTAAAATATCTCACCCTCTATACTTTCTCTACAGAGAATTGGAACCGTCCGGCCGATGAGGTTGCTGCCTTGATGGGACTGGTACTGACTTCGCTCGAAGATGAAATCTTCATGAAGAATAATGTCCGCTTCCGTGTGATAGGTGATTTGAAACGCCTGCCACAACAGGTGCAGGACAAGCTTCAGGAGACCATGGACCATACTGCGAAGAACGATTCGATGACTATGGTAGTGGCATTGAGCTATTCTTCACGTTGGGAAATCCTGAATGCTACAAAGAAAATGGTAAAAGAAGCGCTCGAGTCTGGTTCAACCTATGAGCAGATAGAGGATAAACTGACAGAGGAGAACTTCGAGAAGCATCTTGAGACCAGTTTCATGCCAGATCCTGAACTTCTGATACGTACAGGAGGTGAACTCCGTATCAGCAACTATCTTCTTTGGCAGATAGCTTATTCAGAGTTGTATTTCTGTGATACCTTCTGGCCAGACTTCAATGAAGAAGATCTGCACAAGGCAATAGCAAGTTATCAGAACCGCCAACGTCGATTTGGAAAAACCGAGGCACAGGTGGAAGAGGAGGAGAAATAGGCAAACCTCATACAAGCATAGAAAAATCATATTATATATAATAAGGTATAAATGAATAGATTTAAAAAGATTTTCATCCTGCTGTTCGGCGTAATGGCATGCATGCAGATTCAGGCACAAGATAAAATCGTAAACCCTGACATCTCGTATGCTGGTACACCTCGTACCCTTAAGATTGGTGGTATCAATGTTTCGGGTGTTGAGGGCTACGAAGACTATGTTCTCACAGGTATCTCAGGCCTCAGTGTGGGCGATGAGATTACTATGCCTGGCGACGAGATTACCAATGCCGTAAAGCGCTACTGGAAACATGGACTCTTCTCGAAGGTGGCTATCGCTGCCGACTCTATCGTAGGTGAGAAGCTTTATCTCCATATCTATCTTGCGGTTCGTCCACGTATCTCTAATATCAACTATGTTGGTTTGAAAAAGAGCGAGCGTGAAGATATGGAGCAGAAGTTGGGTATGGTAAAGGGCACTCAGGTAACTCCGAATATGCTCGACCGTGCCAAGATTCTCGCCAAGAAGTATTTCGATGATAAGGGCTTCAAGAACGCTGATATCCAGATAAACCAGCGCGATGATATTGCCAACAAGGGACAGGTAATCCTGGATGTTGTTGTTGACAAGAAAGAAAAAATCAAGGTACATCAGATAACAATCGATGGAAACGAACAGCTTTCTGACCGCAAGATTAAGGGTGGACTCTTCTCGAAGGGTGCTTTTGCCAAGACGCATGAGGCTGGTAAGTTCGCCTCTTTCTTCAAGTCGAAGAAGTTTACTCCTGAGCGTTGGAAGGAAGATAAGCAGAAACTCATCGACAAATATAATGAGTATGGTTTTCGTGATGCTCAGATTCTGGAAGATAGTGTGAGCAACTTCGATGAGAAGCACGTTAATATCTACATCAAGGTAGATGAAGGTAAGAAATACTATATCCGCAACATCTCCTGGGCAGGTAATACCGTTTACTCTTCAGCTTATCTCGAAGCATTGCTCGGCATGAAGAAGGGTGATGTATATAACCAGAAGATATTGGGTAAGCGCCTGAATGAAGATGATGACGCAGTTTCTAACCTCTACTATAATAATGGTTATGTGTTCTCTCGTATCGAACCGACTGAAATCAATATTGATGGCGACTCTATCGATTTGGAGATGCGCGTAACAGAGGGACCTCAGGCTTATCTGAGCCATGTACGTATCAATGGTAATACCCGTCTTTACGAAAACGTAGTGCGTCGTGAACTTCGTACCAAGCCAGGTGACCTTTTCTCTAAGGATGCTCTGATGCGTTCGGCTCGTGAACTTGCTTCTATGGGACACTTTGATCCAGAGAAGGTTAGCCCGGATGTAAAGCCTAATCCTGAAGATGGTACGGTTGATGTAAACTGGAACCTGGAGCAGAAGAGTAACGACCAGATTGAGTTCTCGCTCGGTTGGGGTCAGACGGGTGTCATCGGACGTGTGGGCTTGAAGCTCAACAACTTCTCTATGGCAAACCTCTTCAACAAAAACAAGGAGCATCGTGGTATCATGCCTATCGGTGATGGTGAGGTGCTGAGTATCGGTGCACAGACCAATGGTACCTACTACCAGAGCTATAACGTAAGCTACTCTACCAACTGGTTTGGCGGCAAGCGCCCTATCCAGTTCAGCGTAGGTGCATACTACAGTAAGAGTACCGACGTGTCAAGCAACTATTACAATAGTGCTTACATGAACAACTATTACAGTTATATGTATGGTTATGGTTCTAGTTACTATAACAACTACGAGAATTATTACGATCCAGACAAGTATATCCAGATGATGGGTGTAAGCCTCGGTTGGGGTAAGCGCCTCCGTTGGCCGGATGATTACTTCACCTTGTCTGTACAGTTGGCTTACCAGCGCTACATGATGAAGAATTGGAGCTATATGTTGATGACCAACGGTAATGCGAACAACTTGAACTTGACCATCGCATTGAACCGAACATCAACCGATAACCAACTCTTCCCACGTCGTGGTTCTGAGGTTGAGGCAAGTGTCAACCTTACTCCACCATGGAGTGCGTTCGACAACAAGGACTACAAGAATCTTGCCAACGATTCTAAGTCGCCAACCTATTCTGCTGAGCAGCAGGAGAAGTACAGATGGATTGAATACCATAAGTGGAAGTTCAAGGCAAAGACTTATACTGCACTCACAGAGGGTCAGAAGTGCTTCGTATTGATGACCCGTGTAGAACTCGGCTTGCTCGGTTCTTATAACAAGTATAAGAAGAGTCCGTTCGAGACCTACTATGTGGGTGGTGACGGTATGAGTGGATACTCATCATATTATGGTGAGGAAACAATCGGACTCCGCGGTTATGAGAATGGTTCTGTATCTTACAGTCCTACAACCGGTTACTATGCTTATGCATACGACCGCTTCTCATTGGAGCTTCGCTATCCATTCCTCTTAGGTAACACAACCATTTATGGTTTGACCTTCGTAGAGGCCGGTAACGCCTGGTATGAAACCAAGAAGTTCAACCCATTCAGCATGAAACGTAGTGCCGGTGTCGGTGTACGTATCTTCTTGCCTATGGTTGGTCTCATGGGTATCGACTGGGCTTACGGTTTCGACAAGGTATGGAACGGCAGCCAGTATAAGAAGGGTGGAAGCCAGTTCCACTTCATCTTAGGTCAGGAATTCTAAAAAAGGGTTTTATGAAGAAAATAGTATTGATGCTGATGATGGCTGTAGCAGCCATCTCAGCACATGCACAGAAATATGCATTGATAGATATGGAGTACATCTTGAAGAATGTACCCGCTTATGAGCGTGCCAACGAGCAGTTGAATCAGGTAAGCCGCAAATGGCAGGCTGAGGTAGAAGCTCTTAACACAGAGGCAAGCACCATGTATAAGAACTATCAGAACGAGGTAGTGTTCCTTTCTCAGGAGCAGAAGAAGGCTAAGCAGGATGCCATCATGCAGAAAGAGAAGGAGGCTAGCGATTTGAAGAAAAAATATTTTGGTGCAGAAGGCGACCTTTATAAGATGCGTGAGGCATTGATGGGACCTATTCAGGAAGAGATTTATACAGCCGTAAAAGAGATTTCAGACCTGCGCGGATATTCGCTTGTTCTCGATAGAGCTAGCAACAGCGGCATCATCTTTGGCTCTCCTAAGATAGATATTAGCAACGAAGTGCTCCAAAAATTAGGTTATTCCAAATAATAATTGTATATTTGCAGCCGGTAAGTACATGTGCCAATGGTTGGCGGCATGAAAACTTCATTTAGAAATTAATAATTAAAAAGAATAGAACAATGAAAAAGCTTATTTTAATGTTGATGCTCTGTGCACCAATGACTATGATGGCTCAGAAGTTTGGTAAAGTAAATACTCAGCAGATTATGCAGTCTTTGCCAGATGTAGCTAAGGCTAATGGCGAGATGGAAGCTCTCCAGAAGCAGAAAGAGAATGACTTGAAGTCTATGCAGGATGAGTTGCAGCGTAAGGCTGACGAGTATCAGAAGGGTTCCAGCACAATGAATGCTACAGCAAAGCAGCAGAAGGAAACTGAGTTGCAGACTCTCCAGCAGAAAATTCAGCAGGCTTACCAGGATGGTCAGCAGGAGTTGCAGAAGAAGAGCAGCGAACTCATGCAGCCTATCGTAGCAAAGGTACGTACAGCTATCGCGGCTGTAGGCAAGGCTGGTAACTACACCTTCATCTTCGAGGATGGTGCAGCTGTATATACAGGTACTAACGTAGTAGACGTTACTAAGGAAGTACAGGCTAAGATTAAGTAATCAAGGCAAATAAAAAGAATATAGATTGAGGGCAGGCAGAAGTGCTTGCCCTTATTTCTCATTTTTAATAACGAAGTATTTATAAGGTATTCATCATAAACGGTATCACTCATCATGAAAAAGAATCTCTTATTTCTGGCTTTTGCTCTCATCTCTTTAACTGTTTCAGCCCAGCATACAACGCCTGCAGCAAAGGTTCAGCAACAACAGATTGCTGTATCTGCTCCCTTGCATTTTGGCTACTTTAGTTTTGATAAGGTTTTTCATACTATGCCTGGTTACGCTATAGCCAAGCATAATATGGATGAACTCCGTGAGAAATACGATGCAGAAACGAAACGTGTAGAAACTGAGTTTAATGCTAAGTATGAGGAATTTCTTGATGGACAGCGCACTTATGCCAAGACAATTCTGGAGAAACGTCAGGCTGAATTGCGTGAATTGATGGAGAAAAATATTGCCTTCAAGGCTGAGGCTACCCGCCTGTTGCAGCAAGCAGAGAATGATGCTTATGCTCCGCTCAAAGCAAAAATAAACGAGGAAGCTAAAAAGATTGGCAAGCAGAAGGGGTTTGCCTTTATCATCAATACAGACAATAATGCAGCTCCTTATCTCAACGAAGAGATGGGGGAGGATATTACAGCTTTGCTGGAGGAGACTTTGAAATGATGTTGCCTTCTAATCCCGGACCAATCGGTGTCTTTGATTCTGGTTATGGCGGACTGACCATCCTGCATGGGTTGCGCCAGACGATGCCTCAGTATGATTATATGTACTTGGGTGATAACGCTCGTGCTCCTTATGGCTCGCGTTCGTTTGAGGTGGTTTATAAGTTCACACGCCAGGCTGTGCTTAAACTTTTCTCTATGGGGTGTCATCTCGTTATCCTGGGATGTAATACTGCTTCGGCTAAGGCACTACGTTCTTTGCAGCAGCGCGATATTCCTGAGTTGGATCCCAGCAGAAGAGTTCTGGGTATTATCCGCCCTACTGCCGAAGTAATTGGTACTATTACCAAGAGTAATCACGTGGGACTTTTGGCTACAGAAGGTACTATTAAAAGCCAAAGTTATAATATGGAAATTTCGAAACTTTGGCCAGAGATTCAGGTGAGTGGCGTGGCTTGTCCGCTTTGGGCTGCCATCGTGGAAGCCAATGAAGCAGATAGTCCGGGAGCTGATTATTTCGTAAAGAAACGCATCGACCAGCTGATGCTGAAGGACGCTGATATTGATACCATTATTTTGGGTTGCACGCATTATCCGCTTCTTATGAGCAGCATTGTGAAGAATCTTCCTGATGGCGTAAGAGTGGTTCCGCAAGGACAATATGTAGCAAACAGTCTGAAAGATTATCTGAACCGCCATCCGCAGATGGAACAGATGATAACCAAAACAGGCTCTTGCCGATATCTCACAACAGAGAGTGAGGATAAATTCAAGGAATCTGCACAGATTTTCCTTCATGAACAGGTGGAGGTTACACATGTAGATCTTGAATAGTTTATAGTTAATAATTTATAGTTAATAGTTATGCAAGAAACAAGACAAAACCGTATATCAAGACTTCTCCAGAAGGAGTTGAGTCTTATCTTCCAGTCACAAACCCGCATGATGCATGGTGTGATGGTAAGTGTTACTAAGGTTAGAGTAAGTCCAGATCTCAGTATCTGTACTGCTTACTTGAGTGTGTTCCCTTCTGAAAAAGGAGAGGAGATTTTGAAGAACATCAATGCAAATGAGAAGACGATCCGTTTCGACTTGGGTAAAAAAGTGAGAAACCAGTTACGTATTATTCCAGAACTCCGTTTCTTCCTTGATGATAGTCTCGATTATTTGGAGCACATTGATGAACTCTTGAAAAAGTAAAAGAGTAAGGAAGTAAAAAGACAAGGGAGTTAAGACGGCAATTCTTGACTCCCTATACTGTTATATAAATAAGGTAAGATAGAATTATGAATTTCCCATTCTTTATAGCTCGCAGGTATCTTTTCTCAAAGAAGAGTACGCACGTCATCAACGTCATCAGTTCTATTTCTGTAATAGGTGTGGCGGTAGCTACGATGGCTCTGGTCATCGTTCTGAGTGTTTTTAACGGCTTCCATGACCTGGTAGCTTCACTCTTTACGAGTTTTGACCCACAACTCAAGGTTGTGCCTGTTGAGGGAAAGACTGCACCTGCAGATGATCCTATTCTTACTAAGATTCGTCTTTTGCCGCAGGTAGATGTTGCAACAGAAACCGTAGAAGATCAAGCTCTTGCAATCTATAATGATCATCAGGCTATGGTGAAAATCAAGGGTGTAGATGATAATTTTGCAGAACTTTCTCATATTACAGATATTTTATATGGTGATGGCTCTTTCTCCTTGCATGCTGCCAATCTGGAATATGGAACCGTAGGTATCCGTCTTGCCCAGAATTTAGGCATAGGAGCACAATGGGATGGTTTCCTGAAAATCTATGCTCCTAAAAAGGAAGGACAGCTGGATATGACTAACCCTGGTGATGGCTTTGTTGTTGACTCGCTCAACTCTCCTGGCGTACTTTTTGCCGTCAAACAGGCTAAGTATGATAAAAACTACATCATCACTTCTATTTCATTTGCCCGTAATCTCTTTGGTCAGCAAGGTATGCTCTCTGATTTGGAATTACGCTTGAAACCGGGTAGCAATCTGGATGCTGTAAAGGCTGAGATGCAGCAGATAGCTGGTAATAAATATAAAGTGCTTGACAGATTTGAACAACAGGAAGATACCTTTAAAATTATGTCGATAGAGAAGATGATTGCTTATATCTTCCTGACCTTTATCTTAGTTGTTGCATGTTTCAATATCATCGGGTCGCTTTCTATGCTTATTATTGATAAGAAAAATGATGTAGTGACTCTTCGTAATCTTGGAGCTAACGATAAGCAGATTACCAGAGTATTTCTTTTTGAAGGTAGAATGATAGCTGTGATAGGTGCTGTTATCGGTATTGGATTGGGCTTGCTCCTCTGCTTTTTGCAGCAGCAATATGGATTTGTACGTCTGGGAGATTCTGAAGGCTCCTTTATTGTTGATGCTTATCCGGTAAGTGTTCATTACTCAGATGTTGCTATTATCTTCGTTACTGTAATTGCTGTAGGTTGGCTTGCTGTATGGTATCCTGTAAGAGCGCTGAGTAAAAGGCTGTTGAGTTAAACCTACAGAATTTCTTATACTTGGGTGCATATACTAAAAGAAATGGCATGAATCTTTCATGGGGGATTCATGCCATTTCTTGTTCTAATTGATTTTTTATTTTTTCCTGATGAGTGTAAGACCATCGCGTAGTGGTAAGATAACAACCTCTACCCTAGGATCTTTTGCTATTAAATCATTGAAAGCCCGAATGCCTTGAGTCTGGTGGTCTCGGTCGTAGGCAGGATCGATGACGTGACCATCCCAAAGAGTATTGTCTGCAAGGATGTAGCCTCCAGGGTTCAGGATGCTCATCACCATTTCATACGTTTCTATATAGGTACGCTTATCGCCATCAACAAAAGCCATATCGAATTTTACGCCTAGTTGGGGCGCTTCTATGTTGGCATCACCGATGCGGAAGTCAATCTTGTCGGCAACATTCGAACCTTCTATCCAGGGACGGGTAAAATCTTCCATCTCATCATTGATTTCGAAAGTGTAGAGTTTTCCACCTTCCTGCAATCCCTGGGCCAGGCAGATAGCACTATAGCCACTAAATGTACCTACTTCCAGAATATTCTTCGGGCGAATCATCTCTACAAGCATCTTGAGAAGTCTGCCCTGAATATGGCCGCTAGCCATACGTCCATGGATAGTATGTATATTGGTGGCGCGGTAAAGACGATACAGATAATCGCCTTCAGGCTCTATATGCTGGCAGATATATTTGTCTATAAGTTCTGTCTCTGTCATAATCTGATGGATTTAGAGTAACGGAAATCTTACTCTTCTGTTTCTTTCTGTGCTAAGATTCCTGAAATGGCAAGTTCGTAAGAAGCCAGACCGAAACCGCAGATTACGCCCAGGCAAGCACAGGAAATATATGAATGATGGCGGAACTCTTCACGTTTATGCACATTAGAGATGTGTACTTCAACGCAAGGGCATTTCAAACTGCGAATACAATCCTGCAAGGCGATGCTGGTATGAGTATAGGCGCCAGCATTGAGTACTACACCATCATAGGAAAAACCTATTTCCTGCAGCTTGTTGATTAACTCGCCTTCAATGTTGCTCTGAAAGTACTCTATCTCAATATCAGGGAATTTCGCTTTCAGCTTAGGCAGATAACTCTCGAAAGAATTGCTACCATAAATACCCGGTTCTCTTACACCAAGAAGGTTCAAGTTTGGACCATTAATAATTTGTATCTTCATATTTACTTGATTTTTAATCGTAATCCATATTTTTTTCGTATCTTTGCGGCTGAGATCTTTTGTACTCTCCTGTCTTATGCAAAGACGATGCAAAGATACAATAAATTAAGGAAACTGACAAAAAATGAGGAATGAAATTATAAAGAACTATATGAGATACCTCAAGTTGGGGCGTAATTTCTCCAAAAATACGTTGGATGCCTATTACCATGACTTGAATTTTCTCTTGGAGTATGCTGATAAGAACAATTTGGTGCTGACGGAAATGAAATTGGAAGACTTGGAGAATTTTTCTGCAAGTTTGCATGATCGTGGTGTTTCTGCTCGTTCGCAAGCTCGGATTTTGAGCGGAATCCGTTCTTTCTACCGGTATCTGGTGCTTGATGATTATATAAAAGACGATCCGACCGAATTACTGGTTTCTCCCCAAATAGGAAAGCATTTGCCGGAGTATTTATCTGTAGAAGAGGTTGACATGCTTGAAGCGGCTATCGATTTGGAAAAATGGGAGGGACAGCGTAATAAGGCGATTATAGAAACCCTGTTCTCCTGTGGCCTTCGCGTTTCGGAACTTGTGAATCTAAAGAAAAGCGATGTGTTTGAAGAAGAAAAGTTTATTAGGGTCATAGGTAAAGGTAACAAGGAACGCATCGTTCCTATTTCTGGTAAGGCTCTGAAAGAAATCAATCTTTGGTATATAGACCGGAATCTGATGACAATCAAGCCAGGTGAGGAAGACTATGTCTTCTTGAACCGTAGAGGTGCTCATCTCACACGCAATATGATACTTATCATGATAAAAAATGCGGCTTATGATGCAGGAATCAAGAAAACCATTTCTCCTCATACTTTACGCCATAGTTTTGCTACAGCCTTGTTGAAAGGTGGAGCCGATCTGAGGGTAATTCAGGCCTTGCTGGGGCATGAAGATATTGGAACCACAGAGATTTATACTCATCTTGAAACTTCAGATTTGCGCAGAGCTATCTTGGAACATCATCCTCGAAATATCAAATATAGTGAAGAAAACCAAGTGCTTGATTCTGATAAAACAGACAAAAGATGCCCGAATAACAGATAAAGCACAAGGAATTGACGTTTTTTATATAGGAATATGACAAAATCTGAAAAAATATGAGTAACTTTGCAGCCGCAAAATAATGAATATCAATAATTAATAGAAATAAAGTAAGAAAATATGGCATATTTGTTTTCATCAGAATCAGTTTCTGAAGGACATCCAGATAAAGTGGCTGATCAGATTTCAGATGCATTGCTTGACCAGTTTTTGGCTTACGATGACCACGCTCATTGCGCCATCGAAACCTTTTGTACTACTGGTCAGGTAGTAATCATGGGTGAGGTTCGCTCTAACGTTTATGTTGATTTGCAGAACATTGCCCGCAAGACTATCAAGAAAATCGGTTATACCAAGAGCGAATATCAGTTTGACGGCGACTCTTGTGGTGTGCTTACTGCTATCCATGAACAGAGCGATGATATTAACCGCGGTGTAAGTCGTGAGGAGGATGAGAATCAGGGTGCAGGCGACCAGGGTATGATGTTCGGTTATGCAACAACGGAAACCGAAAATTATATGCCGGTATCACTCGACTTGGCTCAGCTCATCATGCGTGTACTTGCAGATATCCGCAAGGAGGGCAAGGTGATGACTTATCTCCGTCCGGACTCTAAGAGCCAGGTAACTATCGAATACTCTGACGATAATATCCCACAGCGCATCGATACCATCGTAGTTTCTACCCAGCATGATGATTTTATCAAGAAGGCAAATGGTGAGGACGATGATGATGCTATGCTGGCAAAGATTCGTGAGGATGTAATCAATATCCTGATTCCAAGAGTAAAGACTCACCTGAGTGATAAGGTGTTGGCTCTCTTCAATGATGACATCAAGTACTTCGTAAACCCTACAGGTAAGTTCGTGATTGGTGGTCCTCATGGAGATACAGGTCTTACCGGTCGTAAGATCATTGTAGATACTTATGGAGGTAAGGGTGCTCATGGTGGTGGTGCCTTCTCAGGTAAGGATAGCAGTAAGGTTGACCGTTCTGCAGCTTATGCTGCCCGTTATATTGCAAAGAATATGGTTGCTGCCGGCGTTGCAGATGAAATGTTGGTTCAGGTAAGTTATGCTATCGGCGTGGCAGAACCGGTTAGTATCTATGTAAATACTTACGGCAGAAGCCATGTGAATATGACTGACGGCGAGATTGCAAAGAAAATTGCAGAAATGTTTGATCTTCGTCCTAAAGCAATCGAGCGCCAGTTGAAGTTGCGCCAGCCAATGTTCCAGGAAACTGCGGCATATGGACACATGGGACGTAAGAATGAGATAGTAGAGAAAACCTTCACCAGCCGATATCATGAGGCTAAAACTGTGAAGGTAGAACTCTTTACATGGGAAAAATTAGATAAGGTAGACGAAATCAAGAAAGTTTTCGGACTTTAAGGAATGGTGCAACAGGCAGATTCGATACAGACAGATGCCGCACTTGAGACTGAATCGCAACAGCAAGTGCTCAGGCAACATAGCAGCCAGCTCACACCCAAAGAGGTGTTGAGCTGGCTGCCTAAGAATGCAACGCCAGCTCAGCAGGACTCCATGATTAGGGCACATATCAAGCCCAGTGAGATTCATTGGAGCGAGATGCCGGATACATTACACTTGCCAGGACATAAGGCAGGTAAGAGTTTTAGGGATGTAAGTTTGCCACAATATTATCGTGAGTCATTCTTTTCAAAAGATTCTCTGTTTCATCCGGAATTAAAGGGTGGACGCTTAGGGGTGGCAGGTGATCCTGTTCCCTATACGGTAGCTGGTGATAGCTTTATTACTTCATTGCTGTTGGTCTGTTTTCTCTTGGCTTGTATAGCATTCTCTAAATCTAAGCATTTTGTTATACGCCAGGCAAAAACCTTCTTCCGTACTCCACGCATCGGTACAACAGAGGTGACGGAGACCAGTTCTGAAGTAAGATACCAGTTCTTCTTCGTGTTGCAGACCTGTCTTTTGCTGGCAATCGGGTATTTCATTTATTCGAAAGCATCTATCAGCGATACGTTTATCGTAGACCAATATCAGGTGATCAGTATATATGCTGGTTGTATGGGGGGCTATTTCTTGTTGAAGGCGTTCCTCTATGTGATTTCTGGTTGGGTATTCTTTGAAAAGAAAAAAAATGTACAATGGCTCAAGGCATACTTGTTCCTTATATCATGTCAAGGAGTGGCCTTGTTCCCAATGGTGATGCTTTTGTCGTATTTCGATTTTCCATTGCAAATTGCAGTGATATACACGTTGACTATCCTTGGATTAGTTAAATTGTTGGCTTTTTTGAAGGCTTACATTATCTTTTTTAGAAGAAATGGCGTGTTTCTGCAAATATTTTTGTACTTTTGTGCCCTTGAAGTGATACCCTTGTTCGCTCTTTGGGGTGGACTTGTGTTAATCAGTCATTATTTGAAAATAAACTTTTAAGACAAAATGATAAAGAAAATTTTAGTTTCTCAGCCAAAACCTGCAAGTGAGAAGTCTCCTTACTTCGATATCCAGGCTCAATATGGAGTAGAATGCGTGTTCCGTCCATTTTTTAAGGTAGAGGGGCTCTCTTCTAAAGAATTCCGTCAGCAGAAAATAAATTTGCTTGACTATACTGCTGTCGTATTTACATCTCGTCATGCAGTAGACAACTACTTTAAATTAGCTAAGGAGATGCGTATCACAATTCCTGAAGATATGAAATATTTCTGTGTGATAGAGACTATCGCTCTCTACATCCAAAAGTATGTTCAGTATCGCAAGCGTAAGGTGTTCTTTGGTGATACAGGTAAAATTGATGGGTTGATGGGACAGATGGCTCGCCATAAAACCGAGAAATATCTGGTACCATTAAGCAGTGTTCATAATGATGATATTGCCAACTTGCTTGATGAGAAAAAACTCAATCATACAGAATGTGTGATGTATCGTACTGTAAGCAATGATTTCTCAGAAGAGGAAATCAAGAACTTCGATTATGATATGATGCTTTTCTTTAGCCCAACAGGTGTAAAGGCTCTGAAGAAGAATTTCCCTAATTTTGAACAAGGGAATATCGCTGTTGGCGCTTTTGGTCCTGCTACAGCAAAAACGGTTGAAGATGAGGGCTTACGCCTTGATCTGGAGGCTCCTAATAAAGCTTTTCCATCTATGACAGGTGCCTTGGCAGATTATCTGAAACGTCATAATAAATAAGAAATATTTAATAGAATAGATATGTCAACAGACAGAAATAAAACATTCGGAAAGAAAGAGCATCTATGTAAACTGACACTTATAGAACAGCTCTTTGGAGGTGGTGCTAAAGCAATGACGGCATGGCCTATGAGAATGGTGTTTCTTCTTGTTGACAAGAAAGATGAGCAAGCTCCTTCTGTTCAAGTTCTTATCAGTGTATCAAAGCGTTATTTTAAGCACGCAGTAAAACGCAATCGGGTAAAGCGACAGATACGTGAAGCTTTTCGTTATCAAAAACAGGAGCTGGAGACTTGTATGCAGAATTATGTTGGAAAACAATTGCTTGTGGCTTTTGTTTGGCAAACAGAACAATTGCAGCCTTCAAAGCTGGTTTCAACCAAAATGACTAAACTTTTGGATAGATTGGTTGTTAATATCAAGGAGATGCAATCTGAAACAGTCATGAAAGAGAGCAGTTTATGATGAAGATTCTCTTTATGATAGCACATGGCATGAGAAAGGTGTTGGTATGGATTCTTATACTGCCGATATTGTTTTATCAGAAGTGTATTACTCCTTATACGCCACCTTCCTGTCGCTTTCAGCCCACTTGCTCAGAGTATGCGAGACAAGCCATCCTGAAGCATGGTCCCTTTAAGGGACTGGCTTTGGCTGTTTGGCGCATCTTAAGATGCAATCCTTGGGGTGGTTCGGGTTATGATCCCGTACCGTAAGTTTCCGACTGTATTGTTGGGCCCCTTATACATATTATATAATATAATAAAAAATCATATTCTATGGCAAAAAAATTTGTTGAAGAATTGAAATGGCGTGGTATGCTGGCGCAGATAATGCCAGGTACTGAGGAATATCTCAACACCCACATGGTGTCTGCCTATCTCGGAACCGACCCTACTGCAGACTCTCTGCACATCGGTCACCTTTGTGGTATCATGATGTTGCGCCACTTGCAGCGTTGTGGCCATAAGCCTTATCTCCTCGTCGGCGGTGCCACGGGTATGATTGGCGACCCTTCTGGCAAGAGCCAGGAGCGCAATCTTCTCGATTCAGAGACTCTCTATCATAACCAGGAAGCTATCAAGAAGCAGGTATCTAAGTTCCTCGACTTCGATGGCAATGAGCCTAACAAGGCGGAGTTGGTGAACAACTACGACTGGATGAAGGACTTCACCTTCCTCGATTTCGCTCGTGTGGTTGGTAAGCATATCACTGTAAACTACATGATGGCGAAGGATAGCGTGCAGAAGCGCTTGAACGGTGAGGCACGTGATGGCTTGTCTTTCACTGAGTTCACCTATCAGTTGCTCCAGGGCTACGACTTCCTCTATCAGTATGAGAAGTATGGTGTTCGTCTCCAGTTGGGTGGTAACGACCAGTGGGGTAACATGACTACCGGTACTGAGCTGATTCACCGTACATTGGGTAACGACGCAGAGTGCTTCTGCCTCACTTGCCCATTGATTACCAAGGCAGACGGTAAGAAGTTCGGTAAGACAGAGAGTGGTAACATCTGGTTGGACCGTAATCGCACTACTCCTTACGCTTTCTACCAGTTCTGGTTGAACGTAAGCGATGATGATGCCGAGAAGTACATCAAAATCTTCACTGACCTTGACAAGGAGACTATCGATGCTCTCGTAGAGGAGCACAAGCAGGATCCTGGTCGCCGTGTACTCCAGAAGCGTCTGGCTGAGGAGGTTACCATAATGGTTCACTCTCAGGAGGATTTGGATATGGCTATCGCAGCCAGCAACATCCTCTTCGGTAAGGCTACCAAGGAGAACTTGGCACAGCTCGATGAGGCTACATTGAATGATGTATTTGCCAATGTTCCTCACTATGACCTCGACAAGAACCTGCTCGGTGGAACTGCTGTAGATCTCTTCAACCAGGAAGGTATGCAGATCTTCCCAAGCAAGAGCGAGATGCGCAAGCTCGTTAAGGGTGGTGGCGTTTCACTCAACAAGGAGAAACTCGCTGCTTTCGACCAGGTTGTAACTGCTGATGACCTGATTGACGGTAAGTATCTTTTGGTTCAGAAAGGTAAGAAGAACTACTTCTTGATTACCGTTAAGTAATCGTTAAAAGTATTGAAAATATTTGGTAGTGGAGAAAAAATCCACTACCTTTGTAGCCGATTTGCTTGTCCTATGGTGTAATGGTAGCACTACAGTTTTTGGTTCTGTCAGTGGTGGTTCGAATCCGCCTGGGACAACAGGTCATAAATAACCCTTCAAGTCTTTGCGGATTTGGAGGGTTATTTTGTTTATAATAAAGTTCGGATACAACAAGCTCTTTGCATCTATTATAGGTCAATTTTGATGAAAAGTAGGCAATAAAATGAGAAAATAAGTAAAAAGGGTGCATCTTTCGTATTGATTTAGGGTGATATTCAAAATTATTTTGTATCTTTGCCCTCGTAACAAATCAAACAATTTATAAAAAATAAAATTATGGACTTTAATAAACTATTCTCATTAGAGGGTAAAGTAGCCCTCGTTACAGGTGCCGCTTATGGTATCGGTTTCGCTATTGCTGAGGCTTATGCCAAAGCTGGTGCTAAGATTGCTTTCAATTGCCGTAGCCAGCACCACATGGATCAGGCTCTTGCAGATTACAAAGCAAAGGGTATTGAGGCAAAGGGTTATATCTGTGATGTAACAGATGAGGAACAGGTGAAAAACATGGTAGCTGACATCGAGAAGGAACTTGGTGTTATTGATATTTTGGTAAACAATGCAGGTATTATCAAGCGTATTCCTATGACAGAGATGTCTGTAGATGACTTCAAGCAGGTTATTGACATTGACCTCACAGCACCTTTCATCGTATCTAAGGCAGTTATCCCAGGTATGATCAAGAAGGGTCATGGTAAGATTATCAACATCTGTTCTATGATGAGCGAGCTGGGTCGTGAGACTGTTTCTGCATACGCAGCTGCCAAGGGTGGCTTGAAGATGTTGACACGTAACATCTGCTCTGAGTATGGTGAGTACAACATCCAGTGCAATGGCTTGGGCCCTGGTTACATCGCAACTCCTCAGACAGCACCTCTCCGTGAGCGTCAGGCAGATGGTAGCTGTCATCCATTCGATAGCTTTATCTGTGCAAAGACTCCTGCAGGTCGCTGGTTGGAACCAGAAGAGTTGGCAGGTCCTGCTGTTTTCTTGGCTTCAGATGCTTCTAATGCAGTGAATGGTCACATTCTCTACGTAGATGGTGGTATCTTGGCATATATCGGAAAGCAGCCAAAATAAAGGATCAAACATGAAGATTTAAATTTGAATAAACTTGAATAGAATAAAAAAATATAGGGCAGCCATAAAGGACTGCCCTATATTTATAATTAAAATAATCTTTACAATTATTTGTTGATTGCATCTGCAAGCTCAGCACCAGCCTTGAACTTAGCAACCTTTTTAGCTGCAATCTGGATCTTCTCCTTAGTAGCTGGATTGATACCCTCACGAGCAGGACGCTCGTTAATGCTGAATGTACCGAAACCTACCAACTGGATCTTGTCACCTGCAATGAGGGCTTCCTTCAATGCGTTTGTTGTAGCTTCAAGAGCGGCCTTAGCCTGTGCCTTTGTAATCTCAGCACCTGCTGCAATCTTGTCAATCAATTCTGTCTTGTTCATAATTTTTCTTTATTAAATGAATAATATTGTTGTTTCTTAGTTGAATTCGTTTACAAATATAGCTTTTTCTTGTGAATGTTCAAATAAAAAAAGCAGAAAAGTAATGAAATTATTGAAATTTAAGTGTAATAAGTCTATTTTTTGGTGTTTTCACGGATATTTTTCGTAATTTTGTCGCCAAAATACAAATATTAGTCAGATTATTAAACTGTTTATAGAAATAAAGTTATGCGCAATATTCCAATTGTAACAAAGAATTTGCTGATAGTGAATGTAGTAGCATTCCTGGCATGCATGCTGATGGACAAGAGTATGGGTGGCGGTTCTGGCCTGACAGATATGTTTGGGCTTCATTTCTTCCTGGCATCCGATTTCCATATTTATCAGTTAGTTACCTACATGTTTATGCATGGTGGTTTCCAGCATATTCTCTTTAATATGTTTGCCTTATGGATGTTTGGCTGTGTGGTTGAAAGAGTTTGGGGACCAAAGAAATTCCTTTTTTATTACATAGTGTGTGGAGTGGGAGCAGGTTTGTTCCAGGAAGCTGCACAGTATATTACCTATGTGGCAAAGGATATGGCAGCTTATGATTATGTTAGTGTTAATGGAGCCAGAATAACAATGGAGCAATATCTGAACCTATGGACTACCGTGGGTGCTTCAGGAGCTATTTATGCCATATTGCTTGCCTTTGGTATGATTTATCCAAACGAGCGTCTCTTCATTTTCCCGTTGCCATTTCCTATTAAAGCTAAATTCTTCGTGATAGGCTATGCTGTCATAGAATTGGTTTCAACATTCTCTCTCTCTGATGACGGTGTGGCGCATATTGCCCATTTGGGAGGTATGGTCTTTGGATTCTTCCTGATCCGTTATTGGCGTAAGCAGATTGGTAATGGTTACTATCATTCAAATTCTGCAGACGCTTTTGATAAGTTGAAAGGTATGTTCGGTGGAAAGCGTCGGGCAGGTAGAACGCATTTTACTTATACCAAGAATGAATCTTATAATCAGACTTATGAGCAGGATGCTGAATGTAAGACCAACGAAAAGGTTGTGTCACAGGAAGAGATAGATCGAATCTTAGATAAAATAAGAAAGAGCGGTTATGATAGCTTGACTCCTAGTGAAAAGCAGATGCTCTTTGATCAGAGTAATAAGTAAAAAGCATGTTTAAAGGATTTAAGGAATTTACATATAAGATGATAGCTGGTGCTAATGTGGCAACTATCATCATCATGTTGCTGGTGGGCTTTTCTGACTTCTTTCAGCCAGAAAAGTTCGCCGCATTGGCTAATCTTGGTTTACTTTTCCCGGTTTTTCTTATAGTTAACTTAGGCTTTTTGCTTTTCTGGTTGCTCTTCCGGTCTAAGTATGCCATTATTCCATTCTTAGGCTTCTTGATCTGTTTTGTTCCTGTCCGCAAGTATATGCCAATCAACTTTTCTGGCGAAACTCCAAAAGGTTGTATCAAAGTTCTATCATATAATACCTGGAATTTTGGTGCACAGACAGAGGATGCCGAAGGAACTAATATCTGTATTGCTTATCTGCAGGAGCAGGATGCTGACATAGTTTGTCTGCAGGAAGCATGTCCTACTTCCCGGAATATTGAACAGATAGATAGCATGCTCAAGCCTATGTATGCTTATCAGGATACAACGATGCACGTGAATGGCGGAAATTGTCTTATGTTGCTCAGTAAATACCCTATTCTTTCAAAAGAGCGAATTCCTTATGAATCGAAAGGAAATATGAGTGTAGCGTATCGTCTGAAAGTGAAAGATAGAGAGGTCCTTCTCATCAATAATCATTTGGAAACTACCGGCTTAAGTTTAGAGGACAGACGCCAGTTCAAGAATCTGGTTATCGGAAAATTGCAGGTTGATACTGCAGAAGAAACGTCCAAACTGCTCGTTGTAAAACTTGCCGAGGCAACAAAGAAACGGGCTCCGGAGGCTGAGGCTGTAGCAAAATACATTCAGCAGCATAAAGAACAGAGTATTATTTTGTGCGGTGACTTTAATGATGGTCCTATCTCTTATGCTCATCGTACGATAGCTAAAGATTTGACGGATTGCTACATTGCAAGTGGTAACGGACCGGGTATCAGCTATCATCGTGGAGGCTTTTTTGTTCGCATTGACAATATCATGTGCTCAGACGATTGGGAGCCTTATGAATGTAAAGTTGATGATAAAATCGCCGTTTCAGACCACTATCCAATCATTTGTAAGCTAAAAATGCGCCCTAAAAAGCAAAAATAGAGCAAATAATTCTTATATAAGAAAAAAAATGCTTATTTTTGCACAACTTTATGGAGGTTTTTGAAAGAATCCCTAAAAGCAATTGAAAAGAAATAAATAATTAATAACAATAAATAGAAATGCAAAACAAAGGAATTGTAATTTGTGTAGCCGTCTTACTGACACTCGCAAGTATCTTCTATTTGTCATTCTCGTTTGCCACACGTTACTATGACAGCGAGGCTGCAAAGATTAAAGATCCTATTGCTCAGCAGGATTATAAGGATTCTGTTAAGTACTTAGGGGTTTATTCTTACCAGAACTGCTTGGAGACTCAGATTGGTCTTGGACTTGATCTTAAGGGCGGTATGAATGTAATTCTTGAGATTTCTGTACCTGATGTACTTGAAAACCTTGCCGATCATAAGACCGACGCTGGTTTTACCAATGCCATGAAGGAAGCTAGAGCTCAGGAAGAAGCTAACGGTGGTGACTTCGTGTCACTTTTCATTAACGCTTATCATAAGAGCGCACCAGGTCATAAACTCGCAGAAGTGTTCGCTACCCAGCAGTTGCAGGGCTTGGTTTCTCCTCAGAGCAGCGACGCAGAGGTAGAGAAGGCTATCCGCGCTTCTGTACAGGATGCTATTGACAACTCTTTCAATGTTGTCCGCACCCGTATAGATAAGTTTGGTGTTGTACAGCCTAACATCCAGAAGTTGGAAGGTCAGCAGGGCCGTATCATGGTAGAAATGCCAGGTATCAGCCAGCCAGAGCGTATGCGTAAGATGCTCCAGGGTAGTGCAAACCTTGAGTTCTGGGAGACATACAACTCAGAGGAAATCGCTCCTTATCTCCAGCAGCTTGATACTCGTATCGCAAATGGTGATAATGGTCAGGAGGAGAAAGACTCTGTTGCTGCTGATACAACTGTTGCAAAGAAAGAAGTTGCTAAGGCTGAGCCTAAGAAGGCTGAGGCTAAGTTCTCTATCAAGAAGAAGGACGATGCTGCAAGCAAGGTAGGCGAGGATGCTCAGAATGCTGCTGCTATCAAGGCTCACCCATTGTTGGCTCGTTTGCAGCTCGGTGGTGGTTTGAGCACTGTTGGTTATGCTAGCGTTCGCGATACTGCTGCTATCAACAAGATTATCTATTCTGAAGTTGCTAAGCGTGTATTGCCATCTGACTTGCGCTTGCTTTGGAGTGCTAAGCCAGCAGATAATCTGAAGGTTAAGAACATCTATGAGCTTCATGCGTTGAAGGTTACTACCACTACAGGTCGTGCTCCTTTGGAGGGTGATGTAATTACCGATGCTAAGGACGAGTTCGACCAGATGGGTTCACCTGTTGTTAGCATGAAGATGAATACTGAGGGCGCACGTAAGTGGGCTCAGATGACCAAGGCTAACGTAGGTAAGGCTATTGCTATCGTTCTGGATGGCGTAGTTTACTCTGCTCCTCGTGTAAACGGCGAGATTGATGGTGGTAGCTCTCAGATTTCCGGTAACTTCACTATCGAGGATACCAAGGACTTGGCTAACACATTGAAGTCTGGTCGTATGCCAGCTCCTGCACGTATCGTTCAGGAGGAGGTTGTAGGTCCTACACTCGGTGCACAGTCTATCCAGATGGGTATTGTATCATTCGTTGTAGCTTTCGTACTCCTGATGGTTTACATGGTGATGATGTACAATGTCATTCCTGGTATGATGGCTAACCTGGCTTTGCTCGTCAACGTATTCTTCACGCTGGGTATTCTGACGTCCTTCCAGGCGGCTCTGACGTTACCTGGTCTTGCCGGTATGGTCTTGTCTCTGGGTACTGCCGTGGATGCCAATGTGCTTATCTATGAGCGTATCAAGGAGGAGCTCCGCTCTGGCAAGGGTATGAAGCAGGCTGTAGCTGCCGGTTATGGCAACGCTTTCTCTGCTATCTTCGACTCTAACTTGACATCTTTGATTACTGGTGTTATCCTGTTGATTACCGGTACAGGTCCTATCCGTGGTTTCGCTACTACATGGATCATCGGTATCGTAGTTTCATTCTTCACTGCTGTGTTCCTGACTCGTCTGGTTTACGATTATAAGTTGAACCACGATAAGTGGATGCACTGCAAGTTTGATACTCCTGTTTCTCACAACCTGATGCAGGGCAAGAAGTATAAGTTCATGTCTATGTACAAGACTACCTTCACCATTGCCATCGTAGCAGCTGTGGTATTCATCGGTAGCTTCTTTGTTCGTGGCTTGAGTAAGAGTATCGACTTCACTGGTGGTCGTAACTATGTGGTACAGTTCGAGAATTCTGTAGAGCCTGAGCAGATTCGTACTGTTCTTGGCGATGCATTCGTCAATGCAGACGGCACCAAGGCAACTACTGGCGCTATCGCTATCGGTACAGATGGCAAGACCATCCGTGTATCTACCAACTATATGATTGAGAGCAACAGTCCAACTGTTGACGATGAGGCAGAGACTATCCTTTACAACGCCTTGAAGAAGGCTAACCTGGTTTCTCAGAAGAGTGTTGAGGCATTCAAGAACCCAGATGTTCGTCAGGGTGGTTCTATTATCAGTAGTACAAAGGTAGGTCCTTCTGTGGCTAAGGATATCACTATGGGTGCTATCTATAGTGTGGTCTTCGCATTGATTGCTATCTTCCTCTACATCCTGATACGTTTCCGCAACGTGGCCTTCTCTGTAGGTTCTACAGTAGCTTTGGCATTTGATGCCTTGACAGTAATCGGTTTCTACTCACTCCTGTGGGGTCTCGTTCCATTCTCATTGGAGATTGACCAGACCTTCATCGGTGCTATCCTGACCGTGGTAGGTTACTCTATCAACGATAAGGTGGTTGTATTCGACCGTATCCGTGAGAACTTGAAGTTGCATCCTAAGGGCGACCGTCAGCAGCTCTTCAATGCATCTATCAATGAGACATTGGCTCGTACCATCAATACGTCTACATCTACATTGCTCGTGTTGCTCTGTATCTGCATCCTCGGTGGTGACAGCATCCGCAGCTTCTCATTCGCAATGATCCTGGGTGTTGTATTCGGTACATTGTCATCTATCTTCATTGCATCTCCTATGGCTTACATCGTTCTTGGTCGTAAGATTAAGGAAGAGCCAGCTGAGGAGGTTGCAGAAGTTAAGTAATCAGAAACTCTTCATTCTTTCTCTGTCCGATGTATGTCGGATAGAGAAAGATACTGGAAAGAATATAAAAATAATAAAGGTCGCTTCCTGATTGTCAGGAGCGACCTTTATTGTTTTATCATCTCTGGAATGATAAGGAAAGTACGTGGTCCCACCGAGAATCGAACTCGGATCAAAGGTTTAGGAAACCTCCGTTCTATCCGTTAAACTATAGGACCATTGTAAACTGACTGCAAAGATACATCAAATCGTTGACAATACAAAATAAAATGTTATGTTTTTCACTCTCATCTTATCAAGTTTCCTCACTTTTGTGGAGTTGAACTGCGAAAACCTCTTCGATACAAGGCATGATTCGCTGAAGAATGACTATGAATTCCTGCCACAGAGCAGTTACAAGTGGACGCCTTATCGCTATTGGCGCAAGCTGGCAAATCTTTCCAAGACTATAGTGGCTTTGGGTTATGAAGATTTGTCGCTTGTTGGTACCGCCTCCCCAGATAATCCTTCAAGACCCTCGGAGAAGTCCTGGCATGTTCCCGATTTTGTGGCGCTTTGCGAAGTGGAGAACGATAGTGTGCTGTTTGATTTAACCCGGCGTTCAGCTCTTCGCGGTGTAAATTATGATTATGTGATGACCGATTCGCCTGATGAACGAGGCATAGATGTGGCTTTGCTTTATCAGCCATCTTCTTTTGCGCTTATACAGTTCCGGTCCATCCGCATCAAGCCGCTGCCTGATACTCGCCCTACGAGAGATATTCTCTACGCTTCGGGGCGGATTATAAATGATGATACGCTCCATGTCTTTGTATTGCATGCGCCTAGCCGGCGTGGCGGCGAACAGGTTTCGCGTCCCTACCGCCTGCAGGTAGCCAGCCAGCTGGTTTCTGCTGTAGATTCTATCTATGCGCTCAATGATAGTGCAAGGATTATCGTAGCCGGCGATTTCAACGATTATTCCGATTCTCCGGCTCTTCGTTATCTTTATCAGCATCACCTTATTAATATATCTGTTGGCGTCAAAGGCTCTCATGGTGCCAAGGCTACTTATCGCTGGCATGGAGATTGGCGAAGTCTTGACCAGATTCTCTTCAGTCCTTCGCTTTCCCGACTTAAGATGAGTTGTCAGATAGGAGATTTGCCATTCCTCTTAGAAGATGATGAGAAATATGGCGGAAAGAAACCTTTCCGCACCTATCTCGGTCCCCGATATTTGGGTGGATACAGCGATCATCTTCCGCTTGTTGCCAAGTTTAAGATAGAGGGTGGATATGAATAAAAAAACAGGTATGCTCAGATTTTTACTGAACATACCTGTCTGTATATTAGTGAGATTTTTTCTCTTCTGCCTGATTATCCGTAGATAACATTACCGTTCTCATCCTCATAAGGAGTCATATCCTTAGCATACTGGTTCATAGCACGGAGGCTCATACCCATTGATGAGAAACCACCATCGTGGAAGAGGTTCTGCATGGTTACCTTGCGGGTGAAGTCAGAGAACATCATCACGCAGTAGTTAGCGCAATCCTCAGCTACGGCGTTTCCGAGTGGAGACATCTTGTCGGCGAAGTCCATCATGTTCTCGATATCCTTGATACCCTTACCTGCTGTTGTAGCTGTAGGGCTCTGAGAGATGGTGTTGATACGCACGTGCTTCTCACGACCATAGATGTAACCGAAGCTGCGGGCGATACTTTCGAGCATGCTCTTGGCATCAGCCATATCGTTGTAACCGAAGAATGTACGCTGAGAAGCTACGTATGTGAGAGCTACTACAGAACCCCACTCGTTGATAGCATCCAACTTCTTGGCTACCTGCAACATCTTGTGGAAAGAGATAGCAGAGATGTCCAATGTCTTGTTCAGGAAGTTGTAGTCGAGGTCATCGTATGTACGATGCTTGCGAACGTTAGGGCTCATAGCTACAGAGTGGAGCACGAAGTCGATTTTGCCACCGAGTTTCTCCTGAGCCTCTGTGAATACCTTTTCCAAGTCTTCTACGCTAGTCGCATCAGCTGCGATGATAGGAGCGTTGATCTGTTCAGCGAGCTTATCCAGCGTACCCATACGCAAAGCCATAGCTGTATTACTAAGTGCGATAGTAGCACCCTCTTCAGCAGCCTTTACAGCTACTTTCCAAGCGATTGATTCCTCATTGAGTGCACCGAAGATGATGCCACGCTTGCCTTTTAACAAATTGTGAGTCATTGTTATCTTAATACTTTTGTTTATACTAACGACAATCCCCTACATATATCATTCTCTCTATATATAATAAGGTGTAAAACCACTTTGTTTTGTTCTAGTCGTTGAAATCGTGCGCAAAATTACGAAAAATGTGCAATATACCCAAATTTTTTAACTAAAAAGTGCCGTAAACGTTTTCTTTTTTGTGGTATGTCAAGTATTTCGCTCCCTGCAGTCAGTATGATATTCTATTTATTCTTTGCAGATAATAAGCCTGAAACAGATATGTCTTATGCTTATAGATAACGTATCTGTTGGTCTGAGGAATTAGATTTGTAGGGTTCCTGACATATGTCAACAAGGTTCCTGACATATGCCAACAGAGTTATTGACATATGTCAGCAACCTTGTTGGCAACTGCCGTCAACCGAACGGAACTAATTGTTAGAACCGATGAACCGTAGAACTGTGACTACTTAATCTATTTGTTCTACGTATTTAAGCAATACGTCTTACCCGGCAGATGCCTGTATAGATAACTTAAGAACCTTCTTATTTCTATTCTTACAAATTATAGCCTTATTGCTACAAAAATATCCTTTTTGTTGCAATATGACAAGGTAGAAGTGTTAAAAACAGACTTTTTTATGTGCGTTATTAAATTTTTCTTTCAAAATATTTGCAAATATCCGAAAAAAAATCTAATTTTGCAGCCGATTATTATAAATTTATAAATTATTATCTAATAAAGAGAGAGATTATGTTTAAAAGAATCGCTTTATTTGTGGGGGGGCAATTCTCAGTTGTGGAGTAGCCTTTGCCCAAACATCTGTTACCGGTAAGGTAGTAGCTTCAGAGGATGGTGAGCCTGTTATTGGCGCATCAATCAAGGTAGCTGGTACTAATACGGGTACTGTTACGGATGTCGATGGAAACTTCAGTTTGAATGTTCCAGCCGGCTCCAAGTTGGAGATTACCTATATAGGTATGAATCCACAAACTGTCAAAGCAAGTTCTAACATGAAGATTGTTTTGACTTCTGATAACAAATCCTTGGATGAGGTGATTGTTACAGGTTATGGTAACTTCAAGAAATCCTCATTTACAGGTGCTGCTGCTTCCATGTCAACAGCTAAGTTGAGTGATGTTCCTTCACTTTCTGTTGAAGATAAGCTTTCTGGTAATATCCCAGGAGTTTCTATTTCTTCTTTCTCTGGTCAGCCAGGTGCAATGAACTATATCCGTATTCGTGGTATGGGTTCTATCAATGCAGGTAACGATCCATTGATTGTGATTGATGGTACTCCTGTGAACTCTGGTAACTTGAGTGGTTTCAATGATGCTCAGACTGGAAGTGGTTACAATGGTTCTGGTACCAATGCACTTTCTACATTGAACAGCAACGATATCGAATCTATCACTGTTATCAAGGATGCTGCCGCAGCCTCTTTGTATGGTTCTCGTGCAGCCAATGGTGTGCTTGTCATTACAACCAAGAGTGGTAGTGCAGGTAAGACCCAGGTTGATTTCCGTAGCGACTGGGGATTCTCTAACATGGCTATCAACTATCGTCCAACGTTGGATGGTGATTCTCGTCGTGCCTTGATTTATCAAGGCTTGAAGAACTATGCTTACGACAATATTGATGGTACAACCGATGCTTCGGCTGCAGCATTTGCTGATGCTAATATTGATGATTATGCAGCAAAACCAGAGAATGGCTGGGCTAATTGGCGTGACGCTCTCTTCAAAAATGGTTCTAACCAGAACTATCAGGCAAGTGTAACTGGTGGTAATGATAAGACCAAGTTCTATGCATCTTTGTCATATGCAAATCAGAATGGTATTGTTGACCGTTCAGGCTTGGAACGTATGACAGGTAATGTAAACGTTTCCCATCGTTTTGGTAAGTTCAAGTTGGATGCTAGCTCAATGATTTCATCTATGCATCAGAACTCTGCTATGGATGGTGGCGCTTCTTTTGCTGGTGCCATCTCAAGTGCAGTATGGTTCCTCGGCCCTTCTAATGCTATCTATGACAAGAATGGTAATTTGCTGACAAAGACAGATGGTGCTTATAACAATGGTTATAACCCTATTTATGAGAACCAGCACATGTCTGATAGAACCAACACGACACGTTCTTACAGCACCTTGGCTCTCGAATGGAACATTTGGGACAACTTGAAGTTGCGTGAGAAGGTAGCTTACGACTACATCAACTCTACCGAGGATGTGCTTTGGGACAAATACTGTGGTAATGGTTCTAACTCAAATGGTGTGATGCAGCGTACTTACAATGAGTGGACAACCATGAACACTCAGACACAGTTGACATACAATAAGTCTTTTGGAGCCCACAATGTGGATGCTTTGCTTGGTTTCGAGACAGAGGCATGGCATAACAACAACTCATACGCTTCCGGTACAGACTTCCCTGGCAACTTGTATGAGTTCGCTAACTCTGGCGATACCTCTATGCAGAGTTACAAGTATGACTCAAAGATGACTTCTTTCTTGGGTCGTGTCAACTACAACTATAACGATTTGTATTATGCTGGTGTAAGCTATCGTCGTGATGGTAGTTCTCGTATGGCACGTGAGAATCGTTGGGGTTCGTTCTGGTCTGTATCTGGTGCTTGGCGCTTTGGTGCAGAAAAGTTTATGGATTCTATCAAGGATATATTGAGCGATGGTAAGATTCGTGTATCTTATGGTGTGAACGGAACTCTTCCATCTGGCTTGTATAGTTACATGAACCTTTATAAGTATGGTGAGTACTACAATGGTAGCAATGGTATGGGTATCATTGGTGTAGCCAACAAGGACTTGAAGTGGGAGCAGAACAAGGCTTGGAACTTTGGTCTTGACTTGACATTCCTCAACCGTATCTCTGTAACATTGGATTACTACGTTCGTAATACATCCAATTTGATTATGAACCGTCCTATCTCTATGATTCCAGGTTACTATGATGAATCTTCTCTGTTGGCTACCATGGCTCAGAATGTAGGTTCTATGCGTAACCAAGGTATTGAGGTGACCATTTCTTCTACCAACATTCAGAAGAAGGACTTCCTTTGGACTACTTCTCTGAACTTTGGTCATAACTCCAACAAGGTAACAGAGTTGACAGGTGATGATGACAAGATTATCAGTGGTGCCTTGATTCATCAGGTAGGCAAGCCTTACTATTCTTACTATATGTATGAGTATGCAGGTGTTGACCCTGAGACAGGTTTGGAGAGCTATTACATCAATGATGGAACTGAGAATGCTCGCAAGACCACTACTAATGTAGCTGAGGCAAATAAGACTATTGTTGGTCATCATGAGCCAGCACTTGAGGGCGGTTTGTCTAACTTCATCAAGTGGAAGTTTATCGACTTCAACTTTACTTTGACCTATAAGTTGGGCGGTGACTCTTACGATTATGCTACTTGGTTGCACGATAATGGTGGTACAAACGCCCTCTATGGAGCAATCCCTTCTTACTATAAGTTGGAGGATATGTGGCAGAAGCCAGGCGATAATGCTAAGTTGCCTAAGTTCCAGGCTAGTTATGGTAAGGGTGTGTTGTCTTCTCGTTGGTTGATGCCTAACGATTATCTTCGCTTGAAGAACCTTACCTTAGGTTTCTCAGCACCAAAGGAGTGGATCAGCAACCTTGGCTTGAGCAAAGCTCGTGTATATTTCTCTGCCAACAACTTGTTGACCTGGAAGTCTAAGGATCTTTATGTTGATCCAGAGACACCAGCGGATGGCTTGTGTACATTCGAAATGCCAGCTTTGAGAACTTATACATTTGGTATCGAACTTAGTTTCTAATTTATAAAAGAACGAAATACAATGAAAGTATTAAAATCAATATATAAGGTAATGGGCTGCGCTATTTTGGCAGCCAGCCTGTCATCTTGCGTCAATGATTGGTTGGACGTAGCTCCTTCTGATGGTACAGATGCAGATGCAGCCTTGACCAGCAGTTCAGACTTGGATGCTGCGAGAACGGGTATGTACAAGGCTTTGAAAGGAAACAGCAGATTGGTAGATTACTATGGTCAGCAATTCTTCGTTTATGGTGATGTTCATGCAGGTGATGATTATCAGTATAATAATATTGGTGGTTCTAACCGTGCAAGTTTCTACTATGATATGAACTATCAGACAGCATCTGAGTTTACATCAAGTACTTCTTCCAGTAGCGTAACTTGGAAATCACCATATATTGTTATTGGCCGTGCTAATCGTATCATCGCTGCTGCAGAAGGTGGTGCTTTGAGCGATGCAGCAGAGGCTAAGGCTACTATTGACCAGTATGCGGCAGAGGCAAAGGTACTCCGTGCCCTTGCTCATTTTGACCTTGTTCGTATCTATGGTAAGCCATATACAGAGGATCAGGGTGCATCTCTTGGTGTACCATTGGTAACAGGAGTGCTGGAGTCTAATGCAAAACCTGCTCGTAGCACTGTTGCTGAGGTTTACACCCAAGTAGTGAAGGATTTGACTGAGGCTATCAGCTCTAATGCTCTTGCTACAGAGACAGAACCAGGTTATGTAAGCGTTTGGGGAGCAAAGGCAATCCTTTCTCGTGTTTATTTGAATATGGGTGATTATGCTAACGCCTTGTCTGTTGCTGAGGATATTATCAAGAATTCTGGCGCAGCGTTGTGGACTCGTGACCAATACTTCAAGGCATGGGATGCTTCAACTCCTAATGAGAGTGAGTTCTTGTTCCGTCTCAATGTGGCAGGTTCTACAGACAGCAATGACTTGAATGGTATCGGTAACCTCCAGCAGCGTGATGGCTACAAGGAAATGGTTGCTACTAAGAAGTTTGTTGACATGCTTACTTCAGACCCAAAAGATGTTCGTAACGATATGTTCTTGCCTGCAACTGCAGCCAAAGAGGTGGAAACTTATGGTACCAACAAGGTATATCTGAACAAGTTGCGTGGTCAAGGTGGTAATCTTCGTAATGTTACTATCGTTCCAATTATCCGTCTTTCTGAGGTTTACTTGACAGCTGCAGAGTGTGCATTTAGAAATAATGACAAGACTAAGGCTGTAGAGTATCTGAATGATTTGGTAAAGAACCGTACCACAACTGTGGCTTCTTTGGCTACAGTGGATAACATCACACTTGAGCGTATCTTGATTGAGCGTCGTAAGGAGTTGATTGGCGAGGGACAGCGTTACTTTGATGCTTTGCGTAATAACGAGACTATCACCCGTTATACAAGTGAAGCTGATAAGGGTTGGCACAAGACATTGAGCAAGGATGCTCAGTCTTTCAACCGTGATTACTTCAAGGCTATTGCTGCCATTCCGCAGGCAGAGATCAACGCCAACCCTAACATCAAGCAGAATACGGGTTATGGTGAGTAATCGCTGTGATGGAATATTTTAATAAGATAATATTTTTAATCAACGATATAGGAATGCCATGAGTGGCATTTTCTATAAATCTCTCGGGAGAGGCTGGCTGTGAAGCTCGCCTCTCTTTTTTTTGTCTTTTTATTTGCGTATCTGATATTTTATTCGTAACTTCGCACCGTCTAAAGAAATATGGCTATGGAAGAGATAAGAAAATACCCAGTAGGAATGCAAACGTTCTCTGATATACGAGAGGGTAATTATGTGTACGTAGATAAGACAAGGTATATTGTCGATTTCTTGCGTAATGGTTCTAAATATGTGTTTCTGAGTCGTCCAAGACGATTCGGTAAGTCGCTTTTTGTCTCTACACTCCAGGCATATTATGAGGGCAGGAAGGAACTGTTTGATGGTTTGGCACTTGGCGAATATGAGAAAGAATGGGTGAAGCATCCTGTTCTTCACTTCGACATGAGTACTGCCAAAAATCAGACACCCGAAGGGTTAGAAGAGATGCTGGGCTACATGCTTTCAGAATACGAGCAGGTCTATGGACGTGACGAATTGGCGGTGCAGCCGAGCCAGCGTTTGCAGTCTTTGGTAAAGCGTGCCTATAAGAAGACGGGTCAAAAGGTGGTCGTTTTGATAGACGAATATGATGCTCCTCTCTTGGATGTCGTGCATGAGAAGGAAAGTTTGATGCCATTGCGCTTGGTTATGAGGAAGTTCTATAGCCCATTGAAATATCTCGACCCTTGGCTGGAATTTACCTTTATCACGGGTATCACCAAGTTCTCTCAGTTGAGTATCTTTAGCGAGATCAATAATTTGGATAATATCAGCATGTTCGATCAGTATTCTGCTATCTGTGGTATCAGCAAGACAGAACTACTGACGGTGATGAAGCCTGATGTTGAGTTGCTAGCCAAGTCTTTGGGAAAAACTTTTGATGAAACGGTTGCCGAGTTGAGTTCATATTATGATGGTTATCATTTCAGTAAAAAATCAGAAGATGTGTTTAATCCATTTAGTCTGGTTAAAGCGTTGAGAAGTAAGGAAATAGCAGCTTATTGGTTTAGTTCAGGTACTCCTGCATACATTATCAACACTTTACGCAAACATCATGTGGGGGTGATGGATATAGAACAGAAATCCGTAGGGGTGGATGATTTCGATGTCTCTCCTGAGCAGATGACTTCTGCTTTACCATTGCTTTATCAGAGTGGGTATCTCACCATCAAGAAGTATAACCCTATCTTGCAGAGCTATCAGCTGGATTATCCAAACAAGGAAGTGCGTGTAGGAATGGTTCGTTCCTTGGCTCCTAACTATCTCTCTCCAATATCGTTGAACAATAATAGTTTCATCTTCGACTTTTTGGAGCAACTATATAAAAATAATATGGATGGTGCTTTGCAGAAAATGCAGGCTTATCTCGCCAGTATCTCCAATCGACTTGCCAACAAGAACGAGAAGGACTTCCAAACGGTCTTTTATCTCATTTTTAATTTGATGGGTGCTTACATCTTGGTGGAGGAGGATAGTGCAATAGGCAGAGCAGATGCCGTTCTTCATATGCCGGATACAATCTATGTGATGGAACTGAAGTTTGATAAGACGGCTGAGGAAGCTTTGCAACAGATAGATGATAAAGGCTATCTCATTCCTTATTCAGCTGACGGCAAACGAATGGTAAAAGTTGGAATCAACTACGATAGCCAGAAGCGAACCATTGGTGAATGGAAGATAGCAGAAGGATAAATCACACTTTTGACGAATACAGGGGTAAGAATGCTGGCTGTAAAGCTCGCCTCTTTCCAAGAAAAAAAACACGGACAAATTGAATTTGTCCGGACAAATTTGTCCGGTATATTATAATTCGTTGATTATAAGAAGATTATGAAGATGCCGGACAAACAACCGGACAAATTCAATTTGTCCGTGTTATATTTTTGGGGCATAAACACAGCTTTGTCATGGTGCAAACTATGACTTATGCTCCAGAAAACGGTGAGTTGAGGGGAAGAAAACTATGAGTTGTATTTGTTAACACTTTACGAGAACTGGTCTGTTATGGAGAAAAATGGCTGTAGGATGCAATATTATCCCTTGTTTCTTGTTATTATGATATACAAACTGTTGTGGAAATGAAAAAGAAAATAGTTATAATGATGGTGCTGCTGCTTGCTGTTGTGGGAGCAAAGGCACAGGAAGTGGAGAATCCGGTAGGCAGATTCTCGGTAATTCCTCGTATTGGTGTATCTCTGGCTAACTGGAGCGGATTGGTTCTCGAACCTGAGAAGGGAATCTCGCTAAAGCCTAAGTATCAGGCTGGATTCATGGGCGGCGCAGATGTGGAATATCGCATAAATAAGGGCCTGGGTATTACGCTGGGTGCTTATTATGCCCGACAGGGTATGCGCTTCCCTGACTGTGAGTTGACAGAGAATGCTGAAAAAGGGGAATATACAGGTATTAAGAATCATCATGTGAACCTCGATTATATCCAGGTACCGCTCATGCTGAAAGCCTATCTTGTAGAGGGCTTGTCGGTGAATGCAGGCGTTCAGGTGGGATTCCTTTGTGGCGACGGCAAGGTGAAAAGAGAGGAAACCGACCTTCAGAAGGACAAGAACGGGTCGATTACATACAAGGAAATGCACGAAACCGAAGCTCCTTGGCCTGCCAAGAAGGTGGATGTAGCCATTCCTTTGGGCTTGAGCTATGAATATATGAACGTGATTCTGGATGCCCGTTACAACGTGAGCCTGACGAAGGCTAGCAAGGGTGATTGGGATAACTGTAAGAACAAGGCTCTGACCTTTACCGTGGGTTATCGTTTTACATTATAAAAGAATATTTGGATAGAAATAAGAAAAGCCTCAAATCCGCAAAGGATTTGAGGCTTTTACCTTATCTGATAATCTGATGATTCTATGGTTCTTTATCCAACCTGACTTCCTGGCTTAACCTTGCCAAGGAGAGAAGTTACGTTCAATGAGCCGTCGAAGTTGACTGCACTCAGAATCATACCCTGACTCTCGATGCCCATCATCTTGCGAGGAGCAAAGTTGGCTACGAACAGTACGTCCTTGCCGATCAGCTGCTCTGGCTCGTAGTAGGCTGCGATACCTGAGCAGATGGTGCGCTCTACGCCAGAACCATCGTCGATGGTGAACTTCAGGAGTTTCTTAGACTTCTTTACCTTCTCGCAGTTCAGAATGTGACCTACGCGGATATCGAGTTTCTCGAAATCATCGAAGCTAACCTCTGGCTTGATAGGAGCAGCCTGATAAGAAGCTTCCTCGTTAGCCTTCTTGGTGTCAGCAAGCTTCTGGAGCTGTCTTTCGATAACCTCATCCTCAATTTTCTCGAAGAGCAATTCAGGCTCACCGAGCTGGGTACCAGCCTTGAGCAAATCTGTGCTGCCGAGCTGAGTCCACTCGAAGTTAGGCATATTGATCATCTTGCGGAGTTTCTCAGAAGAGAAAGGCAAGAATGGCTCGAAGGCGATAGCAAGGTTGGCAACCAACTGCAGGGAGATGTTCAGAATGGTCTCCACACGCTTAGGATCGGTCTTCCAAACCTTCCAAGGCTCACACTCTGTGATGTATCGGTTACCGATACGAGCCAGGTTCATAGCCTCTTTCTGAGCCTCGCGGAACTTGAATACGTTGAGATACTGCTCTACCTTCTCCTTCACGTCCTTAAACTCAGCGATAGCCTTCTCATCTACCTCCTGCAATTCACCACAGGCAGGAACTACGCCGCCCCAATACTTCTTGGTGAGCTGGAGGGCACGGTTTACGAAGTTACCGTAAACGGCAACCAACTCAGAGTTGTTGCGCTCCTGGAAATCCTTCCAAGTAAAGTTGTTGTCCTTGGTCTCAGGCGCATTGGCTGTCAATACATAGCGCAATACATCCTGCTTGCCTGGCAAATCTACGAGATACTCGTGCAACCATACAGCCCAGTTGCGGGATGTTGAAATCTTATCATCCTCCAGGTTCAGGAACTCGTTGGCTGGTACGTTGTCTGGCAAGATATAGTCGCCGTGAGCCTTCAACATAGTAGGGAAGATGATGCAGTGGAACACGATATTGTCCTTACCGATGAAGTGAACAAGACGAGTTTCAGGATCCTGCCACCACTTCTGCCATGTTCCCCACTTTTCTGGATGAGCATCGCAGAGTTCTTTGGTGTTAGAGATGTAGCCGATAGGTGCATCGAACCAAACGTAGAGCACCTTTCCATCTGCACCCTCTACTGGAACAGGAATACCCCAATCCAAGTCGCGTGTCATCGCACGTGGCTGAAGATCCATGTCCAACCAGCTCTTGCATTGGCCGTAAACATTTGTACGCCACTCTTTGTGGCCTTCCAGAATCCACTTCTTCAACCAATCCTGATACTTGTTCAATGGAAGATACCAGTTCTTGGTAGGCTTCTTTACGAGACCATGACCAGGGTTGTTCTTGTTGGTAGGGTTGATGAGTTCCTCAGGAGAGAGGGTAGCACCACATTTCTCGCATTGGTCGCCATAAGCACCCTCTGCACCACAGCGAGGACAAGTACCTACGATATTACGGTCGGTAAGGAATTCGCCTGTTACCTCGTCGCAGAACTGCTCCTCTACCTTTTCTTCCAATACGCCCTTGTCATAGAGTGTGCGGAAGAAGTCTGAAGCAAACTTATTGTGAGTAGGCGAAGTGGTACGGCTGTAAATATCAAAAGAGATACCGAAGTCCTCGAAACTCTTCTTGATGAGGTTATGATAGCGGTCAACCACCTCCTGTACGGTAATTCCCTCTTTCTTGGCACGGATAGTAACAGGTACACCATGCTCATCGCTACCGCCGATGAAGACAACATCCTGTTTCTTGAGGCGGAGATAGCGAACATAGATATCGGCTGGCACGTATACACCTGCCAGGTGACCGATGTGCACACCACCGTTGGCATAAGGCAAAGCCGCAGTCACGGTAGTACGTTTAAAGTTCTTTTGTTCCATATTAGCTAATATATTTTTGTTATTTGGCTGCAAAATTACAAAAAATGTTGGAGATAAGAAAGAATTATCGTCGCTTTTTCTTACTTATATATATAATAAGGTGTAAAAAGCTGGGTTCTTTAGTGTTTTTATAGTAAGGATAGCGTAGGGCAGGATACAAAAAAAGGCCCTTCGCATCTCTGCAAGAGCCTCCCATCTTGTACATTTCCATCAGACTCCTCCCTGATAGGACTGTACCTAATTATTATCATTTACTTTTTCTACGAACTTATTCGTTTTGACAACTTATGTTGTTGACCTTTTACAATCTAATTACCTTAGTATGTAGAAAACTTCCTCCTTATATATTTATATCTATAGAGAGATTTCTTACATTACGTTCATATAGGCGATAACGGCCAACTCTGCAAGAAGAATTACGAAACCAATCTTCTTTACTGCGTTTGTAATTTTAAAAATGCAATCCATAATTTTAATAGTTTTGTTGTTAATAATTAAACTAGCGTTGTGCTAGTGTTGTTTTTACGGTTGCAAAGGTAATGCATTTTTTTATCCTATATGGGGTAATTTTTATTAGAATTAGTGATTTTCGTAAATTTAAAAGGTAATTAAAATCAATTATTACACCTTAGAGAATAGAAATCACCCCGTCTTGGACGATTTTACTATTCGTTTTTGTCTGTTTTTTGTGGTACTTTTGTCTTTATGGGGTAATATTTTCGTAATGACAAAAGAAAATAGCCATTCTAAAACAGGTTTGTAACTATTTTAAAATGGCTATTCTTCTATTTTTTCTCCCTTTTTCCCTTATAAATCCAACTTTTTAGAGCGAATGATAGGAAAAAACGGATTTTTATCCTTTTACATATATCTTCTTTATGATTATAAATGTCCTTTTTCTGCCCAATCGCCTCTGTCGAGGGTTCTGTATCCCACGGCTTCTGCTATATGGTCAGGCTTAATCTGTTCACTTCCTGCCAAATCAGCAATGGTTCGTGCCACTTTCAGGATTCTGTTGTAAGCTCTGGCTGACAAAGAAAGCTTCTCCATTGCCATTCGGAGCAGTTCGATACCTTGTTCGTCGGGTTCGGCAAACTGATGAATCATTCTTTCTGTCATCTGGGCGTTGCAATGGATGCCTTTATAATCTTTGAATCTTTCGGCTTGAACTTCTCTTGCCTTGATGACTCTTTCTCTGATCTTGGCACTTGGCTCACCTGGTGCTGCCTTCGATATGTCCTGAAAAGGAACGGGACTGATTTCGCATTGGATGTCGATGCGGTCGAGTAACGGACCCGAAATCTTGTTCATGTATCTTTGAATCTGGCCTGGCGTGCAGACACAGCGATGTGTCGGATCACCATAATATCCGCATGGACAAGGGTTCATACTTGCCACAAACATGAATGAACATGGATAATCTGTAGAATATCTTGCTCTGCTGATGTTGATGTGGCGGTCTTCCAATGGCTGGCGGAGTACTTCCAGAGTGGTTTTATTGAACTCCGGAAGTTCATCGCAGAACAGAACGCCATTATGGGCGAGCGATATTTCTCCCGGTTGTGGTGAAGTTCCACCGCCTACCAGAGCCACTTGAGAGATGGTATGGTGAGGAGACCGGAACGGGCGTTGGGAAATGAGTGATACATTCTTGCCCAGTTTGCCTGCAATGGAGTGAATTTGTGTTGTTTCCAGACTCTCAGAGAGCGTGAGGGGAGGAAGAATGGACGGCAAACGTTTTGCCATCATCGACTTTCCGGAACCTGGAGGACCTACCATAATCAGGTTGTGTCCGCCAGCCGCAGCCACTTCGAGCGCTCTTTTCACGTTCTCCTGACCGCGAACATCGGCATAATCGTATTCACAATGTGTCTGGTTTTCGTAAAATTCCTTGCGGGTGTCAACAATTGTAGGAGAAGGATTGCTTCTGTCGCTCATGAATTGTATGACTTCGAAAAGCGTTTTCATGCCGTAAACCTCAAGATTGTTTACGACAGCCGCTTCCCGAGCGTTCTGTTCCGGTACAATCAGTCCCTTAAAGTGCTCTGCTCTGGCTCTGATAGCTATCGGCAGGGCACCTTTGATAGGCTGGAGCGTACCGTCAAGGCTCAGCTCGCCTACCATCATGTACTCTTTCAGATGATCTTCGGGAATGTTGTTGTTGGCGCCTAGAAGTCCGATTGCAAGCGGCAAGTCGAAACTGCTGCCCTCTTTCCGGAGGTCTGCTGGAGCCAGATTGATAGTGATGTCGGCTATCGGAAATTTGAAGCCGCTATACTGGAGAGCTGCTGAAATTCGGTTACGGCTCTCCTTGACCGCCTCGTCGCCTAAGCCTGTGAGGTGGTACATGACGCCTCTGTTGAGGCTTACTTCTACGGTTACAGTAGTTACTTCTAGTCCGTTAACTGCTGCACAATATGTCTTTACTAACATATAGGCGTGCTTTTTATGGGTTCTTGACTAGCTCGAAAGTATTTATTTTAGCAGTTGGTCGAGCTTATTGTAAAGCTCTTGCTTTTTCATGCCTCGGGCGATGATTTTACCATTTTGAAGTATGATGTTGTCAGGAAGGTTTTCCAATCCCAACTTCTTCAAGGTCTTGTCTTCCAGCATTTCGCCGTTGCAGATGATAGGGCATGCGATAGAGTCGCGCTTGATGTTGTTCTTGCATTCGCTCTTGCTGGCATCCAGACAGAAAGCCATCAGCTTAAGCTTGCCGTTCGATTTCTTCTGACGGCTCTTCAGTTCGCGCTGCATGTCCTGGCTGTCATAGTTATAGGTAGCCCAGGTGTAGAGTACGGCAACCGGAGCGCTGCTCATTTCTGTACTAGAAACGAGTTTTCCGTTGATATCGTATGCTGTAAATGAAGGCAGGGTTGCACCGGTGCCTACATTCTTCATGGTTTCTGCCAACTGCTTCATCTTAGCCAACTGTCCGTTTTTAGGCTGTTCCTTCTCTACGATATTGATGAGTGAGAGCGCCTTGCGGTAATCAGGTTGTGTAGAAGTGATGAAGTATTTTTTGATCAGATAGATGCTGCACACAGAATTCGGATGTTCTCTGACGAAGTCTTCAGCATGCTTTTTAGCCTCAGGTGGCGTATCTTTCAGGATGTTCTTGCGGAATTTTGTCATCAGTTCGTTATCCTCGGTTCCGCTTACCTCCATTTCCTTAAGGTGCGAAGCATCTGCCTTGATTTCTACTGATTTGCCCGATTTTGCGAAGATAGGCTGCTCAGAGAAATTAGGGAAAACAAGCATAATGGTAAAATCTTCCTTACATTCGGTTTCGAAAGTGAAACGGCCGCCTTCTACCTTGATGGTGTCAACGCCTTCGAAGCCCCCGTCAGGACTGTATACATAAAACTCGCCTTGATTCATATTGAGAAATTTGCCTTCAAACTTGAAATGCCCACTGCTAACACCACATGATGTTAAGACCAGCGTAATGAATAAAATGAGGATGTAAGCAAATTTTTTCATAAGGAAAAACTTTAAGGTGCCGCGAGCGGGACTCGAACCCGCACAGCCATTACTGGCCAAGGGATTTTAAGTCCCTCGTGTCTACCAATTCCACCATTGCGGCATGGTAAACGTTAAGAGTTGAGCGGAAAACGGGACTCGGACCCGCGACCCCAACCTTGGCAAGGTTGTGCTCTACCAACTGAGCTATTTCCGCGTTATGTGGGTGCAAAGGTAATGCTATTTCTTTAAATCTCCAAACGATTTACATTTTTTAAGACAGGAAAGCGCCATTTTTTTCGTTTACCCTCCGTTTCTGCTTAGTTTCCCACATGTATATCGCTTCCTGTACCATGGTAATCTACTATATATTTCATCAGCGGCTTGTCGCTTTTGCTCTTTCCGCCGCTTGTGATGGTTCCGTTTTCCAGGCTGTAGATGCGTTTACATTTGTCGCAAATTACCGATTGGCGGTTGCCGGTCCATTCCAGCGGATAGTTGGTGCCGCCATATTGTTCCAGACAGTTGGGGCATTGGCGGTCCCAGGCTACAGGTCCGCTGAAGTTTGATAATCCCATGATGAAGCCGTTCTTTTTGGCATCTTTAGGGTCGTTGCCCGCTCCCAGATAAGTATAGTTGGCATAATTCTCCTTCTGTGTAGAGAGAACGATAGTTTCCGTCTTGTTTTTCCCATCGTTTAATGTAGAATAGATATTCCAGGCTCCATTCACCTTTTTGGCGCTAACCATCGTGTAGACGCCCGTTCCGTTGAGGGCTGTTTCCAGACTTGTGCCCGGATGGTATTGCGACTTGAAATAGAACTGGCAGGGGTATTTGGTGCTGATGCTGTTTTCTGCATCGCATGAACAAAGTAAGAGCATAGCTATTCCAGCCATGCTCTTCACCTTATTATATATATATACCTTATTATATATGCTATTCTTCATGCAGAAACCTTTCTGTCTTTATTTCAGAAGATTCTTCTCGGCATTCTCCATGCGCTCGAAGTGGAACTCAGAGAGGGTCTGCTCCATCAGCGCCTGAATCTTGTCGTTGCAGAGATTGCCGATGCTGCCTTCGTGAGTATGATGAATATCCTTGTTTGGCTTGAATTCGCCAGCCTCGATTTCCAGTCCTACCTTCTTGTAAGCATCGCGGAATGGCATTCCGTTGGCTGCAAGCTGGTTCACTTCTTCTACTGAGAACATAGGGTCGTAGCGAGGATCGTCAAGAATATGCTCGTTCACCTCCATCTTGTTGATGATGTAGGCAGCCATCTGCAGACAGTCCTTCAACTCGTCGAAGGCAGGGAGGAACACTTCCTTGATAATCTGGAGATCGCGGAAATAGCCTACTGGCAGGTTGTTCATGATGAGCATTACCTGCTGTGGAAGGCTTTGGAGCTTGTTGCTCTTGGCGCGAATCAACTCAAATACGTCTGGATTCTTCTTGTGTGGCATGATGCTCGAACCGGTGGTACACTCCTTAGGCAATTTCACGAAACCGAAGTTCTGACAGTTGAACATACAAGCGTCGAAAGCCATCTTTGCCAAAGTTCCTGCCACGGTAGCCATGGCGAAAGCCACGTTGCGCTCCATCTTTCCTCTGCCCATTTGTGCATAAACCACATTATAGTCCATGCTGTCGAAACCGAGAAGTTCGGTGGTCATGGTGCGGTTCAATGGGAATGAACTTCCATAGCCGGCAGCACTACCCAACGGGTTGCGGTTGGTCATGCGGTAAGCAGCCTGAAGGAAGAGCATGTCATCGGCAAGTCCTTCAGCATAAGCGCCAAACCAGAGACCGAATGATGAAGGCATAGCCACCTGCAGATGGGTGTAGCCCGGCATCAGCACGTCCTTATACTGGTTGCTCTTCTGAATCAGCTCGTCGAAGAGAATCTTCACGGCGTCCACAATCTCCTTCAACTCATGACGGGTGAAGAGTTTGAGGTCTACGAGAACCTGGTCGTTGCGTGATCTACCCGAATGAATCTTCTTGCCCATGTCGCCCAGTTTCTGGGTGAGCATCAGTTCTACCTGGGAATGAACGTCTTCCACGCCGTCTTCTATTACGAATTCGCCCTTGTCGGCGATGGCGTAGATGTTTTTCAGTTCGGCAAGGAGCTGGGTGAGTTCATCTTTCTCCAGGAGTCCGATGCTTTCGAGCATGGTGATGTGTGCCATACTGCCCAGCACGTCATACTTGGCGAGATAGAGGTCGAGTTCGCGGTCTCTTCCTACGGTGAATCTTTCAATTTCCTTGTTTACTTCGAAGTTCTTTTCCCAAAGTTTATGTGCCATAATTTCTTTATTTATTAATCCTGGTAAGGAATCATCGCAAGCGCATCAGCAATTTTTTCGATGCCTTCCTGCAATGGCTTCTTCACCATACCCTTGATAAACATGTTAAGTTCTGCCTTGATGGTGAGTTTCATTTTGCATGAGAACTCGCCTGTAGGGAGCAGCTGAATCCAGAAGTTGAAAGGAACAGGGCTGTTTTCTGTTTCAAACTTGATGGTCTTAGGCTCCTCGCGGTCGATGATGCGCATCTTGATTTCACCCACCATAGGTGCTGTGATAGAGATGCTGTCGCTATCAAACTTGAGGTCCTTCAGCTTTTCCATTTCCTTTCTCTTGTCCTCAGGAATCTGGTCTTTCACCTGCTCGAAGCGGTCTTTGAGCATCTGCAGGTTATTCAGATCGCTCAATGTACGGAAAACAGATTCCTGCTTGTGAGGAATCTGTTTGATATTACTTTCGAATGTACTTGTACTCATTATTGATGGGTCAGCTTGATTACTTCTTCCAGTTAGCTGGGTCCTTGCGCCACTCGTGGAGCAGCTCTACGTCTTCCTGCTTGATATAGCCAGTCTCCAGAGCCTCTGCCACTACGTGCTCATAGTCGGTCAAAGTAACCAGCTTTACGTTAGCATCAGCAAAAGCCTTCTCGGCGATAGGGAAACCATAGGTGTAGCTAGCTACCATGCCCACAATCTCGTTGCCGTTCTTGCGGAGAGCCTCTACTGCCTTGAGAGAGCTGCCGCCGGTAGAAATCAAGTCTTCTACTACCACAACCTTAGCCTTAGGGTCGAGCTGACCTTCGATGAGGTTCTGCATACCGTGATCCTTTGGTTTAGAACGAACGTATACGAAAGGCATGTTCAGTTCGTCAGCAACCAAAGCACCCTGCGCGATGGCACCAGTAGCTACTCCGGCTACAGCATCAGCCTCTGGGAACTGCTCCAGGATAGCGTGAACGAGCTCAAGCTTTACATAATTGCGGAGTTCTGGGAATGAGAGAGTCTTGCGGTTATCGCAATAGAATGGTGACTTCCAGCCAGAAGCCCATGTGAATGGATCATTAGGCTGCAACTTGATAGCCTTTACTTTCAATAACTTAGATGCGAATTCTTTCTTCAGTTTGTCCATAATCTTAAAGGATTAAATTATTATTAATTATTTTGCAAAGGTACAATGATTTTTGCACACGGCGGCTATATTTAGGGTTAAAATGTTTTAACTCTCGGCAAAAAGGGCCTTTAGTCGTGTGCGAAACCTACAGTCAGCACGCTTATCTTCATCTTTCCGGCTGCTTTTATCAGGGTTTCCGCACAGGAGATGATGGTGGCTCCGGTGGTGCATACGTCGTCGATGATGAGGATATGTTTGCCCTCAAGTTGCGTGATGGGGTGCTCGCCCTGCCCGTCATGATAGGTTGCTGCGGCTTCAAAAACCTGGCTCACGTTTTCCTGTCTTTCCTGCCGGTTCTTGTGGGTTTGGCTTTCGCTAAACTTTTTTCTTCTTACGGCATCCTTGATGATGGTCAGATGGGTGAGTTGCCGGATGCCTTTGGCGATGAGAAGGCTCTGGTTATAGCCGCGTTCTTTTTCTCGTTTTCGGGTGAGCGGGATGGGGATGATGGCGTCTATTCCGTCGAAGAACTGAATGCCTAACCCTTTCTTTGCCAGCATTCTGCCCAGATAGATTCCCATTTCAGGATGATGCATGTATTTCAGCTGGTAGACGGCTCTAGCCGATGTGGCATGGCTGATGTGATGGAAGAGAGCGCAGCAGCGTTCGATGGGAATCAGATGCCAGAAGAGTTTTGCCATCTCGTTGTCGTAGGGCTGTTTCCAGGTATCGGTTCCCGGCATGCGGAGCAGACATTTTATGCATATCATCTCCTCCCCGCCAGCGAGCACATTTCCGCAGATGGCGCAGGTTCGGGGGAAGAATAAATCTAATATGTCTCTTAACAGGCTGGTACGCATGGCTTTACTCTTAATTTTGAGCTTTGGATATTGAACTTGATGCTTTGCTTTAGAATTCCTCTTCGAAATCGATGTCTCCCAGATCTTCTTCCTTCATCCGGTCGATGCATTTGTGGATAACCTCCATGCTGTATCCTCTTCCCAGGGCAAAGCGGATGAGTTTCATCGAGCGTTCATAGTCGTTCTTTGCCTTGATGGTTTTATATTTGTTTTTCATCAGGGGCAGGAGGGTTTCCATATACAGGTCGTCTTCAATCTCTTCGAAGATAGGGTCGGAGATGTCCTTCGGAATATGTTTCATCCACAGCGCCTGTTCCACCTTCCGGCGTCCCCACTTGTTGTATTTTATCTTGTCGTTGATAAAGAAGCGTGCGAAACGTTCGTCATCGATGAATTTCTTCTCGGTCAGGAATTCCATGTTTCTGGCGATGGCATCTTCGGGCAGTTCCCACTTCTTCATCTTGTCGATCATCTCTTGCGAGCAATGTTCGGCTTGGGTGCAGAGGGTGGTGAGCTTCAGGAGTGCCTGCTGCTCGGTCATCGGCTTTTTATATTTTGAACTTTGAAATTTGAACATGATGATTTTACTTTGAACTTTGAGATTTGAACATTGAACTTTATGATTTGCCGGCTCGCATCATTCTCTGCTTTCCGAAGGCATCTTCCTTTGTATCAATAGCTTTAAAACCCAATCCTTCCAGCATTTCCCTTGTTTCTTTTTCGTAGATAGGATTGATTTCGAAGTATAATGCACCTCCGGATTTGAGGGCAGAAGAGGCATATTCGGCGATGGCTCTGTAGAACTTCAGAGGCTCTTCATCGGGCACGAAGAGGGCGATTCCGGGTTCGTGTTCCAACACATTCTTCTCCATATCCGCTTTCTCCTTTTCGCAGATATACGGGGGATTGCTCACGATGATGTTCCATCTTCCGGCATCCGATGTTTCCGCCAACTTCAGGGCATCCTGATATTCTATTTTTACGTTACCGGCATCCAGAAGCGCAACATTTCCCTGTGCTATCTTCAAGGCATCTTCCGAAATATCCCAACCCGTAACCTCCGAGCCGCCGATGTCCAGTCCCAGCGTAATGGCGATGCAGCCCGAACCCGTACAGATGTCCAGGATGCGGATGGCGTTTTTTTCCTTCTCTCCTTCCGTAATCCCTTTGTTTTCAGTCGCATCTTTTTCTATCCACTCGCAGAGTTCCGCCGTTTCGGGTCTCGGAATCAGCACGCCCGGCTCTACATGGAAGGTTCTTCCTGCAAAGTCAGCTTCGCCCAGAACATACTGTACAGGTTCGCCTTTTTGCAATCTTCTGATAATTTCTTCCAGTTTTCTTTCTTCATCTGCAGATAATTCATTAACTTTGCCGCAGATTATGTCGGTCAGCGTCATTCCGTACTTCACATCGAGCACGGTGCGGACGATAGCCTGTGCTTCGCCCGCCTCATATAGAGGGGTAATGGATTGCCAAAGTTGTTGATACGTTTTCATCTCTAAATCGTATATTATGATTTGATTTGAGAGCAAAGGTACGACATTTTATCGAAAAGTGAGTAAAAAACGAAGAAAAGTTTTAGATATGGAACAAAATAATGTTTCTTTTCAGAATGTGAAGACGGGCGAACCGTTGTCGCAAAAGGAAATAGACGAAATGTTTATGCGCCGCTGTCTGCAGCTGGCGAAAAACGGAAGAGAGAATGCCAAACCCAATCCGATGGTGGGAGCCGTTATCGTGAGTGGGGATGGCAGAATCATCGGCGAAGGCTATCATGTAAGATGCGGAGAAGGGCATGCTGAAGTCAACGCCTTTGCATCTGTTAAGCCCGAGGATGAGCATCTATTAAGCCAAGCTACCATCTATGTGAGTCTCGAACCCTGCTCTCATTACGGCAAGACGCCGCCTTGCGCCGATTTGATAGTAAGAAAAGGAGTAAAGCGATGCGTTTGCGGCTGCGTAGATCCCTTTGCCAAGGTTCAGGGTCGCGGTATCCGCAAGATTCGCGAGGCAGGCATCGAAGTAACAGTAGGCGTTCTGGAGGCGGAATGTCTCGAACTCAACAAGCGCTTCATCACCTTCAACACCCATCAGCGTCCTTACATCATCCTGAAATGGGCGCAGACCGCGAATGGCTTTCTTGACAACGGGGGTAGGGGTATGGCTATTTCCTCGCCTTTCACCAAGATGCTTTCCCACAAGTTGCGTGCTGAGAACGATGCCATCCTCATAGGCCGCGTAACCGATGAGCGCGACCACAGTCAGCTCAACGTTAGAGATTGGAGCGGCAAGGACCCGATGCGCCTGGTCATTGACCGTCATCATCCTTGTTTCGAAGGTCTGGATTTCTCACGGGGCAAGACGGAAGTGTTGCAGCAAATCATGCAGTACTTATATAATAATAAGGTGCAGTCGCTGATAGTAGAGGGAGGCGCCATCACCCATCAGGCATTCCTCGATGCTGGACTTTGGGATGAAATCAGGGTAGAAACGTTGTTGTCCACATCTGTGGAAAACTCCGTAACTTCTGGAACGCCAGCGCCTATGCTTCCTCATAACGTCCGGTTAATCAGCCATGAGGTGTATGATGGAAACGTTATCAACACCTATGAGCGGATGTAATCTTCTTATGGATTTGCTTTTCCCTTCGGCCAGCGATTTTCAATTCACAGATGGCACAGATTTAGTGGCGTATGCCCAATTCAACATTCAACACTTAACATTCAAGAAAATGAGTAACAGATTTACATCGCGTCTGAGCGATGATGACGATTTCAAGCGAGACGAACTGATACGTAAGATAGAGCATTCGGTAGAGCAGATGACGCTCTCAGAACTGGAAGCCCTGTCCTACGATATGTTTACCAAGGGTTATATGGAGGATTATTAGATTCCTGTTTTAACACAAATAGCTTCGAAGACTGATGCAAGTACTTACGAAAGCCGATAAATAATGAGGTTTCTGTCCAACAATTAGACGCCGGTGTCTAATTGTTGGACAGTTTGTTTAATGAGGCTTTTTATCTAAGGAATTGATTATCAGGAGAAATGCTGTTTTGGCACGGCTCTTGTCCTAATCATGCCAAAATGAAGAAAATTATGAAAAGAATAGGAATATTGATAGGATGGCTGGTTTGGACGGCTGGCGTCTCGGCACAGAGTTGGAGCCTTGACGACTGCATGAAATACGCCGTGGAGCATGCCACGGAGGTGAAGCGGGAGGTGGTGAATGCCCGCCAGCGCAAGCAGGATTACCAGCATGCTGTGGCTGGATTCCTGCCTACCGTTACGGGCGGCGTGCAGGGACAGTACGCCTGGGGACGAAACATCGACCCGGAAACCAATACTTATAATAATGTAACGACATTCAACAACTATTATCAGCTTTATGCCGAACTGAATGTCTTCGACGGTTTCGCCACCATCAACGCCTTGAAGCAGGCTAAATTGAGCCGGGATTATTCAGCCACGGCGATGCAGAAGATTCAGGACGACCGAGCCATCGACGTGATGCAGAAATATGTGGATGCTGCCTATGCTGAGGCTAGCATTCAGATAGCAAGCGAGAAACTGAACGAAAGCAAGCGGATGCTGGCGAAGATGAAGCGTCTGTATGAACTGGGCGAGAAGGGACGCCCGGATGTGGTGCAGATGGAATCGCAGGTGGCAGAAGATGAATACAATCTTACGCATCAGGAGAATGTGGCAAAACAGAGTCTGCTCGCCTTGAAATCCGCGATGAATTTTCCGGTGGATGAAGAGCTGAAAATTCTGATTAAAGAGGTGCAGAATTTGAAGTTAACGTCTGATAATAAAGAGGTTTCTGAATCTGGAGTAAACTACGAAACCGTTTACCAGGCCTTCCAGCATATTTCTCCCGATTTGAAGTCGGCAGAATACGAAGTAGAGCGGGCACGGTATGATTACAAGATTGCAAAAGGCAGGTTGCTGCCATCACTCTCTCTCGGTGGCGGCATTTCTACTAACTATTATAAGAATCTCTCTCAGAAAGGGCAATACGATGGGTTTGCCTCGCAGTTTCACAACAACCAAGGCGAATACCTCGCGTTGACCCTTTCCATACCTATTTATAATAGCGACCGATGGCACAGCGTGAAGAAGGCACGCAACGACTGGCAACTGGCACAGGTGAACCTGGAGGAAACCCGTCGCAAGCTTCACGACCAGATAGCCCAGGCGGTAATGGATGCAGAGGGTTACGCCAAGGAGTTGCATCAGATGCAGAAGAAGGTTGCCTCTGATTCGCTCGCCTATCACATGTCGAGCCGGAAGTTTGAAGAAGGAATGCTTTCCACCTTCGACCTTCATACCGCAGCCCAGACGCTTCTGGAAAGCAGAATCAAGGAACTCCAGATGCAGATGCTGCTCATTATCAAACAGAGGCTGGTTGCTTATTACCAAGGAGAAAATTTAATTAAATAAACCTGGAGAATGCAAGTGAATTCTTCACTTTTCGTTCTTCACTCTTCACTTAAATTATGGATATAAAGATAGAAAAGAAAAAATATCTCGTGCCTCGCAAGTATTGGGCATGGATTGGCGGAGGAGCGGTTTTGATCACAGTCCTCATTTGGTTGGGATTGAGCAATTTCTCTTCCACCCTGAAGGTGGATAGGAAGGGATTGAGCATCGGAACCGTGGAGAAGGCGCAGTTCAACGATTATGTTTCGGTGGATGGACAGGTGGTTCCTATCTCCGTGGTGCAGATCAGTTCAGAGGAAGGCGGTATTGTTCTGGAGAAAGTGGTGGATGAAGGTGCCCACGTAAACAAGGGCGATGTGATCGTGAAACTGAGCAATTCGAATCTCAACCTGGAGATTCTGAATGCCGAAAGCGAACTTGCCGAAAAGCAGGACATGCTTCGCAACACCCAGATTTCGATGGAGCAGGACCGCCTGAACAATAGCAACGAGGAACTGTCGCTTTCGCAGGATGTTATTACCAAGCGCCGTTCCTATCAGCATCAGGCGGCGTTGCACAAGGAAGAACTCAATTCGCGCGAGGAGTATCTCAAGGCAAAGGAAGATTACGACCTTGCCGTCAAGAAGCATGCGCTCATCAGCAAGCGATTGAAGAAGGATGCACAGCTCCGCCGTTCGCAGATGGATCAGATGGGCGATAATCTGGAAGCCATGCAGAAGAATGTGCAGCTGGTTCGCCAGCGCAAGGAGAAACTGAATATCCGCAGCACCATTTCGGGCGAAATCGGCTTGCTCGATGTGGAACTGGGACAGAGCATTTCTGCCGGACAGAAGATAGGAGTCATCAACGACCTCAGCGATTTCAAGGTGCAGGCGCAGGTGGATGAGCATTACATCGACCGGGTAAAACCGGGGCTCACAGCCACTTTCGACCAGAACGGCAAGCATTATCTCCTGCAGGTTCGCAAGGTTTATCCCGAGGTAAGAGACGGCAGGTTCCGCATCGACTTCATCTTCAAGGGTGTTCGCCCTGGCAACATCCGAACCGGTCAGACTTATTATGTAGATTTGCAGCTCGGTCAGTCGAAGCAGGCAATAATTATCCCTAAAGGCACGTTTTATAGTGTAACGGGCGGTCAATGGATTTTTGTTTTAGACAAGAGTGGCAAGAAGGCTTATCGCCGAAAGATCACCATCGGTCGCCAGAATCCTCAGTATTATGAGGTGATTGAAGGCTTGGAGCCAGGTGAGCAGGTTATCGTTAGCGGCTATGAAGCCTATAAGGACAATGATGTATTAGTTTTTAATTAGTAGTGATTAGTTAGTAATGATTAACTAGTAGTGATTAGTGATAAATTGGGCTAACGCCCTTGAAACAGGATATTGATATGAATCATATTATTAACGCATTCAAGAATCTGCCTCGAAGAGGCCAGCACAATTTCGTGAAGATCTTGTGTCTGGCGCTCGGATTGGCAATCAGTTCGGTAATTATTGCCGAGATTTATTTCGAGCAGACTTACGATACGTATTTTCCAGGATGGGAAAGGACGTATCAGATTTCAGAAGTGGGAACGATGCCGGGAAACGATGGCAATAAGTCTTTCAATTTCGCCCAAACCTCAGGAGCTACAGCTCCGGGCATCAAACAGTATGCTCCATTTGTGGAGGCTGCTACACGACTTGTTTTTATTGGAGATTTCCAATGTAATATGGAAGACCAAAATGCAATCTCTTGTAAAATAGCATTGGCGGATAGCTGTTTTTTTGATGTCTTTCCCCAAAAGGTAACGATTGGCAAGGCAAAAGAAGTCCTTTCTCGTCCATTCTATTGCATGATAGACTCAGAGACAGCGGCGAAGATGGGCGGCAATGTCGTGGGTAAGCATTTCACGATGGCAAGTTATCCTGGACATACCTTTACTATCGGAGGTGTATTTGAGAGTTTCCCATGGGGATCCTCTTGGCATTCTCTTCAAGTGTTGGTGTCATTGGGTAGTATCGGGGATATGTTTGGTTATGATGGAAGGCAGCAATGGATTGGAAATGATTGTTATCAGTCTTTTATCCGATTGTCAAAAGGGCATAAGCCAAGTGAACTTCATCCATATATCAACAAGATGAAGCAAGACCACTTCCCGTTGAAAGAATGGAAGAAAGCGGGTATTTCATTAGATTACGACTTTACCGTTCTCAGCGAAATGTACACGCAAAGCCCTTACATCAAGAAGATGGGATGGATCATGGGTATCATCGCTTTTGTATTGCTTTTTACTTCCGTGATGAATTACCTGCTCATCATCGTGGGTAATCTCGTAACGCGTTCTCGTGAGATGGCTGTGCGTAAATGTTATGGAGCGGACCCCAAGAACATCCATGCCATTGTCTTCTCCGAGGCATTGGTACATGTTGGCTTGTCGATTGTTCTTGCAGCTATTTTAGTATTTCTCAGCAAGGGAACGGTAGAGAATTTCCTTTCAGCCCCAGTTAGTGTCTTGGTGCTCAATCGAGGTTGCTGGATATTGGTAGCAATTTGTCTCTTAGTGCTTTTAGTGGGTGGATGGATGCCTGGTTGGCTTTACTGCAAGATACCTGTAGCGATTGCTTTCAGGGGGTATAGTGAGAACCGTAAGAAATGGAAGCTCATCTTGCTGGGTGTTCAGTTTATCATTTCGGGGCTATTGTTCAGCTTGCTCTTTGTGGTCAATAATCAATATAATATGATGGTAAACTTGAATCCTGGTTACAAGTATGATAAGATGGCATTCGTTTTTGTAGAAGGACTAGAGAAAGACCAACGAGCGCAATGTCTATCGGAAATTAAGCGAATGCCTGATGTCAATATGGTGGCATCTTGCTATAGTGTTCCTTTGCAAAGTTATAGCTTTAATGGTAATAATCTTTCTTTGCCTGGCGACAAGCGTACTATCCAATTCATTCATGATGCAGGTGGAGTGGATGACAATTACTTCAAGATGATGGACGTTGAGTTTGTAGAAGGATCTTTCTTCACAGAGCGTAATGATAGTTCTCGACAAATTATTATTGACGAGAACTTGGCTAACAAGCTCGTAAAACTTGGACATTGGAAAGATGGAGCCGTAGGTAAGAGGGTTTGGGTATCTTCTCATTGTGATGAGGATGAAACGATGACGATTTGTGGCGTGGTCAAGAATGTGAGGTATGGAACGATTAGCACGTCGAATGCTGATACGAAAGCTACTCCTTTTGTCTATTTCTATGGTCGGGCTAATCGGTGTATGCTCGTCAAGTTTAATGACTTGACGGAAAAGAGTCTCTCTGACTTAAAGAACGAGGTGCAGTCGCTGTATCCGAATAATGAAGTGACCGTTTGTGATTATGAATCCGAGTTCAAGGCACAGTATGCTTCCCAGCTCAATTTCCGCAACGGAATCCTGGTAGCCGGCATCGTAACGATGATTATCGCCCTCTTCGGATTGGTGGGTTATACGAGCGATGAGGTGAACCGCCGCCGTAAGGAGATAGCGATAAGGAAGGTGAACGGGGCGAAGGTGAAGGATATTCTTCGTATCTTCCTGAAGGACATTATGAAGATAGCTTTGCCTTGCATCATCGTGGGCGACTTGGGGGCTTGGCTGATAGCCAGACAATGGCTGATGTCGTTTAGCGAGAAGATTACGATGACGCCTTTGCTGTTTATCGGCGTTACCATCATCTTGCTCGTCATCATCGGGCTTTCCGTCATCATCAACTGCTACAAGGTGGCGAATAGTAATCCTGTGAAGTATCTCAAGGATGAATAAGTCTCCCACAAATTTTCACAGATGACACAGATTTAAGGGCGTATGCCCAAATTAAACATTAAACATTAGAAGAAATGATAAAAGTAGAGAATCTTTGCAAGTCATTCCGCACAGAAGATGTGGAGACGATTGCTTTAAATAACGTATCTTTCACAGTAGAAGACGGCGAGTTTGTCGCCATTATGGGACCATCAGGTTGTGGCAAATCCACCTTGCTCAACATCCTCGGTTTGCTCGACAACCCAACTTCGGGAAAATATTTCCTGGGTAATCACGAGGTGGCAAACCTGAAGGAAAAGGAGCGCACGGATGTGAGAAAGGGAGAAATCGGTTTTGTGTTCCAGAGCTTCAATCTGATAGATGAATTGAATGTAGAGGAGAACATCGAGCTTCCTCTTACTTACCTCAACATTCCGAAGGCGGAGCGCAAGGCAAAGGTGCAGGCGATTATGAAGCGAATGGCCATCAGCCATCGTGCCAAGCACTTCCCTCATCAGCTTTCAGGTGGTCAGCAGCAGCGAGTAGCCATCGCCCGTGCCGTGGTCTTTGGTCCGAAGCTCATCCTTGCCGATGAGCCTACGGGTAACCTCGATTCCAAGAATGGAGCTGAGGTGATGCATCTGCTTACCGAGCTGAACCACGAGGGCACCACCATCGTCATGGTAACGCATAATGAGCACGATGCCAAGATAGCCCATCGCACCATTCGCCTGTTTGATGGACAGATTGTGGAGGCGGAGGGCAATCAGCTTTAGTGCTTCTGTCACTTCTGAGGGGCATCCGATGCTTTGTTAGAAGAGAAAAGTCATAAATCGCTTGGTGTTAGCCTCTTTCTGCTTCAGCTCTTCTTCCATTCTCTGTATTGCCATCTTGAAGAAGAAACAGATGAGGTGCTCGTCGGTTGCTTCCGTACGAATCATACGGAGGACAGAAATGTATTCCTGTCGGGCTTCGGATGGGATGATGAGGAGAGGATGATTCAATCTTAAGAGAATGTAGTTGCTGATGAGTCGTCCTGTTCTTCCATTCCCATCACGGAACGGATGGAGATATTCGTAGAAGCCATGGAAGCGGGCGGCAAGAATCATGGGATGAACGGCTGCTGAAACGATGGCTTTTTCGGTAGATTCCAACAGTTTGGGAATTCTGGCGATGAGTTCTTCGTGGTCGCCAAATACCGTGTCGCCTGCAGCCATGTCCGTGGTGGTGTATTCGCCCGGAATAGCTTCTGGAGAACGATAGGAAAGCGTATGGCTGGTAACCCGCCTGTTGATTTCTTTCAGAAGATTCTCGTCGAGTGGATGCTGCGTGTTTTGCATCATGTACTCGAAGGCTTCGAAGTGGTCAAGCATTTCGAAAGCCTCGAAAAGAGTCTTTCCGGCAGGAATCATCCCTAATCCTTTCTCCTTCAGTTCCCGGGTATCATCTACGGAGAATGAGTTGCCTTCAATGGCGCACGAATGGGTAGAGAAGAGTACTTCATTATATTTGATGTACTCTTCTCTATCCATTTTATTGATGATAAGGGTTTGATATTTGCGTCTCAAATCCTCGTATTCCTTGATTTCCTTTTCGAATGCCATAATCTTCTGTATTTGTGGGGACAAAGATACGATTTTTATGGATAAACACCAAACTTTTCTTTCAAAAAATGTGCTTATGTTATGGGATGATGATGCGGAAGGTGGTGATTCCCTGTGCCTTGTCCTGATGGAGCGAGAGGCTGCCGCCGCTTACTCGCATAATCTGGCGGGAGAGGGAGAGACCGATTCCGCTTCCTTCCGGCTTCGTGGTGAAGAACGGGATGAAAATGTGGGAGGCTACATCTTCGCGGATGAGACCGGCGTTGTTGCTCACGTCGATGATGATGGATTCCTGGACGTTGGCGTAGGCTTGGAGACGGATAAATGCCTTCTTGCTTGCCGCGGATTGCAAATCCGCGGAGCGGCATTCCTGCTTGTCTTCTCTTTCCTTTTCCCTGAAAGCTTCTACGGCATTCTTCAGAAGATTCGTTACCACGTGAGAGAGGAGGCTCTCATCGGCGTAAACCAGCAAATCCTTGGGAGAAACTTCTATCTCTACTTCGTGGTTGCAGAGCAACGCCATCCTTTCCAGGAATGGTTCCACATAGAAGAGAGCAGGCTGAGGCTGGGGAACATGGGTAAAACGGCGATAGTTGTTGACGAAAGCCAACAGTTCGGTTCCTGTTTTGTGGATGGTTTCCAAGCCTTGCTTCAAGTCTTTATCCTCTGTAACCCGGGTAAGCAGAGTCTCGCTCAACGAAGTAACCGGCGTGATGGTATTCATGATTTCATGGGTCAGCACACGAATCAGCTTGATCCAAGAATCCACCTCCTGATTGCTCAGCTCGTGGCTCACGTCGCTCAGGGCGATGATGCGCACGTGCTTGTCTTTCAGCATGGCTTGCGTCTCATGCTTTGCCAGGTGTTCATCCTTCAGTTTCCCTTTTACCTGGTTCATGTGAGTAAGCACATCCGTATTGAGCAACCGGAGGGCTGCCTGATTGTGCTGCAGGATGTTGTCGTGACAATCTACCACCAGGATGCCCGTATCCACCGCATTCAGAATCTGCTCGTAATATTTCTCCCGATCCATCTGCTCCTCTCTCGTATGCTGCAGGAAAAGCTTGATGCGGTTGAGGGACTGGTGTAGAATATTATCTTCCTTAAACCTCTTCTCCGTAGGAAAACTGAAGGAAAAATCCCCATTATCTATCGCATCAAAAAGGAAGGTTACCTTCTTGATGTTCCGGCGATAGTGGCGGTAGAGCCAGATGTTGACTGCTACTAAAACTACCAAAATCACCAATAAAACGATGATTGCTAACTGATTATTCATCTGATAACTAAAAATCCGTGTAATCTGTGTAATCCGTGCCTAAATTCATAACCCGTATCGCTTAATCTTATTGTAAAGCGTCTGGCGGGAAATGCCCAGTCTTGCGGCTACTACCGACAGATTTCCTTCACATTCCCTGATGGTTTTCTCTATCATTCGGCTTTCCATCTCGTCGAGCGTCTGAACCTCTTCCAGAGGCTTCTCTTTTCTCTGCTGGTTTCCGCCGTCAATATCTTCGGCAGAAATCATTCCCCCATCAGACAGAATCACGGCTTTCTCGATGGCGTGCTGGAGTTCACGGATGTTTCCGTACCATGGCAAACTGGTAAGTTTTTTCTCAGCTTCTTCCGAAAAACGGAGATTCAACTTATTATATAAATCGCCATATTGATGGAGGAATCTTTCTGCCAGCGGAACGATGTCTGATTTTCTCTGTCTCAGGGCAGGCAATTCCAGATGGATGGTATTGATGCGATAGAGCAGATCCTCTCTGAATTCGCCATCGTTTACCATCTGCTGCAGGTTGCGGTTGGTGGCGCAAACCAGTCGTACGTTGATGGGAATCTGCTTACTTCCGCCCACTCTTACGATGCTTCTGCGTTGCAGGGCGGTAAGGAGTTTTGCCTGAAGACCGTAGGATAGGTTTCCTATCTCATCCAGGAAGATGGTACTGCCGTCGGCAAGCTCAAACTTGCCCGGTTTATCCACCTTGGCATCGGTAAAAGCACCCTTCACATGACCGAAGAGTTCGCTCTCGAAAAGGGTTTCCGTAATGGCTCCCATATCCACAGGCAGCATCTTTTTCCCACATCTTGTGGATAAACGATGTATCTCGTTGGCTAACACCTCTTTACCTGTTCCGTTTTCGCCTGTAATAAGGATGTTTGCATCGGTTGCGGCAACTTTTTCCACAATACTTCTCAAATTGTTCATAACTTCGCTATCTCCCCAATACATAGCGCTTTGCGCATCTTTTCCACCAGGTTTTCCACCTTTCCTGTTGATAACGTTATCCACAGCCCTGTTCTTATCCCTAGCCTCTACCAGCGTACGAATCATCTTCTCGTTTTCAAAAGGCTTCACGATGAAGTCGGCGGCACCTTCCTTGATGCCTGTTACGGCAAGTTGGATGTCGGCATAGGCGGTAAAGAGCACCACCTCTGTTTTCGGGCTGAGGCTCTTGATTTCCCTGAGCCAGTACAGTCCCTCGTTTCCCGAATTGATTCCGCTGGAGAAGTTCATGTCGAGCAGCACCACGTCGGGGTGCTCCTCTCTCAGCTTGGCTGGGATGGAGTTAGGGTTGGCGATGGTGATGATGCCATCGAATATGGGTTCCAGCAGCATCCTTACCGTAGTAAGAATGTTGCGGTTGTCATCAACAATCAATATCGTTCCTTGTTTCTTAATCATGGTGCAAAGTTACGAAATATCATAGAAAAGTGGTAATGTTTGTCTAATAATTAGACGAAAAAATGCCGATAATGACGCCAAAAGTTGCTTTTCCGGCAGCTTTTGGCATCCTTATCGGCACTTGTTTATTCAAAATTCTGATTCCTGATGAGGAATTGCTTATCCTAAAAGGGGAATTACTTATCCTATAAAGGGGAGTTACAGCTCTATCGGAACCACTATCTTTATACTGAAGTTACGGCCCATATTGTAAACGCCTCTTCTGCCTGTAACCTGGTTTACGTCAAGATACTTCAGACGGCTCAGGTGGTTCTGGTAAGCACGGTTGGTAAGGTTCTCGCCCGAAAGATAGAGCGAGAGAAGGCGCTTGCCATGGAGCTTCACGTCGGTACCGGCATACATGTTTAATAAGGTGTACGATGGCGTGGCGGTCTCCGTATCGTTGGCTGCGAAATAATGGTTCTGGCGGAGATTGCAATCCATCTGTAGCTTTACGAAGAGATGGTCGAAAGTCTTGCCGTCGCAGACAAACTCATACCTTACATCCGAAACCCAGCGAGGGGCTGGGGTGAATGGCAGATACTTTGATTCGGATGGCTGATGCAACTGAACCGAGTTGACATACGAGAAGGTGTTGCCGATATGCAGATGCTCTACAGGATGGATGTCGATGCTCGCCTCACCACCCAGAATGCGGGCGTCGCCCGAAGTAAACTGATAGGCTGGCGTGTCGTCGATGAGGACAGGCTGATTGTTCTCATCTGCCAACTTCTCGCTGTAGATGTAATGGTTGATGCGATTGGCAAACAGCGAGAGCTCTGCCGAAATGATAGGCGAAGAATAATCCAGACCAAGGTCGAATTGCCAGCTGTTTTCCGGCTTCAGACTGGTATTTCCCAATTCGTATCGCTGGGTTCCCTCGTGCACACCATTCGATGATAATTCGCTGATGTTTGGAGCACGGAATCCTCTTGCCAGGTTCAGCTTCAGATTGAAATCGGGCAGGATTTCATAAGCCAATCCTATGCTTCCGGTTACTCCTTCAAAGCTGCGCTTAAAGGCCTGGAAGCGGAAGGAATCATTCAAACCGGAATCATTCGATTCAGCATCATCCTCTTCTCTCAAAGCCTCGCTGTGCAGATGGCGATGATCGTATCTGATGCCGCCGCTCAGGTTCAGTTTGCCTATCTCCTTGCTCACCGTGGCAAATACACCATAATCGAAGAGATGATAGGCTGGAATCAGAAATTCAGAACCTTTATTAATCGACTGCTGCCACATACCGTTGATGCCCGTAGAGAACTTCCAGCCATTCATTTCCGGCGAGAGATAATGCAGGTCGTAATTCATGGTATGGAGCATGAAATCGAGTCCGCATTCCTTCGGATTCTCTTCCTCCTCAAACTCCTGACGGCGGTTCTGCTGATAACCCAGGAGGAACTTCAGATTGCCGTCGCCCAGGAACCAGGAATTATCAAGTACAGCCTTGTAATGATGAATCTGCTGATAAGGCATCGGCTTGCCGTAACTCTTGGCATCGTAGCCTTCCGGAATTTCCAGTTCGCCCGTTTTCTCATCTCTTTCTCCCTCTACGATGCCTGGAGTGAGATGATAATAATCGAGTGTGAGATGCGAATGCCCCTGGCGGTAGTTCCAGCCTAGAAGCTGCGAGAATGCCTGCTCTCTGAGTGATGAACCGAATACATAACCATCGTATTTATTCTTGTAGGCATGCGCCATCTTTCCGCTGTAGCGGGTGTTCCATACAAATCCGCCCTGGTTGCCGGCAAAGTTGAGCGAATAATCAAAAAGTCCGTTGTTGGTTTGATAACCCGTTGAGAAATTTGCTCTCATGTCGCCCTTGGCAAGGGTAGGAGCGGAGTGGAAGATGAGGACGCCTGCCATCGCATCTGAGCCATACATGAGGCTTGCCGGACCTTTCAGAATCTCTACGGAATGAACCGAAGCGGGGGCGATTTCTATTCCGTGTTCATCGCCCCATTGCTGTCCTTCCTGTCTGATTCCATCGTTTACCACTACCACACGGTTATAGCCCAGGCCACGGATTACGGGCTTTGAAATTCCGCTTCCCGTGGTAATCTGCGAAACGCCTGGCTGGTGGGCGATGGCGTCGATGATGTTGGTAGAAGGTTGCATTTCGAGCTGGCGGGCAGAAACGAAGGAGATAGGTGCCGGCGATTGCTTCAGTTTCTGGCTGCCCGTCAAGCCTGTTACTACCACTTCGTTCAGTTTCACGCTCGATTCCGTCAGCGGCTGGTGTCTGGTAGAATCGCTTGCTTCCTCTTCATGAATGTTTGCTTCCTTCTTATCATGATTTGCTCTGTTTATAGCCATAGCAGGGGCTGTTGCCGATGAGCACAGACTCATCAGCAATATTGATTTCAATATTGTTCTCATTATGTTATTTGTTACCTTATTCTGTTAATATTCAATTATTTATAAAAACAGAGAATAAGGTGGAGCACGGGTAGATTTTACCCCCTTCGCCCTGCACAGACAAGGAGAGCAGAAAGCACGGCGAGGGGAGAGATGGAGCACGGCGATGGCAACCCAAACCACGAGGGATGGAGCCAGATAAGGAGTGCTTTGCAATTGGCAAAGCACACAGTCGTGCATGGTATGCTGTAGGGCTATCAGATGCCCGTCGTGATGAACATGATGGGCACAATCGGCGCAATAGAAATCAGCATGAGTTCCTTGCGCTTCACCATGATGGTGAAACGTAACGGCAAGCAGCATCGGCAAGTAAACCAATAGCAGCAGCCAGGAAATTCTGATTCTCTTATGCGTTATCCTCTGCATTTATCTACAGTCTATGATGATATTTCTAATAATTTGCTAGTCTATACAGAAATATTTTAAAGTATACTTTGCAAAAATACGAAAATATTTCTAACTATACTTCGAAATAATCCAGGAAAACGGCTTGTTTAAGGAAAATTAATGTTTTTCCTATGATTTTCTGTTCCTAAGGTGAAAAGCAAATGGATTGGGCTTACCTTCTAGAGAAAAGGGGATTTTCCTGGGGCTGCGTTCCAGTTGTTCCAATTAATTTTGAGTGGGTATGCATCTTTAGTTTGTCCTTCTTCTTTACTTCTTTGTATTATATAACTTATTGATTATTAATTAATTATATATATAATATATATAAATAGAGGTAGGAGGGATATGCAGAAAAAACAATTGGAAGATTTTCTAATCTGCTTTCTTCTAAAAGGCTTATTATCAAGCGGTTAACGTAATCATCAATCTTCCGTATAACTTGAAAAAGGAATGTATCTTCCAAAAAAGGAGCGTTTTTGAGGGCTATATCTGTTTCATTTTTCTAGCTTTTGTGCTTTCTTTTGGGGTAACCATGCTCTCTTGTATGTCTGGGAATGAATCTGAAGCAATAAAGAAATCCAGAATTCGGGGTGAAACAAAACTGTTTCTTGGGGAAAATGGAAGTTATCAGGAACGGAATCCCCATTTTTTTTGTGGATTTTTTCCCCACTCATTCCCCCTTTTCCCCACTCTCTGTTTTTGACACGAAAATGATAAGTGGCTGATAATCAGGAGAAGTAGTTGCCTTGCTCATTTTCTGGCACGCATCTTGTGATAATGAATAGCGGGTTCGATAATGAATCCACAACGAAAGTAAATAACAATATTAGTAATAACAGTTTAAAAGATAAGATTATGAAGAAGTTCGTTTTTGCAGCTATCGCAGCTATGGTAATGGTTTCAGTAAGTAATGTTTTTGCTTCTAGCAAAATGATGGGTAATTCTGAAGTAGCTCCAGTTGATACAGTAGCTCCAGCCGATTCAACAGTAGAAGGCACAGCTATCAGTTCTCAGGCTAGCGTTGAGGATTCTGACAAGCAGGAAACTCCTGTAGAGAATGCTACAGAGTCAACAGAGGCAAAGGCAAGCGAAACTCCTGTAGAGCAGGTGGAGAATGCGCAGCCTACAGAGGAAGTAAAGGCTCAGGATGCACCTGTAGAGAATACTCAGCAGGAGTCTACAGAGCAGGCTGTTGCTGAATAGTCTTAAGAAGGTATTCATTTGCAAAGCGTTATAATAGAGAAAAGCGTATTAGAAATTTCATCAAGGTAATAGGTTATATTTAGGTTTACATTGTAATTGCATTTCCTAGAAAAAGAAAGTGTAAAATTTAGGTTCGGTTTATGGAAAAGGAGTCTGCTGGCAGGGATGCTGGCAGACTTCTGTTTTTTTTCGGGATGAGCAGAGAGTCTCAGTCTCAGAGTCTCAGTTATAAATAAAGGGGGTACCATTCTTCCGCTCTCTCTTTCTTTATCTTTATAACTTATTGGTTATTAATTAATTATATATTAATATATATATAATATATAAGTATATAAGAAGAAGAGGGGGTGCTTGAAAAACAACTGAGACTCTGAGACTGAGACTATGGAAGCAAGTAAAAGGAAAAGAGGCGATAATCTAATTCCCTAGAAAGCAACGACTTATGAAGGTTTCTCAGTTTTTTATTTTCGGTCTCAGCCCTATAGATTATTCGAAAGATTTTACAAAAGCATTCTTTTTAGGTCTCCCAAACCCTCAAATTTGCTTTGTTTTTTGCTTTAAAGTAGATTTAGACCTTGCTGAAATACAAAATCATGTTCTCCTAAAAAATGCAAGTAAAAACGGGATAACTGAGACTATTGCCCGATTTAGAGCCGGAAAAACCGGAATGTGAGTCTCAGTTGTCTGTTTTGAGTCATTTTCATCCTAAATATTTTCCCAGTTAGAGATTTTTATTTTCCTAACTGGAAATATTATTTTCTTCTCTTAGAAGGGTAATCGTCCCAGCGCAAAATTGCCCTAAAAATGATGCTTGTCGTCTATAAACGATAGAATTGATACATTTTTATCGTCTATAAACGATAAAAAGTTGTTGCTTTTGTCGTCTATAAACGATAAAATGTGTATCTTTGCACCGGATTCAGTAAAAAGAAAGGGAATTATGACGAAGGATTTGATTAAATTACTGATAATAGAGTATCAGGCTTATGTTACTCAGGTAGAACTGGTTCATCGTGACGTAGAGCTCATGGATGGACTGAATTACGTGTTTGTAGGATTGAGACACGCAGGAAAATCGTATCTGATGTATCAGCGCATAGCACAGCTGCTGGAACAGGGGCATAAGCGGGAGGAAATCCTGTACTTCAACTTCGAGGATGACCGTATTGACTCCTTAGATGTGACCGACCTTGACCTGATAAAAACCTGTTATGAAGAAATGTATGACAGTCGTCCTATCTTCTTCCTCGACGAGGTTCAGCTGGTAGATAGATGGGAAAAGTTTGCCCGCAGGTTAGCAGATCAGAAATATCAGGTTTACATCACGGGTAGTAATGCCAAGATGTTGAGCAGCGAGATTGCGACAACACTCGGTGGCAGGTACATGATACATGAGGTGTATCCCTATTCCTTTGCCGAATATCTGAAGGCGAGCGGTATTGATGTAAAGGCAAAGAATGCCCTCTATGCTTACGCTAAGGATATTGTAAGACTCTCTAATATCTATTTCCAGCATGGAGGTTTGCCTGAGACGGTGGGGATGAAGGAGCCGAGGTCGTGGATGAGCAATCTCTTCAGCAAAATCTTCTTCGGTGATTTGGTGGCTCGATATAAGATTCGTAACGACTTTGCCCTGCGAGTAATGATTCGCAAGATGGCAGAAAGCGTGAAGCAACCATTATCTTACAGCAGAATTGCCAGCATCGTGAGCAGTACCGGCAAAAAACTCAGTACGGATGCCACGATAGATTATGTCGGCTACATGGCTGACACCTGGCTCATTTTGCCGTATGAGAATTTGTTCGGAAAGTTGCAGGACAAGGAATCCAACCGCAAGTATTATTTTACGGACAATGGTTTGCTTCATCTTTTTCTTGTAGATGCAGACACTTCGTTGCTGGAAAACATAGTTGCCGTCATGCTCAGGCGGAAATATGGTGACGGCAGCTTTTTCTGGAACAGCAGGAATGCCGAGGTAGATTTTGTGATTCCGGAAGAAGAATTGGCCATACAGGTTTCCTACTCTATGGCAGATCCCGATACTTTCCGGCGGGAGACAGATGGGCTGATCAAGCTTTCTTCTGTCCAGAATGTCAAGCGGATGATTGTTGTGACAAAGGACGAGGAGGATATTGTAGAGAAGGATGATTGCCGCATAGAGATAATCCCTCTATGGAAATGGCTGCTGGAATTCTGATAACATGCAAAAAGGCTGAACTTCGGGTAAGGAAGTCCAGCCTTTTGCTTATTTGTGATTTCGGGTTATTTTTTATAACTACATGTCGTCGTTTTCATCGTCTATAGACGATAAAATGTGGGTGTTTTTGTCGTCTATAAACGATGAAAATGCAGTAATCCTACAGCACTTCCTTCTTCAGATGCTTGTAAAGCCAAAGGAAGGCGGGAATGAGGAAGAGATCTGCCATGACCCACGCTACAGGGTCGCCGAAGCAGACACCCGTCCACGCCAAGGCTGGTACCAGCCAGAGACTCACACCGCATCTCGCTATCATTTCCATTACGCCACTCAGCATCGAGAGATTGCTGTAACCCAAGCCCTGGATGCTGTAGCGCAGGATGGTGAGCAAGCCCAGACAAGGATAGAAATAGTTGGCTATGCGCATAAACTGGGCAGCATAAGTTACCACTTCCGCCTCGCCCTTATCCACGAAGAGCATCATCATCTCGTCGGCAAACGGATAGATGAGCAGGAAGGTGAAGACGAAATAAACCAGCATCATCCTGATGGAAGCCCTTACGCCCTGACCAATTCTATCCAGCTTCCAGGCTCCCAGGTTCTGACCGCAATAGGTAGCCATCGCCACTCCGATGTTCTCGAAAACGCAGGTAAAGAGATATTTGATGCGCATAGAGGCAGTAAATGCAGCCACATAAACCGTTCCCAGAGCGTTGTTGGCACTCTGGAGCATGATGAGGCCGATGGCAGTAATGGAGAACTGCAATCCCATCGGAACGCCGTTGTTCAGCAGAATGCTTATCTTCTTATTATCGAAATTCCTTTCTTCTCCCTTCGGAATCAGAATCTGCATTTTCTTCTTGATAAACCAGATACAGAGCAGCACGGAAATTCCCTGTGAAAGCCAAGTGGCAATACCTGCTCCCTCTACACCTAACCCCATACCGAGAATCAGAATGCCATCTAGAATAATGTTGATGACGGAGGCTGTGATGAGGAAATAGAAAGGCTGTTTCGAGTTGCCCAGAGCACGAATCTGACCGGAGAGCAGATTGTAGGCGATAGTGAAAGGAATCGCCGCAAACTGCAGCATCAGGAAGATGTAGGCATCATCGAACACCTCTTTCGGCGTATTCACCAGATGCAGAATCTTTCCGCAGAAGATGCAGGAAAGGAAGGTGATGACCACGGCAAACACCACGGCGATGCGGATGCTGTTGCTTACGTAAGCCCGCATCTTGGCATAATCCTTGGCGCCGAAAGCCTGGGCGACAGGAATAGCAAAACCGGCACAGGAACCGTTGCAGAAGCCCATGATGAGGAACATGATGGAGCTGGATGCGCCTACTGCCGCAAGAGCTCCCACGCCAATCCATCTTCCTACGATGGCGGCATCGATAATGAGATACATCTGTTGAAGGATGTAACCCAGGATTAGTGGAATCGCAAATTTGATGATGGCTCGCAAAGGCGAACCTACAGTCATGTCATTAGTAGAGTTCATTTCCCACTTTCTGTTTGATTTGTGCCATTTTATTGTGGCGCTCGATGGAAAACGTATCTCCGTGGGCTTCCACATAATCGAAGAGCATGAACGCCTTGTTCAGGAGTTCATCTCTTGCGGGCTGTCCCACGGTATCCGCCTCGTGATAGTAGAGTTCGGCAAGCATATCCATCTTGGAGAGTCGCTTCTCCTCGTCGTCGATTCCTGCCATCGCTTTCATCACATCCTCGATGGTGGCGATGCTGTAGAAGGCGTAAGGGCCTACGTATTGATTGTAGAGCTCCTTAATCTTCTCACGTCTCACCTCCACCTCTTTCTTTTCGAGCATTCTTTCGAGTGCCGCCATAAACTCGCGAATCAACCGTTGTATGTAGTCTCGTTGTAGCATAAAATAGTCTTTATTTTATTCGTTGTTGTTGATAGCTTCCACATACTCCCACAGTTTCTTGTAGAAAGGATGTTTCGTCATCGTGTCCTTGTTGCCCAGGATGATGAGCTTCATTCGGGCTCTCGTCATCGCCACGTTCATGCGGCGGAGGTCTTTCAGGAATCCGATCTGGCCTTCATCGTTGGAACGTACCAGGGAGATGAGGATCACGTCTCTTTCCTGCCCCTGGAAACCATCCACCGTGTTTACGCTGATGAGGCGGCGGTAAGGCTTGAAGAACTCATACTTCTTGATGAGCTTCTTGAGATATTGTACCTGGGCACGGTAAGGCGAAATGATGCCTACATCGATTCTTTCCTCCAAAACGCGCTGCTTGCCTATCTTGGTGAAGTATTCCGCCAGAGTGAGCAGGGTTAGCTCGGCTTCTGCCTTGTTGATGCGCCCGAAACTCTCGCCCACAAACTGCTCCTTGAAGTTCAAATCAGAATTCTGATTGGCTGCAGATACAGAAGATGATGTGGAAGCAGAATCCTCGGGAGCATCTTCTCCTTCTATCGTTATCTGATTCTCCTCGTTCGAAGTATCAATCCACGTTATCGGATGGTCATAATCCAATACGCTGCGGTATTTGATCTGAGGCGCACTCTCCACCTTGCCCCCGTAGAACCAGTCGCTGGAGAATCGCATGATTTCGTCGTTCATGCGGTATTGGATTTTCAGCAGGGTTACTACCTCGGGCTTGTTTTCGGCGATGCGCTCCATCAGGGTCTTGCCCAGTCCGGCTCTTAATGCCGCAATACTCTTTACGGTAGGCGGCAGCTGACAATGGTCGCCTGCCAGAATCACCCGGCTGGCTCTCTTCATCGGAATCCAGCAGGCAGCTTCCAAAGCCTGCGCAGCCTCGTCGATAAAGAGGGTACCGAACTTCATGCCTTCCAGCAGATGATGGGCTGAGCCTACGAGGGTACAGGCGATGACACGCGCCTCGCCAAAGAGTTCTGCGTTGATGCGGAGTTCTATCTCGGCAGCACGGCTCTTCAGCCTGTCCATCTTCTGATGATAGTTTTCGCTACCCTTCTTTCTGTTCTTTCTTAATTCCCTGATTGCCTTGCGGATTGCCCAAAGCTGAGGGTAATCAGCATGGCTCTCAAAGCGGCGCTCGTAGGTGAAGCCCAGCATCTTGTCGTTCACGCGGGTCGGGTTTCCGATACGGAGCACGTTGATGCCTCTATCCACCAGTTTTTCTGAAATCCAATCCACCGCCATGTTGCTCTGTGCACACACCAGAACCTGGCTCTCACGCATCAGGGTTTCGTTGATGGCTTCTACCAGGGTTGTTGTCTTTCCGGTTCCCGGAGGTCCGTGAACGATGGCCACATCCTTCGCCCAAAGCACCTCGTTCACAGCCCTTTCCTGGGTAGGGTTGAGCCAAGGGAACTTCATCGGTTCGAAGGAGAATCTTCCTGCCTTCTGATGGGAATAGAATAAATCGCGGAGATAAGCCAGACGGTTGTTCTTCGCCTTCATCACGCGGTCCAAGGCCTCGAACATCAGTTTGTAGCTGGTTTCGTCAAAGGATAGCTGTACGCCGATAGGATCGGTTGACTGCTGAAGTTCGAGCAGAGGGGCAGAATCGGGTACGGTAACCACCATTCTGTCGCCATCTACATAACTCACGGTTCCGGTAAAGGAGAAATATTTAAGTTCTTCACTTCCTTCACTTCTAAAGAACATGACGGGGCGACCGAACTCAAAATTGTGCTCGATATCCTGGTCAGAGGTTCGGAAAACCTCTATGGCTGTCTGGTTCAGCGAATTATAAAAGCTCTTTCCCACCTGTAGCGGGAACCAGGCATCACCTCGTTTCACCTTCCGCTGCATTCCCATCTGTTCGGTAAGCTTGCGGAAGGCTTCTTTCTCGGTATAATACTCCAGCTGGAGCAGGGTGCGTTGCTGCAATAATGCCTGAATTGGTGAAATCTGTTCCATATAGGGTGCAAAAGTAGCGTATTTCTGCCGAATATGGAAAGAAAAAGAGATAAATATGTTTAAAGTTTCTGCTTTATTTATCCCAAAGCTGATAGTCGATTACCTTATTGTCGTTGGGCTGAATGCTGTCGCTTGCCGAAGATGCAGGTTCTTGGGCACTCTTCTCCAGATGATAATAACTCCCGGCCAGGGCTGCCAGTAGGGCGATGATGAGGGCACAGAGCAGGAGCAAGGCGTGGCGGTAACGGGGCGTACAGGACAGGCGTTGGCGCAGTTGGGCGATGTTTTGCGGACGGCTTTGCGGGTCGCGGCAACTACAGATTTCTGCCATCTTGCTGAGCGCCTTATCGCCCGTAGCCTTGGCCATGTCGCCCAGAACCATGCCCAGAGAATAAATATCGGCACGCGGTTCAGCCTTGGCAGCTGGTAGCATCTGTTCGGGAGCAATATAGCCCGAAGTTCCGGCTGGCGATTTCAATACGCAGAAAGAATCGCTATCCGAGAGACCGAAATCGATGAGCTTCACGTTCTGTCCGTTATGTGTAATCATGATGTTGGAAGGCTTCAGATCGCGATGAATCATCTGTTTGTTGTGCATGTATTCCAGCGCATCCATCAGCTGTCCTGCTATCTTGCGGGCGAGTTCTGCCGAGAGGGCATTCTTCTTGATGAGCTGCTCCAGATTATCGCCGTCAATATATTCCATCACCACTACCGTGCCCAGGTTGTCAACCTTTTCCAGGTCGATGGTACGGCAGATATTGGGATGTTCCAGCTGCTGGCCTATTTCAAACTCCTTGGCGAGTGCCTGGCGGTAAATAGGGGTGTAGAGAAAATCGTTCTTGAGACATTTCAACATGAAACGCTTGCCGTATTTGGTGGCTGTAAAGATGCGTGTATGGCCCGAAATAGACACGTAGCATTGGTGGAGATTGCTGAATGCATCCTCCACAGGCAAGGGGTTTGAATTGCTCATCTCCTTGCTGATATCCTCGGTAAATCCCGATGTCGTTTTCTTCTTCTTTTCTTCAGTTTCTTCCATGCTCACGGATTCCTCTTTTTCTTGATTACTGTTATTTTATTTCTCGTTGATGCTGATGACGGTAAGTCCGCCGTTTCTGCCGGCTACGAACGAGGCTGTACGCTCGCCGCCACGCTCGATGTAGGGCAGGTAGAGGGGCTGCTCCTTGATGAAACAGCCTGTTACGAAGCGGTCGCCAGGCTGCAGCTTGCTGTTCTCTGATTTTTCTATTTCATAGGTGCTGTCGCCCAGATAGCGGAGCTGCAGCAGACGGTTGGGACTCCAACCGATAGAAACAAGAGTACCTTCTTGTAAATCGCTACTTACCAGCTGGTTTGCCTTGAAGAAGGAACTGTTGTACTTGGTGCTTGTCTTGAGCCAATGGGTAAATTCCATGTAGTTCCGATGACCGATATATTGGGAAAGTATATCGAGGGTTACCATGCGTGGCTTGTGATTGTCGCTCACATAACCATAGAGTCGTTTGAGGGTGGATGGCGAAATAGTTCCACTTGCTTTCTTCTCCAGATAGAGTGAAAACTCTTCGAAGTCGGTTGTCGTGGCAAGAATCTTGCCGTATTTCTGTTCTACGAGTGATTTGAGCTCTTCTATTTCGGGTGTTGTCATAATTTATCTTTTAATTATATGATTATTCAACATTTTTATTCTTCTACTATATGGGTGAATTTACCCCATATTTTATGGTTCTGATATTTCTTTTTCATGCCTGCAGGCACGTGGAGCACGCAGGTGGCGAAGAAGTCTTCTACCTTGTTGGCGAAGGCGTTTTCTTCGCAGTAAGGAATCATGGAAGCTGAAACATAAAGGTCGGTAAGCGGACTTCCGTCGAAGGCGTAGTTGCTGATTTGTTCTGTGTTGGCTCCCAGATACACTTTCGTGAGTTTCCGGCAGCCTTGGAAAACGCCTGTAGGAATCAGCTTGATGCCTGCCCCAAGATGTATTTCCTTTATCTGACTGTCCATGAAGGCGCCTTGACCTAATGTTTTGACGTTGTCTGACAGATAAAACGCCTCGATGCTGCATTCCTTGAAGGCGTAGGCGCCAATGGAGGTAAAGGCGGAAGGAAGGGTGTATTTGCCCTTCTTGCCCATCGGAAACCAGATGATTCTGTTGCCTTCTGCATTCAGCAACACGCCGTCCTGACTCTTGTAGTTAGCGTTGGCAGGCGAAACCGTAAGGGCTTCGAGCGCCGTGCATCCGCTGGAAGGGAGAATGCTGCCTGCTGAGGCAGGAATTTCTATCTCGCGGAGCGAAGTACAATCGGCAAATGCATCTTTCTCTATGGTGGTTGCATCGGCTGGGAGAACTACGTGGGTGAGCTTCTCGCAACCGGCAAATGTGCCTTGCACAATCTGGTTTTCTGCAGCTTCGTGATGATAAGGACCTACCATTCCGCCTGCTGCGAGGTGAACGTCGGTAAGGTCTATATCCGATAGCTTGCCGGGGGTGACTGCGTTATCGTTGTCGCGCCCCATCATCATTCTCATACAGCTGAGGTCTTCGCCGTTCAGGGTTCCGGCTATGGTCAACTGGGTATATTCGTAAAGATGATTGCCCATCAGCTGGATCAGTTCACCTGTTTCGTTTAGCGTAATGGCGTCGCTCGTATCATATTTGATGGCGGTTCCTATGGTTTCTCCTACCATATTCCGAGCGAAAGGCTGGAATTCATAGTGGGCATTCCGCTCCAGATTTCCGATGCGCAACTTGATTTTTCCCTTCTTTCCGTCAAAGTTTTCTACGATGCATTTCTGCTTGTTCTCCGGCTCGCCGGTCAGATAAACGTAGCATCCGGTTTCGGTCATCGGCTCGCCACCATCATCGGTTATTTCGTAGCTTACGAATGCGCTCATCGGTCCGTGGCTCAAGAGCGTAGCCGACGATAGTTTCGGACTTATATTGGGCTGGGTGGTGAAACTCATCATGTTGCTGGTTGTGGTTGTTCGCCCGTTGTTGCCCTGCAGCATATAATAATAGGTAGTGCCCGCTTTGAGCCCCGTCAGAACCAGCGAGACGTCAGCTCCCTGGGCATGAACCTCGCTGGTATTGAGGTTCATGCTCTCCGAAGTGCCGTATCTGAACAGGAGTTTCGGCATTTCTGTTTCTCCCTCTATGGTGGCTGATCCGTTGAGGGTCGCCTCTGTTCGGGTGATGTGGGTCGCCTCTGTGGTTATCAGGTGCGGTTCCAGATAGGCAGGCTTATCGCTATTGCTGCAACCTGCCATCATCATGTTTCCTATCAGGAGGGCAAGAAATCTGATGCTGCGTAATATGCTTTTTATGTTCATTTCTTACTTCTTTTGTTTTCCGATTTTAATACCTATGCCGATGCTGCCCTGCCATTGTTTCCCGGCGATGGTGATGGCTGAGGCTGCGATGCTCACTCTGTTGAACGAGGTGAGCACACCCAGCTGGGCTGCGAAGCCTTTGTGGGTAAGGTCTTCGTTGAGCAGGTATCCGCCTCCGCTGCTCTCGGTCTGCTGCCAGGCTGTAGCGGCTTTGCCGTAGCCTACGCCTTCGAAGAGACAGAAGCCATGCGTGATGTGGTGGATGGCTCCAGCGATAAAGGTGTAGTTCTGGTGGCGTGTATTGCCTGTATAATAAGGTTTGATGCTGCTGCCCGGCGTGAAGCCTTCTTTGTTGCAGGTTCCCTCTGTGCTGCCTATGCTCTTGAGGTTGCTGCTGGCATGGATGAAGAAGCCGTGGCGGCGCATCAGGGCGAAGAAGAGACCATAGGACGGTCCGTCTTCATGAAGGGATAGCGTGGCGAGCGTGTAGAGGGCGAGTGGCATCTTCTTACGTACTTGTGGGATGGCAATCGTATCTATTACCGTCTTTACCTCTACGATGGTGTCGTGCTTCTCCTGGATGATAGGAGTAGGCTTGGGCAGTTTCAGTTTCAGCTCGTAGGTCATTCTGCTTTCCAGCGGTTTGCTGAATCGGTAATCGCGGAGCACGCCCCATTCCGGATGCTTGATGGTGAGCAGTTTGGAGCCTTTAGGAAGATAGAGCCAGATTTCGCCCACTTTATCTTTTCGCGATACGATTCCGAGCGGGGTGGAGAAGGCAAAGTCGGAGGGTGCTTCTACCTTCACCAGGGCGCAAGGCTCATCGTTGAGGTCGCGCACGGGGGTGATAAAGGCACTCACGTCGTTGGGCAACAGGCGGAAACCTGCTACCGAAAACTCCTGTGCCTGAACGGATGCTGACCACAGGCACAATATGAATAAGAGTATCGTGAGTCTAAAACTCCCAACTCTTAACTTCTCACTCCTAACTGCCATCATATTATTCTAAATTAAAGTCTTGTATACTGATTACATCGTCTCCGCTATGTACGGTTCCTGCCGGTTGCCAGGTGCGCACGTGGATGAGCGGCATGGACGGGTTGCGGAAATCCCAGAGCAGAAAGAGATAGCCGTCGTCTGCGTAGCGGTCGCTCTTGTATTGCTGCCGGAGGGTGACGCCGTAAATGCCGTCCATCGTAGGATGGCGCATGATGCGGAATCCCGAGAATTTCAAGTCTATCTTCTGGTTGGCTGTAAATACCTTCGCCAGTCTTGAAATATAGTCTTTCTTCGAGTGAATGGCGTAGGTTACCTTTGCTTCAGCCTGACACTTGTTGTCGTTGGCTACTGGTTTTATCACGTTTCCTACGATGATGAGTGCCTTGTCGCTAAACACCTGTTTCAGGAAATCTAGATCCTTGGTGGTATAGGCTGTGCGGAAATGTTCGCAGTAGTTGAGGATGGTATGGCGGCGTCTGGCATCGGTCTCTGTGAGTTTACCCTGCATGATTTTCGAGGCTTCCTTGTAGAATGGATTCGACTGTGCCATCGTCTTGAGATTTACCTGCGAAAGATGGCTGGTCTTTCCTGCTTTTGGTGCCTTCGCTTGCCTGTTTGCCTGTTCTTCCGGTTGGTAATCAGCCGCACTCTTCGTGCCTTCTTCCGATTCTCCGTTCATCAGCATCTGCGCCTGCTGCCTGTTGGCTTCCGGAACCGCATTTTTATTGTCTTCTGTGAATACTACCATACCCTGGCGGTCGATAAATCCCTCTCTCTTAGAGTTTTGCTCGCGGAACCGGAGCTGCCCGTTGCGGAAACGGGTGTCTAGCAGACAGCCACGCAAAGGGATGGTAAACAGCTCGTTACCGTCTGCATCTTCTACCACGTATCGCTTGCCTTTCGCGCCGTTGTCCTGTTCTACAAGTTCCAGTCCTTCGTTCACTCCGTATCGGATTTCCTGACAGTTGCCTTTATAAACGGCAGAGGGCAGCAGCCACAAGGCTGCCACCCATCCTCCGAGAAGAAGTGCTAGAAGGGATAATATCAATACCGTCTTCTTCATTTATAATTCTCTGTATTCTTATCATTCATAGCCCTTCGGGAGAAAGGCTTTCTTATTTATTTCCCCCAGTTCTGAATCTCGCCGCCTATCTCTATCTTCACCTGGTCTGGGTTGTCTGAAATGATGAAGTTGACAAGATGTTCGGTTCCGGGTTTAAACTGGAATCTGCTCTCGTAGAGATAACTTACACCTTTCATTACCACCTCGATGAGTGGTCTTCGGTTTTCTATGCGTTGAGGCACGATGATGGCCGAGTAGATGTAGTCGCTCTCCTGATGGGCGATGATGCTCTGCTGGGTTCCCTTCACATAACGGGTTGCCACGCCTGCCTGAAGGTCGATGGTGGCTGTAGGTACCGTGCTGTGGATGGTTACCTGGGCATGGGTAGGCATGTCTCCCTCAAAGTCTTCGCCCTTGATCAGGCGTATCTTGATCTTGCTCATGATGTGCTTGAAGTTGAGGCTGATAGGGGAGTTGGATGCCTGGATGTCCTTGCTGGTGGCAAAGAGCAGGTCGCTTGCCTCGTAACCGCCGGGTGCAGTTGCCGTCTTCGGGGTACTCTGGTCGAGGGCTACGCTGAAAGGCTGGTCTGTCGTGCTGCTTATGCCCTGGATGTATGGGTAGTAAGCGTAGGCATTGTAGGTGCCTTCGTCCCAATAGAGGGTGCGGGCGGCTTCCCATTTGCTGCTATCGTAGGTGAGCGCTTCGTTGTTCACGAGATTGCCGCCTATTTCGAGTGGAGCCTTGCTTTCTGCCACGTAGAGACCTATCTTGTCGTTTGACTCGAAACTGGTTGCCGTGGCACGGCTCTGGCCGGGATAGTTTACGGCAAAAGTCATCGGCGTAGATTGGGCATCCTTGAAGCGGGAGGTTGTTTCCACCTCCTCGCTACATGAAACCATTCCTAATATAGCCAACGCAAAACTGGCGTATCTTATTATATGTTTCTTCATTTTTTTCTTGTTTTAATGGTCCATATTCTGATTTTCCTTGCCCTCGCTCTTAGCGACGCTTTCTAACCTTTGCCATTTTCAGCGGACTGCCTTTATGGAAGACTGGAGCATGCTGGTAGGTTCCGGATGTGCGCTGGTCGCCATTGCCGCCGAAAGCACGGCTCTCTACGATTCCCGCATCTCGCTTGTCGTTCTTAACGAAATCTTCGAAACTGTAGGTTTCTCCGGCATAAGCCTTGATGCGCTTCACGATACTCTCACGGCTGATGGTGCTGTAGTAAGGAATATCGTTGTTCATGCAGGAGTTCGGCTCCGAACGGAATACGCCTCGGTTGTGCATGTAGCCTCCCTCGTAGATATCTACGATGTCGCTATATCGGTCGTCGAAAATCAGATGACTCCAGCCTACGCTATGCATCTTGCCGGTAAGTTCCAGGTTATCAAACCAACCAAGCGATTTGGCTGCGTTGAATTCAAAAACGTGTCCGCAGCAGGTGCAGTCGCAGAAATCGATGAAGGCGTTGTGATAAATGTACTCATCGCCCAACTTTCCGAATCCGTGTCCGCCTGCCTCATGCTGGATGACGCCGCGGGTATCGAGCGGATAACCGTAGGTACTCTGCGGACAGAAAGCAATAGCCGAACCATCTTCCCACATCTGGCAGATGCCGCCGTAATCGGTGGAATTAGGAACCATGATGATCAGGGTCTGATTCAGATTGCCCTTGTTGACGGTTGGAGCGCCCAGAGCATAATCGAATACTTCATCATAATCTGCTTTCAATCCTACGCCACCGGTAAAGGTGGTATTGAATCGGTTGTAGCGGATGGTGTTCACGGTTCCTACGCCCGATTCCGTAGAAAGCGGAATGGCGGTATAAACGTTGAAGTAATCACGGTAAGTCTTGTAAGGCTCGATACCGAAGAAATACTCCACTTCCTGCTTGATATCATTCAGATATTTGCCGCTGGCAATATCCTTTGCGTTAAAGCCGTCGCCGAGCAGCACGATATTGATTCCACCATTATTGCCCTTGGTAGCCTTCTGCAGGGTAATCCATTCGTCCTCGCCATATTCATAGCCATATTGGGTAACGCTACATTCGTGGGTATAGTCTTTGTCTTTCAGGCGGAATACCACCTTTCCATCACGACTATCAGCATTCTTAGCCATTCCCTTGATGGTCAAAGTAACTTCTGTCTTCTTGTTGCCGCTGGCAGGAGAAACCTCACACCAGTCTGGCTTGCTTGCTACTTCCCATTCGCCCTCGGCGTTAATCACCAGTTTCTGCTTATGCTCCGTGCTCAAGGCGCAGGCTACAGATGGACGGCAAACGAGCTCGTGGTGAGCTGCGATTCGCTTGAAGTCGCACCAGCCTGGTGCAGCCTGATACTGGGAAATGGCAGACTCAGGTACTTCGAGAGTGAAGTTATCCTTGGCTACGCCATCGAAAACTTTATCTTGTACATAAGCAGGCATATCACTTTTACAAACGATACTATTTATACCATAGCACCCTTGGAAAGCTCCCCCATCTTCGTTGTAACTATTTTCTGCCCGAATGCTTTCCAAACTCTCTGGAAAGACGAGACCTTCTATCATTCTACAATTTGCAAATGCTCCAGCACCAATCGATTGTAAACCTTCTGGAAATTCAACTATACCCATTAATCGCCAGTTGTTGGCAAATGCTCTTTTACCAATGCTTCTAATCGTTTTTGGCAGAACAAGTTCCCCTGAGAAATCACAACCATTGAAGACTTCGTCAGCAATAACTGTTAAGTTTTTCGGCAATTTAAGTTCGCCTTTTAAGGCACAGCCTTGGAAACAGTTGTATCCAATAGACGTTATACCATCAGGAAGAGTTAGTGTTCCATTCAGATTGTCACAAAACTGGAAAACACTAGTTGGTAATTTGTGAACACCTTGCGGTATTGTAATACTACCAGTTAAGCTTTTGCATCCATTAAATGCTCCATCGCTAATTTCTGTAAGTTTTTCAGGGAACCTTAACTCTCCATGTAAGCCTTCACAACCAGCAAAAGTGTTATTGCCTGCAATGCATTCGAGGTTATTTGGCAATATGAGTTCACTTGTAAAACCACAATACGTGAACACACCTCCATACCACCAAAGGTCAATACCTCGTCCTAAATATTTGAGTGTACTTGGTAGTGAAAGAGTTCCATTCATAGAACGGCAATCATAGAATGCACCGACTTCTATTTCCGTAACTCCTTCTGGAATAATCAGAGAACCCGTTATATTTTGGTCGTCTGCAAATGCAGCAATTCCTATTTTAGTCAATTTGTCAGGAAGAACAAGAAGATTTAAAGATTTCTTGCCTCGTAATGCTTCATATGGAATTTCATAATCATTATGCGGATACACTCCTTGAGCTCCACCTGTCAATCTCTGTTCTCCACCTCTAATAATTACTTCCTTTAAATTCAATGCCGCAAGATTCTCCATAGAATCTCTCATAAAATAGAAATCCTGTGCACTAATTTCACCAGTAATCTTTAGATTCTTAATCTTGGTATAGTCCTTATTAGCCGCAGCAATCGCCTCTTTCAGATGCCCTTTCGTTGAGTTGATAACCACGTACTCCTTCGCCGTAGCATCATGGCTTACCAAATCATTCTCCCAAGGAGTAATGCTTTCGCTTACCAAAGTAAGTTTGTAAGCGCCGCTTCCGGTCTGCTTATCTACTTTGATACCGAAGTTCATCATCTTGCCAGATACATAGGTAAATGCCTCGTTCTTAGTGAACTTGTAAGGCACGCCGCCGATGGTGATGCTGAAGAGGGTTGTGCCGGCAGCCACGGTTTGAGGAACCACGATGGTGCGCCACTCGTCTTTAGTACGAGATGGGATGGTCATGGTGTTCTCTACAGCACCTGCAGTCTTGATATCGCCAGTAGAAAGGTTGATGCTTGCCTTGCGGGCTACGTTGGCTGTCAGAACAATCTTCTCCAGATTCGCCCATTCGCCCTCGGCAAAACCGGAACCCTGAATCAGGGTAACGCGGGCATTAGACATGCGATGCGCCATAGGCAAACGGATTACGCTGGTGGTAGGAGTCACATCCGACACCTTGCCCCAGAGAAAATCGCTCGCTTCGTAGCCACCCATTTCGCCATTCTCGGTAGCCTTGCTCTGGTCTTTCTGTACTTCAAACTGATAATCCTCTATGCTCTCAGGGTTGGCAAACGGATAGTAACCATACACATCAATATGCGTATGCTTGTCTTTCCAGAAAAGGTCATAAGCGGAGTTCCACTTATAGTTAGGCTCATCGAAAGTGTGGCGCACATTATCGCCACGGTTGCCGTTTACCTTCAAGGTTCCAGGCTTGTTTCCCTCGTAATCTACGATATAAACGCCCATCACGTCGCCGTTGCAGAAACCGTTGTCGTTGACGCGGGTTACGGCAAGCTGGTCGATATCGCCCGAGAGTTGGATGCGGTTGCTGTCGTGCTGCTCGGTCTTGTCGCCGAAGAAGTCATCGCTACAGCCTGTCAGAAGCATGGCTCCTGCCGCAAGCAGATATAATAAGGTATGTTTTACTCTTTTCATAAATAATTCGTTTTGGGGAGATGACTTTTCTCTAGAAGAAAGATCATCTCGTATTATTTCTAGGATAGAAAATCGTCTGTACTTTTTTATTCGGCTGTACCACCATAGTCGATACCGTCGTCTTCCCACTTGCTGATGTTTACATTCACGCCGTTGCTGGTCTTGCTGAGCGTAACGGTAAACTTATGCTTCTTGCCAGCCTCGAAAGCGGAAAACTTGGATGACTTAGGAAGATTGAAATCTCTGCCGTCAACATTTACGGTAATGAGATTTCCTTCGCCTACGGCTTGCGGAATGATGAGCGCCTTGTAGCTGTTGCCTTCTTCCTTGAGCGGAATGAGGTCTGTATCATCGCCCTTGGCTGTTACGGCACCTGTAGAAAGATTGGCTGTAGCCTGTGTCTTTAAGCGGTTGATCTTTACGCTAATCTTGGCTGCAGCAAGTGAAGCCTCTGTAAATCCGTTTCCTGCCACGAGTTTGATAATCATCTGGCTCAACACGTGTTTGGCGTCTATCTTCACGGCGCTTTCTGTAGGAGTTGCATTTGTAGTCTTGCCTATCAGAAGTTCGCTAGCCTTGTAGTTCTCGGTTGTACTCTGGTCTGTATTTACAGTCCAAGGCATCGCCTCTATGTTGCTGATAGAACTTGTATATGGATAATAAATGTAGAAATCGGCGGGGGTGCTGTTGTCTTTCCAGTAGGTTGGAGTTGCAGCCTTCCAGGTTCCATCATAGGTGAATTTCGTGTTGTCTATATAGTTACCTGTCGTTTGGAGTGTTGCGGCAGAGCCGTCGGCTTGATGGTTGACGACAAACAGGCCTATCTGGTCGCCCGCTTCGAAAGCCAGATCTGTAGCACGGCTTTGTATCGAAGTGCTGATGTTGATAGGTACTTTTGCTGCAGGGGTAGGCTTTGGTGTCGGGTCCAGTTCGGAACTGCCACCAGAGCATGCGGTTAACGCGAGTAGCATGCTCCCTACGATTGCTAGATGCTTCTTCTGTTTCATGATTTCTTTGTTTAATATGATTACTTTTCCTAGGTGTATCTGGAACTGTCAGTTTCATTTACTCTGCAAAGGTATGAAAAAATGTGGTGTTATACAAGTTCATAATGGTCCATATATGGAAAAAGTTGCTAAACAACATATTTTCAGAGGCTAAAAGGAGGGTGAACTCAAAGAAAAAAGGCAGTTTCCTGCATGTAGGAAACTGCCTTTCTCTTCAAAGTGGGGATTGCCCCGTCTGTTATCTGATGATTTTCATTACATCTTCGATGGTGCGGTTGAATGGTCCGTTGTGCTCCAGCTTGATGGTACACATGGCTGCCGCAAACTTGCCGGCTTCTACCGGATTGGCTCCCTGCAGGCGCTTGTAGAGATAGCCTGCCGAATAGGTATCGCCGCATCCGGTAGCATCTACTACTTCATGAGGAGGATAGGCTGGAATGTCGTAGAACGTATCATCTACATAAACCAGCGAACCCTCGCTACCCAGGGTGATGATAACCTCGGCTACGCCCCAGGCATGAATCAGCTTGGCGGCTTCCTTCGGGTCCTTCAGTCCGGTAATGGTCTCCATTTCGGTCTCATTCACCTTCAGATAATAGGTGTTCTTGAGCACATCGAGCTTGTCCTTCCAGTCGATGGCGTAAACTTTCTCGTCTCTCACCTCGCGCAGATATCCCTGCACATCGATGGAAACTTTTCCCTTCTTGGCAAGAAAGGCAACCACTTCTGGCGAGAAATCATCGCTCAGCAGACTGCCCAGGTGGAAGACCTTGGCCTCTACATGCTCCAGCTGCTGGATGGTGAAAGGATCTGCCTTGGCAAGCACACGCTGCTTACGGTCGTTAGGATTATCGCCATAAATATTCTCGAAGAAAACCGTATTGCGCGATGGGTTCAAGGTGACGTCTATTCCAGCCTTGAGCATCTTTTCAACCGGTTCCTTCTCGGTAGGATCCATCGCCGTAATGAGCGAGAAACTTACATCCTTTGGCAATTGGTTGATGGCGTAGGCAAAATAAAAAGAGGTGCCGCCAGCCATGTAAACCGTACTGCTCGGGGTCACGATTTTATCCTTTGTTACGTGCCCAATACAACAAATATCTTTCATTCTTATTACATTTTGCGGATGCAAAGGTACTGCAAATCGAGAATAATACAAAAAAAAATGGGAATTATTTTGTTTTGTTCGCATTTTAATGTACCTTTGCATCAAGAAAAAGCAATTTTAAAATATTATCTAGAATAGATATAAAGAAACATTATGTGGTTTGATAATTTAATCAACGTGCATTCGGCGGTGCAAGGCATCGTCATCCTGTCTTTGATTTGTACTTTGGGTCTTGCCCTCGGCAAGATTCATGTCAAAGGAATCTCCCTTGGCATAGCCTTCGTATTCTTCGTGGGTATTATAGCGGGTCATCTCGGTCTCTCTATTGACCAGAACATGCTGGAGTTTGCAGAAAGCTTCGGTCTTACCATGTTTGTGTATGTGCTGGGTCTTTATGTGGGTCCTAACTTCTTCGGTTCGATGCGTCACGAAGGCATTTCACTCAATCTCTGGAGTCTGGCAGTCATCCTGGTGGGAACCTTGTTCTCGCTCGGCTTGTGCTGGATTTTGCCAATCAGTCTGCCTGATATGATGGGCATCCTGTGTGGCGCCACAACCAATACGCCTGCCCTTGGTGCTGCCCAGCAGGCGTTGCAGCAGTTGGGCTTGCCTAGCGAAGGTGCGGCTCTGGGCTGTGCCGTTACTTATCCGTTGGGTGTTGTGGGCGTTATCCTGGCGATGATGCTCTTGCGCAAACTCTTTGTGAAACCGGAAGATCTGGAGATTCGCAAAAATGATGATGACGACCATACGTCTGTCGGACAATACGTAATCGTGAATCCTGCCCTGAACGGCAATACCATCGCAGAGATTACGATGATGACGCATCGCAAGTTCATCATCTCCCGTGTGTGGAGAGGCGAACAGGTGATAGTTCCTCAGGCTGATACGGTTCTTCATACGAATGATAATGTACTCGTGGTTACCAATAAGGACGAGGTTTCGGCGATGCAGATTCTCTTCGGAAAGAAGGTGGATAAGGAGTGGAATAATGATAAGGTAGACTGGAATGCGATTGATGCGAAGGTAGAAAGCCGCATTATCGTTGTTACCCGTCCGGGACTGAACGGCAAGCGCCTGGGCAGTCTGCAGATGCGAAATTCCTATGGCGTGAATGTGAGCCGAGTGCTTCGTGGTGATATCCGTCTGCTGGCTACCGATGATCTCCGTCTGCAGTACGGCGACCGCCTGACGGTAGTTGGCGACCCTACGAGTATCGACCATGTAGAGCTGTTCCTGGGTAATGCCGTAAAGACTCTGAACGAGCCAAACCTCGGCGCCATCTTCCTCGGAATCATTCTCGGTCTTGCTGTGGGAACCATTCCTCTGGATATTCCTGGAATGACGGCTCCTGTACGTCTGGGTATTGCTGGCGGTCCTATCGTGATGGGTATTCTGATTGGTGCGCTCGGTCCTCGTGTGCATTTCATCTCTTACATGACGCGAAGTGCGGGTCTGATGCTGCGAGAACTGGGTCTTGCCCTCTATCTCGGTTGCTTGGGTTTGGCAGCTGGTGGACAGTTCTTCCAGACGGTAGTCCGTCCGGAAGGTTTGATGTGGGTAGGCATCGGCTTCCTCATCACGGTTGTGCCTGTGGTTATCGTAGGTCTCATCATCCTGAAGACCAAGAAGTATGACTTCGGCAGTATCTGCGGAATCCTCTGTGGAAGTATGGCGAATCCGATGGCGCTTACTTACGCCAACGAGACGCTGGATGGCGATACGCCAAGTATCAGTTATGCTACGGTTTATCCGCTCGGCATGTTTATCAGAGTGGTGATAGCTCAGGTTATCGTGATGTTCTTTGTCTGATGTTACGATGTTTTCATCTGTTTCTGCGGATTCTGTCATCCGCAGATATGAAGAAAGGCTGGTTTCGGTTAGAAATCAGCCTTTCTTGTTACAGTCATTTTCTTTCCCGTCATCGGGTGCTCAAATGTGATTTCCTCTGCATGAAGATGCAGTCTTGTTGCCGGCTCGTTGCCATAGAGCGGATCGCCGATGATAGGGGCATTCAGACCTTCCTGATGAGCACAATGCACTCTCAGCTGGTGCGTTCTGCCCGTTTTAGGATAGAGCGCCAGGCGAAGATGGGTATCGTCAATACGCTCTAGAACCTCGTATTCTGTAATGGCTTCCTTGCCCTGTTCGCGGTTTACCATCTGTCGTGGACGGTCTAGGAAATCTGCCATCAGGGGGAGCGAGATGTAACCTCTTCCGCTTTCTGCTTCTTTCAGAATCCGGTTGCACGATTCCTTGTCTTTTCCGCAAACGATGGCTACGTATTTCTTCTGAACCCGATGATTCAGAAACTCCTTCTGCAGGCGATGATAGGCAAATTCGGTCTTGGCAACAATCATCAGTCCGCTTGTTGCCATGTCCAGACGATGGACGATGAGCGGACCGGTAGCTTCCTGATATTTCCTGCGCATCAGAGCGTAGACGGAAGGCTGGGCTGCATCTTTCCCCGGAACCGAGAGTAAACCTTCGGGCTTATAGATGACTGCCAGTTCACGGTCTTCGTAGAGCGTTTCCACCTTATTATATATAGTAGTTTCGGTCTGTTGGGTTTCAAAGACTGTTTTAGGCAGCATCCAATGTAGTATCGGTTTGCATTTTCCGTTGCAGGCAGGATAAAACTGAAGATGATGTCTGATTTCTTCTTTCGGACTCTCTCCCCACCAGAACATCGCCATCTGCAGAGGCTTGTAGCCATGTTGGTAAGCGTATTGCAGGAGTTTCGGCTCGCAGCATTCTCCACTTCCGGCAGGTGGAATCTTAACCGCCTCGTCCTTGAAAATTTCCAGCAGATCCTTGGTTTCTCCTTCCGCATTCAGCATCTGGAATTTCGAAAACAGCCATTGCTGAAGTTCTTCAGATAACTGTTTGCGGAGCTGTTTCGCACTTTTCAAATCCTTTTCGTAGTTTTCATATAGCGTTTCGTACGCCGTCTTTTCGTTTATCGACTTTTTCAGCCTCTTCAGCTCTGCCTTCATAAACTGGCTCTCTTTTATCATCGCTTTCTCCTCTTCCTCGCTCAGGGGCGTTCCTGCCGAAAGGGCTTCCTGGCGCCTTGCATCTCGCTTTTCCTTTGCTTCTTTTATCTTTGTCTGATAGTTTGCGATAACTTCCTGGCGCTTTTGCTGCAAATCATCAATCAGGTTTTTCGCCTTTATCAGGTTTTCGTTGGCTTCAAACTGTCTGATTTGCTGGTTCATTTCCGAAATCTCAGCCTCATGTACCTTGAAATATCCGTCGGGTTGAAGATAATCGAAAACGGCTGGCACAAAACCTTCCCAGTCGCTTCTGCCGCCAATCTGTCCGCTATAAGCTTTCAGATAGCCAATCTTACTGTTGTCGGCTTCTACGATGAGTACGCCGAACATCTTTCCACGGTCTATTTCCTCCCGCCAGTCGTTTCGCTGTGAGAGTTCATTCTGCAACTCTCTGCATGCTTCGATGCAGAGCGGATGAGGTTTGTAGCTGAATGGATTGTTCATCCTTTCAGGCATATTTTGGGGGGTGATGTTTTTAAATAATTGCATTTCCATGCTACAAAGATACACATTTAAACGCGTTTTAGTTCATATTTTATATAAAAAATGAGTTTTTCAGTTATTTTTTTGTTTATTTGGATTTTTTGTTGTACTTTCGCAACTGAAACATAAATTCATTTAAATAGTCTATCATGGTAAGCGTATATAGAAAGATAATGACGATGCAGATTAAGAACGGACTGTGCCTTCTGTGCATATTCGCTCTTATGCTGTTGCTTGCTAAAACATACTAATATGTAAGCATTGCAAGATAGAATTAAGGTTGTGATTGTGGACGATGAACCACAGAGCATCCACAGGTTACAGGATGATTTGGCAACTCTGGAAGATTTTGAGGTGATTGCCACATCCTCTTCGGCGGTATCGGCAAAAAATCTGGTGATGAGCATACAGCCCGATGATGTGTTCAGTTGCACTTTTGATGAGGCTACTCATCTTTGGCAGTTGAAGTTGTCGAATGGGCAGGTTTATAAATTGAAGAGGCAGGCCACGGCAAAGACCATCCTTTCCTTGTCGCCTTCTCTGGCTCAGGTTCGTCAGGATTGCATCATCAATCTCGATTATCTTCTCTGCATCGAGAATTATACGCTCCGCTGCATCTTTTCTCCTCCTTTCGACCATGAGGAAATCACGGTTTCCCGCCGCTGTTATAAGGCGGTAAAGGATCAGTTGGAGATATTGTAGGGATAGGGAAAAAAAGAGGGTGTGCAAGATATAGTCTTTGCACACCCTCTTCTAGCTCTTGTTTATAGCAGGGGTGTCATATAGAGTGGCAGATATACTATCCCATCTTTTTCCGCTAAGTCTGAGGTGTGAATGACGTAAGGAGTCGATAGGTAATTCTTGTACTTTCTGACACACTTTTCCAAAGATGAAATGGTATAACGATTGGTAGACTTTACCTCTATTGGCGAGATGTTGTGCTTGCTCGTAATCGAAGGCTTCGCTATCAGAAAGTCGATTTCCATTCTGTCTTCTGCCTCACGTGAATAGTTGGAATAGAAAAACAGCTTGTGCCCCTTTGCCTTCAACATCTGTGCTACGATATTCTCTACAAGCATCCCCTCGTTTACTTCCAGCTTGTCCATCATCAGTTTCTTGTAAAGTGATTCCTGCATGATTCGATTCTCGTCAAAAGCCATACTGATTAGCAAACCTGTATCTGCCATGTAACATTTCAAGCTCGAGTTTTCCAGCTTGAGATTAAGCCCGATGTTTGGCTCTGTTGCTCCGTAGCAGATATTTGCAACCATAGCTTCGTTCAGCCAAAAGAAAGCACCCTCGTACTCACGCATTCTGGCACCAGCCTTTATTTCAGACAGGCGGAATTTCTTCTCGTGTTTCTGAAGCTGGCTTGGAATCAGATCAAAGATGCTCGTCACTCTTACCTCGTTGCCTTCTGCATATTTCTGAATGTCATTTCGATACAGGCTTATTATCGCACGTTTTATTGTATCAACTTTTGTAAAATCGCGAGTCTTTACATAGGTATCTACAGCCTTAGGCATACCACCTACTATCATATATTGGCGGAATAAGGTCATAGCCTTGCGATGCATGTCGAGGCCAAGAGGCTTAAGCTTGGCAAATTGGTTTTTGATGAGTTGCATGATTGCCTCTTCACCCATAGCCCAAAGGAATTCTTCAAAATCCATCGGATACATGTTGATTCTGATTTCTTCGGATGGAATCATGATGTTTTTTACATTCTTGTTGATTGAAACAAGTGAACCTGTTTCAATATAGTCGTATCGTCCATCTTTGACAAGATACTTGATGGCGGCTCTCGCTTCAGGAAATGCCTGTACTTCATCGAAGATGATTAGCGACTTGCGCGCTGTTAACTTTACATTGAAGTAGAGTTGCAAGTACATAAAGAAAGTATCAAGATCATATAGGTAGTCCCTAAACAGATCTAATACTTGCTGCATCGTATTGTTGAAGTCTATCAAGATATACGATTCGTATTCGTTCTTGGCAAATTCCTCTACGATATAGCTTTTACCGACACGTCGTGCCCCATCAATGAGTAATGCATCCTGCCCATTGTCGTCTGATTTCCATTCTAATAATTGACTATAGATTTTACGTTTCATAACTTCTTGGTATTCTTGTTGTTGCACGTATCCTAGCTTTCAGAGTGCTGGATTTTACACGTTTCCTAGGTTTTGTAATCCTGTATTTTACACATTTCCTAGGTCTTCGTTGGTGCAAAATTACACATTTCCTAGGATAAGGAGATGCTTTTCCCTGAGAATCTTGTCGTTTTTAATGTTTTTTACGTTAATATCAATGATGAGGGACCAAGATAGCATAATACGCTGGCAAACCACTTCTGTATACGCCCTTATAAGTTTTTTCTCTTTTTATCCCTCACATCCCTCACGTTTTCTTTTTTTAAATCTTTAAACGTTTGATAATGAGGTGATTATCTCTTCTGTATAGCGTGATGGATAGCCGAAATGTTTACAAAAACCATCACGCTATCCATCACTTATTGCCTTTATCCATCACGTCTTTCAGCTTATCTTCTTGCTGAAAGTGCTTTTTTTATGCACGTGATTCGGGACAAGGATGAAAGTTTTCGGGACAAAGCTTGCATCTGGCTTTAAAATTTTGTATCTTTGCGGAGTGTTTACAACACAGATTCCACAATGGCAATAACCACTGCGAAACCTAATGTTTCGTGTCGATAAACTTTTTAAAATAACAGACAATGAAATTTACCATAACACGTAGAAATAAAAAGAACCAGCTCCTGGTAAGTACCAAGAGTCTGGAACGTTTCCTGGGGCGCATCGTAAACGATGACGCCAGGAATACCGTGGAGAACTTCCGTGAATATGTACCTTATCTCATGAATGGTTATGATGGGTATAAGGATATGCCAACCTGGATGCATGTTCACCCTGCGGCAGAATTTCAGAAATCGGAGAATGGACTCCTGAAGATGAAGAAAAACAACGGCGTTCTGCTGCTTACGTTTGTTGATATTAATGAGGATGGAGGTGTGGATGCCATCAAGCAGAAAGTAGCCAGTCTGCCTTCTACTCTTGCAGCCTTTGTGGGAGCCGATGGCATCAGCCTGCATGTTCTGGCGAAATATGCGCTGGCAAAGGGGACGTTACCTGATGAGGAGGTTGCTGCCGACAGGATTTACAAGCAGGCCTTCCTGACCTTTGCTCCGCTTTATCAGACGCTAGTAAAGGCAAAGATGCAGATGCCCGAGCCTTCTATCTTTTCCGATTTTCTGATGACAAGAGATTCTTTTCCTTATTATCGTGAAGATGCCTTGCCCCTGACGTTGAATGAAGTCTTTCATGGTGCAGAAAAACCTGTGGAGAGCGTTGATGAGAAGGAGGCTGACCACTCTTCCGGAGGTGTGGATAACGACCGTAAGGAGTTGAGTGAAAATATCATGAGTATGATCGGATTTCTGTGTAAGAAATATGATTTCCGTTATAATTCGGTAATGAAATGCACAGAATATAGGCCGAAGGAAAAGGATTATTGGGGCTATCAGCCTGTGGATGCCCGTGTGCAGAAGCGTATGACGCTGGAGGTACAGCTCGCCAACATCCGTGTGAGTATCAAGGATGTGCGCAATTATCTGGAGTCGGATCTTCTTTCGACCTATAATCCTGTAGAAAACTTCCTGTTTAATTGTGAGGGGAAGTGGGATGGAAAGGATCATATCCGTGCCTTGGCGCGCACGGTGCCTACTGATAATCCTTATTGGGAGGATTGGTTCTATACCTGGTTCCTGGCGATGGTTGACCAGTGGCGTGCTTACAGTCATCGCAAATACGGCAACTCTGTGGCACCACTTCTCATCTCCAAGCAGGGTTACAACAAGAGTACTTTCTGCCGGTCTCTGGTTCCGCCGGAGTTGCAATGGGGGTATAATGATAATCTCGTGTTGTCAGAAAAGCGGCAGGTGCTTCAGGCGATGTGCCAGTCGCTGGTTATCAACCTGGATGAGTTCAACCAGATTTCTCCTCAGGTGCAGCAGGGATTCCTGAAGAACATCATCCAGTTGCCGAGTGTCAAGATAAAGCCTCCTTATGGCAGTCATGTACAGGAATTTCCGAGAATGGCATCTTTTATCGCTACGAGTAATATGGAGGATATCCTCTCCGATCCTTCCGGTAATCGCCGGTTTCTGGGTGTGGAGCTCACGGGGCCTATCGATGTGAGTCAGCGTCCGAATTATGAACAGCTCTATGCTCAGGCGCTTTCTGCATTACGGGCAGGCGAGAAGACTTATTTTGATGCGGAACAGACCCGACTGATTATGGCGAACAACAGGAAGTTTGAGGTAGTTTCTCCGGTAGACCAGTATTTCAATCTCTATTTCGACCTGACCGATGATGCCAAACAGGGTGAGTATCTTACGGCAGCCGAGATTTTCCAAGAGCTGAAGAGTCACATCGGTTCATCGTTGAAGTTGAACAGTCTCATAGCCTTCGGCCGCAAGCTTTCTCAGATGCCAACCATCCATCGCAAGCGTTTCAACGACGGAATGCGGTATCTGGTAGTGAGAAAATCGTGATGGATAACCCCAAATCGTGATGGATAGCGTGATGGATATTTCCGTTTTCGGAGTATCTGTCACGCTATTTAAGTATCTGTATATTAGTGTGTTAATGTGCGTGGTGTATGTAAATCGTGATGGATGATAGATAATTATCTAAAACTTATTCACGAATATGGCTGCGTTGGGTTACGAATATGGTTGCGCTGGGTTACGAATATGGCTGCGTTAGGTTACGAATATGGCTGCGCTGGGTTACGGATATGACAGCATCGGGTTACAGATATGGCTGCGTAGGCTAACGGAGCCGTATCCGTAGGCTTACCGAGACGTCTGCATCAACTAACTGAGACGTCTGAACTCGCTGACTGAACTACTTGAGTTAGCAGATTGAGCCACTTGAGTTAGCAAACTGAGCCACTTGAGAATTTTTCTTCATGTGCTTGCGTGCAACCATAGAAAAAATCAATTACGAAAACTCATTTGATTTCGATGCGGAGGGAATCCTGGTTGAATCGGATGCCGTCACGATTGATGAATCTGGATAAGGAACCATCGACAGCCAACTCTTTAGGAGTGCCGATAGAGAAACGGCTTTCTTCCATCAGCCAGAGACGGTCGGAGAGCTGGAGCGCCAACTCTACATCATGGGTTGACAGTAATATGGATTTATGCTGTTCGTGCGCTAGACGGCGGAGCATCTGTAGGGTTTCTATCTTGCTGGGGAAATCGAGGAAGGCGGTAGGCTCGTCCAGGATGATGATGCGGGTTTGCTGCGCCAAGGCTTTGGCTATCATTACTTTCTGGCGCTCACCATCGCTCAGTTCGCTGATGTTTCTCTGGGCAAGATGCTGAATGCCCGTTTCCTGAAGAGCAGAAGCAACAATCTGCTTGTCGGCAGCAGATAATGTGCCCCAGAAACCGGTATAGGGAGAACGGCCTATGCCAACAATCTCTTCTGCTGAGAGCTGGGCATGGTCTGTCTTCGATGTGAGAACGATGCTGATTTCTCTGGCGAGTTCCTGGGCAGAGAAATCAGAAAGAGATTTGTCTTGGATCAGGATTTCGCCATCAAGCGCTGGCTGAAATCCGGCTAAAGTCCTGAGTAAGGTAGATTTGCCCACTCCGTTGGCTCCGATGAGACAGGTCAGTTCACCGGCTTGGAGCGAGGCATGAACAGGTGAGGCTATCGCCCGGAGCTGGTGCTTCGAACGATAGCCTATAATCAGATTCTTTAATGTAATGCTTGATACCATCTAAAGAATATTTTCACCTTGAAACTTTACTTCCTGATAGAAAAAAGGAAGAATTACTTGGCTGCCAAAACCTCAACCTCTACGAGGGCGCCCTTTGGCAACTTCTCTACAGCTACGGCAGAACGGGCTGGATATGGCTGGCTGAAGAACTCGGCATAAACCTCGTTCATGGCTGCGAAATCGTCCATGCTGTTCAGATAAACTGTAGTCTTAACCACATGAGAAAGGTCGGTACCGGCTGCCTTCAGAATGTTCTGGGCGTTGGTGAGGCTCTGGCGAGTCTGCTCCTTGATGCCACCCTCTACGAAATTGCCTGTTGCAGGGTCGATAGGAATCTGACCTGATGCAAATACGAAACCATTTACTTCGATAGCCTGGCTATATGGACCGATAGCTGCAGGCGCATTGTCTGTGTGAATTGCGTTCATAATCTTCAATTTATAATTTACAATTTATAATTTAACACTTAACACTTAATACTAAACATTGAACACTAACCATTCAACATTAAATATTATACTATCCAGAGATGGAATCCCTTTGATTCCAAAGCCTCCTTGATTTCTTTTACGTGTTCCTCGTCGCGAGTCTCCATGGTCAGGCGGAGCACGCAGGCATTCACCTTGTTGCGGTTGGCTGAACGGTCGTGGTGAACACCGGTGATATTACCGCCCAATCCGGCGATGACAGAGCAGACCTCTACCAATTCGCCCGGTTTGTCATCCAGTTCCATCTCGATGGTGCAGAGACGGCCGCTCTTGGCAAGACCACGGGTGATGACGCGGTTCAGGATGGTTACGTCGATATTACCGCCGCTTACCACGCAGATGGTTTTCTTGCCCTTCACCGGAACCTTGTTGTACATCACGGCTGCCACACTGGCCGCACCGGCGCCTTCGGCTACCATCTTCTCACTCTCTATGAGTTTCAGGATGGCTGCACAGATCTCATCCTCGCTCACGGTTACGATTTCGTCAACATAGTTGGAGCAGGTTTCAAAAGTAATCTTGCCCGGTTCCTTTACGGCAATACCATCGGCTACGGTCGCTACAGAAGGCAACTTCTCCTGTTTGTGATCGTGCAGACTCTGGACCATACTTGCTGCTCCTTCTGCCTGAACGCCATATACCTTGACGTTAGGATTCAGCGACTTGATGGCAAAGGCTACACCAGAGATAAGTCCGCCGCCACCTACAGGAACGACGACAGCTTCTACATCTGGCAACTGGTCGAGAATCTCCAGACCGATGGTGCCCTGCCCGGCGATGACATTCTCATCATCGAAAGGATGTACGAAGGTGTAGCCATGCTCATCTCTCAGTTCCAGCGCCTTCTGGTAGGCATCATCGTAAACGCCAGGTACCAGACAGACTTCAGCACCCAGTCGCTTGGTAGCTTCTACCTTAGAGATAGGAGCACCTTCAGGCAGACAGATGAGGCTCTTGACGCCCATGGCTGTAGCTCCCAGCGCTACACCCTGTGCATGGTTGCCCGCAGAACAGGCTATCACACCCTTCGCCTTTTCTTCATCGGTGAGTTGTGAAATCTTATAGTAAGCACCACGAATCTTGAACGAACCGGTCTTCTGCAGGCACTCTGGTTTCAAATAAACATCACTCTCTGGGTTGATTCTTGGCGTGTGAACCAACTCAGTCTTTCTTATTACCTTGCTCAGCACGAAGCGAGCCTTATAGAAATTGTCAAGTTGTAACATAACTGCTGATATGTGTATAGTTTATTTCGTGCAAAGTTACTATTATTTGAAGAAAATACAAAATAATTCGATTTAATTTTTGTTTATTCGATAACATTGCTTAACTTTGCGGCATAAAAACATAGTAACAAATAAACTAATTACTTTTATCTGGAAATGAAGAAAAATGTTTTAGCAGTAGCGCTGGCATTGATGGCGAGCATCGGTGCATATGCAGAGAAGAATACTGTCAGTTCTCCTGATGGTAAGTTGAATGTCGTGGTAGAAGACCGCGATGGCAAACTCTATTATTCCATCGACTATGCAGGCAAGCGGATGATGGAGGAATCACAGCTCGGACTCCTTGCCAATGTAGGCGATTTCAGTCAGGACTTGACCTATCAGGGCAAGAATGAGATAAAGGTGGAGAAGAGCTATGACCTCCGCACCGCCAAGTTTTCGCATGTAGATTATCATGCCAACCAACTCAACGTGACATACATCAACGGCAAGAAGCAGCCAATGACGGTTACCTTCAATGTAAGCAACAATGATGTGGCTTTCCGTTATACTTTTGATCAACTGAAGGCTCAGCATCTCATCGTAAGCGAGGAGAAGACTGCCTTCAATCTTCCTAAGGTAACTACCACTTACCTCTGTCCACAGTCGGATCCGCTCATCGGTTTTGCCCGAACCAAACCAAGTTATGAAGAAGATTATAAGGTGGATCAGCCTCTTACAGCCAAGTCAGGTTATGGTCATGGCTATACCTTCCCATGCCTCTTCAAGGTAGGCGGCGATGGCTGGGTATTGGTCAGCGAGACCGGTACTCACGGCAACTATCCGGGTTGTCACATCAGCGATTACGATGCTGCTAAGGGTTATCAGATCGCCTTCCCTATGGAGAAGGAGGCAGATGGCATCGGTTCTACATCGGGCACTTTCATCCTTCCGGGTTCCACTCCTTGGCGTACCATCACCGTGGGTTCTGATTTGAAGCCTCTGGTAGAGACCACCATTCCATACGATGTAGTAGAGCCAAGATTCGAGGCTTCCCAGAAATACGGAACTGGCAAGTATGCCTGGAGCTGGCTCATCTGGCAGGATGAATCCTGCAACTATAACGACCAGAAGCAGTTCATCGACCTGGCTGCTACCATGGGATATGAATATGTGCTGGTTGATGCGCTCTGGGATACCCAGATTGGTAGAGACAAGATAGCAGAGTTGAGCAAGTATGCGCAGAGCAAGAATGTGAGTCTGATGCTCTGGTATAATTCCAATGGTGTGGCAAACGATGCACCTCAGGGACCTCGTGGCATCATGGATAACATCGTGGCCCGCAAGAAGGAGATGGCCTGGATGAAGAGTATTGGTATCAAGGGTATCAAGGTGGATTTCTTTGGTGGCGACAAGCAGCACACCATGCAGCAGTATGAAGACATCCTCAGCGATGCCAACGATTATGGCATTCAGGTTATCTTCCATGGCTGCACCCTGCCAAGAGGTTGGGAGCGCATGTATCCTAACTATGTATCGAGCGAGGCTGTACTGGCTTCGGAGAATGTATTCTTCTCTGAGTATCATGCCAAGCAGGAGGCTTTCGAACTGACCATGCATCCATTCTGCCGCAATGCCGTGGCTGCGATGGATTGGGGTGGTACCATCATGAACAAGTATCTCTCTAAAGATAACAAGAGTCGTCATCGCCGTTATACCACCGATGTTTTCGAGATGGCTTCGGCTATCATGAACCAGGCAGCTATCCAGTGTATCGCCATCTATCCGAATAATCTCTCTGAGCTTCCTCAGCACGAGATTGATTTCCTGAAGAGCGTTCCTACTACATGGGATGAGACCAAGTTCATCGCCGGTTATCCTGGAAAATATGCCGTTGTTGCCCGTCGCCATGGTGATAAATGGTTTGTTGCCGGTTTGAACGGCACCGACCAGGTGATGAAGCTCACCCTGAATCTGCCAATGCTTGCCGGCAAGAGCGTTACCTATTATCATGAAACTGCCAGCAAGGACAAGAAGGCTCTCTGGCCTGTTTCTCTGATGAAGACCGTAAAGGTGGATAAGAAGGGAAACCTGAAGGTGGAAATGCAGCCTAAGGGTGGACTGATTGTTGAAAGGTAAAAGGGTAAAAAAGTAAGCCCCATACGCCCTGAAAGGGCAGAAGCTCCTAGCCCAGGGCATCGCCCTGGGTGTTTATGGGCGCAAACCTGTCGCCCTGTAAGGGCAAAAGCTTTCAAATACCTGGCAATATACAAAGCTTTTGCCCTTACAGGGCGCCTTGCTGATTGCCATTATTCCCAGGGCGATGCCCTGGGCTAGGAGCTTTTGGGCCTTCAGCCCGTACTTGAACCACATGCGAAACTTCAGCCTTTTTACTTTTAAAAATCCTTTTTACAGAAATGTTCCAAAGCAGCAGCTACGCCATCTTCTTCGTTGGAAAGCGTGATGTAGTCGGCTTCGGCTCTAACCTCTGGTGCTGCATTCTGCATGGCTACACCCATGCCTGCCAGTTTCAGCATGCTCAGGTCGTTGTAGCCATCTCCGAAAGCAATCATATCGGCTGGGGTGAGATTGATTTTCGACAGAAGGCGGAGCAGGGACTTAGCCTTGTCGATGCCTTTAGGAACCAGTTCCAGGAAGAATGGGGCTGAACGGAAGATGTCCATCCTGTCGCCCAGAATCTCTGAAAGCTCGTTTTCTGCCTTGAGCATATCTGCCGGGTCGCCTGTCATGAGGAGCTTGGTAGGGTGAGGCTCCAGGGCTTCGAACAGGTTTTCTACCTTTCGGATGTTCATCTTGTTGATACGCGATTCTTCCTTCACATACTGGTCGTCGGGCATCTCGGTGATAATCTCGTTGCCGGCATATCCCAGCAGGGCATGATTCTTCTCCTTCGCGTACCTATATAATATAGGTATCACCTCATCAGGCAGGAACTGGGCGAAGAGTTTTTCGCCAGTCTTGGCATTCACGATGTTGCCGCCATTATAAGATAGGATGTATCCGCCTCGTTTATCCAGTTCCAGACATTCTGCCACCGGTTCGATGCCGTAGGTCGGTCTGCCTGAAGCAAGGATGATAACAACACCCTCGGCTTCTGCCTGGAGCAGCGCTTCGCGGGTTTTCGGGGTAACCACCTTGTCGTGGTTGGTCAGGGTGCCATCCAGATCAAGGGCGATGGCACGGTATGGAAGATGATTCATATTTGATATATTATTGTATTTCTAATTTGGCTGCAAAGGTAAGATAAAAAAACGATTGTAACAAAAAAAAGAGTTAAATATGATATAAATATAGGTGTTTGACTGATAATTACCTGCTTTTTATTGTTTATTATACACTATAGTCGGAAAGTTTTCTTATCTTTGCAACCGAAATAACAAACAATAATATAAAATTAATAAAACCTATTTGAAAATGAAGAGATTAATTTCAGCAGTATTGCTTTCGGCAGCCGTAGTTGTGCCAACCATGGCGAAGAATGCAAAGACATTGGGCAATGGTTATCCATTTACTCAAGTACCATTCACCAGTGTGAAGATTTCACAGAATACTTTCTGGGGTGCCCGTCTGAAGGCAGCCCGAGAAGTAACCGTGCCATTGGCTTTCAGCAAGTGTGAGAGCGAGCACCGTTACAAGAATTTCGATATGGCTGCCTATACCCTGCAGCATCCTAACCACCCGGGCTTGGATACCAAGGAGTGGGATGTGAGCAAGTTCATGGGCTTCTCTTTCGATGATACCGATGTTTATAAGACCATCGAAGGTGCCAGCTACATCCTCCAGACTTATCCGAACAAGAAGTTGAAGGCTTACATCGACAGCGTGCTCGATGTGGTAGCTGCGGCACAGGAGCCAGATGGCTATCTCTATACCGCCCGTACCATCAACCCGAAGCATCCACACCAGTGGTCGGGAAATAAGCGTTGGGTCAAGGACGAGGAGGCGAGCCACGAGCTTTACAACCTCGGTCACATGGTAGATGCAGCCTGCGCTCACTATCAGGCTACGGGTAGCACCAAGTTCCTGAATATCGCCAAGCGCTATGCCGATTGTGTGGTAAAGGAAGTGGGACCTAAACCAGGACAGACTACCATCGTTCCGGGACACCAGATTGCAGAGATGGCTTTGGCTCGTCTCTATACCTTGACCGGTGAGAAGAAGTATCTGGATGAGGCTAAGTATCTGCTCGACTATCGTGGCAAGACTCATATCCGCAACCCATATTCTCAGAGCCAGGCTCCTATTCTGGAGCAGAAAGAGGCTGTGGGGCATGCTGTTCGTGCCGGATATATGTATGCCGGTATTGCCGATGTGGCTGCCCTGACCAAGGATTCTGCCTATATGAAGGTCATCGACCGCATTTTCGAAAACATTGTTGGCAAGAAGTACTATCTTACGGGTGGTGTAGGTGCCCGTCATGCAGGTGAGGCATTCGGTGATAACTATGAGTTGCCAAACATGACTGCCTATAATGAAACCTGTGCAGCCATCTCTATGGTTTATCTCTTCGAGCGCATGTTCCTCCTTCACGGCGAGAGTAAGTATATTGACTGTCTGGAGCGTACCTTATATAATGGTGTCATCTCTGGTATGAGCATGGATGGCGGCAGATTCTTCTATCCTAACCCATTGTCAAGCGACGGCAAGTATGCCTTCAATGCCGATGGCAACACCACCCGCCAGCCATGGTTCGGATGTGCCTGCTGCCCAAGTAACCTGAGCCGCTTCATCCCTTCTGTGCCGGGTTATCTCTATGGTGTGAAGGATAACAACATCTATGTGAATCTCTTTGCCGGTAATACATCTACCATCAAGGTGAATGGCAAGGATGTGGTTCTGGAGGAGACTACCGAGTATCCTTGGAACGGCGACATCAAGATTGCTGTGAAGAAGAGCGGTGTGAAGAATGCCAATCTCCTGGTCCGTATTCCTGGATGGGTTCGCAACCAGGTAGTACCTAGCGACCTTTACAAGTATAGCGATGCAGAGAAGCCTGCTTACACAGTAACCGTAAACGGCAAGGCTGTAGAGACTGATCTCGATGCCAACAAGGGTTATCTCCCTGTCAAGAACATCAAGAAGGGCGATGTAATCCGCATCCATTTTGATATGCCGGTTCGTACTGTTATTGCTAATGGCAAGGTAGCAGATGATAAGGGTAAGGTTGCCGTAGAGCGTGGACCATTGGTATATTGCGCTGAGGCTGTGGATAATCAGAACGAGCCAGTGCTCCGTGCCGTCATGGCCAAGAAGCCTGCTTTCTCGCTGGTAGATAACTACAGCATCGAGAATATAGAGACTAAGGGCGCTCCTGCCTTCTCTGTCAAGGCTATCCAGACCTCTTCTCAGGTGCTCGACCAGGCTGCTGATGGCACCGTTTCTGTCAAGAACCAGAAGCTCACTCTGATTCCTTACTATGCCTGGAATCATCGTGGAGCCAATCAGATGAACGTCTGGTTCTATCAGAATTTAAGTGTGTTGGATAAATAAGTATCGGTTCGTAAATGCTAAGTAAATTCTGCTCGAAATGGTATTTTTACCCCATTTCGAGCAAAATAGCGTGTATTAATGCAAGTATTTACGATGATAGATGCAGGTACTTACGATGATAGATGCAGGTACTTACGATGATAGATGCAAGTACTTACGATGATAGATGCAAGTACTTACGATGATAGATGCAAGTACTTGCGATGATTGATGCAAGAACCGGAAATAGCCAACTGGCAAAATATAAACAGCCAACTGGCAAACTGCAAACAGCCGACTAGCGCATTTGTCGCTAGTCGGCTGTTTTACTGGAACAGTTATCGAAACCTCCTTTATTTTGTTTTCGTATAGGCTTCCTGCCAAATACTCTTCACTCTTCACCAAAAGCCCCGAATCCCCTGTGTTTATCGGCATTCCGAGGGGTGAAGAGTATTCGGGCACTCTTCACCTGCTCTTCACCACTCTTCACCCTTTAGTTCTGGCTGATTTGCAATCCATCTATCAGTCTTTCGCCTCTGTTCCCGTTTCTGAAGGTGAAGAGTGGGTGAAGAGATAAAAACAACTCTTCACCCCTCGGAATGCCGATAAACACAGGGGGTTCCGGCCGAAAGGTGAAGAGTGAAGAGTATTTTGATGATAGCTTCGTTTATTTTTTAAACAGTCTTTGGTTTCGCCTTCCAGACGATGCAAGTCATTAAGACAGACATCAGGGCTGCACCAATCCAGAAATAATTGATGTAGGTAAAGTCGTAAGTCTCTACGCCATTTACCAGATGCTTGTTGCCCTCGATGAGCAGACCGCTCATGATGTCCTGGATGCCGGCACCTACATAACTCGCTACGCCGACAACGCCAAGAGCAGCTCCCGATGCATTCTTAGGCGCAATATCTACCGCCATCAAACCACCGAGGAAGCAAAGCAACACGCCGATGCTCAAACCGAACAGTACCATCGCCGTAGCATCAACCCAGAGATGATGGCCCGGAATCAGCAGGAACAGACAGAGTGCCAACGCATTCAGTAAGCCGAAGATAACGGCTGGCAAATAACGGTTGCCCTTGAAAATCTTATCAGATACCAGTCCGGATGATACGGTTCCCACAATACCCAGGATAGAGTTGATAGAGATGATGAAGCTGGCATCAATCGTAGTATATCCCTTCTCGTTCTCAAGATAGAAGATACCCCAGCTGTTAACAGCATAGCGGCTGATATACATGAAAGCACTACTCAAGGCCAGAATCCAGATGAGCGGATTCTTCAAAACCGCACTCTGTGCCTTATTGTAAGATTCCGTATCCTGCTTCTTTTCCTCTACCTTGATACCCGGCAGGGTAACACCCTTGCTGGCAGGCGTATCGTGGAAGAAAGTAAGGAGCAGGACAACGCCCGCCAAACCTACTATCGCAGCTCCGATAAAACCATATTGCCATCCGAAGGCGCTCACGATGGAAGCCACAAAGATGAAGGTCATCGCCTCACCAATATTATGGCTCGCACTCCAGAATCCGTAGAACGTTCCTCGGTTCTTATCGTTAAACCAGCGGGAGAGACCTACCACGCAGGAGGCAGCTCCCATCGACTGGAACCATCCGCTCAATCCCCACAAAACTGCGAAGAGGATGAAGGAATTGGTAAAGCCCAAAGCCAGATTCACCAAGGCTGTAACGAGCAGACCGGTAGACATCAGTCGCTTGATGTTGCTTCGGTCAGCAAGGAAACCGTTGGTAAACTTACCGATAGCGTAAGTGAAGAACAAGACAGAGCCGATGATACCGAGCTCAGTTTCAGAGAATACGCCATTATCTACAATCGGTTTTTTGATTACGTTCAGGCTGAGTCGGCACACATAATATGTACCATATCCTATGGTAGCAGAAAGGAAAGTAGCCCATTGCAGACGTTTCAGTTTTCTTTCGTTTTCCTCAGGTGTAGAGGCTTTAGCCGGAATCGGTTCCGAAACCTTATAGAAGTCTATTATTTTCTTAAACATATAATCCTTAGTTGTTATTTATGAAGTTTGTGTTCTCGTACATAATTTAAGGAGATGTTTATTGAGTGTTGTGCATGACTTACCACCGTAAGCATGCACAACGATTCTTAAAACCAACAACCTTCTTAAATATTAATATATAGCGAAACCTATTGAATTTTATTTATGAAGTTTCTTGGCTCTCAAGTAATCAAGAAGCAAAGCAGGACGGTCTGTCTGGATAATCTTGGTACCCTGACCAACAATCCATCCCCAGCTCTCTTCTGGCTGTTTGAGTTCTACGGCGCGATCATCATCATGTCCACCGCAAAGCTCTGGCCAAAGCGTGTTGATGAAAACTCTTGCTCCACTATCACGTACTTTCTTAATCAGGCGGCGAGTGTTGGCATCATCTGTCTTGAATACCAATTCGTAAGCCTTTGGTTTCATGTTCTTGATGTAACCGTCGATTACCTCTTCTGCACCAGGCTTGCCGAGGTTAACTACAGGCATGAAAATCATCTTGTCGAGAACATCACCATGCTCAGCCTTTACCACCTCGTAAGGAAGTTCAGCCTTGATGATGCATTGGTCAACTGTACCAGTCTCCTTCAAAACCTTCATGGCATCGTCGAAGTAGTCGTAGCCCTTGTCAACATTCACCATGATTTTGCCTTTGCAGAGTTCCATTACCTCACGGAATGTTGGAATCTGATGGCGGGTCTTGCAGCCTACACCATTCTTCAGACGGAGCATCTTCAAAGAATCAAGAGTATAATTCTCTGGGAATCCCTTACCATTCATGGTTCGGTCAATCTTCTTGTCGTGCATCAGAACCAGAACGCCATCCTTTGTCTTCTTCAAGTCCAACTCAACCATATCAACACCCATGTCGATACAGTTCTGGAATGCCTGAATAGAGTTTTCCGGAGCATTACGCCAGTCTCCACGATGAGAAACGACCATAACATTTTCTTTTGCTGGCTTGTTGAAATTCTTAAGAATCTCTTTCAGATTGCTTTGTGCAAAGCTCACCGAAGTGAGCATGCACAACAAGGATAAAATATAAATCTTCTTCATTTTAATTCAATTTACCGTCTTTCCAAACTAACTTTTCTCCCCAGAAAGGAACAACAGAGTTCTCGCAGTTAAGCTTGCTGGCTCTTTCTAAGGCAGAATTCAAACTCCATCTAGATTCTTCCTCGCTTTCGTGAGAAAGTTCCAGAATGTGTGAGAGCAATACATAGTCAGGTTTTGTCTGACCGGCACTAGTACCGATAATGTTGTTCTCGGTAAGCGCATTAGGTGCGTAGCGAGGAATCAAAACATTAACGTGTGGCAGAATGTTGGTATACTGAGCAGCCTTGAAGTTTGAGTCGCCAGTATGGAGCATTGTGAAGTTGCCACTATCATCGCCACATTCAAAAGTAAATACAGAAACGAAGTTTGATAAGCCAGAGTTGTTATGGTCTGTAATGGACACATGAATCTTGATGTTATTAAACTGGTAATCGGTATTTACCTTAGAAGTATAGCCACCCTTTATCCAGTTAGAATAAACAGGCTTTCCTGCATTCAGCATCGCGTTGATGAGAGCTGTGTTGTAGTGATCTTGGTGTTTGTGAGTAACACAGAGGAAATCCAGGTAAGGCTCCAGTTTCTCTGCCCAACGATGGTTGATGTCAATACCAAAGCAAGTGGTAGGAGTCTTTACGATGTAACCCATATTGTAGAGCTGCCAGATGCATGTAGTACCATTCTCAACGGTAGTCGTCTTGATGGCATTAATTACATGATCCAGAGACAAACGGTAGAACGCCAGCATAGGGTCGTACTTTTCTCTCATTTCAGCAGACTGGTCCAAAGAAGCAATATAGCTTTCAAAGAAATCAGAAGTGCAGTCGTCTGCCATCTTCTGTATCTTCTTTAGAACTTCAGATCTTTCCGCATTGAGAGGTTGCTGCTGTAATGGAGTAGTAGCCCACAAAGTTTCAGCTACCTCTTTTGCAGTCTTCATGTCGGTAGTTTCACCTATTTCGACAGGCTGCGCATAAGTCATTCCATCTTCGTCACTTCCACAAGAGCAGAGGGCGCAAGCGAATAATGCGATGAATAAATATATCTTTTTCATACTGATTCAAATATTAATATTGGTTTGTACCATGAATATTACCACCTCTGCAGCTCCATGTAGATTTCTCTGGGCCGGCAAAGATCTTAATAGCAGCAACATTACCGCCGATATAAGAAACATAGAGCATCTGGTTCTCGCCGATAGTCATACCAGACATAATCTTGGCATTATTATCTGTACCTTCTGAGTCCATGTGCCAAAGTTCCTCGCCATTTGCGCTGTTTACTGCGTAGATGCGACCGGCGCCGCTACCGAAATAAACAGTTCCCTTATCGTCGAGAACAGGGAAGCAATAAGTAGGAGCTGCATCAATAGTAAACTTCCACTTCAACTGTCCAGCCTTATCTACAGAGTAGAGAGCCTTGCCACCCTTGTCTGTAAAATAGATATTGCCGCTCTTGTCAACAATAGGAGCATAGATATCACCCGCAGCTTCAACGTTCCACTTGGTAGAACCATCTGCTGTGTTCAAAGCCAGCAAACCTGCACCACCAATCTGGGCAGCATAAAGAGTTTCATCATCCAAAGCGAAAGAACCGATTTCAGTTACCTTACCGGCTACCTTCCAAAGTTGAGTGCCATCGGCCTTGAAACCATAAATAGTAGTACGTGTACCTACATAGATATTGCCTGTCTTGTCTATAGCTACAGCTCCAGCCTTGTTCTTTGTACCAGCCAGTTTAACAGACCAGTTCTTAACACCAGTAGCTGTATTGATAGAATGGAGAACGTTGTCGCCATCAAGGATATAAACTGTCTGTCCGTCAGCAGTTACAGCAGGGAAACAGTCTAGATTCTTGTTGGCAGCTCCTGTAGCGTATGTCCACTTCTGTGTTCCATCGCTATTGATAGCATACAAGGTTGCGTTGCGAGCACCCTGATACAAAGTACCGTCTTTGCCTACTGCTACACCACCACCATAAGTAGTCTTAGGAATGGCAGCGGTCCATTTCACAGTACCTGTCATTGCATCAAAAGCAGTAACATCACCCGTAGCACCTGCAGAAGGCAAGTAGAATGTATTTCCGTCTAAAGAGAATACTGCATTTGCAGTCTTCACCATACCACCGTTAGGCATATCTGTAGACCAAACCTTGAAAGGCTCTGTATCAGAAACAGGTCTTGCCTTTGTTGTAGAAATCATAGAACGCTGGTTGCCATAGATGGCCTGGATGGTGATGGTATAAGTAACCTTGTTAACCAAACCTGTTATAGTATATGAGGTAGTCTTTGCGTCCAACTCTGCAGAACCACCTTCGTATGTAGCAACTTCCGGTGTCCAATTGACCAAATAACCTGTTGGGTTGGCTCCCTGCATAGGAGCCCATTCCAACAATACCTTCTCATTTTGTGCCGTAGCGTTCAAAGTACCTACCTGGCAAATGTCCCAACTTGCTTTTGGAAGATCATCGCTACAAGAACCGAGAATAAAAACTGTCACTAAAGACAGCAAATATATAATCTTTTTCATGTCTTAACCGTTTATTAATTGTTGTCATATCCAGGGTTCTGCCAGAGGATAGACTTGTCGCCTACCTTTTCAATCTCCTGCTGAGGAATAGGGAAGAGTAATTGATAATCCTTGATTTCAACACCATTCTCAGCCATCACGCTCTTTGCAAATCCCATTCTTACCAAGTCGAACCAGCGCTGCCCCTCATAAGGGAATTCTCTCTGGCGTTCAACCAAGATGCCCTTGCGGAACTTCTCCTGTGTAGGCAACTGTTTTGCTGTCAGATTAGAAATGCCAGCTCTCTGTCTTACGGCGTTGAGATACTTCAGGGCAAGTGAACCCTCAGATGCATCATACTGAATCTCGTTGAGCGCTTCTGCATACATCAGAAGAACATCTGCGTAGCGAAGAAGGATCTGATCATTACCTACAGTCTTGAAGGTAGGGCTCTTTGTATCATAGAATTTGTTCATCAAACGAACGTTTTTCTCAACCTGTACGTATGTTATGAGGTCTTTGCGAGCATCACCTGTAGGGAATGTGTTGAGCAGAGAACTTGTCTGGTTGGTATCATCAGATGCATTGGTGAGATTGTACCAGTAACTATGTCCCTCTCCCTCTATTTCCTTGTTGAAATGTACGGCGAAGATAATCTCATTATTATTCTTGTTATCCACATTGAAGACTTGGGCGATAGGGCTTACCAACTGATATTTTCCGATTAACTGAGAAAGAATGTCTTTAGCCTCAGTCCATTTGTGGAAAGTAAGATATACCTTACCGAGCAAAGCCTTGGCAGCACCAGAGGTAGCTCTACCCATATCTGCAGAAGAGTAAGTTTCTGGAAGATAGTTGTTGTCAACAATCTCCTTCAAATCTCCGGCAATCAAATCGAACATCTGCTCATCAGAATATCTCGCAACTTTCAGAGCCTCCGCAGCACTTACTACATGCTTGGTAGCAGGAACGCCACCCCAAATGCGGTACATGTTAAAATAGTTCAAAGCTCTGATAAACATCGCTTCGCCCTTGTACTGCTTCTTCAGGTTTTCTGCAAAGTTTGCACCATCAATCTGGTCGAGCAAGAGATTGCAACGATAAACGTTGTTGTTGAAGTTCGCCCAGTAAGAACTGAGGATTCCATTAGATGGTTTCTCTGTGAAATGGTCGATATCGTAACGGTCCTGGGTACCTGCTGTTGGGGCGCCCAAAGAAAGATTGTCACTACGATACTCGCAGCATTCTGTATAGAAATTCACCTGTGACTGCAATTTTGCGTAGCAGCCGATAACTGCTACATTATAATCGCTCGCAGTCTTATATACTTTGTCAATGGTTACGCTGCTTGCTGGCTCCAAATCGAAGAAGCTGTCTCCGCAAGAGGTCATGAGCAGGGTTGCCAATGATGCTAATACTAATATCTTTTTCATGTTACTATATTCTTTATAATGTGAGATTCAAACCAAACATATATGTTCTTGCCAAAGGATAAGTACCATAGTCCTCACCTGGAGTCAGGTTCTTGGAAGGACGGGCATTTACCTCTGGGTTGTAGCCGCTGTAGTTGGTAATAGTGAAGAGGTTCTGTCCTGAAACATAAACTCTCATCTTCTCAACCTTAAACTTCTGAGTAAGTGCACGAGGCAAAGTATAACCTAATGACAGGTTCTGGAGACGAAGGTATGAACCGCTCTCCAAGTGCCAGGTAGAAGTACGGCTGTTGTAACCTGTCTGCTTACGGTTTGCCTTATTTACCGAACCGCTGCCTGGATTCTCAGGACTCTTCCAACGGTCGAGAGCAATCTTGGTACCATTGGTGTTACCCTCCATATTGTCGAGGTAGCGCTTGTTCAAGTTCAGAATCTTGTTGCCATATACACCCTGGAAGTTGAAGTCCATGTCGAAACCTGCATACCAGAGCTTACCGCCGAAGCCGTATGTGAACTTAGGCATGTAGTTGCCGCAGATTGTACGGTCTTTATCCAAATCCAACTTGCCGTCTCCGTCAACATCAACGAATCTGAAGTCACCTACTTCTGTATTGTCGAAGTGAGGATACTTTTTTAAGTCTTCTTCTGTAGCAAAGATGCCGTCCTGTACCAAGAGGTAATAGTTACCGATAGGCTTTCCTACCTCTGTAATATAATAAGCATGAGCAACACTACCAGAAGAAATAATAGGTGCATTACCTGGACCTAACTCTTTTACCTCATTGGTGTTCTTGGCATAGTTGGCATTAAATGAATAGCCGAAGCCATTAGCAAATGTATGCTGTGATGTCAAAGCCAATTCCCAACCGCGGTTGTTTACCTTACCCAGATTCTGAAGTGAGGTGCTGTAACCTGTCAACAGAGGTACTGGTACATAAAGCAACATGTTTGAAGTGTTGGTATTGTAATAGTCTACAGAGAATCCGATGTAGCCGTCAAACATCTGAAGGTCGATACCGGCGTTGATCATCTGGTTCTTCTCCCAGCTCAAATCATCACGCTTGATATTATCTGGCTTATAACCATACTGCAAGAAACCACCATTAGTACCTAAGATATAGTTATCAGTTGACATGGTTGCAAGATGGTCGTAGTTACCAATCTCAAAGTTACCGGTTACACCATAGCTGGCACGAATCTTCATATCATTAACGAAAGACAACTCCTTTACGTTCTTGAAGAACTTTTCGTCGCTGATACGCCAAGCTGCTGAGGCTGATGGGAAATAACCCCAACGGTTGTTCTTACCGAAACGTGAAGATCCATCAGTACGGATGGCTGCAGAAAGCATGTAGCGTCCTTCGTAGTTGTACTGAACACGAGCCAGGTAAGAAGCAATAGACCATTGTGTCTTGTCAGAACCACCCTTGGTTACCGTACCGCCATTTACGGTCTGGATGTAATCATTAGGGTAATCGGTTGCTGTTACGTTGTCGGTCTTCTTGGTTTCTTTCTGAGCAGACTGTACAAGTATGGCTGTAATGTTGTGTTTCTTATTGATAGTTGTTGTGTAAGTCAACTGGTTTTCAACCAACCAGTTAAAAAAGAAACTGGAAGAACTGTAACCTATTGGGTTTGAAGGAGAATCATAGTAATCCTTCCCCTTCAAAGGCAGACCAGACTGGCGATATTTATCATTATGAGCACCATAATAATCACCACCCAAAGACAACTTATAGGAAAGTCCCTTCATCAGTTCCAATTCTGCATAAGCCTTACCGGTAATAGACATGCGGTCGGTAACATTAGACTGCAAGCGAGCCATCGCAACAGGGTTCATCACCTCGTTGTGCTCATAGTCTGTACCAATTCGCCAATATCCATTACCCTGGAAATTATATGAACCGTCTGCGTTGTATACAGGGAAGGTTGGAGGCATCATCAAAGCAGACTGAACGATACCACCTGCACCAGATGCATCTACTGAATTAGAAACAGAATAAGAAGGAGCGAAGTTAACACCGAACTTCAAGCGCTTGTGCTGACCTGAGAGATTCATGCGGGCACCAAACTTCTCGAAGTCAGAACCGATAATGGTACCTTCCTTCTTCATATAGTTGCCTGATACGAAATAGTTGACGCTGTTAGACTTACCAGAAAGTGAAATGTTGTGTCCGGTTGTCATCGCTGTGCGGAAGATAGCATCCTGCCAGTCTGTATCTGTCAAGCCCTTAACCCCCTCCAGATATGGGAACAAATCGGTTGCAATCTGCATGTAACCTTTAGGGCGTACGCTGTTAGGGTCACTTGCAGATGCACCAGGAACTTTAGAAAGATATGCGTTGTTACGTGCATCCTTTACGAATTCTGCATATTCGTAAGCGTTCATCATATCGAGTTTCTTTGATACGTTCTGTACACCTACGTAACCATCGTAAGAAACAGAGAGCTTGTCAGAGGTTCCCTTCTTGGTTGTAACGAGAACTACACCATTAGAACCGCGGCTACCATAGATAGCTGCTGCAGAAGCATCCTTCAAAACTTCAACAGACTCAATATCGTTGGTGTTCAGGTTGGCAAAACCACGCTCCATAGGAACGCCATCTACTACATAGAGAGGGTCGCTACCGGCGTTGACGGTACTTACACCACGAACGCGAATGCTTACGCTACCCTCTGGGTCTCCGCTAGGTACTGTTACCTGTACACCAGGCATCTTACCAGCCAAAGCCTGACGGAAGTCGGTAGAAGGATTGTTGGCAAGAGCCTCTGCCTTGACAGAAGACACAGCAGTAGATACGTCGCGCTTCTTCTGCACGCCATAACCTACAACTACAACTTCTTCCAAGACCTTATTATCATCTGCCAGGTTAACATTGATTACTTCGCGACCATTTACCTTGATGTCCTGGTCCTTGCAGCCAATGTATGATACTGCCAACATTCCGTCTGCAGGAATCTCGATGGTATAGTTGCCGTCAATATCGGTTACAACACCATTGGTGGTGGTACCCTTCTCCATGACGGTAGCGCCGATAACTGGCTCGCCAGTTTCGTCTTTTACTACACCACGTACCTTGATTTTCTTGCCATGAGCCTGAGATTTAGCTTTTTGCTGAGGCTTGATGACGATGTAGTTGCCTTCCATCTCATAGGTAAAATTGGTACCTTTGAGCAATTGGTTCAACATACCAAAGACATCATCACTTTTCTTGGTTAATGTAACCGAACGGTTAGCATCCAACTGTGAGGAGTTGTAGGCAATCTTGTACTTAGATTCCTTTTCAATCTTCTCAAAAGCTGACTTAAGCGTTACCTTGTTTGAGCTGAAGCTGACGTTCTGAGCCGAAAGGGTCATCTGGCCTGCCAGGAGCAAACAGAAGCATGACGCAGAGATTCGTTTAAGATTCATACTTTATCTTTTTAAGTTAATAATAATTTGCTTGTTACGTCTTGAAGACAACGGGAAAGAGAGTTACACCCAATTACAAAACTGTTAAAATGAAGTTTTTCTGAAAAAAATATCTTGTGTTCGCAAACACCCTATAAAATTCTTCTTTTGGAAATTATAAATACATAATATGAAGGCTCTAAAATTAGCATTTCTTGCTGCTAATTTAGAGCCTTGATTTTTTTTAAAAAGTAATGCTTTGGGTATGGAAATAGCAGTAATGCTTTTGATAATCAGAACTTACATCGTTCTTTCCTCAGACAGAATTTTTCTCAATTCCCGCTCGTACTGCGCAGCATCCTCAAAGCAGATGGCCTGCATTCCGAAACGCTGGGCGGCTTCTACATTCTCTATTCTGTCGTCAGCAAAAAGGCATTCTTCCGGTTTCAGATTGTATTTCTGGCAGATTCTTTCATAAATAGCTCTGTCGGGTTTGATGATTTTCTCTTCTGAAGAAATCACCTGTCCTTCCAGAAGTTGGAAAATGGGATATTGTGCCATCGTTTCGTGAACCTTGGTGCACCAGTTGGAAAGTCCGTAAAGGTGGTAGCCTTCTGCCTTCAACTGGGTCAGCAAGGTGCGCATACCTTCTTTTTCGCCCCTTACAAACTCGTTAAAGCGCTGGGCTACGGTTGCTATTTCTTCCTTATATTGCGGCATGATCTGCTGCATCTTGCAGAAGGTTTCTTCGAAAGAATCTCCGCGATCCATATTCTCATTCCATTTGCCGTCTATCAGGAGATGATAGAATTCTTCAGCCTGTTCGTGGGTCTTGAATATCTGGTCAAGCGTTTCAAAGTATTCGTAATCTACGAGTACTTTTCCAAAATCAAAAATCAAATTCTTTATCATGATATTTCCTGTTTATGTTATTATTTCTGTTTTCATATCCCGTGCAGAGATACTCTTTTATGAAAAAAGGCGCATCATTTTTACATAATGCGCCTTTTGTTTACCTATTATAATATATGCCTACCTGATGATAACTTCATCTTTCTTCACTTCATATTCCAGACCAGGAATCAGGTTCTTCAGGACAAACATGGCTCCCGAGAGGGTTTCGCCACGGTTGAAATGAACTGTAACCTTCGTCTTCTGGTGAATCTTTGAACGGAAGATGAATTTCACTCCGTATGCATTACCCAGAATCTTACCAGCTTCTGCCAGCGTTACATCGTTCAGGTCAATCTCCTTGTTGCGCCAGCTTGTACCATCTTCTTCGGCCGAAACCTTGCGGAGGTTTACTGCCTTGGTCTTTACATTATATACTAACTGGTCGTTAGGCTTCATGCTGTAAACCTTGTCTTCCTGACCTATGATGCGGAGTTCTATCTTGCCGGTTTTGAGTGTGGCAGATACTTCATCTGTATTTGAATAAGATGAAACCGTAAAAGAGGTGCCCAAGTCGGTAATCTCGAAATGAGGAGTGCTGACGTGGAACGGCTGGGCATCATCATGTCTGATGTCGAAGAATGCCTCTCCCGACAGGAAAACCTTGCGTTCTTCTGCTCCCTTGAAAGAGGAAGGATAGAGGAGTACGGAACTCTGGCTGAGTCTTACTTTCGTTCCGTCTGCCAAGGCGATGACTTTGCTCTCTTCGTTGATGGTATGCTCCTGGAGCATGGTTGCCAGTTTTATATCCTTGAGTTGGTTGTTCATCTGGACGTAGAGCTTGCCGAATACCATCAGCATCAGCAGCGGTACGAAGACGGCAGCCAGTTTGGCAATGTTGAAGATTCGAAGCGATTTTTTCTTTTCTATTTCTCTTGTTTCTTCTGTTTCGAAGAGGCGGTTGTATGCAGCAGAAATTTCTTCTTCTTCCATATAGGCAGAATCAGCCTTGTCCCATAATTCTCTAAATGCCTCGTTCGCCTCTTTATCGTCTTGTGTATTGGAAAGCCTATCTAATACCCTTTCTTTTATTTCATCCGGCACATTGTGCCCGCTATAATAATCTATGATATCCCTTATCTTTGTTGCCATAATAAAAACTTCATTTATTTTTAAGACATGTTTCAATGGTGTTACACCCAATGGCAAGGTAACAAAATCATCAAATATAAGGCTTTTTTAATTTCTTTAAGAGCTAGGTTAAGATGATTTTCTACCGTTTTCTTCTGAATACCCAGGCGCTGGGCTATCTCTTCGTTCTTGAGATGCTGCTCGCGGCTCATGCGATAAATCATCTGGCGTTGTTGCGGCATGCTTTCTACCACCATGTCGATGAGCAGCTGGGTATCCTTTGCCACCACATCGTCATGTGGCGAAGATTCGTTGGCGTATCTGTCTGGCAGACTGTCAATATCTATTGGGATGATGTGCTTGGAGGAAATATAGTTGATGACAGTATATTTTGCCAAAATAAAGAGGTAGGAATCGAAGTTCTGGATATCGGCAAACTTCTCGCGTTTGTTCCATACCTTTAAGAAGATGAGCTGGCTGACGTCATCAGCATCATCTTCGTTTTTCAAGAGCATGGCTACAAAACGGTGTACCTTAGGATAGAACCTGCGGAACATCGTTTCGTATGCTTTCTTGTCTCCTTTCGACATTAATAATATTGTTTCTTTTTCTATTTCCATTCTTACGATTATGTATGTTTAATACGGTAATAGCTGCAAAATTAAACAAAATATCTGAAATTGCAAGCTTTTGCGGGCATTATTTCGGGAAAGGCACATAAAAATATCCTTTTTATCCCTTTCTTCCGAAATCGGCTGGAATCTCGCCCCATTTCTTCGTTTCCCATTTTATAATAGGTATGTTGATGGGGTGGGTGCGGAGCCAGTTCTCGGCTCGGGCGATGACCTGGTAGAGCTGTTCGGTCTGGGGAGTGCGCTCCAGTTTGGTCTTGCATTGTTTCTTGCTTACCCAGAGCTGGGCATTCACGCTGTCGCTATAAATTATCTTGTCGGTAATGCCCTTCTGCTGCATCAGGGCGAGGGCGTGGACGATGGCGAGAAACTCGCCGATGTTGTTGGTGCCGTGGATAGGACCATAGTGGAAAACCTGGGCACCGGTCTGAAGGTCGATGCATTGGTATTCCATCGGACCGGGATTGCCGGAACAGGCGGCATCCACAGCCCAGGCATTGGCTATAACTTCGTTGGGTAGAGGCAAAACGGTATCGTTTCTCCATGAAGGAGGATTTACGGGCATTTTATTCATCTTTTTTCTTTTTGGTGGGTTGAGAAACAAAAAGGATTGGCTAAAACTGAAATGAGCATGCGCCTTGGAGTCGAGCTCCAGGGCCATGCTCATTATGTCAAATAGTCAATATTCTTTTATTTTTTAAATTGTAGGTTATTATATCTTATGTATATATTACATTCTTTCCGGAACCTCGATGCCGAGCAGAGACATACCGTTCTTCAAGATCTTAGCCACGTTGGCAGCAAGAACCAGACGGGTAATCTTCTCAGCCTCGCTCTCGGCATTCAGGATGCTGTAGTCGTGATAGAACTGGTTGAACTCCTTGGTCAACTCGTAGCAGTAGTTAGCGATACCACCAGGGTTGTAGTTGTTGCCTGCATCGGCTACAGCTGCAGCAAAGTCGTTCATCTTCTGGATGAGGTCAATCTCCTTCTCGTTGATAGGAGCGTCTGCGCCCAACTCTGCAGGAATCTCGATGCCCTCGGCTGCTGCCTTGCGCATGATGCTGCGGATACGGGCATAGGTATACTGGATGAAAGGACCTGTGTTACCGTTGAAGTCGATACTCTCTTCTGGGTTGAAGAGCATGTTCTTGCGGGCATCTACCTTGAGGATGAAGTACTTCAACGCTCCGAGACCCACGATGCGTGAAATCTCCTGGCGCTCTTCCTCGCTCATGTCCTTGAACTTGCCGAGCTCATCGCTTGTCTGGCGAGCGTCCTTAATCATTTCTGCCATCAGGTCATCAGCATCTACTACGGTTCCTTCGCGGCTCTTCATCTTTCCGTTAGGCAACTCTACCATACCGTAAGAGAAGTGAACCAAGTCCTTACCCCACTTGAAACCGAGACGGTCGAGCAGGATAGAGAGTACCTGGAAGTGGTAGTTCTGCTCGTTACCTACTACGTAGATCATCTTGTCGATAGGGAAATCCTTGAAACGGAGGTCGGCAGTACCGATGTCCTGAGTCATATAAACAGAAGTGCCGTCAGAACGGAGCAGGAGCTTCTGGTCGAGACCCTCGTTGGTGAGGTCAGCCCAAACAGAGTTATCATCCTTGCGGAAGAAGAGCCCCTTCTCCAATCCTTCTTCTACCTTCTTCTTACCCTCAAGGTAAGTGTTTGACTCATAATATATCTTGTCGAAACTTACACCCATCATCTTGTAAGTCTCATCAAAGCCAGCGTAAACCCAGTTGTTCATCTTCTGCCAGAGTGCACGAACCTCAGGGTCGTTGTTCTCCCACTTTACGAGCATTTCGTGAGCCTCCTTAATCAGCGGAGCCTCTACCTTAGCTTTCTCTGTGGCAGCTTCTTCGTCCATGCCATCCTTCATGTACTGAGCCTTGAGCTCTGCGATTTCCTCACGATAGTGCTTGTCGAAGGCTACATAGTAGTCGCCGATGAGGTGGTCGCCCTTCTTGCCGGAAGTTTCAGGATTTTCGCCATTGCCCCACTTGAGCCAGGCGAGCATAGACTTACAGATGTGGATACCACGGTCGTTCACGATGTTTGTCTTGATTACCTTGTTGCCGTTAGCCTCCATAATCTGGGCCAATGACCAGCCGAGGAGGTTGTTGCGAACGTGACCGAGGTGGAGAGGCTTGTTGGTGTTAGGAGAAGAGTACTCGATCATGACGAGCGGACTGTTCTCAGTAACTGGCTTCTCACCAAACTTAGGGTCAGCGTTGATGGTATTCAAGAGTCCTACCCAAGCGGCAGAAGCGATAGAAAGGTTGAGGAAACCCTTAACCACGTTGAAGTCTGCGATAACGTTAGCGCAGTTTTTCTTCAGGTATTCGCCGATTTCCTGTGCTGTATCCTCAGGCTTTTTCTTCGACATTTTGAGGAATGGGAATACGACGAGGGTAAGGTTACCTTCGAAATTACTCTTGGTCTTCTGCAGGGCTACCATCTTCTCAGGTACGTCCTGACCATAAAGCTCCTTCACCGCAGCGATGACCGAGCTGATGATTTCGTTTTCTATCTTCATTATTTAATATATATTTTTACCGGTAAAATTATCTTTTTAAACTGATTGAAGAGGGATTTGCAAGTTCCCTTTCCGTTTATGCGGCTGCAAATTTACAAATAATAATTGAATTGTGAAAGAAAAATTGCACATTCTTTTGTTTTTTGTCGCATTCTTTAGTTTTTTATTGCTTTTGCAACAGAAATGAAGTATTGCGGGGCTGTTGAAGACTGTCTTTAAAGGAAGAAAGAACAGGAAGTATAAATGGGAAAGGAGCAAAAACCCCGCAAAAAGGGTCTTTGCTCCTATTCTTATCTGTTGGTAGCTGAATATAACTTCCGTGATTTATCCCTCGAGGATAATTGATGCCACGTCTTCGGGCGAATTCCATAGGATTCCGTCTTGCAACTCGTCGTCGGTAAATCCGTTGAGTGCTTCCTGTGCTTCCCTTGGAGTAATGGCTGGAGTGCCGTCCTCGTTCTTAGCATCGAGTAAAGCCTGCAAGATGGCTGCTCTGTATTCTTCGATTGTCATCATAATTTTTATGTCGTTTCGTTGTTTATTTTATGATGGCAAAGGTAATGTATTTTTTCGGAAATACCAAACTTTTTTGTCATTTTCTTTTAGCGGATATTGAAAAAGTTTTATATATTTATATGCCTTTCTATGATGGTATGGGTATATATATAATAAGGTGAAAACTGCAGCACAAAAGAAGATGTTCCATGGTGCTGACTATGTGTTCATGGCAGACATGTGGAACCCCAAACACTTGAGCGACAGCAGACACTTGTGGGTACCTATTTCTTGGGGAAATGGTGCACCAGTGTTGAAAAAACAATAAAAAATACGGGCGTTCTGCTTGTTTCTAACTTAATTTTCATATATTTGCAGTTGCTTAGCTGAGGCTACCGGCAACATGGAGGTATATAAGATGCTCCAGGATATGCCTATATATAATAAGGTATAGAATAGCCTATATATAATAAGGTGTAATTTCAATCTAATGTATAAATAACTAACAAACATGAAACAGAGACTGTTCGTAACATTGAGTTTGGCAGGATTAGCAATGGCAACCTTTGGTGCAACCAAACCGAAGACTGCCATTAAGTCGTTGAATAAGACGACCATCCAACAGCCAACTTACACAGAATGGCACGACCTTCAGGTGAATGCCATCAATCGTTTTCCGTTGCACACCAATTTCTTCACCTATCCGGCAGATGACTGGGTTTCTGAGAAAGACGGTAAAATCGTGAGCAAGGATATCCTGCACATGAACAAGGCGGAGAGCAAGTATTTCCTTTCGCTTGACGGAACCTGGAAGTTCAACTGGGTGGCTAATGCCGACCAGCGTCCTACCGACTTCTACAAGGAAGATCTTGATGATTCCAAATGGAAGACCATGAATCTGCCAGGTATCTGGGAGATGAACGGATTCGGTGATCCGGAATATGTGAACGTAGGCTTCGGCTGGCGTGGACATTTTGACCAGCAGCCACCAGCAGTTCCTACCAAGGACAACCATGTAGGTTCTTACCGCCGTATCATCGACATCCCTGCCAACTGGGATGGCAAGCAGGTTGTCGCTCATTTCGGTAGCGTTACTTCCAACATCTATCTCTATGTAAACGGTAAGTTTGCCGGTTATGCAGAGGATAGCAAGGTAGCTGCCGAGTTTGACATCACTCCTTATCTGAAGAAGGGTAAGAATCTGATTGCCTTCCAAACCTTCCGCTGGTGCGATGGTTCCTGGGATGAGGATCAGGACTTCTGGCGCTTGAGTGGTGTGGCTCGTGAAAGCTATCTCTTTGCCCGCGATGCCCAGTTGCATTTGGAGGATATCCGTGTTACTCCTGACCTTGTAAACAACTACAAGGATGGTGTGCTCAACATCTCTACCAAGGTAAAGGGTAATGGCAAATTGGCCTTCATCCTGTTCGATAAGGACGGCAAGCAGGTAGCAACCACCACCGGCGTGGCAAAGAACGGTACTGCCAATTTCTCTCTGCAGGTAGCTAATCCACACAAGTGGAATGCAGAGACACCTTATTTATATACCCTTCAGGTTTCCCTCTCAAGTGCGCTGAAGAATGGCAACATGAAATCGGCTAGCATGACTCCTGTCAAGGTAGGTTTCCGCAAGGTGGAAATCAAGAACAAGCAGTTCCTTGTCAACGGTCAGCCTGTGCTCATCAAGGGTGCCAACCGTCATGAGATGGACCCTGACGGAGGTTACGTATTGAGCATGGAGCGCATGATTCAGGATATCAAGATTATGAAGCGCCTGAATATCAACGCTGTCCGTACTTGCCACTATCCTGATGATCCACGCTGGTATGAGCTCTGCGATGAGTATGGTATCTATGTGGTTGCTGAGGCTAACCAGGAGAGTCATGGTTTCCAGTATGGCGATGATGCTGCTGCCAAGAAGCCGATGTTTGCCAAGCAGATTATGGAGCGCAACCAGCACAATGTTTCCATGTACTTCAATCATCCTAGTGTCGTAACCTGGAGTATGGGTAATGAGACTGTGATGGGCGATAACTTCCTGCAGGCTTACAAGTGGATCAAGAGCCAGGACCAGAGTCGTCCGGTTCAGTATGAGCAGGCTCACAGAGGCGAGGGTACCGATATCTTCTGCCCTATGTACTATCCTGTAAGTGCTTGTGAAAAGTATGCGAAGGACCCTAACAGTCCGATGCCGCTCATCCAGTGCGAGTACAACCATACTATGGGTAACTCAGGCGGTAACTTGAAGGATTACTGGGCTCTGATTCGCAAGTATCCTATTCTCCAGGGTGGTTTCGACTGGGATTTCGTTGACCAGGGCTTGCACCGCAAGGTATTGAAGCCGATGACCATCAAGAATCCTGAGAAGATTAGCAATGAAGAGCTCCGCAAGATAGAATATTGCTACGGTGGCGATTACAACAATTACGACCCTAGCGACAACAACTTCAACTGCAATGGTATCATCGGTCCTGACCGTCAGCTCAATCCTCATGCCTACGAGGTAGCCTACCAGTATCAGAACATCTGGGCTAAGATGGTGAATGCAGAGAAGGGCGAAGTAAGTGTATACAATGAGAATTTCTTCCGCAATTTGAGCAACTATGCCTTGGCTTGGAGCCTCATTGAGGATGGCGTGGAGACTCAGAACGGTACCATCGCTGATATCGATGTAGCTGCCCAGCAGACCAAGAACTTCACCATCCCTTATGACCTTTCTAAGGTAACGGGCAAGGAGGTGTTCCTCAACATCGATTTCCGTCTGAAGAAGGCTGAACCTCTGATGGAGGCTGGTCAGATTGTGGCTTATGCCCAGCTGGCGGTGAAGGAGAGCTGCGGTCATTGTGCAGAAAACATGGCTAAGGCTCAGGATGGCAAGAAGGTGAAGGCTAAGCTCATCGACAAGAAGGGCGAGCAGGATATCACCGTTACTACTCCTGATCTGACCGTGAAGGTGAACCGTACCACCGGTCTCATCTCTGAATATACCTATCGTGGCAAGTCGCTCCTCGGCGAGGGCGGTACCCTGAAGCCAAACTTCTGGCGTGCTCCTACCGATAATGATTTCGGTGCCGGCCTGCAGAAGAAGTTCCAGGTTTGGAAGAACCCTGTCATGAACCTGAAGGGTGTAGCTGTTGAAAAGGATAAGAAGGCAAACACCATCAGCATCTGTGCAACCTATGAGATGCCAGAGGTGAAGGGCGAGCTGGAAATAGAATATCTCATCATGCCTAATACCGGTGCGATGAAGGTAAGCCAGGAGTTTGATGCTTCTGATGGTGCCAAGGTCAGCGATCTGTTCCGTTTCGGTATGCTGATGCAGTTGCCATACGATATGGACAAGAGCCAGTATTACGGCCGTGGTCCTATCGAGAACTATTCTGACCGTGAGGACTGCATGCGCATCGGAATCTACAGCGATGATGCCGACAACCAGTACTTCCCATACATCCGTCCACAGGAGAGTGGAACCAAGGGCGATATGCGCTGGTGGAATCAGACCGATGCTTCCGGTTTCGGATTCAGGGTGAAGAGCAGCAAGCCATTCTATGCTTCCGCCATCCACTTCGATACAGAAGAACTGGATGATGGTGATGACAAGGATCAGCGCCACAGTTTCAATCTGAAGAAGTCAAAATTCACCAATCTCTTCCTCGATGCAGAGCATTCAGGTGTGGCTGGTGAGAACTCTTGGGGTGCATGGCCTTTGGAGAAGTATCGCCTCCATTATGGCGATAAGAACTTCACTTTCGTGCTCATTCCATTAGATAAATAGTAGAAAAGCAGGGATTTGTACGAAAATCCAATATATTTAAACAGAAAATCCACCTCATTCGGGGTGGATTTTTTTATCTTTGCAGAAGATTTACTGCACTCGGCAATTTGAAAGCAAGCTTTCATTGCGCTCGTTTGTGTAATCTTTGCAGCAAATTACTGCACCACCTATATTTAAAAGGTGTAAGTACAGACCTAAAAAATAAAAATAACGAACAATATGAGAAAAGCAAAATTTTTCGCAGCAGCATTGCTGGCGATGTCTTCACTCGGAGCTTTCGCACAGCATCAGTTTACTGTTCAGGCTAACAAGCCTGGAGCAGAAATCCAGCCTACCATGTATGGTATCTTCTTTGAGGATATCAACTTCGGTGCCGATGGTGGACTCTATGCAGAGATGGTGGAGAACCGTTCCTTCGAATTCCCACAGCGCCTGATGGGATGGAATACATTCGGAAATGTAACCCTCAGCGACGTAAAACCTGCCTTCGACCGCAATCCTCATTATGTAACACTTGAGAGCGCAGGCGCACGTGAGAAGCAGACTGGTCTTGAGAACCGTGGCTTCTTCGGCATGGGCTTGAAGAAGGATATGAAGTACGATTTCACCGTATATGGCCGTCTTCATCTCATTGATGGCAAGCAGGGCAAGATTCGCGTAGAACTCGTCAATTCAAAGAATGATGTGATTGCCAAGCAGGTCATCAACATCACCAATAATAAATGGCAGAAGCTTACTGCTACCCTTACTTCTCCTCAGACCGATGCCAAGGGGTTGATGCGTGTTTATCTGGAGAAGGGTTCTGAGAGCGTAGACCTCGACCATATCTCTCTCTTCCCTGAGGACAACTGGAATGGTCTCCGTGCCGACCTCGTACAGGATTTGGCTGACTTGAAGCCAGGCATCTTCCGTTTCCCTGGCGGATGTATCGTAGAGGGAACCGACCTCGATACCCGTTATGAGTGGAAGAACTCTGTGGGTGCTCCTGAGAACCGTCCTCTGAACGAGAACCGCTGGAGAGATACCTTCCCTCATCGCCTTTTCCCTAACTACTATCAGTCATTGGGCTTGGGCTTCTATGAGTATTTCCTCCTTTCAGAGAAGATTGGTGCTGAGCCATTGCCTATTCTCTCTGTAGGTCTGGCTTGCCAGTATCAGAACGATGATAAGGATCCTAATGCGCATGTGGCAGTCAAGGATCTCCAGAGCTATATCGACGATGCACTCGACCTCATCGAGTTTGCCAATGGTTCTGTCACCTCTAAGTGGGGTAAGCTCCGTGCCGATATGGGTCATCCAGCACCATTCAATCTGAAGCAGATTGGTATCGGTAACGAGCAGTGGGGTTCTATGTATCCTGAGCGTCTGCAGAAGTTCATGGAGCAGATTCATGCCAAGTATCCAAAGATCAAGATCTGCGGTTCATCTGGTCCATCTGCTGATGGAAAGGACTTCGACTACGGTTGGGAGCAAATGCGCAAGTTGGGCGTAGACATGGTGGATGAGCACTACTACAAGAGTCCGGAATGGTTCCGCAGCAATGCCAGCCGTTACGACAAGTACGACCGCAAGGGTCCTAAGGTCTTTGCCGGCGAGTATGCTGCTCATGCCGAGAATGATCCAAACTCTTGGGAGGCAGCTCTTTCTGAGGCAGCTTTCATGACCGGTTTGGAGCGTAATGCCGATGTGGTTTATCAGGCTACCTATGCACCTCTCTTCGCTCATGTAGAGGGATGGCAGTGGCGTCCGGACCTCATCTGGTTCGATAACCTCAGCTCTGTCCGTTCTGCCAACTACTATGTTCAGCAGCTCTACGGCGAGAACAAGGGTACCAATGTGTTGAAACTTACCGAGAACGGCAAGGCTGTAGCAGGCGAGAACGGTCTCTATGCCACCGCTTGCTTCGACAAGGCTACCAAGAGCTACATCGTGAAGATTGCCAATACCTCTAACGAGGCAAAGGAAATCAACGTAACCTTTAATGGTATCAAGAAGTTGAACCCAGGTAAGGTAACCGTTCTCCATGCCGACGATATTCAGGCAGAAAACAAGATAGACAATAAAAATGTGGTTGTTCCTGTAGTATCAGATGCACAGGTTCAGGGCAATGTATTGAACGTGAAGATGAAGCCAAACAGCTTTGTTGTATACCGTTTCTAATTGCCGACCTCCAATCTTCAATAAATCCTTAAGGTACAAATAGATAAGTGGATAATGTGAATCCCTTGCGACTCTAGTGGTTGCAAGGGATTTTTTCTCTTCTAATGTCCTTGAAATTACATGGCGACGCAGGAGTTTCTGTGTCAGGACGTAGGAAAGATTACGTCGCCATGTAGGAAAAAGGCACTTTATGTATAAGAAAAGTTTGAATTTTGCATAAAAAATACGCTCAAACGCTAGCAATTTGCTCATTTTTTCGTAACTTTGCACCCGCAAACTTATAATTAATAATAAAAGAAAGAATGGCTAATTTGAGATTTGAGGTTGTAGCCGAGGCCTTTAAGAAAAGACCTGTAGAGGTAGAGGCTCCCAAGGTGCGCCCTTCGGAGTACTTCGCCAAGTATGTATTCAACCGCCAGAAGATGTACAAGTATCTGCCATCTGATGTGTATGAGAAACTCATCGATGTGATAGATAACGGTACTCGTCTGGACCGTTCCATCGCTGATGCCGTGGCTGCCGGCATGAAGCTCTGGGCTGAGGAAAACGGGGTAACACATTATACTCACTGGTTCCAGCCATTGACAGAAGGTACTGCCGAGAAGCATGATGCCTTCGTGGAGCATGACGGAAAGGGTGGTATGATTGAGGAATTCTCTGGCAAATTGCTTGTCCAGCAGGAACCTGATGCCAGCTCATTCCCTAACGGCGGTATCCGCAACACCTTCGAGGCTCGTGGCTATTCTGCATGGGATCCTACATCGCCTGTGTTTATCATCGACGATACCCTCTGTATCCCTACCATCTTTATATCTTATACCGGTGAGGCGCTGGACTACAAGGCTCCATTGCTCCGCTCGCTCCATACCCTGAGCGAGGCGGCTACCGAGGTGTGCCACTACTTCTACCCACAGGTAAAGAAGGTGCAGACCAATCTCGGATGGGAGCAGGAGTACTTCCTGGTAGATGAGAGTCTCTATTCGGCTCGTCCTGACCTGATGCTCACAGGCCGTACCCTGATGGGACACGACTCTGCGAAGAACCAGCAGATGGACGACCATTATTTCGGAACAATCCCTGAGCGTGTGCAGGCTTTCATGAAGGATCTTGAAATCCAGGCACTCGAACTCGGCATCCCTTGCAAGACCCGTCATAACGAGGTGGCACCAAACCAGTTTGAGCTGGCACCTATCTATGAGGAGTGCAATCTTGCCGTAGACCATAATATGCTCCTGATGAGTCTGATGAAGCGTGTGGCTCACAAGCATGGTTTCCGTGTGCTCCTTCACGAGAAGCCATTCGCTGGTGTCAACGGTTCGGGCAAGCACAACAACTGGAGTCTCTGCACCGATACCGGCGTACTGCTCCATGCAGCAGGCAAGACACCGGAGGACAATCTCCGCTTCGTAGTCTTCATCGTAGAGACCCTGATGGGCGTTTACAAGCACAATGGACTGCTGAAGGCTTCTATCATGAGTGCTACCAATGCCCATCGTTTGGGAGCCAACGAGGCACCACCAGCCATCATCTCTTCATTCCTCGGAAAGCAGCTCACCGACCTGCTCGACCATATCGAGAAGGCAGACAAGGAAGAACTCTTCGCCCTGGCTGGCAAGAAGGGTATGGAGCTGGATATCCCTGAGATTCCGGAGCTGATGATTGATAACACCGACCGCAACCGTACCTCTCCATTCGCCTTCACCGGAAACCGTTTCGAGTTCCGTGCCGTAGGTTCAGAGGCCAACTGTGCGTCATCTCTCATCGTACTGAATGCTGCCGTAGCTGAGGCTCTCGAAGACTTCAAGACTCGTGTAGATGCCTTGATAGCAAAGGGCGAGGACCAGACATCGGCTATTATAGATGTTGTACGCGAGGATATCAAGACCTGCAAGCCTATCCGCTTCGACGGCAACGGCTATTCTTATGAGTGGAAGGAAGAGGCTCAGAAGCGAGGTCTGGACTGCGAGGCATCCTGCCCGGTAGTCTTCGACCGTTATCTGGACAAGGAAAGCATCGAGATGTTTGCCAAGACCAACGTGATGAGCGAGAGCGAGTTGAAGGCGCGCAACGAGGTGAAGTGGGAGACCTATACCAAGAAGATTCAGATTGAGGCTCGTGTGATGGGCGACCTGAGCATGAACCATATCATCCCTGTGGCTACCCACTATCAGAGCCGTCTGGCAAAGAACGTAGAGGGCATGATTCACATCTTCGGTGGCGAGGAAGGTAAGAAGCTGACTGCCCGCAACGTGAAGATTATCCGTGAGATAGCCGAGCGTACCGAGGCAATTGAGCGTGGTGTAGAGGCATTGGTAGATGCCCGCAAGGTAGCCAACAAGATAGAGAGTGAGCGCGAGAAGGCAGTAGCATATCACGACACGGTAGCTCCAAAGATGGAGGAAATCCGTTATCAGATAGACAAGCTCGAACTTCTCGTAGCCGATGAACTTTGGACCTTGCCAAAGTATCGTGAGCTGCTGTTCATCAGATAATATTTCCTGGATAAGGAATTGATATAATAAAAAAGAGTGCATTGCCGTTAACAATGCACTCTTTTTTTGCTTATTCTAAGCAGAAAAGCGCAAACTAAGTTAAATATTTATAAAAGTTTAGGGTTAAAACTCGTAACCTACACATAATCAAATAAAAATGTGTAATTTTGCAGTCCGATTATTTCGGGGATACGCTTAGAGTCCCCAAGATATGGTGTGTTAATAGCATGCCCTGTGGCCGGGGTATGTGGTTAGTGAATCACCTGTCTGAATAGTGAGTAAAAAAGATTAAAAACGTTTTTTAGTAGTAAATTTAAATTTTAAAATGGACACATTAAGTTACAAGACTATTTCCGTAAACAAGGAAACAGCTAAGAAAGAGTGGGTCGTAATCGACGCTACCGACCAGGTTGTAGGTCGCCTCTGCTCTAAGGTTGCTAAATTGCTCCGCGGAAAGTACAAGCCAACTTTCACTCCACACGTAGATTGTGGTGACAACGTAATCATTATCAATGCCGCTAAGGTAGTTTTCACAGGTAAGAAGGAAACAGATAAGGTTTACACTCGTTACACTGGTTATCCAGGTGGTCAGCGCTTCAACACTCCAGCAGAGTTGCGCAAGCGTCCTGATGGAATGGACAAGATCCTCCGTCACGCTATCAAGGGTATGTTGCCAAAGGGCCCTCTCGGTCGTTCTTTGATGGACAACCTCTTCATTTACGATGGCACAGAGCACAAGCACGAGGCACAGCAGCCAAAGGCTATTGATATTAACCAGTATAAATAATTAAGGTAGAATGGAAGTAATTAATGCAATTGGTCGCCGTAAGAGCGCTGTAGCTCGTGTATACCTCACAGAGGGTACCGGTAAGATCACAATCAACAAGAAAGATATTGAGACATATTTCCCATCAGCAATCCTTCGCTATGTAGTAAAGCAGCCATTGCAGTTGCTCGAAGCTGAGGGTAAGTATGATATTAAGGCAAACCTCGACGGTGGTGGTTTCACCGGTCAGAGCCAGGCTCTCCGCCTCGCTATCGCTCGCGCGCTCGTTAAGATTGACGCTAACGATAAGAAGGCTTTGAAGGATGCAGGCTTCATGACACGTGACTCACGTGCTGTTGAGCGTAAGAAGCCAGGTCAGCCAAAGGCTCGTCGTCGCTTCCAGTTCAGCAAGCGTTAATCTTATGCATATTTTATTATATATATACAGATTATATATAGCTGAGCTAAAAAGTTTAGTATCTAAATCGGTGAGATTCCATTAATCGGGGACTACTCATCGACTGATCTAACATTAGATTCAAAAAGAAAGTAAACACAATTAAAAAGAAAAAACAATGTCAAGAACAAATTTTGACCAGTTACTTCAGGCAGGTTGCCACTTCGGACACCTCCGTCGCAAGTGGAATCCAGCAATGGCTCCTTACATCTTCATGGAGCGTAACGGTATTCATATTATCGACCTCAACAAGACTGTCGCTAAGATCGACGAGGCTGCTGAGGCTCTCAAGACAATTGCCAAGACAGGTAGAAAGATCCTGTTTGTCGCTACTAAAAAACAAGCTAAGGACGTAGTTGCTGAGAAGGCAGCTTCTATCAATATGCCATACGTAAACGAGCGTTGGGCTGGTGGTATGCTCACCAACTTCCCTACAATCCGTAAGGCAGTTAAGAAAATGACAAACATCGATCGTCTGTTGAACGATGGTACATTCTCTAACCTCTCTAAGCGCGAGTTGCTTCAGGTAAGCCGCCAGCGTGCTAAGTTGGAGAAGAACCTCGGTTCTATCGCAGATATGGCCCGTCTCCCAGTAGCCCTCTTCGTTGTTGACGTAATGAAGGAGCACATCGCTGTTAAGGAGGCTAACCGTCTTGGTATTCCAGTGTTCGGTATCGTAGATACCAACTCTGATCCTAAGAATGTTGATTACGTTATCCCAGCTAACGACGATGCTAAGGATTCTGTAGATGCTATCCTTACTGCAGTTTGCGGTGCTATCGCTGAGGCTCTCGAGGAGCGCAAGGCTGAGAAGGCTGACGACAAGGCTGCTGCTGAGCAGAAGGACCAGCCTAAGAAGAAGGCTGCCCGCAAGGACGAGGCTGAGTAATTAGGCAAAGAAATATATACTGAAGCCATTGATTCTGTTTATGATTCGATGGCTTTAGTAGCTTTTAAGCAAAGATTATTATTAACTTTTTAATATAAAAATATTATTATGGCTGTTTCAATTGAAGATATCAAGAAACTTCGCGCTATGACTGGTGCTGGTCTTGCTGACGTTAAGAAGGCACTCACAGAGGCTGAAGGTGATTTCGATAAGGCAAAGGAGTTGCTCCGTGAGCGTGGTCTCGCTATCGCTGCTAAGCGTTCTGACCGTGAGACTTCTAACGGTTGCGTTCTCGTTAAGAAGGTTAACGATTTCGCTGCTATCATCGCTCTCAAGTGCGAGACTGACTTCGTAGCTAACGGTGCTGACTTCATCAAGTTGACATCTGACATCCTCGACGCTGCTATCGCTGCCAAGGCTCACACTCTCGACGAGGTGAAGACTTTGAAGGTTGGCGATGCTGATGCTCAGGCTGCTGTTACACAGCGCTCTGGTATCACTGGCGAGAAGATGGAGCTCGACGGCTACTGTGTTCTCGAGGGTGACAACATCGAGGTTTACGACCACATGAACAAGCACACTTTGTGTACTATGGTTCAGCTCAACGAGAACAACGAGGAGGCTGGTCACAAGGTAGCTATGCAGGTTGCTGCTATGCGCCCTGTAGCTCTCGACGAGTCTTCTGTTTCTGAGGAGACTAAGAAGACTGAGCTCGAGGTTGCTGTTGCCAAGACTAAGGAAGAACTCGTAGAGAAGGCTGTTAACGCTGCTTTGAAGAAGGCTGGCATCAACCCAGCTCACGTTGACTCTGAGGAGCACATCGAGAGCAACACCAAGAAGGGTTGGTTGACACCTGAGCAGGCTGAAGAGGCTCGCAACATCAAGAAGACTGTTGGTGAGGAGAAGGCTGCTACTTTGAACCCTACTATGATCCAGAACATTGCTAATGGTCGTCTGGCTAAGTTCTTCAAGGAGAACTGCCTCGTTGACCAGGAGTTCCAGTTCGGTGACGGTGACAAGCAGACTGTTGCTCAGTACCTCGCTTCTCAGAGCAAGGATCTCAAGATCGTTGCTTACCAGCGCTTTACTCTTGCTGCTGAGTAATCATTACTCAAAAGCAAGCGTTAATTTGACTTATAGTTAAATTAGAATACCCGGGAGTTATGAAGTTAAGCCTCGCTTTGCTTCTAACTCCCATTTCTTTTTTATATAAAAATTTGATGTTATGAAGATATTTGCCATCGGTATGAACTATACCGAACACAATAAATCGCTGCATGGCACGTTATCTAAACCAGAGCGTCCTGTCATCTTCACCAAGGCAGATTCTGCTTTGCTCAATAACGGCAAGCCTTTCTTCATCCCTGATCATCTGGGAAGAATAGAGTATGAAACCGAAGTAGTGGTCAGAATATCCAAGTTGGGAAAGACCATTCCGCAGCGTTTCGCCCACCGCTATTACGATGCAGTAACCGTAGGTATCGACTTTACGGCACGCGAGATGCAGAAGAAGCTGCGCGAGGCTGGCCAGCCTTGGGAACTCGCCAAGGGATTCGACGGTTCTGCGGTTATCGGCGAATGGGTCGACATCCAGAAGTTCCGTGATATCCAGGCACTGCACTTCCGCCTCGACCTCAATGACAAGACCGTACAGGAAGGCTGCACGAGCGATATGCTCTACAAGGTAGATGAAATCATCTCCTATATTAGCCAGTACTTCACGCTCAAGACGGGCGACCTGCTCTATACCGGATGTCCTACAGGCTGCGGTCCTGTCAACATCGACGACCATCTCGTAGGCTATCTCGAAGACAGGAAGGTGCTCGATTTTCACTGTAAATAAACAATATTGCAAGTAATATATTGATATGAACACAACAAAGGTTTGGAAATACATGCTGCTGGCATGCCTGCTCATGTTGGTGGCTCCTGCTCAGGCACAGCGATTCTTCAATCTGACCTCTTCAGAAGTCAGAGTAGATTCCGTGTTGCCCCGTTTCGTGTATTCCATTCCTTTGACCGGTGCATATCGTGACTCCGTATATACCGTCAGCCTGAAATATGGCGAGTATATCGGCATGACTGCCTCCGACATCGCCAGTTACAACCGCCTGTCGGGTGCAGTCCCTCCTGAGCAGGTATTTCCACAGCAGCGGGTTACCGAATGCCGTAAGCAGGGCGTACTCCAGATAGATTTCAGTCCTGTCGTATTCCGCAATAACCGCCATCAGCTGCTGGTCAGCTTCATGCTCCAGGTAGATGCCCGTCCTCTGAAGCGCTCCGAGCGTTCCAGTCGAGGTTCTCTGTTGGCTAAGGGCAAAGTATCAGCCTTCACTTCTTCTGATGCTTTGCGCTCAGCCTCTTCCCTCTATGCCTCCCATTCCGTCCTAGCCTCAGGCAGATGGGCGAAGATCAGAGTCAGCGAAACCGGTTTCCATCAGCTTACCGAACAGGTAGTGCGCCAGGCAGGCTTCTCCGATATCAGCAAGGTGAAGATTTACGGCTATGGCGGCAATCTGCAGAACGAAGCCCTTCTGGCGAGCGAACTGCAGGCTACCGACGATCTTCAGGAAGTTCCCCAGTGCATCGTTGGCGGCAAGCATTATTTCTATGCCGAGGGTCCGGTATCCTGGAAGTCAGAAACCGCCCTCCAGCGCGTCCGTAATCCTTATTCCGATTACGGCTACTATTTTATTACCCAGACCGATGGAGAGCCACTGGTGCAGGATTCAGCCACCTTTGTCTCTTCCCATTATCCGCAGCCATACGATTATCATTCCCTCTACGAGTCAGATGGTTTCAGCTATTATCATGGCGGCAGAAACCTCTTCGATGCTGAAGAACTGAAGGTGGGCGATGAAAAGAAAGTGGTAATCACGAATACCACCGGTTCTGCGGCAGGTAAACTCTCCGTAGCCCTGACTACCACCACAAACAGCGTGGCTCAGATACTGAAGAATGGCAAGGCTTTGGGCAAAATCACCCTTTCTCTCAAGGATGACAATCCGACGGAGGATATATCTTACCTCAAGGCTACAGAGAAGGTTGCCACTTATTCCATTTCCGATTTCCAGGATAAGGATACCATCTCTATCACGGTCTTGTCAGGTGCTTCCATCCGCCTCGATTATATCTCCGTAACATGGGCAGAGCCTAGAAGCTGTGCCTTTACCGCTGCCAACCTGACCGCCGGTGGAAAGATTCCGGCTGCCCAGTATGTCTACGGCATCACCAACCAGGATCATCATGCCGATGGAGCAGCCGATATGGTCATCATCATCCCGACCTCACAGAAACTGCTGAAACAGGCACAGCGGCTGAAAAAATTTCATGAACAGCACGACGGACTGCGCGTTACCATCGTGCCTGCCGATGAACTCTATAACGAATTTTCTAGCGGTACCCCCGATGCCAACGCCTACCGCCGCTACCTGCGCATGCTTTCTGATAAGGCGCAGAGCGAGGCAGATATGCCGAAATATCTCCTGCTCTTCGGCGACTGCGTATGGGATAACCGCATGCTTACCTCCGGTTGCAGAACCCTGAATCCAGACGATTATCTGCTGTGCTTTGAGAGTGAAAACTCCTTCAGTGCCGTTTCCTGCTTCGTCAGCGACAGCTGGTTCGGCATGCTCGGCGAGGGAGCCGGACTGTATCCTAACCGTGAGCTGCAGGATGTAGCCGTAGGCCGCTTCCCGGTAACTTATGCAGAAGAAGCCCAGGTGCTGGTAGACAAGACCATCAGTTATGCTCAGAATGCCAATGTAGGTGCCTGGCAGAACACCCTGATGTTTATGGGCGATGACGGAAACGGAAACCTCCACATGCAGGATGCCGATGATGTGGCAAATGATGTGCTCACCACCTATCCCGCCTATCTCGTCAAGAAAGTGATGTGGGATGCCTATACCCGCGAAACCTCCTCTTCGGGCAATACCTATCCCGAAGCAACGCGGATTATCAAACAGCAGCAGGCTGCGGGAGCCCTCATCATGGATTATGCCGGACATGGCGATCCTACACAGATGTCGCACGAATCTGTTCTGAAACTCACCGATTTTGCCGATTTCCGCAATACCAACCTGCCGCTCTGGGTAACCGCCTCCTGCGATATCATGCCGTTCGACGGGCTCGAAGCCAACATCGGCGAATATGCGCTGCTCAACGATAAAGGCGGCGCAGTAGCTTTCTATGGCACCACCCGTACCGTTTACGCCCAGTATAACAGACATATCAACCGTGCCTTCATCCACAGAGTGCTCAGTCTGGTAGACGGTAAGCCTATTACGATAGGCGAGGCGCACCGACTGGCGCAGAACGACCTGGTGAGCGGCAACGGACCAACTTCCGGCTCCGATGTCACGGTGAACCATCTCCATTATTCCCTTCTGGGCGACCCTGCTCTTGCACTCAATCTGCCTATGCATCAGATTGTGGTAGATTCTATCAATGGCATTCCTGTTGCCGGAGCCGCAACCCTGCCGATGCTGAAGGCAGGCTCTATCGCCCGCATGGCAGGTCATATCGAGGGAGCAGACGACTTCCGGGGCGTCATCACCGCTACCGTAAGAGATTCCAAGGAAACGGTTACCTGTCGCCTGAACGATACCGGCAAGGATGGCGCCGATAAGGCTTTCGAATACAAAGACAGAACCAAGACCCTGTTTCAGGGCACCGATAGCGTAAGAGGCGGCAAGTTTACCTTCTCCTTTGCCGTTCCGCTGGATATCAATTATTCCAACCAAAGCGGTCTGGTCAACCTCTATGCGGTGAATACCGCCAAGACCCTCTCCGCCCACGGCTCCAGCGAGCAGTTTACGGTAGGCGAGAGCGAGGAGCAGAAGAACGATTCCATCGGTCCTTCCATCTACTGCTATCTCAATTCGCCTTCCTTCGTAGATGGCGGCAATGTCAACACCACCCCGTTCTTTGTGGCAAAGATAATCGATAAGGACGGAATCAATGCTGCCGGAAGCGGTATCGGTCACGACCTGCAGTTGGTGATAGATGGCGATATGTCGAAGACCTACGTGCTGAACAGCAATTTCATCTACGATTTCGGAACCTATACCAGCGGTTCTACCTATTACAGCATACCGCAACTGGAACCGGGCAAGCACGAACTCACCTTCCGTGCCTGGGATATCCAGAACAACAGTTCTACGGTGAAGCTCCGCTTCAATGTGGTGAAGGGACTGAGTCCGGCGCTCTTCGATGTGGGCGTAACCGCCAATCCGGCTAAGACCTCCACCACCTTCATCATCAGCCACGACCGCACAGAGAGCGATATGGACGTGGTGGTAGAAGTGTTCGATTCATCGGGCAGACAGCACTGGCGCCATTCCGAAAGCGGTGTACCTACCTCGGGCAGCTATACCGTAAGCTGGGACCTCACCTCCGATAGCGGCACCCCTCTGGGCACCGGCGTATATCTCTATCGCGTCAAGGTGGCGAGCGATGGCAGCAGCTATACCTCAAAAGTCAAGAAACTCATCATTATCAAATAAAAATATATTTACAATGGGAATGAAAAAAATCTATAAGATATTCATCTTGGGATGTCTCGCTCTGATGGCATCAGAAGTGAAGGCGCAGGATAAGAAAGATCTCTTCAATCCTGTGAACTATGCAGTCATTTCGCAAACCATAGCTCCTGATGCCCGTGGTGGCGGCTTGGGAGACATCGGTGCGGCTACCGACCCTGATGTCAACTCTCAGTACTGGAATCCGGCAAAATATCCTTTCACCATTTCGCGTGCCGGTGTGTCGCTCAGCTTCACTCCTTGGCTGCGCTCGCTGGTCAATGATATGAATCTTGCCTATCTCTCTGGCTATTACCGCATTGGTGATTACAGCGCCGTATCTGCATCGCTCCGCTATTTCAATATGGGTGAAGTGTTTACCAGCGAAGAGGGTGCCGAGAGTGGCACGGGTATGACCATCAATCCTTACGAGATGTCGGTCGATGTGGCTTATTCTCTGATGCTCAGCGAGAAGTTCTCTCTTGCTGCCGCCATCCGCTGGATCTATTCCGATATGCGCTTCGATTATACCGAAGATAATTCGCCAGCCTCCGCTTTCGCAGCCGATATCGCTGCCTATTACCAGAACTATGTGGTCATCGGCCAGCGCGAATGCCAGTTGGGTTTTGGCTTGAATATTTCTAACATCGGTAGTAAGATTACTTTCAGTGGCAAGGAGTATGGCGAGTTCCTGCCAGCCAACATGCGTCTGGGTGCTTCGCTGATGATTCCTATCGACGAGTACAGCCGCATCACCCTGGCAGCCGATGCCAACAAGTATCTGGTGCCTACCGTTCCGAAGCAGGAAGAGGGTGAGGACAATTCAGAATATGAAGACCGTGTGCATCGTGAGTATGATGATATTTCGGGCATCAGCGGTATCTTCAAGAGTTTCAGCGATGCCCCTGGCGGTTTCAAGGAAGAGCTGGAGGAAATCAACTACGGATTGGGTGCCGAGTATGTATACAATGATAAGTTTGCGCTCCGTGCCGGTTATCATCATGAGAGTCAGAGCAAGGGTAACCGCAAGTACTTCACCGTGGGTGCCGGTTTCAAGATGAATGTCTTCTCGCTCGATGCTGCCTATGTGGTGGCTACCGCCAAGAGCAACCCGCTCGACCAGACCCTCCGCTTCACCCTGTCGTTTGATATGGATGGACTGAAGGACCTCTTTAAGAGATAGTTTTTAGTGATTATTGATTAGTTATTATATATAGATATGAATATACGTGTAGGATTTGGATATGATGTCCACAAGCTGGTGGTTGACCGCGACTTGTGGCTGGGAGGAATCAAGATAGATTATGAACTGGGATTGCTGGGCCACAGCGATGCCGATGTGCTGATACATGCCATTTGCGATGCCCTGCTGGGCGCCGCCAACATGCGTGATATCGGATATCATTTCCCGGATACGGCAGCAGAGACACTGAATGTGGATTCTAAGATACTGCTCCGCAAAACGATGGAACTGATAGCTACCAAGGGTTATACACTGGTCAATATCGATGCTACAGTCTGTGCCGAACGCCCTAAACTCAACCCGCATGTGCCAGCCATGAAAGCCTGTCTGGCAGAGGTGATGGGGGTAGACGAAGACCAGATATCCATCAAGGCAACAACCACCGAGAAACTCGGATTCACGGGCAGAATGGAGGGCATCTCCGCCTATGCCACCGTTCTTATCCAGAAAGGATAGAACGCAAGCAGCACGCCCTGAAAGGGCAGAAGCTTTATATTCAGCAAAATGTAGGAAAAGTGTCAGAAAGTTGTTAATTTCCGTTTCTTTTGTTCATTTTTGATTGATATATATCAAAAAAATGCAAAAACGTCACACTTTCTTGGCTGAATATTTGGTGAATAGCCGAAATAGTAGTAATTTTGCAGCGTCAAAAGGTTAATAGATTGTTTAGGTTAGTAGTAATAGATTTAGGTTTTTAGTTATTAGGTTTTAAGGTAGATTGTTTAACCGATAATTGAGAAAGTCGTGAGACTATTTTGATTAGATTTTTTTAAGTTAAACATATTGCATGCCACAGCTCGTTGAGAGTTGTGGTATGTTTTTTTTTATGCTCCTTTCTCCCCCTTCCGTTTCCTCTTTTCCGATTTCCTCGAAAAAACATGCCTTTTTATTTTGTTTTGTCTCCGATTTGTGCTATCTTTGCAGTATCAATCAATATACGCAGCTTTTTGCGGTATCAAAAATATACGTAGATGAGAGTACTCATAGTAAATACAAGTGAAAAGACAGGCGGAGCGGCAGTAGCAGCCAACCGCCTGATGGATGCCCTTAACAACAATGGCGTTAAGGCAAAGATGTTGGTACGCGACAAGGAGACAGAAGACATTACCGTGGTCAGTCTGCCCCGTTCGCTCAGGTTGCAGTGGAACTTCCTGTGGGAGCGCTGGTGCGTATTCTGGCATCTCCATTTCTCCCGTCAGCGCCTCTGGGAGGTAGACATGGCAACATCGGGTACCGATATCACCAGGCTCCGCGAGTTTCAGGAGGCAGATGTCATCCATCTCTCCTGGATTAACCAGGGCATGCTCTCACTCAAGAACATCCGCAAGATAATCCGCAGCGGCAAACCGGTGGTATGGACCATGCACGATCTCTGGCCAGCTACCGGCATCTGCCATTATGCCCGTGGCTGCAACCGCTATGCCTCCGCCTGCGGCAACTGTCCGCTTCTCCCCAATAAAGGCAGCAAGAACGACCTCTCAGCAAAGATATTCCGCCGCAAGAAGGAACTCTACCATCGCGGCGCCATCTCCTTCGTCACCTGTAGCCGTTGGCTCGAACGGCAGGCTAAGGGCAGCGGTCTCTTCGTAGGTCAGCGCATCACCAACATCCCGAATCCGATAGATACCCACGTGTTCTGTCCGCAGGATCAGGCAGAGGCGCGTCTGCGTGCCGGTCTGCCAGCCGACAAGCATATCATCCTCTTCGTATCCCAGCGCGTAACCGACGGGCGCAAGGGCATGCGTTATTTCATCGAAGCCATCGACCGGCTGGTAGCGCGCTATCCTGAGATGAAGGAGAATACCTCCATCGCCATCCTGGGCGGCCATTCCGAGGAAGTAAACCTCACCCTGCCGTCCTATTCGCTCGGCTATGTCAGCGATGAGAAGCAGATTGTGGCAATCTACAATTCGGCAGATGCCTTTGTGCTGCCATCGCTCGAAGATAACCTCCCTAACACCATCATGGAGTCGATGGCGTGCGGCGTGCCGAGCATCGGTTTCAGGGTAGGAGGTATACCGGAGATGATAGACCATCAGCAGAACGGCTACGTGGCCAACTACCGCGATACCGAAGACCTGGCGAGTGGCATCCACTGGGTACTCGAAGAGGCCGACAGGGCGGCGCTGAAGCAGGCATGTCTGCAGAAGGTAGCTCAGAGCTATTCGCAGCATGCCGTAGCATTGAAATATATTGAAGTTTATAACGAGGCGATGGCCTACAAAAACTATAAGTTATGATTAAGTTCACCGTCGTAACCTGTACGTACAATGCCGAGAAGGAGTTGCAGCGTACCCTCGACAGCGTGCAGCGCCAGACCTACTGCAACATCGAGCACATCATCATGGATGGCGGTTCCCGCGACCGTACCCTCCAGCTGGTGAAGGCATATCAGCATCGCAATGCAGTAGGCGAGAGCTCGCACGAAATCGTGGTGATATCAGAACCCGACAAGGGACTTTATGATGCCATGAACAAGAGCATCGACCGTGCTACGGGCGATTACCTGGTGTTCATGAATGCCGGCGACACCTTTCCTACAGCCGATACGCTGGAATATGTAGAAGGCTGTGTAGGCGAAGGCGAATTACTGCCCGGCGTACTTTACGGGGATACCGATATCGTGGACGAAATGGGCCATTTCCTGCGTCATCGCCGCCTGGCTCCACCCAAGAAGCTCACGTGGCGTTCGTTCATCTGGGGCATGCTGGTGTGTCACCAGTCATTCTATGCCCGCACAGACATAGCCCGTGAGATTCATTACGATCTGCACTACCGTTATTCGGCAGATGTAGACTGGTGCATCCGCATCATGCGGGAGTCATCTCGCCGCAAGTTGCCGTTGCGCAACGTCCATGCCGTCCTTACCCATTTTCTGGATGGCGGCATGACCACGCAGAACCACAAAGCCTCCCTGAAGGAGCGTTTCCAGGTGATGCGCACACATTACGGCCTTCTTCCCACTCTTGCAGTTCATGCCTGGTTCGTGATAAGAGGGGCTGTAAAGAGATAGAAAATTTTAAAATTGTTTATAGTTATTTATTCACAAAGTGTTGATTATTAATTAGTTAGTATACCATATACGGCGAAACGCCGTACATGGGTAGCCGACTGGTTAAAGGGTTTAAAAAAAGCCCCCGATGCGTGATGCACCGGGGGCTTTGCTATGTCGAATCAAAATTTAAAAAACATCTTTTTTTTTACCTTTTTACCTTTAAAGAGTACAGCTGGTAACTCCGAGCGTAGTAGCGATGGCTGTGAGGAAGGAGATTGCAATCTGCAAAATCGTTTTCCAGGTATTTGCTTTCATCATCTTTATTATTATTTTTAATGTTAAGTGTTATATGTTAATATTAACTTGGCGAGGGGGATACGCTAGCTTTCTACTTGCCGCCCTCAGGCGAGGGCTTTATTCAAGCCCGTCGCCGCCGCCCTGTTCAGTACCGCCACCGGTAGTACCACCGCCTGTGGTGCCTTCCTCGTCGGTGCCGATATAGCCGCCGTACTCCTGAATCTTGCACTTCTTGCGCAGCTCAGTATTGCTCCAGCTCTTCGTGTTTCTCACAATCAGGTGCACGCCTTCTACGCTGGCAGCCGTCACCTTCTCCTTGGTATCTTCCGCCTTGGAGCTCATACCGATGGAGAACAATCCGAGGTCAGAGAGACGCACGCTCTTGCCATCGAGAATCAGCTCCTGCAGATGGTCGAGTGCATCCATCAGCACACCGTGGATGGTACCTCGTGAGTATGGCGAGCCGTGGTCAGAGATATGCGATACGAATCCCTCGAAGTCCACTTCGCGGTCGATTACCGAAGTTGCATACCACTTCTTCTTACCTGCGTTTTCACCAGTCTGAGGTGTGCGCTGTACTTTACGATATTTCAATGTTCCTTTTACTTCCATAATCTTAATTTTTTAAAGGGTTAATAAATTGTTAACTTTGTGGGTTACGCTTTGTCGAGTGCAGCCTTTCTTCGAACGACGATGCAAAGATACTGCAATTTCCCGATGCCACCAAATTTCAGCGTGTGATAAGGCGCGATTTTCAGCACACTTTCAATCCGAAACCTGTTAAACAATCTAACTTGCCGTTTTGCGCCCCGCAACTCATACTTTTTCAGAGAGAAAAACATAGAGTTGAGCACTTAAATACTTTGTTTACAATAAAATAGAAAGATACAAAATGGCATAAGAAATCTCCCTCAGTTCCTCAGAACTCAGTTCCTCAGTTTTTCTCTGACCCTTCACTTTTATCTTAATTTAGAAGCTTATTATATATATAATATATATTATATATATAATAAAATATAATTACTTACAATTTGTAACCATCAAAGTATACCCCCTAGAACAAAACTGAGGAACTGAGTTCTGAGGAACTGAGTCATTATCGCCGGTAAAAAGATACTGTTTTCCTACCCTTACGTCGCGTTTCACGATATCCCTTATCTTTTTACGGTAGCTCCTTGCAATACTCCCGTTCTCCAGTTCTATCCTTCTCCTGATTCTATTGATAACTTGCCCATTTTCTCAATTTTTAGTACAAAATCTTTCTCTAATTAATGATAAGAACCATTTGATAGTCTCCAGAACTCCATTTTATGTATAGCGGTAAATGTCTCCCAAAACCTATATACATAAATGTAATAAAATTTAAGAAGAGCCAACGCAGCAAAATATATTTGTCTGCATGGGTATTTAGTACACACTACCTAAAACATTGAGAATGAGTGTATCTTGCAATAAATAGTGCAGCTATTTCATAAAAACCACTAAAAGTCTTAGGTATCACTTGTAACACTTCTGTTGAAAATCAACCAGTTTGATATTCTATGTGAAGTTTTTGTAAGCTCTAAACGCCTATACAGATATATTTGAATGTTTTTTATCCAGCAATCGTCCCTACGTATGCGTGATTTAAATTTAAACCTGTTGGCGAGTAAGAAATCGTCAACAGGTTTATATCATTTGTTCAGCAATGTAAAATCTATAGCTTGTACAAATCTATAATGTTCTTGAGTATTTGTATCTTCAAAAGAAAAAAGTTGATTTTTTATAATTTGCTCTAAATTAAAAATTTCCTTTTCTGTAATATCAGGTGCAAAAGTCAGAGAAAAACTGACTTCTTCTATTTTTCCACTTTGACCATCAAATACAGTTAAGCAAATGATTTTTTCATTTCTTTCGGCTAGATACTTTATACGTTCTTTTGAGAATACTTGTCTGACTATAGAATCTACAGGGATACATTTGTTGATTTTTAAAGTACTAGATACAGCAATATTGGCAAAAGAGATTTTGTTTTGTGCATTTTTGATAATGTTCTCTTTTACTATAAATGTTTTTCCTTTATATTTGAAACTTTGGGGTAAGATTGTACTGTTTTTTGAACTAGCCAAAGCGATACTTTTTGTATTTTTGCCAAAATTATTCCCTATAATATCTATAAGTTTTGCTACAAGCACATTGCTCATAACGTAATCTTTGTAAGGAGAAGGAGAACTTTCCTTGAAGTCCTGAGCAAATTGCCACCAAGAAATATTGTTATAACCAGATTCTACTGCGGTAAAAATTGGAAATGAAGATGTTGGATTAAATGAATACACCCAATTGATATATGAATTGTAATACTTATTGCCAGAACCAACTAACTGTGTTCCATAAGGCGCATGAATAACATCTTGAATGAATTTTGATTCGAACTCTATATTTAGCATGGCAGTTTTTTCATATGTGCCAATTCCTCCAAAATACACATTATCTTGGTTCATATGTATGAACTCTTCTGGATAAGTTGTGTTATTTATAGCATTGCTTGTTAAAAATGACAGGATTTTTGTACTATGGTCATAGGCAGCAGGATTCCCATTCATGCCTTTAGATGTAATATTTACATCTGAAAAATTGTATTTTTTATCTTTTGCATAATTATGTAGCCACTTAATAACAGGATAGTCGTTACAGCAATTTGTTATTACTGAGTTTAATTTGGTTGTGGAAGCCGATGGTAATGACACCTTTTTAGCAATCTGATAGATGTTGTAGTTTCCGGTGTAAATAGACAAAGCACGATTTTGCTGAGTCTCAAAATCATGAGCGAGAAAGCTGTCATCATTAGTGCAACTGAGTAATGATGAACAGAATGACACTATAAGAAAAAAATATAAATGTTTCATAACTATTGAAAATTAAATGTTTATTTTGCAAAGATAGAGTAAAAATGTTATCATTGTACTTTAATCCTATAAAATTTAACGTAAATTATACGCAAAACAAAAAATGCTCTTCTTTCGAAAAACTTAACCATTAAACATACTTTGCATCCAAATAATTACAAGACAAGAGAAGTAGTTGTGTATAAAAACAAACAAAGATAGATTGTTAAAAAGGATAAATAATTTTAATTTTTCAACACTTAAAATATTTTTTTTGTAAATTTGCAAAAAAATATAGAATCTTGTAGGTTTAAAAATGGTTGCTACAAGTGCAAGAATTGAATGACGAAACCATTTGGAAAGGAAAATGTATATGAAGATAAAACATTTGTTATTTTTTATTCCTGTGACTTTTTTGGTCGCATGTGAAGGGACTGATTTAATCGAGCCAGACAATGTGTCGAAAGAACAGATTTCCACTCAAATAATTTATAACCCGACAAAATATTCAAAACAAAAAGGTGATGTCTTTGTCAAAAGTAGTTTGCCAACAACAATGGCAAAGCAAATACCTAATGCCTGCGTAACATCAATTATGGAGTATGCAAACAATAAAGTTTTTGGTGGAACAGTAAATGAGGGAGCGTATATTCTATATTATACACAAACATATAATTCAAATCCTTTGATTGATGGTGTTTCTTTGGATTATATCGAGCCTTTTGTAACACATTTCTTTAAAACTCAAACATTTACAAATTATAAGTCTGCAATAGATGCCAAGCATCCCGTCATGACTGATGTAAATAGCCAAATAGAAAGCTCTGCCCATAATGTGTTATGTGTAGGATATAACTCCAATACGGGTGCTGCTATTTATATGGACCCTGAGCTTGCTTGTATGTACTCAGTTAATGCTGGGTATTTTTTACAAGATTATAATATAGTATTAACAGGTATAAAGTAATTAAATAAATAT
>ENA-OPWH01000005-OPWH01000005.1-human-gut-metagenome-genome-assembly--contig:-NODE-5-length-205060-cov-6.646253_pt1 | contig 205060 bp, 186 predicted proteins | sample MGYA00241506_ERZ502004 | MGnify/ENA primary metagenome ERZ502004 (study PRJEB25962, sample SAMEA2043049) | human gut metagenome | biome: human gut; feature: human-associated habitat; material: faeces... | reverse complement strand
CAGTAAATCCTGAAAGGAAGTAGTACTGTGTCTGCTCTGGTGTAAGAATAGATACAGGAGGAAGAACTCCGAAAGCATCTGCTGAAAGGAAAATAACGTTCTTAGCTGCTGGAGCTGAAGAAATTGGACGAACGATATTTTCGATATGGTTAATTGGGTAAGATACTCTTGTATTCTCTGTTACACTCTTATCTGTGAAATCAATCTTTCCGTTAGCATCAAGTGATACGTTCTCAAGGAGAGCATTACGTCTGATTGCATTGTAGATATCCGGCTCTGAATCCTTATCAAGGTCGATAACCTTAGCATAGCATCCACCTTCAAAGTTGAATACGCCGTTATCATCCCATCCGTGTTCATCATCACCGATTAAGAGACGGTTAGGGTCTGTTGAAAGTGTTGTCTTACCTGTTCCTGATAAACCGAAGAAGATTGCTGTATTCTTGCCTTCTTTATCTGTGTTAGCTGAGCAGTGCATTGATGCAATACCCTTAAGAGGTAAGTAGTAGTTCATCATAGAGAACATACCCTTCTTCATTTCTCCGCCGTACCATGTATTGATGATAACCTGTTCACGGCTTGTAATGTTAAATGCAACTGCTGTTTCAGAATTTAAGCCAAGTTCTTTATAGTTCTCAACTTTTGCCTTAGAAGCGTTGTATACAATAAAGTCAGGTTCAAAATTTGCTAATTCTTCATCTGTTGGTTTGATGAACATATTTGTAACAAAGTGTGCCTGCCAAGCTACTTCTACGATAAAACGAATTGCCATACGTGTATCTTTATTAGCACCGCAGAATGCGTCTACTACATAAAGTTTCTTGTTAGAAAGTTCTTTCTTAGCAATTTCCTTTAAAATCTTCCAGTTCTCTTCTGAAAGTGGATGATTATCATTCTTGTATTCATCTGAAGTCCACCATACTGTGTTCTTAGAATTCTCATCCATAACAATGTACTTGTCTTTAGGAGAACGTCCTGTATAAACACCTGTCATTACGTTTACAGCGCCAAGTTCACTAACCTGTCCCTTATCGTAACCTTCAAGGCCTGCCTTAGTCTCTTCTTCAAATAATAATTCGTAAGAAGGATTGTGTACAATTTCAGTAGCACCTGTGATGCCATATTTAGTTAAATCAATTGTTGCCATCTTGTCTCTGACTCCTTTTCTAAATTAATTGTTCGTATTCATTATACATAAATATCATTTAAAATCAAGACTTTTCACCATATACTTTTATCATAATATTAAATAAAATGAGAAAAAACGGATGCAAATATTACGGTCAGAATTCCTGACACAGCAATGGAAAGACTGCTCATTGCTCCTTCCACTTCTCCCATTTCCATTGCTTTAGCCGTTCCTATCGCATGTGATGAGGTTCCAAGTGCAAGACCTTTTGATATCGGTTCGGTAATGTGGAATATTTTACATATAATTTCTCCGAAAATATTACCCACAACTCCTGTAAGTACAATTATTGCCACTGTTATGGTAACATATCCGCCAAGTTCCTCGGATATGCCCATTCCGATTGCCGTTGTTATTGATTTAGGCAGAAGCGTTATGTACTCGGTATGGTTTAATTTCATTAATTTTGCCAGCACAAAAACCGTAACAAGACTTGTCAAAACACCTGAAAGAATTCCGGCAAATACAGCTTTGTAATTTTTTTTCAATAAATCAATCTGTTCATAAAGTGGGATTGCAAGGCATACCGTTGCCGGTGTAAGAAGCCAGCTTAAATATTTTGCGCCCTCGTTATATACTTCATAATCGGTTTTTGACACAATGAGGACAATTATTGTAACCACAATGGAAATCATAAGTGGATTAAATATGGCAAGCTTGGTTTTTTTCTTAAGAAACACGCCTATCATATATGCCACAAGGCTCAGTGTAACTCCCGCAAATGCCGATATTTGAAAAAACTCATTCATTTTCTTTATTTTTCTTCTTTCCTGATCTAATAATAAACTGTGAAACGTGGCCTGTTATTATTATAACCGTAACAACAGTTACAATAAGAACCACGCAAAACGGAATAATCATGGGCTTTAATACGCCAAAACTAGCCATAAGCCCCACTCCTGCCGGTATAAACATCACAGGCATGATTTCTATCATTAATTTTCCTGCGTCTTTAACGTAATCAAGAGGGATAATTTTTGTCATAAGACCCACAAAAAGAATTGCCATTCCGTAAATACTTGCCGGTACCGGCAACGGAATAAAATAATGCATTACTTCCCCGATAAGTGAAATCAATATTATTATTAAAAACTGTCTTAAGTATTTCATTTTACATCTCTTCCGCAACACTGTTTATATTTACGTCCGGAGCCACATGGGCATAAGTCATTGCGTCCTATTTTAGTATTTTTTCTATAGTAAGGCTGTTTTCCGCTATGGATTAATTCCGGCTGCTTGTGGCTGTTCAAAACATACTGATATGCTTTGTCAAGAGCTGTTTTAAGAGCTTCCCTGTCTATATTTTTTGCGGCAAAAGGAGCAAGTTTATCCAATGTTTTTGATATTTTAGCCTGTTTATCAGACTTAATTTCTTCAACATCTTTTTCTATAGTCTCATAGCTGTGAGGATATGCTGACTTAATGTATTCGACTTCATCCGTATTGTCGTCATAATAACAGCAAAGATAATATATATTGGTATATATGTCCATTTCCATCTTCTGCCTTTTGTCCGTTTCCTCAACTCCGGCCAAAACATAGGCTCTTTCATAGCCTGATTTAAGGACATTCTTCATTATTATGCTTACTTTATTGTCATCAAAATACACAACCGATTCGGCAGATGCGTATGCTGAGTCAAGGGTTTTTCTGTACTCTTCTTTTGTGAGATAGCCTTTCTTTTCAACAGTTGCGACAAATTCCCTGAAAAGAGGTCTGTACCATTCATTTTCCATTAACTCACAAAACTTAGCCAATGTTTCTACAACATATTCCTGCATAAGGTCATTCATTGTAATGCTGTCAAGGAATTTAAAATAATCCTCCACATCCGTCTGGTATCTTTTATTACAGTCATAAATATCGGTTTCAAGAACTTTTGGATATATTCTTGCCAATGTAAGTACAACTTTTTCAACATTCCTGCCTTCTTCTGTTGCAAGAATCTGTACACATATATCTTTTGCCTTATCAAAATATCCGTTATCTTCCTGTTCCATTGCTTTCTCAAGCTCTGCTGCTACTTTTTCAGGCACTCCAAGAAGATCTTCCTCTCTTTTCTTCTTTGCAAAACGTCTGTTACTGTCACTGATAGTGTTTAAAATATCTTTATTTGAATCCATTAAATACGCCTCCTGCCTTTTTATCAAAGGAATATTACCACAGAGGTTGCATAAATTCAAGGGTGGAAAGCAGGTTGATTATCGGTGTTTTAATATTATGATTTATTTACTGTTTTCGACGTGTAACAAAAAAGGAGATTTTACAGATGAATACTTTAAAAGATAACAGCACAATACTATTTTGCGAATATTATAAGCAGTGGATTTCTGTTTATAAGGAGGGTGCAATAAGGCCTGTAACAATGAGCAAATACAAGATGGCATATCAATGGCTGATAAAACTTGTCCCTGAGTTAAAAATCAGAGACCTTGACAGAATTTCGTACCAGAAGCTGCTGAATGAGTATGCCGAAAAACATGAACATCAGACCACACTTGATTTCCACCATCATGTAAAATGTGCAATACTTGATGCCGTTGATGAGGGTCTTATATCAAGAGATCCTACAAGAAAAGCTATTATAAAAGGGAAAAAGCCAAGAGAAAAAAAGCCAAAATTTCTTAACCAATTTGAGTTACATAAACTGATTGAAGATTTACACCTTGGTCCTAAAGTATCTTGGGACTGGTTTATCCTGTTGGTTTCAAAAACCGGAATGAGATTTTCGGAGGCTCTGGCTCTCACACCAAAAGATTTTGATTTTTCCCATCAGACCTTATCCATATCCAAAACATGGGATTATAAAGGGAAAGGTGGTTTCCTACCCACAAAAAATCAATCTTCAGTACGAAAAATACAATTAGACTGGCAGACAGTAATGCAATTTGCTGAATTAACTAAAAATCTGCCAAATGATGAACCGATTTTTATAAAAAGAAGCATTGTATATAATTCAACACTAAATGGAATATTGGAAAGGCATTGTAAAAATGCAGGCATACCCATAATTTCCATTCACGGACTAAGGCATACACATGCATCGCTACTACTGTTTGCAGGCGTATCAATTGCAAGTGTTGCCAGAAGATTAGGTCATGCCAGTATGACAACCACGCAAAAAACCTATCTTCACATAATTCACGAACTTGAAAGTAAGGACATTGACATAATTATGCGTTCACTAGCTAACCTGAATTAATATACATATACGTCGAAAACAGCACCTTGTGAACCCGGGTGCTGTTTTGTCAGTTATAGTTATAATAAAGAGGAAACCTCTCCCATAAGATTATTTTTAAAATCCTCAACCATTTCTCTCCTAAGTGTAAACTTAGGCACAGGTTTTTCAACCATCTCCTTGTATCTGTCATAGTCTATCTTGCTCTTTAGGCTGTTCTCATTGGCAAGATTCCCGTCTTTAAAGTTATATACTTCATATTTAACATCTTCAAAAGGCAGACACCATTTTTTTGAAAATTCACCAATTTCTTTATCAATAAGTTCATATCGCATTCTATTAAAAAATGCTTCTATATCCTGTCCGATAAATTTTTCTTTGTCACTTTCAATTTCCGCAACAACTTCAGACAGCAGCTTGCTACTGTTCCTTGTGGACATAAAAATAGCCATTACGGAAATTTCCATTTCCATAATGGCTATCATAATTATTATATTTAGTTTTCTGCTTCTTCTGTTTCAATTTCCAAACGCTGAAGTACATCTGATACAATTCCAATATCTTCTATTCTTGTTATTCCAAAACACTTTTTTCCTGCATCTTTCAGAGACGCACCAATGTGATATGCTGTTGTCTCGTCAACTATCAAAAATCTGTCATGAAAGACTCCAGTATACTTTACGGTCAAAGTTGGATACTGACTGTTAAAATTAGCAATGTCCTGACCTGCCAGACGAGTTCGACGAACTGTATAAATTGTTACATCAACACCATCTTTCTTTTTTGCAAGAATATTCAAAGTTCCCACATCAACATAATTATCAATTAATACTATTGATTTTTCTGCTTTTTCCGCAAGGCTTATCAAAAGACTGAAAGCATCATATATCTGACCATCAAAGAATATTTTCTGCCCCACTTCTTCATGCTCAGAAATGTATGAAAAAATCTGATCAAATTTTTCGTTAGACTCCTTCTGATACTCTAATTGCTTTAATTCCAAGCTATTCAGCTTATCAAACATCAAAGCATTTTCAGCCAGAAAGCGTCGCATTTTCACAAAAGTGTTCATAATATTTACACTTACCTGAATAGCTTCGTCACTTCTTAAAACTGCTGACAACATTGCTATTCCCTGTTCCGTAAATGCATATGGTAAATATCGCCGTCCACCTTGGGATGATGTATTCCCTGATTCTTTGTTTGAGGTCGCAATTTGCGACCTCAAATCATCGTATTCATCTTCTGTCAGTTGGAAACAAAAACTTTCTGGGAAACGTTTAGCATTTCTTTTTACACTTTCATTCAACCTTTTTGTTTCGACATTATAAAGCATTGCCAAATCACTATCTATCATAATCTGCTGTCCACGCACATAATGAATTAAATTTTCAATTCTATCATCTGTATTTTCAACTATTACAGGTATATTTGTATTATCAGACAAACCAGCATCTCTCCTACTTTTTTTATTTTGAGGTCGCAATTTGCGACCTCAAAATAAATTGTACCTTCCTTATCTCACATAGTCAATCAGTTTCGACCTCAATCGACAGATATTTTCATCTGATTATCAAAAGGACTTCTATTGAAGAAGCAAAAACGGCAGTTTCTCAGAAACTGGAGGAAATCAATCTCCGCCCATTTAAAAAGAGACTTGGAAACCGACGTTCTGCTTTCGAAGATGAAGAAAGAGAATTTATGCTGCCGCTTCCCAAAGCCCCTTATGAACCAGCAGTCTGGTCCACTGCAAAGGTTCAAAACGATTATCTCATAAGTGTTTCGTTGTATATCGGCGTAAGTATTTTTCTCTTTTTATAATTTCTTGACTTCCATAATCTCCCCCCCACCTCACAAAAACAGCGCAATATCCACGAATGTGAATATTGCGCCGAATTTCAATAAGGCTTTGTTTTATTCAAGATTGGTATATCCCATGAGGCATTTGTCAACTTCCCTTGCAACATCACGTCCCTGTCTGATTGCACGGACTACAAGGGACTGTCCGATGTGCATGTCACCTGCTGTAAATACTTTAGGTACGTTGGTGGCAAAAGAATCAGGTGCGGTCTTAACGTTGGTTCTGCCGTCAACCTCAACGCCAAACGCATCAGTAACGTATTTCTGCGAGCCTAAGAAGCCGGCTGCAATAAGAACCATCTCACAAGGCAGTTCAAATTCGCTGCCTGCAACCTCTGCCATCATCATCCTGCCTGTTTTTTCATCTTTTTTGGATTCAAGTTTTACGCAGATGAGCTTTGAAAGGTTTCCGTTTTTATCCTTAACAAATTCTTTGACCGTGGTCTGGTATATTCTTGGGTCATGGCCGAAAACAGCGATGGCTTCCTCCTGACCGTAGTCTGTCTTGCAGACCTTTGGCCACTGTGGCCATGGATTGTCGGCTGTTCTGAAATCAGGGGCTTTTGGCATCATTTCAAGCTGTGTGATTGATTTGCAGCTAAGTCTTATTGATGTGCCTACACAGTCATTTCCTGTGTCACCGCCACCGATTACAACAACATTTTTACCCTTAGGGTCAATGTATTTTTTGTCCTTGAAGTCTGAATCAAGAAGGCTCTTGGTTACGGATTTAAGGTAATCCACCGCAAAATATATACCCTCTGCATCCCTGCCCTCTGCCTTTATGTCTCTAGGATTGCCGGCACCGCAGGCAAGAATAACCACATCATATTCTTTCAAAAGTTTGTTGGCTTTAATGTCTGTTCCAACATTCACACCTGTTACAAACTCAATGCCCTCTTCCTTCATTAAATTGATACGTCTGTCAATTATGTGTTTTTCAAGTTTCATGTTAGGTATTCCGTACATCAGAAGTCCACCCGGTCTGTCTGATTTTTCGTAAACCGTAACACTATGTCCTCTCATATTAAGAAGGTCCGCTGCTGCAAGTCCCGAAGGACCGGAACCGATTACGGCAACTTTTTTCCCGGTGCGCACAGCAGGGATTTTAGGCTTAACGTAACCATGTTCAAAAGCATATTCAATAATTGTTTTTTCGTTTTCCTTTGTGGTAACGGCATCGCCGTTCAAACCACATGTACAAGCCTTTTCGCAAAGACCCGGACATACTCTTGAAGTGAATTCAGGAAAATTACTTGTTTTGGCAAGACGGTGATATGCTCTTTTGTAATTTCCAAGGTATAAAAGTTCATTCCATTCAGGAATAAGATTGTTCAAAGGACAACCTGAAATCATTCCTTTGAGCATTTTTCCTGACTGGCAGAAAGGAACTCCGCAATCCATACAGCGTGCAGCCTGTATACGCTGTTTTTCAGGTGAAAGCGGTGTATGAAATTCATTAAAATTTTTAATTCTCTCTTTTGGGTCAAAAGCCTCGCTGTCGACTCTGTCATATTCCATAAATCCTGTTGGTTTTCCCATTTTGATTGCTCCTTCCTGTTTATTTAGTCATCTCATAAAATGCTTCTATCTGTGCCTGTTCGCTTGAAAGACCCTTTTCTTCCATCTGAACAATTGTATTTAACATCTTCTTATAATCATGTGGCATAATTTTCTTGAATTTAGGAAGATATTCACTGAAATTATCCAGTATTTTCTTGCCCTTTTCAGAGTTAGTGTATGCAACATGTTTCTGGATAAGTTCTTTAAGTTGTATTACATCATACTTGTCTGTAACAACTTCCGAACTTACAAGCTCTTTGTTAAGGTTAAGATAAAGTTTGTTGTCCTCATCAAGCACATAAGCCGTACCGCCGCTCATACCTGCGGCAAAGTTCTTTCCGGTTCTGCCAAGAACTACAACGCAGCCGCCTGTCATATATTCGCAGCCATGTTCACCGACACCTTCGACAACTGCCGTGGCACCTGAGTTACGAACGCAGAATCTTTCGCCTGCCACGCCGTTTATATAAGCTTCACCACTTGTAGCACCGTATAAAGCAACGTTACCTATAAGAATGTTTTCATCAAATTTGAAAGTAGAAGCTGCAGGTGGATATACCACAAGTTTACCGCCTGAAAGACCTTTACCGAAGTAGTCGTTGGAATCTCCGATAAGTTCAATGGTAAGTCCTTTTGGAATAAATGCACCAAAGCTTTGTCCGCCATTTCCGTGGCACTTGATTGTGTATGTGTCTTCGTCAAGTTTATCGTCGTAAAGTCTTGTAATTTCAGAACCGAACATTGTACCAAATGCCCTGCTGGTTGTGTTAGTTACATCCATCTCAACAATTCTCTTCTGTTTTTTCTGAAGTGCCGGCATAAGCTGTTTCTTAAGGACTGTTGTATCAAGTGTTTTTTCAAGTCCGAAATCATACCAGTTCTTATGTTCATAATCCATTTTTTCATTATTGGCAAATGGGTTGTTAAGTATTGATGAAAGGTCGATTTTGCCTATTCTGTCTTTTATCTCGTCTGTCTTCTGGACAAGTAAATCGGAACGTCCGCACATTTCATCAAGTGTTCTTACACCGAGTTTTGCCATATATTCACGAAGTTCTTCTGCAATAAACTTCATAAAATTAACTACATATTCAGGTTTACCTGCAAATCTCTTTCTGAGTTCAGGGTTCTGTGTCGCAATTCCCACAGGACATGTATCAAGGTTACATACCCTCATCATTACACATCCAAGTGTTACAAGAGGTGCTGTTGCAAAACCGAATTCCTCTGCTCCTAAAAGACAGGCAATGGCTACGTCACGTCCGGTCATAAGTTTACCGTCTGTTTCAACCACAACTTTATTACGGAGGCCATTCATTATGAGTGTCTGGTGTGCTTCCGCAAGTCCAAGTTCCCAAGGAAGTCCTGCATTGTGAATTGAGGTTCTTGGAGCTGCTCCTGTACCTCCGTCATATCCTGAGATAAGGATTACCTGTGCTCCCGCTTTTGCTACACCTGCCGCAATTGTACCTACACCTGCTTCTGATACAAGTTTTACGGAAATTCTTGCTTTATCGTTAGCATTTTTAAGGTCGTAAATAAGTTCCGCAAGGTCCTCGATTGAATAAATATCATGATGAGGTGGTGGTGATATAAGGCTTACGCCCGGTGTTGAAAGTCTTGTTTTTGCAATCCAAGGATATACTTTCTTTCCGGGTAAATGTCCGCCTTCACCCGGTTTAGCGCCCTGTGCCATTTTAATCTGGATTTCATTGGCACTTACAAGATATCTTGAAGTTACGCCAAAACGTCCGGAAGCCACCTGCTTGATTGCCGAACATCTGTTGAGTCCGTCAGTACCCGGTGTAAGTCTGTCAATGCTCTCACCACCTTCACCGCTGTTTGAACGTCCGTGAAGCATATTCATTGCTATAGCAAGCGTTTCATGGGCTTCTTTTGAAATAGAGCCGTAAGACATGGCACCTGTTTTAAATCTCTTTACGATTGAGTCAACACTTTCAACCTCTTCGATAGGGATTCCTTTTTCAGGGAATTTGAAATCCATAAGTCCTCTTATGGTTACAGGATCCATTTCTTCATTTATAAGTTTTGAATACTCTTTAAAAGTATTGTAATCGCCTGTTCTTGTTGCAAGCTGTAAAAGATGGATTGTCTGTGGATTGTAGAGATGTTCCTCTTTTCCGCTTCTTAATTTATGGCTGCCCACACTGTCAAAAGTCTCATCTGAAGTAAGTCCAAGTGGGTCAAAAGCTCTTGAATGTCTTGCATTTACGTCATTTTCAATATCTTTAAGGGTAATTCCACCGATTCTGCTTACAGTTCCGGTAAAATATTTATCAATAACTTCAGGTGCAATACCGATTGCTTCAAATATCTTTGAACCCTGATATGACTGGATTGTTGAAATACCCATTTTAGCCGCAATCTTGGTAATTCCCGATATAACGGCTTTGTTATAGTCGTCTACTGCCGCATAGTAATCTTTGTCAAGGAGTCCGATATTAATTAATTCCTTGATTGTATCCTGTGCAAGGTATGGATTAATCGCACAGGCACCATAGCCTAAAAGTGCTGCAAAATGATGAACCGTTCTTGGTTCGCCGCTTTCAAGAATCATGGCAACGCTTGTTCTTTTCTTGGTTACAACAAGGTGCTGCTGCATAGCCGATACTGCAAGAAGTGAAGGAATTGCCACATGGTTTTCATCCACGCCCCTGTCTGTAAGTATAAGTATGTTGGCACCGTCGCTGTGTGCCCTGTCAGCCTCCATGAACATTCTTTCAATAGCTTTTTCAAGGGATGTATTTTTATAATAGGTAATAGGAATTTCAGCTACCTTAAATCCCTCGTTGTTCATATTTTTAATCTTCAACAAGTCCGTATTGGTAAGGATCGGATTGTTAATTCTGAGCATATGGCAGTTTTCTGCTTTTTCCTCAAGAATATTTCCGTCTGTTCCTATATATACTGCCGTTGATGTTACAATTTTCTCCCTGAGTGAGTCGATAGGAGGATTGGTTACCTGTGCAAAAAGCTGTTTGAAATACTCAAATAATGAAGGATTCTGTTTTGAAATAGGTGCAAGCGGCGTATCAACACCCATGGCTGCGATAGGCTCTCCGCCGTTTTTTGCCATTGTCAGGATAATTGAATGAAAATCTTCGTATGTGTATCCGAAGGATTTCTGAAGTCTTGCACGCTCTGTTTTTTCATATTCGATTACCTTTTTATTAGGAATCTTTAAGTCCCTAAGTTCAATAAGGTTATTGTCAAGCCATTCACCATAAGGCTCTCTGCAAGCGTATTTTTCCTTAAGTTCTTCATCATCGATAACACGGCCTGCAACCGTATCGACAAGAAGCATTTTGCCCGGATGAAGTCTTTCTTTAATCTCAATATTGGCAGGGTCTATGTCAAGCACACCAACCTCTGATGAAAGAATAAGTTCACCGTCTTTTGTAATATAATAACGGGATGGTCTTAATCCGTTTCTGTCAAGGACAGCTCCCATTATGTCCCCGTCTGAGAAAAGAATTGATGCAGGTCCGTCCCATGGTTCCATCATTGTTGCGTAATACTGATAAAAATCTTTCTTTTCCCTGCTGATTAATTTATTATGCGTCCATGGCTCAGGAATTGTAATCATTACGGCAAGCGGTAAATCCATTCCGCTCATTACAAGGAATTCAAGAGTATTATCAAGCATTGCCGAATCGGAGCCTTCTGTATTGACAACAGGTATTACCTTGTGCATTACGCCTTTGAAATACTTGCTTTCCATATTTTCTTCCCTGGCAAGCATCTTGTCGGCATTACCTTTAATTGTATTGATTTCACCGTTATGAACTATAAATCTGTTAGGATGCGCCCTTCTCCAGCTTGGATTGGTGTTGGTACTGAATCTTGAGTGGACAAGTGCAATGGCTGATTCATAATCCGGACTGTTAAGGTCCTCAAAAAATGTCCTTAACTGTCCTACAAGGAACATTCCTTTATATACTATTGTCCTGCTTGAAAGGGATACCACATAGGTATCTTCGTTGCTCTGCTCAAACACTTTCCTTAATATATAAAGCTTTCTGTCGAAAGGAAGTCCCTCTTCACAGTCTTCAGGCTTCTTTACGAAACACTGGTAAATTCCCGGCATAACATCAAGTGCCTTTTTACCCAGCACTTCCGGTCTTGTAGGTACTTTTCTCCAGCCGAGGAATTCAAGTCCTTCTTTTTGGGCAATAATCTCAAACATCTTCATTGCCTGTTTTCTCTTAAACTCGTCCTGGGAGAAAAAGAACATTCCTACGCCGTATTCCCTTTCCTTTCCTATATTAATTCCAAGGTTCTTGGCTGCCTTTTCAAAAAATTTATGGGAAATCTGAAGGAGAATACCCACGCCGTCACCGGTTTTTCCTTCTGCATCTTTTCCTGCACGATGCTCAAGATTTTCAACTATGCTGAGTGCATTTTCAACAGTCTTATGCGTCTTAATGCCTTTGATGTTTACAATAGCACCTATACCACAATTATCATGTTCAAACGACTTATTATATAAGCCTGTATTACGTTCATTCTGTTTATCCATCGTGTACTTCCTTTCATCGTTGTAATTAATTTTTCTCACTATACTCCCTGTCGAAAAAATTGTAAACAGGAACATTTTACTAATTTGTCAGATAATTCGTTTTTTTTATTATATTAGATATATTTTCAGATATTTATTCAGTTCAGAAAATATTTAAACATTCAATTTATTCATTGTTTCAAATCCATCAAATCGCTTCTTCTTAATTAAATTAAGTCCAGGATACTAATAATATTATGTCACACCTTTTTATACTTAATATTATTAAGTTAACAGACTGTTTTAATTATTTTTTATTGAAATGTACGATTTTCAGGCTTAAAATACAAGAATAAGGACAACCGGAGGTTCATTATGGCAGAAAATAAAAAGATACAGATTAAGTTCATTAATACACGGATATATATCATAATACTGGCATCACTCCTTAGCTTTTGCGGATTGCTTAATATTATGTTTTTTTCCAGTGTGATATTTGCAACAAACTTTTATGAAAATATCTCAGTAAAATTAAAGTATCTCCTGTCGGCATTTTCTGCTAAATTCAATTTTTCCGTAGCGGATATTGTTGTTTTTATTCTCATCACATTATTATGTTTTTCATGCATAAGACTTGTTATATACTTTATAAAGTCAAAAAAAGCAGGTAATATCTACCTGTTTACATATCGTCTCAAAAAGACCTTATTAAATTCCTGCTGTTTTCTTGCAACGGCATTTATGATATTTACGCTGACTTTCATGCCCGTGTATAACCGTCTCGGCTTTATGGGTTACAACAATATCCGCTCTGCTTCAATAGATGACGGCTACCTTAACAGGCTTGCAGAAAGTGCCAATACCTTAAGTGAAGGTGTTACCGATCCGGATAAAGCCGGAATTAATGAAAACACTTTCATTGTTACAATGAACAAACTTGCTTTACATTATCCCTGCCTTGGAGATTTTTATACAGTTCCTAAAAAATCAATATTTTTCGCAGGATATGTCCCTTTTACCAATGAAGCATGTTATAAATCCAAAACTTTAAGTCCATCTGAAATTATTGACATTATGGAAGGTTATGCCTGTTCATCCGGTTTTGTATCGGCTTCCGACAGACAATACATAGCCGTAAGTGCCTGTCTTAAGAGTGATAATACCTATCTCAAATACTGTGGCGTACTTGCGTTAATTAATACTATTAATAAAAATTATCCGGACAAAAATATAACTGCTCTTCTTAACCGGAATGTAATCAAGGATATTAAGTCCTTGTCATCCGTCTGCAAGAGCAGTTATCTTCCTGAATTAAATTCTATCCTTTAATAATATTAATTGCTTTGGGACATACATCAATTTCCACCAGCTGGTGGTCATCCGCATATTCACCGTCAAGAGTCCAGCTTATTGACTTATCGCTTTCAAAAATTACTTTTGACGCTTTAAATCTGTCTACCATGGGACTGTCCTGGTTTTTTGAAAAAAGTCCGGCAACAATCTGCTGCAATTCCAATGGATTCTTAGCTTCTCTGACAAGAATTACTTCAAACAATCCGTCATCCAGCAATATATTTTTACCGGTAATGCCCTTCATGCCACCTACGGACTTTGAATTAGCAACCATTCCGTAGATATAATTTCCCGTAATGGTTATATCATTACAGGTAACTTTCATATTGTATGCTTTTATCTTACTAAGGCTCTTCAGGCTTTCAACTATATAAGCCTGATGTCCGAGAACATTTTTCATACTCTGTGGTGTCTTATATGACACATCGGTAAAAGCTCCGAATGCAGCAACATAATTAAAAAATCTTTCATTCATTACACCGACATCACACAAGAAAGAATTATCATTTGATATTAGTTTTGCGGCTTTAACCATATCTTTGGGAATACCCAGACTTTTTGCAAAATCATTAGTTGAGCCTGCCGGAATGTACCCTATCTTAGGCTTTGCCATACGGTGTGTCATAACGGCTGAGATAACTTCATTGAGTGTTCCGTCACCGCCGCTGCATACAATAAGATCATATTTGCCATCTGCCTCACATACCTTGTCATATCCATCCATAGCATGCTGCGTAGGGCAAACCGTCATCTCATAACCTGCTTTAGCAAATATATCAAGTATCTCACATAATTTATTTTTAATAAGTCCTTTCCCAGAATGTGGGTTATAAACAAAAAGTAATTTTTTCATGATATCCGTATCATCCTCTCCCGGTTAACTTCTTCGTTCTCCCTTTCCATCTCCAAAATCGAGAATATATGGAAAATGTGTCTTTCTTTTGTTGACAGGAGGCAGCGTCATATAATCTTCTCCATATCCGCTGACAAGAAGCTCATGCGTATGATTTGGGAAATTCATCTCAAATTCTTCAAACTTCATCTTTCTGCAAGGGAATATGTCTTTGACATAATTCTCCTCCATATGAGGCGTTGTATCACATATATATCCAATTTTCTTAGTAGGTCTGTCATTATATTTTATACAGGTCTTTATGCACTTTTTGTAAAGTTTCTTTCTGTCAACACCAAAAAATTTCATTACGCGGTGGACATTCCTGCATACAAAAAGAATTATCTTCTTAAGAAGCCCCTGTTGCGCAAGATATGGCTCCGGTATAGCCCTTAATATCATAAGTTTACTAAGATACCATGCTCTCCACTGTTGGAAAAATCTCGCAATCCTGTTATCTGCCAGATTGTCATAAGGAAAGATGTCAAGGAAAATACCAAGTGGACAATTCTTAAGATTCATAAAAGCATACTCAACAAATTTTGTATTCTTAATGCACCATCTTGTTGACATAAGCGGATATGTGCTGAACTCATCCGCATTAAGCAGATAATATTTGTCGGAATATTTTTCCGCCGCTATTTTAAGGAATCTGTTATAGTCTTTTCGTGGCATTCCTACATCAATATCATCATCCCATGGAATATATCCTCCGTGTCTTACTGCGCCGAGACAGGTACCACCCATCCCGAAATATCTTAAATTATTCTCTTCACAGAGCTCAATAAAATCTTTCAATATTCCTTTTTCAAGTTCTTTTATCTTAGATAATTCCTCATCATTATAGAATCTGGTCATTCTTTTCACCTGTCCCACTTGTCACACATTGAATTAATCTGGTCAGCAAATTTTGCTAAATCCTTATTGGCACCGCCCTCGTTATGCTTAATAACGGTAAGAAGGCGTCTTCCTGCGGCAAGAAGACGTTCAAATACATCATTTGCCTTTCTTTGTACAGGTTTCTTGGCTTTAGGGATTCTTTCTCCTTCCTTTACAAACCTGCCGCTTATCATATCAAACTCTGCTCCGGAATAAGGTGCAACAGCATTAAGTCCGTATTCATCACAAAGGCACTTCGCAAATCCTGTGCTTACTTCATCTTCACCATGTACCACAAACACCTGTTTAAGTCTGTTATCAAATGAAGTAATCCATTTTATAAGACCTGCCTTATCTGCATGACCGCTGACACCTTCCAGTTTAACTATTTCAGCCATAACTTCAATGGTCTCTCCGAAAAGCTTGACTTCACTTGCGCCTTCAAGCAACATTCTTCCCAATGTTCCGTTGGCCTGATAACCTACAAAAACAATGGTACATTCTTTTCTCCAGAGATTGTGCTTAAGATGGTGTCTTATACGCCCGGCTTCACACATTCCCGATGCAGAGATTATTACTTTAGGCTTATTATCAGAGTTAATTGCAATAGAATCATTACTTGTAATGGAAAGCGTAAGTCCCGGAAAACGTAAAGGATTAATTCCATTTCTTACAAGTTCCATTGCTTCCTGATCGAAGCACTCTGCCATATTTTCATTAAAAATCTGTGTAGCCTCAACCGCAAGAGGGCTATCTACATATACTTCAAATGAATGTCCTTTTACAAGGCTCTCTTCTTTGATTTTACGGAAGTAATAAAGCATCTCCTGTGTTCTGCCTACCGCAAATGCCGGAATCACAACATTGCCTCCTCTGTCAAAAGTCCTCTGGCATATTCCGGCTAATTCACTTACATAATCTACATCCGCATTATGATATCTGTCCCCATATGTGGATTCCATAACAACATAATCGGCATCATTAATATACGAAGGATCTTTAATAATCGGTCTGTTAAGATTACCGATATCTCCTGAAAAAACTATCTTGCGTTCTTCTCCGTCTTCATTAATCCATACTTCGATACTTGCTGACCCAAGAAGATGTCCCGCATCGGAAAATTTAACTTTGACTCCTTCACATAAATCCATTACTTTATCATAATCGCAGGATACAAAATGTTCCAGAACGCCTTCTGCATCATTCATATCATAAATAGGCACCACAGGCTCTTTACCTGCTCTTTGTCCTTTTCTGTTCTTCCATTCTGCTTCTGTCATCTGGATATGCGCCGAATCTTTTAACATTATATCGCATAAATCCACAGTAGCCGGAGTCGCTATTACATCTCCTCTGAAGCCTCTGGCATACAATAAAGGCAACATTCCCGAATGGTCAATATGTGCGTGTGTAAGCAGTACATAATCTATATCTGCAATATTCATAGGAAGTTCCGCTGTCTCAAAATCGTCCGTTCCCTGTTCCATCCCGCAATCAACAAGAATATACCTGCCACAAACTTCCAATACATGACAGCTTCCTGTAACTTCATGGTCTGCCCCAATAAAAATAAGTCTCATATATTAAGCCACCTTTCCCCGTTTATATTTCTATTATAACAGTATTTTCCTTTTAAGCCAACTTTTATTTATCTGTTGTTTGCAATTATCCCCACTTAATGATATAATTCACGATACTATATCTGGTAGAAAGGACATTTAAAATGAATTGGGAATTATCCGTATTACACTGGTTTGAATCGCTTCATAATCCCGTACTTGACCCGGTTATGAAAGGTCTTACTTTCCTTGGCAACGCAGGCTGCTTCTGGATAGCTCTTGCAGTTGTGCTTTTATTCTTCAAGCGTACAAGAAAGATTGGAATTACGATGGCCGTTTCCCTTGTGTTATCGCTTATATTTACTAATCTTATAATAAAAAATCTTGTAAACCGCACACGTCCATTTGTAGCTGACCCTGCATTTTTACAGACGATGCTTGTAAAACTGCCTTCGGATTCGTCATTTCCTTCGGGACATACCTCAGCAAGTGTTGCTGCAGCCGTTGCCATATTCACCCGGAACAAAAAATGGGGTATTCCGGCAGTCGTGCTTGCCGTGCTTATCGGAGTTTCAAGATTATATCTTACCGTACATTTTCCTACCGACGTTATTGCCGGTCTCTTACTCGGTATTATATATGGAATCGGTGCATACTTTATCACATCAAAATTAATTTATAAGAACAAAACATCAGAGTGATATATTTTTTTCAACCGGCAGTTCGCAGTCTTTCAATATGACTGCCCTGCCGTTTGTTATTTCAGTAACCGTATCTATAAGTAATTTTTCCCGTTCTTTTTCAATCACTACCTTCATTGTTACCTTATCCGTATATTCCGTATCGTCTATTATTGCGTTAAGAGAAGCCATCCCATACTGTATTTTGCCGGCCCCGTTATAATCTGTTGTAATAACATACCTTACTCCCTGTACCTGTGTTGCAAGCCGGCTGTTATTAAGCGCTGCTACGGAAGCATCGGTATATGCTCTTACAAGTCCACCCGTTCCAAGCAGAGTTCCTCCGAAATATCTTGTTACAATTATGAGGCAGTTATGTACTCCCATTCTTGTAATTACTTCAAGTATAGGTTTCCCCGCTGTACCTGATGGTTCTCCGTCATCACTGCATCTGGTAATCTCATTATTATTTCCTATTACGTATGCATAACAATTATGCCTTGCATCCCAATATTTTTTTCTTGCTTCTTCTATGTATGAACCGGCTTCGCTTTCGTTATCCGTTTTATATACCTTGGCAATAAATCTTGACTTTTTCTCTTCATAGATGCCCTCTGCGCCTTCTTTAACTACGATAAAATCCTTCATACAAACTCCTATGGTTATTAATAGCTTGATTCTACCATATTTTTCTCTGTTAAGAAAGTGTTACAGATTTCTTATATTTACTGTTTTTTCTTTATTTATCTGAAAAGATTTGGTATAATCCATTAAAATACTTTAAATAATAAAGAAACATTATTCCGGGAGAGACTATATGGATTTTTCTAATAATAATATCAAAAAGGCAAGGCAGGATCTTTCTTCCTCCAAGAAAAAGGTTACATCCAAAATCCTTGTAAGCGTTTTCAAGGTATTTATCGTACTTGTTGTATTTGCCGCGGTCACAATGTCATCAATGGTATTCGGGGCAATCAACGGAATTATCAAAACAGCACCTAAGATAACAATTAACGATGTTACACCATCCCAGTACAAAACCATTGTATATGACTGTAACAATGTTGAGACAGAGACTCTTGTTGCGTCCGGTGCCAACAGAATATACGTTACCTACGATGAAATTCCCGATAACCTGAAAAATGCTTTTATCGCAATTGAGGATGAGCGTTTCCTTTCCCACAACGGAATTGATGCAAAAGGAATTATAAGAGCGGCTTATATAGGTATTACCAATAATCTCCGTTTTACCCAGGGTGCCAGCACTATTACGCAGCAGCTCATTAAGAACAGCGTATTTTCCGTTGAGAATGAAAACAGTCTTTCAGACAGACTTAAGCGTAAAATACAGGAACAATACCTTGCATTAAAACTTGAGGAAGTTGCTGATAAGAGCCAGATTCTTGAGAATTACCTTAATACAATTAATCTTGGCAACAATAACCTTGGTGTGCAGTCTGCATCTCTTAATTATTTTAATAAGGATGTATCGGAGCTTACTTTGTCTGAGTGTGCCGTAATTGCCGCAATCACACAGAACCCTTCCAAATACAATCCTATACGTCATGCCGAATATAATGCTGAACGACGTAAGCTTGTACTTGATAATATGCTTAAAAACAACATGATATCCCAGGCACAGTATGATGAAGCCCTTAATGATGATGTATATTCAAGAATTGCCAATAACAATACTTCAAATTCATCATCAACCGCATATTCGTACTATACAGACGCACTCATACAGCAGATAATGGAAGATTTAATGACAACCAAGGGTTACACCTATACACAGGCATACAACCTTGTATACCGTGGCGGTCTTTCTATATACTCATGTGAAGATTCTGAGCTTCAGAAATATGCGGAGGCTATAATCAACAATCCTAACAGTTGGAACGGATATGAAGAATATACGGTCACTTGCCGTTTCAGGGTAAAAGACGAGGACGGTAATGTAGGTAATTACACAGAATCCACATTACTTAAATATCTTCAGTCAAAGTACGGTTCAAATATAAGCCTTACTTTCCAGACCACGGAAGAAGCAGATAAATATGTTCAGGAATATAAAGAATATATTCTCGGACAGACCCATGGTGAAATAGTTAAAGGAAGCGAATCCACAACCTATACGGTAGGTCCACAGGCTTCATTGGTTGTTATAGAAAACAACACGGGTGAAGTTAAAGTTATCATCGGAGGCCGTGGTAACAAGACAGAAAGCCTTATACTTAACAGGGCAACCTCTTCTGCACGTCAGGCAGGTTCCTCAATCAAGCCTCTTGTTGCCTATGCACCTGCAATAGATACCGCAGGATATACCCTGGGTAAGATATATGATGATATTCCTTTTTATTACAGCACAGGCCAGGTAGTAAGAAATAATGATGATATTTATAAAGGATATATAACATTAAGGCAGTCCATCTCCGAATCAAGAAATACTCCTGCCCTTAACACCCTTAATGATATAGGTATTACAACAGGAATTAATTACCTTAAAAACTTTGGTATCACAACCCTTACCGATAAAGATTACTATCTCCCTATTGCCCTCGGTTCATGCAGTGTTACCAACATGGAACTTACAACGGCTTATACCGTACTTGCAAACAACGGCGAACTTATTACACCTAAGCTTTATACCAAAATACTTGACCATGACGGAAATGTTATCCTTGATAATACAGAAACAACCAAGACACAGGTATTAAAAGAATCTACCGCATGGCTTATGGGCAATGTCCTTCACAATGTTCTTTTGGACGGTACTCTTCACGGACTTAATGTGGGAGATAACTATATTTCTGCAAAATCAGGTACAACACAGAGTGACCGTGATAAATGGATTGTGGGATATTCCAAATCCGTTACTGTCGGAATATGGGTAGGTAATGATAATAACAGAGAATTTAAGACCGAACAATACGGAACTCCTCACGTCGGTATATGGGCAGAGGTAATCAAAAAAGCCTGTGAAGGCAAGGATAATTCCGCACCTGAACGTCCGGATAATATAATCCCGGTACAGATATGCAAGGATTCGGGCCTTTTAGTAGCCGAAGGACTATGCGACCATGACGAGCGCGGAAACAGAACCACGACCGAATACTTTGTCAAAGGAACAGAACCTACGGACTATTGCAATATTCACCAGAAAGTAACTTATTGTAAAGATACGGGAAAAGTTGCCACGGACGAATGTCCTAATACAACAACCAAGATACAGATTTACAAGGATTTAAGTAAAGTTGACCTTTCAACTTATACAATACAGGATGCCAGATATTCCTTCTCATCAAAGACCATTGATGACCATTGTCTTAAGCATAAAGGAAATGTAATCAATCCTTCCAAATACACGGCAAAGCTTCCTGAAAATGCAGACTTTAACAATGAAAAAGAATCAGAGAGTGAAAGTTCAACAACCGAAACTGAAGAAGATTAAATAAAAGGGCTGTTTTACAGCCCTTTTTACTATGTAATACTTATTTTTCTTACGTCTATGCCATTCTCATTGAATGTGGTAAAGTATAAATTTCCTTTATCAGGTCCCATTAGATTCTCGTTATCTTCTATATCATATTCTCCTATGTACTTAAATCCATTCTCTTCAATGACATATACTTTACGTTTAGCATCTAAGATACATATATATGTGTCATCTGAATTTACCTGAACCGTGTCAACATTATCCATTAAAAGTTCTTTATTATTTCCATCAATTGACATAATATATAGTTTTTCTTCATCAGCTTTTGAATATACTATTTTATCTTTCACAAGCCATATACGTTCAACATTTTCTTCTAACAATACAGTATCATTACTTAGAAAGGAATGCAGCTGCATATTTTTTTTCCCGTCAATATATATTATTTTATTATCAGATATTATGGGATCAGAAATAACCGAATCATAATATATAATTTCAAAATTATTATTCTTACAATCAGCCCTGACAACAACTTCATTATATACATAATACAAATTATTATTTTCATACACAACTGAAGTGTTGATTCCCATGTTACTAACAGCTTCATCGGACGACAGAGTATTTATTCCCAGCACGGAGTCAAATCCAAGAAAAGCATCATTATCAATATTATTTCCAAACTTAAGTAACAGGTGTTCCTCACTGTTCTTAGGATTATACAGCGAAATAGTAAAATCTGTATTATAAGAGCCTTCTATTTCCTTATGTTTTACCAGAACATATTTATTACCTATGGCAAGAATCTGTCTATCATCATAAATCGACTGTCTTATATCTATCTTTTCTTCCGTATCAATATCATATAATTCACAATCGCTGATTTTAACATATGTATCCGTCACATTGTTTCTGCCATACATACTGTTATCTTTAGAAAGCTTTTCAGAACCACACCCTGTTGTCAGCATTAACAGGGCAAGAATACATGGCATAATTAATTTTACTTTGGGAAGTTTAATTTTTCTTCCACGCATTTTGACTATTCCAACCAATAAAAAACACATCCCAATCACAAACTGTACTGTAGAAACAGTAACAATCTGTTTCAATGACAGTTCTTTATATATTATATCTTCTCTTACCGTATCTCCAATAAAATAACCTAAACCGCACAATGCCCCTATTGGCAGCGGAAGCTTATATATCTCTATCGGATTAACTACATCATTAAAAAAATAAAACGGTATAAAAATTATAAGCGTGCAAACCGCACACATGGTTAATGAATTTTTAATTATGGATGCAATCCCAAAAAATATCATTCCAAATATAATATGTGCTGAAATTCTAACAATACTGATTATAATAAAAGCATTTAAAAAGGTAATATCCTTACTATAATTACTGAATTCCATATAGCTTTGTACCGGGGCATCAAAATATTTAACAGGATAATGAATTCCGTATATTCCAAGCTGGATAAGTGATATAAAGATACCCATGGCAGCAATAAATGAAATCATAATAATTACTTTTGAACATATATAATATGTTCCGCCATATTTTGTAGTTGAAGTCGTCTGCAGGATTCCTGCTGCATAGTCTTTTGATACAAGAATACTTACCATAAATATTATTACAAATATAAATAACCAGTCTATCCCGGAATTGGCAAACCAAAGTTCAAGGGCATTAGGTTCCATAAGCCACTTTTTCCCAACATTGTTCTGTATATCTTTATATTGTAATGAAATTGTGTCCATGGCGGAATAATGTTTCTTCAGTAAATCCTCATCTGTTATATCTGACTCTATTTTTGCTGCTTTCTCAGGTGTAAGTTCACCTTCAATTGTTTTCATATAATCCGTATAAAAAACAGTCTCTGATTTACTTTTCCAGGGAAATGCATACTGATCACTGCAGAACCCCGCGATTTTAATTATAAAGTAAAGTACTATTACAATAATAAATTTTTCTTTAATAAATATCTTATATAGTTCATTTCTTATTACTTTTGCCATTTTTACGAAATACTCCTACATACGCCATTCTTATACTAAAAATAAGTATAATACATTCTAAAAGCATAGCCGATAAATACAGACTGACATAGTAAACCGGTGTGCCTCCGATATTAGCATTCTTATAGTAAAGCATCCAGTTTGAAGCAGAAAATCCTGAAACAGGATTGATTACATTAGCCACCTGTCCGTAACCTATATAATGACATGCCCTGTAATATATCATCAGACACAAAAGTGCTATTCCGGCAAAAAAAGCAATTTTACCGGTTTTAAAAAGTGAAGAAAAAAGCAGAACAAACAGCCCAATTACAACGAGTGCTGCTATTGACAACAGGTACATTTTTATAAGAAATATAATTATTGTATCCGTGGATGCCGTATTAAAAACAGTGCCCCTGTAATCAAAAATCTGATAAACCGGCATGCCCAGTCCGTCAAACTTATAACATGCATAAAAACTTAACATATTATCTGCAAAAAACAGCAGCGTCTCACCTGTTACCAAAATAAACAGAGCTATTATTTTATTAAAAACCGTAGTTGAAAAGCCTTTTCTGCTTGTTTTAACTAACATCTCTATGTTAGCTTCTTTTTCCCCGGCAAAAATACCTGCGGCACCGAAAATAACGAGAAATATAATTAAAACAAAATGCACCCGGTAATTAATAAGTTCTGATATTTTATTGACATTATAAAACCGGGTGAGTTCACGGTCAGCAAACCTTTTTCCAAGCCTTACATTCATTTTGAACAGAAATTCGTTATTTTGGTTCATCTCTGCCTTATCATAGCACTGGTTCATAACAGTATCACTCAGATGCCCATATTCCGGAAAAGATGCTAATTCATTTATCATCTCCTGGGTTATTACTCCATACTGATAACTATTTTCCCTATCTGAATAATCAAGTTTTCTGATTTTCTCAATACATTTTTCAGGATTATGTTCATTAATTGTACTGTAAACATCACGATATACATTATAATCGCTGTCAGAATTGTAATTATTTTTAATGATATTCAATGTATTGAATATAAGGAAGCACACTGTAAGTATTACTATTTCTTTACGAAAAACATATTTTTTTAACTCATATTTCAGCAATTTCAGACTCCCTCTTCTCAAAGTAATATAAACATATTTCTTCCAGTCCTTCGGGACCGTTATTTTTTCCGGACTCGGTATACAATTCTTCTACAGAACCATGTTTTATAATTTTACCATGGGACAGCAGAATCACCTCGTCAGCAATATTTTCTACATCCGTTACAATATGTGTAGATAAAATAACAGTAGATTTCTTTCCCAGATCTGCTATAAGCTGTTTAAATCTGATTCTTTCAATAGGGTCAAGTCCCGCTGTCGGTTCATCAAGAATTACAATTTCAGGATTATTAAGGAGTGCAATGGCTATGCCCACACGTTGCTTCATTCCTCCCGAACAGGCTCCTATCTTTGTCCCGGCATTATCCGCCATATTCACATATTCAAGAAGCTGTATAATACGTTCTCTTCTGTGATTTTTATTAATTCCCTTCAACCCTGCAAAGAAATCCATAATCTCATAAACAGTAAAATTTTTATAATATCCTGCATACTGTGGCATATAGCCAATATGTTCAAAATATTCCGTTTTCATCTTTGCGGTGGGAATTCCGTCCAATGTCACAATACCATCAACAGGCGGAAGCAGTCCCACAAGAATATTAATAAGTGTGCTTTTTCCTGCTCCGTTGGGACCTAAAAGTCCATATATACCCTGTCCGAATTTATAATTAATATGGTGCAATACCTCTTTTTTCCCATAACTCATACATATATCTTTTAATTCAAGTTCCATATAATACTACCATTTCTTAAATTCTTTATTAAATTTCCGGCTTACAGGAATACGTGCTTCTCCTATTCTTATTGAATTTTTCAAATACTCATCCACATAGTTTCTATTTATAATATATGAAGTATGTACTCTTAAAAAATCACAACTATATTCCTGTATTTTGGCATAAAAATCACTTATCTTGGCATAGCAGAACAAGGGTTTATCCATATTATCAATATATATCCCAATTTTATGGGCTTCTGACTGTATATATTTTATGTCATTGATATATATTTTTCTTTTTTTCCTATTAATAGTAAGCATAATAGTCCCGCTGTTAAATTTCATCTTATTGACGGAGTCAATAAGTCTCTCCCTTGTGACCGGTTTTTCAAAGAAGCCAAAGGGATGATAAGTAAACAACGAGCTTAGATTATCTGTCTGTGACGATATAAAAATAATATATACTTTCTCATCAGAATCAAATTTTCTGATTTCTGATACTATGTCTTCACCTTTTTCCCTATTGGAATCTATATCTATGAAAACAATATCATAAATATTCGTCTTTATAAGCTTATGAACAAATTCCGCCTCGTCATGATAATTATCCTGTCTATACCCATTCTCCTGAAAACATAAGGGCAACGTTACCGCTATCTCTTCAACAACACAATTATCATTACTTACCACCGCAACATGTATCATTTGTTATTATCTCCTATCTCATTACTTACTTTACTTCTAAAAGGCAGGTCCATCCCTTGTAAACATAATTCCTACCCTTACTTACTGCAACAACATATATCTTATTAAGTCCTGAATATTTATCAACAGGTATTGACACCTTTCTTTCTATGTATTTATCCCTTTTAACCTTAACATCAAGATATTCCTTTCCGTCAAACGCAGGCACAAGTTCATTATTAATATACACAGAAAATACATATTCTGAATCATTACCTAATATTGGAATGTAAAAATCCAATGTATCGTTCTTATTAACAGAGAAATAACCAACAGGAGGGAAACTGTGCCCATCAAATGGTTCTGTGCAGTAATCAAACCACACATCTTCTTCTTCATCCAGGCTGCATGTACCATCCACAGTAAACATTTCTTCCATTCTCTTATCAAGCTCATAAACATCATAATTATCAGACATTTCCATTAACTTATCTTCATATTCATATTTCAGCTGTTTTCTACATATTGAGTTTGATGTCAGAAATGGCAAAAAGCTCAACCATGAAGTATCTTTAAGCATATACTCCGGATTGTTAACCAATACGACATCAAGATTATATGTCTCTCCCTTTTTTCCTTCAACAGGCTTAAAATAGATTGAGATGTCTTTCATGAGCTTATCATCGGTTGTTCTAAACAACTGGTAATCTTTTACCTCCTCATCCTCTGATGAATAGTAAGGTGTACGAACCCCGTCTATATATACAAACAGTGTAAATTCTTCTCCCTTTGGAGAAGTAACTATCTGGAAATTCTCTTCAATATAATCACCTGTATATTCTACAAGCTGGTTCTCACATGTTGTATTCATAATCTGATAGTTGGTTGATTCCTCATCCTGATGATATAAAGGCATTGACTCATATTCTATATTGGATTCAGATGATGATGTTACACTCTCCTTATTACCTGATGATGTCTCCCTGTCCGGAATTGTATCCCTGCCGCACCCTGAAATCATTAATACGGCTGATGCCAATAATATTGATAATACTCTCTTTTTCATTTTATATTTACTCCTTATATACACAATGACGCATACAGGATAATATATTACCCTGTATGCATAAAAATTAATATCTGGTTACATATGAATTAACTATATGCGTCAATCCATTATAATATGAACTATAAGTTCCATATACAGTCAACTGTTCGGTTGTATCAGCATAGTACCTATTACCGAGCTTATAGTCATTTACACTTTTACTTTTATCATATAAATGCTTACCACTACTTGTCTTCATAACCGATATACTTGAATCAATTTTTGTCTTAATACCCTTAGAAGGTGTATTAAATACCGATGAATTATACCTAGATTTTCCTGACATACCTGTCACGAATACACAGTCTACAGAACATCGACTAAAATTTCCTCCAACAGCCTTAACTATAGATATATTTCCATCAAGGGTATAGCCGGAAAATGACACAAATCCTGTTCTTCTCCTTGCATTACCCTTATATGAAATGCCACCTCTGTTAACCGTATAAGTCTCAGTATAATATCTTGATGAATCCGATGCCGAATCCACAGGTGCATAGGTCTCTGCCTTAGCCGGTACACTTATTCCCACTAATGAAACCACACCAATCATAAGTGCTACAATTTTCTTTGCCTTCATTGAAAATCTCCTTTGTAATTATTATAAATGGTACCATCTGTATATTGTTTTAACATATTATATTTTTCTTGTAAATAGCCGTAACCCCCCAATGAGCAAAATTAACACATAAACGAGCATAATTGACATATTTCATCCAAAAAATGCAGCAAAAAACTCCGGCTGTGATACAGTCGGAGTCCTAAGTTAAGATTCTTATATTTATATTTATTCGATTACTTTAATCCATCCTTCAGGAGCCTCAATTCTGCCCATCTGGATACCTGTTAAAGTATCATATAACTTCCTTGTTACCGGTCCCATATCAGCCATACCGCTTGGGAGACAGATTTCTTTGCCATGGTCTACAATCTTTCCTACAGGAGAGATAACTGCTGCTGTACCGCAAAGACCACATTCAGCCATATCCTTCATCTCATCAAAGAATACTTCTCTTTCCTCAACTTTAAGTCCGAGATATTCCTTAGCAACATATACTAATGATCTTCTTGTGATTGATGGAAGAATACTGTCAGACTTAGGCGTAACAAGTGTACCATCCTTAGTTACAAATATAAAGTTCGCACCGCCTGTCTCTTCAACCTTGGTTCTTGTCTGAGGGTCAAGGTACATATTCTCGTCAAAGCCTTCCTTATGAGCTGTAACTATTGCATGAAGGCTCATTGCGTAGTTAAGACCTGCCTTGATATTACCTGTTCCATGAGGTGCGGCTCTGTCGAAATCAGAAACCCTGATTGTAATAGGCTTAGCGCCACCCTTAAAATAAGGTCCTACAGGTGTACAGAATACTCTGAACTGGTATTCATCAGCCGGCTTAACACCGATTACAGGATTACTTCCGAACATATATGGACGGATATATAATGTTGCACCTGTTCCGTAAGGTGGTACAAAGCCATCGTTAGCTTTAACTGTCTCAACAATTGCGTCTACAAATCTATCTCTAGGAAATGCCGGCATCTCAAGTCTTAATGCAGACTGTTCAAGTCTCTCAGCATTAAGGTCGGGTCTGAATACAACGATGTTGCCTTTTTCTGTTGTATATGCTTTAAGACCTTCAAATACAGTCTGTGCATACTGCAAAACTCCGGCACATTCGCTGATTACAACCTTATCGTCATCTGTAAGAACACCTTCATCCCATGCTCCGTCTTTAAAATTAGATACGTATCTCTTGTCAGTCTTGATATAACCGAATCCAAGATTTGACCAGTCAATATCTTTCTTTTCCATAGTAAATACTTCCTTTCTCCTTAACTGCCTTATAACTGCATGACAGTACTATTTATATATAATGGTACTATTTTCAATTTGATTTTTCAAGTGCTAATACAGTTATTTTTTAATCTTCGGGTCAAAAAACAGGGATGCAATATATCCGAATATCAATGCCGCACTTATTCCTGCTGCTCCTGCTTTGAGTCCTCCCGTAAAAATACCGAGAAAGCCCTCCATGTCAACCGCCTGTTTTACGCCTTGATAAAGCAGATTTCCAAACCCGGTAAGGGGTACGGTTGCTCCTGCTTTTGCCCACTTCGCAAATGGCTCATATACTCCCACAGCTCCCAGAATTGCTCCGGCAACAACAAGTATAACCATTATCCTTCCCGGCATGAGTTTTGTTTTTTCCATTAAAATCTGTACAAAAGCACAGATTATACCTCCTACGACAAATGCAATAAGGTAATCCATTAATATACACCTCCATCAATTCTTTCAATAACAACACAATGTGCAATTCCGGGAACCGACTGCCCCTCGTTGTAGCTTATCGTTGACATAAGGGCACCTGTGGGCACAAAAAGAACCCTCTTATAAAATCCTTCTTCTATCTTCCTTAATATATGTGCACATAACGTTGCGGCACTGCACCCGCACCCGCTTCCCCCGGAATGGGTATCCTGATATCTGTCATCAAAAATTTCAATACCGCAGTCATGATGAATGGAAGATATATCAAAACCTTTTTCCTGCATAAGGTCAAGTAATATTGTCCTGCCCACTTTTCCTAAATCCCCCGTGTATATTGCATCATAATAATCCGGAGTAACGTCAAAATCCATAAAATTAGTATATATGCTGTCGCAGGCTGCCGGTGCCATTGCCGCACCCATATTCATTGAATCGGTTATTCCGTAATCAACGATTTTTCCTGTTGTTATTCCTGCTATTCTTATACCGCTTTTTATACAACTGCTTATTATGACTCCCCCTGAACCCGTCACCGTCCATGTAGCGCAAAGCGGTCTCTGGGAGCCATATTCCAAAGGATATCGGAACTGTTTTTCCGCACTGGCGAAATGGCTTGATGTAAGGGCTATGACATTATCTGCATACCCTGCTGCCACATTCATTGCCGCAAGGCTCATGGATTCCCCCATGGTGGAGCAGGCTCCGTACAATCCGAAAAACGGTATTTCAAAATCCATAAGTCCAAAAGACGACGCAATTAACTGTCCTAACAAATCTCCCGCAAATATATACCTTATGTCCTTAGTCGTAAGACCTGATTTTTTTAAAAGAGTCTTTACAACGAGTTTCTGAAGTTCACTTTCTGCCTCTTCCCATGTATTTTTTCCTACGAACGGATCATTAACTATATTATCAAAATACTTTCCTAACGGGCCCTCTCCCTCTTTCTGCCCTACAACCGACGCTTTTTCAACAATATATATATCTTTGTCAAATATAATGCTTGCTTTACCTGTTTTTCCCATTTACTGCCTCCGCAAAATCTTCTTTTGATTAGTATTAGCAATAAAAGGCAAAAAAAACCGGATATAAGAAAAAATCTTATACCCGGTAAACATTATTCTAATCTTTCCAACATTCTATGCTTTACATAGTCGGATATCTGGACGGTTGTCCAGTCTTTAAATTTTTCATAAGGCATTGTTTCAATAATTTCAAAATGAACAGGAGTTCTCTTAAACGGAAAATTCTTGTGCATCTCAACGGTGTTATGAAGAACACCGATTACTATAGGGGATTTTGCCCATACTGCGGATTTAAAACATCCGGGCTTAAATTCAATAAGTGTCTCGTCAGTCTTATTTCTTGTGCCTTCAGGATATACACCGACACAGCTGTCACCTGATGAAATCATCTGTGAAGCAAGTCTTGTTATCTTCGCTCCGCTTCTTACGTCTTCCCTGTCGATTGCCATATAACGGCATCTTGTCATATATCTGTGGCCCATTGTTATTTTAAAATTCTCAGGCTTGGATATAAAGGCAAAAGGATATTTTCTGAAAGCTCCTACCTGGATAAATGTATCAAATACAGATTTATGATTAGATACAAACAGGAATCGTCCCTCCGATGGTTTAGGAAGCTTTTCCATTCCCGTAACAGTAATATCGGCTGTTGCAACCATTGCACCATATTCCATAATCAGGGCAAATAATTTACAATAAAACCTGCTCTGCTTCTCGTATGTCTTTTTAGTATTAATCGTAAGAGATACAAAAGCACTAAAAATCCAGAACAAAAGAAACAGTACAAGATACGCAAGAAGCCACAATCCTGCCATAACAGGCAAAATAAGGTACAGATGTCTATACAAAAAACAGTTTACCGGTGGAAATACCGCCATCACAACTGCCGTAAATATTGAAGCCAGTACCACATTAATTTTATGCATCATATTGCATTACCTCTTTTTCTTCGTCATACCAACGCAAATTGTATCAAAGTATTGTTTAAAAAACAAGTACCTATATTATAATTTGCACACATCAACGAAGTTTTCTGCTCCCGATATTTCCGTAAGCTCATCAATTGTCAGCTCTATTGCCGAATTGGGCGAACCACAGGCAGGATATACAGTCTCAAAACGTTTAAGACTCTCATCAAGATATACCTTGACACCTTCTTTTAAGGCAAAAGGACATACACCGCCTACAGGGTGTCCCGTCAAAGCTTCCACATCTTCTGCCGGAACCATTTTGGCTTTCTGTGAAAATACTGTTTTGAATTTTTTGTTGTCAATCTTAGCATCTCCCGCAGTTACAACCACAATACATCCATCTTTTAATATAAAAGACATAGTTTTGGCGATTCTTCCCGGTTCGCAATGAAGTGCTTCCGCCGCAAGTGAAACCGTGGCACTTGATACGTCAAACTCCATTACCTTGTCATCAATATTGTATTTTTTAAGGTATTCCTTTACTTTGTCTATTGCCATTTTCTTACTTTCTTTTAATATGGCTGCTCTGTCTGTTATTTTTTTTAATTCCCTGGGATTAACGGGCTTTTCAAGATATGCAGAAGCATACTCTTCCCAGTCCCCGTAAAATACTTCGGGATATCCGGACACAATAACCACTTTTTCCTTTTCAACCTGCCTTGCGGCAGTCTCTCCATCCATATCCGGCAGCTCCATATCAAGAAAAACAACGTCAAGGTCATCTTTTCTTTTAATCATGCTGTCGGCATTGGAGAACTCGGTAAAGCAAATTTCTTTTTCATTAATAGTATTAATGATTTGTTGTTTTAAAATATCACGACATCTTTTGTCGTCATCACATATTCCTATATTAATCATAAATTTCCTGTTTTATTTTCCCCTGCTTGTGTTTCTGTACTGGACAGGTGTCATATCAAATGTCTTTTTAAATAATCTGTTAAAATGCTCCACATTCTGATATCCCACGGCAAAGGCAATATGCTCAACTGTCATATTACCATTCTTAAGGAGCGACTTGGCTTTTTTCATCCTGATATTGGCAACATGCTCGCCAAAGGTCTTTCCGGATTTGTCCTTAATGTATTTTGATATATATGGTTCTGACAAATGGAATTTAACCGCCATTTCTTCAAGAGTTACATATTGGTAATTTGCCTGTATAAAGTTAAGCATTGTAAGAAGTCTGTCATCACCGCTGTTTTCATTGCCCTGTATCTCGGGTAATTTATTAACAGCTACAACAAGAGCGTGGATTGATGCTTTAATAATATCTTCATCCATTCCTGCTCCCCAGTACATCTTACCATTGCATGTTATTCCCACATAAGCCATTGCCTTAGATGACGAACCGTTTGAAAGCGCGTGTTCTTCATAAACAGTAAGTTCATAAGATATGCCGAAGAACTGCTTAATTGTATTACTTACCGCATCAAGACGTCCGTTTCCGTTAGCATCAACGATTGTTCTCTTATCTCCGCACTGGATTGTTACCTCAGCCATAATGCCGTCATTCTGTTTAAAATGGCTTTCGACAATCTGGAAGTTAGGACTATAATCAATATATTTTCCTTCAAAAATTTCATATACCCACTGTGGAGAAAGTTCCTTGTGTTCTTCATCTGATACCTGTTTTACTGCATATCCCACTTCTTCTCTCATCTGTTCAGGAAGTGAAATACTGAAATTCTGTTTAAGGATGTAGCTTATTCCGCCTTTACCTGACTGGCTGTTAATTCTGATAACATCGGAATCATATGTACGTCCTACGTCAACAGGGTCAATTGGAAGATATGGTACTGTCCATTTATCGCAGTTCTTTTCTTTTCTCCATGCCATTCCCTTGGCAATAGCATCCTGATGTGAACCTGAAAATGCTGAGAATACAAGATCACCCGCGTATGGCTGACGCTCATATACTCTCATTCTTGTAAGTCTCTCGTATTTTTCCCTTATAGTTGACATATCTGAGAAATCAAGCACAGGGTCAATACCGTGTGAATACATGTTCATGGCAACGGAAATTATATCCACATTACCCGTTCTTTCACCGTTACCGAAAAGTGTACCTTCAATCCTGTCTGCCCCCGCAAGGAGTCCAAGTTCCGCATCACTCACGGCACAGCCTCTGTCGTTATGAGGATGAAGGCTTAATATTACGTTATCTCTGTATTTTAAGTGTTTGCTGACATATTCAATCTGTGTGGCAAAAACATGTGACATAGCGGTCTCTACAGTTGCAGGTATGTTAATTATTGCCTTATTTCCTGTTTCCGGCTTCCATACATCAAGAACCGCGTTACATACATCCACCGCATAATCAACTTCTGTTCCGTGAAAGCTTTCAGGGCTGTACTCAAATGAAAAATTACCTTCTGTCTCATCGGCAAGTTTTTTCAAAAGCTTTGCTCCGTCAATGGCAAGCTGCTTAATCTGCTCCTTATCCTTACGGAATACCTGTTCACGCTGTGCCACTGAGGTTGAATTATAAAGATGTATTACTGCATGAGGTGCTCCCTTTACAGCCTCAAAGGTCTTTCTTATAATATGTTCTCTTGCCTGTGTAAGCACCTGGACAGTTACATCATCCGGAATCATATCTCTTTCAATAAGAGTTCTCATAAAAATATATTCTGTTTCAGATGCTGCAGGGAATCCTACTTCAATTTCTTTAAAACCTATATCTACAAGCATCTGGAAAAACTCTAACTTCTCATCAAGACTCATCGGCTCGATAAGTGCCTGGTTACCATCTCTTAAATCAACTGAACACCAGATTGGAGCCTTATCTATATACTCCTTCTTAACCCAGTCGTACTCACATACAGGTGGCATAAAATATTGTCTTTCATATTTAGATGCATTTTTCATTATATGTCCTTCTTTCGCAATAAAATATTTCAATAGTCTTGATATATATTATCACTTTTTATAATTATATCAATGATTAAATTTAATCATCTTGATTGATTTATTTTAATATAAAAACCTCCGGCTGTTCCATACAACCGGAGGTTAAATTATATTCTGTTCATTATGTAATCTGATTAGTTGTTCTTGATAACAAACTGCTTAAGAGCCATTAAAGCTGCATTGATTATAGCTGTAACTAATAACCATACGCGTGCCCATCTGATGATTCTCATTCCGCCGCTTATAAGTGCTTTAGAAGCACCCATACCGCCTACACCTGCGATAATTACAACAAGAAGTGCTAATACAACTGCTGCAATACTTGGTATAAGTTCATTCTTCTTAACGGCAATGAAAATGATTGCAGCACAGAAAAGGATGATGAAGATTGCTCTTGCAGGACCACCGCTTAAAGCATTCTTACCCATACTAAAATAATTTCCTGCTGAAAAACCAAAAACCTTTGTTGGTATCAATACGCCAAGAATTGATATGAACGCAAATACGCACATAACATACTTGAAATAATTAGCTACCCTGTTAAATACCACATCAATAATTTTGTTCATTCCTAAAATTCCTCCATTTAGACTTTATATTACGCAGACACTATAGCAGAATTTTAGACAATATGCAACAACTTTTATACGGGAGTTTCCACGGGATGGGGCTTCATTTCTCTACCTAAACCGCCTATATTTCTCATATAGGTAGAGATTTCCAGAGATGTGGCTGATACTAAACAAAGCCTTCATTTATCAGATATTGTTTCAGTTTTTTCTGAAACGATATAATTTCATTTTGACTGCACCCTCCGTTTCTCCCATTACATCGGCAATCTCGTGTAGTGACAGTTTTTTTTCAAAATCAAGATATATTATCATCTGTACTTCGTTTTTCTGCATTTTTATAAAATCTAATATGTATTTTTCCAACTCGTATGATGAAATTTCCGAAAAAACATCTGATGACGAAGGATAATCTTCACTTATTACGGTTAATGGCACATATCTTTTTTTTGCAAGTCTTTTTCTTAACTTATTGCATGCAATAAATTTTGCTATTGTAAATATATAATTTTCAAGGTGTCCCGGTTTTTCCTCTGCCACCTTTTCCCATAAAGTAAAATATGTGTCCTGAAGACATTCTTCCGCATCCTCAATATTATTTAAGATATACATAACCCTGCCATGCAGCCTGGAATTATATTTACGAATCGTTTCCGTTATTGCCCTTTCATCCCTTGCTATAAAAAGTTCAATAATGTCTTTATCCTCAAGGTATTCCATTAAAATCCCCCTTAAACACTTCTTACATAATGTAAGTAGTATTTAAGGGGGAAAAGTAACGTATTATTTTTTAAATATTTCCAGTAATTTTATATTTAACCAGAGCAAAAAATTCTCTGAACATATAATTGACAAGTAATTTATTATCTGACTTTGCAGGTATTCCTTTTATGTCATAACCCATGTTTCTACATACCAGTTCCGCTCTGAATACATGAAAATTATTGGTTATAAATCCAACTTCCACTGTGGCATTCTGACTGTTTTTTTCTATTATTTTCATAGAATACTCAATATTCTCAACAGTGCTTGTGGACTTATCCTCTAATAAAAGTCTTGATTTGTCCACACCTTTCTGTACAAGATAGTCATACATTGCCTGTGCTTCCGAAACATCCTCACCGTTTCCCTGTCCTCCTGAAAGAACAAGAATGGTATTATCATTTTTTTCAATATATTCGAAAGCCTTATCAAGTCTTTTTCGCAATGACTTTGTAACGGTTGTTCCTCTTACTCTTGCTCCGAGAACTATTACATAATCATACTGTTCATTAGTCTTTTCTTTCATTCCCGATATAATCATACCTTCAACAACTGCAAACAATATAATTATTGCGGCAGCCAATACACTTATAACAACCTTTACGGCAGGTGGTAAACTGACATTTCTTTTTCCCAGGATAAAAACCGCCGCACCGCATACGGCAAAAAACAATGCCATGCCTAACCACACAAAAGCAAAGGATGTCCCAATTCCAGCATATCTTACCATTACGATAAAATAAGAAAAGCTAAATATCGCAATAATCTCAAATATTACTGTCAGTACTATCTTTCTTGTGCTCATTATATCCTCCGTTTTTAGATAATCATATTGTGAATATAATAACAATTCAGGCAGCAACTACTGATTATATTTTCATTGCATTTTTGAATGGAGTTACAAAACTTCTCGGTATAGCAAATTCTCTTCCATCCGCCATAATAAGTTTTCTGCTTTTAAAGAATTTAACGTAATTTTTATTAATGCAATATTTTCTTCCCGGTTTAATAAAGTAATCCGGAAAATCCTTCACAAATCCAACAAGCCTGCTGCGCACTCTCAAGACTTCGTCTTTCTGCCAAAGGTAAACAGTAGCAAAATTATCTTCTGCCACCACATACATAATGTCAGAATAATTGACCGTATATCTTATTCCTGTATAATCCCTGATTGTAATAGTCTTATCCTGACTGTGTTCTGCAATAACTTTCTGTACATACTCATAATTTTCCCTGCCATCCTTGGAAGAAAAAAGTTTATCATCATCCTTGGTATGAAAAATATTAGAAATATGAATATGTGTTATCAGAAGTTGTGCCTCATCGTCTTTCTTTACTCTTTCCCATATAAAGGTAACTCTCTGCTTCTCCGACAATATAACTCCGGAATCCTGTTTTGTAAATGCTCTGTATCTTCCCACTACAACACTTATATTGGCTTCACTCCTTAGGCCTTCATATTGCTGGTCATCAAGATATACAAGGGGTCTCTCTTCATTATTTTTCATTATTTTGTCAACCATGGCTTTTTTCCCATGAACATACTCATCTTCCAGAGGGCCTATCCAGAGAACATTATCACATACATGCTCTATAAGCGGCTCATAATTCTTTTGCCAATACTGTTCCATTATATATTGTGTAAGTTTAATTGTTTCAACCTTTTGTTTTAGTAACATAATACACCTCCGTAATTATTTTAATAATATTATATCTGATTTATAATGTGAAGACCATTCGGGATATTATTTGTTTAAATCCGCTGATGTTCTCAAATCATGATTTATCTTCCATCTTGCTTAACTTCGCAGCCTGGTCGGCAGCTATACATGCATCAATGATTTCCTGTATGTCTCCGTTAAGTATCTTATCAAGTTTGTATAATGTAAGACCGATTCTATGGTCGGTCACACGTCCCTGTGGGAAGTTGTAAGTTCTGATTTTTTCTGACCTGTCACCTGTACCAATCTGGCTTCTTCTGGCATCAGCCTCTGCATCATGGGCTTTCTGACATTCCATATCATATAATTTGGCACGCAATAATGCGAAAGCCTTTTCTTTGTTCTGAATCTGTGATTTTTCTGTCTGGCTGTAGATGACAATACCTGTTGGATAATGGGTAAGACGTACTGCCGAGTCCGTTGTATTTACACACTGTCCACCGTTACCGGAAGCACGCATAACGTCGATTCTTATATCCTTTTCATCAATCTGTACTTCTACCTCCTCTGCTTCAGGCATAACCGCTACAGAAGCTGTAGATGTATGGATTCTTCCGCCTGATTCTGTCTCAGGGACACGCTGTACACGATGGACACCGCTTTCGTACTTCAATACGGAATATGCGCCCTGTCCGGTAACCATAAATTCAACTTCCTTCATACCTCCGATTCCCGTTTCATCAGAGTTAACGACTTCGACTTTCCATCTTCTGGCTTCTGCGTAGTGGGTATACATTCTGAAAAGTTCTGCCGCAAAAAGTGCTGCTTCGTCACCACCTGCGCCGGCTCTTATTTCCACAATTACGTTTTTATCATCATTAGGGTCCTTAGGGAGTAAAAGAATCTTAATCTTTTCTTCAAGCTCTGCTACCTTATCCTTGGCAGATGAGAGTTCTTCCTTAAGCATTTCCCTCATCTCTTCATCATTTTCCTCTTCAAGCATTTCAAGACTGTCTTTTATATCCTGATTAGCTTTCTTATAAGCTGTATATGCTTCTACAAGAGGTGTAAGGTCGCTTTGTTCCTTCATAAGATTACGAAATCTGCGCTGGTCCGATGTAACATCGGGACTTGCAAGTTCCATATTGATATCTTCATACTTAATTAAAATTTCTTCAAGATTTTCAAACATTATTTCCTCCAGCCACAGACTACCCTGTCAAGACCTGCAAGGTCCTTGATAACAGAAATATCTGTAAAATTATTTTTTATTAATAAATTTCTGACATCTTCTGCCTGATTATATCCTATTTCCATAAATATCCCACCATTATGTCTGAGATATTTTGCAGACTCTTCTGCCAGTATCCTGTAAAAAAACAGACCGTCATCATGTCCGTCAAGTGCAAGCATAGGCTCCTCGTTCTTAACTTCATGCTCCAACTCAAAAATATCTTTCGTTGGTATATACGGCGGATTAGATACAATCAAATTAAAAGTACCATCTATATTTTCAAACATATTGCTTTTCACAAATGTAACTTTGTCCGCTTTATTTATGACCTTATTATAATCGGCAACCGCAAGTGCCTTTTCTGAAATATCAACTCCGGTTACCTCTGCCCCGCTTAACAATGACAAGCTTATGGCTATGCATCCGGAGCCTGTACACATGTCAAGAATTTTAAAATCATCCTGTGTATATTTAAGGACCTCGGACACAAGAACCTCCGTATCAAATCTCGGAATAAGCACATTATTATTAACTTCAAACTCATATCCCATAAAGTACGCTTTCCCGAGAATGTACTGGACAGGAATATGGGCAAGCCTCTTTTCAATACAGCTGTCAAAAAAAGGTATATGTCCCGCATTACATTCTGCATTTTTATCTATAAGATAATCCGTTCTTGTCATCCCGAAAGCTTCGGAAAATAGCAGCCATGCATCATTGCCTGCCTCTGCTATTCCCGCTTTGTCAAGGCGTTTTATTGCGTTCTCAAGAATTTCCCTGTTGGTCATCTTCACTACCTTCGTCATATCCGAAATTCTCTTTCAGATAACTTTTCCAGTCAAATACAGCCTCAACAGATGCGATTCCCACTTCTATCATGGAATCATCAGGTTCTTTTGTAGTAAGCCTCTGTAAAAGAAGGCCGGGTTTGCTTATTATATTAGTAAAAACATTTTCTTTTGTTCCTGCAAGTCTCAAAAGTTCAAAAGATATGCCGGCAATAACAGGTATAAGCACTATTCTCGCAACAAGTCTCAAAATTCTCGAATCAAATCTTACAAGCATAAGTATAAGAATTGAAATACACATAACAAGAAGCATAAAACTTGTGCCGCATCTTTTATGTTCCTTGGAACTTATCCTTACATTATCAACAGTAAGCGGCATACCGTGTTCAATACAATTAATGCACTTATGTTCTGCTCCGTGATACATGTACACTCTCTTAATATCTTTCATAAATGATATAAGTACAATATAAATAATAAAAATCAAAAGCCTTATTACACCCTCCAGAAAAATTACAAGTGTCTTAGAGCTTATAACCTTTTCGAGCAGCTGTGATAAATAAAATGGTACAACCATGAATATCCCTACAGCAAGAATAACTGAAATCATTATTGTAATGACGTTAAAAACCGTATCTGATTTTTTCTTTTCCTGCTCTGTCTTCTTAGTGTCTTCTTCCTCTTCATAAAAAGATGCCGAATATGTGAGCGTTGACATTCCAAGTGTCAGCGAATCTATAAAACTAAATATACCTCTTATAAAAGGAACTCTGAAAAGTTTGCATTTAGATGATATGCCTTTAAATTCTTCTTTTTTAACTTCTATATTTCCGTCAGGCTTACGAACCGCTACGGCATAATGATCTTTATTCTTCATCATAACGCCTTCCATGACCGCCTGACCACCAATTCCTGAATATTTCATATATTACTCCTGTGTGTAAAATACCTCAATAGCAAAATAGGTTGAGATTCTAAAACCTCAACCCTATAATTCTGCTTAATAGTCAAGTATACAATTACTTGCTCTGTACGCCATATTTTTTATTGAACTTATCAATACGTCCACGAGCAGCAGCAGCTTTCTGCTGGCCTGTGTAAAATGGATGGCACTTTGAACAAATTTCAACATGGATATCTTCCTTAGTTGATCCTGTTACGAATTCGTTACCACAGTTGCAAACAACCTTAGCCTGATAATAATCTGGATGTATTCCTTCTCTCATAATTTCACCTCTCTAATATAAAACTCACTATAGCTTACCTCTCGGTCTCTGCTATAATAACAATTTTAACATAACTGTTAATCCAAAACAGCTTTCTTACTATACCATATTATTTTTAATAATGCAATAGTTGTTTTTAAGACTTTGAAAGAATATCTTCAAGGGAATTATCTTCCACGTAGGAATTCACATTGTACATAAACAAAACATCACTGATTCCGTACGCCTCAATAAGTGTATATATGTCATCATAAAAATATCTTGGATCAATTACAGTAATTTTGTCATAATACGGTGTCAGTAACGGGATAAAACAATTTGCATACGAATCTTTAATTATCATAAGGTTACGTCCTGTACCTGCTGTTGTTGTAATATCCACTTGTGCAAAGTTTCCGCCAAGAAACACCTGATACTTATCTTTTTCTTTTAGTTTGCTGTCATCAAAAAGTGAAGTTGTCTTTTTACCTTCATTAACATATTCAACTGTATATGTTCCGATAGAATTATCAGGAACCCCAATGGTTACGGTCTCATAAGTTGAATAAACACCTGAATTGGATGACTGTGTTCCCTGAAAGTTTCCTGTAACATCATAAAAATTATAATTCACAGGTGTTATGCCCTTATATGCGGCATACTGTCTGAATGTATAATAAGCCGCTTTAGTTTTCCAATGGTGGTCTGTTTTATAATACAATCCTTCATTTGCTTTGGCTATAAGGACATCTGTTACATCTATCGTATTAACCTTATCGGAAACTGTCTTGTTAATGTGGCTTATAACTTCTTTTTCATTGGATTTGGCACCATAAGGAAGTTTGTCTTCATATATGAGTGAAGTATTTGGAATAAGCAAAAAATCCACCGATACACCCTTAACATTATCGGCAAATTTATTTATGGATTCCGTAAGTCTGTCAACGCGGTTATAGTCTGCAACGGACTCCTTTGCTATCAGATACCCTTCTTTGCCTATATACACATCATTGATATATCTTCTGCCTGTTCCTCTCAGTACTGCAGTTTTGATTGAAACGCAGAGATTACGGAGTGGAAACTGATCTGTAAGATATGTTTCAAAATCATCCATAAACCTGCCTCCGGTTATTGAGCTCCATGTAAGTTTGGGAACCGATGCCAGATTTCTGTTCTCCTTTTCGGAGAATTTAACATCCTTGCAGGCAAACATCCATACAGGCACAAAACACAAAAAGGCAATTGTCAAATTTCTTACAAAAGTTTTATTCATCATATGCCTCCTTAAAATCTAAAATACAGGAATGGATTGTAGCTCTCGCTTACAAGGAATGCTATTGTTATCAGAAATACCATAATACATAACACCCATTTAAGAGGGCTTTTTTTCTTTCCTTCTTTAAAGTCAAATACTGAAGGAATCCACGCAAGAATAATCATAACCAGATTATTAAGCAGTAAAAATCCTCCCATTCCATCATGGCTGCATCCGCTTTGTCCAAACATCGCTTTAAGGTATGATACAGCTTCAGTCATATTGTTGCTGAAAAAGAAAACCCATCCGATAATCACAACAATAAATGTAATGACCACATTAAGAAATTTCGGTAATCTTTTCTGCAGATGAACATATACGAATTTTTCAAAAATAAGGAGAATGCCATAATAAAGTCCCCATATAACAAAATTCCATGCCGCACCATGCCATAATCCGGTAAGTGCCCATACAATGAGGAGATTAATTATCTGCCTTTTAACACCTTTTCTGTTGCCGCCAAGGGGGATATACACATATTCCCTGAACCACGTTCCCAGTGAAATGTGCCATCTTCTCCAGAATTCCGTAACACTGCCTGATGCGTAAGGTCTGTCAAAGTTCTTAGGAAATTCAAATCCCAGCATTCTTCCAAGTCCGATTGCCATATCCGAATAGCCGGAAAAATCATTAAAAATCTGCAATGTATATGCCAACGCACCAAGCCATGCCGTCATTGCGGATATATTGGACATACCCATCGCCAATATCTGGGTATGTAGTGAGCCTATTACATTTGCTAATACAACCTTCTTAAAAAAGCCCTTAACAAACATAGGGATGCCTTCCCTGAAATCGTCTGCATCAGGAGTCCTTCCGTTAAGCTGGTTTTCAATATCCTGATATCTTACAATCGGTCCTGCAATAAGCTGCGGAAACATTGTAATATATACAGCAAAGGTAAGTACGTTCTTTTGTCCTTTACTGTCTCCTCTGTATACATCGATAAGATATGACATTGCCTGAAAAGTATAGAAAGAAATACCTATAGGAAGTGCAAGTCTTTTATTTACAAAGGATGTTCCGAATATACTGTTTACAGTATCCACAAGGAATCCCGAATATTTAAAATATCCAAGTATAAGCAGATTAATTATTACCGCAAATGCCAACGAGCTTTTCTTATGTGCAGCTTCAATTTCCCTGCCTGCATAATAATTAAATAGAATACTGAGAATCATTAATATTACATAAACAGGTTCGCCCCATGCGTAGAACAAAAGGCTCGCAATAAGTAAAATCACATTTTTCCATACAATGCTTCTGCAAACATAATACAGCAGAAGAACTACCGGTAAAAAACAAAATAAAAAAGTAATACTACTGAATACCATTATCTTCTATCCTTTTAAACACTTAATAACTGTCTTTTCTATTTTTTCTGCCTTATCAGATACAATATATATTATATAACTGCCTTTTTGTGAAAGAATACAGTTATTCAACATAGTATATTGATCCGGTGCATAAGACTGGAACAGCTTCTTTAATTCATCATTCTTCTTATCAATCATGGAGATTATGCTTTCTCCCGTACTTTCATCATTAAGTCTTATAATAAGGACTTTATCACAATCCATAATAGACTCATATCCATAATAAAACGCTTCTCCATAGTCGTTTATATTAAATCCGTAGTCCTTTTTTATATCCGTAGGTGACATTTTAATCATATCGCCTAACACTTTGCTTTCTTCAACACTTTCCATTACGGTTTCCAGAGCAGGATTTCTGTAGGAATCCTTATTGGATATATACAAAATAAATGCGATAAGTCCCGCTATTACAAGCATCTGTTTTATTCTAAGTGACATTTAATAAACACCCACTTTTCTGATAATATCTTTTACCCACTTCTGGTAAAGTTCTTTACTGAAATGAATGCCATCTTTTGAATAAAGTGAAGCATTGCTTATAAATAATTCTGAATTTTCATAGTAAGCAACACCTATTTCCTGACAGAAAGCCTTAATTCTTGTATTGTATTCGCTTACCATTCCGAATCTGGTTTCTTTGGCAACCGCAACATTTCCTACGGGAGATATTCCGAGGACAACTATTTTTGCATCAGGCAGATCGTTCTTTAATTTCTGGATATAGCCTTTATATCTTGATGCAAAAGCATCTGCCTCTACTGTGGTTGTACCCATTTCATTAATGCCATATCTGATAAATACATACTTTGGATATCTGGCAATCACGCTGTCAATAACAGTAGGAAGGTGCTTATCCATAAATGCTCCTACTCCCGCAAATACATTGACATTATTAGGAAGTCCCATATACACATCAAAACCTGTCATTACGGAATCCCCTACAAATGCTGCATTACCAAATACAGTTCTGTAGCTTGCACGGCTTCCGTCAAAGCTGTCTGCAGCGGCATTTGCCTTATCGGCATCCACACTGTAAGGTATATAACATCCTATATTACTGTAACTGAAATCACCGGTACTTGCCGGCTTTGTCTCCGGTGGATTCGTTGGAGCTGTTGTTGCAGAATCTGTTACCGGTTCTGTCGGAGCTGTTGTCGCTGAATCTGTTACCGGTTCTGTCGGAGCTGTTGTCACAGGTTCTGTTGATGATCCTGTCTGTCTGTTTTCATTTATCTTATGTTCTATTTTATTAATGTCTGCATCCTTCAATGCCGCCATGTATGACTCGCCGTCCGCTACATTGGCATTATCAGCCTTAACGCCTGCAAGTAAAAATACTATCAACGTAATAATTGGTACAGATATAATCAAAGCAAGAAAAAACGGTAACTTTTTCTTCATAACTGTTTTCCTTTCGTTCTAAAGTCCCATTGTCAGAATCAAATCCTTAAGCCAGTAATCTTTATAAAAACCCGGCGTAAGGTGGAGTCCGTCAGCAGAAAATAATTCCTGATGTCCGGAAATATACTGGTTATTTGAATAATATTCTATATCAAGATTGATACACATCTTCAGTAATTCATAATTATACTGGTTAATATAAGCAAATGATAACTTATTATTATAAATAGTATCACTTACCGGGAATACTCCGCTTACAATTATTCTTGTATCCGGTACTTCAGCCTTAAGACGGCTTAAAAGCTCTGTATACTGGCTAATTCTCCTTTCACGTTCTTCTGCCGATGCTGACAAAGAATTAATACCATAATGTACAACAATGGCATCCTTTCCTGTTGCCTTTGCAACGATAAGGCTGAATTTTTCTTCCATATAGTCGGCAGATGCCCCTACAAGTGCTTCAACATTGCTCTGTTCAAGAATATTATATGAAATGAGGGCTGCAATCTGTGAATCTCCAGTAAATGCCACATTATCAAGTGCCTCAGCATACGAAAGATTACCTTTTTCAATCTTGTCCACCTTGGCTACTGATTTATCCTTATTGGCTGCCTTATATTCGTATGTAGGTGCATACAGTCCGAGATACATCGGATTAACGGCTTCAACTTCTACAGAAGCTGTATTCTCACCGTAGGAAAAAACAATTTCATTATTTCCTTCCTTAAGTCTGTAATCTCCATCAAAAGCAGCACATTTGTAATCATTAATTTCTGCTTTTCTGCCGTTGTTTTCGGTAACTTCAACAACGAAGTCCGCCTTTGAAAGTCTTCCGCCCGCAAAAGCCTTATCTCCTTTGTATGTTACTGTTATTTTACTAACATCTTCAAGCTTGATATTGTCTTTTATTCCGGCATCTGCAACGGTCTGATTTTTAAAAATTATATTAGTTCTCAAAAGAATATATATAAATGCAAGACAACCTATAAGTGTAATACTAAGGCTTGTTACAGCTATGACTTTTACTGTTTTTTTCATTTTATCCTCATGTCTCCTAAATCAATCTCGTCTTCTTAATATACTGACAGAATTCCTTGTTATTGCGTGTCTTTGAGAACATGTCTATAATTCTCTCAACAGCTTCGTCAGAACGTATGCCATTAAGTGCTTTTCTCATAATATCAACAGCTTCCTGTTCTTCTTCGGAAAGAAGCAGATCTTCTCTTCTGGTTCCTGACTTAACAATATCTATTGCAGGAAAAATACGCTTCTCTGACAGTTTTCTGTCAAGAACAAGTTCCATATTACCTGTACCTTTAAATTCCTCGTATACAACATCATCCATCTTGCTTCCGGTATCTACAAGTGCTGTTGCAAGAATTGTAAGTGAACCACCCTCCCTCATATTTCTTGCCGCTCCGAAAAATCTCTTTGGCATATAAAGTGATGAAGGATCAAGACCTCCCGACAATGTTCTTCCACTTGGTGCAACCACAATATTATAGGCTCTTGTAAGTCTTGTAATACTGTCTAAAAGTATACATACATCCTGCTTATGCTCAACAAGTCTCTTGGCTCTTTCTATAACCATTTCGGAAACTCTCTTATGATGCTCAGGCAATTCGTCAAATGTTGAATATATTACTTCTACATTGTCACCCTGTATTGATTCCTTAATATCGGTTACTTCCTCAGGTCGTTCATCTATAAGAAGTATAATAAGGTGCATTTCTTTATTATTGGTGGTAATTGATTTGGCTATCTGCTTAAGCAATGTGGTCTTACCTGCCTTAGGCTGGGAAACAATCATTCCTCGCTGTCCCTTTCCTATTGGTGAAATCAGATCAACAATCCTCATAGCCGTACTGCTTGAAGATATTTCCATATGAAGACGTTCATTAGGAAATATAGGTGTAAGCTTCTCAAAAGAAGGTCTTCTCATCACCTCAGCAACGGAATAACCGTTGACTGATTTTATATAAAGAAGAGCACTGAACTTTTCTCCCTGGTTCTTAATCTTCTTATTACCTATAATAACGTCACCTGTCTTAAGTCCGAATCTTTTAATCTGAGCAGGTGACACATACACGTCATTTTCTCCCGGAAGATAATTGGCACATCTTATAAATCCATAACCTTCCGCAAGTACCTCAAGTATTCCGTTAGCTTCCGATGAAGTGTCCACAAGTTCGGGATCATATTCCTGTTTCACAGTATCATCGCTTGTACCGGTCTTAACTGTATGCTTATCGCTTCTGTCATTCCTGTCATTTCCTGACTCATTCTCAGGAAGTGCAAGCAATGCTTCAATAAGTTCTGCCTTCTTCATCGTGCTGGTCCCCTTAATATTCTTATCTTTAGCAATTTCCCTCAATGTTGTAAGTGGTAAAGTCTGAAGCTTTTCTTTCATTATCATCAAATAATCAGTATGTACATATTATCCATAAATATGTATCATGCCATTCCTTTCCATTATTGTCATTACCCTATAATATTCATCTTAATTGTTGGGGGTATTCAGAATAATCAGATCATCCAGATAGAAATGATTATACAACCAGATAAACATCAATGTAAAGTCTTTATTTACTTAAAAAAAATTGCGTGATACAATAAGTTATAAATTGATTAAAATGTAATAAGAAAAGGATGAATAAAATGACAAACAATGAAAAAGCTCTTATGCTTCACGAAAAATGGCATGGCAAACTCGAAACAGTAAGCAAGTGTGCAATCCGCACAAGGGAAGATCTTGCCCTTGCATATACTCCGGGTGTTGCAGAACCATGTAAAGTCATAGCAAAAGATAAAGAACAGGCATATAAATACACAATCAAATCTAACACCGTTGCCGTTGTTTCAGATGGAAGTGCCGTACTGGGGCTCGGTAATATAGGACCATACGCAGCCATGCCTGTTATGGAGGGCAAGGCAGTTCTTTTTAAAGAATTCGGTAATGTAAACGCAGTTCCAATCTGCCTTGATACTCAGGACACGGAAGAAATTATCAAAACAGTTATCAATATAGCGCCTGCATTCGGCGGCATTAACCTTGAGGATATTTCAGCTCCAAGATGTTTTGAAATTGAGGAAAGACTTAAAGCATTACTTGATATACCTGTTTTCCATGATGACCAGCACGGTACCGCAATTGTTGTTCTGGCAGGTATCATTAATGCCCTTAAAGTTACAGGCAAGAAAAAAGAAGAATGTAAAGTCGTTGTCAATGGTGCAGGTTCCGCAGGCGTTGCAATCACAAAGCTTCTGCTTACATATGGTTTTAAACATATTACCATGTGTGACAAATCAGGTATTCTTTCCTCTGACTCTGAAGGTCTTAACTGGATGCAGAAAAAAATGACAGAGGTTACCAACCTTGAAAAGAAACACGGTTCCCTTGCTGATGCACTTAAAGGTGCAGATATTTTTGTTGGTGTTTCCGCACCTAACATTGTTACGGAAGAAATGGTTGCTTCCATGAATAAGGATTCCATTCTTTTTGCCATGGCTAACCCTGTTCCTGAAATCATGCCTGACAAAGCTAAGGCTGCCGGTGCTAAAATCGTCGGAACAGGCAGAAGTGATTTTCCTAACCAGGTTAATAACGTTGTTGCTTTTCCGGGAATCTTTAAAGGTGCTTTGGAAGGAAGAGCTGCACAGATAACAGAAGATATGAAGTTAGCTGCCGCTAACGCCATCGCAAGTCTTGTTGATGAAAAAGACCTTAATGAGAACAACATTCTCCCTGAGGCATTTGACCCAAGAGTCGCAGACGTTGTAAGCAAAGCAGTAAAAGACAATATCCGCTAAAATGAACGGCTATTATTATTCAGTCAATGATTATTACAAAGAATTATTTGGCCATAAAGTATACAAAATATCCCTCAATGCCGGTATGTCCTGTCCTAACAGGGACGGGCGTATCGGCACCGGAGGATGCATTTTTTGCAGTGAAGGAGGCTCCGGTGATTTCGCCTCCTCTTCTTTGCTGTCTGTTAAAAATCAGATAGATTATGGAATTGAAAAGATTTCAAAAAAATACGCAGGAGACAGTTATATCGCATATTTTCAAGCCTTTACCAATACGTATGCTCCCGTTGACAGACTAAAAAAAATATTTACGGAAGCCATACAGGATAACAGAATATGTGGTTTATCCATTGCAACAAGACCTGACTGTCTTGAAGATGATAAAATTGAACTGTTAGCAGAACTTAACCGCATAAAGCCGGTATGGATTGAGCTTGGTCTTCAGACAATTAACGAAACCACTGCCCGATATATAAGGCGGGGTTATCCGCTTGCTGTTTTTGAGGATGCCGTTGCAAGGCTTAACGCCGTGGATATTCCTGTTGTAGTCCATGTTATAGTGGGGCTGCCGGGTGAAAATGCGAACGATAACCTTGCCTGTGCAAAATATCTTTCCCACCTTAATATTAATGGTGTTAAGATACAGCTTCTACATATATTAAAAAATACTGACCTTGCAGATGATTATTATTCTTCAAAGTTCAAAGAGCTGTCTTTGGCGGAATATGTAAAGACCGTTGTTGATATGATTGAAATACTTCCACCCCATTTTGTTATCCACAGAGTCACAGGTGACGGTCCCAAAAATCTGCTTATTGCTCCGACGTGGAGTGCTGATAAAAAAAATGTTCTTAATAATATATCCCATGAATTCAAGAACAGAAATACATACCAAGGAAAGGAATACAGACATGGCAGTTGAAGCAGCTATATTATACAAATTAATGACTTTATATATGTTGAATAAGGTAGATTTTTCTTTAACAAATGCCACAATAATGGATTTTTTTACCAATAATGGTTATACCGATTATCCTACGGTACTTACTATAATAAGTAATCTTCAGGAGGATGAACTGATTAATGTATCTGTAACAAGCAGTAATACAAGTTATTCCATAACTCCGAAAGGTAAAGAAATGCTAGACTTCTTCGGCAGTAAAATATCAGATGACATAAAAAACGAAATTGACTCTTTTCTCCGTGATAACAGATATGAACTTAAACAGACTGCCAATACAACTGCGGACTATTACAAAACTACAAACGGTGATTATGCCGTACATTGTATTGTTAAAGAAAACAACGCCCCTTTAATAGAACTCACTCTTGCCGTTCCCGACGAGGGCTTAGCCGAATCCATGTGCAACAAATGGAAAACAGAATGTCAGAATATATATGAGTATACATTTAAAAACCTTATGTAATTCGACAATTTACAAAATTTTGATGTTCGTTATTGTCGATAAATAAACATTGAAAAATATTCAGATTAAGATTAAACTCTATTTATAAAGAGTTGAGATAATTCTCAACATTTTGTCCCCTCTTATTTAGAGTTTTAACTCTGAGATAACCACATATATCCTTATTACAAACAGGTGTCTATGACACCTGTTTGTTTTTGTACTATTCTTTTCTTTTTATTCTGACATTAACCTTTTTCCCCCTTCCGCATAATCTGTAATATAATATATTTGAAAGGTTATAATCATGCAAATGTACAATACCGGTCATAACATGTCTGACAAATGTGATTATCTTGCAATTGCGTTCGTTCACAATCAGCCGTTTAACTGTCCTACCTATGATATCTGTACTGCATTAACAAAGGGAACTATTTACCCTGCGCTTGATAAACCTTACATCGGAAAGTGTGGGTGTAAAAAATGAATAATAAAATTATGGACAGCAAAGAGCTTATGAAAAAAATCATGGAATATGGTTTTGCAATTACAGACCTTGGTCTATATCTGGATACCCACCCAAAAGATACCGATTCCCTTATGACATATTCTTCCCTCAGGGACACTTACAATTCTTTAATAATCGAATATACCAGACGATACGGACCTCTTACCATTACTCAGGTAACCTCTGATAATTACTGGACATGGATTTCGACTCCATGGCCTTGGGAAGGAGCGTGCTGATATGTGGATTTATGAAAAAAGACTTGAATTTCCGATTAACATCAAAACTCCTGATGCCAATACCGCAGCTTTGATCATAAGCCAGTACGGTGGTCCGGATGGTGAGGCAGGTGCAAGTATGCGATATATGTCACAGCGTTATTCAATAGGTGACAGGCAGGTTGCAGGAGTCCTTACCGATATCGCTACAGAAGAATTGGCACACCTCGAGATGATTGCCACAATGATTCACCAGCTTACAAGGAATCTTACGCCTGAGCAGATACAGAACTCGGCTTTTGCCCCATATTATGTTGACCATACCCTTGGTGTATGGCCTCAGGCAGCAGGTGGTATTCCGTTTAATGCCTGTGAATTTCAGGTAAAGGGCGACCCTGTATGTGACCTTGTGGAGGATATGGCTGCCGAACAGAAGGCCAGAGTCGTATATGACAATCTCTTAAGACTTATAAAAGACCCGGATGTTGTAGCACCCCTCCGCTTCCTTAGGGAACGTGAAATCGTGCACTTCCAGCGTTTCGGAGAATCGTTGAATATAACAACTGATAAGCTTAATAAGAAAAACATCTATGCTTTCAATCCTTCCGTTAATTTCTGAAAAAAGCATAAAGGGATGCCGCACTAAGAAATTAGTGCGGTGCCCTCAATTATGTTTCCATCTTTTCTACAGTTCCTCCCTCAGTCTTTCTAAGGAATTAAGTATATTTACCATCCCATAACCCCATATTTTATTAGGGTATTCAATGTTATTTTTCTGCACGCAGCCTGCTATGGTAATAGTTTTAATTTCCGGTGTCCTAAGATAAGGTATAGCATTATTCACAATACCATACTCCAGAAGCAAGGCGGCAATTCCCCCGTAAAATGCAGCGGCGGCACTTGTTCCGCTTCTTATCTCATAGTTATCCGTTCCTATAGGTGACGGACCTGTCATATTGACTCCCGGTGCCGCAAAATCCGGTTTAGGTAGTCCGTACCAGTTATTACCCCTGCTGTTTTTTAAATATATGGTATTATCCCTGTAGTCATAAGCGGTAACTGTAATTGCTTCCACAAGATTACCGGGATTAACAATCGTGTCTTCCGGATCCGAAACAATAAAATATGTGTTTTCATTGAGAAATCCCCGGTTCATAACCCATATATCTGCCTCAGTATGCCCTTTGATATTCGGATAAAGATTAAATTTCCATATTCCTCCCGCCGGATTTCTCATTCTTATTGTAATAAGATTAGCTCCCGATATGCTTTCTGTTCTTCTGCTGTATACATACACTGTAGAATTTTCAAATACAAAAAATGTACGCTGGCTTTCATTTTTAACCGGAAATCTACCTGCAATCTGTCCGCTTGGAGAAATAATTTCCAAAGAATATACAACAGGTGCCTTGGACCATATATTGGCTGTAAGCCCGTTTAAACCCGGTTCTATCCTAAGCTCCGCTCCTATCGGATTAATGCCATCGGTAACTCCCTTAAAATGCAGTCGTTCATTGCCCTCATTTCCGGCTGCTACAGAAATGCACCTTCCTGTTTTTCCTGTTTCATCCCTTATCATATCAGAAAGAGGTGAATATCCGTAATGTGTGCCAAGTGACGTTCCGACTCCTATTATTATTGAGGCCGGTACCCTGTTGGATTCAATATATTCAGACACAAACTGAAGTCCCCTCATTATATCGGCCTCCGAGTAAGCCGGTATATTCTCATCAACAGAATAAAAATTTCTTAAAAATCTTTTTGCAGAACGTAATTTAACAACAATAAGCCCTGCTGCCGGGGCTACCCCGGAGAAAAGATTGTTCACATCTTCACTTCCGCAGGCAATGCCTGCCATAAATGTTCCATGTCCAATTTCATCTCCGGGTATATCATCAGCTCCGGTAGAAAGGGCTTCGTTAATCTTTACACTGTCATATACCATGTTGGTATCCTGATCCCACAATGCTCTTATTTTAGTTGTATTGTTAGCATTTAAAAATGCTTTATGTCTCCAGTTAATTCCGGAATCGATTATTGCAACGCAGGTTCCATATCCTTTAAGGTTAAGTACCGGCTGTTCCCGTACTTTAATCACATCGGCTGCACCCACAGCACCCAAATCACTGAGACCATATATCCCCGGCAAAACGGCATAACTGAATCTGCCGTATACCGGATCTCCCACAAGGTCATTTCTGACACTGATGATTGACCACTTACTGTTTAAATACGTAACACAGTAGTCAGAGACTTCTTCCAATGTTTTTTTTGAAAAATAATTATCCCTGAAAATAAATTCTGTATAATCTTCTGAATTTAATCTGTTAAAACAATCTGATAACATTTTTATTTTATACTATGAAAGAAGTCTCTTTGTTATGCCTTAAAATACAGGAACTACGCCACCGTCATACTGCTTGTTAATATATTCTTTAACTTCATCAGATAAAAGTGCTTCTTTTAATGCTTTTATCTTTTCTGAATTTTCATTTCCTTCTTTTACAACAAATACATTTGCATAAGTCTTGGCTGCAAGTGATTCTGCTGACTCTGTTGCCAAAGCATCGCTTACCTTGTATCCTGCCTCGGCTGCATAGTTACCATTAATGCATGCAATATCAACGTCTTTTACTGCTCTTGGTATCTGTGCTGCTTCAAGTTCTTTAATATCAAGGTTTAACGGATTTTCAACAACATCGTTCTTAGTTGCTGTAATTCCTGCACCATCTTTTAATTTGATAAGTCCTTCTGCTTCAAGTAAAAGTAATGCTCTTGCTTCGTTAGTTGTATCATTAGGAACTGCTACAGAAGCACCTTCTTTGAGATTCTTAAGATCATCTGTCTTTCCGGCATAAATTCCGAATGGTTCAAAATGTACTGACGCAACAGATACAAGATGTGTACCGTTTTCTTCGTTGAAGTTTTCAAGGTATGGCTGATGCTGGAAGTAGTTAGCATCAAGTTCGCCGTTTTCAGTTGCATTGTTTGGAAGAATATAATCGTTATATTCTACTATTTCCAATGTATATCCCTTGTCTTTAAGTTTATCTTCAATAACCTTAAGAATTTCTGCGTGAGGTGTTGGAGAAGCTCCTACCTTTATAATATTATCCTTTTTGCTTTTTCCGCATCCTGCAAATAATGAAACTACAAGTGCTGCTGCTAATAATACGCTCAAAATTTTCTTTTTCATAATCTTTTTCTCCTTTTTCTTATCTTTTATCTGTTTTTTTAGCTATTCCCTGTCCTGCGAGCTGGAAAATCTGGACAATTACAACTATAAGTGCAACGGTAATCCACATAATATCTTTCTTATATCTGTAATATCCGTAATTTATGGCGATGGCTCCAAGACCGCCTCCTCCAACAAATCCTGCCATTGCGGAATAACCTAAAACAGTTGCCAATGTGATTGTTCCACCCAAAAGAAGCGATGGCTTTGCTTCCGGGAGAAGAACTTTAAAAATTATCTGTATCTTTGACGAACCCATTGCAAGGGCAGCCTCGATAACGCCCTGATTAACCTCGTTTAATGAGGATTCGACCATTCTTGCCACAAACGGTGCTGCTGAGATTACCAGTGGAACAATCGTTGCTCCGGGACCTATCGAAGTTCCCACAACAGCTCTCGTAAATGGAATAATCGCAACCACCAGTATCAAAAACGGAATTGAACGGATGAGATTGGTAATCAGTCCAAGTATAAAATTAACAACTTTGTTTTTACATATTCCGTTTTTATCCGTAATATATAATGCAACTCCAAGGGGAATACCTATTATATAAGCAAACGCCGTTGACATAACCACCATATACAAGGTTTCAAAAATACCATTCTTAAGACTATCAATCATTTGCGGTGTCATTGTTTTCTCCTCCTTCCTCAAAGGTTATCTGTTTTTTGTCAAGATAGTTTTTAATTTTCTGTACAGATTCTTTATTTTCCGGAAGCTCTATGAGCATCTGTCCGTAGGCCCTGCCGCCGATATTCTCCGTATTGGCTCCGAGTATATTTACCATTTCATTACACTCAAGAGTCAGTGATGATATTACCGGTTCAAAAGCCGACTGCCCTTCAAACACAATTCTGAGATACTTTCTGTTATCTTCTGCGTTGCACTCAAGGTTGTTGATTACAAGTTTCTTAGTTATATCAGAATGTGGATTCATAAAGATGTCCTTTACTTTTCCCTGCTCAACGATATTTCCATCACTCATTACCGAAACTGTATCACATATCTGTTTTACAACTTTCATTTCATGAGTTATAACAACGATGGTTACACCAAGTTCCTTGTTAATGGATTTCAGTAATTCCAATATTGAAGTTGTTGTGATAGGATCAAGTGCACTTGTTGCCTCATCACATAAAAGCACATCCGGATCTGTGGCAAGTGCTCTCGCAATTGCAACCCTTTGTTTTTGTCCGCCTGAAAGCTTTGACGGATAACTTTTTGCCTTATCAGCGATTCCTACCATTTCTAACAGCTTTTTCGCCTTAACCACAGCTTCTTTCTTACTTACACCTGCTATCTCAAGAGGGTAACATATATTTCCGAGAACCGTTCTCTGTGCCAGAAGATTAAAGGACTGAAAAATCATTCCTATTTTCTGACGGCTTTTTCTGAGTTCCTTTCCTTTAAGTGTCATAAGGTCCTTGCCGTTAAAAATTACTTTTCCTGAATCAGGTACCTCTAAAAGATTAAGACATCTTACAAGTGTTGACTTACCTGCTCCCGAAAATCCGATAATTCCGTGTATGCTTCCCTTTTCTATTGTCAGGCTCACGTTATTTACTGCATTTACAATATTTTCTTTATCTTTAAAAGTTTTGCTGACATTCAAAAGTCTGTACATTTGTTTTCTCCTTTCTGACATGCCAAAAGATTATCACAAAATTATTTTTCTGTATAATATCTAAAAACTTTTGTCCGCTATAGGCAAAAGTTATAGCACTTAACGTAATGCTTTGTCCTTATATAGCGACAATTCTTCAATGTATTTCTGCCCCAATGAGCTTATTGCTGCTCCTTTTCTGGACAGATAGCCTATAGTCATTATTTCATCTGATTTAAGTCTTACGGCACAATAATCCGAACCGTTAAGTTCTTCGCATATTATTCCTGAACAAAGAGTATAACCGTTTAATCCTACCATAAGGTTAAGAAGTGTTGCCCTGTCATTGGCTTTTATAAGCTGTTTATAGTTGTAAGTGCTTAACACTTCCTCTGCAAAATAAAAAGAATTATTATTTCCCTGTTCAAAAGACAGACATGGGTAATCTGATAATTCTTCAAGTGTAAGTTCTTTTTTATCCGCAAGAGGATGCCCTTTCCATATATAAACGTAAATACTGCAGTCCAGAATAGGGTGAAAAGTTAATCCATATTCTGAAAATAACTTGAATAATACTTTTTTATTAAATTCATTAATATACAAAATTCCTATTTCGCTCTTAAAGTTCTTAACATCTTCAATTACCTCATAAGTCTTTGTTTCCCTGATTGCAAATTCGTATTCGTTCATTCCGAACTGTTTTACCATCTGCACAAAGGCATTTACCGCAAATGTGTAATGTTGTGTCGATACTGCGAATTTCTTTTTTTCATTGGATTTCTCTATATATTTTGTCTCTATAAGTTTATATTGTTCCACAACCTGTCTTGCATATCCGATAAATTCTTCACCTTCCGGTGTTATTACAACACCTTTATTGCTTCTTCTAAAGATTTCCACCCCTGTTTCCGCTTCAAGTTCCTTAATTGCTGAAGACAGACTGGGTTGTGATACAAAAAGCTGTTTTGATGCTTCATTCATTGATTTGGATTCCGCTACCGCAATCACATATCTGAGCTGGGTAAGTGTCATAGTTTCCATCCTTCCTTTTCTTATATAAGTAAAATCTATTATATCATAGTGTTTCTGTATAATATCATATATTTGGGGTTTGGTATAGTTTTTCTTTATAATAAAAGTTTAAATTATGCCATTATAAAAGCAGAATGACTGTCAAACATAGTCATTCTGCTCTTAAAAATAATAATTATTCAGTTATTGCGAAAGCTTCTGTGTCTCTCATTCCAATCTTAGGACCGCCTGTGTTCTCAATATATTCCTTGGTAATGGTTACACTTCCGATATTCTTGTCTTTCGGAATCTCGTACATAATATCTAACATAAATTCCTCAATTATTGAACGAAGTGCTCTTGCTCCTGTCTTTTTCTCTATAGCCTTGGCTGCAATTGCCCTGAGTGCTTCGTCACTAAACATAAGTTTCACTTCATCAAGCTCTAAAAGTTTCTCGTACTGTTTGATAATTGCGTTCTTAGGCTCTTTAAGTATTCTTACAAGCATATCTTCATCAAGTTCCTTAAGTGCAAATACTACAGGAAGTCGTCCTAAGAATTCGGGAATCATACCGAAGTTTCTTAAGTCCTCCATGGTAACCTTATCAAGAATATCAGGATCATTATCGTACTTGTCTCTTAAATCTGCAGTAAATCCAATAGCTGCCTGCTTGTTAAGTCTTTCTTTAATTATATCTGCAAGATCAGGGAACGCACCGCCGCATATAAAAAGAATGTTCTTTGTATTAATTGTAGTAAGGGGAACCATGGCATTTTTACTGTTAGCTCCCACAGGAACATCCACATTAGAACCTTCAAGAATTCTAAGTAAGCCCTGCTGAACGGATTCACCACTTACATCCCTGCTTCTTGTCTCTTTTTTCTTGGCTATTTTATCTATCTCATCGATAAAGATTATACCTCTTTCAGCCTTCTCAACATCATTGTCTGCTGCCGCAAGAAGCTTTGAAACAACGCTTTCGATATCATCGCCTATATATCCCGCTTCTGTAAGTGAAGTTGCATCAGTAATTGCAAGAGGTACATCAAGAATCTTTGCAAGTGTCTGCACCAGATAGGTCTTACCTGAACCGGTAGGTCCAATCATTAACATATTGGATTTCTGAATCTCTACCGACTGGTCATTAGATGTGGCAACTCTCTTATAATGATTGTATACAGCTACTGACATAACCTTCTTTGCATGCTCCTGTCCTACCACATACTCATCAAGCTTTGCCTTAATTTCATGTGGTGCGGGGATGGATTTAAGATCTATAGGAGGCACTTCGCTGTCCTCTTTCTTTTTCTTAAGACGCTGTTTCTTAGGCACACCCTGTAAATCCGACATGTTCATAAAATGTATTCCCGGTATTCCCGAAAAATTAAATAAATCATCGGAATTATTGTTAATGGTATTGAGTGCATTCTGCATACACTCCGAACATATATTTATATTAGGCTGTAAAGTAATCATCTTGCCCGCTACGCTTTCACTTCTATGGCAGAGATAGCATACTTTTTCATAGTCATCATTGTTATTATCGCTGTTATTATTGCTGTTATTAATGTTGTTATTTTCTTCCATATAATTTCCTTTCATCAATCAAATGACTTATTGTGTATATTAACATATATTTTTTTATATTTCAATTAATATAAAGTCTTTTGGAATTCCCATAAAATATAAAAATAGCTACGAACCAAATAAAGTCCATAGCTATTTCCGGTATAAAAAAGCCCAAATGTATTTAATCAGGATTTTGCCGTAAGCGTAACTGTCACTGTTTTTTCGTCATATTCGCCTTTATCATTTAATCTGCAGTATACAACTTCCACGTCTTCACCTACTTTGTAATATGACATCATTTCCCTGAGGCTGTCAAATGTCTCAACACTCTCTCCATCCACTGACTTAATGATATCATTCTTAACAATACCGGCATTATCTGCCCCTGAATTATCTGCAACAGATCTTACAAGAACTCCTTCAGGATATCCGTATTCCTTGCTTATCTGGCTGGAAATCGTAACGCCTGTTATTCCAAGATATCCTCTTTCATCTTCGCTATATTTCTTTCTTGCCGCCATAAGGGAAAGTTCTTCTATAACTTCCTTAACTGATGATACAGAAATTGCATATCCCATTCCTTCAACACTTGTTGTGGATAATTTCACTGAACTTATACCCATTACTTCTCCTTCGGCATTAAATAAAGCACCACCGCTGTTACCGGGATTAATTGCCGCATCTGTCTGGATAAGATCCTTATATTCTGTATTGCTGACTGTTATTGTTTTGTTAAGAGCACTTACTATACCTGTTGTTACAGATATTCCTGTACCCATGGCATTTCCTACTACAATGGCACTTTCGCCGACTTTAATTTTGGTTGAATCTCCGAGAGTTGCTACAGAATATACTGCATCACTTGGAACATCACTTTTTTTGACCGCTATTACAGCAAGGTCATATGCGGTTTTGCTGCCTTTAACGTAAGCATTGAGTTCTGTACCATCATATAGCTTAACTTTGATTGTGCCTTCATCAACGCCATCAATAACATGGGCATTGGTTACAATAATTACTTCATCATCATTAACACCAATGATTATTCCTGAACCACTGACTGCTGACTTCTGCTGCTCGCCTCCGAAAAATCCGTAATTGTAAGATGTTACTTCTCCGCTTATTGCAACAACAGATGTAATAACACTATCTACTAATTCAGATACATCCATAACTGTTGCTTTAATCTCTTTCTTGGTATCTGTAGAACTGACCTGTGTTCCGCTGCTATTGTTACCGGTATTGGCAGTTGAGGAAATTGTTGTCTTATTCTGCTTTACAGGAATTACTTTACTGCCTGCATAATACACTCCGTAAAATGCAGCTCCCGCAAAACCTCCAAGCAATACTGCCGTACATATCCAGGCAATAAATTTTTTAAAATGTCCTTTTTTATGTGTTTTCTGTTTTTTTACTTTTGCTCCATTTTGAACCGGAGTCTCACTTTCAGCCGATTCTGAATATGGATTATAATTTTCGTTAAGGTACATATATTTATCCTCCTTTAATTGTATGACCATAGTATAAATGGGATTTGTGACGAATTTGTGTTCCAATTAAGAAAAAGTGGTGAAAATAAAATCCACCACTTTTTAATATTCTTATCGTATTATTCCACAATAGCCATCATATCATTCTTAAGCTTCTCTAACTTAGCATCGGCATCATCAAAGCTGTTACCTTTAACACCCATGTAAAATTTAATCTTAGGCTCTGTTCCCGAAGGTCTCGCACAACACCATGCGTTATCCTCAAGGTCAAAATACAATACGTTAGATTTAGGAAGTCCTGTTTCTGTAACGGTTCCATCAGCCTTAGTTACAGTATTGTTGTTGTAATCCCTTGTCTCAAGAACTTTATATCCGCCGATTTCCTTAGGTGGATTACTTCTTAATTTATCAAGCATACCCTGAATCTCAGCATGACCTTCCTTACCCTTCTTGGTAATTGATACAAGAGTCTCTTTGAAGTAGCCGTACTTCTCATATATTCTAAGCATCTGATCCCAGAGTGTAAGTCCATGCTTCTTATAGTATGCGGCAGCTTCGCAAAGCATCATAACCGCAACAATTGCATCCTTATCCCTTGCATGTGTACCTACAAGACAGCCGTAGCTCTCTTCAAAACCAAATACATATTCATACGAATGATTCTGTTCAAATAACTTAATCTGTTCGCCGATATACTTAAATCCTGTTAACACCTCAATAAGCTTAACGTTGTATTCCTTAGCTACAACATCAGCAAGATTGGTTGTAACTATTGTCTTAATAAGCGCGCCATTCTTAGGAAGAATTCCTTTTGCTTTCTTTTCGGAAAGAATATATTCGGCAATAAGCATACCTGACATATTACCTGTAAATGACATATACTTGCCTGTTGCTGAATCCTTGGCATATACACCGAGTCTGTCTGCATCAGGGTCTGTTGCAAGAACAACATCTGCATTAACTTCATCTGCTAACTTAAGTGCAAGTTCAAATGCCTTAGGGTCTTCAGGGTTAGGATATCCGACCGTTGGGAAATCTCCGTCAGGGAGTTCCTGTTCAGGTACAACATATACCTTATTAAGTCCGATTTCTTTAAGAACTCTTCTTGCAGGAATATTACCGGTACCATGAAGAGGAGTGTATACGGCAACAAGCTTGTCACCCATCTCCTTAACAACATCAGGGTTAATTACCTGCTTCTTAAGTTCTGCTATATATGCATCATCAACTTCATCCGCAACCACATTGTAAAGACCTGCTTTAATTGCTTCGTCCTTATCCATTGTCTTAAGTGTTCCAAAATCCGTTATGCTGTTTACTTCATTTATAATTAGTGAATCTTTAGGTGCCGTAATCTGTGCACCGTCTTCCCAATATACTTTATATCCGTTATATTCTGATGGATTATGGCTGGCTGTAATAACAATACCTGCAATACATCCCAGATGTCTTACGGCAAATGATAATTCCGGTGTTGGTCTTAATGATGGAAAAACATATGCTTTAATACCATTGGCATTAAGACAGAGTGCAGCCTCGTCACAGAATTCCGGTGACATATGTCTTGAGTCATAAGCAATAGCTACTCCCTTAGACTGTCCATTTTCCTTAATAATAAAATTGGCAAGTCCCTGTGATGCTCTTCTAACAGTATATATATTCATCCTGTTAGTTCCGTTACCTATTACACCTCTTAAACCGGCTGTTCCAAATTCAAGATTCTTATAGAAACGGTCCTCAATCTCCTTTTCATTGCCTTCGATAGACTTAAGCTCTGCTCTTGTCTCCTCTGAAAAATATGGATCTGTACACCACTGTTTGTATACTTCCTGATATGACATAAAACTTTCAATCCTTTCATAAATATGTAAAAGAACTATTCTGCCCTTTTATACCTTTGATATAATACCACTAATTTGTCTGATTGTCATCATTTTTGTTAAAAATTTAACCTGCAATCCTTGTCCATATCTCAAATACGGCAAAAACAACCAGGACGCAGATAGCAATAATTCCTTTATTGCCTAAATCATTTTTTAACGATAATCTGTTATTTCTAAACATCATAAATACCGGGAGCATTGTTACAATAAAGTATCGGCCCTGGACTCCCGCAATATACTGATAACTTATTGGTGTCCAGAAAATCCACATTGATAAAATAACAAGACCGATTGCACCGATTACTGCCACTCCTGTAATAATTCTTTGTTTTTTGCTCATAACAATTGTCTGGTTGCTTTCACTAAGTGCAAGTCCCAGTAAAATTGCAAAACAACAGGATACAATTACCGGCGACGAGCTTATCTGGAGCCATCCAAAGCCACCTGAAATCATATCTCCGAAAAATGTTCCAAAGAATCCCACGAAAGTCCCCAAAAGCATCTTTGCACTGTGTCCCGGATTGCAAATAAGGTTCTTAAGCGTATAACTTGGTTCATCACTCCAAATAAGTTCATCCTCTGTTCCCTTTCCGGAACCGACAAGGTCCGTAAAAAGACTTGGATTGGAGGCCAGGAAAACTATTATTGTAATAAAAACTGCCATTCCAACGACAACAGGATATTTGATTTTTTCCCCAAAGTTTTCTCTGGGAATAAGGAAAAGCAGTAAAAGTAAAGGAACATATGCCCCACCCTTGCCTGTTACAAGCAATCCCCCTGCAACTATTGTAACAATGACTTCTTTTACTTTCATTTTGTTTCCTGAAAAAGCAAAATAAAAAACATAAGCCATAAATAAGAAAATAACCGCATGTAAAAGTCCGTCCTGGGAAACGCAGGCCGCACGGCTTAAACCTGTAGGTAAAAGCATTATTGCTGCAAGAAGTGCTTTTCCCGTTGGAATTTTTCTGATTGCAAAATATCCGATTACGGAATAAACGGCAAGCATAAGGAATCTTGACAGAAAATACATCATTACCGTTCCAAGTCCTGTAAGTTTACTTATTATCATACCGATAATTGCCGGCAGATAAAAAATAAATGTCGATTTTGCATAATTGAAATGTTCAACTTCATATGACACATAATCTGATTTTGAAGGTCGTTCAAATAACTTCTGTCCCATAAGTATGTAATTGCTTATTGAGATAGAACGGCTGAATCCGCTATTTGCGTCACATTCCCTGTATGTAGCATGATAAGGTGTATCATCATCTTCAATTCCCATAATTGAATTAGAAAACTCTGTAACGGCAAACATATGTTTATCTTCATCTGCCGGTGTGTCAGGTGGCATAAGCAGTATAAACAAAGTTCCCATAAGGATTGAAGCCGCCAAAAAAGCTTTCGACATTTCTGTTTTTCTTATAACAAGAAGATAAAAAAGTATGGTTGCAGCCACCAGAATATACCCAAGTATAAGATTGAAATACTTATACGCATATTCAATAGCCGGTCCACGTCCCGCAAATTCATTATATCTGTACCATTTTACAGCCATGCCGACAGTAAAAATCAGGATTATCATAATAAGATATGCAATCAGATGATATTTTTTTATAAATTCTTTTACCTTCATTCCTTAATTCCACTCCTGACTAATATATTAAATAGAAGTTCTTTCTCAACCTTTTTGTATTCAAGTCTCCTGCTGTCAGAATGTGTTTTTTCCATACATCCCATTTTCTTAAAGGAAGACACAATGCCGCCAAGATATGCCTTAAGCAATTTCTTTTTAGTAAAAAAAACAGCTTTAATCGTAATTCCTGCCAGAACCGGTATAAAATTAACAGCCCACTGCCATGGTGCAAAATTCTTATACATAAGAAGCATGGAATTCCTTGCTGCAAGACTCACCTTGAATTCATTATATCTTGACCCGCTGGAAGCACTTCCCACATGCAGCACTTTTGCATCCGGCACAAAAATATTACGGTAGCCAAAAAGTTTTGCCCGATAGCATATATCCACATCTTCCAGGTAAGCAAAAAATTCTTCTTCAAAATATCCGATTTCCTCAAAGATTTTACGTCTGTATATGGCAGCCCCTGCGCATGCTGAAAAAATATCTTTCTTTTTCTTATATAATGATGCTTTTTTATCTTTTCCTGCAGAGAAAGCTACTCCTAATCCGCAAAAATAATCACCGGCACTATCAACTAATTCAGGAGAATTATATTGAAGCATAAGTGCCTGTGCCGCAAAAACATCTTTTTCCATCTCAATTGCTTTTAAAAGATTTTCGACAAAATGTCTGCCTGCATGGGTGTCATTATTAAGCAAAATCACATATTCGGCCTGGGATTGACGGATTCCTTCATTTACAGCTTTTGCAAAACCATAATTACAATTAAGTTTTTTTATCTTCAAATCCAATTTATCTTTATATTGACAGGCTTTACTAATGCTGTTATCTTCAGAACCATTGTCTGCCAGAATCACATCAAAATCCTTATATGACTGTTTTGTTAATGCACTGAAGCACTCATCAATATACTTTTCTCCGTTGTAATTAGGTATTACTATTGTTACTTTTTTCATATTTTCCTCTATTTTGAAATTACTGATTCCGGTGCATATACCATTTTTACGCCTTTAAAACTGCCTTTAAGGTTACAGATATATCTGCCCTTATGATTAATGTATTTATCGTACAGTTTTTTTCTTATAAGAATACCTTTCGCCGGAACAATATTAACATCCATATTAAGTATGCCAAGATTTGACTGTCCCTTGTACCACTCTCTTTTTCCTTTAAGGGATGGTGTGTATCCATTTCCTGTATATGCCCTGCCGTTATACTCGTATCTTCCGTTTCTTATTATCTTAGGAACAACTATATCGGCACCGGTAAAATATGCCCTCTTTAACATCTTATCTATATCAGAACTGCTTATTTTCATATTTTCATCAAGCACAAGATAATAATCGCTGCCGTCATTGGTAATAGTGCCGTCAACCACCATGGATAAAGAAAGTTTTCCTTTTCTTCCACACCTTATCCTGTAATATCCGGGGTCTTCCATCTGTGCAACTTTTACACCTTTTATATTATTTCTTAATATATAATCCTGAAGGGCTCTTTTGCCTGCATCAAAAGCATATTCTTTGTTAAAAGGATTGCCTGATGTAGAACCGCCCACGGTTCTCCAATGATACAACACCTTATTAACGTGACCTATTCTGTCTGTTTTTTCAATACATCTTAAAAACAAATCATAATCCTGTGCACCGTCATATTCACTTCTGAAATTTCCGGCTTCTGAAATTATCTTTTTACTGATAACCGTAAAATGGCACATATAATTATTGGAAAGCAAAAGATTAAGATTGAAATCCGGCTTTCTATATACAGAAAAATACCTGTTTAAATTCTCGTCCGTCTTATCTTCATCGGTATATACAATGTCATATCCTTCGTTTAATTTGGATACAATCATAAAAAGGGCATCTGACGTCAGAATATCATCATGGTCCATTAAACCTATATACCCGCCTGTAGCCAGTTCAAGTGCCTTATTGGAGTTTCCCGAAATTCCGTAATTTACAGGTATGTCAAGATATTTTACCCTGTCATCATTTCCAAAAACCTCTTCGAGAATTTTATTTTTCTTATTGTTACCGGCATCGCCTATACATAACTGCCAGTTTTCGTATGACTGGTTTTTAATTGAATTAAGTGTCTGCCTGAAATACCTGTCATCCGGATTATACACCGGCATGACAATGCTAATGACAGGGCTGTGTAAAAATTTATAATTGCGTTGTTTTAAAAGTTCTTCATCGGTTAAATTTTCACAGGCGAATTCCTCTGAAATATCAAATCCTCTGGAAGCTTTTTCCGTAACTTTTCTTATTAGGTTCAAAGCACCGTATCTTTTAAGATATGATTTTGTTTTTATGAAAATATTCATCTCAACATGCCCTCCCTGTCTGTGGAAAAATTAGCATTATAATATCTGTCAATAAGTTTATCTTTCCACTTGTTCTTTATATATTCTGCCTCCGCATCAAGGCGTCTGCGGTTACTGTCTTTGCTATCCCTGCCTCTTGTGCCTGATTCATAGTGAATCAGCCTCGCATACGGAGTATAGATTATTCCATATCCTTCATTTCTTATCTTAAGACATATATCCACATCATTATATGCCACAGAAAGTTTTTCGTCAAAACCTCCGATTTTATCAAAAATATCCTTTTTAACCATAAGGCACGCCCCCGTTACGGCGCTTACATCCCTTACGAAACCAATTCTGTCAAGATATCCGTAGTCGCCCTCAAAGAGTCCCAGTCCTGCATGGATTGCTACTTTATGAGGTCCTGCTCCGGTAATCAGATAGCAATGCTGTAATGTCTTATCCGGATATCTGAGCTGTGCTCCCACCGCCCCCACATCATTTCTCTGGCTGTACATAAGCATTTCCTGAATCCAGTTTTCCGATACGGCTTCAATATCATTGTTAAGAAACAAAAGCTGTGTACCGGCAGCATATCCTGCTGCAATATTGTTAAACCTTGAATAATTAAATGGCTCATTCAAGGTTATAATTTTAATATTTTCTTTTTTTGAAAGCTCTGCATAGTAGTCTGACAATACCTGATCGTTACTGTTATTTTCAAGAATTATAATCTCGTAATTCTTATAGGTACTGCGATAAATTGATTCCAGGCATCTTTTTAAATCTTCATAGTGATTATGATTTAATATTATCACAGACACTTTTTCATCTGTAATTTTATAATGGATTCTATATATTGTAGGGTATATCTCTGAAGATTCCACTTCCGCATCAATATTTTTTGAAGCAAGGAAATCCCTGACACCATTAATTCCTGCGGTTATTGCATATTCTTTTGCCTCAATGCTGTCCGATACAGAGCCTTTATGCACTCTCCAGAAATATAAAATCTTAGGAATATGACATACTTTTTTTGCTCTATCCGTAAGCCTTAAAAAAAGTTCATGATCCTGGCTTCCGTCATATTTTTTATTAAATTTACCGCAGCTTACAAACAGCTCACGGCTGAAACATACAAAATGGCAGATATAATTATTGCACCTTAACATATAAGGCGAATAATCCGGCTTAAAGTCGGAACTTATGACATTGGTTATTTTTCCGGAAAAAGTTACTTCATCCGTATATATGAAATCCGCACCCTTACAAGCTTCCATTGCAACATAACAAAGTGCGTCCCTGTGAAGCACATCATCATGGTCAAGCAGGGCAATATATCCGCCCTCCGATATGTCAAAACATCTGTTGGTATTCTCTGCAATTCCAAAGTTATCACCTTTCAGATATTTAATCTTTGGAAATTTACCTGCGTAATCTTCACAGATTTTAGTAGCATCCCTGCCGTTTTCGTCACTTGCGTCATATATGCAAAGTTCGTAATTATCATAGCTTCCGTTTATTACAGATTCCATAACGCATTTCAGCATATCAACATCCGTATTATATACAGGCATCAATATGCTTATTTTAAGACTTGTATTAAGTTGTTCAAATTCTTTGTGATCATAGCTTTCTTTTATGATACGTTTTAATTTTTTTGCTGTTGCAGCCTTACCTGAACACAGCTTTGTCTTAACTGCTTTAGCCGTTTTGACAAAACCGTATTCTTTTATATACTTTACTGCTTTGTTAATCTTTGACATACAGGATTACTCCCTTAGTGAGAAATCTGAATTTGAAAGTGTAAGATTGGGATTATAGCATGGGTCGCCGTCTGCAAGTATCTTTTCCCACTTATTGTAAGTAAAGAATGCTTCCTTTTCAAATCTGTTCCTTTTTTCAGGCGTATCCTCATATCCACGGCTTTTTGACTCATAGTGGTAAAGCACTGCATAAGGATTGTATACGACAAGATATCCTTTTTCCCTTACTTTGAGGCAGAAGTCCACATCATTAAATGCAACCTCAAGTTCTTCCTCAAATCCGCCGACTTCGTCATACAAAGATGCCTTTACCATAAGACAGGCTGCGGTAACCGCACTGTAATCCCTTGCCTGGATTACATAAGCGTGGTATCCTACATCATCAGGTTCGTTGCCGACAAATGTATGGCCTGCCAGTCCATTGTATCCAATTACAACACCTGCATGTTGTACTGTATTGTCTTCATACAAAAGTCTTGCACCTGTAATGCCCACATCGTCTCTCTCTGTATATGAAAGAAGCTCATTAAGGCAATCATCGTTAATCATTTCCGTATCGTTATTTAATAATAAAAGATACCCGCCTTTAGCTTCTTTTCTTCCGAAATTATTAATCTTTGAATAGTTAAACTTATCCTTATAATATACTACTTTAACTTTGTTACAATCTTTTTCAAGCTTCTTGTAGTATTCAAAAGTGGCATCCTCTGTGCTGTTATTCTCAATTACTATTATTTCATAATTCTCATACTTCTGTTTAAGGATGGACTTAATACACTTATCAAGGTCATCCGTATGGTCTTTATTAGGTATAAGTATTGATATAAGAGGATTGCCGGTTATCTCATATCTGGATCTGTAAATTCCGAGATACGTTTCATTCATCTCTGCCTCAGCCTTTATTCCCATACGCTTAAAATGTTCGTCAATGGCTCTCTTACCCGCAGTAAAAGCATATCTCTTGCTTTCAGGATTGGCAGATGTTGAACCGGAATATATTCTCCAGCTGTACAACACTTTAGGAATATGCTTTATGCACTTTGCTTTCTCAGAACATCTGAGAATCATATCGTAATCCTGGGCTCCATCAAACTCTTTTCTGAAATATCCAACTTTTTCTGACAGTTCTCTGGAGAATACGAAAAGATGGCATATATAGTTATTGCTTCTTAATAAATCAATATTAAAATCCGGTTTAAAATAAGGCTCGCAATGCTTTTTGCCGTCTTCTGTTATTTTGTCCTCATCCGAATATATCATATCAGGTTTTTCTTTTGAATTAATGGCTCTTGCACATTCAAAAAGTGCATCAGGCTCAAATACATCGTCATGGTCGCCAAGTACAAAATAATCACCTGTTGCCATTTTCATGGCTTCATTGGTATTTCCGGAAATTCCTAAGTTCTCCGAAATTGCAACATACCTGACCTTATCACCCTTAACAAGCCCAAAAAGAGTCTTATCCACGGTATGTCCCTCTCCGCCGCCGTCTGCAATACAGATTTCCCAGTTAGAATACGTCTGATGTTTTATCGACTTTATCATATCAGTAAAATACTGTGGAACAGGTCTGTATACGGGAATAATTATGGAAAACTTTGGCATATAGTCAAATTTAACTTTACGCTGTTCTTTCAATTCCTCCTCTGAGGGTTTGTGAGCCTTATACCATTCGTTGTAATCAATCATAGGCTTGTGTGTTATCTTTCTGTAAGCCTTTTTTAACATACCGGTAAAACCATACTTGCGCGTATATATGACCACTTTGTTTACAACATCCGTAAGCGGTATACTTTTTTTGCCTGATTTGGAAATGTTAAATTTGAAGTTGAACTCGCGATCATCCGTATAATATATAACCCTGACTTTTTTTATATCCTTACTATTATTAATAATATCAAAGGTATATCCCAGAGGAACCGAAGTCTCTCCATCCTGATAGTAATCTGCTATATCCTGTCTGAATACACGTCTAAAATCACCTGTAAGCTCTTTGCCGTCACATAAAACCTTGATTTTAACTTCTTTGGCATCGGCGGCCCAGCCTTCAATCTTACAGCCTTCATCTGTCTTTTCGCAGACATCCACACAGCCCTGTATTCTGTCACAATTCTTGCGAAAACGTTTTCCCGGTATTGTAATTGTCTTGACAACACCCTCATTATCGCCTGCAAATTTAAGTGTAATCTGCAGTGTTTTAAAATTATTGTTAACATCGGCACAAACCTGATATTCCCTGTTAAATTTGTTATTGATATTTCTGTAACAGAATCTTGAACGTATTGTATTTCTGTATATTACGTCTACAGGCAAAGATTTTCCGTCGATTGTCCCGGTAACCTTTACCCCCGCCATTATTCTTTCATTACTTCCTATGTTGATTATAATTCTGTTCTTATTATCAAGACGGCATCTATAATCTGAAATATATACAAGTTCCTGCTGTTGTTTCATAATTAATTAGTCCTACTTTCTGAATATCCAGTTTAATGTCTTTGCCAATCCCACAAGATAAGCAATACATAAGATAAATACTATCATTGTTTCCAGACGGAAGCCGATATATTCATATCTCACCACACCATTCTCCTTAAAAAGGACGCCATTGTCCTCCTTACATTCTGCTTTAAATGTAATGGTGTAAGTTCCGTCTTTCTCACATTTCATCTTATTAAATCCAAAGCCTGTATTTCCATCTGTATTAATTGTTCCAAAACTTATACTGTCATTTACCACAATTTCACCTGAGCTATTCTTAAGCTCGTAATAAAGTGTTCCTTCATCGCTGTTATCCGGTACCATATCTGTAAAAATACCATATAACTTATTACCTTTACACCTGAACTCAAATGAAATACTCTCACCGTTCTTTATGAACTTTTCTTTGCTGATAACGGTTATATCCGAGCTTTGCTTTACATGTGCATAAAAAAAGGCAGCGGTACAGGTAATGACTAAAATTAATACTATTAATATTATCTTTTTAATTTTACGGTTCATGTAATGAACTTCCTTTCAGCTACTTATTTTCTATGACTGTTTATATACGCTGCAGACTTCTTTAGCATCACCCTGCATAAATATCTCGCCGGATTTAATCCACACTGCTTTGTTACAAATTTCCTCCACCTGCTCAATACTATGTGATACAAAAAGAACTGTGGTTCCGTTTGCCATCATTCCCTTAATTCTGTCAATACATTTCTGCTGGAAAAGAAAATCTCCTACAGCCAGAACTTCATCGACGATAAGAATATCGGCAGAGCCTGATGTTGCTATTGCAAAAGCAAGCCTTGACAACATTCCTGATGAATAGTTTTTCATAGGTACATCCATAAATTCGGCAAGTTCCGAGAATTCAATAATATCATCTACCACTTCATTCATCTGTTTTCTTGAACGTCCAAGCAATGCGCCATTCAGATAAATATTTTCTTTACCGGTAAGGTCAAAATCAAATCCTGCCCCAAGTTCAATCAGAGGTGCAACTGTCCCGTTAACCTCAACTTTACCTTTGGTAGGCTTAAGAACCCTTGCTATAACCTTTAGCATGGTACTTTTTCCGCTGCCGTTAAGACCTATAAGTCCTACGGCATCACCTCTTTTTACTTCAAAACTGACATCCTTAAGAGCCCAGAATTCATCATATTGCAATTTACCTTTAAAGGCTTTTATTATATATTCTTTTAAACTATCAACCTTTTCCCTTGCAAGATTAAAACGCATGGAAACGTGGTCTACTTTTATTATTGCATCTTCCATTTTACAGCTCCTAGATATACAGAATAAAGTCATCCTGATTTTTGTAAAATACCCTTATTCCAAGCAAAAGAAATGCTATACTCGGAAAAACAGTCATACATACGGTAAATGCGTCAGGCATCGTTCCGTAAAGCATGAAGCCTCTGAACATTGTTAATATGCTTGTTATTGGATTAGCCTTTACAATTCCGGCTACCCAGTGTGGCAGACTGCTTATCGGATAAATTACAGGTGTAAGATACATAAATGCTGTTATAAATACTGAATAGAGATGAACAATATCCCTGAATTTAACTGCAAGTGCTGCAAGAATCAGTCCAACACCTATAGAGAGAACAATCAGCGAAAGTACGGGCAGTAATGAAAGTATAACCGTATAATACAATTCTGTTCTCATGGCAAGCATAACGACAATAAGCGCCGCAAAGGATGCGGCTAAATTAATTGAGCTTGAAATTACTCTTGAAAGAACGAAAACGTATTTGGGAATATATACTTTTTTCAGTAATGGTGCATTATTGATGACAGAAGTCATACTCATTGATGTGCTTTCCGAGAAAAAGTTAAAAATCACCTGTCCGCTCAAAAGATAAATCGGATAATTTTCAATGGCAAATCTGCCGAAAAGCTGTGAAAAAACAATGGACAGAACAATCATCATAAGAAGAGGATTGAGTAATGTCCATAAAACACCAAGTACAGAACGTCTGTACTTGGTCTTAATATCTCTCGTCACTAATTCTGACAATAAAGGGATGTACTGTTTTAAATTACTTACCATTGTTGACATACAATCAGATTCCTTTTGTATATTCTTTAATTCCGGACCATTTCTGATCTTTATCTGAAAGTATCAGTTCAACACCTTCTTCAAAAGGCCACTCCACACCGATATCAGGGTCATTGTAAAGCAGACCGCCCTCATCATCAGGATGATAAAAATCGGTACACTTATATGCAAATTCAGCATAATCCGATAAAACAAGAAATCCGTGTGCAAAATTCTTTGGAATAAAGAACTGTTTCTTATTATCCTCTGAAAGAACAACTCCAAACCACTTACCGTATGTCTTAGAATCTTTTCTTAAATCAACGGCAACGTCAAATACTTCCCCTCTTATTACCCGGACTAATTTATCCTGAGGAAAATTCTTCTGAAAATGAAGACCTCTTAAAACACCCCTCTTAGAAGCCGACTGGTTATCCTGAACGAAAACCTGCGGTATCCCTGCCTCCTTAAAATCATTGTAATTATATGATTCAAAGAAATATCCTCTTTCATCACCGAATACCCTTGGCTCTATTACTTTAAGGCCTTCTATTTCGCATGTCGTAACTTTAATCTGTCCCATTTTCTTACCTCTTCTATAATCCGTTAGCAATATCTATTAAATATCTGCCATAATCTGTTTTTAATAATGGCTGTGCAAGTTTAACCAGCTGTTCTCTTGTTATGAAACCTCTCTTATAAGCGATTTCTTCAATACAGGAAATGTATAATCCCTGTCTTTTCTGAAATGCTGCTACAAAATCAGCCGCATCAAGCAATGCGTCATGGTTACCTGTATCAAGCCATGCAAACCCGCGTCCCAGTGTCTCAACATACAAGTCGCCGCGTCTTAAATATTCATTGTTAATGCTTGTAATTTCTATCTCACCTCTCGCAGAAGGCTTAACATTCTTAGCTATCTCAACTACATCATTATCATAAAAATACAATCCGGGAACCGCATAATTTGACTTAGGTATAGCAGGCTTTTCTTCGATTGAAACTGCCTTATTGTTACTGTCAAATTCCACAACGCCGTATTCTCTCGGATCCTTAACATAATATCCGAAAATTGTAGCGCCCTTTTCTCTTGCTGCAGCATTCTGAAGCACTCTTGAGAAACTCTGTCCGTAGAAAATATTATCACCGAGAACCAGTGCCACACTGTCATCTCCTATGAAATCAGCACCTACGATAAAAGCATCCGCAAGTCCCCTTGGAGTCTCCTGAACCGCATAGGAAAAGCTCATTCCAAGCTGTTCTCCGCTTCCAAGCAAATCCTTGAATACAGGGAGGTCTCTCGGTGTAGATATAATAAGCACCTCTCTTATCCCTGCAAGCATAAGTGTTGATAAAGGATAATATATCATTGGCTTGTCATAGACAGGCATAATCTGTTTTGATATTGCTTTAGTAAGAGGATAAAGTCTTGTTCCTGATCCTCCTGCAAGTATAATTCCTTTCATGTTAGGTCTCCTTAATTAATAAAATTTCGTATTCATAAAAAACAGCTTAAGGCAGTATCCTCTATACAGGATACTGCCATAATTATTATTTATACATTTCGCTATAGTATTTCTGATAATCGCCGCTTGTAACATTCTTCATCCATTCTTCATGCTCAAAAAACCATGCTATTGTAAGTCTGATTCCATCCTTGAACATAGTCTCCGGATACCATCCGATTTCGCTCTTGATCTTATCAGGTGCTATCGCATATCTTCTGTCATGTCCCTTTCGGTCCTCAACGTAAGTAATTAAATCTTCGTTAATATGTGCCTTACGTTCATCATCATCCGGAAGCATCTCCCTTAAAGTCTCAAGAATTATCTTAATAATATCAATATTGCGCTTCTCATTATGTCCGCCTATATTGTATCTCTCTCCAAGTCTTCCCTTTTCCTGAACCATATCGATAGCCTTAGCATGGTCATCAACATAAAGCCAGTCTCTGACATTAAGTCCGTCACCGTATACAGGAAGCTTCTTGCCGTGAAGTGCATTATTAATAATAAGCGGTATAAGTTTCTCCGGGAACTGGTAAGGTCCGTAATTATTACTGCAGTTAGTAATATTGGCCGGAAAATGATATGTGTCTATATATGCCTTAACAAGCATATCAGAGGATGCCTTGCTTGCCGAATATGGGCTATGAGGATCGATAGGTGATGTCTCATAGAAAAAGGCATTATCATCATCCGGTAATGAACCATATACTTCATCAGTAGATACATGAAGGAATTTCTTGTCAGCCTTAAATGTTCCATCCGGAAGTTCCCATGCCTTCTTAGCAGCATTAAGCATAACCGCTGTACCCATAACATTAGTCTGCACAAACACCTCAGGATTACGGATACTTCTGTCAACGTGGCTCTCCGCAGCAAAATGAACAACTCTGTCTATGTCATTCTCTGCAAAAATCTTCTCAATTGCTTCCCTATCGCATATATCAGCCTTGATAAATGTGTAGTTATCCCTGTTTTCTATATCTTTAAGATTCTCCAGATTACCTGCATATGTCAGAACATCCACATTAATTATACGAATCTCATTGTCGTACTTTCTAAACATATAGTGAATATAATTTGAGCCGATAAATCCGGCTCCGCCGGTAACAAGATATGTTCTCATATTATTTCCTCATCTTTCTTTTTTGTATACATAATTACATTTTACCATAATAAAACCGTCAATTCAACACAGACCTACTTTTTTTCCCAGCTAGGTGAGAATTTTTCGCCGCACTGTATAAAAGAGCGCCTCTTATTCCAATTGCAATGTGATGACTGGTAGCATCTTTTACATGGGTCATCCATATTATTTTCATCATTGACATTTTTGCGGTATTCCTGATATTCTTTTGAATTCCACATATCCATAAAATCCCTGTTCATATCGTATTGGAAAAACTTAACCGGTGTTGACATACAAGGTCTTACATATCCATCAGAACCGAGGAAGAAATCCCTCCAGCTTACGAAACAGTCCTTATGTTCCTTATCTCCTGCTACGTCCTCTCCAACATAATGAGGAAGTTTAATGGCTATCTTAAGTTCTTCCGCTACTTTAATTGCCTCTTCAAAAACAGAATGTACAAGTTCATCCTGTCCCCATAATGTTTCTTCAAGCATGGATGGTTCAAAAACGGTAAGATATACAACCTTTACTTCATTAAGTCCGATATCCGCCGCAAGTCTTACAAGGTCAGGAAGCTCATGAATATTTGATTTCATTGCACAAAAAACAAAATTTATCCATGGATATGTAAGTCCTCTTTCTTTTTTTATTCTGACTATATCCCTTAAATCATCACAAATCACATCTATTTTAGAGCCTCTTCTGATTCTGCTGTTAGTCTCATCTGTAGCTCCGTCAAGACTTACCGCAAACACATCAACATTGTAATCGAAAATTGCATTTTTTATTTTTTTAAGATTCATTCCGTTAGTACAGAAATATTTTCTTGCCCCATGCCTGTTAATTATATCAAGCATTTCAATAAAATTAGGATAAATTGTAGGTTCACCCCATCCCATGAGTGTTACCTCTTCTACATAATCCATAACAGGTTCAAGACTTCTGAATACATCCATGTCAAAAGCCGTAGCTTTAAAGTCCGCTGCATTTCTTCCGCACATTACGCAATTAAGATTGCATGCATTGGTAAGTTCAAGTACCAGTCTTCTCGGATATGATGAAAGAATTGTTTTTCCCTCATCAATTTCTTTAATGTTCAGCTCCGAATTTTTAGTATGGGTTTCACTAAGTGGTCTTCCCTGAAAAAGGAGCTTAGTCTTTGCTCTTAAAATTTCCATAATGTTTTCCTTTCATTTAGCCGCATGAATTAACAATAATCTGGCTGTATGTTTCAAAACTTAAAATAAGTGACATTGCTATCAGTATTACAGGATAAAATTTTTCCTTATTCCAGCTGCATTTAATCTTAGGAGTGGCAAACATTGAAAGTCCCAGGAATAAAAGAGGAATAAAATATCGTCCCTGCACTCCGTTAATGGAGCTCGCAACGCCTACCTCCGTAAATGCCATATAAAGGCTCGTCCAGATAAGTGCCACGATTATAAAAATAATTCCCGCAAACGCCGCTTTCTGTTTTTTCTTAAACCGGAAGCCATCTTCGCCAAGTGTCAGTACAACTGCCGTAAGTATTATATCAAGTACAACAATACATTTTCCTGTTCCGAAAAAATACATTGTATCTATCGCTATAGGTCCCACCGAATACGTAATGAATCTACTTATAATTGAATACATCATAAGTCCGAAATATCCGAAAAGGTTGCCGGTCATACAGCCCAGCTGGCTTATATGGCTTGTATTGCCGCCTCTGCTGTCGCCGCTGTCTTGTCCTAACATTGTAGGCAGCATTGCCGTTGCCATAAGTACAAGGAAACAGATTACAAAACCTGTTTTCATGATTATACCCGTTTTTTTGTCCTTAAAACGGTCCGCAGGTATCATAAGCCCCACAAGGAACAAAGGTGCGTAAATAGCCTTTGCCGTACAGCCTATGCCTAAGAAAAGGCATCCCAGTATAAAATCCTTAACCGTGATTTTTTCTTCGTCCATCACTGCGTTAAGCAGATATGCCATACCGAGTGATATGAATGACAATACAAACGGATCATAAGATATTGTTGATGACAAAAACATTACCGTAGGCAGAAGTCCTATTACTGATAAGAGAATTTTACCTTTTTTGATCTTCCTAATGGCAAATGTCATTGTCGTAACATATACAATAAGATTAACGAGTCTTCCGAGTATATATATATTTCCGAAACTCATCTTAAATAATCTTGCAAGACTCATAAAAAATGCAAGGATTATATAAGAAAAAGTTGCCATTCCGCTTGTATTTCTAGGGGTTACCCTGAAAGTATCAACACCATTGTCGGTATACAAGGCATTCTCGTTAAGATACTTGTAAAAAGCTTTATATTCGTCATACGAACCGCTTCTGAAAGCCGGATGGTTCTCATCAGCCGCATTTAACATATTCCATAATGTGGTATTTTCAATAGTTGTTTTCTCAAGCGAAAGTACAAAAGAACACCTGAAATGAGCTTCTTCATCAAACCCGACTCTTACAAGCGGCATTACAAGTACCATGCTAAGGCCTACAGTTGCTGCCACTATTGCAAATCCGACATGTACTTTATCCGCAATAATTTTTCTGAAAACAATAATTAGTCCTATTGAAGATAATCCAAGCACAAAAAATGCAACTCTCAGCCAGTTAAGCTGTGCCGTATTTCTCACTGAAATATACTTAATCGTCACATCATCCGAAAGTTCCGGAATATTTAATGTTATTTTATTAACATACTTGCGGATATTAACAACGGTTTCGTCAAGATAAACCGGATTACTGTCATTAATAACTTTAACCTCGGACATATTATATATATTCCGGTAATCTACCATAAGTGTCTGGGAATAAGTTGTATCCGTATCATATCCGATTACTATTCTGTCCACATAACCATTCACCTCAAAAGTAAAATCACCTTCTGAACCTTTTTTCAGTACATAACCTTCACCTGTCTTTTGAAGATTGGTTGCTGTACATTTATCAAATCCAATCTGCCTTACGCCTTTTTCTCCGCCTTTCAGACCTAACACTTTCACATTAAACATCAGTTCCGCAAAAAAAGCAATTATAAAAGACAAAATTATAACCGTGACAACCTGTATATATTTTTTTGAAAAGATTTTTTTCATTATTCGTAAACTCCGGTAAGTCTTATTATTTTTTCACTTATATTCTTTACTGTTGTAGATGGAGTATAATCCGTACTGTCAAACAGTTTTTCGTGAAATTTCACAACGTTGGATTCAAGCGTTACCGGAATAACAGGATCCGCAAATTTCCATCCGTCTTTACTCCTTATCTGGTCATTTCTTGTAAATGGGAAACCGCCGTCAACCATCGTGAGTTTGTATTTGGTAATACTTGTTGCGAGGTCAAGTATCTCATTTATATCGAAACTGGTTGAAATATTCTTTGTAACTGCTGTAAGAATTGAATTAAGTCTTCCTATATCGAATTTCTTTGCTTTTGCCACAATCTGTTCAATAACTTTTCTCTGTCTTTCTGTTCGTCCGTAATCGGCTTTGCCATCACCATATCTTACTCTGGCAAATGCTGTAGCCTGGATACCATCCATATGGGCCATGCGTCTTGTATTCATCTTATCGCTGTCCATTCTTAACTCTTCGTCAGAAAGTTTGGTATCATCGTCATCATAAACATCAAGTTCTTCATAAGAGACGCCCGTTGCTTTAGAAGTGTCTACAAGATATCTGTTAGTCCATCTCTGCTCCATCTGGGTTATCTCTATATCCACACCTCCTATAGAATCAACAATGTCTATAAGTGCTGCCCAGTTAACCATTACATAGTCCTTGATATCCATATCAAGGTTCCTGTTAATCATGGTTATAGTTGATTCAATACCATATTCAAATGCTGCTTCTGTTGCTTTGTTTATCACGGTATTTTTAAAATCTTTATCTGTTTTAATATCATTCATCTCAAGGAGGCAGTCCCTGTATACCGAAATAATTCTTACTTCACCACTGTCATTATTAATACTTGCAACAAGCATCGCATCTGTATGATTCTCACCCACTTTATCAAGTCCGTCGGTGGAATTGTCTCTTGAATCGGTACCAAGTAAAAGTATGTTGGTATAACCTTTTAATTTTTCGGTAGTATCGTTGTCTATATCCGGATTAATAACAATAAGGTCCTCATTAAGCGGTGTTCTTTTAATGTTGGATAATTTATCAACCACATACAATACACCTAAAAGCCCCACTATTAATATAAATTCAACAACGAGTACGACTACAAGTATCCATGTTTTTTTCTTTTTTTTCTTATTTCTGACACTTTTTACGGGATTACTGCTCCCGCTATCAAATATAATCTCATCATCGAAATCTTTATACTTAGCCATAATAATTTAATTTCCTCCATGCCTAGTAGGCATTCTTATTAATAAATCCTTTGAAAACCGTAAAGAATAAAATTTTTATGTCAAACAAAACGGTCCAGTTTTCAATATAATAAAGGTCGCATTCAATTCTCTTGTAAATAGAAGTGTCACCTCTGTATCCGTTAACCTGTGCCCATCCCGTAATACCCGGTCTGACCTGGTGTTTTATCATATAACGGGGAATTTCTTCCTTAAACTTGTCCACATAATAAGGCCTTTCCGGTCTTGGTCCCACAATGCTCATGTCACCTTTTATGACATTAACAAACTGTGGTAATTCATCCAGACTTGTTTTTCTGATGAATTTACCTACTTTGGTTACCCTCGGATCATCCTGCGTGGTCCATTTTTTCTTATCACTGCCATCACAGCTGTCAATCATCGACCTGAATTTATACATCTTAAATGTCTTATTGTGAAGTCCTACTCTTTCCTGTTTATATATAACAGGTCCTTTTGAAGTTGTCTTTACAAGCACAGCTACAATTAACATTATAGGAGAAAAAACAATAAGTGCAAGTACCGCTAATACAATATCCGCAAATCTTTTTATAAATCTGTTGAAAAGTCCGCTTAAAGGTACTCTTCTTATATTGATAACAGGAAGTCCCTGAACATCCTCAATATATGCTCTTGTAGGTATTATGTTGTTGTAATCCGGTATAAACTTGGTGTGAATACCGCATTTTTCACATTTTGCCACTATTTTTTCAAGTTTGCCATACTCTTCGATACTGAGGGTAATTACAATCTCATCAAGGTCATTTGCATCAATAATCCTTTCCAGCTCTTCTATTTTACCAATCACCTCAATACCACGGTATTTTGTTCCTGCTTCCACGTTGTCATCAAGAATACCTACTACATGATATCCCCATTGAGGATATGCTTTAATTCTGTCAATGTATCCTTCCGCAGCCCTGCTGTATCCAATCATAAGGACATGTTTCTGATTAAAGCCTTTCTTCCTTATGTGGCGTAAAAACATTCTTAAGCCTACTCTTGCAAGCAGTTCAAGAAAAATATTTATCCCTAAGAATATAAATATCATTTCTCTTGAAAAATGTTCAAGATGTGCCATGTATAAAATTAATATCCACGATACAACGCCCACCGTATTGGCCTTGAAAATATTAAACATTTCATATTTCTGTCCATGCATCCTCTTAGGCGTATATAACCCGAACATGCTGTACAGAATGAGAAAAGACGGAACTATTACAATCAGTGCAACAACATACACTCCATACATGGAATGGTCACTGCTGTTAAGAAAAGCCTCACCAAATTTAATAGCCCACGCAGCAAAATAAGCCACAATCATTATTATGGCATCCATTACTACATGTAAAATATTCAGTTGACGCTGATTACTTTTTATCACAATATCACTCTTCCAGACTTTCCCAATATTCTTTATTTGATGTAAGTTTTAAAATTATTTTTTTGCCAAGATGCTTATACATTTTACCCAGTCTGTAACCTGTATACTTGGCCGCACTGTTAATAAACAGATGGGGTATGTCATACCAGTGTCCGTTATCCATCATATATTCTGCCGCAGACACTACCATCTTAATTCCTTCGTTTTCCGACTTTATCCCGGAAAAAACCTCTTCATAATCCTTCTGGGATACGCCCATATCAAAATTACGTCTGAACTGCTCCCTGAAACTGTAATTATGGGAATGATATACTCTTGCCTTAGCACAGTATTCGACTGCATATCCGTTTTTCATTGCTTTTGAGGCATATACCATATCCTCATTAAAGATGATTTTCTCAGGAAAACCACCGTTACTAAAATATGCCGTCCTGTCATACATGGCACATACATCCGAACAGAAGTAAGTCTTAATCCCAAGCTCTTTAATGTCATCAATCGTCTTAATTCTTCCCTGTGGAGGGTAATTATAATTTCTTGTATATTTTTCTTCAAACGAAGCCTTCTTTGAAGCAAGCTGCCTGCCATAAGCCACAGCAACAGGTTCTCCTTTGCTGCCCCTATGTTCAAAGCACTTTACAAGGCTTGAAATAAGGTGTGTGTCAGCTGGTATGGCATCCATTGTAAGGAATAAGACATAATCCGCATCGGATAATTCCATACCCATATTCCTTGTTGCACCATGGTCAAATTCAGGCTTTGTAATATGGTGCACCTCTATTACCGGATCAAAAAGAAGTTCTTCATTAAAATATTCTTTTTCTGTATTAATCAGTATTATTCTGTTAATTTCATAATCCTGTTTTAAAAGACGTCTTAAAAGTATTCCTGTTCCGGCATCCGGTCTGTATAACGGAATAACCACATCAACCATAATTATTCTCCTAAATTTTCCTCTATAAGTGCCGCAAGTTTCTCTGCTTCCTTACTGATAAGTTCAATATCTTTGCCTTCAATCATAACTCTTATAAGAGGTTCTGTTCCCGAAGGCCTTATAAGTACCCTGCCTTCGCCTGAAAATTTATTTTCAAATGCTTTAATGGCATCTGCAATAATTTTATTATCAAGATAATATTCTTTCTTTCTGTTGGCTACCTTTGCATTAACAAGTGCCTGTGGAAGCACGGTCATTACAGAAGCAAGTTCTGAAAGTTTCTTACCGGTATTGACCATTACTTCTAAAAGGTGTAAAGCACTGATAAGCCCGTCCCCGGTTGTGTTTTCATCAAGGAAAATAATATGTCCCGACTGTTCTCCTCCGAGATTATAACCTTCTTTAAGCATACGCTCAAGAACATATCTGTCGCCCACCTTGGTCTGCTCTATGTTAATATTCTCTCGTTCACCCATCTGGAAAAATCCGAGATTGCTCATAACCGTAGCCGTAATTGTATTCTTTTTAAGTGTTCCCTTATTTTTCATATATAATCCGCATATTGCCATTACCTGATCGCCATCTACCACATTACCTTTTTCATCAACAGCTAACATTCTGTCGGCATCGCCGTCAAATGCAATACCAATATCGGCGCCATTCTCAATAACGGTTTTCTTAAGTTCCTCAAGATGTGTGGAACCGCAATTTCTGTTAATATTCACACCATCCGGATTGTTGTGGATTACCAAAGGGTCAGCCGATAACTTTCTGAGTGCTTTTTCGGCTGTATAATAAGATGCACCCTCCGCCGTGTCAACAACTATCTTAAGACCGGATAAATCCATATCAAAGAGATCTGTGGCAAAATTAACATAATCGTCTTTAGCTTTATCAAGGTATGTAATGCGTCCCACATCTCCTCCTAAAGGCATAGGAAACTCTGCAAGGTTAACTCTTATGTATTCTTCTATCTCATCTTCCAACTGGTCTGACAACTTATAGCCTGTGCCGCCAAAGAATTTAATTCCGTTATATTCAGCCGGATTATGTGAAGCTGATACAACTACACCTGCATCACAGTTATATTTTCTCGTAAGATATGCAATAGCCGGTGTAGGTATAACTCCTGCATATATAGCATTGGCTCCAACTGAGCATATACCTGCCATTAAGGCATTAGCTAACATATCTCCCGATATTCTTGTATCGCACCCAACAAGTATAGTCGCCTTGTGCGAATTTTCTTTTGTCAGGACATAGGCTCCTGCCTTACCAAGGTTCATTGCAAGTTCAACTGTAAGTTCCTTGTTAGCTACGCCTCTGACTCCGTCTGTTCCAAATAATCTTGCCATTTCTTTACTCCACTTTCAATTTAATTATTATTGTCATTTGAGCTGTCATGTGTGCTTTCCGATATATTACCCGAAGGTGTTGTAGGCTGCTCAGTCTTTTCCGTTACTTCAACGGTTATATCGTAATTTCCTTCGATATTGTAATCGGTACTTTTTTTGATATTAAGTCTTATGGTATATTTACCCGGTTTTCTGCCCGCCATTGATGCTGTTATGCCAAGGCTGCCTGACCTTATCGTATCGACTACATCTTTGTCACCTGTTATGGTAATTTTGAAATTATCGCTGTCGCTTACAATCTTATATTCGTAATTACTGTTCGTATCGGTAAGAGAAATATCACTGTAAAGGTAGTCAATTTCTGCTTTTCTTAAAACTGTAATATCTACCTTAAGTGTACTTTCGGAAGATACAATCCTGCAGCCGCTTGGAAGGTATACCCCAAGAGGCACTGTAAGTGTTGTATTCTCACTGATTCCTTCTGTTGAAAGTACATCGGCCGGAATATCAATGGATGTAATTCCGTCAAGAACATCTTTGGCAGCCGCAACCTGGACTTTATCCAATGAACCCTTGCTTTCCGATACCACATATCCATCTGCCGGTTCTCCGTTTACAGCATAATTAACATCAACCCATTTAGTCGGAATTATGTCTATATTGATACGCCCTGTAGTTCTGTTCAGGGTAAGTAAATCGCTCTTAACTTCCATACCGTTCTCATCATAGAATACTATTTTTGCATCTTCAGAAATGCTCTGTTTCAGATTAGAAACATCATAAGTAACCCTGGCAGTCTTAATTCTGCTAACAACGCTTTCTGCCCCGGAAACAGTAACCGTATCAGGTGCTACATAGCACTCTCCCACAACATATCCATCTGCCGGCTCTCCGGTATATGATGATTCAATGGTAATATCTTTAGATAATTTATTGTCTATTGAAAGACTTACATATTCATTTCTTATGGAAACAATATCTATCTGGTTTACAACTTCGCTTTTCTCACACCTGACATATATCTTGGCTTTGTCTGATTCGGGTGAAAGCTCACTGAAATCGGCATAAGCATAAAAATCCGATGCTTCAAGACTCTCTGCTATTGACTGTGGTGCTTTGACCGAAATACTGATTACAGAGCCGCTCTGGACCGAATAAGTATACCCTTTCTGTCCTAATGTATCTTCATTGAGGAATACCACCTGTATTCCAGATATCATAGTGGTTCTGCTGGGATTATCTATATTAACAATAGCCACCCATATTATTACAGCCAGAACAACAGCAAGAATCTTCAGGGCAAAATTATGAAGAATCAGGTCTTTGAATTTGAATTCTTTAACGCTTTTCATTATCCGATGCCCCCTTCTTCCAAAGTTTGTAACGTTTTACATCTATTGATTTTTTCTGGATAAAAGTAAGTTTCTTTTTAAGGTAATCCTGGTCCACTGCTCTTATAAGCTCACCTGCTATTGCAATGGATACATTTCCTGTCTCTTCTGAAACCACAAGAGTCATGGTATCCGTAACCTCAGAAATACCCACAGCAGCTCTGTGTCTCGTTCCCAGTTCCTTGCTTATCTGCATATTGTCGGATAACGGAAGATAACATGTAGCTGACACAATTCTGTCGCCACGGACAATAACCGCTCCATCATGGAGGGGTGTATTATGTTCAAAAATATTGATAAGAAGCTGGCTTGTAACAATGCCATCCACAGGAATACCCGTCTTTTCGTAATCTGTAAGCAGGATATCCTGTTCTATTACGATAAGTGCCCCTGTTTTATTTTTTGCAAGTTCAAAACATGCCCTCACAAGCTCATTGACTGTCTTGTCGCTGAACCGCTCGCCTTTATCCTTTTTCTCGGTAAAAGGAAGAATACTTTTGAAGTATTTTTTCTGTCCCAGTTGTTCCAGTGCTTTTCTGAGTTCCGGCTGGAATATAACCACAACTGCTATAATTGCTATATTAATTACCTTGCCTGCTATCCAGAGTATGGTCGTGAAATCAAAAATATAGGCAATAATCAGAAATACAAGAATTACAATAATGCCTTTTAGAAGAGCAAATGCCCTTGTTGTCTTAACCCATGCCATAAATTCATAAAGAATTATTGCAAGTATAATTATTTCAAAAATATTGGAAACCCTTAATGTTCTGGGAATATATATATTGGATATATATTCTTCAATAAAATTTGATATGGCACTCATTATTTCACTTCCATTCTATTGCTATCTGTCTTCCTGATCCTCTTCAAAACTTTCTGTATGAATGTATCCCTTGTCTCTTGAGTTGATTTTCTTAACGGTAATGTCTCTTTCCGTAACCGATACCTTAGGGACTGCCTTTACATAGTAATAATAGTCATTATCCTCAAACTGCACGTATTCAGTTGCCGTATAATCCACAGAAAATATGAAAAGATGCAGCACAAGTCCGATAACTATGGCTAAAACTGTTCCTATTACAACAAATAATACATTAGTCTTTATCGATAACAGTGAAAATGACACGATGAGAATAACTGCATTCGTAAAACATCCTGCAACAATTCCGATAATCCAGGAATAATTTACGGACAGTCTCTTTATAAGATATATCATAAGTATCGCTATTGAAAATGATACAATTGTAATAATAAGTTCTTTGTTATTAAGTATATTATTAAAAATAAAAGTTATGTTCTGGACGGCGCTGTCGGCATCCATGGAAGATATTGCCGTAGAATACCTTGACGCAAAATTTATCATATAATACATAAATATTCCGCACACAACCGGTACAATTCCCGTCATACCTACGGTAAGTGCAGCAATTACCGGAATAATATATGGTATTTTGATGTAAAATAAAAGCGGTGTAAGAATTAAAAGTATTCCTGTCTTAGGTGCAAACCTGAAATACAGAAGATACACTATAAGCACTACAATCGTTGCTATTGCCGCAAGTTCCATAGACATCCCGAAAAGATGTATAAGTGCAAGCACCGTAGCGCATATTACCGTAACACTTACCGGCACAAAAGCACACATAACCGCTATGGCAAAACATATAAGCGGATTAGCCAGTATATCATGGGTTCCTATCGCCTTGCCGATTAACAAAAACGAAAAAAGTGCGAGAAGGAACTTCATCACAAGATTAATATATGTGCTGAACCTGCCGTAAAACGCAAGCAGTTTTTCTTTAATTATAAGTAAATTCTTAACAAAAGCCATACCGTCCTCCTACTTTATCTTCTTCATATCTTCCTTGTTAAGTTTATAAATCCTGGCAAGTCTGTTCTGATATACCTTGATGCCGTTCTCGGATTCCGTATATCTGTATGAATAGACAAAATATGCAATAAACATAAAAATAAGCATCATGGCTATATATCCCAGAATAATAACTACAAGCAGAACTGTATAGTTCATTGTTGTAAGTCTGTTAATGAGATTTTCAAAATTACAGCATGCAATAAGTATAAGAAGTAAAAAATATGCTATTGTAACTGCTATAGCCGTAAGCCACATATGAAGTGACACATAATCTTTTCTGTAATATTTGGATTTAGGAATATCTTCGGTGCCTTCATGCTTAAGGTACATTGCCGTACGTGCCATAAGACGCACCTTTCTTTTATTAATCATGCTTTTGCTCCTGATTCAAGTCTTAAAAAGGATTATATCATACCCTTTGTTAAATTACGAATACAAAATTAATACGAAATTATTAATTTTGAATGTCCGCTGTCTGATGCCGGACGTATTCTTATCGTATGGCCATTTGCAATAATTGTTTTATTGTCCTGTGCCTCCGTAAATGCTCTGAAAACATTATTGCTTTCATTGCCGCACACACATTTTATCAGCTCAATCAAGGCATTGTCAAATCCCATAGTTCTTGTCTGCACATATATCTGGACCTGATTGTCATCTATTATGACTTCTCCCAGATAATTTCCGTCTTCTTCATATATATATGCAAAATCCATATCCTGCTTATATCTCTTATATCCAAGTGAAGTAATTGTATTCATAAGTATGTCTTTGTAATTATCTTCGGATTCTGTTTCTTCGGTTCTGTCAGGATTGGTAGGTATCACATCCGGTATATTTGTTCCCGATCCTGTCTCCCTTTCTACTGCAGCAGTTGTCTCCTGTGATGTATTGTCATTATTGTCATTCTCAGGTGCCTTTGTCTCTTTAGGTACCACCCCGCCGTTTCCGTCAGGTATATAAACCGGCAGTGCAGGTTCTGATACAGGTCCATTGCCGGTATCAGTAACCGTCTCTTTGTCTATGCCTGCAATAACAACCGAATCTGTCAGCAATCCCGAGGTTGCCGTTATAATTGCGGTTCCCGTGCCATTCACTCTTACATTTCCTTTTTCATCTACAGATACTATATCTTTATCCGAGCTTTTAAATGCAACGGACTGTAAAACCTTATCATCACTTCCCTCAATGCTTAAAGTAAGTGTGGTTCCTACATAAAGACTGCAGTCATCCGTGGTAATTTTAATATATTCTCCGTCTTTAATATAATCATTACGATTGACAGATGGTTCATTGGTATTCTCTGAATTTTTGCCTTTTTTATTTTTATTTATACATATAAGTGTAACTATTCCTGCAATAATCAGTATAAAAACAAGTGCGGTTATAACCACCCTTTTTACATTCAAATGTCCTTTTCTTTTAACAGTAGCCAAAACAGCACCTCCTGATTTTTTACTATTGTAATACAAATTAAAATAATATTCAACGCAAGAATGGCTCCATGATAATCACAGAGCCACTTTATCAATATTTACCTCAGGCATAAGTTCATCCGAGGTTTTCTTTAAAATTTTTTCGAGCAACATTAGTTCTTCCTGCGAAAACTCTTCCTTCATCCTGTCCGCAACCTTGGAAACATATCCCGAACTCAGATTATAATAATCAAGATATTTTTTCGTTACTTCAAGATGATATTCCCTCCTGTCAGATTCCGATTGAATTTTTCTCAGATATCCTTTTTTAACAAGGGAATTGATTTTATATGCTGCATTAGGGGATGAAATCTGTATAAACGAGGCAAACTCGCTTACCGTGGGATTACCCATTGCTGCTATTATTTCAATACAGTAAGTCTCAACTGTTGTCAGAGAAGTTTCCCTGTTCTGAATCTTTTCAAAAAAAGATTTGTAAAAATGCAGTTTAAACTTTGTATATACGTTTTCAAGTGCTTCATTTACCACGCTGATACTCCATCAATATTTTTTAATAATAATACTGGCATTATGTCCGCCGAATCCGAGGGAATTGGACATAGCATATTCTATATCGCAGTTTCTTCCTTCATTAGGCACAATATCAAGGTCACAAAGTTCATCCGGTGTTCTGTAATTAATGGTAGCAGGTACATATCCTTCTTTAACTGCAAGTGCTGTTATGATTGCTTCAACAGCTCCGCTTGCACCAAGAAGATGTCCTGTCATTGATTTGGTTGAACTCATCATTACAGTCTTTGCCGCATCACCGAAAGCAGTCTTCACAGCCATTGTCTCAACCTTATCATTCATCGGTGTTGATGTTCCATGTGCATTAATATATGTAATTTTATCAGCTGTAATGCCTGCATCTTTCATTGCAATCTGCATACATTTTGCAGCGCCTCTTCCGTCTTCAGTAGGTGCAGTAATGTGATGTGCATCACAATTAGCTCCGTATCCTACAACTTCGGCATAAATTTTTGCATTTCTCTTTAATGCGTGGTCAAGTTCCTCAAGTACAAGTATACCTGCTCCCTCGCCCATTACAAATCCGCTTCTTTCCTTATCAAAAGGAATAGATGCTCTCATAGGGTCTTCCGACTGGCACAATGCTTTGGATGTTGTGAAACCGCCTACGGAAATTTCGGTAATTCCGGCTTCAGCTCCGCCGCATACCATAACATCGGCATAACCGTCACGAATCTGTCTGAAGCTGTCGCCTACAGCATTAGTTCCTCCGGCACAGGCAGTTACAACGCACGAGCACATTCCCTGAAGATTGTGCTTTATTGCTATTCTTCCTGCTGCCATATTGGTAATTACGGATGGTATAAAATATGGTGATACTCTGTCAAAGCCTTTTTCAAGACCTTTTGAATATTCCTTCTCTATGGTAGAAATACCACCAATACCGCTTGACACGATTACTCCGCATTTATCTTCTTCGCCTTCAAAAGAAAGTCCGGAATCAGCAATGGCTTCATCTGCTGCTATCATAGCAAATGTACAGAAAAGATCCATTTTTCTTAAATCATGTTTATCTACAAGTTCTTCAACAGGAAGATTCTTAACCTCAGCGGCTACCTTAACCTTTCTGTTGGAAATATCATATTTTGTTATTTTATCAATGCCGCATTTTCCTTCCCTGACTCCGGCCCACATTTCTTTAACCGTATTGCCAATAGGAGTTACAGCACCTACACCGGTAATAACTACTCGTCTCATCATCGTTTCCTTTCTGTAATCCTCATCAGATTTCCACAATCATACTTGCCCAGGTAAAACCTGCTCCAAACGTAGCCAGTAGAATTCTATTTCCTTTTTCAAGCATTCCCTGCTCGTACATATCATCCAATGTAATAGGAATTGACGCTGCTGATGTATTGCCATATCTGGCAATAACCTTAACAACCTTTTCCTCAGGGATGTCCATTCTCTTAACTACAGCATCTATGATTCTTTCGTTAGCCTGATGGCACACAACATAATCTATATCATCCATTGTATAACCTGACTGTTCAAGCACCTCCGCTGCCGCACTTCCCATACGCTTTACAGCATTTTTGAATGTCTTCTGTCCATCCATGAAAATATGTGCCTTGCCCATATTCTGTCCTGTACATCCGAGTACATCGGTAAGTCCTTCCGAACCCCATACAGAGTATAATTCAGTGCCTTCCTTAAGCTCTATAACGGTAGCTCCTGCTCCATCGCCAAAAAGCACACATGTATTTCTGTCCTCCATGTCAAGACGGGTGGAAATCTGTTCGCTTCCAATAACAAGAGCATATCTCTCTTTACTGCTCTGAAGAAGTGATGCTGCGACTTTAAGTCCGTATACATATCCTGCACACGCAGCATTAAGGTCAAAAGACGGAATATCCGTTCTAAGTCCCATTTTTTCATGCAATACACAGGCAATTGAAGGTGTAGCATAGTCAGGAGTAAATGTTGCTACTATGAGCATACCTATTTCACTCTTATCTATTCCTGCACGTTCTATTGCAATATCTGCCGCTTTAAGTGCGAGTTCCCAGTTAGTCTCATTTTCACAGAAATGCCTCTCTTTGATACCTGTCTTTGAATATATCCATTCATCGTTGGTATCCACAACTCTGCTAAGATCGTCATTGGTAACAACCTTATCAGGTACCGCATGTCCTGTAGAAACTACCTTTATTCCTACCATAATGCAATCTCCTAAATCTGGCTTTCTACAAATTCTACTATATCCTTAACTGTCTTAAGGTCAGCAATCTTGTCTTCAGGAATTGTTATATCAAAAGCCTCTTCGATTGTCATACATAATTCTACAGCATCTAAAGAATCTGCTCCTAAATCATCTATAAGAACAGCATCCATTGTAATGATGTCTTCTCCGCAGCTTAATGTGTCATTAATAATTTCTTTAACTTTGTCAAATACCATTTTAAAATTCTCCTAAAAAATAATTTAAAATAATTATCTAAAAATATTTAGATAAAACAAAACAAAGTTATTTTATATGCTATAAATAACCTTGTCAAGTAATTATTGTTTATTATGTTGTTCATAATAATCTTTATTATTTTTGTGAATAAACTCAAGATATTCATTCTGTGATAACGGCTTTGAAAAATAATATCCCTGTATATACTGTATTCCAAGTTCTTCCATGGTATCAAGCTGTTCCGCAGTCTCAACACCCTCTGAAACAATATCAAGCTTCATGCCGTGAATCATGTGCATTGCCGCATCCATTACATATTTGGCTTTTGTACTTTCAAAGTACGCCGTGGTCATTTCTTTATCAAATTTAACAATATCCACAGGCATGTCCACTATGTAATTAAGATTACTCTGACCCGTACCAAAATCATCCAGTGAAAATCCCACGCCGTAATTCCTAAGGGCAATCATATTGGCAATAAGTTTCTTCTTTGAAGCAAGTGTGGCCGTTTCTGTAATTTCAAGATTAATCGTCTCGCCTGATATATTATGCTTACGCATAATTTCAATAAATTCTTTGGCCAGATCTTCATGTTCACACTGGACTACGGATAAGTTGACTTCAATATATTCCAGTCCGTATTGAAGCACATCACTTGTCTCAATAAAAGTACAGACATTGTCAAAAATAATCTCACCAAGCTTAAGAATCGTACCATTACGTTCCGCAATCTCGATAAATGTTGCGGGCGGGATAATTTTTCCTTTGTCATCCCTTATTCTCACAAGTGCTTCCGCAGATGTAAAGATATGCTTCTCGGTGGAATATATTGGCTGGTAATAAACTTCTATCCTGTTATTCTCAATAGCGTCATTAACCATCTTTTCGATTTTCTGTACTTCCATCATTCTGTCCCTGAATGCTTTATCTATAATAATGCAGTGGTGTTCCAACATCTCATTACTTCTGTTCGCCTGTCTGAACATATGAAGCATATCATCAATATTATCAGTTATGGCAGAATATGGCATATAAGATATGTATGGCCGGAATTCTTTATCCCCATAAAGAATAAATCTTCTTCTGAGGAGCTCAAACATCTTTTCCGCTTCTTCGGAATGTTTATATAAGATATATATGTCATTTTCATTCGTCTTAAAGGCAAAAGTATTCGGTATATCCTTAAAAAGATTGATTATCTCTTTCTTACATCTGATAGTCCCGGATACCGGTGCTTTATTAAAATCATCAAAAGTTACCATTATGAGTGAAAAACGTTCACCGTTACGGTAACGCTGGCTTACATACGGGCCGAAAGTATTCTGGTTAAAAAGTCCGGTTTCCCTGTCAAGTGCCGATTCCGGATTCTCAAGTCTTATGTATACCACAAGCATACCCAGTGTAATCGCAAAGCTTACGATAAGCTGTTTTTTGTAAAATGCCTGTACAACACATACGGCTATCCATAATATAATCCAGAGGCTCATAACCTTAACTCTGTCTTTATTAAGCACCCTGCTGTATTTAGCAAGCAGTGCTGCCGAATGAAGAGTGAATATACACAGGAAAACATATGATACATAAAGACTCAAGCCCTTTGAATATACCACCTTCCCATCTGATACGAATTCAATAGGCGCAACACATATACCTATACATACAATTGCAAAGCATCCATACACTGCTAATCTTGAAATTTTAAGCTTGTCTCCCTTGTCGTATACATTACTTATAATGTACATGAGACAACATACGGCAACATAAACCACTGTAATAAGATAAAACTTAGCTACTCCGTTTACGATCCCTCTTCCGAAATAATCATACTTACTCATCAAAACTATGGATATAATATCCATAAATACACAAAGAACGGTAGAACATAGCAAGTTAAAAAAAGCGAATTCCGAATTAAGAAATACCTTTTTACAACTCAGATATAAATACATAATCACTATAAGAACCAGCAAGCTGCAGCACTGTATTGCTATATTCATATCATGTCTCCTTTCTTTTGCAAATATAGTATAATTTTAACATAATACGGTTAAATTTTCAACATTTTTTAATACAATTTATTTAATTTTATATCGTTTTGAAATACGTTTTTTTCTTCTTTTATGAAGTCCGTTTTCTTCCCTGTATCTGGCTATCGACTCTGCTATTGTTGTATAATCCCTTTCAAACAGTTCATCACATATCTGTTTTTCAAGTATGTCATGCGGAACTTTTTCAAGTATCTTTGAAGCCACAAAAGCCTTGCTCTCCCTCTTGTATTCGTGCATATTGTTAAGTTTCTGGATATGTGCCATTTCCTGACGCCATAAGATAGCAAGTTTGTTGTCTATCCTCCCCTCAGGGTTTTTAGACGGTGCCCTGAGTTCGTAGAAATCAACACCTTTTTCTGTCTCTTCGACGGTTATAATTCCCCAGTATTCAGGCACATGTTCACCTATATGCGTTCCATGGGTGCTGCCTACAACCACATAGTTGTAGTCACAATAGCGGTCATAATCCTTAACCTGCCCGGACAGTCTTGCATAAGTATCGGCATCGCTTTTTATTTCGATGCCGATAAAATCTTTTTCTGTAATTATTAATATGTCCGCCCTTGAATTACCCATGCGTTTTTCCTCAAACACACGGGTCTTACCGTATTTCTCTTCAAAATACATAAACAACGGCTCTCTTATGTCTTTATCGTAAAGCATTTTTCTTCTTTCTCATTCTGTTCTGTATAAATTCCACAAAAATTGTTATATATCTGAACATTGATTCAGCCGCAAACCCAAATACAATCGTTAGCAAAATACATATATTGGACATATCGCTCATTGCAAAGAGATTGTCAAGGAACAATCCGCAGAAAATAAGTCCGAAGATATTAAGTGCAAGTATTCCGTATTTGAATTTGTTAAACGGATGGCTTATTTTAATCATAATCATGAAACCAACAACGGCAATCAGCAATGTTGAGGCAGTAGCTATATCCGTAGATGGGATATTAAAAACATGTCCGCATATAACAAGTGCCGATACCGCAAAGAAATCCGTTAATCCGGCGGGCAATGCCTTTAACAGCACATTTCCAAGGAAATGGCCTTTAATTCTTGATTTGTTAGGTTCAAGTGCAAGTAAAAATCCCGGAATACCAATTGTAAACATACTTATTAACGATACCTGCGATGGCATTAACGGATATGAAATCATCAATACCGTAGAAAATATCGTCAACAATAATGAAAATAAATTTTTTACAAGAAAAAGACTTGCGGAACGCTGCACATTATTAACAACTCTTCGTCCTTCAAGAACAATTTCAGGCATTCTTGAAAAATCCGAATCAAGGAGTACAATCTGTGCCGCCTGGGCTGTAGCTTCGCTTCCCGATGCCATTGCAACACTGCAGTCAGCATCTTTCAAGGCAAGGATATCATTTACACCGTCACCGGTCATTGCAACAGTATGTCCCTGCATTTTAAGAGCTTTAACAAACTGCTGTTTCTGTTTAGGCGTAACCCTGCCAAACACCGTATATTTGGCAATTGCCTCTGAAATCATCAGATTATCGGTGAGAGTGGATGCATCAACATACTTTTCCGCGTTTTCTATTCCCGCCTGTCTTGCGACTTCTGATACGGTCGCAGGGTTATCACCTGATATAACTTTGATTGCAACACCCTGTTCCTTGAAATAAGTAAAAGTCTCCACAGCGTTATCTCTTATCTCGTTTGCAAGTACGACAAATCCTAACGGAAGTATCTCACCGTCAATGACACCGTCCCTTGTCAGGCTTTCGGCTTTTGCAAGTACAATTACCCTGTAGCCCTTAGTTGTATATTGGCTGATATCGTCTTTTAAATTATTAAATCCTGTTTTAATTATGAACTCAGGAGCGCCAAGCACATAATAGTCATCGTTAAATGCCATTGCACCGTATTTTACGGTTGAATTAAATGGATACACTTTTGATGCTGTCCTTTTGCCGTTCATAACATTATTGTCATTGAGATATTTCTTTAACGCCACCGCTGTTGCGTTATTATCGATTGATGACATAACATAATCTGCAAAAACCTCATTCATTGAATCATCACAGGATACAATTTCAGTTACTGTCATCTCCGGCTTGGTTATTGTTCCTGTCTTATCAACGCAAAGTACATCTACCCTGGCAAGGGATTCAATACTCTTCATATCATGTAAAAGCACTTTATCCTTGGCAAGTTTCATCATACTGACTGCAAGTGCCAGCGTCGTGAGAAGATAAAGTCCCTCCGGAATAAGACCGATTATTGAGGCAACCATTGACGTTATGCTCGTTCTGAAAGATGCATTGCGGAATACGAATGCCTGCACAAAAAGGATAACACTCATAGGTATTATAATAATACCTATAACCTTAACAAACATATTGATAGAACGTATCATTTCCGACTCTTCGCCTTTTTTCAAAGCCTTGGCTTCATTAGTGAGCTTGGAAATGTATGAATCATTACCAACCCTTGTAAGTCTGGCATAGCCTTCGCCTGATACAACAAAACTTCCTGACAGGAGTTCTTCATTTTCTTTCTTAACTATTCCGTCTGCCTCACCTGTAAGCATTGATTCGTTAACGGTTATTTCACCTGAAACTACAACGGAATCGGCACATATGGCATCTCCCGAAGAAAGCCATACAAGATCATCTATAACAAGTTCTTCCGCCGTTACCTTTTGTCTTTTGCCCTCTCTTATAACAACAGCGTGTCCGGCGTTAAGTATTTTCATTTTATCCAGAGTTTTTTTTGCACGAAGTTCCTGGACAATTCCTATTAAAATATTACCGATTATGATAGGAAGAAATGTTAAATCCCTGAATGCTCCGGCGATACATAAAAGTACCGTTATCACAAGAAAAATAAGGTTAAAATATGTCAAAAGATTATCACGGATTATCTTTCCCGTTGTTCTGTCGGAACTGTCATCCGCAATATTAATTTTACCTGCTTCAATCCTCGCATTGACTTCCGCAGCAGTAAGTCCGTTAAATTCCGAATTTATGTTATTTTCAACATTGTTGTCCATATATCCTCCAATATGCTACCTATTTGAACAAATCATTAACATAATTTTTAACATACATATCCTTCATTGCGTAATATCTGGGATGTGTTCTCCAGCCCTGGTCAACAGATCCCTCTCCGTAAAGTACAATCTGTGCATCAGGATATGTTTTTTTCAAAAGTTCATAGTCTGCCTCAGATACATTGGTATGCTCAAGAAAAAGTCTTTCAAGTTTAGGATAATTAAGTAATGGCGTAATGTCACTTACCGGATTGTAACTTATGTTAAGGTCAACCATTTCATTTAAATCAGCAAGTGCACTAAGATCTGTAACATCTCCTACAAAAAACTCAAGATACATAAGTTTTTTACAGTATTTTACATATGATAAATCGCTGAGATAATGGTCGGAAGTATCTCCGTCCCAGTTGTCCACAAGAATAAGAATTCTTAAATCAGGCATATACTGTAAAAAGGATATGTCCGTAACCTTGTTATGTCCTATATCAAGGGCTACCATATCTGTACAATACTTAAGCACTTTGCAATCATCATTGGTAAGTCTGTATGTAATAGAACCGTCTTTTAAAGTGGAAAAAGCAACCGTATCGGTTCTTATGGTCCAAAGTCCAAGCGTAACCTTCCATACAAATTTTATGTCCGGAAATTTGGCCTGCAGGATCTCCATCTGTTCATTAGTTAGGTTGGAATCGCACAAATCCACATGTTTTAATGAAGGAAGCTTTGATAATGACGCTATAAGTGAATCTGTGCCATCAAAAGTCATCCCGCTTAAATCCAGTTCCTCATCCGTGCTCTTTACAACTTTGCTGCCTATCGTAACCTCGTATTCCGTAGTGGTTTCCTCGGATGTCACAGGTATTGTTGTAACAGCCTCGGATGACGCCGTTGTCTTTGCTGTCAAAACCGTATCGTCCTTCTTATCCAATTTATTAAGCCTTAGCAGTACCATTATCGCGAGCGTAACTATTACCAAAAAAAATAATATTATAAATGTTAAGCAGATGTAAAGACCTGTCCTGCTCTTTTTCTTTCTTCTACGATTGTTTCCCATCATATTCTCCTGTAATCATTTTTTACTTAAATATTCAACTGCCGACAACGCAGCTACGTTGCCTTCTCCTGCGGATTTGATATACTGGTAAGGTGTTCCGGTAATATCTCCGGCGGCAAAACAGCCCCGGATATTGGTACACATCTTTCTGTCTGTGCATACATGGTTATTCTCAATCTTAAGTCCCGGAATAAGCCTGTCCGGAGCAATACAATCTCTCAGTATAAAAACTGCGTCAACCTGCAGCCGGGATTCTTTAAGCCTAATTCCCGTAACTTTCTGCTCTCCTGTAATTTCAATAATCTTATCGTGTATCACCGTAATTTTATCTGTATCACAAAGGTCGCTGTCCGTATATGGCACATAATATACCTTGGAAGCAACTTCCGAAAGGAACTTAGCTTCCGATTCGCTATCCTTGGAAAATCCTGCTACCGCAACCGTCTTATTACGATAAAACATTGCATCACATGTAGCACAATAACTGACTCCTTTTCCAAGAAATTCTTTTTCACCTTTTAACGGTGTGCCAAAAGAAATACCTGTTGCAAGTATAACCGTTGATGATTCGTACATACCGTCTGATGAAAGTATGGAAAAATAATCGTCCATAGGATATACGGAAATCACATTTTCCTCAGTGATTTCTATACCCATCCTGTCAATATGATTCTTAAATGCTTCTGCTACTTCCATGCCTGTCATTCCATACAATCCAAGGTAGTTATTAATTTCATGGGCCGATATTATTTTGTCCGATAAATTCTTTTTGCCGAAAATAATTATATTCCGGTTCCGGTTTTTTGCATTTATGGCTGCCGAAAGTCCCGCCGGACCTGTACCGATAACTGCTATGTCATATCTCATACATCTACTCCGTATTCATCGTGCATATACACTCTGTACACATTTTTAATCTGCTTATAAATCTTGCCTGTAAGCTCTGTTCCAAATGCTTTTACAATATTGTTGTTGAGTTCCAGTGTATTCTCACTTTTCATGATTGCACTGTAAATAGTATTGTAATTGCCGATTGTAAAACCGGGAACGATAACCGTACTTCTAATCATATGCTTGTACTTATCAGGGAACTCAATAATCAGTTCTCTCCTGCGTGCAACCTTAACCTGTGAAGCTCCATCCTGCTCTTTATCCGGCTTTGCAAGCGGACTTTCAACAGGCTGCGGCTGATTCTTATGTACAGTATCCGGATTCTTTACGGCTGCACTCTTATGTGCCTTTCCACATTCAGGTCTGCCTGATATATAGCTTTTTCTGCAAATTGTTACACCTCTTTCTTCCCAGAAGTCAACAATACTGTCAAAGCCTGTATCCCCTGTGATAATTACAACATTACCGGTTCCTCCCTGGGCGATTCTGTAGCCTAAAAATGTGGCAAGCTGGAAATCAAGATAATTCTTGCCAACCTTATGTGTGGCAAAATATTCATATTTTGCTTTGGAATTCATTAATTCCACATGAATCTGGAATGGCAGATTCTTAATGAATTCACTGTAAAATATAATAACTTCATCTCTCCCGGTCAGCTTTTCTACTCCCTCAAAGCCTTTTTCTCTTACGTTTTCGTAATCAATTAAATATAAACTCATGCCTGTCCTCTTTCTATTTTCGTATCGTTTCTAATTATAGCACATGTTGTTCATATTGACATTATTCATTTTGCTTTGTTATAGTACGATTGTCAAGGAGGCATTTTTATGAATCAGGAATTTATGAAAAAAAAACCAATACTTCCATTAGTTATTTCCATGGCCCTTCCCATGACAATTTCAATGCTTGTAAATGCTTTATATAACATAGTCGACGGGTATTTTGTCGCAAAAATCAGTGAAGATACAATGACAGCACTTTCACTTGTATTTCCGTTGCAGAATGTGCTTACTGCAATTACCGTGGGTTTTGGTATAGGAATCAATGCCGTAGTGGCATTTTACCTGGGTGCCAATGATAAAAAAAATGCAGACACCGCAGCATCCCTCGGAATGTTTTTCAATATAATTCACGGAGTTGTCCTCACGGTACTTTTTCTGACGACAATTCCTGTCTTTTTAAAGTTATTTACCGGTAATAAGGATGTCATATCTTCGGGAATGCAATATTCTTATGTTGTTTTCTCATTCTGCATACCGGTATCAATATCCATGACCTTTGAAAAAACTTTTCAGGCGGTGGGACGCATGAAAGTATCAATGATCTGTATGATGGCAGGATGTGTCACCAATATAATCCTTGATCCCTTATTCATATTCGGTGCCGGCTTTATCCCTGCAATGGGAATTAAAGGTGCAGCAATAGCTACCGTTACAGGCCAGTGCGTCTCTCTTCTGGCATATTTTTTATTCTACACATTTTCTTCCGTCCCGGTACGTTTTTCTCTCAAGGAACTGCATTTTGACGGAAAAATATGTAAGAAATTGTATTCAATCGGTATTCCTGCCGGTCTTAATATGGCATTGCCATCACTTCAGGTATTTGTACTTAATAAGATATTATCGGTATATCAGGGCGGCTATGTCCTTGTCCTCGGCTCTTATTACAAGCTGCAGACCTTCCTATACCTTACGGCAAACGGTGTTGTGCAGGGAATGCGGCCTGTTCTCAGCTTTAATTACGGTGCCGGAGAGCATAAACGTGTGCGTAATATTTTTATCTGTTCCCTCTCTATAATCGGCATTGTCATGACTCTCGGAACCATACTATGCCTTATTGCACCGGACAGGCTGATAGGAATTTTTTCATCCAATCCGGACACAATAGCAATCGGGGTGCGGGCAATAAGAATAATAAGCATAGGATTTATCGTTTCCTCAATACCTGTCACCATATCAGGTGCACTTGAAGCTCTCGGAAAAGGTATAAGCTCACTTATTATCTCCATATTAAGGTATATAGGCATAATGCTTCTTCTTGCATGTATCCTTAATAAGGTTATCGGTGCCCAAGGTGTATGGCACAGCTTCTGGATAACAGAATTTATAACAGCTTTCGCCGCGGTAATCATTTATAAAAAAGCTTTTAAAAAATCATAATTTACGTTTTTTGATTTCGGAAATATATCTCTCCATCTCCGTTGAGGCAGCAGCGCCGTCCCCCACCGCCGTTACAACCTGACGGAGATTTTTTTCGCATACGTCACCTGCCGCATACACACCGTCAATACTTGTCTTTTTAGCACAGTCCGTCACAATATAATCCTTATCGTTTAACTTAATAATATCCCTTACAAATTCCGTGGCAGGTTCATAGCCTGCAAATATAAATACTCCGAATCTTTCGTTATCCGGTGCAAAAGTAGTCTTTTCCCCTGTCAGGTCATTGCAATAGGTAATACTTTTTATCATCTCCTCATCGCCCCTGACTTCTAACACCTTGGTATTGTAAAGGATTGATATTTTCTCATTCTGTTTTGCCTTTGCGGATACTTTTTCGGGACAGGTAAACTCTTTTTCCCTCATGATAATCGTAACATGACTTGCGTACCTGGTAAGAAAAACACTTTCCTGTGCCGCCGCATATCCTCCGCCAATGACAAATACTTCCTTGTCCTTAAAAAAAATTCCGTCACAGGTGGCACAATACGCAATTCCTTTACCCTTATATTCCTCTTCTCCCGGAAACCCAATCATTCTCGGATGTGCCCCTGTGGCTATAAGTATGGAAAAAGCGTAAAAAACACCCTTATCCGTATTAATAACCTTAATATCCTTATCGGGACAAAGTGACAGAACCTTGGCTTTAAGATACTCTGCTCCGAAACGTGTCCCCTGTTTTTTCATAATTCCCGTAAGTTCTGCACCGCTTATCTCGTATATCCCCGGATAATTAACAACCTTCTCGGTAATGACTATCTGTCCTCCGAAATTATTTTCCTCCATTACAAGCACCCTGTAGCCTGCCCTCGCAAGATACAAAGAGGCGGTAAGCCCTGCAGGTCCGCCTCCTATAATTACAGCATCATATAATCTTTCCATTTCCATAAAACACTACCATCCCTACATTATTTGTAGTTTAGTATGTGCATTTTATGTAAAAAAATTCTTTAAATAACTACAATCGTATCTCCTTCTTCAAGGCTTATGCTTCCGTTAGGAATTACTATGCTGTCATTCCGCATTATCATTACCACAAGAGAGCCCTCTTTTTTAGGAATCTCAGATAATTTTTTGCCTAAATACCTGCTGCCCTCGTCTATTACTATTTCAGAAAGTGTAATTCCGTCAACCTGTTCAGGTGAAATAGCACTGAGAATAAGGGTATCTTCGGGAAGAAGAAGGGTATCTCCGTTGGGTATTATATTCTCGCCATTTCTTTTAAGAAGCACTATAAGAGTCTGTGGCGGCAATATGATGTCCTTTATTTTTCTGTTGCACCAGGTATGTTCTTTGGGAATATCCACCTGTATAAATTGTACCGGGACTTCCTCGGCGTAATCGTTAAATGTCTTCATTACATCAGCTTTGGTATCAATCATGCCAAGTTTTCTGGCAACGAAAGGAAGAAGGCTGCCCTGAAAAAGTATTGAGAATAATACAATAAAAAATACAAAATGAAAAATATCATTATCAGTATTAACGGACAGCACCGCAAATATGGCAAAAACAATGGACGACGCTCCCCTAAGACCTGCAAAAGCTACTAAAAGTATCTGTTTAAGTTTACTTTTAAACGGCAGCATTACAAGAAAAACAGCTATTGGTCTTGCAACCACCATAATAAACAATCCCGTCAGGAGTGCAGGCCCGATAACAGCAGGTATTCTTGATGGAAATGACAAAAGTCCCAACAGGAAAAATATAAGCACCTGCATAAGTCCCGTTGTTCCATCAAAGAAATTAACAAGATTTCTTTTGTTGTAAATATCCTTCATATTACCAATCACAATACCTACTATATATACGCTCAAATAACCATTTCCGCCAAAAGCCTGTGGTATGGCATATCCGGCAAGGGCTATTCCCACAACAAATATCATATCAAAACCGGCTATGGAGAACCTTGCCTTCTTAAGAATAAAATAAGATACTACAGCAATAATGCCACCGAATAACAGTCCCAGAAAGACCTGCCTGACAATGAGAATGGCAATACCGTTAACGCTTGCACCGCCTTTTGCTATGGCTATCATGGTTGCCGTAAGCATATATGCACAAGGATCATTGCTTCCGCTTTCTATTTCAAGCATTGACGCAGTATTATATTTTAAATTAAGTTTTTTGGAACGAAGTATTGAAAAGACTGATGCTGCATCCGTTGAGCTTATTAAAGCGCCGATTAAAAATGATTCAACCGGATTCATACGGAGAGCAAAATGACAGAAAACACCTGTAACCGCAAAGGTAACAAGAACACCTACAGTTGATAAAAGTACTGCCCTTACTGCAACATTTTTAGCATATCTTACATTAGTACCGAATCCACCATAAAACATAATAAAAATCAATGCTACAGAACATATATTCTCAGCAAAAGAATAATCGTCAAAATGTATCTTGAATATGCCATCTGAACCAAAAAGCATACCAAGTACGATAAATGAAAGCAGTATTGGTATTCCAAGCTTTCCGGATATTCTGCTCAATAATACGCAGGCAAAAATAATCAATGATACAATAAGCAAATATGTCATAAAACCTCCATAAATGTAATCATTTTTTCCATTTTATAGTATTTTATTATTTTTGCCTAGTTAATTTAACTTAATTTATTAAAGAAATCTTCTGTAAGATCTTTATAATGACTCCTGCTGATAGGTATTACCTTATCATTGTATAATTTTATATTGTCCTTTTCTATTTTCATTATCTTGCTACTGTTTACGATATAACTTCTGTGGCACCTTATGAAATTGCCGTTCAGTTTTTCCTGTACGCTTTCGATTGTCATATATGTAGTGTACATTCCACTGTTAGTATATATGTGCAGCAGCCTTAATTCACTTTCTAAATAATATATGTTTTTCAGCTTAATCCTTACATATTTTTCCCGGTTTTTGATAAATAACGACTCGTCATTATCTTCATTAATCATATTAATAAGTTTGTATAAAGAATCTTCTATATACTCCCTGCAATATGGTTCTGTAAGAAAATAAAAAGGATCTGAGCCGAATATTCGTTTTACCTCCTGTATGTCTTCCGATATATAAGCGAATCTGATATACGGATAATCCGATTTAAGACTTGATGTTACTTTTACTCCATCATCTTTTCCGATGCGGGTATTGATATACACTGCATCAACTTCTCCTTTACATTCATCAACTATATATGTCGTAAGTGAAAAATAATTGTCATGAACAGAAACAAATACATTATCTCCCAAAATTCCGTAGATATAATTTTTTAGTTCATCTGCATAATACCTGCTTTCATCACAAATTGCTATATTTATCATTCCTACAACGCTCCTCATTCGTATTTTGTAATATCAAAATATCCCAAAACGGCAGCTGTGTCACGGAATTTACCGCACTGGAATTGGTTAGTGCACATAAAAAGTCCGTTTTTCGGTAATCTTTACACTATTAATTTATCCGTGATATAATCATCATATTATGATTATTACAGGATGTGAAATATGGTATTACGAGATTTTTTTACGCAGTTAGGTGACATATATGACTTTCATTTTGAGAAAAACAGGAATGGTTCTTACCGTGTAAATACAGTTATAAAAGAACTCATATATGATGATTTATATACATCAGCAGACTTTAATGAATCACAGATAGGATATTTTCTTGCCAATGACGATTTATCATACCAGAATTATCCCAATATCCGCAATTCCTTTTCAGAACTTATGAATCCCAAGGATAACAGCAACCGTTTCCCGGTTCTGGAGTTTGCCGATTCCATTGATATAGGTAAAATGTATCTGTACTATAATACCCTTACCAACAATCTTGAGCAGGAAAAACAGGATGCTTTGTGCAATTTTATTGATAAGGTTTTTGAAGATGACGTTATCCTTCATGCCAGACTCCGCGTTATATGTACCTCGGACTACGAGTACATTGTATGGATAATATTAAATGGAATGTTCAACAGCCAGACTTTTGATTCAATGCTTCAGAAATTTGTAGCGGAGAAAAAGCCATCTTTTGAACCTGTTTCTATCTCTGAATCCTCATTTAAGCATAGAATCAGTCTTTTTTTAAGCAAAAAGAATAGTCATATCCGTCTGTATACAGGAATTCTTGTATTTTTGCTTATTGTGGAATTTATTCTGGCTTTAGCGCCCAACTTCATTCCGAAATATAATTCCATTTCAACTACAGAACAAAGCATATATTCCATTATTATACTTATATATTCCTCTCTGACTACTTTATTCTGGTTGTTCCAGACCTCTTATTCATTAAATTATGCAGAGCTTAGAACTATGTATATGTATATTGATGACTATAGTGAAAAAGATTTTGACAATTACTCTGAAAACTCATTTATAAAAAGGATTATGACGCCCATATTCAAAAGTAAGTCCAAGGTCGATAAATCAAGGGATTCCCTGCGCCATGCCGGAATGGTACTGGTAGTCATTTCCTGTGCCCTGGCACTTATTCCTTCTTTTATTTTTCAAAGTTTCCCGGTTCTTATAGGTTTGTGGGTTATGGTATGCCTTATATGTATGCTGATTGACAGAATAACCAATGATAAGAGATACAGGGAATATTACGATATGCTTACATCTCCAAAGGGTACAAAGCCCTCTGAATTCCGTGGGCTTGCCAAGATTTACCGGTGGGAATATGAGAAAACAGGTCTTAACCTTAATGATAACTATTATAAAGACACCATTCCCCTGCATTGTAATGTATGCTATAAAAACATCTTTTCCATGGCTTATGACCGTAATAAATGGTCATTAATGAACCAGCACCTTATACTGTTCTTTCTCAATCTGTTTCTGGTAATATTCGTAATTTTCAACTATCTTATCGGCAGTAAGGGAAGATTTTTCAGGATACCGGATAATGTAGATGTTAATATTTTTGTACTTATATACATACTTTCTGCAGGAATTTTCAGTATCATAGTTGCAATTACCAACAGTTCAAAAATGCATGGCATTGCACTTTTAGCCCACAGTATTATGCACATCGGGAACCATCCGCAGGATGCTGAAAAGATATATACTACACTACAATGTGACAACTATATAAAAGAAGTGGATGAAGCCCGGGGAATTTATCTGTATAATATGGCAATTTTTAATAATGGCGGGGTTATTGAGGACATTTTGCCTGAATCCGACAGAATGTTATTTGCCCATAGAAAAAGTACACTCAACGCTTTTCTTGGAATTACAGTATGTATGCTGTATGTCATTGTAATTATGTTTTTTGTGTGGCATACAAGACAGTACCGGTTGTTTTTCCCTGTAACGGTTGCTTTTATCCTGATATATTTCTTTGCTATATTATATATTCCAAAAAGAGTCTCAAAGAAAAAAATCATCAAAGAAATCAAGAAACTTTCCGGGGTCTGATAATTATACCTGTTACCGTGAGGACAGCAGGTATAATCAAAATCACGCTCTTTGCCGCAGATGTACCAATTTTTTTTGCCAGGATGCTGATTAATACCATACCTATAGCATTTCCGACACTGTTATAAACAGTTGCCCATGCAAAATTCCTTCCTATACGTTCTTTTGGTGATGACTCCATTATCACTAACATTATAATATTCGCGGCGGAAAAATATGCTCCTATCATTATTCCGTATGCTGCTGCCGTTATAATATAATTCTTTGATACAATAAATAATATCAGCGAAACAACGGTGGCAGCCACATCTGCACAGATTGCTTTTCTCCTTGATAAACGGTCTCCCATAATGCCGCTTGCTATATTAATTATGATAGTTATAAGGGGCTGTATAAAAAGAATCCTGTTAATTATGTAATCTGTTTTAAACCGCATGGTTATCATAGGCTCGTTATAGAATTTTATTCCGGACGTACCTGCACCCCATGCAAAAATAACAATATACAGGTATATAAGTGCAGAATTTCTTTTATTTCCGCATGTGGGTAATTGTGTTATTTTTTCTGTTGTTGTCTGTTTTTTGTCCCATGGAAGAAAAATAAATACAATAACAGCCACAAAAGCAGTAATTGCTATTCCGATTCCATACATCCTTGCATAATCGTATGGTCTGCCTGTTATGGCAACTTTACGGATAACAGGTACGGATGCTGCAGACAACGCTGCCGCCGCCGCAAGTATTCCCCTTACGGTGGCGCGCTTCTTTTCATCGATAAATGAAGCAATGTATATATACTGGATATCTACGCTTGTGCTAAGTGATATCAGGGAATTACCAATAAGAAATACTATGTACTTCCTTGTAGTCATACACAACAAAAGACCGGGTATATACAGAAGCAGGTTAAGCAAAAGGACTTTTTTCTTGCCAAGATAATCAACCATTCCCCTGAAAACCGGTGAAATCAGAGATATCGCATAAAACGGAATTGCCACACTGTTAATCATTACCGTTGCATCCTCTAAAGACATATTCTAGGGATTCATAATCAGATCCATAAGAAAAAGTGACTGTATTTTATCATAAAGTTCAGAACAATACGAATCACCAATCTGGATGATAATAAGTATGGCAATTAACACTGCTCCTGCAGCCAATCCTGTATTTTTCTTTTCACTCCGCATATTTCATTTATCCTCCAATGTAAAAATGAGGTAACAAATGTTACCTCACCTTAAAAGCATTCTCAATATCGCCAATATATATAATTGTATTGGCAGGGACAATTGCCGGATTCCCATAGCTTAATCTGGTTCCGTCCGAAAGGTATGTACCCTCCTTCGAGAAATCAGTTACTATGTAACTGCCGACAATACCATTACAGGTAATGATGCAGTGCACGCTGCTGACATTATCACTCCTTATGATGAGATTAGACTCTGTCCTTGAGCTTCCTATTATCAGCTGTTCACCCTGCTCCAATTCTATAATATACCCTGCATAAACACCTCTGATTCCCTCAATGTATCCACGCTTATTTAAGCTTGCAGAATCCATACAGTGTTTCCTTTCTGAACTTTGAGTTCTATTTCTTGACCAAGCGAAAGTTACTTCTCCCAATACGAAACACATCGTTCTCATGTATATATTTTGGTTTTCTTAACAAAACGTTATTAAGGTATGTAAATGAACCTGTTGATGGAACAATTTTATATTTATCCTTACCTATATCATATACTATTGTGCAATGATTGTCACGCGTAATCTGAATATCATCTGTCAAATGTACATCCATCTGATATCCCGTGCCTATTCGGTTAAGACCTTCGTGTATAGGATACTTTTTTCCTACACCTGTTCCGAATATACATTCCAGGAATGCAATATTTTTTTTATTCATATCTTCATCACAAACAGGACATTTACTAAATTTGTTTTCATCATAATAGTGTCCTCTCTCACATTTATTCATCTTCTATGCCTCCTCTCCTATATTAAGATATCTGCTTACTGTACCCACTACATCCTTATATCTTGAACGGCTTATGGGAACTATAGTTCCACCGTATAAAAGAAGTCCGTCATTAACAAGTTTCTTGACTTTGTCAAGATTAACGATAAAACTCTGATGTGTGCGCAGGAAATTTTTCTTAAGTTTCTTCTCAACTTCATCCAGTTTGTAGTAATATGTACTGAAGCCGTCATAATAATGTACGTTTATAACTCTTTTCTGGCTTTCTATATAATAAATATCCTTAAGAAAAACAACGGAATCACCTTTTTTGCTCTCAGGTTTACCTATTGTCAGCAGTTCCGCACTATCTTCATCCACTATCTGTATAATTTTATAAAGTGAATCTTTTACATAATCTTCTTCATAAGGTCTCGTAAGAAAATATATCGGGTTAATACGGAATATATCTTTAGCCCTCTCGATGTCATCAGAAAGAAATATTATTTTAATATTGGGATATTCTTTTTGCAGGCTTTCCGCTGCAGCGATACCTCCTTTCTGCCCCGCATTAATATCAATATAAACCGCATCCAATTTTCCTTTTCTCTCATCGCATACATATGTAACAAGTGAAAATACATTATCATGCGTTGATACCGATACTTCATTTCCAAGCGTATCTTTAATTAATTTCTCCAACTTTTCAAGTGTTTTATTATTTTCATCGCAAATGGCTACTCGTATCATTTATCCGCTCATTCCAATCTGTTCATTTTGTGTTAGTCTAGCACATTAATCCCATTTGAAACGTAAAATGTAATAAATGGTTAAAAAATTGTAACTTTTGGTAAAAAAAAGCTACAGGTGATTTACCACCTGCAGCTTTTTTAACTATCTGCTATTCGTAGATGTTCTTCTTTTTATCCTTTGTCTTAGCTTTTTTCTTCAAAGGATGTTTTGGATTCTTATCTGCCATAATCATTCGCCTCTTTCCGATACTATGTCATCTGAAAATTAACCTTCAATGGCAATATATTTATTTCCTTCTACTGCTTTCTTAGCTTCTACCTTAGGTACGAAGAGTTTCAGGATACCATGCTTAAACTCACCCTTAATGTCTTCCTGTTTAACAGCTTCACCGACATAAAAGCTTCTCTGGCATGCTCCGGCATAACGTTCCCTACGGATATATCTGCCTGATTCTTTCTCCTGTTCGTCCTTATCAAGTCCCTTGGCTGCACTGATTGTAAGATATCCGTCGTTCAACGAAGCCTTAATCTCATCTTTAGTAAAGCCAGGTAAATCAATCTCTAATTCATAACCGTTATCAGTTTCCTTAATATCGGTTTTCATAATCCTGTCTGCTTTCTTACCGTAAAGTTTCTTTTCTGTGTTCTTCATATCCCCGTCATAGAATGGGAATTCATCAAACCAGTCATCAAATAAATTTTCTCCAAAAATACTAGGCATCAACATAAGTCATCTCTCCTTTTCTAAATAAATGCTCATTAACCATGTTTTCTTGGAACCGGAAGATTTAATTTTTATCTCTTCCTTTGTTCTAGTTGTAATATAGCACCTATTATTAGCAATGTCAAGAGGAGAGTGCTAATTTTTTGTGAACTTTTTGTGAACTTTTAGGAGGTTCCCGTCTGCTTCTGCCTGAATAAAGCAATAAGCCTTACCATACGGTACATTTTAAGTTTAATACAGATAAGGGTAATCTTTCTGGTCATTGAAAAATCCTTTAAACGCAGTGATTTCATGGCATTAGCAAAGAAAGGGTCTTTAACCAGCTTTTTAAAAGCTGCTATCTGTTCTTTCTTTGTATCTTCCCTGGCAGGATTAAAAGAATAATTAACCACAATAAGGAGTAAATGATATAAAACACAGTTGTCATAAGTAACAAGGTGTTTACTAAGACCATTATCCACGAGGAAATCGTACATCACAGAAAGAGATTTTCTATATCTTTCAACATAATCCGTTCTGAAACTTCTTACCGCCGAAACGGTATTGTGAAGATAATTATAGAGGGATTTTGCCACAAAACTCACCCTATCCGCATAAAATGCCGTGCGAAGCATAAATTCAGCATCCTCTGCCGCCGTAAGATTGTCATTAAGCAAAAGATTATTTCTAATAAGAAATTCCCTGTTGAATAATTTTCCCCAGATAAAACCCACACCTGACTGTGGTTTTAATGCATCATCAAGAAATTCCGATACGCCCTCTTTCTCAAGGCAGAAATCATCTTCCCTATATACATGTTTTTCCATATGGTCAGAATATATTATAGAGTAATCACACATAACAATATCGCAGTCATTGTTAAGCATTTTGTTTAACATAAGACTTACGGCATTTATATCAAGTGTATCGTCTGCGTCAACAAATGTTATGGCATAGCCGGCAGCCTTATTTATGCCTGTATTTCTTGCAACGGACACTCCTTCGTTATCCTTATGGATTACCTTAATCCTGTTGTCTTTAATTGCAAGTTCATCGCATATTTTACCGCTGTTATCCGTTGAGCCATCGTCAACAAGAATTATTTCCAACAGATTATGGGACTGGCGGACCAAAGAGTCCACACAAGTCCCAATTGTATTCTCCGCATTATATACCGGAACAATTATACTGATTAATTTATCGTACATACTTTTCAACTGCCTCTAATGCCGCAATAATTACCTTGTCCATATCGTAATATTTATAATTACCAAGGCGTCCGCCAAATATCACCTTTTCTTCTTTATCGGCAAGAGCTTTGTACTTTTCAAAAAGATCATTGTTACGTTCGTTATTAACAGGATAATATGGTTCCATTCCAGGCTCCCACTCCGTAGAGTATTCCCTTGAAATAATGGTCTTTTCCTGTTTTCCGAACTCAAAATGCTTATGCTCAATTATTCTTGTATAAGGCACTTCCCTGTCTGTATAATTTACAACCGCATTACCCTGATAATTGTCACAGTCAAGAACCTCCGTTTCAAATCTTACGGTTCTATATTCAAGGTGTCCGTAACAGAAATCATAATATTCATCAATCATTCCCGTAAACAATACTTTATCCGCAATGCCTTCGTTATCTTTGATGAATTCAAAATAATCCGTATCAAGCAGAACATCACTGCCCTCTAACATCTTTTCCACAATCTTTGTATAACCGCCGATTGGTATTCCCTGGTATCTGTCGTTAAAATAATTATTATCGTATGTAAAACGGAGAGGAAGTCTCTTAATAATAAACGCAGGAAGCTCCTTACAGTTCCTTCCCCACTGTTTTTCCGTATAACCTTTGATAAGTTTCTCGTAAACATCTGTTCCTACAAGGGATAATGCCTGTTCTTCAAGGTTCTGAGGCTCGGTTATGTTAAGTTCCTCTATCTGTTTCTCAATAATTGCCTTGGCTTCAGACGGGGTCTTTATATTCCACATCTTAGAGAAAGTATTCATATTGAAAGGAAGATTGTAAAGCTCGTCCTTATATACCGCAACAGGTGAATTAATATAGTTATTAAAATCCGCAAAGGAATTTACATAATCCCAGATTTTTCTGTCGGAGGTATGGAAAATATGTGCGCCATACTGGTGGACATTGATATTCTCTGTTTCTTTTGTATATATATTACCCGCAATATGGTCACGTTTATCTATTACAAGACATTTTTTTCCTTTTTTAGTGGCTTCATAAGCAAAAACAGCACCGAAAAGTCCTGCCCCAACTATTAAATAATCGTATTTCATTTTTGTGATTCTCCTTTTTTGAATTTATTTTTTATCTGAATAAAAGTTTCATGTACAAGCGGCTCTTTAAAAATTATCATTACCAGAAGATATATGCCAAAGAATAACACTGCCGAAACAAGTATTGCCAGTATATCGTTAAATTTAAGCAATTTTACCCATAAAGATGCTGCGGTTGATGCCGTAAGTGCAATAAGTATCAGCCAGTATTTTACGGATTTAAGCATTGTACCTGCCACATCTTTAAGTGAAAAATACTGCCATATAAGTACCACTGTTTCCGCAACCAGCGTTCCTATTGCCGCACCTGCCGCACCATAATCCGGAATAAGTGCAGCATTTATTGCAAGATCCACAAGAGCACCTGCAATTTCCGAAAAAAGAACATGTTTTTCTTTTCCCATAGGCACCATAATCTGAATACCGATAACGTTAGTAATACCGATAAGAAGCAATGTTGGCATTATAATCTGCATCGGAAGCACGGACCCTGCAAATCCATTACCCGATAGGGCATATATACCTTCTTTTGCAAAAATCATAAAATAAATTACGCAGGGTGATGCAAGTAGGAAAATAAATTTCATCGTCTTTTTGGCAATTCTGTCAAATTCGCTCTTCTCATTATTCTCAATATAATATGTCATTCTCGGTAAAAGCACAGAGCTTGCCGAAGTTACAAAACTCACAAGAATGGTCTTAATTTTAACAGCTGCCGAATAATATCCAACATCCGTATCGGTTTTCATAAAACCGAGCATAGCAGTATCAAGGTTTGTGTACACTGTGGTCGCAACAGACATTGCAAAAAATACAGCAATCATCTTAAAATGCCTTTTCAGGCAATATCCGCCCACCGGTTTTACATATATAAGTTTCCTTACATTTATAAAATTAAGCACATTGGAAGCTCCCGACGCAAAAATCGAAATTGCCCCGTATATAACGTAATCTTCCTTTGTATGCACAAGCAGAAACATTGCAATAAGTGCCACAAGTTTAAAAATAACCGACCTTACCGTTATATAAGTATATTGCTCCATTGCCTTGTAGAGCCATTCAACACCGATTGCATTGAGGAAAATCGTAATACTTACAATCAGCATAAGCGTGCGTTCACTTGCAAACTTAGGCACTGCCTTTAATGATATAAAAAAAGCAATATACACGATTACGCACATAAAAAGGTTGATGCTCAATATCTCATGTGCGGTGCGTGAAAGTTCCTCCTTATTATCCCTGACCCTGGCACACGCCTTAACCCCGTAAGTAGGTATTCCGAGCTGGGCAAACATTGCAAAATACGCAATTATGGATGTAGCAAAATTAACCTTGCCCGTTCCCTCAGCCAAAAGAATACGTGATACATATGGGAATGTAATCAACGGAAAAATAAATGAGGACATTGTAAGTATCGCATTCATAATCATATTAACTTTAACTGATTTATGCTTAACGTCCATTTTCTTTTTCTCCCGGATACTCGATTGAAGGCTTGAATTTCAATCCGCTTAAAGCACTTTTTCGTACAATCTTAATACGTTTTCTCTTGTCAGAACATCCCGACTTCTTAATGTCTTTGATGGTATTTTTAATATTAATCCAGAAATTAAACACTTCTCTCTTGCTTTTTCTTCTGGCAATATAATATCTGTTGCGATAAAGACACTTATATCTGTCAATTCTGTCCATATCAGTTTCCCAGATAGCGGTTGCCTTATTGCTGCCCATCTCATGGACAACCTGGCTTCCATATACAAAGTAACATGGATGTTTCTCCGATATTCTCAAAGAATATTCAACATCATCCGCCCATATAAAAAATTCTTTTATAGGAAGTCCCACTTCCTTTACAACGGAGGCTTTAATATACATTGATACAAATGAAGCAGAATCAAGCCTTATCATTTTTTCATCCATGAGATTAATATTTTCCCGCCATTTATAACTTATGGCAGGCACATTCATCTCACAAGGTGTTCCGTCAATCCATTTTGCATAGCTTGAAAGAAAGCCGTAATTACCGTCAAGCAGCTTATCCGCCTTAATAAGTTCTGAAAGAGCATCCTCCTTAGGAATGGTATCATCATCCATTATCCAGAGATATTCATAATCAAGACATACGGCTTTATTAATTCCATAGGAGAAACCACCCGCTCCGCCAAGATTGGCACCCGTGTTATAATACTTTACTTCAGGTACATCCTTATATTCCTCGGTAATGAAGCCTTCGGTTCCGTCCGTACTGGCATTATCTATTACAAGAATATCAGGTGCTCCGGCACTCTGTTTAAGAATATGGTCAATACATTTTTTAAGTAAAGCTTTTCTGTTGTAGGTTACAACAACCGCTGCTATATTTTGTGTCATGGTAAGTCCTTTCTATTATATACAGATATTTAACTAAGAAAAAATTTCTCCATTTCCTCTGCCATCGTTTTAATGTCATAGCCTTTTTTCCTGACTATATCCGACATATCTCTTCTTTCAATATCTTTATCCTGTGATATTGTCTCAGCCCATACCTCAGGAGTAACGTCTATAGGCAGATATTTCACATTGCCGGTTATGTTACAGTCCCTTGTAATATTATCTGCCACATAACACCTTAATCCTGTCGCCTGTGCTTCAACAAGTACAATAGGAAAACCTTCATGTAACGAAGGAAGAATAAATGCGTCCATTGCATTCATAAGTTCTGAGATGTCTGTTCTTGCACCAAGCATTTTAACATTATCTTCCAAATGAAGCTTTTCAACTTTATTATTTATCTTATCTTTAAGATTTCCATCACCAATATGAACCAAAACACATTCTTTATCTATTTTCACACATTCATTAATTATATCAATTATATATTCCGGATTTTTCGCCGGCTGCAAACGCCCTACCGTTCCGATAACATATTTATTTTCAAGTCCCAATTCCCTTCTTTTTGCGTTTCTTCTATCCGTATCGTACTTAAAATCATCACAATTAACACAATTAGGTATTACTTTATAGTCCCTGTTTCCAAACATCCATTTACCTGCGTCATAAGAGCATGCGAAACGATAATTAACATATTTATCAAGCTTCATATCTGCAAGTTTTTCCCTTATACGGTCTTTAACGGACATCTTTGGCTCTGTGGTATTGTGGGAATGGATTATTCTCTTTTTAACACCATATTTCTTGGCATATCTGAATAAATCAAGGCTTAACGGCTTCATGTTAAATTGGAAATACACCGCTTCGTACGGAGTATTCTCAAATATTTTTTTCATCATACCGTAATGTTCTTTTACGGACTGTTTTTTTCTCGGAATGTGAAATACTCTTCCGCCAAGGGATTTTATCTCATCCGTATATGCTATTTTCTTGTCTCCAAACACTGCGAAGTCAAATTGGACTTTATCTCTGTCGCAATTCCTATAGATATTCATTATATAGCTTTCCAAACCACCCTTATTTTCTGTTAATCCAGCAATTAAAATATGCCTCATATTATCCATTATTCAACCTCCCATCTTGATGGTTTCGGTAATATAATGTCAAGAGCTCTGTTAACTTTTTCTCTGGTTCTGTCAAAATCAACAATATTAAAATCATTAATACAAATCATTTTATAATTACTATTTGTTATTACATCACATAATTCGTCAACCGCACCATCCACAGAATCATCCAAATGAATCGCTTTTCCAAATTTGTTTACATTATATGGATGAAATTTACCTGTAACATACTGCTCATTTTTGATAATAAACTGATTTACATCATCTGAATTACGAAATTTATTAGCACTTGTTTTATCTAATGTTTCATAATTTTCATCCCATAATTTTTCCATAGTACTTTTTAAAATATTAGTAGCAAGGTGAGAATAATGCAGTCCAAAAAAATCATTACGCTTTAATGGTCTTAAACACATATTTGTCAAAAATGCTTTTTTATCACATAATGAATAAAATTTTTTTCTCTGTTTCTTCAATACTTCTCTTCTGTCGTATCTGCTGTTCAACAAAATCATATTATTAATAAGAATATCATTAAATACATCCTTATGATTTGGAGTAATCGGATCCTCAAGTGCATAATCACATGGTAAACCATCAACAAAAAAATCATCAGGCTTTGTTTCATTAATAATAAAATAATCATCATTCATATATATGAAATGTTCCGATAATCCCTTGATTCTATGAAGATTTAATTCTATTGGATTAACATTAAACGTTGGCAAATATTTTTCTGGAATATAGTCTTTATGATTTACCAATACTAGTTTATCATCGTCTAAATTTTTTTTCATCCAATCAGGGGTCTGTCCACATGTTACCAAGTATATTTTATGAACCCAGGGCATAAATTTATCTATCCCACGAAATACATATTTAAAATTTTTCCAATCTCTAAAACGATTATTAGAATTATCGATTTTATTTAAATCTTCAATACCAAGATACTTATTTTTACTCTCAATCCAAGCTTTATCCGATGGGTCTACCCAAGGAATTACAACATCTATATCCATAATTACAATCCTTTCAACGTAATTAACGCTTTTTTGCCAGAAACCAGTCCTGCAAATCTTTTGCCTGACTGACTATGTCAAATCCCGCAGCTTTTACTTTATCTACGCCATTTTTCCTATTAATATCATCACTTTTAAGAAGCAGGTCTGCTTCCTTTGCCCAGTCAGCAGCTCCTCTTTCAAGGCTTATTCTGTGAAAGTTCTCATCAGCCACCGCATAATCGGGAATTACATTATCCGATGCAACTGCCGGAAGACCTGATGACTGTACCTCCATAGCAACCACACTTAATCCCTCAAATAACGACGGAAATACAAAAACATCCATAGCCATCAAAAGATTCTTCACGTCATTTCTGATGCCCATAAACATCACGCTGTCTGTTATACCTAACAGCTTTGCTTTTTCGTGAAGCATATCCTCATCTTCGCCCTGTCCAATAAGCATAAGTACCGAATTGCTGTGTATTTTCTTAAATTCCGCGAATATTTCCAATAAAAAGGACTGGTTTTTTTGGAAGTGCATACGTCCGATATGGCCAAGCACAATTTTATCTTCTATATTAAGTTCTTTTCTGTAATTATCTCTTATATCCTCATTGAACCTATATGAGGAAGTATCTATCGCATTATATATAAGTCTGTATTGGCCGGAATTGATTATTTTATCAGGATAAAACCACTTTGCTGCCTCATACGAGCATGCCCAATAGTCGGTTGCTATCCTGCCGATTTTCTTTTTATTGATTTTGTGGAGAATACCACGAAGTCTGGAATCCATGTTTCTTGAATTGTGGCTGTGTATAATTCTTACAGGTATTCCGTATTTTTTTGCCATTTTTAAATAATCAATATTGGCAAGACTGCAAAGATTAACCCATATCACATCATATTCTGCGGCATGCTCTTTAAAAAAAGCTTTCATATCCTTTTTATATCTGACAGGATTATCTCTTCTTGCGGTAACTTTAATTACCTTACATCCCATATCCGTAAGCTCATTTTCATACGCAACAACCTTTGTATTACAAAGGAAATCCATATGAACCTTGGTTTTATCAAAATTTCTTGCGTAATTCATCAGGAAGCTTTCAACCCCTCCGGGATTGTCATTCATTCCGAATATCAAAATATTAAACATTCGATACTACCTCTTGTGTGCTAAAACTGTTCCTATCCTTAACCGCATCAATTAATAAGAAAGGCAATGGATTAAAGGTAAGATTCCAAAGTCTTGGTTCTGTTATTGAAATTAAAAGTGCCGCAGCTATTACAATTGCATAACCATTTTTCTTAGCATGTTTAAATATGCAACTGTAAACAGCTAATATCATTATCATAAATAAAACGCCATATGACAACAGTGCCTGGATATATGAACTGTCAACATAATTATATATTCCGTCAATTCCGCCATATCCAAATCCAATCCACTTTATTGGGTTTCCCACAAGGTGTATCCCATAAGTATTTATGGCATTATGGGCTAGGCTTAGTCTAAAATTGAAAAACAGATTAACCTTTTCCCAACTTGCACTGTTACTGTACATAAAGGATACAGTCAGAACAAAGGCGAATATAATCCACGGTATGATTACCATGCCCTTACCCGTATTCTTCTTAACTTTATTAGCAGGTCTCCATTTAAAATATTTATTCAATGCAATAACAATAAGCATTAAGGTTGTTATTGCGTAACACATTCTCGTATTGGTAAGTACAAACAATATTGTCATTAAAACTTCAAGCAAGCATATCTCAAATAAGGTTAAATCCCTGCTTCTAAGATAACAATATTCCATAATCATAAACATAAAAATTATAATTGGTGTAGTTGTCCATGTAAATCCAAGGGAATGTCTGGCTCTTGTTTCCGGATCAAAAATATAGTCCTGTATCACACCGGCTCCACATAATATAAAAGTTATGGCAAATACAACAATCTGTGTAATCAATACTGCCTTTATAACTTTGCGGGAGTTAGTGCAGTTACCGGCAACAATTGCAATCACACCCCACATTACAATACTTTCTCCTGAGGTTATTGCGGCAATCACCGATACGCATATCATAATAATTCCAATATAAAAATTTGACGTTCTGTACGTCTGGAATAAAACAGATATTGCCAGAAGAATGTAAGACAATTTCTGTAAATACATACATAATGTATATACCTGTCCAAACCTAACCTTAATAACGGTCAGGTTTAATAAAACAGATATATAAAAAATTATAACAGCCATAAGAAAAATTAATTCATCCGGTCTGTATGCAGCTTTTTTATTCATTGATTAAAAGCTCCTGTCATATTTCTTTCCACCAAATTTTGCTTTGATGAACGAACAAATCTTGTTTTTCCAATCCATTTTTTCCATATACAGCAATCCGACTTCCTTATATCTGTATGAATTTTTTCCTATCCATACATCAAGTAACAATTCACTGATTCTTCCGAACAATCTTGCCTGATAAGCATCATACTGTGTAATATCTATTCTCTTTTCTATTTCAAAAAGAATATCAAAAAGCCATTTGCAATATTCATTAAATTTTTCTTTGCTCATTATCATCATGTTAAACATATGGGCACTGCTGCTTTTCATTACCTTTTTAAATGACGCTTCATAATCAGGACATATCTCTTTAATTACTTTCTCCGTAATCAGGATGTGTTCTTCATAATGTGTATGTGCGTAGTGGGAATAAAGACTTTCAATAAAATACTTTCTCTTCTTAGGCACAACAATATCATAATCCTTAAGTATATTCTCAAGGGTTGCCTCGTCAAGAATATATCTGAACTTATCATGTGAAGTCCTTTTAATCTTAGGAACAGCCGAAAAATAACGTCTGTAATGAACAAGTCCGTAATAATCCGCATCTACATTCTTCCATATCCAGTATAGGCCTGTCAGTTCACAAAAATAAGGATTCTTCTGTGAAATATTATCGCCCTCGTCATCTCTGGCAAATCCTATATTCTCTTTTCCATATGAGCCAACCTGGACAGGAAAATATATCTTATCTTCCGGCATCCGGTATTTCTTATGTGCGGCTACTAAAATCTTAATGTTCATATTACCACCTATCCTTGTTAAAAGGCTATAACTCCTACCACATTTACGTCATTATCTTTATAAATCTGTGTTTCTTTGCATAATAAGTCATAACGCGACTTCATGACTTTTCTTACCAGAATAACGGCACCATGTTTTACATTCAGATCACCGTTATCATCTATGGCAGATCCGATTACTGACGGTTCATATCCCTTCTTCTTAAGCTGTGCCTTTAATGATTCGATAAATTCATTATTCTTCTCTGACAACTCACAATCTGTATCTAAGTAAACCGCAGTTTCGTTACTGTCACCAAGCTTCTTCTGTATAAGATTAATGTCATAACCTTTGTCTTTATTATTTTTATGGTTACAATCCAATACAAATCCATATTTATGGAAATCTTCTATTTCATAAATGTTCCTAATCGTTTTCCTAAAGCAGTATATGATGCAATTAACGACTATACCTGACAGAATACCTGCAAGAAGTGAGATAAGAAGCCATTTTTTAGTCATATAATTCTTGACATACTGTTTGAATGAACTTTTTTCTACAGAAGTATCGCTATCGGTACTGTCAGCTGTTGTTCCGGATATTCTTCTTTCATATTCCTGTTTCTGTATTGAAGTTAATCTTGAAAGTGCAGTCTTATAGTCATTATAGGATCTTTCAAATATACTTTTTTTCAGTTTTTGTGCTTCAAGTATATCTGAATCCATACTGTTTTCATAATATTCATTTAGCTTTGTCAAAGTAACACCTGAATATACTGACATAACTTCATCATATTTTTTTTGAATGGCAGCTTCCACAATCGATGTCATCTCAAGACACATATCTTTATTTTGGCCAATGACAGTTACAGTAAAAAAGTTATCGTTTACTTCAGCTTGGATAAGTGTGTCATACTCTGACTCATTTGTTACGCCTTTGTATTTATCAAGTATGCTTGTTCTTACACTGTCTTCTTTAAGACACGCAGCAAGAATATTGCACATATCAACAGCATTATCAATACCGCTCACTTTATAATGTATATTATTTTTGGGCACCGCTAAGGCAGATATCCTGTTTAAAACACCATTATAGTAATAATATGTGGCTGTATTATATAATGACCTCATTGTTACCATATTATTTACTACATTTACATCTGTCTGTGACAACTCCGAATTTTCCTTTGGTCCAGTCACTAAATCTGTTTTTTTGTTACAATACATAAATACCAGACAACAACTTAAAATCAGACATATTATAATAGTCACATACTTTTTTATAGAGTATTTTAACATATCGTAAATGTATATTTTTCTTAATTTTTCCATAATTACTCCTATTTTTTATGCTAATCTTTTAATTATAGAACATATTTTATCAACAGAATCTATTTTTAAATCTGCATACATTGGCAATGTAAGAACTTTATTGGAAATATCAAGTGCGATTGGCGTATCTCCGGAACAAAATCTGTCTTTATAACAATCAAACGCATTGGTAATCGGATAGAAGTACTTTCTTGAATAAATATTTTCTTTCATTAATTCATTGAACACATCATCTCTGCTAAATCCCGCCAATTCAGGATTAACCACAATTGGAAAATATGCATAATTATATTTTACATCAGGGTTAAGTTCCGGCATATGAATTCCTTTTACATCATTGAGATTTTCACGATATCTGAAATATACTGTTTTACGTTTTGTAATTTCTTCGTCAATATGCCTGAGATTACATATTCCCATTGCTGCCTGAAATTCATTCATCTTGGCATTAGCTCCGACAGCATCAACTGTTTCCTGATCTCTGATACCAAAATTCTTTAACCTGTATAAATCCAGGCCATAATCACTATCCTTGTAACATACAGCTCCACCTTCTATGGTATTAAACACCTTTGTAGCATGGAAACTAAACATCGACGCATCCCCAAATGAGCCAATTCCTTTTCCTTTATATTTTTCTCCAAAAGTGTGTGCTGCATCATATATAACCTTAAGATTATGTCTTTTGGCTATATCTTCAATAGCTTCAATATTGCAAATATCACCATATACATGCACCGGCATAATAGCAGTTGTTTTATCCGTAATAAGACTCTCTATCTTATTTACATCAATTGTAAAAGTGTCTTTTTCTATATCACAAAAAACCGGTGTAAGCCCGTTTCTTACTATGGCATGGGTTGTAGAGGCAAACGTAAAAGGTGTGGTAATTACTTCTCCACTAAGATTCATAGCCTGAATACCCAGTTCAAGGGCAAGATGCCCATTGGTCATAAGAGACACATTCTCAACACCGAGATAATCTCTAAGTAATTTTTCGAGTGTTTTATGTTTTTCACCCATATTAGTCAGCCAATGAGTTTCCCATATTGACTTTATTTCTTCAATAAATTCCTCCATTGGTGGCATTGATGATCTGGTAACCATTATTTTTTCATCCATAGTAATATCTCCTAAATCAATTTGCAATAATCTTTTATATTCTCATATTTTATACTATGCAAAGTATTCTTTGTCAACTTTGTCATATAAACAGCACGCTAACAATCAAATCTTTTTTCATTCATTTCACGTTTTAAATCTTTAAGCATTTCTATATAATTATATTTAGGCTCATATCCTAATTCATCTTTCGCATTCTGAATATCCATTATGTATTGTGGTGAATTTGGTTTATCTTTTCGTTCAATAATTTTAGATTTATGCACTCCATCTGAAAAAACATCTATAATTCCTTCAATTTGTTTTTCTAATGAAGTTCCAACACCTGTGCCTACATTATAATGTCCGAATTTTCTATCTGAAATTAATGCCTTATACATCATCTGGCAAAAATCTTTGACGTAAACCATATCTTTTTTTCTGGTTTTGTCTCCCCATATTTCTATATCTTTCCCTTCAATTGCATTGTCAATCAGTAACCTGTAGCCAATTTTTCTTTCTTCTCCATCGACAAAGTATGTATCTGTTTTGGAATATAAATATATTGTTGGTAATCTAAAAATAAATGCGCTGATGCCATACATTTGATTATAATTTTTTATCATATCAACTGTGAAATTCTTTGTCATAACATATATTGTATGATCAGTATTATAGCTGAAATCCGGCTTCATATCCGGTTTTAACAGTATATCTTTTTCTGCATAATTCTTTATATCGCCAAAACTCTGAGCATACAGAATTTTAGAAACATGGTTTTTCCTACAAAATTCTAATATATTTAAATTACCTGTTATATTTACATCTATATATTTATATGGATCGTAGCCTTTCATTCTCGCCGGCATAAATCCTGCTAAATCGACAACAGCATACACATCATCTTTAGGTAATTTATCAAAATCTTTCTTTTGGGTAATATCAACTTTAATATATTTAATATTGTTATGCTCATAATATCTGCAGTCTTTTGTTCCTGATGCAATTATTTCAAAATCAGTATGTACAGTATTTAATAAGTAATCTACAAAATATTTTCCTGTATCACCACTTGCTCCAAAAACAATAATCTTCTTCATATACAAAAATCCTTTCACAATATTTATTTTTCATCAAGTTCAATGTGCAACCATTCATTTGATTTAGACATGACAGTTTCCAATTCTGTTCTATCATCAAATCTAAAAAACATATCTCCAAGTGACATATTAGCACCGGTAAAAGGCTGTACAAAATCACCCGGTTTAGCTGAAAGATCAACTACCTTTAAATATTTTTCTTTTATATCAGAGTCAACCGTAACTGATCTTAATATACCGCTTTTTCCAGGTCTGGCATGTACAACCATCTCACACCAACATCCGTCACACTCCGTCTGTTTAATTTCATCAATAGGCATTCCAACAGCTTTTTTTACCTCTGCTTCTATTAAATCAACTCCATATGCCATTCTCTGAAGCTCTGCAATTTTACATCCGCCACCTCTTGGCGAAACCTCCATAATGTAAGGCTTGCCATTTGCAACACAAGTTTCAATATTATAAATTCCTGTTTTCATATTCAAAAGTGTCATAAGTCTTTGAATTTCTGAGGTAAGATAATCCTGATGTTCCTGTTTCATAGTTGATGGCCAGATAATATACGCAGGTGTATAAGGATTGTCTGCTTCAGGATCAAATAACTGATCAGAATAAGTTGCAAATTTTAACTGTCCATCTACAGTAAATGGATCCGTTGATGAATGATATCCTTCAAAGGTAAGAAAATCTTCAATAATGAATGCTCCGTTATGTGCTCCTCCTAATGCAACATTGATTGCATCAGCAAGGTCTTCAACCCTGTCAACTCTTGTAACTCCTTTACTACCTGCTGAATCAGTAGGTTTAACAATAACCGGCCAATTAAAATAATCAATATCATTAAATGGTGATTTTTTATCTTCATATCTTTTAGCATGAGGACAATTAAATCCATTTTCTGTTAAAAATTGGCGAAACAATCCTTTATCCTGCAATATTTCTGCTGCTCTGTATGAGCACTGGAATGGCAACCCCATTTTCTCAGCTATATAAGCTGCTGTAGCAACCCCAGGATCGCATGCAAAAGAAACAATACCATCAATTTTTAATCTCTTTGCAGCCTCATAAGTAGCTTCTTTATCAATAATACTGACATTGCAATATTCATCAGAAAATTTATGTGCTATGTTATCTGGCAAATAATCACATGTAATAACATATAATCCAAGTTTATGTGCTACTTCTATAACAGGCACCGCATATCTCGATCCGCCTAAAATCATTAATTTTTTCATTATAAAACCTCCATTTATTGCCTTTGTCTTTTAACAAATTTAAGTAAATAACTCAAATTATCATTTTTAAATACTTTTGTAAGACCTATATAAATAAATATTCCGGCTATTACCTGAGCTATTATCAACAGAATGTTGTTTTTAATTATAAATGCTAATGGATATATTACAATGCCCATAGCCACCGCTAATGCAAATGAGGGTATCATATCTTTTATCTGCTCGATATAACTATACCCTAATAATTTTCTGTTAGGGGATGCATTAATAAATGTACTTAAAATTGATGTAACAATCTGGCTTAACGCAATTGCCATAACACCATATCTCATAGAGATAATCAGGATTGTAACACCAATTGTTTTTTTTATTATTTCAAGTCTAAGAAACAAATCACTTCTGCCTAATGCTTTTATTGCTTCCTGATTAGAAGAATGAATCGGATACAATCCAAAAGTAAAACATGCAATCCAAACAAAAGGTACACATGGAAGCCATTTTTCAGTCAGCATTACAATTACTAAAGGTCTTGCAATAACCGCAAGTCCAATCATTAATGGCCACATAACGTACGAACTTACTTTAATTGCCCTTCTCGTGATATTTTTGACATTGTTCAAATCATCCTGGCATTTTGATATAGCCGGAAAAAGCACTCCACTAATTGACGAAATAACATTTGTAACAATAAGCTGGGGATACTGCTGTCCTTTATTATATTGTGCTAAATCTGCAGAACTATATTTCTTTCCAATAACAAGATTTCTTAACTGATTATAACCTGTATCAAGTAATCCTGACACAAGAATTTTCCATCCATAAGAAATTAATTCTCCAAGATTTCTAAATGAGAAATACTTTTCAGGTCTCCATTTTACCGTTATCCATAAGACAATCGTATCGACACATGTATTTGTAAGATATTGTGCAACTATAGCCCATATACCACAGCCCTTATATGCCATCACTATTCCAACAACACCAGATAACAATGTTCCAAATAAAGTTGACCAGAAAAACCTCTTAAATAACATATTTCTTGAAACATACGCCTGTTGAACGGAATTAACCGATGCTATAACAATTCTAAGTGATAAAACCCTGAGAGCAGGGCAAATAACCGGCATATGATAAAATCTTGCTATTGCAGGTGCAAAAGCAAAAAGTATAAAATAAACTGCAATTGAAAAAATAATATTAAAATAAAAAACAGACGAAAAGTCTCTATTATCTGCATTCTTTTTTTGTATAAGTGCATTTCCAAAACCGTTTATTACAAAAACATTCGCTATAGTAATAAAAACCATCATAAGAGCAATGACACCATAATCATCCGGCATCAATAATCTGGCTAATACAATTGAAACAACAAATGTTACAAGTTCTGCAGTGAATCTTTCCCCGAATTTCCAAATAAGTCCTGAAAATACTTTTTTATTTAAATTTTCTTCCGCCATTTTGCACCTCTACTTTAGTTTCGGATTTTTCTTTTATTTTTCTTAAAAATTCCACCTATTTTTGCAAAAAGTGCTTTTTTTATTCTAGCAAGAATAAATATATATATTTTAAATGTCTTACCACTTTTTCTTATTTCTTTTTTAAGCAGTTCCTTGGGAATTTTCAAATCTTTTCTAAATCTATACATAAAAAATATGTATTGAAGCTGGCTTAATTCAGTTATTTTATTATTTCCATTATTTTCTTTTGAAAAAATATAATTATAATAATAAAATTTTATTCTGTTAATTTTTGCATTACTGTCAAATTTATGGGTAGCTGAATAACTTGTACCTGAATCAGTAATATATCTGTAGCTGCTCATTTTCTCAGGTATACAATATATTTTAAACAAATCTGCAATCAGAAAAGCTTCTATCTGATCCCCGGGATATTTTAAATCTGTAAATCTGTTAATATATTTCTTTTTATAATCATAAAATTCATATTTTAATAGTTTTGATGAGGTATGTCCCGGCATTCTTCCATTTTTGTAATCTTTAAATCTGTATTCGCCTGTAATTTCTTTTCTGTCAACATTGCTGTCATTTCCGTTTTGATCAACAATATTAATCCAATGGCTTACACCTATATATTGCGGATGTTTTTCGATAAACTCAATCTGTTTCTGCAATTTTTTGTCATCACACCAAAAATCATCACCTTCAAGCACGATATAATACTTGGTTGTTATTCTCTCATACATATCGTAGAAATTCTGTATTCCCATATTCTGTTCTCTATACAGAAAAATAAAATTTTCAGGTAATTTTTTTTGCAATTTTTTAAGTATTTCCCTTGAATTATCTGTAGACTTGTCCTCTCCAATTAGGACCTTATATTTATAATCGGTTTTCTGATTATATATACTCATAATTGCCTGTTCGATATATCTTTCGTGATTATATACAGGAACTACAACTGTAACAATATAATTATCTTTATCCATATCCGCCTACTTTCTTACTATTAAAACATCTTCCATCTTTTTTCTCTGCGATACCGCTGTCTTGAAATTCTCTTTATATGCTCCAATAGCAATAAAAAATACTATTCGTTCGCTTTCAGGAATACCAAGTCTTTCCTTCAATGCATCTGTTGCTTTATAATCCTGTCCGTTTTGTAGTATGCAGGAAGCAATACCATAAAAATGCAGGGCATAGGTTAAAACAGTTCCGAATATGGCACCGTCGATATATTCCTGATTAATTTCCATTGCATTATAAAAGCATGCTCTGTCGGCAGTTACTACAAGATATTTATCAACCTCTGCTTCAAAGCCCGTGTTGCCTTTTACATATTTACCTATATATGAATTGTCTTCGCTGTTTTCAAACACATATACCTTTGATGCCTGTCTGTTACATGCGGAAGGTGATTTCTTTGCCAAAGCAACGGCTTTTTCTATATCTTCAACAGCAACTTTTTTGGATGTGTCAAACTGTCTTACTGAATGTCTTGAAAAAACAAATTTATCGAAACTTTCTCCTGCAGCCTTTTTTATTGACATATAATCCACTTCCTTTGCACCGGCATCCACGTTTTCGTTATGCTTGTAGAAGGTATGGTACTTTTCTGCACGTTTTTCAATCTCCGTGACATCATAATCAACGGAATGTTGGAACTCAATATATCTGTTTAAAGCCTCTATTGCAGCCTGAAATACATATTCCTCAGTATCAAATCCAAGTGCCAGATACTGGTCCATCATAACAAAAAGCTCCTGTACTCTTGTCGTTCCAAAGCCTTTTCTTGTATTGGAAAGAGACAATGCTTTTTCAATAACATGAATCTGTCTGTATATCTTTGCCTGATATGAATTAAAGGATTTCTGATTAGGGTTGTTGTAATTATACTTAATGTATTCCTTACATTCGTGTCTGAATTCTCTCCTTATCAGATAATTTCTTTTTATACATCTTAAAAAATCTTTTATTTCCATAATATTACCTCAGAGTTTCCAATGTCTTAAACAACTCATCTGTTGTTATGTGCGCCTTATTTTGAAGCACAGTCTTTAACTGTTTTAATTTACCCACATATTCATTATAGTTCTCAACAAGATGATTAAACTTTTTCCAAAGAATGTCCGCATTAAGTTCATTCACATCAATGCAATACTCTTCAAGGCCCGATTCTTTCATAAAGCCAAGCATTTTCTGTTCATAAGTGATTGATATGAACGGCGTAAGCTGCTTTGCTGAAAAAATATTGCTGTGATATCTCATTCCTATTACAGCATATAATTTTGATATAACATACTGCTGGAACTGTGAATCGTATTTTTCCGACTTGGAAGTAATCGTAAAACAGTTATCATTTATACAATAGCCGTTCATTAATTTTTCATCATCAAGTATTCCGTATAACTGCGGGATAAAAACAATTCCGTAACCTTCAGAGGTAAGTTTTTCAATATTTTCCTTAAAACTCTCCTCTATTTTACTTAATAATTCTTTATTATTCCTATGTTTCGGATGCCATAACAAATCGGTTATCGTAATACCTATACACTTCTCATGCTTTGCCATAAAATCTTTTAATTCAGTATAACCGTCATATAATTTTTCATAAACATCCCCATCAATATTGTTCTGGAATGCGGAGTCAAGTGCCAGCACCGCTTTATCCTCGCCGAGAAACTCATTTACATATTTGAGTGAGATTGGATCCCTAAGCACAATTTTCTCTGCATCCTGTAATATCGCTTTTCTCTGTTTGTTCCTCTTTTCATTCTTAAAGGGTCCCATGGACGGTGCGTAGAACATATAAGGAACACCCATTCTCTTTATCAGTTGAAGTCTTTTAAGGTATAACCATTCGGATTCTTCATAAATATCTCCGATAGAAGGTCCTCCCGGTGCGTGAAGAACGATGTCCGCTTTTTTTACTTCATTGATAAATTCCCTGCCCTCTTTAGTGACGGATAATTTTCCTTTAGTCATAAGTATTAAGAAGAAGTCAAGCTGTGCAAGCCTTGACGCAATCTTAGGGAATCTGCAGATTTCTTTTACATTGTCCATATTAGGATAAAACGTAGGTCCGTTATAAGAAATACATATATTTGCATCAGGTTCTTTTTCTTTTATGGCGGCTATCATTGCTTTAACAGCAGCCTCATCTCCTCTATTTTCTGTATGTGCATGTATAACTAAAATATTATGATTTTTCATATTATGACTTCTCCTTATGTTAAATTCCTTTGAAAACAAAATGGTACACTGTATTTATAAAGAAAATTACAGGGTGTTTCATTATTATTAACACCTTTTTACTTACGCTTCCAAACTTATAATCATATTTGAACTTTATTACTTTTTCGATTTTTTCTGCATACTTTACAAACTTAGTGTCAATATTCTTCATCACCTCGATAAAGCTCATTGAGGACTTCAGCATTTTTTCTTCATCAAAGGATAAATTAGCTCCCGTGTCCTTGTGAATATATTCTGTTTTATAAAGATAGTTTACCTTTTTTTTGTAGTAAAACATCAGAAGCCACAGGAAATAATCATCAGACCCGTTTATCTTCATAAAATTGTTTGTCCACTCTTTAGGAATTGAAGCCTTTTTAATAATGCAATGTCCCGGAGATACTATAAGGTTTCTTACATATACATATCCCAGTTTTTTGGAAGCAAACCACTGGGACCTTTTGGTTCGGAATATAGGCTTTTTCTCATCTTTTAACTCGTAAATTCCGTTTGCAATAATTAAATCTTCATCAACAAGCTTATGTTTATAGTCTAAAATCGTATCAGGCATAAGTAAATCATCCTGGTCAACAAAAATAACGTAATCACCTTTAGCGTGTGACAATCCGTTTACCCTTGCCTTATGGATTCCCGAATTAACTTCATTGACTATAACCTTTATATCAATATTACCATATTCAGGCAGTGCCAAAGGTTCCTCCGGACTGTCATTTACCATAATGACTTCAAGACTGTCATCGCTTTCCAGTTTTAATGATTTAATCATATCAATATATTGGTTAATATATTTATTTCCGTGATAAAAAGAAGTAATTATTGAAACATTCATTGTATTTCACCCATTGTTTTTGTATAAAGTCTGTCAAAATTATTTATATATGCCGTAAGTGAGAACATACTGTGCTGTCTTTCAACGGAGTGTCTGCCAAATTCTTTTCTTAATTCCGTATCGGTGATAAGCTTTTCTATTGCCTCTGCCATGGCACTTGGATTACATACCTGCACAAGTAGACCGTTGTAGTCTTTTTTTACCATTTCACATACACCGCCATGCTCATATCCCACAACCGGCAGTCCGTTTGCCATTGCCTCTAAAACAACGGTTGGCAATGGGTCGGGATTGGTGCTTGGAAGTACAAAAATATCCATAAGCTTATATATTTCATTTATATCATTTCTGAAATCAGATACTACAATTCTGTTTTCAAGGTGGAGTTCTGAGATTTTCTTCTTTAATTCAGTCATTCTCCATTCTTCGCCTTCAAATACACCGCCTATCATAAGCGCTGTTACATTATCATGTTTTTCAAGGACAGGTTTGAGTGCGTCCACAAAGTCATTCTGACCCTTCCACGCATTAACCCTTCCTACCATTCCTACAATGATATTGTCCCCTGTTATGCCAAGTTCTTTTCTCTTTGCATCCAAATCTGCTGTTTTATCGTTAAACTTATTATTGTCAACGCCGTTATATATTACATTGACAGACTCGTTGGTTGTCTTAACCGCTTCACATACCGCATTGGATACGGTTACAATCTCATCCGACCATTTATTTACACAGTAATAAATAAGCTTTGCGACTTTTCTCGGTTTGACAATTATCTCATGAACGTGCCATACAATCTTGGCTTCACAAAATGCCTTAATCATAATTCCTTCAAGAACCGCTGTGGTATTAACGTGAACCACGTCAATCTTATGTTTCTTAACATAATGAATCAGCTTAAAGGAATAACGTATATAATTAAATGCGTATGAAACCATTCCTTTAAGATTGAAATATTTTCTTCTTAAAATCGGATATGGCATAACCTCTACATTAACCTTGTCTATTCCGCCAATTCTATTTACCAAAGGTCCGTCACATGGCAATACAACATCTATATTGTATTTGTCCTTATCAAGACCTCTTATTAATTCATACATAACATTATCGGCACCATACAATTCGGCACCTGCATGTAAATATAAGAGATTAATCTTTTTATCGCTGTTGTAAACTGTTTCGTCCTCTGTATGTCTTTTCTTTTCATATACGGCTTCGCTTAAAATCAGTCCATAAATGAGCCAGATAACGCCGTTGGTGAAATGGCTTGCCAATAACTGATAAGTAACAAGAAATGCTACCATACCGATACGAAGCGTATCTTTTTTCTTAACACATGCCTTAATAAGCAGGACTAAAATCGCCGCAAGTACAATTATGCCAAAAATACCTGTCTCAATCACAAAATACATAAAGGAATTGGCAAGTACTTCATAAAGACCGAGATATGAATATTTTGCCCTGAATTTCGGTGTGTTGAGATTACCGAATCCTACACCCATGAATTTTGTATCTTTAAGACTTGCTTTAAGGACATCAAAAGATACACCTATTCTGTAACCGTTGGACGCATCTTTTCCGTTTATTGTATCAATAATTCTGTTGGCAATGTCACTTTTGGTAATAAACATAAGACCTATAGCTGCCAATACACAACATATGATAACAATATTGATTATATTTTTTTTCTTACTGTCATGATTTCTGATCCAGTCAACAATAAACATTACCGCAAACGTAACTGCGCCTATGCATATTGCTCCCATTGACCTTGCAAAAAACAGCACAATACCGTTTAATGCAAACATAATTATTAGCTTAAGCTTTTCTCTTCTGTTCTTTTCCTGAAAGAAATAGTGAAGAAGTATTATCATAATAAGTACAAGATGAAAACCCAACTCACTTGGTTCAAGATAGAACAACTGAAGTCTTGTTGTTGTGTATTTATTAATATAATCATGTGTTCTCCATAAGAAACAATTTCTGAATATTAATGCAAATACAAGGGAAATAACATTCATATATGTTATCGCATATGCAATCTGTTTTAATCTGACCCTGTTGTAATACTTTATGCCGTACATAAGCACAACCGTGCAGATTAATATTTTAAATATGGTAATTAAACCTTTTACCTTATCGACATCCTTATTAACCAGAGTCTGCAAAGCAAAATAGACCGCCATTGCACCGAAAATTACTGCAATGCTGATCCACATCTTTTTATTTTTTCTGTTTTCAATAATGTATGACGGTGCAAATAGATATGACGGGTCTAAATTCCCCGCATAAGTAGCTCCTCTTCTTTTAGATAAAAACTTAGTTGCCTGTCTAAAATAGTACAGTATCGCATAAATAACGCTCATATCATTCTCTCCATATTGCTTCGTACATATCAGAAATCTTCTGCCATGTATATTCTTTTCGTACTCGTTCTTTAGCTTTTTTTCCAAGCTCTGCTATTTCTTCGCTGCTAAGGTGGTCTGCCTTATTTATCAGTTGTGCCAGAGAACCTTCTTCCCTACCCCAATAAAGAGCACCGTCCTCGGCTACTTCTTTGTTAAAGCCCACATCCACAAGTAAATTCAGGTCGGTACTTCCAAGAGCTTCAATAAGAGACGGATTAGTTCCTCCTACAGTATGTCCATGAAAATAAGCATAGGCATTTTCCCTGATTTTTTTAAGTAATTCCTGGTCATATACCGTTCCCACAAACTTAATACGCTTATCTTTTTTGTAATGAAGCCTGTCCTCAAGCTGTGCTTGAAATTTTTCATCAGCAGTTGTAATAATAGCAAAATCCCTTTTAGAATCCGACTTCATAAACTCACGAATCATAATTTCAAAACTGTTTTCCGGAACAAATCTTCCGACTACCAGATAATATTCTTTTTTGCTTAAATTCTTTTCCTTATACCATTTAACCAGCTTCTCATCGTCATCTGACAACTTACTTGGGGTAAGGTCGGCGCCATAAGCGATAAATGTAGTCTTTGGACTGTATTTTTCATAACACTTGTGAATATATTTTTCTATATTTCTGCTATCGCATATTAAAAGGTCACAGTTTTTAACCATTAACTGTTCAGACTTTTTCCAGTACCATCTTATCGGCTTACTCCATTTGGCCCTCATCCATTCGTGTCCGTCAGGATTTACATACATCTTTCCGCCAAGATCATTAATCTGTCTATGAAATTTCTTTGCAAACGGTCCTATACGGCAGGCAAGAACATACACAATAGGATTGGCAATATTATGTTTTTTGATATATTTAACACAATACTTCAATGCTGCCACATCATAATAAATTGCCTGTGCCGGTCCTATATTAGGTACTTTTATCTGAAAACAATGTGCGTTATGGTATTCAAACTCCTTACTTTCCGTTCCTTTCCAGGCTATATGGTATTTAATGTTCTTATTATCCTGATGATACTCTGTTAATTTATCCAGGAATGTCTCATATCCTCCGTATGCCCCACAATTTTTTGCTCCAACAATAAAAATGTTCTTCATTTTTCGCTCCATTTACAACAATTTCACTTAATGGTGTTTAAATTTTCTTTTTATTCGGTATATAACCTTCCACATCAAGATTGACAATTTCTTTGTATTTCTGTATCTTGCGTAATACTTTGCAAATTCTTTGCTGTAATACTCAGGTTCATATCTTTTCTCGATATCGTCCAATTTATTGGATATTCTCAAATACTTTTTAATATCATGTAAATTATTCCGTATACTCTTTTTGTCATATTTTATCTCAATATTAAATAGACTTTTCAGATTATCGCTCTGAATGTAATAAAACGGTCCTTCCCATGGATTATTTCTTCTTACAAGTACTGAAAGGCTGGAATCAACATAATATATATTCAGATTAATCACTTCACCGAGTGCTACCTGATAACCTGTCAGATAAAAAGACCTCGGAATTAAATATACGCTTGCACCCTCAGGAAGAAAAATTATATTATGGGAACATGAGCCTATTGTTGATGCAAAGCACTCACAATTCGCTAAAATATTAAGCTGTTCCTCAAAGCTGTATCTCTCAGGTGCTACAATCTTATATCCTAAACCCGCGAAAAAGTCTTCTAATTTATTTTCACCGACCTGCTTGTCTGAACTGAATCTTGAATATGTGAAATACACTTTTTTATAAGTCTCATCCTTAACAAACTTTTCTTTCTGATATTGGCGGATTTTATTAACTGTATCCTTATATTCTTTTGTAAAAAACCTTGTCTCATCCTTGTCGTTATAGAAGGATTCATCCGGCACAATAATCTTTTTGAACTTAGTTATATCGGTAACGGGAGTAATGTTATTCTCATCTATTCCCAATATACTCAGTAATTTTCTCATGTTTAAAGGCATGTCTTTATATGAAGTCTGTCCTTCTGCAGAAACATACACAAGCTTACATCCTGAATACTTACTCTTATACTCATCCGAATCAAAAAACCATAAACGCTTTATATTATCCGTCAGATGATGTCCCCATACATTAACCAACATTCCGATATATATTACCGTGTCATCTTCTGTTGAACCGGTAACAATCCTGCTTTTATCATTTACCTCGCCTATTCCTCGTCTTATAGCGGTTCCGTCTACAAAGTCCAGACTTTCCGTATAAACGCCACCCACATAATGTCCGTTTTCCATATAAGAATTAACTATATATGAGTTGTAGTATTCTTTATAAGACAACTTTGAGGTTTTATCATAGTGGTCTTTTGAAAAATATTTTTCAAAAAAAGTATGGTCATATAAATAATCGGTATTTACCATATTATGTTTCCTCCAAAAAAGTAAAAATATTTTACCACAAATAAATATGTTTGTCATCTATAGCTTAAAATTATCCTAACAGCCTATATTTAAGGTACTATTTTCTTCACCACCGGTATCTTCCTTATCAAAGTGACAATAAGTACACTTAACCCATATATAATAAATGTTCCAGCAATTCTATATAAGGTACTTCTTGGGTCAATTCCAAAATGCCTGATTGAAAAATCTTTAATGTAATAATGGATAAGATATACCCCAAAGCTGGCTGCCGAGAGATTTCTTACAAACTTAACGGTTTTTTCATGCTTCTCTATGAAATTCCATTTTCCGTATTTAAAGAACACAAAGACTGCTGTTCCCATAAGCATCGCAGGTATATTCATATATCCGGCATAGGTTTTGTCAAAGTTTCCGGCTTTAAAGGATTTTTGTACTGTCAGGTAAAAATACATAAAGAAACCGAGCAGTCCAAGAATATATATAAAGATTCTGAAGCTCTTTTTAATATCAGTATTAGCAAGGTAATATCCTATAAGTATCCACACCGTATAACCGCCGCAACACACCGTACTTAGCGAATAGTTCCACTGTATCTCTGCCTTTTTGCATATAAAAGGCATTAGAACATTTAATATAAGATACAAGAATATAAGATATGTGAATACTCCGTTTTTGCCAATCCGCTTCTCTTCATCCACAAGAGAAAATAGTGGAATTGTCAGATATACCGAAAACAATGCCGGGAAAAACCAGTATATTCCCATTCCTTTACAATTAATAACGGCACTGATAAATTTTGCCGGTGTATTGATATCGGAAATTTTCATTCCTTTTGTATAAAATATTGACCAGCATATTCCTATGATACTCCAAATAATAAACGGAACAAGTGTTTTAAGTAATCTTTTCTTAAAAAATGTTCCTGTGCCATATCTTTTTCTGTAATTTATAAGTGTGGCACCCGTCAGCATAAAGAACACGGGTACCGCAAAGTAAAACAGAGTTTCAATAAACATACATGAAACCCAGTTTCTTGTCTTTGCAAATGTGTGAACTGCTCCGTTTACATGCAATGCCACTACAGCAAAGCATGCAAATATATTGAGTAGATCAAAGTATAAGATATAGTTTTTTTTACCTGTTTCCATAGTAACCATTACCTTCTGTTATTCACCTTTTAAATATTTTTCGGCTTACCTGTCAAATTCAGATACATACATAAAAATCTCATCCTCAGCCATAAGTTTTATATGGATTTCTTATTTCCGCGTGTCATAAGCGCATAACATATTCCATAGCCTGCTGCTAACATTACAAATGCGGTAATAATTAATACTGCTACCGGAATTCCTGATTTTTTGGTATTTTCGGATGCTGCTTCATCAGTTTCTGTTGCAGATACACTTTCTGTTGTGCTTTCAGTTTCTTCCACCGTTTCTGTCTCAGCTTCCGTTACAGTTTCAACTCCTGATATAGATGGAAGTTTTCCTTTGTATTCCGGCATTACAACGACGTTAATGTTATATACCTTCTTTGAATCATCTTCAGCGACACCCGTGACTGTCATTTTATTTTCCCCCTGTTTTAATGTTTCTACAAGGCCGTTAAGAACCTGTTTTCCTTTTTCATCCTGCAGTGTTCCTGTTGCGGAAATTGTCTTTGTCCCAAATGGTACATATATGACATAATCTGTTACCTCAGGTGAAAATTCCGGAGATAACTTTCCTTCACTGACAGTTATACCGCTAAGATTGGCATTATTGCTTTCCTTATAATCAGGGTCCTGCTTTCTGTTGGCTGTTATAGTGTATGTCTTAACAGCACCATTTTGTGCAGTTACGTTGATTGTAATTGTATTAGCACCTACGTTAAGTGCAGTATTGCCTACCGATACTTTAGCGGTTGCATCTGCCGGTGCTGCACTGATGTTAAGACTGCTTTCCGAAAACTCCACAGTTCCTATATCATAGGATGTCTGCGATGCATTAAAATTAATATTGTGTCCGGCTATCGACAATGAGCCAAGATTATTGTTGCCGGAGAGTGGTGCGGCTACTGCAACCGAATATTTAGCTGTTCCAATACTGCTTTCATTGTTACCATCCGATACAACAATATTGTTGAAAGAAATATTTATACCGGTTCCGGTTGCCACATTATTTACCTTAAATACTGCTTTTATTACGGTTGAGTTATTTCCAAGAGGATTAGACAGTGCATCATCATATACTACAACTCTGCTTCCGTTCTGTTCAAGCTTCCAGCCGCCTGTTCCTGCACTCATGCTTACGAGTGAAACAGAGCCATCATAGGCAAGGCTGCCTTCAAATCCGTAGCTTCCCGGTGATGATATATTGAGATTCAATGTAATTGTATCTCCGGCTCTTACTGTTCCAGGACCTGTAAGTGCCGCAGATGCCGCATTGACATCTGTTTTCTTAAATCCGCAAATCACACAGAGTGTGAATACAACTATAAAAGTAAGAATCTTATTTATTTTCTTCATTGGTAGTTATTCCCTTCCAAGTATTTTTGCTTTTACTTTGATAAAATCGGTAATATTGACTTTTCCGTCATTATTCATATCTGCTGCCTGTTTCTGTATGTTGGACAATGATGATCTTCCAAGTATACTCTGTTTAACCGCAATCAAATCAGTGATATTGGTTTTTCCATCACCGTTCGTATCCCCGGTGACGATGATATTATAAGACTTGACTACTTTATTATTGTTAATTACGCATAACTGCATTCCGGTTCCTACCGACACATTTCCAGACTGTTTTACATTGTTTTTCCTGATTTCACAATATTGCTTTTCATTGATACTCTGCAAAAGTGAATTAACATTTGTTCCGGATTTGATACTTCTGGCAATGTTTCCTGACTGGTCAATACTTACTTTAGATGAAGTTGCCTGAGCAGGTAGCTTCACCGCCGGTTTATTTATTGTGAAGTTAATTTTCCTGCTTCCGGTGTAATAGCCTTTTCCGGTTATGGTTACTGTTGCTGTTCCCGGATTAATATGATTACTGTATGAAACTGTATAATTCGTTCCGTTAGTAAGTGTAATTCCGTTATACTTCACGGTAACAGAAGGTGTTATTCCTTTTCCGGTATATGTCTGTGCCGCAATACTGCCTATTGTTGCACGGCTGAGAGAGGTTGTTACTCTTACTTTTGCACGATTTGTTGTTGTAGTTTCGGTATATCCGTTCTTAGAGACTGTGACATTGCAGTAATAGTATTTTTCTCCGTTTTTGCCTGTTGCAGGTGCATATTTTGTAGATGTGGCATTGGCTATTTTGGTTCCTAAAGCAGTCTTTGAAGATGCTTCGTACCACTGGTATTTGTATGTTGCTGCCGAATCTATATTAGTTACTTTTGCAGTCAATTCAACTCTGCTGCCGATTTCTATATTTTTGTCACCGATAGACGATAATATTGGCTTATCAGGTTTTACGATGACTTCAGGTTCCTTGCCTATTATCAATGCCGATGACTGGAACGCTGTCAATTCCCTTCCTGTACCCTGCAACGGATTTCTGGCATAAGCTGTTACCCTGACATAATATGTCTTGTTCTCATCATAATCCGGCATATTAAAAGTATTGGTATATGATTTATAATAGCCATCATTTACATCTTTTGATTCCGATATGTACACATGATACATTGTATCTATATGTTTATCAGGGAATGTATAAGCATCCCACTTAATTGTATTGGTATCTTTATCATATGTAAGATTAGCAATTGGCTCACATCTTACATACATTGGGTTAAACGCTATTCCCTTTCCCTGTTTATAGACATTATCTTCTATTACATACGGAATTATCTGATATGTCACCTGAGTGTTTTCTGCAATTGATTCCACATCATCAATGTATGAATCTACATCTTTGGCATCTATTGTAACTGTATCCTGATTTGTTATTATACGTTTTACATAATATCCTGATGCATTTTCAACTTTGTCCCACGTAAGTTTAAATTTCTTGTATTCATCATTATTAATGTGTCCGTTTGTTGGATTATTAAGTTTTTTAATGCCAACATAACGTGAGCTTTTTAAAGATTCTATGTCCTTGCTTCCATCATTAAATACCGTAATGATGGAATAATAGTATGCCTTGTTATACTTTGGTACATTATTATCTGTATATTCATTTGTAACCGCGGATGCTATTTCATAGTAATTTTCTCCATCTTCCGAGCGTAATACTTTATAGCCCTTTGCCCCACTGATTTTTTCCCATTTAACAGAAATTCCTGTTCCTGTGGATTCAACATTAGTTATTCTCGTTCTTGGAATGTCCATTGATATTTTCTTTACTTGCGACGGAGAAATAGTATCCATGCCATGGCTGTTGTTATAGGCTTTCACATAATAGTAATATGTCTTTCCAAAAGCAAGACCGGTATCGGTGAAGGTCACATCCGTTCCATTATATACAAGTGAATAGTCCGCGTCTCCCTCAGCTTTTCTGTAAAGTGCATACCCGGCTGCATCGCTTGTCTTTTTCCATGTAATAACTGCTTTATCAAGTCCCGACTGTTCAATACCCGTTATTTCCGAAGCCTCTATATCTTTTTTAGCTGTAGTAAATGCTTTAATACAAAAGTCTGCATCCGGATATCTGTCATAACTGTTTTCATTAATATCCACCCATCTGTTGTAATAATACAGATAACTGTGTCCCGACGCTGTGGAATTAACCACATCCCAATATGTATATTTATTATCTGCAGTCCGATATTCACTTATTGAATAATTAATTCCTGAGGCATTATCAAAAGTAACTACAACGGAGAAAGTATCTCCGCGATGTAATGTAATACTTTCAGGAAGCTCCGTTGTATAATATCCGGCATAAGTTGTTTTTCCTGTATAGGATGTAAGCAAGGTTCCGTTCTCCGGGGTTATGGTGCCTGCTTTAGTATCTACTTTGTAAATGTCAATCGTGTATGAAAGGTTAGAATTGCCAACAGCAAAAGCCACACTTCTAAGAATCTCGTCGGTGCTTCCGTTTACCTTGAATATATTGGCAAATTTCTTCTCGTTCTTATAAAGCGAAGCATTATTCTGGATAAAATGATTAAAAATCGTGCTTCCGTCATACTGGTAATTATAATCATAAGTATCTGCCGGAACGATTTCATATATAACCGCATTCATATTCTGGATACTTGATTCGTAGTATGACATCCAGAAATATCCGTTATTGCCGGTGTTGCTGCCCCAGCTGTTCTTAATTAACCATGCTCCGTTTCCCGGAGGTGTCTCATGACCATTCGCAGCAAACAGGGATTTATCAATATTATCATCCCAGCCTACAATGGTTACTTCATGTCCCGAACCTGTGGGTTCGGAGTAGTATACATACTTATCTGAACGTTTCTGATTAGTGGTATATATTGTACTTACGGCACCGTTTTCAATAATTGCCTGCTTGACAAGGTCACGTTCCTTCATATTGATATACTTCTGGCCGGTTAAAATATATGACACATCTTCTGCCTTAAAGGTATATGTTGTTTTCTCCTGATCAAGCTGATACGGATATGATGCTTCAGGAACACTTTTCTGATTCATAACACCCGCCCACTTGCTAAGGGTCTTAAAAGCATACTGGTCATTGCCACCATTAGCAAAAGAATATGTCATGTTATAATTGGTTGACTTATCGCCCGTTGTACCGCCAAGTGGGTCTGTAAATGTGCTGTCATTGAATGTCATATATGCAAGTCCGAATTCTGACAAATCTATATCATCCGGGGATGACACATATCCGTGGGATAATGCGTAGGATTCCATCGCAGCACACGCACCATATGCCCAACAGATTCCAAGGCCTCCCTGATCCTTGACACTTGTCACATAGCCTCTGTCCACAGATGAATATGATGACGGAATAGCCGTGCTCCTTGCTAACCCATAAAATATTGCCGAATTTGCTACATATCTGCTTATATTGCCTGAATTACCTACTAAAGGTGCTTCAAAGCTATGCAGTACTGCCCCCGAATTACCACTCCTCGTATCTGCTTCAACAGTCTCTTTTTCATTATTAACACCATCTGCCGCTTTCGTTCCCATCGCGGTGAAATTAACCGATGATGTTACAGTAACTGCGGAAATAAGGACAGCTAATAATCTGTTCATTCTTCCTGCCATAAATTATCCTCCATATTCTGTTTTCTCTTGTCCCGTCCCTTAAACTGACATTATTATACAATAATTCCGGCAGGATGTCACATACTTCTTAACCTTTTTATTAGCTCTTTTGTTGCAAGTGATTGTGGTTTTCTCCCATCATATAAAAGACATATAAGACGTTTTGGCAGCTTATCTTTTAATTTTATAACGGTTACATTCCCACCCATCATACTTTCCGGTACAAAACCTATTCCAAGTCCTGATTTTACCATTGGCATAACCTGGTCCGTAGTTGCCGCAATTACATTAGGTTTAATATCCATTCCTTTTTCTCTGAAAAGTTCCTCATAATACTCCCTTGTTGCCGTCCCTTTTGAAAGAAAAATAACAGGATATTTTTCCAGTTCCTTAAGGCTTATTTCTTTATTATCAGGTATTCCAAACATCTTATGTGCTACGGGATATTCCGTGAATTCACAAAGATTTTCACAGGATAAAGAATCATTTTTGTTAATATTTATGGGTGTGGTTACAAGTGCCAGCTCCACCTCATCATTTTTAAGACTTTTTATCGCAGATGGTGTTGACTCATTGGTTATCTGGACCATGACATTGGGAAAATCTCTCCTGTAAGCAGCAAGCACAGGCAGAAGGACTTCGTGTAATGCTATCTCACTGACTCCGATTTTGACACTGCCGCTATCCATTCTCTTAGTCTGTTCCAGTTCATGTTCCGCTAAGGATATCTGTTCAAAAGCAATATTCACCCTTTTAAAAAGCATTTCACCCTCCCTTGTAAGCTTAATTCCCTTTCTCGAACGGTAAAATACCTGTACTCCAAGCTGTGATTCCAGATTATTCATAGCCCTTGTTATATTGGGCTGGCTGTTATCCAGAGCCTCTGCCGCCTTTGTAAAACTTCCGAACTTCACAACATAATAAAATATCCTATAATAGTCATAAGTAATATTCATAAATCTCCTATATATCATTTTGATATGTTAAATATTATTTTTATACCTTTTACATATAGATATGTGATTATTATAATCTATTTCTAGAAATAATCAATGGTTCAGTTTTAAGTAGAAGGAGAAAAATTATGAACAAAGATTTAACAGTGGGAAATCCCGAAAAGGTGTTGTGGAAATTCTGTATTCCGTTGTTCGGAAGCATTATTTTCCAACAGTTATACAACATAGCCGATTCATGGGTAGCCGGAAAATTCATCGGTGAAAATGCTCTTGCGGCTGTTGGTAACAGTTATGAAATCACTCTTATTTTTATTGCGTTTGCATTCGGCTGTAACATAGGCTGTTCCGTAATTACGGCAAGGTTTTTCGGAAGCAAGGAATACGGCAATGTCAAAACATCTGTTTACACATCAATGGTAACAAGTGCAGTTATATGTCTTATACTTATGTTTATCGGAATATTTGCAGGTGGTGCTTTGCTTCATGCCATAGGTACTCCTGACAAAATTTACGATGATTCCAAATTATATCTTGATATATATGTATATGGTCTTCCTTTTGTATTTTTCTATAACATAGCCACAGGTATTTTCTCTGCTCTCGGTGACAGCAAAACGCCTTTCTATTTTCTTGCTGCATCCTCGCTTTCAAACATCGGCGTAGATATCCTTTTTGTAAAGGTATTCAATATGGGTGTTGCAGGTGTTGCATGGGCAACTTTCCTTTGCCAGAGTATAAGCTGTATACTTTCGCTTGTTGTAGTTCTTCGTCGTCTTCACAAAATCGAAACCGATGAGAAACATTACATATTCAGTAAAAGCATTTTCGTACAGTTCATTATTATTGCAATTCCAAGTATTTTGCAGCAGAGCTTCATATCAATCGGTAATATCGTTATCCAGAAAGTCATCAATGGATTTGGAACAGGCGTAATTGCCGGATATTCCGCAGGCGTCAAACTTAACAACCTTGTAATTACATCATTTACAACACTTGCAAACGGCGTCTCCAATTTTGCTTCCCAGAATATCGGTGCAGCAAAATTCGACCGTGTCAAAGCCGGTTTTAAGGCAGGTGTAAAATTAGTATGGTGCCTTTCACTTCCGCTTTGTCTATTATATGTCATATTTCCGAAGGCTTTACTTACCTTCTTTATCGATAATCCATCCGCTGAGGCTATAAGTTCAGGTTCAATATATCTGAGAATCCTTGCCCCATTTTATTTTGTAGTATCGGCTAAACTTGTAGCCGATGGTATCCTCCGAGGTGCAGGTCTTATGAAGCAATTCATGATTGCAACATTTACAGACCTTATATTAAGAGTTGTTCTTGCTATAGTCTTATCAAAGACAGCTCTTTTAAGTACCGGAATCTGGTGTGCTTGGCCAATCGGATGGACGGTTGCCACTGTCATATCTATCTTCTTCTACAGGCAGGGCAAATGGAAAGAATGTTAAAAATTTATATGGCGTTCTTTCCCTGATTACCAAAAAAAGAGTTCCGTGCATATAAGCTGCGGAACTCTTTTTTATTTTTTTGCATTTTCTATATCTATCAAACACCCACCGCCAATTGGTTTTTCAGGACAATATATAATCTTTGATTGCTTATCAGATGAATTTATTGACAATAATTTACGTCTATCTTACAATTAGTACATCACATAAAATAAGGAAGACAATTACAATGGCTAAATTAAATTGTTTTGTTGCACAGTCAGGTGGTCCTACTGTTGCAATCAACTCCAGTCTTGCGGGAGTAATTAAGGGTGTCGCGGACTCGGAAATGTATGGCACAATCTACGGTTCGGTTAACGGTATTCTGGGTATTCTTGATAACAGGATCCTTAATCTTTCAGAAAAAGTTCCTGATGATAAAGAACTTTTATGCCTTAAGCACACACCTGCCATGTATCTTGGTTCATGCCGTTACAAATTACCGGATTACCACAGGGATGACAGCGATTATAAGAGAATTTTTGAACAATTCAAGCGTTATAATATAGGAGCATTTTTCTACATCGGCGGCAATGATTCCATGGACACTGTGCTTAAGCTTTCGGAATATGCTTCTTTAATAGGCAGTGATGTAAAAATAATCGGTATACCAAAGACCGTTGACAATGACCTTATGGTAACAGACCACACACCGGGATTTGGTTCCGCTGCAAAATATGTTGCAACCTCCCTTCTTGAAATTGCACATGACACATTTATTTATGCGGTAAAAAGTGTAACCATAGTTGAAATAATGGGAAGAGATGCCGGATGGCTTACTGCCTCATCCGCACTTGCAAGAAATGGTTATAATACCGCACCTCACTTTATTTATCTGCCTGAGGTTCCTTTTGACAAAGACAAATTTATCGAAGATGCCAAAGAATTTCTTAAAACCAATAATAACCTTATTGTTGCAATTTCCGAAGGTATACGAGATAAAGCCGGCAACTATATAAGTGCCGGAGACTGTGTAGCCGACCATTTCGGTCACAAGATGTTAAGTGGTGCCGGACAGGCTCTTGCTGAAATCGTAAAAGAAGAAATCGGTGTTAAAGTCCGTTCTGTAGAAGTCAATGTATTACAGCGTTGTGCAGCCCACGAAGCTTCAAAGACAGACCTTGACGAAGCTTTTAATTCCGGTCATAAAGCTGTAGAACTTGCCGAAGCAGGTGTTACCGCTTCAATGGTTACAATGACCCGTTCAAGCAACGCCCCTTATACCATTGAATACGGCTATGCCAGAATCGCAGGAATTGCCAATGAAGCCAAGTCAGTTCCTGTTGAATGGATTAATGAACGCGGTAATGACGTAACCGCTGAGATGATTGACTACTTAAAACCACTTATTGAAGGAGAAGTTACACTCACATATAGAGACGGAATTCCTGTATATATGGATGTAAGTCATCTTAAACCGGGAGTTCTCCCTGTAGAAAAAAGATAAATTTACACAAAAAGGGCGTTACCACTATTTGAAGTGGTAATGCCCTTTTCTATATTCTATTTATTAAACAGGCTCTCTGCATAATACACCGATTGCATGGCGTCTTTTCCATAAAAATCTGCTCCAATCATATCTGCATATTCCTGAGTGAGAACTGCACCACCAACCATTATCTTACAATCGGGACATTTTTCCCTTAAAAGTTTTATGGTTGCTTCCATATTGACTACAGTAGTAGTCATAAGTGCACTAAGTCCTACAAGTTTGGCATCGTTAGCTATTACAGCATCAACAACATCCTCAGGCGGAACGTCCTTTCCAAGGTCTATTACATTATAGCTGTAATTCTCAAGGATAACCTTCACGATATTTTTTCCGATGTCATGGATGTCACCCTTAACGGTTGCAATAACAACTGTTGCTTTCTTTTCTTCAGAGCTTCCGCTTTTTTTCATATATTCCTTAATTGCCTCAAAACCGGCTTTGGCAGCTTCAGCACTCATAAGTAACTGAGGAAGGAACATTGTTCCCTTTTCAAAACCTTTTCCCACAATATCAAGTGCAGGCACAAGATCTCCGTTAATTATATCCATTGGTGCTTTAGTTTTAAGGAGTTCAACGGTTTCTGTGTATGCATTTTCTTTAAGGCCCTTGACAATACAATCCGAGAGACTGAAATTTGCCGTTGTCTTAGGTTTTGTTTCTGCTGTTTCAGGTGCCACTGCGTATTTTTCAATATATTTTGTACACTGGCTGTCATTACCTGAAAGAACCATATATGTATCGTAAGACTGCATCATCGCCTTTGCATTAGGATTAATTATACCTGCCGACAATCCTGCCTGAAGTGCCATGGTAAAAAATGTTGAAGTAATGAGTTCTCTTTGTGGCAGTCCAAAAGAAATATTTGATACGCCGAGAACCGTTCTTCCGCCTCTTGCTTTAATTTCACGGACAGTATCAAGGGTTATATTAGCCGATTCATTATCCGTACTCATTGTCATTGTGAGCGCATCTATAACTATATCTTTAGCTTTAATTCCGTAAGTTGCCGCAGTTGCATATATCTTTTCGGCAATTTTAATTCTGCCATCTGCGGTATCAGGTATTCCATCCTCATCAAGGCAAAGTGCAACAACCGCACCGCCGTATTTTTTTACAAGAGGAAATACCTGTTCCATAACTTCCTTCTTGCCATTAACAGAATTAACCATCGGCTTGCCGTTGTAAATTCTCATAGCAGTTTCCATTGCATTCATATCAGTTGTATCAATCTGAAGAGGAAGATCAAGAATACTTTGCAGTTCAAAAACAGTATCTTTCATCATTGCTGTCTCATCTATTTCCGGAAGTCCGACATTAACATCAAGAATGTGTGCTCCCGAATCAGCCTGTTTAGTTCCCTCTTCAAGGATATATGTCATATTGTGGTCACGTAATGCCTGTTTAAACTTGGATTTACCTGTAGGATTGATTCTTTCTCCGATAATTACGGGCACTTTTCCAATTTCTACCGCATGGGAATATGAAGACACAAGCGTAATATCTTTTTCCACAATAGGAATCGGCTTTAAACCCTTACATCTGTCGTATGTTGCCATGATGTGTTCAGGTGTTGTTCCACAGCATCCGCCGATAATCCATGCTCCGTCTTTTACAAGAAGCTCCATATAACCGGCAAATTCTTCAGGTCCTACATCATAAACCGTCCTGCCATTTTCAGATCGTGGAAGTCCGGCATTAGGATTGATAATAAGCGGTACAGAAGCGTATTCTGCCATTTCTTCAAAAATCGGTTTCATCTGTTCAGGTCCGAGTCCGCAATTCATTCCTATAGCATCAACATTAAGCCCTTCAAGAAGTGCTACGACTGCTGCCGGAGTTGCTCCTGTAAGCATTTTATGGCTTTCATCAAAAATAACGGTCGCAAACACAGGAAGATCTGAATTTTCTTTTGCGGCAAGAACAGCCGCCTTAAGCTCATAGGTATCACTCATTGTTTCAATAAGGATGAGGTCTGCCCCCGCTTTGTCGCCAATTCGTACAATTTCCGCAAATACATCAACCGCATCAGCAAAATCAAGTGTTCCCATAGGTTTTAATAATTTGCCGCAGGATCCTATATCAAGTGCCACATAAGCCCTTTTACCTGTTTCGGCAACAGCTTTCTTAGCATTGGCAATACCCGCTGTAATTATCTCTTCAAGATTATCAAACTTAAATCTGTTAGCGCCGAAAGTATTGGCATTAATAATATCCGCTCCGGCATTGATATATGCCTTATGAATATCTATCAATACTTCCGGTCTGGTAAGGTTCCAGGTCTCAGGAAGCTCTCCCGGTTCAAGACCTCTTTCCTGTAAAAGGGAGCCTAGTCCGCCGTCAAAAAATAATATTCTTCTGCCTAATTCATCAAGGATGTTCATAAATATTCTTCTTTCTTATCTTCTATATTGGCATTCGGCATTACCACAGGCTTCACAGCCCTCCAAATGGCATTTTGTATCTATTTTACTAAGTCCCATAATGGCGGATACCGACTTTTCAGGAATCATTATTCCCCCTTCAGACAAAGTAATCCCTATTAATTTGGTGGCATTTATTGCATTAAGGAATTTTTCCTGATGACTTAATGCAAAATCTCCATATCCCGGACTGAATCTCGGTCTGACGTACAATCCCTCTTTTTTAACCTTTGCGGTTATGTCATTCTGACAGTCATTACAATAATCTTCGATTGCAGCTGCCGCCGCAGCCTGAATTACCGCAGCTTTGGCTATGTCAAGTTTAAGTGCTTTATTAAGAAGGCGGTCAACATCTGTTCCTAGCGTTGCCGCAAAAAGAACGGCCTCACTACAGCCTCTTAAATTTTTTGCAAGATTATGGCTTTCAATGGTGAGGCCTGCTACAGATATCACGTCATCTTCTGATATAAAAACATCAAAGCGCCTGTAAACATTTTTGGGTTTGGCAGCCGCTTCAACTTCCTTTATGCAGTTATTAATTAATTCCATTACCTTGTCATCAGGAATATTCTGTCCGTATCCAAGGTAACGGATTACTTCTTTTCTGGTTATCATTTATTTAATAATCTCCGAAAGATTCTTCTGGATTCCCGCAGCTACTTCCGGCTTATTCATTGAATATACATGAATATGATTTATTCCATTGGCGATTAAATCAATAATCTGGTCTGTGGCATAAGCAATTCCCGCCTGCTGCATTGCCGCAGGATTAGTCCCGAAATGGTCCACAAGATTTCTGAATCTCTCAGGCATATTACTGCCTGAAAGCTTAAGTGCATTAGCAACCTGCGTAGCTCTTGTAATAGGCATTATTCCGGGTACCACAGGTACGACGATACCCCGTTCCCTTATCCTGTAAAGGAAATTATAGTAGATATTATTATCAAAAAACATCTGTGTCGTAAGGAATTCACAGCCTGCCTCAATCTTTTTCTTAAGGTTACCGATATCTTCCTTCTTATTAGCGGCATCAACATGTCCCTCAGGGTAGCATGCTCCTCCTATGCAAAAACTATCGCCGGCGTATTCTTTTATTTCTGATATAAGCTCTGACGCATATCTGTAATGTGCAAAAGGATCTCCGTCATAATCTTTAGGTCTGTCGCCTCTTAATGCAAGAATGTTCTCAATTCCTTTAGTTTTCATGGCATCAAGAGATCTATGTATATCATCTTTATCCGCACCTGCACAGGTTAAATGTGCAATAGTGCATACATCATATCTTTTCTGGATATCACCGGCAATATCTAAGGTGCTCTTACTTGTGCTTCCTCCGGCTCCGTAGGTAACACTCATATATGCAGGCTTCAATGCGGCAACATTCATTGCAGCATTATAAATTGATTCATAATTGGCTTCTGACTTGGGCGGAAAAACCTCAAACGAAACCGTTACTTTATCTGATTTGAGCAAATCAATAATCTTCATTGGTTCTATATCCTTTCAGATAATGACGGATTATCTTTTTCTTCCAAGTATTCTGAGCAGATGGAGGAAAAGATTGGTTATATCAAGATAAATTGATATTGCACTGTCTACCGCATTGTCCACTGTCTTGATATATCTTTGTGCAACGTAATAATCATATCCGATGTAGAGGCTGAAAATTACTGCTCCAATCCATGAATAAATGTAAGAATCAATACCAAGGAATGTCATTACTATTCCGGATAAAACAAGCCCAATCAGTCCTGCGAACAATAAACCGCCGATTCTTGAGAAAAAGTTAGGATATATTATGCTTAAAGAAATCATACATCCTGTGATTATCGCGGTAAAAAGAAATGCAAGTCCTACTTCTTCCGCTCCTATTCCGCCGTAATATGAAACAACGGAAGCCACAACAAGCCCTACCGGCACAACTACCATATTATATCCGATAAAACTGACAACCGGACTCTTACTCTTATATGAAATTACCTGACCGCCAAATGCCAATGCAAAATATGCAATAAGGAAAATAAACGGATTAACGCTTGCAACAAAATCACCGCAAAAAGCACAAAGAACAACGTTCATTGCCACTCCCCATAACACTGTTGCTCCCAGTGTAAGGTTGTATATTCTGTCTGAAACAATTACATCACCACTGTGAAAAACCTGCATCTCGGCTTTTCTTTCACTTGCCATACTCATATCAATATCCTCCTGATTTTTTAAAAATTATAACATAATTATTTTATCACTGCTATAGAAAATTCTTCCATTATACCGTCAAATATCTTATCGGATAAAAGATTACTCCTGCCGGCAAACTCTTCCAAGGTCACTCTGTCACCTTTTCCATGCAGAATAACAGTCACTTTGCCATCGCCTTCACCACAACAGTATATAATTATATTATTCTCATCATCTGTCCTGTATTCGGTTATTGTGCCCTGTGCTATATCTTTATATTCCTTACGGATTGCAATAAGCTTTCTGTACAGACTGTATGTATCTTCATCCTGATATTTGGAATCCCACAACATTCCACGTCTGTTGTCAGGGTCATTTTCCCCTCCGATTCCATATTCGTCTCCGTAATATATAAAAGGCATACCAGGTAAAAGCAGCGACATTGCCGCAGCAAAACATTGTTTTTTCCTATCATTACCGCACATTGCAAGAAAACGCGGAGTATCATGTGTATCAATCAAATTCCACAACACATTGAATATCTGTGATGGAAACATTCCTCTTATATGTCCTATGTCTTCAACCGCTTCGCTTGCAGTTATACTGCTGTCCATAACATAATCTTTTACCAGACGCCAGAAGCTGTAATTCATTATGCTGTCCCATTCATCACCATCAAGATAATCCCTGCCGTGCTGCCAGTCTTCTCCAACAATGAGGGCATCTTTTTTGACACTGCGGATTGCCTTTCTGAATTTTTTCATAAATGAATGGGAAATCTCATCTCCGACATCAAGTCTCCAGCCGTCTATGTCACATTCCTCAATCCAGTACTTGCCTACGTTGGTAAAATATTCTGCCGTTTCCTCATTGGACATATTAAGTTTTGGCATTCCACCATAATATGCAAACGTAAGATATCCCGGAATTTTAGTTCCCGAACCCATATTGATGGGATATTTTTCTATATAATACCAGTCATAATATCTGGAACTGCTACCATTCTTCATTACATCCTGAAAAGCAAAAAAATCGGTGGCTGTATGATTAAAAACTCCGTCAAGTATAACCTTCATGCCCATTTCGTGGCATTTTTCCACAAGCTCTTTCAGGTCTGCCTTAGTTCCCAGATCAGGAGATATCTCATAATAATCTACAGTATTATATTTATGTGTTGACGGAGATTTAAAAATCGGTGTGAGATATAATATATCTATTCCAAGTTCCTTAAGATGGTCCAAAGTATTAATTATTCCTCTTAAATCACCTTTAAGGTCTGTTTTGTCTCCTATCGGTGCTTTATACCAGACATTCTCCGGTACATGCTTTGTTGTAGCATATCTTGCAGGAAAAATCTGATATACAACCTTACCTGCCGCCCAATCAGGGACATCAATTCTTTCTTCTTCCCTTAACTTGCATGTGCAGTTATACATTCTGTCAATGTCTGTTATCTCATTTCCGGAAAAACATTCACTTCCGATGAATACTTTTTCTCCGTCATTTCCTGTTATTTCAAAATAATATCTTATACATCTTATGCTGTAATCAAAGTACACCGTTGTCTCATAATAATCGCAAAGCCTGTCTGTTGCGATTTTTTTCATCATATGTGCCTGCTTCGTATCTTTTACTTCAGGCTTCATATACTTATCCAATGTATGAAGTACAATTTCCGATACATCGCTTTTTTTAGTCTGTATTCTAAATAAAAAACCGTTATTTCCAACTGATAAGCAACATCTTTTATCTGCTATATGTCTTATTGCTGAAAGTTCCATATCTACTCCTTAAAAAACATTCTTTAGGACAGCTTATTTCCCGCAAAGATATCTTTTTTCAAAAAATCTTTGATTAACTCCACATATCCAAGGCCCGTTTCTCTACCTATCATATATACCCTGTCTATCTCTTCGGTTCTGGTCTCCATACTTCCTATATTAAGAGCTTCCGGTGGTCTGATTACCAGCACTTTTCCTTCTTTTTCCCTGCTCTCAATGTAGCTGATTGTGTCATTATATCTGAAATGTCTGTCTCCCATTGATTTTACCATATTAGGATACTTGTGTAAAAAGATTTTTGCTATCGGCATAAATTTATTTTTTTGTTTTACATAATGCAGGGGCTGGGTCAGTATTACAACATTCCGGTCAAATCCCTGCTCTTCCATAAATTTAAGTGGTATTGAATCTCCTATTCCCCCATCTAACAGATTATGCCCATTAATATTCACCACTTTGGACACAAGGGGCATGGATGCAGATGCTCTGAGCCATTCAATATCTTCCCGCTCTCCGTCACTGCATTTATGATATACAGCTTTTCCCGTAACAACATCCGTTGCCACCGCATAAAATATCATTGGATTAGCTTTAAAGGTCTCCTTATCAAAAACGTCCAGTTTTTCCGGTATTTCATGGTAACAGAAATCCACATCATAAGCATTTCCCGTTTTTCTGAATGATTTCATGCTTCCGTATCTGTAATCTTTGCAATACTGCCTCGTATACCTATAGGCTCTCCCAATCTGTTCTGACTTATAATTACATCCAAGCACAGCTCCCGCCGATACGCCGATTGCCCCATCAAAGGTTATCCCTGCCTCCTGCATCACATCTATAACTCCGCAGGTAAACATTCCTCTCATTGCTCCGCCTTCCATTATCAATCCTGTCTTCATTGATTCTCACCATCCAATTTATTTTAGTCCTAAAAAGTTTAACAGTCCCTCACATCCTTCTACCACATCCTTATAGGTCTCGTCAAATCTGCCCGTATACCATGGGTCTGCAATGGACCTGCCCGGTTTTCCTGCAAAATCCATCAGGAGCCTAATTTTATTTTCTTTGTCGGGTCCCGTTATCATTATTGTATTTCTTATATTATTACCATCGGCGCACAATAAATAATCATAATATCCGTAATCTTCTTTTGTTACCTGCCTTGCCCTTTTCCCGGTAAAATCGGTATATCCCGTCTTTCCTATCCCGTGCTTCAAAAGTTCCTTCTGTGCCGGTGGGTAAACCGGATTCCCTTTGCCGTTCCATATCTCTTCCGTGCTGGTGGCTGCTGATGCTATCTCCAGAATGTCTTTCAAGCCCCGCTTCTCAGCCATGTCTTTTAATATATATTCTGCCATTGGGGAACGGCAGATGTTGCCGTGGCAGATGAAAAGTATTTTTACCATAGTTTTGTTTCTCCTTGTTTTGCCCCGGAATTCCCTTGTTTGCAAGGGATTCCGGGGTTATTGTAATATGCTCTGAAATTACAGATTGCGGCAAATCAGAGCAGAACTGAGCAAGTTGTTACTACCTGTTAGTAGTAAAATTGGTAGTAAAAGGAAATGGTTACTACTAAAGGTTTTGCCGTTCCTTCTGCATCTGCTCAAATACTTCATCCCATTCTTTCTCGTCACGCCACTCATCATTTTCTGATATTACTGCTTTTCCGTCATCATTATACTTGGTGTTATCTGACGCCATTTTATATGCTCTCTCACTATATTGAGTCATTGTATTTTCCTCCTTTTATTGCATAGAAATCTATACAATGTGCTACAAATCTTTCACCTTCAAAAATACGACAAAACATGATAAGTCACTGTTAAGGAATTATTATGCTTGGAAATCACACGATTCAGAAATAAATCTACACAACAACAGCTCCAAGAACTTCAGTAAGAAAAGATTTTAACACAATTATTTCCATACTCTGTATACTCGTTGTTTTTTCAGGTAACAAATTATATCCTGTAAACATTTTTTTGTTATATGTGATATCATTTGATTCAAAGTTGGCATTCTCTATAACTTGCAATCTTGTATAGAATCCCTCTTTATCCTCTACTATTTCATTTTTGTTAACATCAATATCATAACATATAAATTTATATGTATACCTAAATGGATGATTTATCTTTTTAGTCAATGTCCCTTTTAGTTCAATATACTTTGGTGTTCCAAGATGATCTACAACAAAATCAATTCCCTTTGTAGTGTTATAATCCATGAAATTGAAAGAAAACAAATCCGGATATTTTTGCATTATAGTCATTAACACAACAAATGTCTCTGATTCAGAATATCCGCTTTTTGTTTTTGTTGGTTCTAGCACTTCCGTTCCATCAGCAAAACGAATCACTTTTCTTCTTTTTCCTGCTTTAAATCTTTTCTGCAAATCTTCACGGTCATCTTCCAATGATTTTTCAATTTTTTCTAATTCCTCCCAATCAAGTCTTTCTTGCATAGCATTCTTTACAATCTTACTTTTAAATATCTTATTAACTTCTGCTTTTATCATATCCAATTTTTCTATATCGGTATTCATGATAGAACCTCGATTAGCGGTCAACTGAAAATCATCACAGTCAATAAAGGCTTGCATATATGTATATGTACCAATACCTCTTCCACCTTCAATCCAATCATCTACTTTTTCTACTGGAACGCCCCCCCTTACATGCCCATATACCATATCTTTGTCCATCTGTATGAGTTCCTTCTTCACTAGCTTTGCCTTGTCTAGATAAATTTAAATCATATCGTCTTTTGGTTTCATATCCTTCTAGCGAAATAATAAGTCGAAATGAAATACTTCCAGTTGTAACTATTTCATTATAAACAAGTTTGCTATAAAACATATACTTGGGTTTATTACTTCCAATTGAATCAGCATATTTTTTCATAAAAGAATCTGAAGTTCGTTCCGGCGGAAAGTAATGACCTAAAGATAATTCTTCATATTTTCCAAATGTTGTATCTTTAAATACTGGAACTGGATCACATATATTTTGATTATTATACTTCTGTGCAAACTCATCCTGAAGCAGACCACTCAAATATATCTTTATATCTTTATTTACCAGTTCTTGATTGTACAAAGTTTCTACGGTTCCTGCTAAAGTATACCATTTACAATAATCCCTCAAGTATATGTGATTCAGTTTAAATCGCGTATGTTGTGTTTTAAAATGTCGAGGCGAAATAATTCTTACCATAAATCCAGATTCCCATCCTTCTGGCAAAGATATATTTAGTTCATTAGGATTATCGCACTCAGAAAAGAACAATTTACCACCATCAGCAATTTGTTCAATAGGATTCTTTAATTGTGCTGCCCAATACTCTCCTTGTTTTGTTTTTGAACAAATTATAACCTCTTTTGCATTAAAAAATACTTTTGCACCATGTCCTTTATATCCATGCTTAGTTTTTGAATTTGGAATAAAGTCATCAGTCACTTTAGTAGAATTTGCCACATCAAAAAAATTAGCAATATTTTTTTGTGACAATCCTCTTCCATTATCAATTATTTCTATTATTAACGAACTATCACCGCCTAATTTTTGTTTTTCATAAACATTTACATAAATCTCTGATGCGCATTCATCAAACGAATTTTGTATTCCCTCTCTAAATATTTCCAACGGATCTCCAAAGTCTGTAATAATTTGATATAGTTCATATCCTTCCTTTACATGTACCTGTCCCATAGTTTTCTCCTTTGCATTCAATTTTTTCTAATATACACCCAAGTTTTATTAATAATTATCCCTATCATGCAAGTATTATAACATATACGATGTCTTTAACAACACCAAAAACGCCCCAACCTAAGCCGGAGCGTCATGCCTTATAGTGCCTTTTTACAAAGCCAAACAGTTCCTCAGTCTTCTGTTCCGTCTTATGGGCACCTTCCACAGCAGAATTTTCCTTTTCGTTCTCGGCAATCTTGCAATGTACAAAATTTCTGCTTTCAGTCTGCATTCGCCGCATAGTTGTCTTGGAAAGGCTCTCCTGCTTAAAAGGCTTCTCCTTATCCAGCGGAACAACCACATATTTCCCCTTGCCCGTTTCTTCATCAAAGACTCTCTGTAGGGTATATTCCCGCTTCTTGGGAAGTTTTCCTCTAGCCTTTTTGACCTTCTCTGCGGCTTTTTCTGCTCCTGTTTCTGTTTCTTTTTTAATTTTTCGCTTCCGGTAAACTCCGAAGCACGATCCTCTGTAAAGACCTTTCCGGCATCTTCCGTAAAAACGGTATCTTTGACTTTTTTCCTGTGTTTATGCTCTTGCTGCACACGCTTTTTATGGTATTTCCCCTTTTCCTGTGACTGCCTGTAAGTGTCCCTGCGGTGGTAATCCTCTTTTTCTTCCTGCCTTTTCCCGTTTTCCTCCGTCTGACCGGAATTATCCTGTCTGGAAAACGTGTTCTCGGCTTTGGTAAATGCCGCCTTTTCTTCCTGTCCCGTATCAGAACCGGACTTCTGGACATTGTGTCCAAAAGTTCCCCGATACTCCTTTTTCGCATGGCTTTTCGATGCGCCGGGCTTTTGTGAAGCTCCAGTTTTCTCCTGAAAGACATCGGAAGCTCTCGGCTGAAAATCTGAGCCGCCGCTTTTTTGAAAGTCTGGATTGCCTTCCTTTTGAAATTCTTTCACAGCCTTTTTATGGGAAGCGGCACTTTTTCCTGTCTTTTTATCTGCCATTAACTCGCCTCATCTTTCTTAACTGCTTCCTCCGGTTTGGTGTTCATAATCGCATAGGTCTTGGTGTTTGTCGGATACTTGTCAACAAACAGGATAACCACGTTGTCAAACAGTATCAGACCGCTCCCCGGCTCGGAATTGGTTACATGGGCAAGCTGCTTTTCGGAAAGTCCTAACTTATCCGCAAGGATCGCCTGATCCTTTGCGTTCTGGTTTAACAGATACACAAAATCACTGTTACCCAAGATACCCTCGATTTCCTCTGAACGTAAGAAGTCACCCACGTTCTGAGTAAGCCCTGTCGGGATACCTCCCCACTTTCTGAAACGCTTCCAGATTTCCACAGAGTAAATGGCAGTCTGCTTTTCCTTTAACAGAAGGTGGAACTCATCACAGTAATAACGGGTGGCAATCTTACGCTCCCTGTTCTGTGATACCCTGTTCCATACTGCGTCCTGTACAATCAGCATACCAAGCTCCTTTAACTGCTTTCCCAAGTCCCTGATGTCAAAACAGATGATACGGTTCTGTGAGTCCACGTTGGTACGGTGGTTAAAATAATTCTGTGAACCGCTTACATACAGCACAAGGCTGTTGGCAATTCTGACTGTCTTTGCCTTTGCTTCCTTTGCAAACTCTTTTTCCACGTTTTTCGGCTCATATTTTAATAGTGCATTGTATAAGTCCTCAAGGATAGGCATATTCTCCGGCACAGGGTTTTTAAAATAAGTATCGTAAATATGACGGATACATTCGTCAATGATACCCTTCTCATCATTCTCCAGACCGTCCTTTCCTCCGGCAATCAGATCACACAGGGTAATGAGAAAGTCACTCTTTAATTTCAGAGCTTCCTTATCCCCTTTATGGGATAACTGAATATCCATCGGGTTTAAATAGTCTTTGGAATCAGTGGCAAGCCTTATGACCTGTCCCTTTAGTGCTTGTACCAATGGGAAATACCCTCCCTCCGGATCACAGATGATAATGCCATCTCTTGTCATAAGGAAACAGGATAAAATCTCCCTCTTTGCGCTGAAGGATTTACCGGAACCCGGTGTTCCAAGTATTACGCCGTTAGGTGTACGGAGCCTTTTGCGGTCTGCCATAATCATGTTGTTACTGAGGGCATTTAACCCGTAATAAATTGCCGGAGCAGGCATGAATAACTCCTGTGTGCAGAACGGAACTAAAATAGCAGTGCTTTTGTTTGTCAGCACACTCTCAATTCCGGTATCATTTCACCCAATCGGTGCAGATGCCATAAGCCCCTGCTCCTGTAAATACTGCAAGCATCGTAAGTTGCAGTTTGCCTGCTGGATAATGCCGGACACCCTCTGCGTGATATTTTCAAGCTCCCTTTTTGTCTTTCCGTAACAGGTAATCAGAAAGGTCATTTTGACAATCTTCAGGTTGCTCGTATTCAGATCGTCTAAAAGCTCTAAGGTGTCATTTTCATAAGTAATAATGTCCGTAGGAAGAATATCCATATCGTATCCACTGCGGACAGCCTTTTTCTGCTCCTCAATCTTCATTTTCTGAATGTTCGTCAAAGCTCCCTTTAACATCTTGATTGCCTTTACCGGGTCCATCGTCTGCATATGCATGGTAATGGTAAAGTTATCATCAATATCAAGGAGCTTCTTTAACAGCTCGTCATTAAATCTCGGTGCGATAATATCCAGATAGTGAACACTTCCGTACATACTGCCTGACTTAAATCTGCTCGGATACCTAAAGTTAAACCCCGGCGGTGCAATGTAGTCCTTGACCGACTTGCCGGACTCTGCCATTTCCTGAAATGAAAAACGGAACTTACTTTCGCAACTATCACAATCTAATCCTGACATTTTAAACCTCCTATCTTCAATGAATCATCACAACATATAATATAAATACAGCTTTTCAACTTCAAATTTCATATAATCCCATAATAATCTGGATCTAAAATAAATTCTCCCTCTGTTTCATCAAGCCACTTTTTTGCCATATTTATAGCATCAACTAGACATTTTGCAAATTTTTCTACTGCCGCATCGTTTATATGCCAAGGAGATACTAAATATTTTTTATCAATCTTCACCATTGTACCCGCATATAGTACTTTTCCCGAACCAGTCCCCATCTTTTTTAATAACAACCAGGAATTATCAGGATTATTGGGATTCAACTCTCTTCCTGCAACTACATTCAAATATGGAATAGGTTCTAAAACAGCGCTATACAATTTATTTCTTGCCCTATCGGATATAAGATATTGATATCTTCTTACCCAGTCAATCAGTTCCAATACTAAAACTGCCCATTCGACTTGATATACATTTGATGTAGTAATTGCAGAAAAAATAGCTTCACTCTTTCTTTTCACTTCTTCTAAATCATTATTTGCAAAGAATCCCAATACTTTATGATTATCGGATAATATATCCACAATTTTCTCTTCTGTAAAATCCAAGACCTCTGTAACTTTTGCCAAAGCATCAGACATTGTAATTGTGTTAAACAAAACACAACTTATCTGTTTTAAAATTTCTAATATACAATAATCAATTCGTCCTTTCATATGATCACGTAAAGGGTTACTAATTAAACCTTTCGCTATCATCTCTTTTATCCCCACCGATAATGCCTTAGATACCTCTTCTTTTTCATTCTCATTATCAGAATTATAACAAAATATACGACGATGACTTAAATCAAATGGAACACTTTTTATATCTCCATATTTCAAATTATAGAAGCAAATGATTCTATCCCACCCAAGAGTCCTAACCGCATATCCCAGTTCCAACAATACGTTAGGATTGGGACACTTGCGCCCTTTGTCGTTTCCATTAATAATAGATATATCGCAAATAAAAATATCGGTTTTTGCAATTTTATCAAAAATTGTTCCAGCTATATCTGGTGTTCCAACCGTTTTCTTTGTATCTCTATCAACAGCTATCGTCAAACCAGCTTCAAACCCTAATTTATCTTTTTTAATTGCCTTTTCTATGCAATTTTCAATAAATGATCTGTTATCTTTGTTTGGCAAATCTGATTGCCAAGAATAAAAAATGGTACACTTCATTTCCTCTCAGCTCTCCTTTCTACTTTTAACACAATAAATATATACTGCTTAACTCCGCATACATCTTGCCATCTTCAAACTTCACATCATCAAGCAATAATGCCTGAAATAACACTTCCCTGACACTCTCTAATTTTACCATAGAAAGCTCCGCTTCCGAAAGTCCCTCCATCTCTATATTTTCCAAAACCACCGCTTTTCTTGCTGACAGACAGTATATATATAGCCATAATATATCTGTCAAACCTCACAAAGGCATAGGTGTCCTTGCCTTTATAATTGTATTGGCACTTTTCCAATTCTTCCGCAGATATGGTAAAGAAACATCTGACTGTTTCCAGATACACTTTTCCCTCATAGTCCGGCTTATACTTCTTTGCCAACCGCTTAATCGTTGCAAAAAAATTATTCCTCTGTGTACCCCAAACTTGCGGTAAGACTGCCCTGTGCATCGGCATCAATCAAAAGTACCTTTTTCCCCTGTTTTGCTAGTCCTATTCCTAAATTACTTGTTGTGGTGGTCTTTCCGCCTCCACCTTTCTGATTTGCGATTGCTATAACTCCACACATGATAAATTCTCCTTTGCTTTCTACTAATTTTCTTTTACGTTGCTTTTTCTGACTTCCACATATGCTCTGTGGTACTTCTTTTTCCCTTTATTCGGGTATAAATCTGAAAACTCTGTTACTTCAATCTTGGGATTTCTCTGCAAAATCTTCCCAAACCATTTAATATCATTCTTCGTTCCCATCAATCGAACTTTTAACATCAATCTGCTCCTCAAAACAGGGCATACAGTTTCCGGTTATAGGTTGCATACTCCGGATACCGGATTTGTATTGCCTGCCAAAAATATGGTGCATAGGCACAACAGAATAATTCCTCCACTGCATACTGCCTACACTCGTTAATCTGCTCCTCTGCATCCGTGTAATCATCCACGCTTGGTGTGGCATTGCAATATAAATTAAATGCCATTCTGACTACTTTCACGCTTCCGCTGGTCTGCCAGCCTTCATGCAAACATTCTGTTTTTACACAGCCTGTCTTAAAATCATAAATGCGATTTGCATTTCTTCTGGTATCATCGTTAATGCCAAGGCAATAGCAAAGTGCCTTGTGGTACACATCCTGATAGCGTACCTCTTTTAATTTCTCGTAGTAGAATTTCTCATGTGCATCGCTGATAAAAATAATGTTCTCTGCACCTAACGCTGTACTGTTCATGTTTTGAACCTCCTTCTTTGAAAATAAAAAGGACTTTACTAATTGTTTTTCACAACTAATAAAGTCCTAAGTTTCATATTCATTTCTAAATTCGTGCTAGGGATTTCTTACTTTTAGTAAATTCTTAGTAAAATGTTCCATTAGAGTCCAAAACATACGATAAATTCAAGGTTTTAAGCGTTTTCGGAAAATACTGCCGTGGCAGATGAATAAAACTCTAATCATAAATTTCTCCTATCATAAAAAGCTGAGAAATGCCGTGTTTTGGGGCATTTTGCCGACTTGTTTCTTCTATTATAAAAGTTACATTTTAAGTGCCGATTTTGCAAAATACGGCAAAACGGTGCAATTCACACCCCTCATTCGTAGTAAAATCGTAGTCAAAATTTTCGGGATTACTACTCTGGATTTTGCACCCCCTTGGAGTATTTCTAAACCGAGGGGGGCATCGTTAAAAGGTATATTTTTCCTATTTCACGGACGTTAAAATTCCATCAAGGAATTTGATTTCATTACATCGCATCTGCTCTGTGAAAGCACTATATACATCTATCCCGGTCGGAATCTGAAATCCGTGCTTGATGAGACAAATATCCTCTCGTGCCTCTACATTCTTCTCATAAGTCGAACCACGATTGAGCCACATAACAGCATCTTCTTCCTCTCCCATTTCAGGATAAAAATAAAATCCCTTCTTGGCATCAAATCGGAACATATATGCCAATACCTGCAGATAGTCCTTGTTTCCAATATTATCAATCGGTTTGTACTTCGCATCTGCAATCACTCGTGCCTCTGAGTCTCTGCTGATGAAGTCTGGGTAGATAAGTCCGCGATTATGGTCAAACAAACGCTGAGAACCTTTTGTAGCTTTGTTCATCGGATGATAGAAAATCTCGTCCACAATCGAATTCATATACTCTTCCCAGAGCCATGCGCCATCAAAGAGCAATCCATATACCTTCTTGCTTCCCATTCCAATCTGATGTTTCTGATGCTGTAAGATAAGTAGACACAAGCTCTGCAGTTCACAATATTCTCGGTAATATGCGTGTCTAATGGTATTGGTCTTATTTGCATCGATAATTTTCTGTCGGTTACACATCTCGTAGTTAGGAGTGGCCGCTACAACATCCTTGACCTCATCCTTAGCCTGTGCAAGCAGTTTATGTCCGTATGGCTTATGTTTGATAAACTCCACCGTATCACGGATTAATTCCATCAAATCATTATCAAAGGAATACTCCCTCTGCGAATATGCTACATTACCAACAAATGGTGTATTCTTAACAATGTGTCTCGCTATATCTATCGTTCCCTTAACATTGCTGTCATTGTATGTTTTTCTCACATAAGTCTTAAAGACACCCTTACGCATGGCACTCTTTAGGTAATGTGGGAAGATAAAAACAAGCAGATTGAAAACACGATCATCATTGTTCGCATCTGTTTCCAAATCCACAATATTCGGGACATCAAATACTCTCTCAAGCAAATATTGAAACAGGAAGTCCTGCCCGTTACCACTAAATCTTGATTCAACTATAAGCTTCTCATCTCCCAATCCCATGAAGCCCATGACATTGCTCGACAAATAATAATTGTTTACACTCTGTAAAATCATCTGGTCTTTTGTGATATCATCTGCATCTCTAAGAATTTCCGGGAATACAAATATCCCTTCATTCTCCAACTGCTCCAAAGTTTTATCTGCAATTTTGCTTGTCAGAAATGATATGCCAGACAATGACGCCTTAGGTATTCTCGAATTATCTTTTATTTTAATTCGACTCATCTACATCAACTCCATCCGACTTTCCTTGGTTATATGCTTTCTTAAATCGCTCCATAATACCTTCTTCATCATACATACCATTTATGTATTCCTGTAACAACGGATGTAGGTAATCTGACCATAACTGGTCAAAGTCAATATTCTTCAACTTCAAGAAATAGGATGCACCAATCTGATAGTTTTCATTCAGACCTTCTGTTGCTGCAATTTCCACATTCAAAGCTGACATTCTGGTAATTGCCTCAGCCTCTTTCTCTTCGTTGTTCAAGTTAGCAAGCATCTCAAGGCGCTCATCTGCACGAAGCTCCACAAAACGGAATCTTCGTCTCATAGCGAAATCAAAGCTGTCTACAGATCTGTCAATATCATTCATCGTACCAATGATATAAACATTGTCTGGGATATAAAATTTTTCATTGCTATCAGCATGAAGGTTTGCATACTGGGTGGAAACCTCTCCTGCCACACCTCTGTATCCTGGATCAACAGCAAAGAACAACTCTCCGAAAATCTTAGATATCTCACCACGATTTATCTCATCAATGATGAATACATATTTCTTCAACTCTTCTTGTCTTATAATCTTTGCAGTCTTTTTCTTTTTCTGAATCTCGTTAAAAATAACAAGATTGTAGGAATATCTCTGCTGTGTAAAATTGATATTGAAAAATTCCGTAATATCTTTTAATTTGTTAAATTCTCTTCCAGACTCTAACATCTGTCTAATTTCAGAAATATTCAATCGGATACTGTTGATGGATGCATTTTGTGGTATTGAAAGATAAATATGCTCATCATCGACATCTGTGATTGTAAATTCTGTACCCGTTTTGGTCTTGAATGCGTTATTTCCTGTGTCCACATCATCAAAGAACTCTTTCATTGCTTCTTGAACAGATAATTCATTTGCAATGACCTCTGTGGACTTTTTAGAATTCTCATAGTTTTTTCTAGCCTTATCCACGAATTTCTTAAACACGCCATCCTGCAATTCAAAACCCATAGAACCATCTTCATTCGTCTTTGGACGGAGTCCTTCTACGAAATCCGAATAGTCATAACTTGGGTGAAATTGGACAAACTCTACCTGTTGCTTTTGCTCATCTGTGAGCATCGTATAATCATCAAAATAGCCATTGCTAATAATGTCAGCAGCAATTTCTTTTGCAAGGTAAGTCTTTCCAGTTCCTGGAGCGCCTCGGAATATAATGTTCTTAGATTCCACAAGCATAGTAGAATATGGATTCAGATAGCCATTAAATTCTGCTGGTTTTACTTCCTCTACAACTGCTGCCTCTTCCTCTGCATTTTCCTTCTCGTCCTTCTCACGATAAATCAATTTGAAGGAATCTCCCGGATTACCGAAACGTTTCAAACACTCCTGAACAAATCTAAGAGTTGTAAAGATATTCCATGAATAAATTACAAACTGTCTGCCATCATCATAATCATACGACATTGTATTGAACGGATGTATATTGTGTGCTTTTGCATCGTCCTTGCTGTAATAAATTCCACGAATCATTTCCTTATCTGGAGCGTATTGACAAATTGGAAACTGTTCTTTTTCTTCTACCGGCAAGGCTGCAATCTGTTTTTCATAAATTTGAAACGCAATACGTGGTAAAGTTTGGTTTGTATTCCGTCTCTCACCTTTCCCATAATTTCTTTTGATAACAGTTCCATCGACAGCAACAAATGATGCATCCAAAGGCTTGAACACATCTCCTGCACTAATATTATCCATAGTGAATGAATCATCAGTAGAAGTAACAGAATCTGATGTTATAGTAATCTCGTATTTTGTCTGCTTAATCTGAATCTCATATCCTTTTGCAATAAGATAGTTTTTTGCTTCGACAGCATTATATCCAGATACATCTATCTCTGCACCATTCTGCAAATGATTTGCTACTGCTATGACATACTTTGGTGGATAGGTATTACCGTTTTCCCATACAAGCTCATACTTGGTACTCGTATTATGCCAAGGAACTCCATTCTCATCAATATATTTAATAGCCTCTGCTATGAATTGTCCGTCAACTTTTGGGACTGCCATGATAAGCACCTCCATTTTAATGAATATACAAAATTCATTATATCACTAAACGGGTGTTTTGACACCCACAATCGTTAAGTGACGCTAACACAAAAAGCACCCAGGCATCAAATCAGGTTCTTTTTCGTTATGTTTAATATCAAAGATAAAATTATTTATTTGTCACAAATTATTTTTCATGATTTCCATATAGTTTTCCGGGAATCCAATCAACTTCAAGTCAATATCATCACTATACTCACTTATCACATTTTCCACGGTTTGGATCAAAGATTTTTTACTACTCTCATCTGGTAATCTTTTTAACAAGACCAGCGTATACGCAAATAATGAATTATTCTTTATTTCTGGATGTTTTCTCAAAAATGACGTTGTAAACTTTGCCGGAGGATTAAAATCTGTATTATACATTCTAGCTGCATGCGCACATTTGTTTCGTAAAACCGATAAACAATGAAGATGATTTTCTAATGTATCTCTTCCAACACCAACCATATGAGCAATGGTATCTTTTTCTGAATAATACATAGAGCTGTATAATTTAGACATATTAGAAAAAGACATTAATTCCACAATAACCCACAATGGCATTTTACTAGAATATTTCATTTTATGATGCTTCACAATTAGGCTATCTTTGTAATAATTTTTCTCCCTACCGAAATTTTCCATAACTTCCCTGTAACCTTTTTTGTTATAGAAATTATTCTCATCATAATGCTGATCATACGGAGTCTCCGTACATTTAGCAATTGAAAATCCATATGCAATCTGCGTCCTATAATATACTTCTGCTTTTTCAATATACCTCCGGAATGTATCACGTAATATTTCATCCACTTTATATAGATGATATACCGTTTCAAATGTAGTTCCCACTATATATTCACTACCAGAAGGGTCTTGTCTGAATTGTAAAGCATAACCCGTAAAACGATAATAATTTACTCTTTTCAAAATATCTTTTGCTTTCTCTCTATCTGTGATAATCATACCATGGGCTGCTAACTTATCCAATTGTTCATCGAAGGTCAATGGTTTTTTCAAATCCATAAAATCTCTCCTTAACGTAAAAAAAGCTGAGCACAAGTCTCAGCTTGGTCCCCAATGCCAAAAAGACTTCGGGCAACTCTGTTACATATAGTATATTCAAAAAGTCAAAAAATTGCAATAGTTTTTATTATTTTCATCGATAAAATCCATCACATTGAGTCTAAGTAGTCCCTTACTACTAAAGATTTCTCCCAACACCTTTGCCTTTATCCCGCTTCCGCCCATGAGCCTTAGTAGTCTAAACCGTAGTAATTCCAAGGTATTCCGCCATATTCTGCCCCGTGTTGCCCCACTTTGCGAAGGTATGACTTATAGTAAAACTGGAGTGCCGTGGCAGATGAAAAGGATTTTTATCCTTGTTTTGCCCTATTTCCAGAATACCTCTGTTATGTCTTCTACAGTATTATTTACAACATGATACAATCTTTGGTTGGTACTTCTTTTATCTAACGCCCCCAGTTCTTCCTTGTAACTCCCCGTCTTTATATAATCAAATGCATACATCCATTCTTCTACCCCAACATCCCTGCCGGAATACAAGCACACTTTTAAGCCCATATCTTTAATCAGCTTTGCATAATATAATAATTCTTCTTTGCTTCGTTTCGACAAATCACCTTCCCCCATAAAGCAAATGCAGGTAGCAAGCGGCCTGTATAAGTCAATGATGTCCATAAAATAATCAGAAAGTATTTCACCATAATCTGTTGACTGTAATTCTGGATAATGACAATTATTACACTTGTTACAACAACCAGATATATAAATGCATAAGTTTGATTCACTAGGGACCTCTGAATGACTTATTCCAAATTCTGTGTATCTAAGCATCTGTATCTCCTGAATATTAATTAGTACCTTTTTCTTTTATGTATAATATACCACTTTTTCTGTCACATCTGTAGAATGATTTTCAACTCCAACATCTTCAAAAGCCGGATGGGAGTCATTTTTTATATATCCATTTCTCTGTTATTCTAACCTCGCTTGTTTTGCTAACAAAATTGATTGGGGTGAGTGACCAAATTCTTTTGCTCGATAAATTTGTACATTTATTCCGCCCCAGTGGGGCGGAAGCTCAATTATTTACCAGATTATACATTTCACTTATACGTTCAGCCGCATCCAATTCATCTATTGTGTGCATACCCGGATATAACCTTAACATATCATTGAATGTTATTCTATTTACCAGTTCCTTACTTTTAACACCTGTTTCGAGCTGAAGCTGCCGGTATGTAAATCCCATCCATTCAGCAATATCAGGGTCAAATATTTTACCATTTTCATATTTTTTCAGCCTTTCGCCTATTTCCGGAAGGAAAAAATCTGAACATTCTCCAACATCTTCCAGTTGAAACCTCGAATATGTCCTGTCCATATATCTGCTGCAAAAATCTGATGTAAGATATTCTTTTGTAAAAATCTCCATGTCATATCCTTTAAGGGCATACGTTCTGAAGATTATTTGTTGGGTTTCGCATATATCATATTCAACGCCTTCTATTTCATGTAAACCTTTCATCTTTCATTTTCATCCCTTTCTCTCTGTTTAAGAAGCTCCCTTTTAATCAGTTGGTCAAGATATTCTCCATTCATACGGACATCAGCAATCGGTCCTGCAATTACATCATATTTTTATACTTTTGTGATAAAAATTAATCCCCGACCAGGTGGGTTGGAAATCACTTCTTTTAGAATGATCCTCCGGAGTGTCCGGATGTTGTCTCTTCCTCGGGTTCTTCCGAAATAATATATATCATAGAACGGTATCTGTTATGCCACCATGGATATGAATGGGGCAAATATATAACCGGTGTCATATTACACATCTAACATATCTAATATTGATTCACACATTTCACCATCTCTGTTAGGTGTATAATCTTCATTGAAGCCTTTTTTCTGTAAATAGGCTGAAACTTTTTCTTCAATTAGAATATAATCTTCATCAGAAATATTACTGAAGTTGAATGATATTCCAATCTTCTTCATAAAATCTATTTGAGTTTTGTTAAATTCTATATCAATCACCTTCTTTTTATATTTTCTTCTTACATACATTGAACAATACACTATTTCTGGAGAATCGTTCAAGATGCACGGGATATTGTGAAACAATCAGTTTTTTCCAACAAAAAAGACCAATAAAAGTCTTTCTAAGCTATATATTAGTCTTTTATATTTATGTGTTTAAATTAACCATATACTGTATTGGACAAGCTGCAATTTATTTTTGAAAAATCACAAAACTCAACATTGCTATTGTATTTTTTCAAATATGTGTTAGAATGACGTATGAGATATCTTATGAGGCTCCACGTGATCCACTTGGGTTGCGCGCGGTCTCATTTTTTATTTTAACCATTTTTCATACTTCTAAATTAACTTGTCTTAATTAGCATTATATATCTGGTCGTATATTAACTGAAGCTTAACGCCTTCTTTATCCAGTTCTCCATCTTCATCCATCAGATCAAGAATAACATCATCTATTGCAAACAAAACTTCATTAACATCTCCGTTTTTTATGAGTTTATCAATATCCACACCATATTTTTTTATCTCTTTTTTTTGTTCTTCGGTAACTATCATTTTCTTATGCTCCGTAAAAATCTAATACCATGCAACAGTCACTTGCTTTTCAAAATTATTACTCTTAAGCATTTTCTCTGCTTTACTATATGCGTGACAGTCACAGTTCTCACATATATCACTATATTTTTTTCAGCTATACTATGAGCATCTTCATACATCAAATTATATCTTGATTGTAAATTATTTTTATATCTTCCTCATAGAACTCGACAGGATTACCACTTGAAGAATCTATTACCATACTTTCCTTTCCTGATTCATTTTCTTCAGGATAAAAGTATTCAGTAACAACACCGCTAAATGCAATTCCTTCTTTAGTAACAATATTCACTTTTTTATTATAGAACCGTTTTAATTTCATTGTTTTTCATCCATCTTGATATTATATGACTTCCTGTCTTGAAATAAACAATAGTTGCTTTTATTGTTTCAGTTGAATAAAACACCATTTCTGGAGGAATGTTCAAGGTTGCAGGGCAACCGGCAGCTACCGGAATCTCTTTATCAGGGGTATAAATTACTTTTTTACATCCCGCAAAGCCTTGATTATCCCTGCTCTTAATAATAACTCACTATTTCCTGCTCCAGTTTCACATTATGTTTCTTCATATAACTTGACACTTCATTGTACAAATCTTCTTCCGTTAATTCCTCAAGCCTACTCATGCCCTTTTTCTTTTGTGTACAATATACCACTTTCTCTGTCACATTTGTATATTTCTCCCTATATTTTAGTAAAAATTAAATAAAATACTGTATGTTAATTCACGAATGTGGTAAAATACCTATCACAAGGAAGATTGGAGATTATTACTATGACAATGGAAGAAAAAATAGCAAGAATTAATGAATTGTATCATAAATCCAAAGAAACAGGGCTTACTGAAGAAGAAAAAGAAGAACAAGGAAGATTAAGATGGGATTATATTAACAGCATTAAGGCAGGAATCGGAGCACACCTTGACAATATGTCAATTAAATATCCTGACGGAACCATTAAAAAGGTTAAGAAGGCAAATATTATCCAAGATAAATAAGTATATGGTTGCTAAAAAATCAGGTTTTGCAATGGCTGAAGCTGATTGCGATTTGTATATTATTTCCCTGGAATTTTCTTTGAATCCGGCTCAGCAGAAATTAAGAAAAGCGATTGAAGTAAATACCTAACATTTGATAAATTACCTGTCAACGCTAAGATTTCTTTCGAATGTTCTAAGTAGACCAGCAATATCTTTTTCATCAAATTCTGCTTTTAAATTTTTAGGACTCATAAAATTCATGACTGTTTTTCTTGTCTCAAGTAAATCGTCCCAAACACTTGTATACTGATATACTGAATCATATCCGTGTAAAGGAGTTTTTTCAATATCGTAGTTGCCGTCTTCAATTAATACAAATTTAAAACCTCTGTTACTATCCATTTCAAGTCCTGTCATTGCAGTAAAGTGTTCATCCATCTCTTTGATTTCCGGATTTGGGCTATCCCCTTTTTCTAAGTTTTTTTCTCAACTTCAAGCTTTGAATTATATAATTGCTCAGCCATTTCAACAAACCATATTTTAGACTCATCTAAGTTCGGATTTAATGTTGATTTGTCAAAATCCGGGGCGAGCTTAATTAAAATCATACTCATGTAATATGGAATTTAATTCGGAGTTCAGCTTATCAATAATATGCTTTAATGTATCCTTTGGATTTTTATCAAATTCTTCAGTATAAGATATTGCAGAAATATCTTTATCAAAAATATTTTTAGGAATGTCTTTCAGGTATTCAATCCTTGGTGAAAGATATCCCCATATATCTTTAAGCTGCTTTTCTTTTTTTCCTTTGACATTTTTTAATTTCCTTTCCATATGTAAACAAACTCTAATTAAAAAATGCACTATTTCTGGATGGGTCTTCAAGGTTGCAGGGCAAGCGGCCCAGAGAATCTCTACCCTTTTCGCCTGTTTTCCGCTATTTAGGTAGAGATTCCCAACCAAAGCCGGATGCAACAAGGCTTCCAATTACGCCCTGAGTATATCAAGGGTGTGTGCCGAAGCTCCAAGGATATCCTGACGTTCGCATATTGAAAGATGATATTTTATAAACATTTCAAATTCTTCCTCCGTCAGTCTGTTAAGCTCCTGTCGCATGAAATCGGCCGCGCCGTCAGGGGTAATTATCTGTATTCTTTCAAGTCCCGCAGCTTCATTAAGACTATTAATAGCCTCAAGCCTCATATAATCATATAAATCTTTTTCTTCTGAAAGTATCTGGAAATCCTCTGTCAGTTTTCCCTCTTTAATGCTTTCAAGGATATGCTGCTTCTTAAAACCGTATGTTATTACACCATATTCATTCATTATGTATGCCACAAGGATGGTTCCACCTTTTTTACATACTCTTTTTGCTTCATTAAGAGCTTTTAACTTATCTTCAAAAGTAAAAAGATGGTACATCGGTCCGAATAAAAGAACCACATCATAGTAATTTTCAGGATATTTCTTGAGATTAAGTGCATTGCCCTGTTTAGCGATTACATGACTGTTTTTTGCTTTTAAAAGACCAAGATTATGTCTTACAAGCTCTATCGCTGTCACTGTATATCCTTCCTCTGAAAGCGGTACTGAATACCTGCCTGTACCCGCACCTATATCCAGGATATTGATGTCTGCCGGATTATCACATTCAGGTATATATTTATGTATATACTTCATGGAAGTTATATATTCTACCCTGCCGTGACGGGAATCCAGTCTTTTCTCTTCGTTGAATTTATTGTAGTGGGCTTCTATTTCATTCATGTTTTTCTCTCCTGTTATTTTGAAAATATTTTCTGAGAAGCAGGACAGTTACAACGCCTGTTACAAATTCTGCAACAGGGAACGCAAGCCATACTCCCGTTATACCAAATATTGATGAAAGAACCAATGAGCTTATCACATTCATGACAAATCCTCTCATTATGGATATTAAAAAAGTCCTGCCAGCCTGTTCCGTGGCCCCGAAAAATGCCGCGCATACAATATTTAATGAGGCAAATATAAATCCGATAAAATATATTCTCATTCCCGGATAAGCAAGACTTGCAAGTTCAACAGAATGTTCACTGTTGAAAAGAGCCACACAGCAATCCGTAAATCCGTATATAATTCCTACAATTATAAGTGCAAATGCCAAAGATGTAATTACAGCTTTCTTCAGGTACGAGGCAACTTCCTTATCATTACCCCTGCCAAAAGATTCACTTACAAGAGGCTGTGTTCCCTGTGCAATACCGTTAAAGATAGCTGCACCTACAAGGGCAAGATTGGCAATAAGACCATAAGCAGCAACCCCTGTATTGCCTGCTATTCCAAGCAGGATAAAGTTAAAAACAGTTGTTGTAACCGCTGAAGAAATCTCTGCCACAAAGGATGCAACTCCAAGCTGGCAGGATTTGAATAACAGCTTTATACTTGGCAATGAAGGAATAAATTTTATTCTGTTTATTTTTTTTAAGAAATGGATTGAACAGATCAGTATACTTATGATAGGCGATAAAGATGTTGCAAGTGCCGCACCGTTCATGCCCATCCCCATTGGAAACATAAATACATAATCAAGTATAATATTGGATACACAGCTTGTAAGCGTGGCAATCATAACAAGTTTTGAATCATTGTCATTCCTAACAAACCCCGTAAAGGTATAATTGACCATAAAAGCCGGTGCAAATGCCAGAAAAATTCTGTTATAGCCTCTTCCAAGTTCAATTATTTCCTTGTCTGCACCCATTACTGCCATTACTTTATCGGTAAAAAATACACCTGCGGTCATAAATATAAGTCCGATTAAAATTTCAAAAACAACAGCATTACAGAAATATCTGTTCTCGTCCTTGTCTTTTCGTTCCCTTGCTATTGCATACCGTGTTGCCGAACCTATTCCAATCATGGCAGCGATTGCGAATATAATCCCATATAGCGGAAGTGCAAGGTTTAAAACTGTTATTCCGTCAGTTCCCTCTGCTCTTGATATAAAAAATGTGTCCGCAATGATGTAACAGGACATACCAATCATTGCAAAAATATTCTGTGATACGTACTTAAAAAATTTATTGTTCTTTTTCATAATCTTTTTCCCTTAAAGTCAGTCCATTCATTATAATGTGCCTTATATATTTTTTCAACTCATATTTATCCATTAATCATCTTTACAATCCAGTATATAAGGCCAAGAATCCATGAGGACAATACACCGTATAATACAACCGGTCCGGCAATTTTAAATATCTGGCAGCCTATTCCGAATACCTGCCCTTCTTTCTTAAATTCTATGGCGGGTGCAGCTACGGAATTGGCAAAACCCGTAATTGGCACAAGTGAACCCGCCCCACCGTATTTCGTTATTTTGGGATATATTCCAAATGCCGTCAATGCTACCGAAATGAAAATTAAAGTTATGGATACCCATGTTGATGATGTTACCTTATCCATATCAAAAAAATATGTGAAGACATTCCTTAGGCCCTGACCCATTGTACATATTATGCCGCCTGTTAAAAAAGCTCTTAACATCTGGCTTAAAAGATTATGAGTCGGTGTAACTGTCTCCACATATTCGTTATATCTTTTTTTTGCTTCCTTATCCATTGCAACCTCCTTTTTATGGATATTATGCAATGAAGAGGATATAATTATTCAGTTTTTTTACGTTTTCCGTAAATATCCGCAAGGTTAAGCCTTAATGCATTGGTTACAACACAAAAGCTGCTAAGACTCATGGCTGCCGCCCCAAACATAGGATTCAAAGTAAGTCCAAGTCCTACAAAAACACCTGCTGCCAGAGGGATTCCTATGGTATTATAGAAAAATGCCCAGAAAAGATTTTCGTGTATATTTCTTAAAGTTGATTTACTAAGTCTTATTGATGCTGCAACATCCGTAAGCCTGCTCTTCATAAGTACAACGTCTGCTGCGTCTATTGCTATATCGGTTCCTGCACCGATTGCGATACCGATATCGGCTCTCGTAAGGGCAGGTGCATCATTAATTCCGTCACCAACCATCGCAGTTCTGCCTTTTTTCATAAGTTCCCTGATAACATTTTCTTTACCGTCCGGAAGAACTCCGGCTATTACTTCGTCAACTCCGGCTTCTTTGCCGATAATTGCCGCTGTCTTTTCATTATCGCCTGTAAGCATTACCACATGGATACCCATTTTCTTAAGTTCGCTTACTGCCTTATGGCTGTCCTCTTTTATTATATCAGCAACAGCGATGGTTCCTATATAATGGTTATCTTTTGCAAAAATAAGCGGTGTCTTTCCTTCATTTGATACTTTATCGGAAATATTTTTTAATTCCTCCTTATCGGCAGTATGCCCTGAAATGAATCTGTAATTTCCGCCCATAACGATTACACCGTCTATTTCTCCCAAAAGGCCATTTCCCGGGAGTGCACTAAAGTTTTTGACCGGACTTATGGTTATTTTACGCTTTTCAATCTCCTGATTAACCGCACCTGCCAAAGGATGCTCACTATTGTACTCAAGGGAACCTGCTATGTGCAGAAGTTCCTCTTCCGTTATGTCCTTTGCAGGATATATGCCTGTTACAACAGGCTTGCCTTCTGTTATTGTTCCTGTCTTATCAAGAGCAACAATCTTAAGTTTTCCTGTTTCTTCAATGGCGGCAGCGTTTTTAAACAAAATACCGTTTCTGGCACCTTTTCCGTTGCCTACCATAATAGCAACAGGTGTTGCAAGTCCCAGGGCACATGGACAGCTTATTACAAGTACCGATATTCCTCTTGCAATGGCAAATCCGGCACTCTTACCTATTAAGAGCCACACAATTATTGTTACGACCGCTATTGCTATTACCGTGGGAACAAATATACCCGATACCTTATCGGCTATTCTTGCTATATGAGGTTTGGTCGCCGAAGCGTCACTTACCATTTTAATAATCTTTGAAAGTGCTGTATCTTCGCCTACCCTTAATGCTTTACAGGTTATAATGCCCGACTGGTTAATGGTTGCAGCAGATACTTTGTCATCCGGCTCTTTATCTACAGGAATACTTTCTCCCGTCAATGAAGATTCATTGACTGCACTGTGTCCGTCAATTACAACACCATCTACAGGAATACTTTCTCCCGGTCTTACGATAAATATGTCGCCTTTTACGACTTCCTCAACCGGAACATTAACTTCTTTGCCGTCTCTTATGATATTGGCTGATTTAGGAGCTAACTCCATCAATCCTTTTAAGGCATCCGTCGTTTTGCCTTTTGAATATGCCTCAAGCATTTTTCCGAGGGTTATCAGTGTAAGAATCATTGCGGCTGATTCAAAGTAAAATTCCATCATATACTTTTCCACAAGTTCCATATCACCTGCAACCTGTGCTTTAGTCATGGCAAAAAGTGCAAAAGTACTGTAACCGAAAGCTGCCGTAGCTCCGAGAGCAACAAGGGTATCCATATTAGGAGCACCGTGTATAAGGCTTTTATAGCCTGATATAAAGAACTTCTGGTTAATTACCATTATAATAACCGTAAGAAGTAACTGGGTAAGTCCCATGGCTATATGGTTTCCATCATAGAACTTAGGAAGTGGGAAGCTCCACATCATGTGACCCATTGAAAAATACATAAGTATCAATAAGAAAACAAGTGATGTGATAAATCTTGTCCTCATAGGTCTGATAGGTGATTCCGTGGAGGTATCCTCTGCTTTTTCTTTATTTTTTATGGATGAGGCCCCATAACCTGCATTTTTAACAGCTTTAATAATATCGCTATCTGCTGCACTGCCTTCAACACTCATGGAATTTGTCAGCAGATTTACTGAACACGATGTTACGCCTGATACCTTTGATACCGCCTTTTCCACCCTGGCACTACAGGCGGCGCAACTCATTCCTTTTATGTTATATTGCTTCATATATCAGTTATTCCTTCCGAAAAGCGTAAATTTTTTCTTTTCGTATTCTTCTGACGATATGCCCTTAAGAGTATATCCGGTTTCTCCTATTACACTTTTAATCCTGTCTTCATCAAGAGGCTCATCTGAAATAATTTCTGTCTCACCTGCCGAATGTGATGAGTTTACTTTCTTTACTTTAAAATTATTTCTTATTGCTGTGTTGATATGGCTCTCACACATACCGCACATCATTCCGTCGATTTTTAATGTTGTCTTTATCATAATAATTCTCCTTTATATTTGTTTTGTCATGTTTGATTATAATTAGTATTGTAAAAAAAGGGTGTATGTTATACACCCCTTTTATTTCAGCCGGACAGACTTATATCCGGTTATCGTCTGGACTTATGAAATTTTAACCATTCGGAACAGGAATTAATAAATTCGGAATTAGTAGGCCTCTTGGTACATGAACCAAAGATTTCTTTACCTTCGCGGGTCTTCATTATGCTGTCTCTCTTAGACCACGCTGTCTCTATGCCGTATCTTATATTACGTTCAACATTGGTAGGAGATGTTCCGTAACGTTCCCCTATCTTAGGATAAATATCCTTGGTTATGGAAACTATCGCATCCGGTTCCTCCAATGTGATTATTATAGCATCTATAGCATACTTGTAACCTATCATCTTGGCAGGCATTCCAAGTTTACGTATCAGTGATGAGGTCTCATTCTCAACACTATATGAAGTATCATTCTGCATATATGAAGACTCTGCAATACTTTTCTTAGGTTCAGAGTCACATAACTGTCTGATTCTTCTGATTAATGCGCCTTCGTCAAAGGGCTTCATAAAGAAATATGATGCTCCCGAATCAAGTGCCTGCGTTACTATATCTTCCTTACCTGCTGCCGACACAATTATAAAATATGGTACTTTACCATTATTATCCTCTCTTACGGCCTCCATAACGCCAAGCCCGTCCACTATAGGCATAACAAGATCCAGAAGTACAACATCCGGCTCATGCTCTTTAATTAACTCTATTGTCTCCCTGCCGTTAGATGCGGTTGCAAGTATCTCAAAGTCCTTCTGGTCTGCAATTCCGTCCACTAACATTTCCCTGACCAACGAGTTATCATCTGCCACTATTATTCTTATGTTTTTTTTCATACTACACGTACCCTTAAATATCCTTCTTCTATAGCACCTATGATAACATAAAACATGCCTTTATAACAAGGTTTTAATTACATTTATTATATTAAAATAATTGTCATTAACTGTCTCTATTTTTTCTTTAACACCTTCAAGGCTTCCCGCACGGAGAATTTCACATACTTCGCATACCGTACCTGTAAGTCCGTCAAAGCCTAAATTACCTGTAAGTCCTTTTAACGTATGGCAGGCTCCAAAAGCTGCCTGCACATCTCCTTTCTCAACGGCATATTTCATATCTTCAAAATTAGTATCATCTCCGAATCTTTTAAGATACTTTACATACCTGTCCTCACGTCCCGAAAACCGCTCGATAGAGCCGTTTACATCCACATTAAAATTCATAAGTTCTTTTTTCCAGTCTTGCATCACTCTTCTCCTATCATATGTTTTTTTATAACGGAATAAAATAATTCCAGATTAACAGGTTTGGTTATATGGTCGTTCATTCCGGCCTCTTTTGATTTCTGTACATCTTCTGCAAAAGCATTGGCAGTCATAGCAATGATAGGAAGTTTTCTTACATAATCATCGTCAAGTGCTCTTATCTTTCTTGTTGCTTCGTATCCATCCATCACAGGCATCTTAATGTCCATAAGAACACAATCATAGCTATGGTTCTGTTTAATTCTGTTATAGGCATCAAGCCCATTTCTGACACTGTCATATTTTATCTCAACATCATCAAGGTAATCACTTATGATATCAATATTAATCTCATTGTCTTCAACAATAAGTATCTTTCTGCCTTTGAATATGTTTTTGTCCTTTTTAAGCCTTGCCTTATTCTTCTTGTCAGAAAGAAGTTTCCTTAAATCCGAATTAAATACGGGTTCAGATATAATTTTTTTAACACCAAGTTTTTCAAATTTAGGAATATCTTCTTCCATATCATACGATGTAACCACTACAACTTCCTTATGGCCCTTGGTTCCTATATATTCCTTTATCTCGTTATATGTGTTATTTTCGTCACTTTCAATATAGAACACCTTATAATCTTCAATATCATATTCCATCTTATCTTCGTCATCTGCTTCTGTATGTTTAAGCGGAATGGTTACAGTAAATTCGGAACCTACATTAAGTTCACTTTTAACATCTATATTTCCACCAACAATTTCAATCAGCTGTTTGGTAATTGACATTCCAAGCCCTGTACCTTCAACACCGCTTATAGTTGTGTCCTTGGCTCTTTCAAAAGGCTCAAACATCCTTTTAACGAAATCTTCTGACATACCGATTCCGGTGTCCGATATTTTTATTATATAATTTGAAAGATCAGTTATTTCTGTAGGCTGTTCTTCAATGCTTAACGATACAAGTCCATATTCTTTTGTATATTTTATCGAATTACCCAGAAGATTAATTATTATCTTATTAAGGGTAGACTTATCGGAAAGCACTATCTCATTTTTTACATTTTTTGCGTATACCTTAAATTTAAGATGTTTTTCCTTAATCTGTCCCTGAACCATGGTAGCCACACTATGAAATAAATCTGCAAGGGACAACGGACTTTCATTTACTACAACCTTACCACTTTCTATATATGACATATCAAGTATGTTATTTACCAGGTATAAGAGAATCCTACCGGAACTCTTTATTTTCATAAGATTACTGTATACACGCTGTCTGTTTTCTATATGATTAATTGCCATATCGGTCATGCCGATAATTGCATTGAGAGGAGTTCTTATATCATGGGACATATTTGAAAGGAAATTACTTTTTGCTTCATTAGCTCTGTTGGCAGCATCTGTCGCCTCCACAAGCTGCTTATTTCTTTTTAATTCCATATCCCTTTCTTCATGGATATCTTTTAAGGCATAGACGGCTTCCATCGTATGTCCGTCACAGAATTTAGTAATTTTTATATCAAGACGTACCCATTTATATTCATTATCAACAAGTCTTCTGTATTCGCAATATATCTCATCTTTACCATTTGCCATCATTTCATCGAGATATTCCCTTGAATTACATCTGCGTATATTCATCTCATCATCAGGATGGGCAATTCTTGAAACGTATTCATCAGTAAATTCCTCTATTCTCTGCGTCCTTTCAAAAATATCGCAAAGGTCAACCGGCAGACGGAGTGTTTTGATTGTTCCTGCCGTAAAATCAAAATAATACATACCGAAATACGCATCACCTAATGTATAAAGGACAGTCCTCGTCATATCGTATTCTTTATTTAAAGAAATAAGGTTTGTCCTGTTAGCAACACGTTCATCATTATCCATTATAAGCAGTAAAAGCCTGTCTCCGCCCGGAAGATGGATATTGGTTGCCATTCCATCATAGAAATGTTCATTACTGTCCTCGTCTATTGCCTGAAATTCACATTCAGCAAATCCGCTGTACATACTGCCGGCTTTTTTTAATGTGCTTTCAAATTCATCATAATCGTCTTTATTGATAATTGTCCTGAAATTGTCCATAAGATTCCCGAATGAACCTTTTCTGGCAATTCCTTTTATATGTTCAACTTTATATACGGACTCGTATTCATCCTTTTCGGTATCAATAATCAATGCTGCAATAAATACTTTGGATAATGCAGTCTCACTTACTATACCACGGTTCTCTGATTCGATTTTTTCCGTACATTCTTTGACCGCATATACAACGTATGGGCTGTCTTCTGTATAATTAGCATCTTTGGCTACTTTAATTTCAATCCATTTGCCGTTGATTTCCTTAAAATATTTGGTTATAACATCATCATTATATTTAAAATATTCCTTAACCGCTTTATGGGTTATTGTGGAATGAAGTTCACTTCTGAATGACGGGTCAACATATACTTTGCCATATATTGAATAATTTTCATTAATAAACTGTGTTATGTAGAGACCATCCGTACCATCTTCGTTATTGAGCAGTACCTCTTTCTTACCATTGTCAAGATTAACCCTGCATATCATCTGATATGTCTCTGTCAATCCTGAAATTGTCTCCTGAAGATTCTTCACACGCTGGTAATTCTGCATCTCTTTATCAAATATAACAACGCCTGCCATAAAAAGATTATCATTATACTCGTCTTTAACGGGCATAAATTTCAAACCTCTCCATTCTCCGTCATTCATCTGATAGTTGACCTGATATGGTCCGCTTTCGTTAATTCGTCTTATTATATTGTTAATATCCGATTCTCTTCTTACTTTAACCCGGTCTTTCCCGCATACATAATTATTGCAGTAATCTCTTATAAGTTCCGTATAATCGCTAAAGCTTTCGGAATACTTCGTAAGCGTACCGTTGGAATACAATATATTATATTTTCCTGTATTACCGTTTACCATAAATACGGAATAATACTGCCTGTAAAAGCCATCAAGAATAATCGTTGTATCAGAATCCGCATCCGGTGAGACATTTTTGTCAAAGTATGCTATAACCGCATCCTCATTTTCAAAATTCATCCTATAGAAAACACCTGTAAGATTATTTTCACCGTTACAGGTCATTCTGAACCTGACCTTTTTCTTATTGCCGATAACTTTCTGCAATTCATTCCTGTTTCTGAAAAAATTCATAGCTTTCAGATTAACAAGTACTTTTTGTCTTGCTTCATCATTCATATAAATAATGTTGCCGTTGTTATAATCCACCACCACAATGGCAAAATCATCTATCAGATTAAAAAATGCTCTCATATCATCCATAAGTAATCTTCTCCTTACGGATATTATACTTAAGAACTGAAATAAAATAAAGCCCCCAATCCTTTTCCAAGGGCTAAAAAAAACAAAATAATTACAAAACCTGTCCTAAGCCTTGCTCTTCTTGAAAAAACAGGTATCCCTTTTACCGCTTCCGCAAGTGAAATGAGAAAACATCCCGTATACATACCGGCAAATACAGAAAATACCACCCATACTGCCGACGGAAGAAATTCATACGGAGTAAATGTAAAAAATGCATTTCCTACCGTAACCCCGGTTATGACAAGGTTCTCGTAAAACCTTTCTCTGCCTGCCGTATGGGTAAACTGTACTATTCTGCTAATAACCCCAACGGTCATAAATAACGCGAAATATCCGCAGGAAGTCACAAATCCTGCTCCCAGTGAAAAAAGGACAATCAGCAAAAATTCATTCCACATCATCTGCTTTTTCCTCTCTTTCGCTGTTATTTATTATGGTGGTGTTAATATCATCTTCATATAGTCTCATCTGTATATCAAGAGGGGTTGGATCTTTCACAGACTTTCTTTTTCCGATTCTGTTATAAAAAATCATAATTCCCAGAAAAAGTCCCAGTGAATACATCACCTGCTGCAAAAACACGGCTTTATTGTCCCCCGTAACCCATTTACTCATTGTCTCAAATATACCATTAATGTCCACATCATTGTCATAAGCCATGATTGCAAAAGCACTTCCGCAGAATATAACAACGGAAGCAAGTATAACTTTCAGGAAATCAGTTACCTTGTTCTGCTTTTTTTCCTTTTTGTAAGACACAACAAACTCCGGTCCGCCAAGGTTAATTAACTCTGTCCCATTTACGTTTTCTTCAATTACAGAAAACACTTTTATTGCTGTTACCACATATCTTCTGCTTTCTGTTTCAGGTACGCTTATTATGGGTAAAGACTTTATTTTTGCCTGTATGGAATTATCTTTACAATATACAGATGCAATGTCTCCAATCGTTATTTTCCTGCTGCTTACTTCACTGCTTTTTTGAAAACTGATATAGACCTTGTCCATTTATACCTCCATATTTTTACGCATCCTGAGCAAAATTTTTTTCTCCATGCGTGATACCTGAACCTGGGATATTCCCAGTATTTTTGCAACCTCCGACTGGGTTTTTTCCTGAAAATATCTCATTTCTATAATAGTTTTCTCATCTTCTTCCAAAATATTCATGGTTTCTTCAAGCATGACATGATTCATAATTTTATCATGGTCACTTTCTTTGGCTGATGCGGCAAGTTTATCTACTACATATATCTGATTACCGTCGCTTTGATAAATTGTCTGGTAAATTGATTCAACATCTTTTGATGCTTCCATCGCTACAACAATATCCTCAGTGCAGATTCCCGTTTCTTTGGAAATCTCTTCAATGGTTACCTCTCTTTTAAGTTTTTGTGACAGATAATCTTTTGCCTGGTTGATTTTCCAGCCGTTCTCTTTTATGGAACGTGATATTTTGATTATTCCGTCATCCCTTATAAATCTTTTGATTTCCCCGCTTATCATAGGCACGGCGTAGGTCGATAACATTACATCCATATTCAGGTCGAACTTATCAATGGCTTTAATTAATCCTATTGTTCCTATGGAAACAATGTCATCCATTTCATAACCTCTGTTGGCAAAACGCTTTGCAATACTGTAGACAAGCCCCATATTATGCATTACAAGCATATCTCTGGCTTCTTTATTCCCTTCATGGGCAAGAGCAATAAGTTCTTTGGTATGATCCATAAATCACACCTCCAATTACTCCGTTATTCTCCCGAATGTTTTTTTCATGATCACGGTTGTGCCTCCACCTTTTTCAGACACCACCTGAAGTTCATCCATAAACACTTCCATAAATGTAAATCCCATGCCTGAGCGTTCATGCAGCGCATCGGTTGTATACATAGGTTCCATTGCCTTTTCAACATCAGCAATTCCTTTTCCAAAATCTTTTATCATAACTTCCATTGTATTATTCTCAACAGAACATTCGATTATTATTTTACCGCCATTTCCACCGTAACCGTGAATAACAGAATTGGTTACAGCCTCTGAGACCGCTGTTTTTACGTCATTAATTTCCTCTAATGTAGGGTCAAGTCTTGTTACAAATGCCGCTACGCACACTCTGGCAAATCCTTCATTTTCCGATAATGCTTCCATTTCCATTTTAAATCTGTTCATTTTGTCCTCCTTCATTAACAAAGCAATCCATTTCCCTGCTGGTTTTTAATATTTTGAATAATCCTGACATTCTGAATATTCTTTGTACACCCTGTCCTATATTGCTTACATATATTTCTCCTCCGATTTCTTTTATCTTTCTGTATCTTCCCATCAGCAGTCCTATTCCTGCACTGTCCATAAAGCTCACATTTCTGAAATTAAAAGTTATTGTATGTACCTTCTGACCGTTAATTTTTTTGTCTATCTCATCTCTTATCATTTCGGTAACGTGATGATCAAGGTCACCACCCAGATTAACTATAAGGATGCCTCTCCTTATAACACATAAATTATTCATATTCTCCTCCTGAAAAATAATAAAGCGGAGCATATAATCTGCTCCGCCGTGTAACGTGGTTTATTCTTAAGTAATATTGTTTTCTTCCATATATTTGGTTATGTCTCCGGTAAACTTAGAATTACCGAACTTGTTTTTCAAAATATCGGCATATTCCTTACCCTTGTCATTTTCATTAAGCCTGAAATGGGACATTGCAAGATAATAAATCGCCTCATCCGATTCAGGATTAAACTTGTATGATAATTCAAGATACTTGACTGCAGTTATGTAATCTGACTTGTCATAAGCATTAGAGCCTGCTTTAAGATATGTTTCCGCACCACTGTTGCAGTTCTCGTCAAGCAATGTGTAAAGCGATTTAGCCTTGTCCGTAGGAAGTTTGGTAACATCTATCTTAGCAAGTTCCACCATAGTATTGTCAAAATCATCATCAAGATAATATGAAACAGCATCAATAAGTCCTGCATACATATTAACCGAACCCGAATCACCTGCATATCCGGCAAGTTCATCTTTAACGGTCTTAAGCTCGTCCTTGGCCTCGCTTAACTGTTTTTCAAGGTCAGTTATTCTGACGGACTGGCTTGACATACTCTCACTGTACTGTTTTATGGTGTCATTGCTTTCCTTCTTGGCGTTCTGGACCTTGGACGGTACTACAAGGAACCATACAAGTGCAACACCTATAATAACTCCAAACAATATCTGGACAACGGTAAGCATACCGCTTGACGGCTCTTTATAGGAATTAGGAGGCAGAATTACATCATTGCCTGATAACCCTTTTTTCTTAGGCTTATAGTATACCTCATCATTTTTTGATGCAGCAGCTATGCCCTCGTTATTAAGCTCATCCATATATCTTAATCCCAGAGTATTGGTTCTGTCTGTTTCAAGAGCTTTTTTTATGGTCTTTGCAGCTTTATCCATGTTCCCATGTTTCATATACAAAAGACCAAGAAGCAGCTGTGCTCTTACAAATCTTGGATTAAGTGTCACTACTTTTTTTAGCTGTATAAGAGCAACATCATCGCTGCCCTCCTGCAGCTTATTCAAAGCGTAATTATATTTCTTAGCCGCCTGATTAAGCTGTTCAAGTTTATTGGGATTAAACTTAACTTTCTTAATATAAACGGTTGCAACATTTTTATCCGGCTTAAGATTAACGCTTATTACCCACTCTTTAAGGGCAAGTGCTGTTTCTCCGATTTCAAAATATACAAGGCCCAGGAGATTTCTTGCTTTAATGTTGGATTTATTAATTTTAAGACTGGTTTTAAGTGCTGATACCGCTCCTGTTAAATCCCTGACCTGTGCTTTTGCAAGACCGAGATTATAATAGGAATTGGACGATTTGACAACTATCTTATATACAGATACATCTGCTCCGCATTTAAGGCAGTAATCGTTGTCAGTAAGTACACTGTTACATTTATAACATCTCATTAACCTGCTCCTATTTATCTGTTATTTCTCTTATTATTTTATCAATTACTTCCGTAACGTCCGTTGTATTATTACGGTAAATCGCATCCTCTGCTTCGTCAACTTCAAGACTTGGCTGGAATTTTCTTATCTCTTCATCAAAGTCAATCATACTTATCTCCATTCTATGTTCAAAATTTCACCTGCAAGGTATAAAGAACCTACAGCGTATTTCATTGTGTTTTCATCGGATAATTCCATTAATTTTCTGTATGCATCGGGAATATTGGCACAATGGATTACATCAACACAATCATACTTATCAAACACTTTTTTAAATGTATCTGTGTCTATACCTCTTTTGTCATCAAGAACTCCCGTTACTATAACCCGGAAAAGCCCGGACGTACAGATTTTATCAATCATGCCGGCGTAATGTTTGTCCTTAACTGCTGAGAAAAGCAGGATTCGTCTGCCTTTCCATCCGTCTTTACGAACCGAGGCAAGAAAATGTTCTATACCGTCATCATTATGTCCGCCGTCGACCACAAGACCATCATCCATCCGCTGCATCCTGCCAATCCACACAACGCTTGAAAGACCTTCTTTTACAGAGGTGCGGTCTATGGAAAGCATTGCTGCCGCCGTTGCCGCAAGGGAAGCATTTTCAGCCTGATATTCTGCCTTAGTCTGTACTGAAAAAATCTCATTATCATAATACTTATTATGAAGACAAAAATCAATATTTTTATCTTTAATTACAATATCTTTAATATCATCCGGTTCTATTATGGTCACCGGTGCATTTTTTTCCCTGGCCTTTTCCATAAATACATCCGTTACATCTTTTCTTCTGTTTATAAATAAAACAGGCACACCTTCTTTAATTATGCCGGCCTTTTCCATAGCTATTTTTTCGTAGGTATCTCCCAGTATTTCAGTATGGTCAAGACTTATTGACGTAAGGACTGTCATTACAGGATGTGTTATCACATTGGTTGCATCAAGTCTTCCTCCCAGTCCCGTCTCAAGAATAATATACTCTGTATCACTGTTCTTGAAAATATCCATTGCCATTCCGAAAAGAAATTCAAAAAAAGATGGATGATCAAAGCCGTCCCTTACCATATCCTCGGATATTTTCTTAATCCTTTTAAAAGAATCCTCAAATATGCTGTCTGTAACTTCTTCTCCGTTAATTACGATTCTCTCATTGATTCTGACAAGATGCGGTGACGTAAAAAGTCCGGTTTTCTTACCGGCCTTACCTAATATCCCCGCAAGATAGGCACATACCGAGCCCTTGCCGTTAGTTCCTGCAACATGTATTATTTTCTTACTGTTTTCATCAAATCCTATTCTGTCAAGCATTATCCTGGTATTGGCAAGGGACGATTTCTTTGAAAATTTAGGTATGTTATATATGTAATCTGTTTCTTTAACCATTTCAAGCCTCTTATATCCATTGAGTATCTTTTTCTACAATGATTTTATATATGTCAGTAATTTATTGCAAGCACTATTTATCGCAAAAAAAGACACCAAATTACGAAATCTGCTGTCTTATTTTCTCTATAAATTACATTATGCTGCCGGAAGTGAAGCACATTATGTCAGATTCCGGCTCTAATCACTGACTCTTAGAATCCTCCGCCGCAACAACAGCAGTTGCATAAAAGATTAAGGCAAAGCATCTGTGTACAACAGCTGCCCGCTCCGGCACTGTCCTGTCCGTATCCGGCTCCTGCTCCCGTATACCAGCCGCCTGTATTCTGGAGCTGGTTAAGAAGGTTAATATATTCCTGATTGCCCGGTTCCATCTGTACCGCAGTCCTTGCATCCTCTTGTGCAACTATCATATTGCCGACTCCGGCACTTGCGTAGGCATGCACATAATACCATCTGGCACTTCTTTCCGTCATACCCTCAAGTACAATTATTGCTTCCCTGAACTGTCTGTTTCTTACAAGATTAGCTGCCGCAACTATTCTCTGATCCTCGGAACTGCTATAACTGTTACCTGAACCATAGCTTCCTCCGTAGCTTCCTCCGTAGCTTCCGCTGTAACTGCCATAAGAAGAACCACCGTTTTCTTTCTCATGGATTATCTGATTATAAGCTTCCTGTACCTGCTTAAATTTCTCCTCTGCCTGAGCCTTATTAGGGTTATTAACATTGGCATCGGGATGATACTTTCTGCTTAGCTGTCTATATGCTTTCTTAATTTCTTCTGTACTTGCACCTCTTGATATGCCAAGCACTGAATACGGATCTGTCATTCTATACCTCTCTGTCAGGATCTTTATCCCGTTTCTGTATTATTATGTTATATTTAGTCCATATACCAGCATACATAATATTTCTCAAAATATCAATATTATCAATAATCGGCAGACATTCAAATGCTCTTGCAGACTCTGCCGCAGTTATGGTTAAAATATTTTTACAATATTCATTAAAATCGCCATCATTCCGTCTTGGTATCAACGGATTATAGCTTTCATTCTTAATGTCTTTATCAATATCATCAAAAGCATCCATTATGTAGATATATTTGCCAAGGAAAAATCCCATCCTATAAAGATCTTCTTTCCAGATATCATCTTTCATTGCAAAAATACCGCCAAGCATCTTACCGGTATATGAAGAAACTGTATCTATATTATTTTCATGGGACTTTTCACATTCACTCTGTCCACTTATATAATCTTCTATTATCCCGGCCTGTTTTGGAAACTTTGAGGCAGCCTTCTTAAATGCTTTCTTAAGAAGACCGGCACAGATATTGGACTTAAGGCTCCTATCGTCATCCCAGTTATCCTTAAGCTTATAATACGATAGCAATATATTCATTGCCGCCGCATAATCTGTATATTCGTTACTGATTTCACCATGCTTCTTAACATGATGTATGACACAATGACGCATAACTGTCTTAGTATCATCTTCATAAAGTCCCGATAAAAGTATTGCAAGAAATGTCATATCATAATTAAGTGTTATCTGACCCGGTAATCCATAATTATTCCTAAGACTTCTGCAGACACCACAATAAAAGCTGTTATATCTGTTGTAATCCTTAACCTTAAGTTCATCCTTGTGAATAACAATATATCCAAACATATCGCACCCTGACTTATGTTCTCTTAATAAATTCTATACGGCATTTCGGACATCTTATACATATCTTGCCCTTGCCCTTAGGTACTCTTATCTTCTGACTGCAGTTAGGGCACTTAAATATCCTGTGTGCCGTATCTCTCTGTCTCGTACCTGCATCGTTACCATAGCTGCTTCTGTTCTTTCTGAACATTCTCGTTGCATTAAGGTACCACCGGTTCTCTCTGTTTCTTGCCGGATAATTTCTTGATAAAATTCTGAAATAACTGTATATCAGAAGCAGTAACGTCGGAAGGAATAAAAATCTTACAAAAAAAGATACAATAATCATTACAAAAAGTAATATATTAATGAACTTTCCAAACTCATCCATTCCGTATCTTCCTGCCATAAAATTAGCCATCTTGTCTCTGAATCTACCTGACATTGTCTGCCACCTCGCATATTTATATGATAATAATCATATATGTATTGCTTTCAAAAAGCCATTAAAAATATATAATATATTATTAATTTTTTATAAATTTGCAAGATACCCTTCAAGCAACTCAAACAATCTGTCCATTTCTGCATCGGTACCTATGGAAATTCTTAAGAAATCATCAATACGTGGAGCATTAAAATGCCTTACAAACACTTTATTTTTCCTGAGAAAATCATATATATCAGTTCCTTTTACCCTGCCATGTCTTGCAAAAATAAAGTTAGATCCGGATTCAAGGCACTCAAACCCCAATGCTTTAAGTCTTCCGGCTGAACGTTTTCTTGTCTCAATAATTTTCTCTGTTGTTCTATTATAATAATCCATACTTTCTGCCGCGGCAGTTCCAAGGAGTATTGACGGCATATTCATAGTGTAAGAATTTACGGAATACTTTACGTCATTAAGTGCCTTTATAAGTTCAGGATTAGCAAATGCCATGCCTATTCTCATACCTGCCAATGATTTGGATTTTGAAAAAGTCTGCACTACTATAAGATTATCATAATCTTTAAGAAGCGATACCGCTGACTGTCCCGCAAAATCAATATATGCTTCATCCACAACAACAATTACATCACGGTTATGTTCAAGAATATCCTTTATAAAATCCAGATTTCTGTATATTCCCGTAGGTGCATTCGGATTAGCGATAACCACACCACCGTTAGGCTTATAGTAATCTTCTGCCCTTATATTGAAATTCTCATCAAGTAGCGGTGTCTCATATTTAATTCTGTAAACATCTGCCCATACGCTGTAAAAAGAATATGTTATATCCGGAAAAAGCACAGGACGGTCCGAATTAAAAAATGTCAGGAATATCATTGACAGTACATCGTCAGAGCCCACACCGGTAAAAATCATATTTTTATCAACACCGTAGTTTTCTGATATGGCTGATATTAACATATCTGCCGCAGGATCAGGATATTTTCTGAAATCCTCCGTTCTGATGCTTTCAAGAACTTCTTTTACATGTGGTGCCGGAGGATAGGGATTCTCGTTGGTATTTAATTTAATAATATCCTTATCCTTAGGCTGTTCTCCGGGAACATAAGGTTCGACTTTTCGTATATTTTTTTCCCATTCTCTCATTATCGGATTCCTCTTATATTAGTTTTAATTCTTCTGCGAGTTTCTTAAATTCAGGCAACGAATTGACCACAGTATCGTAAGATACGCAATATGCGATTCTTACGAAGCCTTTACATGCAAAGGAACTTCCCGGAACCACAAGTATGTTATGTTTCTTAGCCATATTACTGAATTCCACATCATCTATAGGTGTCTTTACAAACATATAAAACGCACCCTCAGGCTTAATACATTCAAACCCAAGGTCACGAAGTCCTTTATACAAAGTCTCCCTGTTTCTGTTATATACTGCAATGTTGCTGCTTACATCCACGTCAACACATCTTAAAATTACTCTCTGCATAAGAGATGGTGCATTAACAAATCCTAATACTCTTGTTGCTACATTGCAGGCTGTAATTACTTTAGCACTGTCATCAAATTCATCGGGAATAACAAGATATCCTATTCTTTCTCCCGGAAGAGATAATGATTTACTATAAGAATATCCTACAACCGTATTCTCATAATATTTGGTAAGATATGGAACCTTCACGCCGTCATAAGCAAGTTCACGGTATGGTTCATCAGAAAAAAGAGCGATGACTGTTCCGTATTCCTTCTGTTTTTTTCTTAAAATATCTGCCATTTCGGTAATTGTCTTTTCACTGTATACAACACCTGTAGGGTTATTAGGTGTATTAACAATTACAACTTTAGTCTTAGGTGTGATTGCTTTTTCAAAAGCCGCAAGGTCAGGCTGGAAAGTATCCGTATCAGGTGGAATTACAACAAGTTCTGCATCCACATTAGCCGCATAAGCCCTGTATTCACCAAAATAAGGTGCAAAAGCAATTATCTCATCTCCGGGGTTGACAAACGCCTTAAAGAATGAGTTGATACCACCTGCTGCACCTACCGTCATTATTATATTGTTAAAAGAAAAATGTGTCCCGAATCTTCTGTTAAGAGAGTCTGCTATGGCCTCTCTTACATCTTCATATCCTGAATTGCTCATATATCCGTGGACAAATACGGAATCTTCTTCATTAATTATATCATGTATTGCCTTATTAACTTCCTTGGGTGCAGGAACATTAGGATTACCCAGACTGAAATCATATACCTTATCTGCCCCATATATTCCCGCAAGTCTTCTTCCTTCCTCAAACATTGCCCTGATTACTGAGCTGTTATTAACCAGATTAACCATTTTATCTGCAATCATTGTTACTACCTCCAGACTATCTCTAGTACATTAGTATATTCCTTTGGCGTATTAAAAACAAGAAAAAATATTACTTGGATTTCTGGTGTTGTATCGTAAAACATCATTGTATAATTACTTCTGTTATTCCCCGTCTATTTTACATAATAAACATAATTTTCTTTTCGTGGGGCAGGTGCTTTTACAGGTTCGGCTGCGTATCCGATTGCACAGTGTCCGATACCCTCGTAGTTGCCCTCAATGCCAAGTTTTTTAAGAATATTTTTACCGAACCCGGATTCAAATTCTTCCTTTGCCCTATGGATCCATATACTGTTGATTCCAAGGCTTTCAGCTGCATTAAGAAGATTTCCCATAACAAGTGTACCGTCATATATGTAGGTTGGAATGTCTTTATCGGCAAGCACTATGAGAATCACGGGTGCACCGTAAAATGGGTCGCAATCAACTCCCATGATTCTTGCATTTTCCGCCGATATCTCGTCACGCAATTTTTTGTTGGATACTGCGATAATGATAGGGCTTTGTAGGCCCCTGCCTGTAGGAGCGTATGTTCCCGCTTTGACAATTGCCTGAACTGCCTCGTCCGATACCGGTTTTGCAGGGTCAAAATTTCTGCAGCTTCTTCTTGTTTCCAATACTTTTAATGTGTCATTCATTTAACAATTCTCCTTTGGAATAGCAGTTTTACCTTTCTTTTTAATAGGATTATCTGCAAAATTTTCAAAATCATTTCTCACTTCACGGAACACTTCAATAAGCTTAGGTGAAAAAACGCCGCATTCTCCGCCTACAATCATATTGAATGCCTGATCCTTTGAGTATGCACTCTTGTAGCAGCGCTCGCTGACAAGGGCATCATATACGTCAGCAAGAGAGACAATCTGTGCCGAAACAGGGATGTCCTCACCTTTAAGTCCGTCAGGATAGCCTTTCCCGTCATAACGTTCGTGATGGTATCTCACTATCTCCATACTGATTTTTTTGAACTTAGGCTCCCAGTCCTTACCCATTTTCTCAAGTATTTCACATCCTCTTATAGTATGGGATTTCATACATTCAAATTCATCTTTGGTAAGTTTTCCCGGTTTTAATAAAATACTGTCAGGGATTGCAATTTTACCTATGTCATGCAATGCACTTATGTCAACGATGGTTGCTACCGTATCTTTGTCGAGATTGTATTCCGGATATTGTATACTGAACTTTTTTGCGAGAATCTTTGTGTAACCCTTAACACGCTGGATATGTTCACCGCTTTCCAGATTACGGTATTCAACAATATTTCCAAGCATATCTATTATTTCCTGATTTCTTTTCTGCAATTTTTCAGCCTGTATCTTTAAAGTGTTGTATGCCTTTCTTAAAATAGAGGTCTGTTCTTTAACTTTTTCTTCAAGTTCGTTTTTGTAAGCATAATGATTAACCACATTCTGCACACGCTTTGTTACAAGTACGGAATTAAAAGGGCGGCCAATAAAATCTGATACGCCATAATCAAAACATTTCTTTTCATTCTGAACGCTCTTTTCACCGCTTATTACCAGAATAGGGACCTTGTCCATTATATTAATTTTCTGTAATTCCTCAATAAATGTAAACCCATCCATTACAGGCATAACAAGATCAAGAAGTATTGCGGCAATATTGGTCATCTCATGACGTACAATGTCCAAAGCCTCCCTGCCATTTTCTGCCTCCAGAATATCATATTCTTCACATAAGATATCTTTTAACAATTCTCTATTCAATTGTGTATCATCTACGATTAATATTTTATCTTTCATAAGGTCCTTCTCCTCTATACCTATATAATATGATACATCCGAATTCTTTTCAAGACAAGTATATTTATCCCGGCTGTGACTTTACTAATCACATCTTTTGCATAACATAAAAAAAGAGCCATCACTGACTCTTTTAAACTTCATTATTAACTTGCGAAATCACTTCAGAGGAGATATTTTACCGGATCCGTGAATTAACATTATTTTTTTCATATGGACCGCAAGCAGGATAAATATTGCTCCACCGGTAAAAATCCATGATGCAATGTAGACATTCATCAACATGGTGTAGGTAGGTACAAGCCTGAATACGGTCACAAGCCATATAATCCTGAAAACAACGGTTCCGAGGATAGTGATTATCGCAGGTCCTAATGACTTACCCATTCCTCTTAAGGCAGCACTTTCTACTTCGTAGGTTGCTGTAAGCCCTTCAAGAGCACATACATGATGCATCCTGATTAAACCAAATGCCGCAATTGCAGAACTTGTGGTGTATATACTTACGAAAAAATCATCCCATATCATAAATACCACAGCAAGGACTTCCGTAAAACATATTCCAAATGCCATACACTGCCAGAATATTTTTTTACATCTTTTAATATTGCAGGCTCCGAAATTCTGGCTTATGAAAGTTACGGCAGCCTGCGCAAAGGCATTGGATATGTCATAAGTAAAATACTCAAAATTAAGTGCCAGGGAAGAACCTGCTATTGCATCCTCTCCGAAAGAATTGATTCCGCTCTGGATAAATACATTGGATATCGAAAAAATCGCGCCCTGAACACCCGCAGGTATTCCAATTTTTAAAATATTTTTAAGATATTTATTTTCTATTCTCATATTCCTGAAGCAGAATTTGAACTCATCTTTTCTTCTGCAAAGGTAAACCATAACAAGAATTGCACTTAATACATTGGAAATCAGGGTAGCGATTGCCACTCCTGCCACTCCGAGTTTACAACATATTACAAGAAAAAGATTAAGCGCAACATTAACAACACCCGTGATTATCAGGTAAAACATTGGTCTTCTGGTATCGCCAAAGCTTCTCAAAATGGCGGCTCCGAAATTATAAATAACCATAAACGGTATACTTATAAAATATATCCTTATATATAATAAAGCCTCCGGCAAAACGCCCTCAGGTGTTCCGGATATTTCAAGTATGACTTTTGCCGTTCCGATTCCGATACCCATTAGCACAATTCCAAGTATTGCCCCAAAGGTAATAATCGTATGCAACATTCCGTTTATGTCATCCCTTCTTTTCTGCCCGATAATGGTGGCAAGGGATGCGTTAGGGCCTACGGAAAGACCTACAATAAGGTTAACAAAAATTCCTACAAGTGCAACACAGCTTCCTACTGCTGCCATTGCATTGCCCTTTGCAAACCTTCCCACTACCGCAACATCTGCTGAATTAAAAAGCTGTTGTAAAATACTGCTTAATGCCAACGGAATGGCAAACATAATAAGTTTGCCCGCCGTTTTTCCGTTTAACATATCAAGTTCTTTTGTATTTCTCTTACTCATTTATTGCTGTCCTATTCAGATATGAAAAATATTAATTAAAAGCAGTCTCGCAAGTCCGTAATATGTCACAACTGCTACAAGGTCATTAATTGTAGTGATAAGCGGGCCTGAGGCAACCGCAGGGTCAATGTGAACCTTGTGGAAAAACATAGGAATTATGGTTCCCACAAGACTTGATATTACCATCGCAACCACAAGTGATATTCCCACACAGCCTGATATAAGGAATGCGGACATCCATACATACTTTTTGAAAAAGTGAATATAAAAACCAAGTATGACAAACGTCATTAGACCAAGACTTGCACCATTAAGCAGTCCTATCTTCATCTCTTTGAACAAAAGTGCCATTTTTTTCTTCGCATCAATATTTTCATCCATAAGTACACGGATAGTTACGGCAAGGGACTGTGTTCCTACATTGCCTGCCATATCAAGTACAAGGGACTGGAAGCATATTACTACCGGTAGTATTGCCACTACCGATTCAAACATTCCCACAACAGAGGATACTGCCATTCCAAGGAATAAAAGAATAATAAGCCATGGCAGTCTTTTTTTAATACTTACAAAGGTCTTTTCCTTTAAATCATCCTCGGATGTAAGACCTGCTAACTTCGCATAATCATCACCCATGGCATCGTCAACCATTTCAACAATATCCGTTGATGTAACAATACCTGCGATTCTGCCCTCCATTGTAAGGACAGGGATGGAATCTTCCTCGTATTCTGTTATCTTTTCAATGCAGTCACTTACTTTTTCTTTTTCAAAAACATAAGGATAAGAACTGCTTATAATATCCGAAAGGTTATCGTTTTCCCTTGCGATTATCAAATCTTTAAGTTCTATGGTTCCAGCGAATTTACCGTCTTTGTCAACAACATAGATGGTTGAAATGTTGTCATGCTTGCCTGCCTGACGGACAAGTTCGCTCATTGCGCCTCTTATTGTCAGGTCATCGGTTATACATACGTAATTATTGGTCATCCAGCTGCCGATTTCATCTTCTTCATAAGAGAGAAGTTTTCTTACATCTTTACCTGTGACCTCATCAAGGTTATTGACAATCTCATTCTTTTTGTTTTCAGACAAATCGTCAAGTACATCCACTGCATCGTCCGCATCCATGTAGGACACGACTTTGGCTGCTTTATCAATCGTAAGTTCTTCCAGATATTTCTGTACATCATCTATATATGAAAAAATCTCAGCGACCGTCTGTATGTCTAATATATTATATAGCTTTGCTCTTTCCTGTCCGCTCAACTGCGTTATTGCCTCGGCAATATCTTTTTCATGATAATCTGACAGTAAATCCTTTAATTTGTCTGCATCCTTGGTTGAACGGATAATTTTTACAATCTCTTTAACATAATCTCTGATCATTGCTATACCTCCTTAATTGCATAAAAATAACATTGCACATACGATATGCAATGTCTAAAAAGGTACACAACAATACAGAATGAAACTACCTGACTTCTACGGGTAGCTGCATTCCTGTCTCATATCTTTGTACATTGCATATCTTACTACTTCGACCTATATCGCAACTATCCATAGAATTCACCTCGTTTCATAATATTATCTAATTTCGCCGTCATTATATCAAAAGGATTTTATATATGCAAGAAAAAAATTATATTCCTGTAAATTAAGACAGCGCCACTTTTTTATCTGAACGGCTCGGGATATACACGGGGTTCGTCCACCATTTTACGCCATTCCATATGTTTTAACTTAATTACCTTATCAAGTGCAACCACATCCGGTTCTTCATCAACTCTGAGATATGATTCCGGCATAGGTGTAGCAGCAAGACCCGCTAACTGTGACATAATTACCTGTGCCTTAACAAGTGCTTCCGAATATATCTTGCTTTCAAGTCCTGTCGCGCCGGTAAAAATACTTATGTTCACGGGCTTTCCGTACATAATTACTTCAACTCCCACATAGGTACAATTAGTAACTGTGGCTGTTCTTCTCGTATCTCTTGTCTTTTCTTTACCAAAAAGGACACCGCCTGCCGCCGCACCTGCAACGCCGTACATCGAACCACCTGCAAGCGCCCCGCCAATCGATGGCTTAAATTTCGTCTTAACACGTCCTGATGTAACCGTACTGTTACTTATATTTGTAATAAGCCTGGTATTTCCTATATTTTCAAAAAGATAATCCGTTCCGTTAATCCTGATCTTACCCTCTGTACGGTTCACAATAATATTTTTCTTATAGAGAGGTTTCCATCTGGCTTCCTGAATCTTCTTAATGACTTTAAGCCTTGCTTCGGACAGGCTTTTCTCTTCAAATTGCAGTTTCTTAAGTTTCTTATCGTACTGCTTATCAGTCCTGCGTCTGATTTTTTTATTGACTCTTTCACGATATTTTAAGTTGTTTTCGTATTTAAAACGTTTCTTTTCTTCGTTCATAAAAGCCACCCCGCTTGTTTATCTATACATATCTTACATTATTCCTTGTCCAAAAAAAAGGACAGGTCATCAAGAACCGAGCCTTCACCAAGGTTTTTTTCATATAAAACACTGTCTTTTACGCTGAAAAATCTGCGGTTACCGTTCTCATCTTCAAGAGTAACCGTAACTTTTGGGGTCTCACCATCTTTAAGTTCTTCGCAGCCATAATCGCCGTCAAAAATATTAAGTATTTTCCACATATTGACCTCCTTGGATTATTAATATAATAGATAATTTCCTGACTTTTTTCAAGGAAATCCTGCAACAAACAAAAAAACAACTGTGGGATAAACCCACAGCTGTTTTTCGTTATTTATTATTCTATCAATCCGCTCTCTTTTAAAAGTATTTCAACATCGGTTCCTTTTACCTTCTTCAAAACGGTTTTAAGAAGCATTTTTTCTTTTATAGTAAGCGGTATATCCGTAACCGGTTTTTTGTCTATTGCGTAATAGCATGCTCTCAGAAGTTCACGGACATCGTATTTGCTGCCCCATACCTCAGGCACACCTCTGTCTATGTCAAGAAGTGTATACACGCTTTCCATTCCTGTTCTCATGGAATACTCTATTGTAAAAATAGTGTCCCTAGGTGTCTCTGTAAACTGTCCTAAAAATGCGAAATTGACTGCGCCGTCAGGTACCACATGAGGACGGTCCTCATTTTTTCTTGGCTGGAAAAATGCGTTGATATATGGCATAAAGCAGGTTGTGGTGTTACAGCTATCTGTTGCCAGAGTCTCTATTTCATCCTCAGGTATGCCGATATGATAAAGCCACTCTTCGCAGACTTCTTTGCCCGTGCATTCACGCATAGGTTTTTTAACATAATTTCCCTCTTTATTAGTATTCAGTGCATAAAGCCATACAAGCACCATATCAGGGTTCTGGGATTTAAACTGTGGCTGACGGTTAATTGTCCATGACAAATACCAGTTGTCCATACTGTCTTTTACCGTGACAATACCGCCTGTTGTAACCTTACCCTCCCTTGGGTCCCTCTTGCAGACATCAATTATGTGTTTAATTACTTTCTCATCCGAGGTAGCAACGGTGGCACTCATCCAGTTAGTTGCTTCAATGTTGTTGCAGAAAGCATCCGGATTGCCGTATTCTCCTTGTACAGCCTGTTTTGCTATGTTTTTCCACATATCCCATGAATCACCTCTGCCGTCCTTCAGGTTAGAAAGGTCAGGTGCATGATCCTGGTCTCCGTAACAGGTTGTATCAGTACAGCAGCCGTTGGTAATAAAGACAAGGTCATCTTCTATTAAATCAATGGTCTGTTCTTTACCGTCTTTAATGTAGACAATCTGTTTCGCTATTTTTTTGCTTCCTACAGTTTCGATAATTACATTTTTAACATCCATGCCATATTCAATTTTTACACCATGACTTTCAAGATATTTTACAAGTGGAAGAATAAGGCTTTCATACTGGTTGTACTTTGTAAATCTGAGTGCGCTGAAATCAGGAAGTCCGTCAATATGATGGACATATCTGCAAAGATAACGTTTCATTTCAAGGGCACTTGACCAACGCTGGAAAGCAAACATTGTCTGCCAGTAAAGCCAGAAATTGGTTTCCCAGAAGCTGTCCGGCAGAACCTCCGATATTTTCTTTCCCTCCAGATCTTTTTCAGGTGTTATAAAAAGTTTTGAAAGAGCAAGTGCAGACTCTTTATCAAGTCCGAATTTCTTATCTGTATGTGCGTCCTGTCCGCGTTTTACCGTTGCCCTGCAAAGGGAATAGTTAGGGTCATGCTTGTTGAGCCAGTAATATTCATCGAGAACGGATGCTCCCGGTGTTTCAAGTGACGGAACATCCCTGAACATATCCCACATTACCTCAAAGTGGTTATCCATTTCTCTTCCGCCTCTCATAAAGAAGCCTTTGGTTATATCTTTTCTTCCGTCACAGCTTCCGCCTGCAAGCTCTAATTTTTCAAGAAGATGTATGTGTTCCCCTTTCATCTGCCCGTCTCTCACAAGATAAAACGCTGCCGTCAGTCCTGCAAGACCTGTTCCTATAATATATGCTGATTTTTTATCTACCCCTGCCGGTTTTTCCGGATGTGCAAATGATTCATAAGTTCCTGCTGAATAATACATAATGAGTACCTCCTGCTGTTTTTATTTTATAATTAGATTGTACCTATATTCATTTTGCACCGCCATAATCAAAAAAATACCCATGATAAATAATTTATCACAGGTAGAAAACTGTTGTTTTTTTTATCAAATCCCACTGTTTGATTAAATTTTAAATCTGTCTAACGCCATCTTAAGCGAGTCTTGTATTACAAGAGCAAATCTGTGGACTATTTTCTCCGGGGCTTCTTTCATATCATCTTTTATCCAGTCTAACATAAGGCCTATAAAACTGTAGGAATATACCCTTGCTATAAATTTTTTATCTTCTTCGCGTACCTTCATATCAACGGATTCTTCATCTATAACTCCCATCAAAAGATTGTCTGTAAGGGATTTTAGGTATTTTTCCACCTGTTCCCTGTCAACACAGTGATACACGTTCATTATAAAAGGTTTATTTTCCTGAATTGCCTTAAAAATCTGTATAAATCCCTGCTGCCATGTATCATGCGTCTTTTTTTCTTCCAGAGCTTTTCTTGCGTCTTCAAGGCATGACCACTCCACAAGGTCATAAATATCCTGAAAATGATAGTAAAACGTCATTCTGTTAATTCCGCAGTCCTCCGCAATATCACTTATTGTTATTTTATTAAGAGGTTTCTTTAACAAAAGATTTTTTAATGACTGTTCAAGTGCCCTTTTTGTAATTTGTGACATATCAACACTCCTTGCCTTTAGTAGTATTTCGTGATTACATTCCTGCGGGTATCCGTACTTCTCAATTATCTCCGGTATCTCATCATAAGTAAAATATATTGTATTTTTATCAAACTAGTCAATATCTATTTTGATAAAGTCTTTTTATATAAATCTTATATGGGGTAGTATATCATTGTAGTATTACATTTATGAATCGAAAAAGGAGCATGTGAATTAACGCATGCTCCTCAATTCAATTTATCCTAGAAATCAACTTCTGTATCGTAATAACAGCACTTAAGCAGTTTTTCCATTTCTTCTACGCTTGGCTGTCTTGGGTTAGAACCTGTGCAGGCATCGCCTATGGCATTAACAGCAATGTCATGTAACCTCTCCAGGAATACATTTTCAGGAACAAATCCCTGTGCAACCGGATAGCTGTCTGCACCGTAATTTTTAATGCAGTGCGGTATATTAAGTTCATCATTCATCTTACGGAGATAACCGATTAATAAAGCTACCTTTTCATCAAGGTCTGCTCCGCCAAGTCCCATGAAATCAGCAATTTCACCATAACGCTTCTTAGCCTGTTCATCCTTTGCGTTAAATGCAATTACCTTAGGGAGATACATTGCATTCGCAGCACCGTGAATGATATGTGCGCCGTAATCGGCAAATGCCGCACCTGTTTTATGCGCCATTGAATGTACAATACCAAGAAGTGCATTAGAAAATGCCATTCCTGCAAGACATTGTGCATTATGCATTGAATCTCTTTTTTCCATATCACCGTTATATGAACCGACAAGGTCTCTTTGAATCATTTTGATTGCATGAAGTGCCAGTGGGTCTGTAAAATCACAATTTGCGGTGGATACATATGCCTCGATAGCATGTGTCATTGCATCCATACCTGTATGTGCCACCAATTTTTGTGGCATGGTCTCTGCCAGTTCAGGGTCTACTATTGCAACATCAGGTGTTATTTCAAAATCGGCTATCGGATATTTTATTCCTTTTTCATAATCTGTAATGATTGAAAAAGCAGTTACCTCTGTAGCGGTTCCTGATGTAGAAGATATTGCACAAAAATGTGCTTTTTTACGAAGTGAAGGTATGCCAAATACTTTACACATATCCTCAAAGGTAATATCCGGATATTCATATTTAATCCACATTGCTTTAGCCGCATCAATCGGAGAACCTCCGCCTATTGCAACAATCCAGTCAGGTTCAAATTCTGACATCGCTTTGGCGCCTTTCATAACGGTTTCCACCGAAGGGTCAGGTTCAATTCCTTCAAAAAGTCTGACTTCCATGCCGGCTTCCTTAAGATACTGTTCTGCCCTGTCAAGGAAACCAAAACGTTTCATTGAACCTCCGCCAACACAAATCATGGCTTTTTTGCCCTGAAATGTCTTAAGTGCCTCTAATGCACCCTTTCCATGATACAAATCTCTTGGTAACGTAAATCTTGCCATAGTAATACCTCCTAAAATTATATTTTTATGTTTTATCCACCTTTACGATTGGAGTAAACTCTATATTGTTACTATTATTTTCTTTAAGGTAATTATTGAATCTTCTTTTTCCTGACAGTACACATATTCTTCATCCAGAACAACGTTCTCAAGTCCATACTGACTTAGGTAAAAAAAGTACTGCTGCGATGCCTGCCATAAAAATCGCAAGCATCATAAAAATTGACTTTTTACTCATAGTCATTCCTCCTACAATATTTTTGGCTTGTTATCAAGCCTTCGATAACCAATATCCCAAATAAGCATACAATCATTTCATTGTAAACTCATATAAATTTTACTATATTCAGGGGTTTTGTACAATAAAATATACAAAAAAGTACAATTAGAGCGAATTGTTTTTAAGAACTAAGCAGACTTTTCCAATTATCTGGAAAACCCATTGTGTCTATCCTTACATACTCATACTTTTCAATGAGTATTTCTATATTGTCCACAAAAAATTTCCAATGTGTATCATTTTTTAATAACTGTTTTAAGCACAAAAGTACACCAAAAATTCTATTGTTTCCTATTCCGGATTGAGTATATTCTCTATACAATATTGGAGTTTTTGACAATTTAGCATTATATAACCGTCCATAGTGTGCACATATATTTCTTACGTACGATATACTTTCCAACCAGCTTTCCAGATATGTATAACCTACGCCAAATGACTTAGCTATTGCCTTTTTATCCCGATTAAGCATATTTTTATAAAATTTCGACAATGTACCAAAACTAAATACTTCCACTAACGCATAAATCGGCAATTCCCCACCCTCATAATTTTCTTTAAAATTCTTAACAAATGGTGCCTTTGAATTTCTATGTATTTCCTGATTAATGTCATTCAAAAATTCTTTATGATAATTCACAGCTGCAAAATTATTTTCATTAAAATATCCTAAAACACCATATTTCTCAGCAAAATAATTTGACAGTCTGCATAATTACCATTCTTGGGTTTAAGATTAAGGCTAAATGCTTTTATTAATCGAAAATATGAAATATCATTTAGAATCTTTCTTGCATACTCTTCATCCTTAAAAATTAAAAGACCCAACGTGGTCCGCATCGTTGAGAGGCGTGTTGGGTTCTGTTACTGCCTATTATATGCAATTTATTAAAAAAAATCAACAGTTTTTCCCACGCAAAAACACCTTGATATTATAAAAAAAAGGATTGTATAATTATAAAAAAATAAAGGAGTCAATAAATGTCAGATATTAAATGGGCAGTTCTCGGGACAGGTGTAATTGCCAACGAAATGGCGGTTGCCCTTAAGAAAATCGGAAGAAATATTTATGCAGTAGGAAACAGAACTTATTCAAAAGCAGTTGATTTTGCAAAGAAGTACGGAATTGAAAAGGTATACGATGATTATAATGATATGTTTACCGATTCCGATGTTGATGTAATTTATATAACCACACCTCACAATACCCATATTGAGTTTATGAAAAAGGCTATCCGGAACGGCAAACATATTCTTGTGGAAAAATCCATTACTTTAAACAGCCGCGAACTTAACGAAGCAATGGAACTTGCGGCTTTGCATAACGTTGTCATAGGTGAGGCAATGACCATATACCATATGCCGGTCTATAAAAAACTTAAAGAAATATTAGCTTCCGGCAGACTTGGCAAAGTCAATCTTATAACCATGAATTTTGGCAGTTATAAGGAATACAATATGAACAACCGTTTCTTTAACAGAAACCTTGCGGGCGGTGCCATGCTGGATATCGGTGTGTATGCACTTTCTTTTATCAGATATTTTATGACGGAAAAACCTGATAAACTCTTGTCCCAGCTTAAAAAAGCTCCCACAGGTGTTGATGAACAGGCAGGACTGCTTCTAATGAATAATGACGGTCAGATGGCTACGGTTATGTTGTCTCTTCACTCCAAACAGCCAAAAAGAGGTATGGTTTCATGCGAAAAAGGTTATATTGAAATAATGGAATATCCAAGAGCTTTTGAAGCCGTTGTAACTTATACAGAATCAGGCGAAAAAGAATGGGTTAAAGAGGGAGATATCCGGGATGCCCTTATATATGAGCTTCTTGACATGGAAAAAGCCATCAACGGGGATAAGAAATGTATGCTTCTTGATTATACAAAAGATGTTATGGATATGATGACCGAATTCAGAAATTCATGGAATTTTAAATATCCGGAGGAAGAACTGTAAGGTTCTCCCCCGGATTAATTTCTGTTATAATTTATTCGATATTTTTGCCTAATTTTACAACCATGTAATCATGGTTTACAGCTTTCATAAACTTCCCGAATACATCTTCAGTTTTCATTTTCAGGCTTGAAGTATTAATGCACGGATGGCATCCGAAATATTCTTCTTTTAACACATCCTCATCAACCAGTAACTGAACATTATTGCCGGTATCGTTCATGAGTCCCAGCACACTCACGGAGCCCGGAGTAATATCAAGGAATTTTTCCATAAAATCCGGTGTAGCAAAAGACAGTCGCGGACTGTTAATCTGATGGGAAATTTCTTTTGTCATAAACTTTTTGTCCCCACGCATAGCTAACAGGTAAAATCTGGTTTTCTGGGAGTTGCACAAGAAAAGATTTTTGCAGATAACCGCAGGTGCAAGTGTTCTGTCAATTTCAATGCAGGCTTCCATTGTCTCTGCCGGTTCGTGGTCAACACGTTCATATTCTATTCCTAATTTATCAAGTAAATCATACGTGCGTATTTCTTTATCCAATCTGCCTGACATATCAGCAGGCCTTCCTTCAAACAATTCCATATCAGTTTCCTTCCGAATAAAAATCCGCCGGAGGCGGCTTACCTTTCCGGCGGATTCAATTATATCACAAATAGTATTCAAAGAAATCAGCAATTTTTATATTTTTTAAAACGCTGTAATACTTAAGCAAAGGCCTCCTGATATTCAAAAACAGGTGTTGTTTTTTTACCCGTTTTATCTGAGTAGTATGATAAAAGAGCACTGGCATTACCCGCAGCTCCCACAAATAATCCAAGGTGTGCGTCCACATCCCATGGTTTTACTCTTGTCCATGCGTCATACCAACGGTTTCCTTCGCTGTCAGTATATGCATCATTTAAAAGCTTGTATGCTATTTTATCTGCAAAATCTTTATATTTTTCATTTCCTGTAAGTTTTGCAGCATCAATAAAATGTAAAAGTATACCTGAGGTTCCGCAGCAAATGCAGTTATTCCAGTAGCCGGCTGAGTGTTTATATGGTACTCCGGCTTCTATCAGGGCTTCTGTAAGGCGGTTATAAAAATCAAGATATTCTTTATCGCCTGTTGCAAGATACAGCTCCCTTACTGTAATTCCGTCGCCAACAGGTCCATGGCAGAAGCCAAGATACGAAACATCATATTTGTTCTCCCCGCCTTTAAAGTAAAGGTATGGCACAATTGATGCTTTTTCGGTACTATTGGCAATTTCCTTCAGAAAATTATATCCCTGTACGGCATATTTTAAATATTCCTCATCCTTTGCTGCTTCGTAATATTTTGTAAGAAGGTACACTATTCCTGCCGTTCCATGAGCAAAATTAGGTACAACACCACCTGACGGAACACTTGTAAAATATACGCTTGGGTCAAAGAGTTTAAAATATATTGAATCACCGCTAAACTGCTTTTTTAATGAAAGTATGGCATCAAGAGCTTCTTTAGCGTATTTAAGATAATGTCCGTCTTTTGTCTTTTCCGCCAGATATATCCAATATGCAATGACACCACCGTCACCCATGTAATCATACCATCCGTTCCAATGGATACCTTTTTCGTCTCTTATGCTCTGTGTATAAGAATCCTCTGCCAGAGTTTTGGCAAACTGAAGATACCTTTCATCCCCTGTTTTGTCATACAACAGCAATGTGAATATGCCCTGTCCTGACAGTCCGTTATATATGCCGGGATTTACAACATCTTCTTTTTCATAGGTATTTATAAGATATTCTGCCGCATCCTCTGCTTCTTCAAGATATTTTTCAGCACCTGTTAATTCATATAACTGTAAGTAAAAATATCCAATTCCTGCAGCTCCTCCGTAAAGTGAGGTATCTGTCAAAAATGAACTTTCTACCGCATCAGGATCTTTACCTTCGGTTCCGCTTATCTTCCAGCGCTTACCTTTTTCATCCGCAATTTCATATTTTTTTATCCAGCCGGCTGTTTTTTCTGCCGACTCAAGATAGTCGTTAAGTTCGCTTTTTCTGAATACATTTATTAATCTGTCTGCCATGGAAATCACCTCAACATTCTATTTATACTGATTGGTTGATAAATATTTGGTTCCGTCGTCAGCCATGATAATTACAATATTTTTGCCTGCATTTTCAGGTCTTTCTGCAAGTTTTGTAGCTGCTGCAAGTGCTGCTCCTGCAGACTGTCCGAGGAAAATTCCGTCTGTTCTTACAAGCTCTTTTGCTGCATCGTATGCCTCTGCTGCCGATACATCTACGATTTCATCAATTTTTGCCTCAAACTGATTGATAAGAGGAATTATGATATTTCCGCCAATTTCAAGTGGGAAAACACCGTCGATTGTATTTCCTGTGTCATTATTAGCATCAAGTCTTGATTTGACATCAGGCTGTACACCGACTATCTGAATATTTTCATCTTTTTCCTTAAAATATTTGCTGAGTCCTGATATTGTTCCGCCGGTTCCGCCTAATAATACAACGATGTCTACTTTTCCATCCGTATCATCCCAGATTTCAGGTCCTGTTGTTTTATAATGTGCTTCTGCATTATGTCTGTTGCTGCACTGGTCTGTGTAATAGTAACCTCTTTCATCACCATAGGCTTTTACATCTTCTTCAATTTTAGAAATATCAAGAGCTCCCGTTTCAAGCATTTCCTTAACTCTTGGGCTTATATCGTCAAACCAATATTGCTCCACTCCATATGCATTAAAAATATCTACTCTTTCTTTTGATACACCATTCTCAAGGAATGTAACAAATTCATGACCCTTTGCATGTCCGAATGCTGCAAGTGCAATTCCCGTATTTCCACTGGTGTTATCTACAATTGTCTGTCCTTCTTTTAACAATCCGGCTTTTTCAGCTTCTTCAATCATATTAAGGGCAGCTCTGTCTTTGATACTTCCTGACGGATTAAAATATTCAAGTTTTCCTAACAATCTTGCCTTTAAATTGTGTTTCTTTTCATAATTGCCCAACTCTACAAGTGGTGTGTGTCCAACTAACTCTGTAATACTTTTATAAATCTTTCCCATTCTTTCGTCCTCCTTATTCCTACTATGTCTGTAGGTTTTGTTGGATTAAAAATACCACATTGCAATTTGTTTGTATAATTCCTTTATTCTATTTTCTGTTATAGGTTTTGTTTATAGCAAAAACAGGCGGCCATATGACCGCCTGTGAGGAAAAAATATATAATAATGTAGATAGTACGCTATTCCGTTGTGCCCTGCATTGCATCATAGTCCACCTCTCCGGTACGGACTTTAATAACATTGCGGACATCATATACAAAGATTTTGCCATCTCCTATATGTCCTGTATAAAGCACATCCCTGGCAGTATTTCATTGAGGAACTGGCCCTTAAAACAGCCTTGGATTACAAGCTTAAAAAACGAATCCAATACAAGGAATCAGACTTACCGCTTCAAATATATTAAATTCTTTAAAAAACTACGATACCATCCACAATTCCGACTATACAGATACTTTAAAGACATACATAAAAGCCAATTACAATATCAGTGAGGCCGCGCGGCTTTCAAATCTTCATCGTCAGTCGCTTATATACAGACTTGACAAAATAGAGGCACTTACCGGTCTCTCCCTTAAAAACCATGAGGATTTGTTTACACTTGAGTTATGCCTGATGATGTGATAAAGTCTTCGTTTTTCAGTTTTTTATTTATCCTTATCCATATACCTGAATGCCTCTGCAAGCTCCAGTTCCGATATTCCGAGTGAAGAAGCTATTTCAGCTCTGCTCATACCTTTCTTTTCAAGGTTATGGCTTAATGTTACCCATGATTTATATTTGTTCTTTAATTCTTCTTTCCTGCCTTCTTCTATTAATCCTTCAAAAGCTTCACACATGTTAAGTTGCTCCTTTCCGTCAATAAATACATAATTGCTGTTTGTAAGTTCATTAATCAACGTTACCGTACTTTTGGTTAAGTCCGGCTTGTGTTTCTCGTTGTATCCCTTAAGTGCCTCTGTGCTTTTACTGTATTTCACATAGGCAATAACATCTTTAAGTTCTGTTTTGAACTTTTCAAGATCTTCTTCTTTTACAGCTCCGGGTTCAAACAGGTGCATCCTGTAATCCTGGATATATCCTCCAAGTCCGTTGTCTTCAAGCCATCTGACCGTATTCTTATCAAACATGTCTTTTACGCTTACAGGCTGGTTCCATTTATCGGCTTTCCAGTACATTACAATCGTGATGATTGGCTTTATCCGGACCTGCACGCCTTTGTTACTCTTTACCTGTCTTAAATATTCCCTTACATCGTATTCCATTATACGAAGCGGCATTGTGTAATCCTCAACGGACTGGTGTTCAATGGCAAACAGGCAGTATATGGCATCATCTACTTCAACTATTTTTGCCAAATCTCTAAACCTTGCATCTGCCCTAATATCGCCGTCTCTCTCCTCCACATGCTGGGTTTCTATATCTATGGTACGCATCCTTTCAGGTGTTACCACACTCTTTCCGTCATACAATATTGCGTTAATTGCATCCGCAAATATGTCCGGAGTAAAATAATCTTTTAATAAAATGTCTTTCTGTCCCACTACGTTCCTTTCCCATGCAGGAGAAAACTGTGTCCTTACCTGCATTGTATCATTATATTTTGTAAAAATAAATATTAAAAATTAACTTCCGACCCACCGGGGCGGGAAATCATTTCTATTAAGTTATAAATGTGAATTTAATCTGAAATGTATTGATACTTAAGACTGATTGAGTCCTGCGGGATTCCGCATCTAAGATGGATTAAACGCCAAAAGAATATTAATGTCAATCCTTTTGGCGTAGTTTATATTTTATTAAAAATCTTAATAAAACTTTTATTTATTTTATTGTCAGATTTTTTTCTTTCTTCTGATACATAATCATAAACTAATTCCATTTTAAAACTCCTTCAACATTAAAATATTGTTATAATATATTTTGAAACTAATAAAATCATCGTCTTCATGATATCCTGACTTTTCTTCAATTTTAAATGACTGTATTAATGCGCAAACGTCTTCCTTGGATAATTTATTATTTTTTTTGATTCTGATCGTAATATTTTCTATGCGAGGTTTCCATTTATTTACGATTTCTCTAGTATAATCTCCATCACCGAGTGTAATAAAATAATATTTATCTTTGCATACAAATAAATAATATGCTTCATCCGGATGTGCATCATAAAAATTAGGTCCTCCTATCAAATGACTGAACACATAGTACTCGTCTTCACTTTTCACAACCCTGATACCTTTAAATGACAATCTTGGAACCCATAATCCTCCGAAAGGGTCAATTATCTGCATATTCTCTATTTCTTCATTTCTTTTTTCTGACAATCTTCCATATTCAAATTTCATTTTAAAA